>Ga0078972_1000067_pt1 | contig 394923 bp, 381 predicted proteins | sample YelNatPaOPGAMG01_FD_67568 | JGI IMG/M metagenome (GOLD analysis project Ga0078972, IMG submission 67568) | Hot spring thermophilic microbial communities from Obsidian Pool, Yellowstone National Park, USA - OP-RAMG-01 (SPADES assembly) (version 2) | ecosystem: Environmental > Aquatic > Thermal... | reverse complement strand
TCACCATTGCCTTCTAAAACCGCCTGCCATTTAATACCACTCGATGTCACTGGAAAAGAATCAATGTGGGTATTAATAGTAGAAGCATCATTTGACTCATTCTCAAAGTCAGATACAGCCCACATTGAACCATTCCAATATTTCCAACTTGTTCCTCCATTATCTGAAAGCCTATACTTTATTGAGCCCCCATTTGGTGTCTCAACGGTTGCAAACCCATCCCAAGATTCCACTTGTGAAGTTAAAATAGCATTTCTTAGCTCAATAGTAGTCAATTTTGAATAAGGACTATCAATAAAAGAGGTTCTGGCAATATCTGAAATTCTCGCCTCGTCAATCATTCCAATAAAAGTGCTTAAAGACGAACTAGCAAAAACTGAACCAGAAAAAATACCAATATAAAGAGGCCTATCACCATCATCTAAATTAATCGAGGCAGATATACTAGCTTCTTGGACGCCATTAATAAATATTTTTGCTGTTGAGCCATCATATGTAGCTGCAATGTGATACCAATTAGCATCCCAACTTGATGTAGTAGAAGAGAGAACAAGATTATTTCCATAAGACCAAACCTCAGCATCGCCGGCGTTATATCCTAGCCCTACATATAGCTTTCCTTGATACACCGCCATCGCATAAACCCCTTCATAAGTAGCAGCTTGCCAACTTGAATTTAAATTATCCCCCCCTATTCTTGTCCAGTTTAAGCCATTAAATTCCCAAATATCTGCATCCCCACCAGCTCTACCAAGACCAGCGTACAGTCTCCCATTGTAAACTGATAAACTATCTACCTCGTAATATTCCATAGACCAACTTCCATTTACTCCGTCGCCGCCGATTTTTGTCCATGAGGTGCCGTTGTATCGCCAGACTTCGGCGTCGCCTACATTATCACCTCCTGTGCCTATATAAAGATTCCCATCAAAATTAGCCATAGAAACAACCATAAAAAGTGATTCAAAACTATTATTTACACCGTCGCCGCCGATTTTTTGCCAAAATGCTCCATTATATTTCCAAACCTCTCCGTCTCCGGTACTGGCTCCTAAAGCAACATAAAGATTAGAATTAAATATTGTTAAACTATAAACTCCTTCAAAATCAGTATTCCAGGAAGAATTAATGCCGTCGCCGCCGATTTTTGTCCATGAGGTGCCGTTGTATCGCCAGACTTCGGCGTCAGAATATATTGGCCCTGACTCTCCCAGACTAGCGTAAAGATAGGTTCCATCATAAGCTAAGCTCAAAACATCTTCATAAGTAGAATCTGGCCAGGAAGAGTTAATGCCGTCGCCGCCGATTTTTGTCCATGAGGTGCCGTTGTATCGCCAGACTTCGGCGTCGCCGGTGCTAGCACCTAAACCAGCATAAAGATAGGTGCCATCGTGGGCTAAGCTATAAACATATTCATATGTTTGAGCAGACCAAGAAGAATTAATTCCATCGCCACCGACTATTTGCCAAGTTGTTCCATTAAATTCCCAGACATCCCCATCTCCTCCTTGGATACCCAAACCTACATATAATTTATTATTGTAAACTATTGAAGAACGCACTACTTCTGTACCCGCAGTTGGCCAATTGCTTATATTGCTCCAAGAGCTACCATTCCACCTCCAAACTCCCGCATGACGTGCAATTCCAGCATAAAGAGAATCAGCTATTGAAATCATTGAAGATACTTCGTAAGAATTAACACTAGACCAACTTGAATTCACGCTGTCTCCTCCGATTTTTTGCCAGGAACTACCATTCCATTTCCACACTTCGGCTTCACCCTCATCCCCTCCTAACCCCGCATAAAGTTCGCCATTATAAATGGTTAAAGAACGAACTCTGTTATAACCTGAGCCCCAGCTTGAATTAATGCCATCTCCCCCAATCTGTTGCCAAGTGCTAGAACCATCAAATTGGTAAATATCCGCATCTCCATCATTCTCCCCCAAACCAGCATAGAGTTTCCCATTATATGAGGCTAAACTCAAAACGGATCCATAAACCTCATTCCAACTAGTTATATCTTTAGCATTTCCTGCAACTTGCCTCCATGTAGAACCATTATACTCCCAAATTTGAGCGTTTTTACTAGTAGTAACACCAGAATAACCAGAATAAGAAGTACAGCCAACATAAAGCTTATCGTCATTAATGGCCATTGAAGAAACCCTGGCAATTGGACCTGGCCCCCAAGAATCTTCCCAATATTTCCCGCCTATCCAGCTCCAAGTTGACCCATTAAATCTCCAAACCTCAGCATCATTACCACTATCCACCCCACGGCTAGTGCCCGCGATAATATCACTTCCAAATTGAAAGAGAACCTGGACCCTATCTTCCATTGAATAAGGGAAACCACCATTTACTCCGTCGCCGCCGATTTTTGTCCATGAGGTGCCGTTGTATCGCCAGACTTCGGCGTCGCCAGCTGACTCTCCTAAGCCTGCGTAAAGATAAGTACCATTATAAGCTAAGCTCAAAACATCTTCATAAGTAGAATCTGGCCAGGAAGAGTTAATGCCGTCGCCGCCGATTTTTGTCCATGAGGTGCCGTTGTATTGCCAGACTTCGGCGTCGCCGGTGCTAGCACCTAAACCAGCATAAAGATAGGTGCCATCTTGGGCTAAGCTATAAACATATTCATATGTTGAATCAGCCCAAGAAGAATTTATCCCGTCGCCGCCGATTTTTGTCCATGAGGTGCCGTTGTATTGCCAGACTTCGGCGTCGCCGGTGCCAGAACCTAAACCAGCATAAAGATTACTGCCCCCCATAACTAAACTTTGAACCACTTCATAATAATTAGCCCAGCTTCCGTTTACTCCGTCGCCGCCGATTTTTGTCCATGAGGTGCCGTTGTATCGCCAGACTTCGGCGTCGCCAGTTGAGTCTCCTAAGCCTGCGTAAAGATAATCATTTGTGGAAACCATGCTTCGAACAGTTTCAAAATTCACTGCATCCCAAGAAGAATTTACTCCGTCGCCGCCGATTTTTGTCCATGAGGTGCCGTTGTATCGCCAGACTTCGGCTACGCCTGCAGCCACCCCAAGACCCACATATATATTAGATTGGAAAACTGCTCCTGAATATACATACTGGATTAAATCTTTACGCCAGCTATTCCCAACATCTCCCCCCACCCTACTCCAACTTTTAGAACCAGAAGGTTCAAGTTCAAATCTTAGTTTCCCCGAATAGGGATCAAAATAGAGTTTATAATTGCCCTTATCAAAAATTCCGCGAAGAGTATTGCTATTTTTATTAAAAACCTGATTAAATTTTACATATGCCTCAAGAGTTAAAGAAGAAGACAAAGAGAGAGAGGAAGAATCTTCGCTAGATGCATATTGACCATCAGAGGTCAAATTAAGACCATAATTTGCTCTCCCTGGAGCAAAACTTGCGCCATAAAGAGTTGCTGTATTTCCGTTTGATGAAGAATCAGAAGCAGTGGAGCCTTCAGTTTCGTCAAAATGGAAAAGGGCGCTAGTATTTGGGTCATTTTGATATTGACGGAATTTTAAACGCGCAAGATTAGAATCGATCTCCATTAAATCTAAATCATAAGAATAGTCATCGGGATTGCCAAAATTCCAAGAATAAATTGCAGCCAAAGAACTACCCGGCCCAAGCTGGGTTAAAGTAACAATAATTAAAAACCAGACAAAAAAAACAACAATTTTAGCTAAGATTTTAAGTGATAGTTTATTCGGAAAACTAGATTGAAGTCTAGAAATTTTACCTAAATACTTTTTGAAAGATTTGATTGGGATATTTGTTGAGATTCCGGATAAAAGTTTAGCGGGAAATTTAGTCAAAGACTTAGATGGAAATTTGATTCCAATTTTTTTAATGCTAAACAAATGAGTCTTGAAATAAAAAGATAATGATTTGAATTGATTATAGATTTTATAGATTTTGTTTTTGAATGAATCTTCTTTTCCATCTAAATCTGACCAGAAATATTTAACAAAACAATTAAAAATCCTTAAAAAAGATTTTTTGTATTTTGATTTCCCAATTCTATAACTCATCGCTATTTTTACATTTTATTTTATCACTTATTTATCACTTATTTTACCACATTTTTAACCTATTTAATAAACATTCTTAACCAACCAAATACTTTGCTCAGAGTATCAAGAATAATGTTCAATACTGATTTATTAACAGCACCAGGAATAGCTGGGTTATCTTCACTCTTTGAAGTATTGCCACCTTTATCAGTTGAGATTACTCTTAGGTGATAAGGAGTCTGGGGCTTTAAATCTGGGATGATTACTAGATGGGTATCATTTAAAGTTTTATCCTCTATTGTTCTGTAAGTATAATTGTCTCCACTTATTCCTTCTCCATATTCAACTAAAGATGTGGCTGGTTCATCTGTTTTCCAAGAAACTACAATTTGGGCTTTGTCTTCTTTGCCTCTTCCGACATTAGAAGATTCAATATATATGTCATATATCTTAGGAGGTCTTGTATCCAAAGGTGTAGTAAAGGTGTTAATGTCTGATTGGGCTACATTCCCGTATTTATCTGTGCTTTTAACATAGATTTCATAAACTGTATTATCTGCTAATCCTCCTATTTCTATCTCATGATCTTTGGCTAAATCAGATTTGCTAATTTCTTGTTTTGAACCTCCTTTTGGCCCATAGAATACTGATGAAGTTGTTTCCACATTTGTTGACCAAGTGGCTCTAACTGCTGGCTCTGATCTATCTAAAATTGATTCAAAGCGAAGATTAGATATTGATGGAAGGGGTGGGGTTGTGAAAGAATAAAAATCAGAATAAAATACATAGCCCTCTTTAGTGGTAGCTTTTATTCTTGCCCCATAAGTGCTACCTCCTTTCAAATTGTCCAAAACATAACTGAAAGTAGAGGAAAAGCCTGCGATTTCCACAGAATTATCCATTGACCCTATGCCATAAGATAAAATTGCATGACAATCCTCACTGATGCTCCATGAAACTAATACCCTGGATGGACTAACAGCCTCGGCCTTAAAATTGCTAACCGCTGGGGCCTCGGAAGTAGAAGTAGAATACCAGTTGCTCTCCCCTAAATTACCAGATTCATCTGTCCAAATTAGTTTATAGCGATATTTTTTCTCTGGCTCAAGGCCTACAACTTTAACTGTATGATAAAATACATATTTATTTTGCCCCTGCTCTGAAACATAAGTATTGCCTTCATAAACCCTTACAAAAGAGGCACCCACTTATATATTATACAACAATTCTATACTACTCCAAATAGAATGGTATGGATAAATTAAGGTCTTAAAATTAAAAATAAATTTATACTATGCTTCTCTTTGCCTTTTGTAGGCCTGCCAGACATTGTCAAAAAGATAGGCGCAAGTTAAAGGACCTATTCCGCCGGGAGTTCTACAAGCAAATTGAGCTAGGCTAAATGCTTTGTCCTCAATATCCCCAACGATTTTACCTTTTAAAAAAGAGGTGCCAACATCAATTAGGGCAATGGGCTTTTTTAAAAATTCAGCTTTAACCAAATTAGGCTTTCCCACACAAGAAATAATTATTTCGCTTTTTGGCGCTAAAAGTTTTAATGTCTTAGTGTTTTGAGCAGTAAATACCTTTTGAGCTTCTCTCGATAAGAAATGGAGAATCTTTTTGCCAACAAACTCTCCTTGGCCTATAACTAAAATTTTCTTTTCATACCACAAAGGTATTTCATCAAGTACTCTCCTTGTGGCTCTTACAACAGGAGGAATAAAAAATTTACTAAAAAATCCATCTACATCCTTTAAGTCATTAATAAGATAAATTATCTCTGGACGGATCCTTTTGGGAAAAGGCATTTCAAGTAAGATTCCTGTGATTTTCTCGTCTTTGTTGAGCTTAATTATCTCTTTTTCTAATAAAGAATTAGTTTTAGGATAGGAAATGAGTTTTATTTTAATTTTTGCTTTCTTTGCATTTTTTTCTTTTGCCCTAATATAGGCTCTAGAAACTTTATCTTTATCATCAAAGAAAATTGCTAAAACTGGTTTTCCTTTAGTTAAAACTGGAAAAGATGGATAAATTTCCTTTTCTGCGATTGCCTCTCCTGAAATAATTTGAGACATAATTTAACATTAATTTTAAAATCGAATAGTTTTATCAAATTATTAATCAATTAATTATATATTCATCTTTTATTTTGCCAAAATTCTAAAATTTCTTTTGCCACAGGTTCTGCGGAATAATATCCTTCCCCTCCATGCTCTATCATTACTGTAACCACTATCTCCGGATTTTCATAAGGAGCAAAAGCAGTAAACCAACCATAGGGCTCTCCTCCCTGGGGATCCTCGGCAGTACCTGTTTTCCCCGCTGAAGAAACTTTTAGGGTTTTTAGTTGATTTGCTGTTCCCCACTCTACTGCTTGACGCATTCCTTCTCTAACAATTTCTAAATTTCCTTCAGAAATTGGCAATTTCTCATATTCTTCTTTTATTTTTTTCTTTACTTTAAAAGAATTATCTAAAATTTCTGAAACTAAATGAGGCTTATATAAAAATCCTTTATTTGCAATTGCCATTGTATAACTAGCAACTTGGAGGGGAGTAACTAGCAAATCTCCTTGACCAATTGAAAGATTGTAGGTATCACCTAGATACCAAACTTCTTTTTTAACTTTCTCTTTCCATTCTGGAGTTGGCACAAACCCTTCGGCTTCTTCTGGTAAATCAATTCCAGTTTTTTTGCCAATCCCAAAAATGTTTAGATATTTTACTATTCTTTCAACTCCTAACCCCCGTATATTCCCATAGCCTCCGCCTAAAATATAAAAGAAAACATTACAAGATTTAGCTATTGCTTTATAAACATTGGTCAAACCATGAATCGCATTATCTTTAAATTTATAAACAATTGAAGGATTATATTGGTTTTTGACCTCAAGCTCCCCCCTGCAATCAAAAGTTGTCAAAGAATCAATTATTTTTTCCTCTAAACCTGCTGAGGCAATTATTGGTTTGATTACTGAGCCTGAGGGATAATTTCCTGAAATTGCCCTATTGAATAATGGCTGCTCTTCTGAGGAAAGGATTTTTTCTAAGTCTGAGGAGGGGTTTAAGAATAAATTATTATCATAATCAGGTAGAGAAACTAATGATAAAACCTCTCCATTTCTGGGGTCTAAAATCACCACAGCCCCCTTTTTTAAGTTTTTTTCCTCTAATTTTTTAATTAGCGCTTCCTTTGCCTTTTTTTGAAGCTCATAATCAATTGTAAGCTTTAAATTATTGCCACTTTTTGGTTCTATCCTGGCCAAACTTTTTTTAATTTTCCCCAAAGCATCTACCTCTACTTCTTTGGCGCCAGGAATTCCCCTTAATTCTGATTCATACTCTTTTTCAAGACCCGACTTGCCAACCCATTCGAATAATAAATAATTATTCTTTTTATATTCCTCCCATTCATCTTCATTTATTTTCCCTAAATATCCTAAAATATGAGAAATATTGCTTTCATACTTTCTCTTTTCTCTCTCTTCTATCGAAAATCCTTTTGCTGAGGCATATTTTTCTTTAAAAATTAATGCCTCAGTTTCTTTTATATCCAAAGGAAAAATCAGTTCATCTTGTATTTTTAACTCATAAGCTTTTTCAATTTCTTTGCTTGCGTCTATATTTAGTTCTTTTTTAAAAATTTCATAAATTTTTTTTCTTTCATCAATAGAAGCTGGCAAATCAATCGCTACAACCACTAAATTAAACGAAGGTGTATTGTAAGCCAAACGCTTTCCGTGCCTATCCAAAATTAATCCTCTAGAGGGGGCAATATAAATCTTTCTTAATTTATTACCCGAAGCCAAATCTTGATAATAAGAAGTTTTTAAAACTTGTAAATAAAATGCCCTAATTAAAAGTCCTAAAAATAATATTGCCAAAACTCCTATTGCCCAAAATGGTTTTTTGTTTGAAGAAGAGAAAATTTCTTCTTTATCCTGAAATTGAAAATCAAAAACTTCATCCATTTTTAAAACTCAATTTTAAAATTTTTCTCAGTTGTAATTAAATTATTAGCCAAAAGAAATTTCTTAATTTTCTGAAAAAACATAAATATCAGGAGGGCAAAAATCTCAGAAATTAAAACATTTTTAAAAATAAAAACAAAATTAAAGTTAATTTTTGAAAACAATATATATGCCAAAATATAAAGAATTTCCCAAAGCAAAAACCATATTCCAAAAATAAATAATCGCCATTCTCTTAAAACTACATTAAAAATAAAATTAGAAAAAACAAAAATTGCTAAAGAAAGAATAAAGAAAAAACCAAATGGAAGGCTGGAAGCTATATCTAAAATTAAACTAGAAATCAAAAAAAATAAAACTTCTCTACTTTCCAAACTTAAAAACACCAAAATTAAAACTCCCCATAGAAAAAAATACTCAAAAAAGAAAACCTGAGGAAATAACCCACATAAAAGCACTACCAAAAGGAAAAGTATTTTTTTTGCCTCCATAATTAATCCCTGATAACAAATAAAATATCTAAATTCTCAAAATCTATTAGGGGTCTAACGAGAAATTTCTGGTGAACTTCTGATGCTGAAGAAATTTTTTTAACAATTTTTCCAACTATTAACCGAGGAGGCAAAACTCCTCCGAGCCCTGAGGTCAAAACTAAATCTCCCTCATTAAGAGAAAAACCCTGGGGTATACCTTCAAGAATCATACCAGAATTAAAATAGCCTTTTACAATGCCTTTTGCTTCGGGAGATTTTGAAATTAAAACATTTGCTGCAATTTTTGTACTTAAAATGGTCTCAACGATTGCTTGTTTTGGATATACTTCTGTTATCTTACCTATGAGATAATTCCCCCAAACAACCCCTTTGCCTTGTGAAATTCCATCTTTTTCTCCTTTATCAATCAAAAAATAGCTCCTCCCTCCTTCATTAAAAAAACCCTTTACTCCTGAAGCTATAAAATTAAGTCGTGGAAAAGATTTTTCTGTCTCTTCCCATTTTGAACACATATTTATTTTCTTCAAAAGTTCCTCATTCTGCTCAGTAAGCTTTAAGTTATCTTCTTTTAGAAAAAAATTTTCTTTTTTTATTTCTTCAATCCTTCCAATATCTCCTATTTTTGTAAAGCCTATATAAATGCTAGAAAAATAATTTAAAGGCACCCTTAAAATATTTAAAAATGTTGTCCTCAAAGTATTAAAGAAAGAAAAGTTAGGGGTTGCTATTTCAATTAGCCAAAATAGAAACAATATTAATAAAGTTATTGATAAAGCTTTTTTTATTTTTTGATTAAACATAATTTTACCTAATCTCTGACGGCAATAAAACTTCCTTTAGTTCACTAAGGCTTTCTAAAACAATTCCACATCCTCTTACGACACAACCCATGGGGTCATCTGCTACAAAAACTTTGGTTTCTGTCGCCTTTTCTACTACTTTGTCTAGATTTTTCAAAAGCGCTCCTCCTCCTGCTAGTAAAATACCATTTTTTATTATATCTGCTATAAGCTCGGGGGGACTTTCTTCTAAGGTAGACTTTATAGCATAAATTATAGCAAAGATACTTTTTGAGATTGCTTCTCTCACTTGTTCAGAATTAATCACGAGTTCTTTTGGCAAACCTGAAACCATGTCTCTCCCTCTAATTATCATTTCCTCAATTTTACCAGTTGAGGCAGCATTTCCAATTGATACTTTTACCTCTTCCGCGGTCCTTTCTCCTATTAAAAGATTCATTTTCTCCCTAGCATAATCAATAATATCTTGTGTCATTTCATTGCCTGCAATTCTTAAAGAGCGAGAAGCTACAATCCCTCCCATTGAAATAACAGCAACTTCTGTTGTTCCTCCACCAATATCAACTATCATTGATCCCTCGGGCTCCTGTACGGATAAGCGAGCACCAATTGCGGCTGCCATTGGTTCTTCAATTAAATATACCTCTCTTGCTCCGGCATTAAGCGCGGCTTCTTCAACTGCTCTTCTTTCTACCTCAGTCACCCCATAAGGAATACCTATAACAACTTTTGGTCTTGAAAAAAGGGCAAAACTTTTTCTTTGAACTTTTTTAATAAAATAAGAAAGCATTTGCTCTGTGACTTCATAATCGGAAATCACTCCGTCAACTAATGGTTTTATTGCTACAATATGAGCAGGGGTTCTTCCCACCATTTTTTTAGCCTCATCTCCTATCGCTAAAATCTCTTTTGTTTTTAAATTAATAGCTACTACTGAAGATTCTTTTATTATAATCCCCTTTCCTTTTACATATACCAAAGTATTACAAGTGCCCAAATCTATACCTATTGAATTGGAAAAACGTCCTAAAACTCTATCTAGCATCTACTCAAATTTAAAAGAATCTTTAAGATATGTCAAATGCCACCCCAGATTCTTTTTTGGGTCTCGAGATGCTCATCAAAAGTTTTGCTGAAATACAATCTTCCTTCTTCGTCTGACAAGAAATAATAATAATCCGAATCTTTATAATTAAGCACTGCCTTTACAGATTCTAAACTAGGAGAACAAATGGGAGCTTTTGGCAATCCTTTCACTTTATAAGTATTATATGGAGAAGAAATGTTTAAATCTTCTTCGGTTAATCTTTTTTTCTTTTCTTTAAGTAAATAATTAACTGTGGCACAAGATTGCAAAAAATCATCTTGGGAAAGCCTTTTTAGGAAAACCCCACTTACTAATTTTCTATCCCTCTCTGTTTTTGCTTCTTTTTCTACAATTGACGCCAAAATTAAAACTTCATAACTATTTCGTAGCTCCTCCGGCCTAGGCTTATCTTTTATAACTGGTAAAATTTTTTCTTTAAAATTATTAACCATTTTTTCTACCAAGGCCTTTTGGGGACTCTCTTTCTCCAAGAAATAAGTATCTCCTAAAAAAATGCCCTCTAAAACGGAGTTTAGAATCTGAGGGAATTCTTTAGTTATTTCTTCAGGCAATTCTGAATAATAATTATCTACTGCTTCCTTAAAATCTCCCTTTTTAAATCCATATCTAGAATAATTTCTTGCTAAATAATCATCTGTTTCTTCTATGGTTAATCCTTCGGGAATAGTGACTTTATAGACAGCCACCTTGCCTTTTACCAAAATCTCAAAAATTTCAGGCAAAGATAATTCACTTGAAATAATGTAGGTTCCGCTTTTTATACTTTTGTATTTTTTTGTTAAGAAGCCATAGATTTTAAAAGCTAGTGGAGAGCGAATCAGCCCTTTTTCAAACAAAAGAGCGCTGATTTCTGAATTAGTCATATTTTCTTTAATTTTTACTTCTTCTAGACGAGATTCTTTAAGAGGCAGCAAAGAAGACCTATACCAAAGATATGAGCTTATGGTTAAAAATAAAAAGAAAATTAAAAGACCTGTAACCAAAAAAGATTTCCTCCTCATAAAATTTTTAACTAAGATGCAGGTTTAATTTCTATCTTTATTTGGGAACTTCTATTAGGGATACGTTTTAAAAAGGCTGGGAAAAAATTAACTTCACTTCTTTCTATTTCCTCAAATGAATCTAAATATCTTATTGCCTCGTCTTTAGACTTAAAATATAAATTACTTTTCAAGGCCTCAGAATTTACTTTTGGAATTAATTCTACATTTGTCTTAATATTTAATGCCATTTTCTTAGAAGACAAATTAGCATCTTTGCTTTTAACCTCAATTTTAGAGAAAGAATCTCCTACAATATCTTTTGTAGAATCAACTTTTGACCGACTAGCCTCCAAAAGTCCTTTTTTAAAATCACTTTCTTTAAAAGCAAACTGAACTAAATGCAACTTAATTTTAGCTGACACAATGCTAGATTCAGAACCTACCTGAGGCTCGCAAATTGATAATTTCTCCTCTTCAATTAAAAATTCGTCTTTCTTTGTAAGCTCTTTATTTTTATTTATAGCCGAATCAATTTCTTTCAAAAGAGCCTTTTTTAAATCTTCCAAAAGCGCAGTTTTAACTTTGTTGCAATCTTCCTCAGTAATTACTTTAACTGTCTTTTTATACCCCCCAGACATTGGGGCTTTACTTTCCCCATAAATTTTTGATTGTTTAGCAGAAGGAAGCCCTGGAATGATAAATTTATCAGGAGCAATATTATATTCTGCGCCAACTTCGTCAGCCACAACCTCTACTTCTAAAGTGCCTGGAATTATTTGGCCTTGAGAAATAGTAGTTCCCGGGACTGTCACAGCACTCTCAATTCTAAAAATTTTCCCTGCTGATAAAGATTGAAATCTTGTCTGAGCAATTAAAACTTGGGGATTCGAATCCCAATAATTATAAATTGTAATTTTTCCTCTTGCTTTTTCGCCTATTTCTTTGCTGCCCGTTGCCGGGCCTTGTTTGGAATCTTCTTTTTCTGCCTCAAAAATCTCTGCTTTTATCTCAGACGATGATGGGCTCAATGAAAGAATAACCGGGATCTCTAACTCTTTTTCTTCTGTTTTTAAAAACAAAGTAATTTTCGCCCTGGGTAAAAACAAATAAATAGCTGAACACAAAAGAATAAATAATCCTGTTAAAACTAATGACAAAATAATTTTGGAGCTTTTTTTAAGCTTAAAACGCAATTTCGGAATCCCTTTTGGTTTGGGAACTTTCTTAATTGTCTCTTTTGTGGCCTCAGGTTGAGGTATTTCAGAAACAGGTTTTTTTAGTTCAATTATTGCTTCCTCTTTTGGCTTTTCCGTCGGTTCTTCCTCTTCTTTTTCTCCAATTTTTTCTAAAACCACCCCCTCTTTCAGTTCGGCCAAAGAACTAGCAACAAGAAATCCAGCTTTTTTTGCAAGATTTAAACCTGTTTCATCAGGAACTATAAGGGCAACTTCTTTTTTCAATTTTTTTGCTGTTTTTGCTAAAAGTTTTAAATTAATAAGACTGTGAGTTAAAATAGCATCTTTTGGTACTACAAAAATAATTTTCTTTGACTTGCCTTCTTCAAGTCTCCCGATAACTGAAGGAATTTCTTCGTCTGGTTCAAGATAAAAAATTTCTTTTTCTTTTTCCATAATTTAGCTTCTTAATGATTTAACTGCTTGATTTAAAACCTTATCTAAAATTGTCTCTTCCCCTATTAACTCTAAAGACATTGAAACTAAAGAAGCAGGGGTTATGTCTTCGGGAGCGGAAAGCTTAGCAGTTTTATCAATAACCGAATTGATGTTTTTAAGAGAAGAAAACTCTATTTGGGGTTTCCTTGCGAAAGGCAAGCCCTTTCGCCAATCCTCTCTTGACAAAACTCCCACAATTTCAGGCAAAAGCGAGCCCCCTCCACACAGAAAAATACGCGAAGGCAAAAGTTCGTTTTGGGCAAATTCATCTAAAGCCAAATTCAAGCCCTCGCCCCAAACCTCAACATCTCTTTTTAGGGCCTCTTTTATCTTCTTCTTTAGCCCAGGGGAAACATTTCCCGCAGAATATTTCAATTTTAATTTCTCTGCCTCAGAAAAGGATAAAGATAACTCTTGGGCTATGCGATTTGTAAATGCTCTCCCTCCCAAAGCAAACATTTTTGTCCCCTCAATTCCTCCCTTTCTAACTACCGCTACATCAGTTGTGCCTCCGCCGACATCAATAAAAATGGCAGAAAAATCTCCTTCCTCTACAAAAGCACGAGCTACAGAATAAGGCTCAACAGCAATAGACAGAACATCTAAACCAAGCTCATCTGCTATCGTCTGTAATGCTCCTAAATGCACAAGTGGGGCAAAGGCATTAAAAACACCAACTACTACCTCTCTACCTCTAAATCCAAGCGGATTGTTTACTTTATAGCCATCAATTTTTACTTCTACAATCGCAGAATTAACTAATTTCACATCTAAAGAAGAATAACCTGTTTCTTCTGCCAACATCTTTCTTGCATAATTAAATGCTTCTTCTTGAACTCTGTAAACAATTCTGCTTAATTCTTTAAATGTTATCTCTTTTTGGGGATCTACCCGAGTATAATGCACATTTGTGGTCATTCCCTTTACTAATTCGCCAGCGATACCAATAATTGCTTTATCTGCGGAAGCCTTAGCTTCATCTTCTGCTTCCTCTATGGCGCTCTCTGAAGTTTGAATAACTCCTTTTATGTCTCTAACCATGCCGCCCTGCATTTGGCCTAAACGCTGATGTGCTCTTCCGGCTCCTATGATTTCTGCTTTTTCTTCCTTGACCTCAAAAATTAAAGCCTTAACAAATTCTGTGCCTATATCTAAAGCTAAACCTAAGTTAGTTGGCTTTTTAAACCACGAAAATAGCCCCATACAAAATTATTATAAAACAAAAAAGAAAAAAGAAAAATCGTTTTAAAAGTATATTTTGGCTTATGGCCTAAGAAGTATCACCTTTCTTTCGTCCTCTTTGGGAATTTTTTCTTCCACAATTTCTAATTCATCTATTGGTTCAGGAGAAGTTCCTTCAAGTTCTAAGAATTTATCCACTTTTTCTAAATTTAAATTTAAACCCTCAATCTTATAATGAATAGGAATTATTATTCGGGGATCAATTTGATTAGCGATCTCAAAAGCTTCTTCTGCTCCAATAGTAAAAACTCCTCCAACAGGCAAAAATAGAACATCGACTCTATTTAAAGCTTCTAGTTGATCTTTATTTAGTTTTTTTTGGCCTATATCTGATAAATGAGCGAGATTAATGCCCTCCAAAGATAAAAGATACATATTCACTTTTTCTTCTTTTTTCTTATCGTGCCAAGCAGGTATGCCATTAATTAAAACCCCCTGGGATTCAAATTCTCCTGCGCCTTCAAATATTACAAAATTCTCCCTCCCTTCTCTCGGTTTAATAGCATTTATATTATTGTGATCTGAATGAGGATGAGTAATTAAAACTATATCTGCCCTTAACTGGGGAACTTTGAGCCCCAAACCTTTGCCAAGAGGGTCTATAACTATTATCCTGTCTTGGGATTTAATTTGAACACAAGATTGTCCAAGCCACTTAATTACCATATAGAATTATTTTTTAGATTCAAAAAGTTTTTTGTTTGAAGCTTTTGACTTTTTAAACTTTGGCTTTGGTTTAAATTTTTTTTGAATCTTATTTTTTAAGTCAATCTTCCCTTTGTTTATGACTTTTTCAATACTTTTTGCTGATTTTAAACTTATTCCAAAAGTCGAAACCATTTCTTTAAAAGACATTTTCTTCAAATCCTTTAAGGACTTTCCCTCGCGAACAATTTTTGAAGCAATTTCTTCCGAAAGCCCCAATTTTTTAAGCTTTTCTTCCTCAGAAGAGAGTTTCTGCTCTGAGAACTGAGGGTCAATTAAAATCAAGCGGTGATTCTCTGGATCTATCTCTTTTATTTTGAACTCTCTCTCATCCCCTTCTTTGTAAATTTTTGCAATTTCTCCTTTTTCTTTTAAATAAATTAAGGAGAAAGGAACTAATCCTTCAATGCCTTCTTCAATCCTTGCTAAAACTCCAAAAGGAACAATTCTTTTTATTACACCTTTAATTTTCTGGCCAGGCTTAAATTTTTTAGCTTTAGTAAGCCAAGGGTCAGGAATAAGACGCTTTAAAGAAAAAGCAACTCGACCATTTTCTATAGATACAATTTTAGCTTTTAATTTTTGGCCTGTCTCGAAATGACTCTTTAAATCATCAATTCTCTCCCAAGAAATTTCTGAGATATGAATTAATCCTTCTAAATCGTCTAAAAACTTAACAAATAAACCAAAATCAGCAATCCCTGTAACCTCTACTTCTAATATATCTCCAACCCTTAATTTCTTAATCCTTTCTTTATTTTTCTCTTCTTCTGCTGCTCGTTCAGAAAAAATTAATTTAGCGGGGTCATAATCAAAATTTATAATTCTTACTAAAAACTTTTTTCCAATATAACCTGTTAAGATTTTTAAAATTTCTCCCTTATCGCCACCTTCAACTCTAGGATAATGCCGTAAAGTCAACTGGGACACTGGGAGGAAGCCGCAAACTCCTTCTTTACAAACAATTAGTCCCCCTCTATTGGCTTGGATCGCCTCTACTTCTAAAATAGCATTATTTTCATATCCCTCTTTTAGCATTTTCCAGACTTCTTCTTTATTAAGAGGCCTCATTGAGAACACGATATTGCCTTCTGAATCAGCAAGTTCAAGAATACTAACTTCAATTTTATTTCCTATCTCAATTAAAGAACTATCACTTATCTCTTGTTTGGGCACAAAACCCATATATTTTCCATCTATATCAACCCAAACTCGATTTCTTTCTATTGCAAAAATTGTGCCTTTTAATTTCGCTCCTTTTTTGAAAATAAAAACTTGGGAATTTACTTTTTTTGGCTTTGTTTTATTTTCCTTTGTTTTCATTTATTATCTCCTCCTTGGTAAGTATTTAGATTTTCTCTGCCAATCTTTTTCTTCCCTTAAAATTGGCAAAAAAACCTTGAAAATTATTATTATTAAATAAATAAGCCATCCAAATGCAATTAAACCTATCCCAAGAAAAACAACTGGTGCGCCCAAATAAATTATGCCCTCGCTCCTGAAAAACCAACCCAAAAGCAAAAGCAAAGAGATTGTGAAAAAAAAGTAAAAAAGATGCTCTCTTAAAATACTATATGCTTTGCTATTCTTAAACAAAAAATAAAAGGCTGTCAAGTATAAAAATGAAAAAATCATTAGACAAATTGAAAAAATAAGCAAAGGTTTTTTAAATTTAAAATCTACTGAAGGTGTGGGATTAAACCAAAAGGAAAAACTTTTCCAAGATTTTAGAAATCCAAACATTTTAAAATTTAAAATAAATTTTTAGCCGATGGAGGGATTTGAACCCTCAACCTACGGTTTACAAAACCGTTGCTCTACCATTGAGCTACATCGGCAAAAATATAAAAACAAGATAAATATATCAAATTTACCTAATAAAAACAAGGGGCAGTTCAAATAAATTTAATTTTGCATACCAAACAAAATGCCACTTATAAAGTGGCATTTAGCAAAGAAAGCTTGGCTTTCTATGAGCCAATTATTCTTCCATATAGAGCACATAACTTCTCCCATTCTTCAGGGGTGACACAAATATCTGATTGGCAAAAGCCGCCCATTCTCATGTTTTGGAAAAATGAACAAATATGGGAAAGAGCGCGCCGGTCAAGACCGCCCTCAAAAAAATTTTCTTCCCTGATTATCCCAAGTTGCCTTTTTGCTTCTTCTAAACAGGCCCTTTTAATAAGTTCCATCAGTTCTTCCTCGCTGGTGCCCATTACCCAGAGGCTTAAACCCGCTTTCTTAGCTGCCATCCGCAATATTTGTAGCATTTCAATATGATGTCTAGGGGCACCTTCGCGCAACTTTTCTAGGCAAAAAATCGCTAAATTTTCACTTCCTCTCTTCAGCAAGCCTTCCATTTCTTCTATTTTCATCTCGTCTGGTACAATGCCTTGTTCGATTCTATGCTGAAGCAATTCTAAAACTTGAAAAGGCAGCACTTTTCCATCCTTAATGTCTTCAAAAAAGCTACGAGTTTGAGCTATGAATTCTTCCATAATCTCAACCTCCTTCCTAAATTTCTGCTAGGCAAAAGCCTTGTGTGAGTCCAATAGGCCTTCTTTTAGTTTCCAGATTTTTAATGTGCTAGATTCGAAATGCAAATAGCGGTGAGTGTTAAAGATTCCTTCCTTCTGATAGCTCTTTAAATATATTAAATTCTTTGAATTTGGGCAAGGATTAGTTTTTTAAATTATTTTTTTAAATAGCTTAAATAAAAAGGCAATTAAAAAAATTGGACATCAAAATAGAAAAAGTTTTCAGGGTAACCAAGATTGCTGCTTTATTAAGTTTTAGAGTCTCGATGAGCATTCGCTCATCGGGTTCGAGTCCCGAAATAAGGAACATAGTTTCTAATTAAAAAAATGCCCAGGGCGGGACTCTAACCCTCAACCTACGGTTTACAAAACCGTTGCTCTACCATTGAGCTACATCGGCAAAAATATAAAAACAAGATAAATATAACAAATTCCCTTATCAAAAACAAGAGAGCTTAGTTTAAAAATTAATTAATAATTTATAGACCAAATAGAAAATGCTACTAAAAAGGCATTGAGACAAAAAATGACTAAAGACATAAGACTTCCTTCTTGCCTTAATATCAATTAAAAAGAGTTTTGCACGGGGACTAAATATACCAACATTCTCATATTCTGTAGAATGTTAAAATATTATTTATTATCAAAATTAAAAGCCCCCTCAGGTTAAATCCTTGGGAGCCATAAAGTGTAAATCGAAATTAATCATCGTCATACCAATAGGACTCCTGATGCTCATGATATTTCTTATTCACTTTAGCTTTGAGTTCGCTGGGGCATTTCTCCTTTAGGATCCGGATACTGGGCATATATTCGCATGTATTCTAAAAGTTCATTGAAGTCGCGAATCCCAAACCAAGAAGGAGGAATTCTAGAGAGATATTCGTCTAAATCGGCTTGACATGTAATGATAATTGCCATTAGGGAAGAACCAATCTTTCTGGCAAATTGAACTCTGGTATTGCCATCGTACACTAAGAGCTCTTTGCTTTCTGGATCTTGCGCAACTACTATGGGGGGATTAATTTACTAGTTTTTTGACTGAAATTTTCAGAAAGATATTCAATAGTTTTCCGTTTTATGGAACAATACTTACAATTTGGATCGTTGCAGTAAGCATAGGTAATACGGACTGCAAACGGATCCACTTCTATTTCCATTTTTCTCACCTCCTTTTTGGTTTTTAAGAAACGCTATTTTCGCTTCCTAGGGATAGATTTTCCTGTGATTTCTTTCCTTTCGGCAATTTTTCTTTTAATCTCCTCTACCTTTTGCCCGCATATTTCAACACGCTTCCGAGCTTCTTCTATTTCTTCAGCGTAGAGCCTTTCTGCATATATATTTCCCGAAACACTAACATATCCGCCTGTGTTCTCATCGTAAGTGCTTAAATGAGAAGGGCTACATACCTCAATTCCTTTTTGGTACATTTCCAAGGCTTTTTCGAGATTCCCCCATTTCTCATAATATTGAGCAGCTTCAAAAATTTCTGGTGCATAATATTTACCGCCATGCCATCTTTCTAAAAGCCTGGCTGCAATATCATAATGTCCTTTCCTTTTTGAAAGCTCCAATATCAACAGATTACCTTCGTCTGTCCAATATGGATTGGAATTTAACTTCCTCAACTTCTCAAGTGGAGTAATTATAGCATCAACTAACGTCTTACCTTCTAGACTTCCTAAAAGTTTGTTCAAAATCTCCAACCGTTTCTGTTCTTCCTTTTGAAGATCTAACAACTCGTTAATGATTTCAAAAATCGCTTTTTCTTTTTCTGCCTCAGGCATCCAAGTTACTGCAGAAAGGATTAAGTTTTTAAGAAAATAAACCACCATTCCAGGTTCTTTTATTACTAGTCCTTTCACTAAAAAATTTATAAGGTCATACTTCATCTGAATCTTCCCTGGAGGAGAGATAGAATCCGATTGATAACCTGAACAAAAGGATCTTCGTTTTTCGCATCTTTGTCTTCGTTTTTCGCATCTTTGCTGGGAAGTTTATAAACTATTTTATTATTTTCATCTCTTATTTCTATGATTTCAACTCCGATTGGTTGAGAATAAAAATCTGCTAAAGTTCTTCTCCTTGTTTCTGAAACAATCTTTTCGATAGCTTCATTTAAATCCCCTGCTTCCACCTCTATTTCGCAAGAAATTTCGTTCCATATATCAAATTCATCATAAAAAGTAAATCTACTCTTGGCTTGATATTTCATAAATCTTACCTCCTTTCTATTTTTAAGGTGCAGATTGAGCTAAGTTTTTTACTTAACTCAAATTAATACTACAAAAACAAGAGATAAAGTCAAGAGGGTACTTTAAAAAGAAAAATCCCCTTTGGATTTTAGAATCCGCCGGGGACTAAAATTTAGAAAGAACAATTAGAAACTTCTAAAATAATCCCATTGCTTTAAAAAATCCAAGACAGTAGATGTAACCATCGCTCCTTTAAAACCTGCATTTATTTATTTCTCTGTATTTTCCACTATGTATTTGGACTTATGCAATCCAGTCTCCATCCCACCATTCGTCATCAGATCCTCGCTCATTAAGTCGACGTTGATATTCCAGTCTTAATAAAGCAGTCGGTTTGCCTTCCCTGGTGCGTTCTTCTAGTCTTCGACGCAGTTCCTCATCTGTTAAATACACATTATCATTCTCCCTTACAATAGGACCCCATGGCTGGGGATCTACAGAGTGACTAGTAAACCATCTCAATTCTTCTCGAGAAAGGGGTGGGCTGGTAGAAGAATCATAAGTAGAAACTGATTCTGAGAAACGTAAAGCTTTGATAATAATTGCAATAATTACCGCCAAAACAATTGCTCCGATGACATACCACATAGTTTTTACCTCCTTTCTATTTTTAAGGTGCAGATTGAGTCAAGCGCTCGCTTAACCCTTCTAGCTCCTAGATTACACCAACTTACATAAAAAACAATAGTATAACAAATACAGTTCGCTTTTGGCAAAATTGAGACAAATAAATATTAAAAAATTTCTTCAAATGTGGTTTAAGAAGATATTTTTATCAGCTTCTTTGGCAGTTTTTGCTTTGTAAAGTAAGGTAACCTCTAAATTGTTAATTTTTGCTGGTAGCCAGGGCGGGACTCGAAGGGCTGAAAGCCCGTCCATTGACAATAAACTTTGAAGCTTTATTAGTTCTTATGCCTCTCTTTCGACTTTGGTGCCTGCTTTTAGCTTTAGAGTCTCGAATGAGCATTCGCTCATCGGGTTCGAGTCCCGAAATAAGGAACATAGTTTCTAATTAAAAAAATGCCCAGGGCGGGACTCGAACCCGCACGCTCCAAAAGGAGCATAGCTCCTCAAGCTATTGCGTATACCAATTCCGCCACCTGGGCTTATCGGGGAGACCCGACTCGAACGGGCAACCACTGGACCCCCAGCCCAGTGCTCTAACCAATTGAGCTACTCCCCGTAAAGATTATTTTATTATTAAATGCCGGGTCGCAGAATCGAACTGCGGACACCAGGTTTTTCAGACCTGTGCTCTACCACTGAGCTAACCCGGCGAAATCAAACTTAATAATTCCTAATATAAATTATATAAACTCTCTTAGGCAAAGCAAGGAAAAATTATTTTAAAGAAGAAAGATACCAATCTTCTATATTTCCAAATCTATTAGTGGGGTCTTCACCCATCATATTCAAAGGAAGCCCCTCGATATTTCTTGTACTCCAAACATATGGAATTGAAAAAAGAAAACTAGCGGGATATTTTTCCTTGATAGCCTCAGCCACTTTTATTTTCTCTTCTTTTGTGTGCGCCTCTAAAATTTTCTCATCTATGTCCTCAAATGAAAATCCAGAAAAATTTAACTGAGAAGAGGAGGTCCATCTATCCAAGACCCATTCCCCACCTATGGTTTCACTCCATAAAACCACATCGAAATCTTTTGAGAAAATCTTTTGAGAAAGACTTGCTTCATCCAGGGGGGCAAGCTTTACCTTAACTCCTACTTCCCCCCAATTTTTTGCTACCTCTTTAGCGGTCAGTTCATAAATATTTTTATTTACAAAACTAAGTTCTAATTCAAGATTTTTAGAAGATAAAATTTTCTTGCTTTGTTTGGGATTATAATAAACTTCCTCTTTTTTTGCTCCTCCTGGTAAAGGAAGGGAGGTGGGTTTGGCCAAAGAAAAAGTTTTATAAATATTCTTTCTATCTATTGCCATATCCAAAGCTTTTCTTACTTCTAAATCCTCAAATTTTTTTCTTTTTAAGTTGTAAAATAAAGCTGTATATTGAGGAAAATAAATTCTGTGAAGCTCATTCTTTGCATTAGAAATCTCTTCTACTTTTTCTAAAGGAACTTGGGAAACACCCGAAAAAGGATAGTTTTTGTACTTCCAAAGAGCCCTATCTTGATCAACCTCAGCGGTAATCTCTATTGAAGATAGACGAGGAGTTTTAGGAAATTTCGTAAACCTTTCAAGAACAACGACTTTTTCACCCGAAACAAGATAACGGATTTTTTTAAACTTAAAGGGGCCATTGCCTATGGGATTAAGATTAAAACTAAACCCCTGGATTTTATTTATATCTTTATCTTTTAGTAAATGCGAAGGCAAAATTGGAAAACAAAGATTTTTTGGAGACAAGCTATTTTCATTAAATTCTAATTTTATTTTTTTATCTGAAAGCTTCTCTATTTTTACATCCTTCCATATGTTTCCCCATAAAGAAAGGGACTTTACCTCCTTAAAAATCTTTATAGTAAAAATAAAATCGTCTGTTGAAAGTGGCACTCCGTCATGCCAATAAAGATTATCTTTAAATTTTAATTCTGCCTTATTTTTAGAAAAAACAAACTTGTCTATTAATACTCCTTTAATCTCGCCTTTATCATCGTAGTCTACTAAATTCAAAAAGATAATTCCTGCCACATCTTTTTCAATTCTAGAATCTGCAAAAAATGGGTTAAAAGAATCTATTTCCCCAAATGAAACCTCTTTGTATACTCCTCCCTCTGTGGGACCAGTGGGTTTGTTAGTAATCAGAAGCTGGTAAATTCTCCCCCATAAAGCTGCTATAAAAAGAATACAAAGCAAAATAAGAATTCTCTTCTCTTTCTTTGTTAGACTTAAAAAAACTCTTTTGACTAAAAAACAAGAGCGTTGGAAAAATTTCTGGATATCAAAAAGGATTCTTTTAAATAGCCACATTGAGTAAAGCTAGGATAACAAAAATTAGAGCTAAAATAATTGTGCCAACAAAAAGTATTTTTTCAATTCCTCGTCTTGAATGAAAAACTACACTTTCTCCTCCAAAAGCACCTCCTAAAGTAGTGCCTTGTTGCTGAAGTAAAATAAACAAGACCAACAAAATTGTGACTACTATCTCTGCCCAATCCAGAATTGACATAGATATAAAAATTCTATAATAATTTCTTTCCAAAATCAATATTTTGCTTGATTTATCTTGTTTTTTCTTAAATAATTAAAGTGGCGTGGTGGCCGAGAAGTTAGGCGACGGTCTGCAAAACCGTCCACCCGGGTGCAAATCCCGGCCACGCCTTAAAATTATTAAAAAGGTATGGAAAAAATTGATAAACGGAAAATTCGTGAAAAAATAGAAGAGCTAAGGCGAAAAATAGAAAAAAGCCAAAACCAAAACTTCCAAGATGTTGAACTTTCTCAAAAACCCGAAATTAAAGAAGAAGGGGAAGATTTCTTCTATATTTTTGAGGGTAAAGCTATATTAATTTCTCTCTTAATTTCAATCGCAATAATAGGTTTAAGTTATTATTTGGAAACAAAAACCCCTCTTTTATCTTCTTTCTATAATTTAATAGCCAAACTCTTCATTTAAATTCCCTTTGCATTAGTGAAATTTTAATCTTAAACTCTATCTACCCTATATGGCTTTCAATATCCTTTCTAGAAAAATAAAAAATCAGAAGAATTATAAGACCCAAAAAAACCAAAATATCAGCTAAATTTGTATTTAAAAAAAAGAAGCTAATATCTAAAACTCCCTTGCGTAAAATTCTATCCAAAAGATTTGAAACTGCTCCTCCGAAACAAAAACCTATCCCCAAAGAAGGCCAAAAATTTTTAACTATAATTTTTCTGTCCCTTAAAAATAAGCCAAAAAGCAATATAATGAAAAAAAGACTAAAAATTATTGCTCCTTTATTCCCTCCAAGCAAGGAGTTGGTACCTAATTTAGTATAATAAGGCCAAAACTTGAAAAATAAAAATTTAATTACTTGGTCTAAAATAAAAACCCCTGTACTAAATATGAAAATTATCACCTAAAAAATTACTTTTTATGTTTTTCTGTTTTTGGATTTTTTTTCTTAGAATTTTTTAAGTTTTTAAGTTTTTTAAAAGGCCATATTTTTTGCCAAAAACGTAAAGGAGGTTTACAAGTAGAATGAGTTAAAGCGGCGGGAAATGCCTCTAATCTTAATGTGGGAATAGGCTTTTTGCAAACTACACAAATCCCATATTTCTTTTTCTTTATCAATCGTAAAGCTAGATTTGTTTCTCTTAAAAGCTTCGAAAGCTCTCTCTCTCTGGCTAAATTATCTGAATAATCTTGTACTTCCTGAATATCTGAATCCACATCCTGCCCATATATTGGGAATCTCACAAAGAAACGTTTCCCCCTCTTCCTTGTTGAGCGTAAGGTTTTAAGCTGAGCCACCAACTCTTCTTTTTGCTTCAAAAGTTTATTTTTTTGTTTCTCTAAAAATTTCTCTTCTGCCATTAAATAAGTTAAATATTAAAAAATATAAAAATAAAATAGCAAAAACAAAAAATGCCGTCAAGCAATTTACCATAAAAAACCTTCCCCTCCAAAATTTTATTCTAAGTTTTTATATAAATTTCTAAAAAATTATTTTAATGGATCAACATCAATCTTAAATCTTGTTTTTTTTAAAAAATCTCTAAGTTCTTTACTCAAAAATTTTTTAATACATACTAAAACATACTTTTCTTTTAAGTCAGCTAATTCATAAATTTTCTTTATTTCTTTAAAAGTTTTTAGTTTTTTTAAAATTTCATCTTTTCTTTTTTCGGGGATTGAAAAAATTTTAATCTCTTTTGTAAAAGGAGCTAAGCCCATTTTTCTCCTAAATAAAAACCATTTTTTATAAAAAATCTCAAAATTAAAATTTAATAGGGCTTCTATTAAGGGGTGCTCGGGGTTAAAGGTCTGGATAATTCCTTTTTTGCCTATACTTAAAGCTTCAAAATTAAAATGCAAAATTTTATAAGGAATATAAGGGTCAGGCAAGCTCAAACCAATTTCTGCTAGACCCAGAATACACAGGTCAAATTCTTTTTTAAATCTCAATGCAAATGAAGAAGCAACATTTAATTCTCCAAATTTATCTTCGCCTTCTTTAAAAAGCAAAGCTACCTTTTTTTGAGGGAATGCCTTTTCTAAGTCGTATGCAATTCTTTCTAAGCCAAAACTATGAGTCTTTATTCTTAAATTCTTACATTGGGGACAAAATGCGGGAGACAATTTCCCTTTATGGAATTCAAAAAAGCCACAATCTCTACAAATTGAAAGCTGAGAAAAGCCTAAACGATTATAAAAAATAATTATTTTTTTGTTTTTAAAAAGAAACTTTTTTATCTCCTCTTCTGTCTCAAAACCAATTAACTTATTTTGAATCGAGAGGTCAACAACTCTAATTTTTGGCTTTTTTATTTTTGATTTAAGAAAAAACTTTTTATTTTTGATTTCTAAAAAAGTATAAGGATCCGGAACCATCCCACCAAAAACTAACTTTGAATTCGAAATTAGGGCTAATTTTTTCGCCAAAAATCTTATATCTACTCTCGGGTCCTGCTCTTGTTTATAATTTGGATTACCTGCATCTTCTACAATAATTAGGCCTAATTTTTTTGCAGGCACAAATATTGCTTTAAGAGACCCTATAATTAAACTTACCTTCCCCTCACTTACTTTGCGCCAATTTAAATATTGCTCTTTTCTTTTCAATGATTGAGAAAAAACTAAGCCTTTAAATTCTTTGGCAAGACTCTTAACAATCCAGTGTTCTAAATTTGGGGTTAGAAATAAGACCTCTTTGTCTTTATCTATTGTCTCTCTAATAATTTTTCTATAAAAATTAAATCTTTCAAAAACATTTGCCTGATAAAATATTCTTTGTGAAGCTAAAAAATGCCTCTTTCTCTTTCCTTTTATTTTCACATTTTCCCTTTTTGGCTTTCCCTTTAAAGTTAAACTATAAGCAATCTCAGGAAGTGCCCAAAAAATTACTTTGCCCAAAGAGCTCAAATAATATTGAGAGGCAATTCTTGCAAGTTTTACCCTTTTTTCATCAAGCAATTCTGAAAAGTCTATTATTTTCTCAATAGTTTTAATCCGAGAAATTAAAAAATTGGGTTTCTTTATTCTTCTCAAAATGAAACCCAAAAGCTTTCTATTTGAAAAATTTACCCTCACTATGCTTCTTTCAGGAATAAAAATATCTGAAGCATAAGTAAACACATCTGAGGAAGTAGTCTTGGTATCAATTGCAACCTCATAAAAGTATCTTTTATCCATATTTATATGCTATAATAAACCTAAAATAGAAAAATAATAAATAAAAATCAAATGAGTTGGGGAACACTTGTAGACGAACTTATAAAAGAAGGAGTTCTTAAAACTCCTACAATTATAAAAGCCTTTGCCCGCCTCGACAGGGGCAATTTTTTACCTTCGCATTTAAAATCTCTTGCTTCTACTAATAATGCTCTCCCAATAGGTTTTGGGCAAACTATTTCCCAGCCTTTCACAGTTGCATTTATGCTAGAACTTTTGCAACCCCAAAAAAAGCAAAAAGTTTTAGATATAGGTTCGGGCTCAGGATGGACAACAGCTCTTTTAGCTGAAATTGTTGGCGAAGAAGGAAAAGTATACGCCTTAGAAATTATCCCAGAAATTTTAGAATTTGGAAAAAAGAATGTTGAAAAGTTAAATTATAAAAATGTAGAATTTTTATTGGCAAACGGCTCTTTGGGTCTAAAAGAAAAAGCTCCTTTTGACAGAATCCTATGCAGTGCTGCCGCGCCAAAAGTCCCAATGGCATTAAAAAAACAATTAGCCCCCCAGGGAAAATTAGTACTTCCTGTAGGAGATGTAAATCAATCACTGATTTTAGTTGAAAGGTCTAACAATTTGCATTTTACCGAGAAAAGATATCCAGGTTTTATATTTGTTCCTTTGAGAGGGAAATATGGATTTTGAAAAAAAATTACCAAAAGTAGTTATTGTTGGGAAAATAAATTCTGGTAAATCTACTTTATTTAATAGATTAATTAATTCACAAAAAGTTGTTACTTCAAAAATCCCTGGGACAACAAGGGATTGGGTTATGGAAATATGTTGGTTTTCTAAAAAACCAGCTTATCTTATTGATACAGCAGGCTTTTTAGAAAAAGAAGAAACTGAGCTTGAAGAAAAAATAAAAAAAATTTGGAGAAACATAACAAAAAAAGCAGATTTATATATTTTAGTGGTAGACTCCAAAATTGGTCCTACTTTATATGATAAAAATATTCTTAATTATCTAAGGAAATTTTCAAAACCAATAATCCTTGTAATTAATAAAGTTGATTCTTTAAAACTAGAAGATGAAAAAATAAGACAATTCTCCTCTCTATCGGCAGATGAAACCATTTGTATTTCTGCGCTTTTGAATAAAAATATCTCAAAACTCAAAAAAGAAGTTGCAAAATACTTAAACAAACCCTCATTTAGGGTTTCCCCTCCAAAGATGAAAATTGCTTTTATAGGAAGACCCAATGTCGGAAAGTCAACACTCCTCAATGCTCTTATTGAAAAAGAACGCGCTTTGGTAGACGAAAAAAGTGGCACTACCAGAGACGAATTGGAGGCTCTCTTTTCAGAAGATATACTTTTAATTGATACCCCTGGCCTAAAAAGAAAAAGCAAAATTAAAAATATTCTTGATTTCTTCTCGTCTAGAAGAACCCTCTATTCTATTAAAAATTCAGATATAATAATTCTAATAATTGATGCAAAAGAAGGTCCAGTTCACCAAGAAATAAAACTAGCATCAGTTTGTAAAAAATATAACAAAAAAATTATAGTAGTTATTAACAAAATAGATCTTATAGAGGAGGAAAAACTAAAAGAAATTGAAGGCCTTACAAGAAAAAAATTATACTTTTTAGGAAATTTCCCGATTATTCCTATATCTGCTCTTTTAAAAAAGAATTTAGACCACTTGAAGACTTACTTGATGGAGACTCTAAAATCTTTTTAGCCTCTTCCCCTTCCACTATTTCAAGATTTTGAAAAGGAACTTTAATTAAGCCTGAATTCTCTTTCGGCAAAAGCCTTATCCAAGCTTTACCTATGATAGTGCTTTTTTTAATTGGGCCAAAATAACGCGAATCTTCTGAAACATTTCGATTATCGCCCATCACAAAATATTCATCTTCGGCCAACACAATATCCAAAGAACCAAGCGTCGAAAATATAATCTCAGGCTCTGATAATTTATATACATTGTTATCTTTTATGATATAAATGTTTTCTTTATAAATTTTTATTCTCTCTTTTGGGAGACCAACCACTCTTTTGATATAAAGTGAGCCTGGCATATCAGGAGCTTTAAATATAATCACTTCTCCTCGTTTAATTTGAGATGCTCGGGTAGAAATTTTTTCAATCCATAAATAATCTCCATTATGAAAATTTGGCTCCATACTTGAGCCTTTAACGACAAAGGGTTCAATTATAAAAAGACGGAAAACAACAGCAAAAATTAAAAGAAACAAAAAACCCGAACCCGAAAAGGAAAAACAGCTTTTTATTCTTTTTAATATCGCCATAAAAAATTATTTTAACACCAAAATAAAAATCAAGTTAGATTTCCTTTTTTATTTCATTTAGTTTATTTAAATGGTCCTCTTTAACTTTTGCCAATCTTTCAATTGCTTGATCAAAATCTTCTAAAAGAACATTCACCTGTTCTGCTCCCAAAAAATGAGGCAAAATTACAAAATCAGCGCCCTCTTCATACAATATTAAAGCCTCATCATAATCTCCCGCGGTCACATAAACAAAACTTTGGGGATTCAGACGATTAACCTCTTTAATTAGAAGCAAATTTATTTTTAAATCTGGAATTGTAGATATAACAATCGAAGCGGATTCTAAATGCGCCTTTTCGCGAACATCTTTTTCTAAGGCATCTCCATAAATTGTAATCACTTTGCCTTTAAATTTTTTTATTATATCTGGATTGTGGTCTATCAATACAATTTTTTTATTCATCTCAAGAAGTTTCTTTATTAATCTACCGCCCATTCTATGACCTCCGAAAATAACAATATGCTCTCTTAAAGTTTTCATTTCTTCGTCTTCGATATATTTTCTGCTTTTCGAATAAGGTAAAATTTTATCCCAAATTTTTACAAAAAATGAAGATAGCTCCCCCAAATATTCATAAAAATATGAAGCCAAAAATGAAGATGCCAAAAAATTAAAACCACTTAATGAAAAAAGGGGCTGAGATAAATTACTTGAAATTATCAAAGAAAATTCACTTGAGGGCGTTAAAACCAAAGCTTCTTCAACAGAAAGCCAGCGAGAAAGCTTAAAAGCACAACCCAGAAGAGTATAAATCAATGGCTTCGCAAAAATTGTCAATCCAAATAGTGCCAAGAAGGGGACAAATAATTCATTAAAAACTTTGGGTTGAATCTGAAGTCCCAAGGACAGAAAAAGCAAGATAACAAAAAAGTCTCTCAAAGGTTTCAATTTTGAAGAAATTTCATATTTATAAACCAAGGGCGACAAAGAAACACCTGCAATAAAAGCTCCTATTACAGGAGAAAGCCCAAATGAATTGCCAATTAATGAGAAAAAGAAAAGCACAGCCAAAGAAACTAAAAATATAAGTTCTTCAGAAAAAGAAACAAAATAAAAAAGCCTAGGAAAGACAAAATATCCTCCACCAATTCCCAAGAGAATTAAGATTGCAAGCCCTGCTAAATTAGCACTAATTTCAAAATGCTGGACACTAAAAAGAGCTAAAATAAAAATAGCAATTAAGTCTTGGGCTAAAAGTATAGCTAAAGAAAGGTAGCCCAAAGTTGTTGAAAGCCTTCTTTTATCTGAAAGTGCCTTAACAATTAAAAGTGTAGAGGAAAAACTAAAAGCAGTCGCAACAATTGCTCGTTCACTACCCATAAAATCAAAAAGCGGTATTAAAGCAAAAATAAAGATGAAAAACAAAACATTTAATGTTGCGAAAATAAAACCTATGAGAGAAACTTTAAAATTTTTCAATATTATCGCTAAATCAAGCTCAAGACCCGCTAAAAAGAGTAAAAAAGCAATCCCAACAACTGAAAAAAACTCTAAGCTTGAAAGTTGTTCTTCGGGCACAATATGAAAAATGGGGCCTATTAAAAAACCTGCCAACAAATATACAGGCAAAAGAGGCTGCTTAAGGGCTCTAAAAATTAATGCCAAAACTGTTAAGCCTATAATAAAAAGACTTACGCTTAAAAATAGTGACATTAGATAAATTATAACATTTTTAAATTCAAAAAGTAACTTTTTAAACTTTTTCTTCCTCTAATTCTTTTATTTTATCTCTTAAATAAGCAGCTCGCTCAAACTCTAAATTTTCTGCCGCAATATACATTTTTTCAGTAAGTTCTTTGATTAAACGTTTCCGCTCCTCTTTTGGAATTAGCTCTAAATTAATTTTTGAAATCTCTTTTTCTTCTCTCTCTAAACTTTCAACCTCTATAAGAGATTCTATTGGCTTCTTAATGCTTCTAGGAGTAAGTCCATATTTTTCATTAAATTCTTTTTGAATTTTCCTTCTTCTCTCTGTTTCTTCAATGGCTCTTTTCATTGATTCTGTAATTCTATCAGCATAAAAAATTGCTTTCCCATTTATGTTCCTTGCGGCCCTACCAATTGTTTGTATAAGAGCCCATTCGCTTCTTAAAAAACCTTCTTTATCAGCATCTAAGATTGCAACCAAAGAGACTTCAGGTAAATCTAAACCCTCACGTAAAAGATTTACTCCAATTAAAACATCATAAACTCCTTCTCTCAATTCTCTTAAAATTGGGGTTCTTTTTAGGGTCTCGATTTCTGAATGAAGATAGGCTACTTTTATTCCCCTTTCTTTTAAATAATCAGTCAATTCCTCTGCAAGTTTTTTTGTTAATACTGTCACAAGCACTCTTTCATTTCTCTTAACTCTTATTTCTATCTCTTTTATTAGGTCTTTTATCTGATCTCTTTGGGGTCGAACTGAAATTTCAGGATCAAGCAAATAAGTGGGTCTTATAAGCTGCTCTACTACAAAATTAGACCGTGCCAATTTTTTCAAAGGTATTTTTTCCACCTCTTCTAATTTAAGGAGGGGCTTTTTTAATTTTTCTCTCTCTTCATTTAAAACTTGCTGAAATTCCCATGGCCCCGGCGTTGCTGAAACATAAATTGCTTGATTTATATGTTCTAAGAATTCATTAAATTTTAAAGGTCTATTATCTAGCGCAGAAGGAAGTCTGAAGCCATATTTAATTAGAGTCTCTTTTCGAGATTTGTCTCCAAAATACATTCCTCTTATTTGAGGGACTGTCATATGACTTTCGTCAATAATCAACAAATAATCTTTTGGGAAATAATCTAGAAGACAAAATGGCGGCTCTCCGGGAGCTCTTCCGTCAAAATATCTAGAATAATTCTCAATGCCAGTACAATAACCTGTCTCTCTTATCATTTCTAAATCCTCAAGAGTTCTTTCTTTGATTCTTTGAGCTTCAATTAATTTTTTCTCTTTTTTAAATTTTTTGTAAACCTCCTCCATTTCTTTTTCAATTTCATGTAGAATATCTTCTAAGCTTTCCTCACTTGTAACAAAATGTGTAGAAGGATAAATTACTATTTCATTTAGATTTTCTTGGGGCTCTCTTGTAATAGAATCAACAACAGAAATTTTCTCTATAAAATCATCAAAAAATTCTAAACGGACAACTTCCTCTCCATAAGAAGGAAAAATCTCGAGCACATCTCCGTGATAAGAAAACTTCCCCCTCTCTAAAGAAAAATCGTTTCTTTCATAACGCAAACTGACCAATTGCTTTAAAATTTCTTTTATATTTACTCTTTCGTCTTTTTTTATAAAAAGATGCATTTTTTCGTATTCTTTTGGATTTCCCAAACCATAGATACAAGAAACAGAAGCAACAATTATAACGTCTTTACGAGTCATCAAACTAAAAGTGGCATCATTTCTTAATCTATCTATTTCTTCATTAATTTGGGCATCTTTTTCTATATAAGTATCAGTTTGTGGAATGTATGCTTCGGGCTGATAAAAGTCATAATAAGAGACAAAATATTTAACTGCATTTTTGGGGAAAAAAGTTTTAAATTCATGATAAAGCTGGGCTGCCAAAGTTTTATTATGAGAAATAACCAGTGTTGGCTTTTGAGCTTTTTCAATTACTTTTGCTAGTGTAAAAGTTTTGCCAGAACCTGTAACACCCAGAAGAATTTGGTTCTTTGCGCCATCTTTTAGATTATTTACTATTTTTTTAATTGCCTGCGGTTGATCTCCTTTGGGAGTAAATCTAGAATAAATCTTGAATTCCATAAAATTAGTCCTTTCTTTCTATGATAGATTTTTTTCTCCATTCTTCAATCTTTTTATGGTCTCCTGATAATAAAACTGAGGGGACTTCTTTGCCTTTGTATTTTCTGGGTCTAGTATATTGAGGATATTCTAAGGCCATCCCTCCGTTTCTGCCAATTCTTGAAAAACTTTCTTCTTGTAAAGAAGAGGGATTCCCTAGAACTTGGGGTAAAAGTCTTACAATAGCATCTATAATTACTATGGCAGCGCTTTCTCCTCCGCTTAATATAAAATTGCCAACTGAAATTTCTTCATCTACAAAATCTCTTATCCTTTCGTCGAATCCCTCATAATGGCCGCAAATTAAAGTTATGCTTTTTTCTTTTGATAATTTTTGGGCAATTTGTTGATTAAAAATTTTGCCTTTGGGGGTTAAAAGAATTATTTTTGTTTTTTTATCTTCTTTTTTAATTTTTTGAATCGCTTTATCTAAAACATCAACCCTTAAAACCATACCTGGCCCCCCTCCGTAAGGTTTGGCATCTACATTTTTTCTTTTCCCAATGCCAAAATCTCTTAGATTATAAATTTTGAATTTAACCTTTCCTTTTTCTATTGCTTTAAAAATTATGCTTTGAGAAAGTGGGCTCTCAAAAAAAGAAGGGAAAAGTGTCAAGATATTTATTATCATAATTAAAATACAAAACTTCGGGATAAAATCCCCAAAAATTGAATTCTTAAATTTTAAATCTTAAACTAAACCTCGGTTTTTTCGGGCTCAACACTTCCCTCTCGTTGAGGTTCTTCTAATTTCAAATTAATTCTTGCTTTGTTCTTCATCCCAACCACTCTTAAAATGTTCCTGATTGAATTGATTGTAAGGCCCTTCTTGCCGATCACCTGACCTACATCTTCAGGATTAACTTTAAGAGAAATTAAAACACCCATTTCGTCTACTTTTCTCTCTGTTTTAACATCTTCAGGGTGATCAACAATGGCCTTAACAACGTATTCTACAAATTCTTGATCTTTCATAACTTCTCCAATCTTTTTAGTTTCCAACAATCCACTGGTTCGGCCAATCACCAGTTCTTCTAGTTATATAATAGCAAAAAATATGAATAATTCAAGAAAAAATTTTAAAAATTATTCTAAAATAGCCCTGATTCTTCGTGTGTCTCTTGAAACTGCCTCTTCTTTAATAATTTTAAAATGCCCCAGTTCCTTAGTATTTTCTACATGAGGGCCACCGCATATCTCCTTCGAAAAATCTCCTATAGAATAAACTCTAACTATTTCTCCGTATCTATCATCAAAAACTCCCAAAGCGGCCTCTTTTTTAGCCTCACTAAGTTTTAGTTCTCTCATTTCAACAGGCAACCCCTCCTTTATTTTCTCATTTACTAAATCTTCAACTTTTTTCAATTCTTCTTCGGTTAACTTCTTGGGGTGAGAAAAATCTAATCTTAATCTTTCTTCTGTGATATTTGAGCCTTTCTGAACTACATGATTGCCCAAAATTTTTCTTAAAGAAGCTAAAAGCAAATGAGTGGCAGTATGTAATTTTACAATTTCTTTGCTCTTCCCCGCCAAACCTCCTTTAAACATTCCTTTTGAGGCACTCCGAGAAAGAGCCTGGTGCCTTTTTAATTCTTTTCTAAAATCCTTCTCATTAATCTCTACCCCCTTTTCTTTAGCATATTCTTTTGTAAATTCAAAAGGCAGACCATAAGTTTGATATAAATCAAATGCCTTTTTCGCATCTAAAACCTCTAATTTTTCAATAATTTTTTTACCCAAATTCAATGTATTTTTGAATTTTAACATTTCAGCAAAAATAATTTCCTTAATATCGGTTTCTTTTGTGCCAAAATTATAAATTTCACAAACCTCTGAAATTAAATCTTTCAACCAATCGATTTCTTCTTTATATTTAAAGATATTCATCAAGGCCCTTCTTATCAATCTTCTTGATATATAACCCTGGTCCTTATTAGAAGGGATTATTCCTTCTTTAGTTAAAAAAACAGCAGCTTTAATGTGGTCGGCAATTATTCTGAAAACTTCTTTATTTTCTTCATATTTTAGGCCCAAATTCTTTTCAATTATTAAAATTAAGGGCCAAAAAACAGGCGTCTTGAAAACATCTTTCTCTTTCATAATCACTGCCAATAATCTTTCAAGGCCCATCCCTGTATCAACTCCTTTATATAAAGAAGGTTTATATTCCCCTTTTTCAAAAATATATTCATTAAAAACTAGATTCCATACTTCAATTCCATCTATATAAAACTCAACTGTTCTCCCTGCCGGAGCGCCTTCTTGACCCAATGACCAAAAAGTTTCTTTAAGCCCCATTCCTTTAATTTTACTTTTTGGCAAATCTTTGATGCTTTTTAAAATTATTAAAGATTCCTCATCGCTAGGGATATTTTTTTCTCCTGAAAAATAACTTACACTTATTCTCTCTTTTTCTATTTTCAACACATCAACTAAAAATTCCCATGCCCACTTAATTGCCTCTTCTTTAAAATAAGAGTTTTTGAATTTGGGGTAGCCAAAAGAAAAATTTCCCAACATTTCAAAAAATGTCAAATGATATTCATCTCCTACTTCATCAATATCAGAAGTTCTTATACAGGGCTGTATTGTAGCAATTCTTAAATAGGGAGCATTTTCGGGATTTATATAAAAACTCTTAAATTGCTGCATTCCTGCGGTCGTGAATAAAACCGAAGGATCGCCCTCTGGAATCAATGAAGAAGCTGGGAAAACTTTGTGCCCTTTTTCCTTAAAAAAATTTAAAAACTTTTTCTTTAATTCTTCACTTTCCATTTCTAATTATTTCTAACTTAAAAATAAGATTTTTTCAATTTAAAAATTAAAAAATTTCTTATAAATACTTCTGGAAACCTGGGTTTGATTTTATCTTTCTCCCACCACTTGTCGTATATACTTTCATAAATTTCCCTGGCATTATAAACATTTTCTATATAAGCTAACGTTTCTTTGGTTATGTCTTTTCTATCTTTGGATTTGGCATATTTATCAGCCAAAGTATGGCCACTATTATAAGCAATTAACGCCAAAGAGATATCTTGGTATTTATTAATATAATAAGTTAAATACCATACTCCATAACGAATATTTGTTTCGGGTTCAAAAAGTTTTTCATTGTAAAAATTTGAGTCATTAAATTTTTTCGCAATTCCTTTTGCGGTATCTGGCATTAATTGCATTAAGCCCAAAGCTCCGGCAGAAGAAATTGCTTTTTCATTAAAATGGCTTTCGCCCCAAATAATTGCTGCCACCAAATTAGGGTCAATCCCAAATTCTAGAGAATATTTTTTAATTAAATCGCTATATTTTAAAGGATATACATATTTTGCCAAAATCTGAGGCAAAATAAAATAAATTAAAATCAATGCAAAAATTACAAAAAAAATAAATATAAAGAAAATTCTTTTTTTAAGCATAAAATCATTCCTTAGGAATAATCAACTCTTGTCCTACTCTTAAAGTAGTAGAATCAGAGATGCTATTAATTTCAGCTATTCTCTTCCAATCAATCTTAAACTTTAAACTTATTGAATACAAAGTGTCTCCTGGCTCTACTATATACTTTTCTCCTGTCGCTTTAGAAGAAGAAGTCTCTTGATTGGCGGATGGAAAAGAACTTTGTGAAGTTGAAGAAGATTCTTCTTTACTGCCCTGAGTCGGAATAGTCTCATTTTGCAAATAATTTTTAGCTCCTGGATGGGGGCGAAACACAATTCCCAAAATCAAGCAAATCAAAATTACTACAAAACTTAAAGTTCCTGCGCCAATAAGCTTAGCTTTTTCATTTTGCATTAATTTCAATATACTACAAAAATGTAGAAATAAAAGCAAAAATTAAATAGGACATTGTATAAAAGTCAAAACTAATTAACTGCAAAAGAAGCTATTTCATCATCTATTCTTAACCTCATTAATCTCACCCCCTGGGCAACCCTAGAAAGAGGCCTCAATGGAGAAAAAGGAATTTTAATCATCTGGCCTTTTTTGGAAATTAAAACCAGTTCTTTATTCTTTTCCTTATCTATTAAGCAAGCGCTTACCAAAAGGCCAGTTTTTCTTGAAACTTTTGCTGCTTTAATCCCCTTGCCCCCCCTTCGCTGAACTTTAAAATTATTTATGTTTGTAATTTTACCATATCCATATTGAGAAACAGTCAAAAGATATTTTTCTCCGCCTCCCTCTTTTCTTAATTTTTCTAAGGTTTTCTCCTCTTCTTCTGATAAGCCTTTTTCTTTCATCGCCTGATAAAATTCTTTATCAGTTTTTTTACTTTTTGAAATTCTATTCATGCCTACCAAGATATCTTCATCTTCTAATTGTATACCTCTAACCCCTCCTGCCGACCTTCCCATCGGCCTTACCTCAGTTTCTTTAAATCTTATAGACTGACCGTTTCTTGAAACTAAAATTATCTCATCATCCCCAGAAGTCAAATCTGCCCACAGCAATGAGTCGCTTTCCTTAAGCTTTATTATAAAAATTCCGCTTTTTCTAATTTTTTCTAAATCGGAAAGTTTAACTTTCTTAACTATTCCTTTTCTTGTAGCCATTATCAAATTCTCATAATCGCTCTCTTTTGGCAAATTAACAATTGCTGTCACTCTTTCCTGGGGTTTTAATTCTATAAAATTAACAAGTGGCGTTCCTTTGGCCTGTCGAGAACCTTCGGGCAGGTCGTAAACATAACCTTCAAGCACTCTTCCCTTATCAGTGAAAAATAGCAGTCTATCGTGAGTCATCGCCGAGAAAATATCTACAACTTCATCTTCTTTCTTTGTTGCCATTCCTAAAACTCCTTTTCCTCCTCTTATTTGACTTCTATAAGTGCTAATTGGCATTCTTTTTATATAATTATCTCTTGTAACCACTACTAAATTAATTTCATTAGCTATTAAATCTTCCGCAGTTAACTCTCCTATTTTCTGTTTTATAATCTTTGTACGTCGCTCTTTGGAGTATTTATTTTTAAGATCTCGTGTTTCTTTTAAAATGATATTAAGAATTGCTTTCTCAGAGCCCAAAATTTCTTTTAATTCTTTAATAAGTTTTTCCAAATTTTTATGTTCTTGTATTAACTCTTCTCTTTCTAAACGAGAAAGTTGATGGAGCCTCATGTCGAGAATGGCTTGAGCCTGAATATCAGAAAGCTCAAATTTTTTAACTAGCTTTTTATGTGCTTCCTCTCTATTAGCAGCTTGTTTAATTATTTTTATAACTTCATCCAGATTATCCAGAGCCAAAATCAAACCTTCTAAAATATGCTTTCTTTCCTCAGCTTTTTTTAATTCAAATTTCGTCCTTCTTCTAACAACTTCTTTTCTATGCTCAATAAAAGCTAAAAGTAAAGTCTTTAAATTAAAAACTCTCGGCTGGATTCCCTTATCCAAAGCAAGCATGTTGACATAAAATATCTCTTGCAAGGGGGTAAATTTATAAAGCTGATTCAATACTTTTTTAGGATGGGCATCCCTTTTTAGCTCGATAATAATTTTGATTCCATCTCTTCCTGACTCATCTCTCATATCAGAAATGCCTCTAATTTTCTTTTCCTTCACCAATAATGCAATTTTTTGTAAAAGCAAAGATTTATTAACTCCAAAAGGAATTTCTGTTATTTCAATTCTGAATTTGCTCTTTTTGTCTTCTACAATCTCGGCTTTTGCGCGCATCAAAATTTTTCCTTTCCCTGAAGAATACATAGCCTTTAGCTCCTGGTAATCATAAACTAAGCCGCCGGTAGGAAAATCCGGACCTTGAATAAATTGAAGTAGCTCTGAAACCTCAACATCGGGCTTTTTAATCAAAAATTCTATTGCATCACAAACTTCTCCTAAATTGTGGGGGGGGATTGAAGTAGCCATTCCAACAGCAATCCCCATTGTTCCATTTATAATTAAATTAGGGAATTTTGAGGGGAGCACTTTTGGTTCTTTTCTTGTAGCGTCATAATTTGGCATAAATCCAACAGTCTCCTTGTCAATATCCTCTAGCATCTCTTCTGAAATCTTTGATAATTTACATTCCACATATCTCATTGCAGCAGGAGGATCACCATCAATTGAGCCAAAATTTCCTTGGCCTTCAATTAAAGGATATCTTAAAGAAAAAGGCTGGGCTAATCTTACCAAAGCATCATATAAAGCAACATCTCCATGGGGATGATATCTACCCAAAACTGCGCCTACAACAGTGGCAGCTTTTCTAAATTTTGCGGAACTTAAAAGCCCCATTTCTTTCATTGTATAAAGAATCCGACGATGAACTGGCTTAAGCCCATCTCTCACATCGGGCAAAGCTCTTGATATTATCACAGACATTGCGTAATCCAAATAAGAACTTTCCATCTCCTGAGAAATTTCTTTTTCTCTAATTTCTTTTGCTATTTGTTCCCTTTTTTCTTTGGGCATTTCTATAACTTATTTTTTACTAAATATCTAAATTTTTAGCTTCTGAGGCTTTTGTTTGTATAAACTTTTTCCTTTCCTCAACCTCTTCTCCCATTAAAGTAGAGAAAATTCTATCTGCTTCTTCTGCATCTTGTAATGTGACTTTGGATAAAATTCTGGCCTCTGGGTCCATTGTCGTTTCCCACAATTGCTGGGGATTCATTTCTCCCAAGCCCTTATATCTTTGAACGTCAAAAGTCTTATTTTTTAGATTCTTAATTATTTCTTCTTTCTGCTTATCAGAATAAGCATAAAATACTTTATTTTGAGATTCAATTTTATAAAGAGGAGGTTGAGCAATATATAAATGACCATTTGTAATAATTTCTGGAAAGAATCTAAAAAAGAATGTTAAAAGTAGTGTTTTTATATGAGAACCATCTACATCTGCATCAGTCATTAAAATTATTCGATGGTAGCGCAATTTATTAATATCTTTTTCCTCGCCCATTCCCATTCCTAAGGCCATAATAATTGTCCTTATCTCATTATTCTTTAAAATTTTATCGAAGCGTGATTTCTCAATATTAAGAATTTTCCCTCTCAGGGGAAGAATTGCTTGGAAATAGCTATCTCGCGCTTGTTTTGCATTTCCTCCTGCTGATTCACCTTCAACTAAAAAAAGTTCCGATTCCTCAGGCTTTCTTGAAGCACAATCTGAAAGTTTGCCTGGCAAGCTTAAACCATCTAAAAGCCCTTTCCTTAACACCGATTCTTTTGCTGCTTTTGCGGCTAAACGAGCTTTTGCGGCCAGAAATACTTTCTCAAGAATTGTTTTTGCAACTTGAGGATTTTCTTCTAAAAAAGTACTAAATTTTTCTGAAACCAAACTCTCTACAGCAGTCCTTGCCTCAGGGTTTCCCAATTTTGACTTTGTCTGCCCCTCAAATTGCGGTTCTGGCAATTTTACACTTATAACTGCTACTAATCCTTCTCTTACATCCTCACCAGTTATGACAATTTCTTCTTTTTTTGAAGAATCATTATTAAGTTTTTTCGCTAAATCAGAAACTACCCTACTTATTGCGGCTCTAAACCCCGTCAAATGCATTCCCCCCTCTTCTGTATAAATGTTATTAGCAAATCCATATAAATGTTCATTAAAATCATTAATATACGCAAGGCCAACATCAATTATTATCTCTCCTACTTTTCCAGAAAAAGCAATTGTTGGAGTCAAAGGCTTTTTTCTTGCCACAAGATATTCAAGATATGCCTTTACCCCTGACTCAAACTGGAAAATATAAGGCTCATTATATAAAAGCAAATCTAGGCCCTTAGCGTCTTTTTTCTTCCTCTTATCTACAAATATAATTTTTATTCCTTTTGTTAAAAAAGCTTGCTGTCTTAAATGGTCAATAATTGTTTCTCTGTCAAATTCTAAAGTGTCAAAAATTTGAGGATCCGGAGAAAAACTAATCAAAGTCCCTGTTTCATAAGAAAAAGGGACTAGCCCCTTTTTCTTTATCTCTTCAGGAGTTATTTCCCTAACTTTTGAAAGAGGCTTTCCGCGAGTATATTCTTGAAAATAAAATTTGCCATCTCTTTTTACCAAAGCCCTTAATCTCTCTGATAAAGCATTAACCACAGAGACTCCTACCCCATGTAAACCTCCCGCCACTTTATAAACTGCTCTGTCGAATTTGCCTCCTGCGTGAAGAGTAGTTAAAACTGTTTCAAGTGCTGATTTTTTAGTACCTTTATGAATATCGACAGGGATTCCTCTTCCATTATCAATTACTGTAACCCCTTCATCTTCTAAAATCACCATTATTTCTGTAGCAAAACCTGCTAAAGCCTCATCTATTCCATTATCAACTACTTCCCAAATCAAATGATGAAGTCCTGATGCGCCAGTAGAACCAATATACATTCCTGGCCTTTTTCTCACTGGTTCAAGCCCATGCAAAACCTGGATAGCCGAAGCATCATATTTTAAAGTCTCTTTTGCCATCATTTATTATTTATTTTAGAGAAAATTTCCAAAATAAAAATATACACAAAGGATATTTCTTCTTTATTTTATCAGAAAATAAATATTTTGCAATTTAAATTTCTATTAAATCTTTAATTTTTTCATAAGTTATATCTCCAATTCCTTTGACATTTTTTATCTCCTCTTTTGACTTAAAGCCGCCGTTTTGAATTCTATAATCAATAATTCTTTGGGCATAAACGTCTCCTATCCCTGGCAAAGACTTGAGTTCTTCTTTATCCGCCTTGTTAATATTTATCAAAGAATTTATATTCGAGTTTTTAGAAGTTGTGCTAGAAGAACTCTCTTCAGATTTATTTATTGTGAAAGGCTCGGAATTATTTTTAGCTATTTTGGAGGGAATAAAAATTTTCTCTCCATCTTCTAGTTTTTGGGCTCTGTTTATGTATTGGGAAACAAATTCTAAATCAGCATCTTCTGAAAATCCTCCCGCTATTTGAATTAAATCCTCAATTCTTTTTGAAGATTCCATAGTATAAACCCCCGGCTTTTTAACTGCGCCTGAAATTTCAACAACTATAACACTCTCACCTTTGACCCTATCTTTGTTTTTTAACAAAAATATAGGGTAAAGAACTATAAAAAACGATAAAATAAAAAAGAAGATATAGAGAAGCTTTTTATAGTGTTTGGATAAATAAAAATAAAACTCCTCCACCATTTTTATATTTTAGTATTATTCCCCCCCAAAAAGAAGACCTATTTTAAAAAACATTAAATTAAAAACTCACTTAGACTTAAAAGAAAAATTTTCAATCTCTGAAAGAATTGCTTGTGCCTCTTTAAGTAAACGTTCATTGAACAAATCTGCAAATCGAAACTTCAAAAAACCATGCTGTGCTTCTCCTAAAATTTCTCCTGGCCCCCTTTCTTTTAAATCAAATTGGGAGATTAAAAATCCATCTTGAGTTTTTTCTAAAATTTTTAATTTTGAAGCCCTTGATTTAGAAGCCATCAAAAAACAAAAAGCTTTTTGGCCCTTTCTCCCTATTCTTCCACGCAATTGATGCAATTGTGAAAGCCCAAATCTCTCGGCAGTTTCAACTAAAAGCACATTGGCCTTTGGAATATCTACCCCTACCTCAATTACAGAAGTTGAGACTAAAATTTTTATTTTTTCCTCTCTAAATTTTCTAATTACCTCCTCTTTTTCCTTGGCCTTCATCCTACCATGCAAAAGCCCAACACTATAATCCCTAAACTCCTCTTTTATTTTTAAAAATTCCTCTTCTGCTGCTTTTCTATCATCAAAAACTAAACCCAAATCTTTTTTCTCAATAATCGGACAGATTACAAAAGCCTGATTCCCTTTATTTAATTCCTCTTTAATTTTCTTATAGACGTTTTTTCTCTTTTTTTCTGTAACAACCCTTGTTTTGACATTTTTTAAAAAAGGGGCATTTTTCAAAAAACTAATTGGCAAATCCTTAAAAATCACAAAAGCAAGGGTCCTTGGAATAGGAGTTGCCGTAAGCATAAGTAAATGAGGGAGCAGGTCCCCACTATCCTTTCTTCTCAAAATTGCTCTTTGTTTTACTCCAAAACGCTGTTGCTCATCAATCACAACAAAACCCAAATTTTTAATTTTAATTTTCTCTTCAAGTAATGTATGGGTTCCGAAAACTATTTGGTTTTTATTTATCTCTTTATTAATGTCTTGAGATTTTAAATTACTTTTTTCTTCGCCTTCGGATTTTATCTTCCAAATTTTAGTTAAAAGCAAAGTTTTAAATTTAAATTTGTTAAAAAATTTCTGAAAATTTAAAAAATGCTGGTATGCCAAAATTTCGGTTGGCGCCATAAGCACAGTTTTTTTGCCAGATAAAACCACATTTATCATTGCCAAAAATGCAACGATTGTCTTACCTGAGCCCACATCTCCGTTTAACAACCGTGTTGTAGAAAATGGCGAAGATAAGTCCTTCAAAATCTCAAAGAGAGCCTTTCTTTGATCAGAAGTAAGCCTGAAAGGTAAAGAATCAATATATTTTTTTAAATTAAATATCTTGCAGGGGTATCCTTTTTTATGGGAGATTTTGCCCAAAAAAACCTTGCGGTTTAGAGCAAATTTTAATAATTCATAAATTGCCCAAGTTCTTTTTGCTTTTTTCAAAACATCTAAATTTCTAGGATTATGAAGAATTTTTAAAGCATATTCAAAAGAAAAAAGATTATATTTTTTACAAATTGAGGAAGGCAAAAAAGTAGGAAAAGTTTTGACTTCGGAAAGAATCTTATTTATTAAAAATCTTATTTCTTTAGAAGAAAACCCCCCTATCTCAGGATAAATTGATAAAAATCCTTTTTTAAAAGACGGCAAAAATTCATAATGGGGATTAGAAAGTAAAATTTTGCCTTCTTTGTATATGGGTTTCCCATAGAAAAAAACTTTTTTATCTTTAAGTTTTTTTAAAAGATATGGCTGATTGAAAAACTGAAAATTTAAAGAACCAGTTTCATCACTTATGATTCCATTTAAAATAAATACTCTTTTATGAGGCGTACGAAAAACATTTAAGGAGGTAATTTTCCCAAAAATTGATTGTTTTCTCCCTATTTTTAAATCCTTGATTTTTTTGATGGATGCCAAATTAATATATCGCTTAGGAAAAACCAAAATCAAATCTTTAATTGTTTTTATTCCTATTTTTTTAAATTTTTGAGCCTTTTTTGGCCCAATACCTTTAAGTTTCTCTATTGAATCTTCTAAAATCATTTTTAATAAAATTTAAACACATTAATATAAAAAAACAAAGCCCGCTTATAAGCGGGCTAGTAGAATCACTCTTACTCTTCCCACTCAGAGAGATGAAAAGGGATGCCCATTTCTGTAAGTTTAACCCTTCGAAACATATCATAACCTCTAGTAACACACAAGCCCCCTCCGCCTCTATTAACTTCCCAGCATCCGAAACCTTCTTTCGACTCTTTGTTACCTTCTTCAATGAATTTTATTACAAAACGCTGCTCATCATAATCTATCGAAAGAAAAACGCCGGTTCGCTCAGTAATTTCCTTAATTTCGCATTGGTTCTGGGCAATTCTTTTAAGCTGCCTCCTCACAGCTCTTTTTTTCCCCCCTGTAACCTTAGCTATTTTCCTTACTGCATCTTCAAATAACAAATACCCCTCCTCTCTCATGCAGTATCCCCCCTTAATATTTGACTGATTCTAAAATAGCAATATTTATAAAAAAGTAAATAATAAATTTGAGTATAAAATTCTTTTGCTTTAAGATAGAAAATGTGTCTAAATTCGACTTTTGGGCAAGTCTAATTTCTGGTATATCTCTTCTAATAATATTTATTGGGCTCCTTGCAATTTTTATTTTTAAAAATAATGCTAAAAATACCTATTCACTAACTTGTAGTCAAAAAGTAATAATAATTGAAAATGGGGTTGCTCAAGAAATGGAAACTACAAAAACCAATTTTGAAGATTTCATAAAATACTTTGACTTAAAAATTTACCCTGAAGACAAAGTGGCCTTATCTCTTCCATTCAATATTTGCAAGGGGGTCATTATAAAAATAACTCGCGCGCCAATGATATATCTTGACATTGGAGGGAAAGAAACTATTGTTCGCTCTTTTCAAAAAAAAGTTAAAGATCTTCTTAAAGAAAAAAATATTACTTTAGGAGAAAAAGATTTAATTGAACCTTCGCTTGATTCTTTAGTCAAAGACAAAATGAAAATAACAATAAAAAGAATCGGTGAAAGAATTGAAAACCAAAAAATAGAAATCCCTTATGTTTTGGAAGAAATACCCGACCCCCTTTTGCCAATTAGCGAAAAAAAAATCGTCCAAGAAGGAATTCCTGGGGAAAAAGAAGTTATTTTTAAAATTATTTCTGAAAACGGAATTGATATAAAAAAAGAGGTTCTGAGCGAAAAGATAATAAAATATCCTCAGAAAAAAATTATAGTCTACGGCACAAGCCCCCCTGTAATTTCAGTCCGCTTCGGAGAGATTAGTTATCATTCAGAAAATATTACCGCAACAAATTATTATAAAAGTGGGGCAATTCTTAAAATCACAAACCTTTCAAATGGAAAATCAATAAAAGTTAAGGTAGATTATGGGTGCTCAAACTGTGGACCGCAAAATCGAATTTTAGACTTAGCACTTTCTAGTTTTCAACAAATTTGCCCCCCTTATTTAGGAGTCTTTTTTGGAAAAATTGAAGAACTAGCTCAATAATATGCATAAATCTGCTTTGGGTCAAAACTTCCTAAAAGACAAAAAAATTTTGCAAAAAATTTCAAATTTAGCAATTCCAAATATTTTAATAATAGAAATTGGCCCAGGAAAGGGTGCCTTGACTAAATATCTTTCTAAAAAAGCGAGGGTTTTAGCAATTGAAAAAGATAAAAAATTTAAACCATATTTAAAAAAAATTAAAAACACAAAAATAGTATTTGCTGACGCATTAGAGTTCCTAGAAAAATATATCCCCAGAAGCGAATATCAAATCTTCGGCAATCTTCCTTACAGAATAGAAAAACCAATAATCCATAAAGTAATAAAACTCAAAAAACAACCCCAAAAAGCAGTGTTTTTAATACAAAAAGAAGTTGCCTTGCCTTTTAAAAATAACAAAAAATCACTTTTTGCCCTAACAGTTGAATTTTTTGCAAAATGCAATTACTTGCTCACTGTATCAAAAAAATCATTCTACCCTGTCCCGAAGGTAGATGGTGCAGTAATTGAAATAAAAGATTTTAACTTTCCACTTCCTCATAATTTAAATCGCGAAATAATAGAAAAAAAATTTTTTGAATTTCTAAAAATTGGCTTTAAATCTCCTCGGAAAAAGCTTATTAATAATCTTTCAGACTTAGATATCGAAAAAAATATCCTAAAAGAAAAATTTAAATATCTGAAAATAAAAGAAGAAACAAGGCCGCAAGAATTAAACATAGAAAAATGGCTTAATTTATATTATCTTTTAATAAAATGAATATCTCCGAAATCTCAAAAAAATTAAAAGAAGCAAAAGCGAATTTTTTTAATTTTTTCTTTCCCGTCCTTCCAAAAAGAAGACGTCATATCAAAGACTTCTTTCTAAAAGCCAAAAATGGCACAATTACTGGGACAGCAGATAATGACCCTTCTGGTATAATTACCTATACCCAAGCAGGAGCAATAGGAAATCATTCTTTGCTTTGGGTTACATTAGTTTCAATCCCTCTTTTAATAGCAATCGAAGAAGCTACTGCTATCCTCTCAATAATAACAAAAAAAGGGCTAGGCGCTCTTTTAAGAGATGTCTTTGGTAAAAAAATAGCTATTTTTGCTGCCTTAATAGTTTTAATTTGTAATATTATAACTATGGGAGCAAATTTATCTTTTGTCTCTCAGATAATAAATCTTTTCACTCACCTACCAGAAAACTTTATTGCCTTTTTATTCTTTTTAATTTTTATGCTCCTTCTTATAAGAGGAAGCTATTCTTTTCTTTCCCGATTTCTTTTTGCTTTAACTCCTTTATTTTTATCATATATAATTTCAGCATTTTTGATTAAGCCAAATTGGGGTGATGTATTTTATAATACTTTTAATCCCCTTGGCGCCCAAGCAAAAAATATTTGGATTTTAGCAGTGGCACTTTTGGGAACCACAATTTCTCCTTATTTAATTTTTTGGCAATCAACAGAAGAAATAGAAGAGAAAAAAACTCTCAAAGAAATAAAAGACGAAAAATGGGGGGTAAGATTAGGAATGATTTATTGCAATTTAATTTCCTTTTTTATAATGATAGCCTCTGCTGGAGCACTTTTTGGGAAATATACAGGCGGGATCGAAACTGCTAAAGATGCAGCTTTGGCATTAAAGCCTTTGGCTGGTGAGTTCTGCTTTCTATTATTCAGCATTGGCATAATTATTTCAGGCATATTATCAACTCCCACACTTGCTGCTTCCTCTGCTTATGGAGTAGCAGATGTATTCCATTGGAAAGAAGGCCTAGATAAAAGAGTTTTTCAGGCAAAGAATTTTTATCTTATACTTCTTGTATCTCTTTTTATGAGCTTGGTTATAAATTTTATCCAAATTAATCCCATAAAAATCATAATTTATAGCCAAGCACTAAATGGATTTCTTGTGCCTTTTTTGATATTTCTTCTTCTAAAACTTGCTTTTGACAAAGAGGTACTCAAAGGATATCTATTTCCATTATGGATTAAAATCTGCTTGATTTTTTCTCTTATGCTTTTTATACTTATTGATTTAATTTTTATTATAAGCATTTTATGAGTAAATTTTATCTAGTGCCTTTGCCACTTGGGAATCTAAAAGACATTACGTTGCGAGCACTAGAAACCTTAAAAAAAGTAAACTTTATTTTGGCCGAAAGCCCTAAAAAAACTCTAAGGCTTCTAAATCATTTTGGAATTAAAAAAAGTATTTATCCATTTTTCGAGTTTAAAAATGAAAAATACTTAAAATTAGCCATATCTCAAGTTAAAAAAGGAAAAGATGTTGCTTTTGTGTCTGAAGCAGGAACACCTGGTATTTCTGACCCCGGGAAAAAACTATTAAATGAGCTTTTAAAAAATGACATAGAGATAGAAGCCCTACCCGGACCATCTGCTCTATCTTTAATTCTAAGCCTCAGCGAGTTTTTCTCACAAGAAGCAGTTTTTTATGGATTTTTACCAAAAAAGAAGCGGTCAAAAATCAAAAAAAGAATTATTAATGATTTGAAAAATAAAAGAGAACTAATCTTCTTTTTTTCTCCTTTTCGTCTAAAAAAAGATTTGGAATTTCTAAAAGAAATAAACGATTCAAGAATTTTACTTTTAAAAGAAGCAACAAAAATTAATGAAAAAGTATTTAGAGGAAAAATCTCAGAAGTATTAGAAAAAATAGAAAAAGAGCCCATCAAAGGAGAGTGGACGGGTTTGATTTCTTTATAATCTAAAAATATCCACAATTTTTTTATTTTTTTGAGTTATAATATTTTTAGTACTCTAATTTAATTTTTTAAAAAGTTTAGGGAAAGGAAAGTTTTTATGTTGAAAAAATTAAAGTTAGGGAGGCAAATTCTATTCATATATACTCTCCTCTTCTTTCTAAAACCAAAAAATTATCGAACTCTCTTGAGATTTTATAAAAACTATTCATATAATCTATTACCCTTTTATTTTGATAATACAATTGAGACTCCTCTTTTAAAATTATAAAGAATTTTGGTTTAGACTTTTCTAGTTCAGAAATAAAAATTGAGGTAAAATCAAAACCAAATTTTTCTCTTTCGTCTAAAAGCAAAACACTCGCTGAAATAAAACGAGAGCCACTGTCTCTTTGTGCCAATCTATAAAAAACTGCTCCATAATCATAGGCCTCAATTTTATCTTTGGGAGAGGAATTTTCCTTAATGTATTGAGCAATCCTTTTTTTCTCTTCAAAATCTGCTTTTACATCACCACAAAAATAATTATAGAATTGCTTCATCGAGATCACCCATGAAAAAATTGCCCCCAACAATAAAAGTAAAGTTAAAGCTAAAGCTTTTTTATTTCTCCAACTCAATAAAATCTCATAATTATAAATTAAAAGTAATGAAAAAAATGGCATTAAAATTAAAGAATAATAAGAGTAAAAAGAGCCCGTGCCAAGAATAAAAAATATGGAACCAAATAAAGAGAAAAATAAAAATCTATAAATTTTATCCTTAAAAACTTTTTTATACTCTTTAAAGAGATTGACCAAAAAAGGAAAAAGGGGGATAAACAAAGAAAGCTGAATCCATACAAAAAATAAGCGATTAGCAGAAACTCTCCCCCGCCATGCGGCTTTAACATATTCTGAATTAAATAAAAAAGAGCCTATTAAAAAATCTCTGAATATTCCTTTCAATTTAAAATAGAAAATCCAAAAAAGAGAATGCAAAATAAGAGGCAGAATAAAAACCCCGAGTTTCAGTAAAAGATTCTTTATATTCTTATAATTTTCAATTAAAATCTCAACAAAAATTGGGAGTGCCAAAATCAAAAAATTGCCTTTTAAGAAAAATAAAAATGATAAACAAATGCCGCTGGCAAAAAGAAGCCAAAGTTTTCTCTTTTCTTGATATTCAAAAAATAAAAGAAAAGTAAGAATTAAAAAAATTAAGCCAAAATTTTCAGTATTGTTTCCACTTGAAGTAAATTGGGAAAGATTCCTAAAAAAGACATAAAAAACTAAACCCATTTTTGCCAAAATATGTGCTTTTTCTTTATTTATTTTATTGCTAAAAGTTAAAGCCAGTTTCCAAAAAAGGTAAATATCTAAAATTGTTAAAAGTGTGAGGAAAATTCTATGCAAAGCCAAATTTCCTCCGAAAAGAAAATGCATTAAAGCGTTGAAATAAAAAATTAAGGGTGGCTTATGATCCCACGCAGAAATATAAGGCAAACCACCATCTACAATTTTTTTACCAATATACCAGAAAATCCAATGGTCAGAGTCAAAAGGATAAAACCAAGTGGCCAAACGAGCAACAACAAAAATAGATATCAAAAAAAGAAAAAAATTCTGGTTTTTAATAAATGATATGTATTTTATATACTAAAGATAGCCAAAAAAATAAAAAAAGTAAATAAATTTGACCCCCCTCTAAAATTAGAATCTAAAAAAATTTTCAAAAATCTCTTAAGCCAACCTTTTTCCACAGCTAATAACTATTACAAAAAATATGTTATAATATTCATAAATTTATGACTAAATCATCTCCCAGAATTAAATTTGACAGCCTAAATAATAAAACCAAAATTATCTTATCGGTGCTTTTTCTATTTTTAATATTTCTTTGCTTTTTTATAGTTTACCAATATAAAACTAACCGCCAAGACACAAAAACTTTGCAAAGCAAAATAGATAATTTAATTTTACAAAATAAATATGAGGAAGCCCTGGAAGAACTCCAAAATCTAAAAGAAACTGAATCAACTAAGGAATTCATTTGCTCAAGAAAAGGGAGAATTTATTTTCTAAAAAAGGATTTTGATAAAGCTTTAGATTCTTATAAAAAATGTGAAGAAATCTTTGATTCTAAAAAAGAAGCCTCAAAAAAAAGTTATTATCTTAACTTGATGGGAAATTCATACAGAGAAAAAAGGGAGCCAAAAAAAGCAATTTTGTATTATAATAAAGCAGTAGAGATAAATCCCAAAAACCAAACTGCTTGGGTAAATTTAGTTAATATTTATATTATAAGCGGTGAAAGAAGCGATGCCTTAAAAACTGTTAAAATGGCATTAGAAAAAATTCCCAACGACCCCGCTCTTTTAAAACTTTTAGAAAAACTAGAATAATTTAATATGTTTAGACAGATTTTAAATAAAATTTTTAAAAGAAAAGTAGAGAACCCTCCAAATGAAGAGGCAAATTATCAGAATTTAGTAGAAATTTTAGAAAGATTAAAAAAAGAACTACTTATTCAAGAAGCAGAGGAGCCAAAACGTTTTGAAGAAATAAAGAAAAACTTATTAGAGCAAAGAGCCAGAGAAGAGAAAAAAATATTGGAAAAACACAGCGCAATCTTAACACAATTTGAGAAAAAGCTAGCACAACTAGAAAAAACAGAGAAGCAAAAAATTGAAAAATTACGAAAACAAGCACTTAGACTTGAGAAAAAAATAAATTTCATAAAAAAGGGAGGGAACAAACCGATAATTCATCTTTTTGAAGGACTAGATAATAAATTAAGGCAACGATTTAGCTGGTATTTAAATTGGCACCTAAATCCAGCTTCTTCTTTAATACACCAAACTTTTGCAGGGCTTTTTGTGGTTATGATGGTGCTTGGAATTTCTAACACTTTTATTTTACCTAAAACTCCTATAGTTAAATCAATAATCACGCCAAAATCTATACTTTTGACCCAACTAGAAAAAGAAAACAAAAATATTGAAATTCCAAAAAATCAAAATGCGCAGGAATTTGATTTGGGCAATGCCATTGTTGATTTTTCAAATAAAGAAGACCCATTGTTTTTTGAAGTAAAAACATTGGGCAAAGACAAAAATAGCATAAAAACATTAAGATTCGAGCTTCTCCAGCCGGAAGAAAAAGCAAAAGAAGCAGAATCTAGAGACGAATCAAAAAAAATAAGTATTAAGGAAAAAATATTAAGTTATTTAAATATTAAAGACAGCTCTAAAAATCTTTATGCAAAAGAGGAGGGCAAAAATGATTCTACAAAAAACAAAGCTTCTTCTTCTCGGAAGATTCGAACAAGAGCAAAAAATTTTATTAAGGAAAGAAATGGCATAAGATTCGAGGTAAATAATAGTTTAGAAATTAAATACGAAATCAAAAAAAGTTCCAAAGAAACTCTAATTAAAGAAACAGCAATTATTAAAGATTTAAGTGTTTTATCAACAAATCCCGATTATCATTTAGCATTTAACCTAAATTTAGAAGGACTAAATTATATCAAAGATGAAAATGGTGGCTATATTTTATTAGAAAAAAACCAAGGCGGATTAATTAGGATTTTGCCCCCTACTATAGAGGATAAAAAAGGGAAAGGGGGCAATGTTAGTCTTGAAATCTCAAATTCCCAAGCGAAATTTATCATTAATCCTGATTTTCTAAAAACAGCAGTTTTCCCACTTTATCTTGACCCCTCAGTCGTAATTGCTACTTCGACTTCAACAAATCCCTCCTCTTACACAAAAGACAGAACTCTTTTAGAAGCCACTAATGGCTCAATGATACAGATTTACTCTGATGGTTCAGCAATAAACTATAAAATTTCTACTGATAGAGGAAATAACTGGGGCACAGCTTCAACAATAGTAAACACCTCCTTAGCTGATGATTATGGATTTTCTTGTTGGATTACCACAGATAATAAAATACATTTGGTCTACTCCAATAATGGTTCAAACTCATATATTTTCTACAGACAACTTACCTTTGATACCGGAACCAATACAATTACCTCAACTGGTACTGAATATACTGTTGAATCAAGCGGCACCACTCAGGCTTTTCCCACAGTTTCTGTTTCGGGAAGCACAATTTATGTCGCCTATAGATATTATGATGGCTCAAATTATACTGTTAAAGTGAAAGCTTCAACTTCTAACGGCTCTTCGTGGTCATCAGCAACAACTCTTTCAGCCACAACTTCTTCTCAAGAGCTTTATCCTGCTTTAACTATTTGGAATAGTAAACCAGCTGTTATTTATAATTTTGCCAATTCTGCTTTACGCTGGAACTATTTTAACGGTAGCTCTTGGCAATCACCTGGTTGGACATATGAAACTATTGCTACAGATATTGGCTCGTCTTTAGGCACAGAATTTTCAATTTCCCAAACTTTGGAGGACAACTATCTTCATTTAGCGTTTAAAGACGATTCTTCAGGAATAAAATATCGCAAACTTGCTAGTGGCTCTGATCCTTCTAAGTGGGATACGACTTCAACTTCAATCACTTCTGGAAGCAACCACCAAAATGATAGATATCCTTCTATAGGTATAGGTTTTAATAATGCGATTTATCTTTATTATGCTGAGTATATTTCAGTTAATTCTTATAATATTAAACTCACAGAAAAAATTGGCTCCTCAGGAAATTTTGAAAGCTCTATCGCAATAACTTCTTCGGGAGTAAATATATTATCTACAAATACAGCTCTAAAACCAAGTTATAGTTCTGGGAAAAATCCTTATTCGCCAGTAATTTATGTGTCACTAGTAGATTCAAATTATAACTTAAATTATGCTCCACAAGTTAAAGTTTGGGCTGCGGCAGCAGATGGAAATTGGCATGATTCAGCAAACTGGAGCCCCTCTGGCGCGCCTCAAGCCGGAGATGTGGTTATATTTGACTCAACATCAGTCAAAAATTGCACAGTTACTACTTATACCTCAGGAAATGGAATCGCTGATGGCATAGGAGCAATATATATCAACTCAGGCTACACCGGAACAATTACTTTTCAAAAGAAACCCTCGCAAAATTCCAACCCTTATAATGTAAATATTATTGGAGATTTCTTTGTCAATTCAGGAACAGTAGTTTCAGAGGGAGACACGACTGCCCAACATAATGGAATTACAGACGGCCAAGGAAACACATATACTGCTTATAATTTAGTGGTTGCTCAGGGAGTAAGCTTTAATGCTAATAGCAAAGGGTTCGCCGGGACACAAGGCCCAGGAGGCGCCCCCAGTTGTGTTAATTTCGGCTGCCTCGGAGCTTCATATGGTGGAGAAGGATATGGGGCTGATCCATCAAAAGTATATGGAAATTATTCTAATCCTGTAAGCTTAGGAAGTGGAGGAAGCGGTTCGGGTCGTTATGGTGGAGGAGCAATTATTCTTAATGTATCAAATACTTTGGCTATTTCTGGAACTATTTCGGCTAATGGCAATGGGAGCACAGATTATAATACTTCAGGAGGCTCAGGAGGCTCTATCAATCTTTCAGCTTCTACTATTTCAGGAGGAGGTACAATCTCAGCAAATGGTGGTGATAGTTATTACGCAGGAGGCTCTGGCGGAAGAATAAAGCTTTCAGCAGACACAATTTCTTTTTCTGGCTCAATTCAGGCATATGGAGGAAAGAACTCGCCTACTGTAGCAGTCGGCTCAGCTGGAACAATTTACAAAAAGCTCTCTTCCCAAACATATGGAGAGTTAATCATCAATAATGGCTCATCTACCCCCTATCTTTCAAATCAACATTCAGCTCATCTTAAATCATCTTCTGATTCAGGAACCTATCAATTTGATTCAATTACGCTTCAAAACTATGGCAAATTAGCGATTGATTCCTCGCAAACTTTAAATTTAACAAGTGGCTCAATTTCAGGGGATAAAAACTCAGGATTTGTTAATGCTGGAACAGTAATTGCCCCTACTTCTTGGACAATAAGCTATTTCTTCTCTGATAAAAATGGCACTGTACAAAATCTTTCAGAAAAATCAATCACAATTACTTCATCAGGTAGATTATCTCATTATCCCAATCCCTCAGGAAATACAGAAGTATATAAACTAAACTGGTCTGTTTCTAGTTTAACAGTTGAATCGGGAGGAGAAATAAGTGTTGAAAGAGTAGGTTTTAGACCTACCTATGGTCCAGGAGGTTCAAACTCTAATTCCTTTGGAGCTTCATATGGTGGAGAAGGATATGGGGCTGATCCATCAAAAGTATATGGAGATTATTCTAATCCTACAAATTTAGGAAGTGGGGGCAACAACTACGAGGGTGGAGGAGCAATTATTCTTAATGTATCAAATACTTTGGCTATTTCTGGAACTATTTCGGCTAATGGCAGTGGGAGCACAATTGGTAATTCAGGAGGCTCAGGAGGCTCTATCAATCTTTCAGCTTCTACTATTTCAGGAGGAGGTACAATCTCAGCAAATGGTGGTGATAGTTATTACGCAGGAGGCTCTGGCGGAAGAATAAAGCTTTCAGCAGACACAATTTCTTTTTCTGGCTCAATTCAGGCATATGGAGGAAAGAACTCGCCTACTGTAGCAGTCGGCTCAGCTGGAACAATTTACAAAAAGCTCTCTTCCCAAACATATGGAGAGTTAATCATTGATAATAGTGGCGCATCGGCTTCAACTACTGCTTATACGCCTTTAACAGCTCCTAAAAGTTTTGATAGCTTAACTATTTCAAATAGAGGGCAACTAAGAATTGATGTTAATTCTGACCCTACTCAAAATACTTTAAATATAACTGGCAATCTAACACTCTCTTCAAATTCAATATTAAAACTGAAATCAGATAATGATGGGAATCCTGAAAAAGGAGCTGGTATTACGGTTTCAGCACAAAATATTGATATAGGGAGCGGATGCTCTATCAATTCTGATGGAACTGGTTTCCCAGCAAATAGGGGATATTCTAATGGTGGGGGCCGACAAGGAACTACTTATGGAGGAGGAGGTGCTTTTGGTGGGGCTGGAGGCAATTCTTCAGATGGAGGCGCAGGAGGACAACCTTATGGAAGCCAAAATGATGTCGAATACATCGGCTCAGGCGGAGGAGCTTCGGGAGGAGGCGCTGGTGGTGGCTTTATGAAACTCTCTGTAAGCAACACCCTAACAAATTCAGGAACAATCTCGGCCAATGGTGGCAATGGAACAACTAATGGTGGTGGTGGTTCGGGAGGAGGTATTTTAATTATTACCAATAACATCTCTTCTACGGGGACAATCTCAGCCAATGGTGGCAATGGTGTTGCTAATGCGGGAGGTGGAGGCGGAGGAAGAATTTTTATTATTACTTCTGGTTCATCTTCTATTGACCCTCTGCCCCAAGTAAATGGAGGCACAGGGGCAAATAATGGCTCTTCGGGCTCAATTTACTACCAACATGCTCCCTCCTCATCTACTCTCTCTTCCCCTGAAAATTCAAGTACTAATATCAGCCAAGTTGTTTCATTTAATTTTTCTACTACTGATGAAGAAAGTGATTGGATTCGCTACAAGCTCCAGTTAGCTACAAATTCAGAATTTACTGAAAACTTCTCAGAATTTATACAAGGAGATACCCAAGAAGGCCAAACCCAAACTTCAAATGGAATTACAGTTACTTTTTCTAATCAAGATAGCCAAAATGGTACAGCATATACTTCTGGAAGAGAAGCAATAGTTTCAGTTTCTTCCTCTACTCCTCTAGATGAAGGCACAACTTATTATTGGCGCGTTTATGCTATTGACCCTGGTGGTTCAAGATATTGGGGGCCAGCATCTCAAATTCGCTCCTTTACCGTCGCTCCGATTGATAAAATTACATTTACTACTGATGTAAATTCAGTGGAAGTCACTTTGATTTCAGCAAAAATGACAGTTGAAATTAGAAATACCATAAATGAAACAGTTAAATTAAAACAAAGTCAAACATTCAGTTTATCAGTTGAGGGCTCAACAACAGGACATTTTTATTCTGACTCTGCAGGCAATAATGAAATCACTGGCTTTACCTTAAATCCAGGGGATAGCGTTTTCGATTTTTATTACAAAGATGATACAGCTTCGCTTACACCTTATACAATTGTGGTCTCCGAAAACCATCCTACCTCTGAGGGAGAAGAAGATTGGACGAATGGAACCCAAGAAATTACTGTCAATTCCGGGGCTTTAGACCATTTTATAATGTCAGGTTACCCCTCTCAAATTATAGCGGGCGAAAATTTAGGAGCCATAACCGTAGAAGCGATTGATACACATAGCAAAAGAAAAATAGACTTCACTGGAGAAGTCTGGTTTACTTCCTCTGATTCTCAAGCAACAATTGTGCATAATAGTTCTAACCATTATGTATTTACTTCTGGAATTGAAGAGGGAAACGATAATGGCATACATACTTTTTCTATCTCTGAAATCATTTTAAAAACTAAAGGGACCCAAACAATTAACCTTCAAAACGATTCTGGAGCCCCTTCATTAACTTCCTCGGATATTACAGTTAAACCTGCCGCCGTTGACCATTTTTCTATATCTCAAATACCTCTAACTTCAGCTAATTATTTTGCGATGGGTGGACTCGACTGGAGTGTCGGGGGTTATTCTAATGCTCCATATAATCCCAAAGTTACTGTCTATGATGCATACAATAACATCAAAGATGATTTTGAAGGAGATGTTTGGTTTGAAATATACAAATTAACAGATCGGCCTGGCAACCCAGGGGACTCCACGGTTGATTATATATTTACTTATAATTATACCAATCCTTATACTTTTACATTAGATGATGCCGGTATCCATACTTTTGACGGGATAAATTTTCTAATCAATACTGCTGGAAATTTAAGATTTAGGGTTAAAACTTCAGATAACGGAGGAAAATATGCTGATTCCTATATTACTATTAAACCCCAAGCCCTAGATCATTTCTCTGTCGAGGCTTCCCCTGTGCTTTCTCGTAACGGAGTAGAGTGGGAAAAGGCAGTTGATACCACTTTTTCTGAAGATATCATTGTTACAGCATATGATACCTTGGGCAATGTTAAAACAAATTACGCTTACGATGAATCATCAAAATATGGAATGATTTACTTTTATTCATCTGATACTTATGCTGTGGTGCCTTATTATAAAACCTCTGCCTCAGACACTTCTTATTGTTATCAATTCCCTGCGGAAGATTCGGGAATTCATACCTTTACTCTAGAGAATACCCCACCAAATTATTTCAAATTTTATACCGGTGGCTTACAAACCCTTAGCGTTTCAGAATGTATTGATCCATCATCAAGCTATGGAGCCACAAAATATGACCCTCGTTTTGAAACCCCCCAAGAAGGAAAAACTGCTGTCGCCACAGGCCAGTTGCCAGAAGACACAGATACACCCAATCGAATAGCTGTCTCATTACACCAGCCAGGCTCAACACATACCGCCACCAACCATTCTAATGATTCAAATAATTTAATAGAAGCATCTGCCGCAAATCAGGCTGTTGTACTCTCTTGGTTTAATCCTTTTGACTATCCCACAGATGAAAGTTTAGATGCGCAAGTTTATATTTATCGCTGTAGTTCTAATTGTGACAATTCAGAGAATTTCTCCAAAATCTCAACTAATCCAGAAAAAGTAACAGGAACAAGAAATGAATGGTCTCAATATACAGATACTGGACTCGAAAACGGAACTCAATATTTTTACAAATTAGCTTATGCTTATAAAAAGGATAGCTCAAATTATATAGTTAGCGATTTTTCAAATGTGGTTTCAGCTACGCCCGCAGATATTGCACCCAGAGATGTAACAGCAACCCAGCTTGATGTTTCTGATGATTCAAACCCTGGCAAAGTAAAAGTTGAGTATAAGTTACGTTATACTTCAACTGTATCTTTGGCTTATTTCAATCCTAGTTCTAATTCTTGGATTGATGCCTCAACTCAATCAATGTCAGGTGATATTGGACAAAACATTGAAGGTAGCGAAGATTTGCCTTTGCACACTGCTTATTTTGACCCCAATATAGACTTCGATGGGCAATATTTAGTAAATTCTTTTAGAATGAGAGTCAAAGTGACTGTCGGCAACCAGACAACATATAGCGATTCATCTCTTTTCTCACTTGATAGTAAAAATCCAGAAAACACTTCTGTAATTGTAAATGCAACAGGAGGCAATACTGCTACTCTTTCTCTTAATGCAGAAGATAATTCTCCGCCAATCAAGATTATGGTTTCAAATAATGAAAATTTTGAGGGGGCTAGCTGGGAAGATTATACCAACCTAATCAGCAATTGGAATATTGAGGGGGCAAATACAATTTATGTTAAATTTAGAGACAACTACAATAATATTTCTACTGTTGTTAACAATCTAATACCAACCCCAGAAAATATTCAAATTAAGGACGCTTCTAATTCTACAACCCAAGAATTTCGCTTAACAATTATTTGGTCTAAAGTAAATATCTCAAATCTAAAACAATATAATATCTGGCGCTCTACAAATAACTCAACTTACGAACAAATAGGATTCACTTCTCAAAATGCTTATGTTGATACTGACCTTGATCCTACGGTGACATATTATTATAAAATAGGCTGTGAAGACAATTCAGGAAATCTTTCGCGTCTTCCAGAACCAGTTTATTCTCGTCCCGGCCTAGCTCCTGATATCACAGCAGACCCTCAAGTCTCCTTGTCTGGCTGGAAACAAGATGTTGGAGTTAAAGCAGAAATTACTTGGTTAACTGACCAACTCTCAGATTCTTTTGTGGCCTATTCAACAGAACCCCTAAAAGAAGGGCCGACTGTTGAAAGTGTCTCAGGCAGTCAAGATAAAATTAAAATTGTTGGTACACCTGATTTGGTGCTTGACCATAAAGTAACACTTTATAATCTCGAACCATCAACTAAGTACTATTTCAAAGTTCTTTCTAAAAATGCTATCCAAATTGTCGGCTATTCTGATACTTATAATTTCACAACTCCCGAAAGAATCCTTCTTTTAATATCAGGGGTTAGCTTTAGCAATATAACTAATAACTCTGCTATTGTTTCTTGGGATACCTCTAAACTTTCACAAACAGTTTTGAAATATGGCAAAACTACTGATTATTCAAAAACCATTGAAGATGCCACGTGGAATACGAAACACAAATTTGAACTTAAAGATCTGGAATCAGGAAATTACCATCTACGAATATATGCAACTGACCAAGATGGGAATGTGACTATTTCTGATGATTATGTATTTACTATCCCTCCCTATCCAGTAGTTAGTGAGGTTAATATTTTAGAAATAGGAGAAACAACTGCTAAAATTAGTTGGGTCACAAATGTCGCCTGCACCTCCAATGTTGACATAGAAGGAGGCGGAAGCTCGGGTTCGCAGGGGACTCCTGATATGGTAACAAGCCATACTGTAACATTGGTAGGCCTAAAACCAAAGACAACTTATAAATTTGTGACTCGCTCTATTGACCAATTTGGGAATGTAGCTAGAGGTCCTCAAATGTCATTTACTACAACAGCTGATACAACTCCACCTAAAATTACTAACCAGCAATCACAAGTAACTTCTACTGGAAGCGGAGAAAATATCAAATATCAACTAATTGTTACTTGGGAAACAGATGAGCCTGCTACTTCTAAAATAGAATATGGCCCCGGAATGGGCACTGCTAGTTATCCATTAAGCTCAAAAGAGGATTTATCTTTAAATATTACCCATACAGTTATAATTTCAGATTTGCCTCCAAACTCTCTATATCATTACCGAATTAAAACCGTAGATAAATCAGGAAATATCTCATTTTCTGAAGACTCCACGATTGTCACACCACCAAAACAACGCAATATCTTTGAGATAATAACAAATGCCATAACAGAGCCTCTGGCTAAAATTTACTATGGAATTTTAAATAGATTAAGAAAATAAAAATTATGGCCAAAACAATAGTCGTTGATGTAAAACATATTTTTAAAAGTTATCTTATAGGAAATGAAAAATTTATAGCTATTAATGATGTATCTTTTCAAATAGAATCAGGCAAATTTATTATTTTCTTCGGCCCCTCTGGTTGCGGTAAATCCACACTTTTAAATATGATTAGTGGGCTTGAAACAATCGACAAGGGCACAATTAAAATCAGAGGGGAAGATATATCAAAATTTTCTCCTAATGAACTTGCTAAATATCGCAGGACAAAAATAGGTATTGTCTACCAACAATTTAATTTAATTAAAGACCTAACTATTACTGAAAATGTTGCCTTGCCACTTTTGGCTGATGGACGACCTAAAGCCCAAGCCATAAATCGAGCTCATTCTCTTTTAAGAACTTTTGGACTTGGTGATCATCTTAACAAAAAACCCACAGAGCTGTCTGGGGGGCAACAGCAAAAGGTGGCAATGGCTAGAGCTTTAGCTGCCAATCCGTGGATAATAATTGCAGATGAACCCACAGGAAATTTAGACTCAAAATCAGCAGAAGAAATAATTAATATCTTAAATATTTTGAATAAAAAATCTAGAAGAACTATAATTATGGTTACTCATAATCCTGAGTATTTAAAAATTGCTCATCAAGTAATGTATATGAAAGATGGAAAAATTGTTAGGGAGCAAAAAAACCCTAACCCCAAAGGTGTGAGCGAGCAAATTAAAGGCTTTAATCTAAAAGATTTGGAAAAAACCATAACTAAAGAGCAAAAATGAGATTTTCACAATTACTATCACTTACTTGGTCAAATTTAAAAGGAAAGAAAACAAGAACAATATTAACTATTGCTGGAATTTCAGTAGGAATAGGAGCCATTGTGTTTTTAGTCTCATTAGGCTACGGATTTCAAACTTTTACAGTTAACAGAATCAGCTCTATTAATTCTTTAACTTCTTTAAATGTATCTCAGGGGAAAGCAATTAACATTATTATTGATTCATCAGCTATCGAGAAAATAAAAAAAATAGAAAATATTGAAAAAGTAGTTCCTGCGTTAACATCTGGCGCCACAGTAGATTATAAAAACAAAAAAATAGATATTGTTGCTACAGCTACTGAATCTAGTTTCTTAAAAGATGAAGATGTAAAACTAGCGACTGGGAAATATTTTGATGATAATTCAAAACAAATCGTAGTATCAAGTGCTTTGGTAAAAAATACAAATGAAGATAATTCCTCAATTATTTCAAAAGAAATGGAACTCACAATAAATTTTAAAGATAAAAATGGAAAATATCTTTCCAAAAAATTTAATGCCAAAATTGTAGGGGTTGTAGAAGACGAAACATCAGCTTTTGCTTACTATCCAATAAGCTCTATTTCCGAGCTTTTGAATGAAAATACAATTTATTCATCATTAAAAGTTAAAGTAAAATCCCAACAGGCTTTAGATGCTTCAAAAAAAGAAATTGAAGATTTAGGTTTTAACGTGGTTTCTATTTCAGATACCATCAAACAAATTGATAGAATTTTTAGATATATAAGAATAATTTTAGGTATTTTTGGTGGAATTGCCCTGCTCGTAGCAGCTATAGGTATGTTTAACACGATGACCATAGCTTTACTTGAAAGAACCAGAGATATTGGAATAATGAAAGCAGTTGGAGTAGCTAATAAAGATGTTTATTTAATGTTCCTGCTAGAATCTATCATAATTTCTAGTTTGGGTGGAATATTTGGAAATATTGGAGGAAGCTTTTTGGCTTATGCCTTAAATTTATTCATTAATTATTTGGCAAAGATAGTTAAGGCTGAACCAGTTGTTTTATCTAGAACCCCCCTTTGGTTTTTGGGTCTTATTTTTATTTTCTCAATTATAGTAGGGATAACAACAGGTATTTATCCATCAAAAAGAGCTGCCAATATTAATCCTCTGGATGCATTAAGATATGAGTAAATATTTGTCTAAAAGCTAAATTCAGTTCAATTAATAAAATTTTTGACTATTTTTAATTAATCAAATAGGTTATTTTATGCCCCCAATTTTAAATTAGGAAAAGGTTAGAAATTTCTTTATCGGCTAAAAAAGTACTGATAAAGTCTTTGGTTTTTAAAATTTTTATAATTAAGTTATTAGAAATTCAATTATTTTCTATTAAGCTTCGGGGATGGCAGATTCGAACTGCCAATCTCCACGTCCCGAACGTGGCGCCTTACCATTAGGCCAATCCCCGCCATAAGGCCCTGGCCGGATTCGAACCGGCAACCTTTTCCTTAGGACGGAACTGCTCTAGCCAAATTGAGCTACAGGGCCATTTCTTTTATTTAATTTAAGTTCAAATAAACTTTTTTTCAACAAAATTATTCTATTATTTCAAAATTTTAACTATAATTTCCCTTTCTCTGGGCCTTTCATCAAAATCAACCAAAAAAACTTGTTGCCATTCTCCCAGCAAAAGTTCGCTATCTTCTATAGGAATACAAAGAGAGGACCCCAGCAAAGACGCTCTTAAATGAGCAGAACCATTTCTATCCCCCCACTTTTTATGATGTTTGTAGTCAAAATTTTCGGGAACAATTTTTTCTAAAAAATCTTTAAAATCTTCTTTAAGCCCTTCTTCATTTTCTAATGTTATAATTGCAGCTGTTGAGCCCTTAACAAAAACGCACAAGCTCCCGTTTTTAATTCTTGAGCTCCTAACAATTTCTTTTAAATTATCAGTTATATCTAAAAAATCTGTTTTCCCTTTTGTTGAAACAAAAAACTTCACACCTTAAAGATAAAATATTTACTTTTATTTTTCAAGAAAATACTCTTTAAAAAAAAATTTTTTAGAGTATATTAATTATATGGATAAATTCTATTGTAAAAAATGTGATAAAATTTTTAAAGCCAAAGGCAAAAAGAAAACTTGGAAAGACCCTATCTTTGGCCCTTGCTATAAAATTGTAGCAAAATGCCCAAAGTGCAAAAAAGAATGCGAAGAATATAGGCCAAAGTCAGCAAATAAAACTTGTAATTGCACTTCTTGCTCAGGTTGTTTTTGAAGATATAAAAATGAGAAACAAAATCTTTAAAATCAAAATTTTAAAAGCCTTGTTTTATTTCCTCATTCTAATTGCTTTTTTAATTCTGCTTGCTCCTAAAAATGCTTTTGCAATTTGTCCTGTTTGTACTGTGGCAATCGCAGGCGGAGTAGGGCTTTCGCGATATTTAGGAATTGATGATACAATTTCTGGCTTATGGATTGGCGCGTTAATTGTCTCTTTGATTTTAACCACTGAATCTTTTTTAGATAAAAAACAAATAAAATTTAGGGGGAGACTTATTTTAAACATTCTTTTTTACTATGCCTTAGCAATTCTACCTTTATATTTTTATAAAATAATAGGCCATCCCCAAAATATTCTATTTTGCTATTGTAGCTTTAAAGTAGATAAACTTATTTTTGGAATTATTATAGGTACGCTAGCTTTTGTCTTATCTTCAAGATTACACTTTTTTATCAAACAAAAAAGAAAAAAAATACTTTTCCCTTTCCAAAAAGTTATCTTGCCGATTTTAATTCTTTTAGCACTAAGTTTAGTGTTTTATTTTTTAACTAAATAAATTTATGGAAGAATTACCAATAAAGGATTTGGAAGAATTCATTAAAAAAATGAATAGTTTAAAAGAAAAAGAAAAACTTGATTTATCCTCCCAAGAAGACTTGAGTTTAGCAATAATGAATTTAATTTCTTTAGAAGAGCATTTCTTTTTCACAGGAGAAAAAACCCAAAAAAACCAATATTTTGAGTTTCTAAGACAAGTTAGAAACATTAGAAAAGCACTTTTGAAAAAACTTTTAAAAAATACTGAGGGAGAAGTGTGGTGTATTTCAAAACATTTGCTTTCTGCTTCAATGAGATTAATGGAAGTGGGAACAAAAAAATTAGATGAAGGCAAAATAAAAGAAGCAGAAGATTTATTTAAAAAGTCTTTTGATATTTACAATCTTTTCTGGGGGATTAATTTGGGTATAGTTAAAATAAATAATTTCAAAAAAATCAGTGACAATGCCTTAAATAAGAATGATAAAAAAGGGAGGGTCTTAGAAAAATTGGGAGAAATTCTCAAAAAAATAATTGATTGCTGCAAAGAGTAGCTGGCTAAAGATAACTTTTTTAGATTCCAAAATAAAGCAATAAAACTAGCTGACCTAAAAGTTTTTCTAACTTATGTTCGATAAGAATTAAAAGTGGCATTTGAATATTAGCTCTCGAAAGTCAAATATTAGGATGGGTTAACTACGGAGAAGGGGGCGGAAAAAAAGATTGTTTAGGTATTGAATCTTTATTTGTAAATACATTATTATTCTCCTATAATATCGGGAGCTGTTTCTTTTGGTATAGCCTTGTTATTTTGTGTTATATTTGTATCTTCGCTGATATTCGATGATGGTTCAGATACCTCTTTTTTAAAAGAAACATCTATTTCGCCACTGTTAGCCACACTGGGAGACTGAGAAGGGGCTCCTCCCCCAGTATCTCCATACTTCCCTAAACTTTCTTTAGTCCCTTCTGATCTTAGCAACTCTGACAAAATTTTCAAAATTTCTGAAACATGTTCCAACATTTTTATTGCAATTTCGATTTTTTCACCCACTTCATTTGTTTCTTTCAATTGATTAGAAAGACGCTCTAATTCTCTAAAAGCACCTTCTTCTGGAAAAATAGGATTTTCTAAACTTCGTAATTTTGGGGGAATCGCTGTTTTAGAAAAATCTGGATAGCTTTGATTTTGAATTTCAGAAGCTTTTTCTAGCTTAAAAGAGGCTGGTGAAACGGAGGGTATTTCATTTCTATAATCCAAATCTGAGCCTTTAATATCTTTTAAATTCCCAGCCGGGAGAACGCCAAAAGAATCATTTTTCGATTCCTCAATAGCGCCTTTGCCAAACTCTTTAGGTGGTGCTGTGTTCCCAGGCTCAACATCATTTTTTGGTTTAATAAAATCTTCAAAATTTAAAGGCGTTTCATTAGCATCTGGAGAATTTAATTCAGTGTTGAGATCCGTCGTGGCATTAGAAGAATTTAAAAATTCTTCTTGGCCGTCACGCTTTTTAAGGTTTGTGCCTGCATCCCAACCAAGACTCTGGCCAGAAAATGAATCTCCCTCTGATACCATAAATCACCTCTCCTGTTAAATTATTATAAAACTTGTCGGCCCTACTTATTTTATTTTATCAAGTTCATTAAATTCTTTTATCCACATAATTATTTGTTAACCTGAAAGCCAAAAAACTTTAATTCTAAAAAAGATATTCAAATATTAAAATTAAACTTTAAAAAATGTATAGTAAAGTATAGTAACTCAAAGGTGTCCAAAGACTCTTCGGGAAACCTCTCCTCCATATTTTTAATGTTCATCAATTTGTTTACGCAATTTTTCAGCTGGCGATATCGCTATTTGGTTATTGTTACATTCTAGATTTTTCAGGGCCTTTTATATAAGTCCTATATTTTAAGTTTTCAGATAAATATTTTAATATTATAAAGTATATTTTATTATTGAGTTAATCTTAAATTAGAGATGGCTATTTAAGTTAAATCTCTTATTTATTTTTAAAAAACTTTCACCAAAAATTAAGCGATAACTACAAAAACTCAAAAACCACAAACCAATATCAAAAATATCTTAGTTAAGACAATTTCTATTTTTGATTTTTATCTTCTAGAAAACTTTTTGTCATTGTAATTATCCAGTCAAGGTGCAAAATAAAATGAATTATAACAAATAAAATCATCAAAACCCCAAAAACAATATGGATATCTCTCAAATCTCCTATTTTAATACCTTCAAGTTGATGCCAGCCGGCTCTGGGCCCTCTTGGCGAAGTCAAAAAAGAAACTCCGTAAATAGCAGATACCAAAAAGCAAATAAACATTAAAATATCAATTATGTAATTTAGTTTTGACTTATTTTTTAGCATAGTTTTATTTATTTTTCGAAGCCGCTTTTTATTATAATCCACTTTCCACATTATTTGCAAAATTTAAATTAAAAGAGACAAAATGTTTTTAAAACATACATAAATTTCTAGATAGTTATTTTCTCACAAAGGTTTGGGGGGATGGCTTGCGAAAATTGGGGACTTTGAATTTAAGTATAATTAGAAAACTACATTGCTGATTCTGCCTCCCTCTTTTCAAATCTAACAAAATAAAAATCCTCATTACCAAGGACAGCTCTTGCTTCGGCGGGTTCTAATTTTTGAATATCTGGAACCCAATAAAGAGAATCATGCCAATCCGCAAATTTTCTACCAGAACCTATTGTTTCATTGAACCGCAAAATATAATCTTGCATAACTTCAGCGCCAACATATTCTGCTCCACTCATAACCCAACTTCGGACTTCTTCTGTCTGAAGGCTAAGGCAAATTCTAAATCGCCTTTTCCTTTACCTTCAATGGCTCCTTCTAAATATCTCTGTTTGTCAATAACAACCACAAGACCTCTTAAATTATTACTTATTCTTATACTTATTCTTACTATATAAAATTAAAATTAAATATAAATCAATAAAATTATAAATTTATGCTACTTGGACCCAGAGGGATTCGAACCCTCGACCTCCGGTGTGCAAAACCGACGCTCTACCACTGAGCTATGGGCCCAAACTTATTTAGCCCCAATGGGACTCGAACCCATATTACAAGGCTGAGAACCTTGCGTCCTAACCAATTAGACGATGGGGCCATGGAGCTGGAGGGGGTTGAACCCTCGTCTGCTTATTGCTCTTTAAAGAATCTACAGGCTTAGTCTGGTTTAGAATTTCTCTTTCTTCCTTAAAACCAGACAAAAAAGAAGAAAGAAAAGCCCTTATTTTTTATCCGGTCAATTTAAGGCCAGAAATTGACCTTGAGCTGTTTTTTGAAGGACATCCTAGATTAACAGCAAAAATCTAGGAGCCTCTCCTGCCAAAAATTAGGCAAGAGCAAGTGCAGGTCTTTTTGCACTTGTTTTTTGAGGATTTTTTAAGGCAGATCCTCACTGCCTGCCTGCCTCTTTAAAAGAGCAAAAAGCATCAATGCCTTTCAGCCCCTCGAAGAGACAATATCATAAAATTAATTTAAAATCAATTTTAAAAGAAAAAAGGGTTTAAACTAATAATCAGTTATAACTTGACTTAATTGCAATTCAGTGGTAGTATCCAAAAGGTTTTGCAGCACCCTTACAAACCAACTCTCGAAACGAAAGGAAGTGAAAGGATGATAACTGACTTCAACCCCCCCAAGATAAAAAACGATTCTGCGGGGATATTCAGTCCCCTCGATTGCTGGGAATATGAAGAAGCGCTCCAAGAAGGCTGGAGGGGGAAAGTGGAATATCCCCCTATAGGCTTAAGCATAACCCCTCTCGGAGGCCTCCATTCGATTGGGGGGCCTAACTGTTGGGCTATAGAATATGAAGCCCAACAAATTCTTCTAGATTGCGGGAAAAAAATAAGTGAAAATGGAGATAGAGTTGAAAATGAAGCCTCCCCTTATACATATCCTGCCTTTAATAAAATCGCTCCTAGCAGACTGCTTGGAGTTTTCCTCACACACGGGCATTACGATCACCTCGCAGCGCTCCCCCACCTTCTTTCGACTACTAAACGCCATGGCGTAGTTCTTAAAGTATGGGGCACCTCAGTCACTGTTGAAATAGCCCGACACCTTCTTTCCAACGCCTACGCTGATCAGTTTTTTGGTTTTGATTGGGAAAAATGGATAGAGTTCAATGTCATCACGGAAGAAGACTCCGCAGAGGGAATAAGAGTGGGAAATTTTCTAATCGTACCATTCCCTGTTTACCACTCCATACCCCAAGCAGTAGGGTTCCTAGTTATGGTAAGCGGCCCTCGAGCTGTATGTTACCCTGGTGATTTCAAATATCTCAAAACTAACGAAGAGGACCTGGAGAGAACTTCTCGTATTTTCAGGCTAATAGGAACAAACTTAGTAGATGTTCTCATTTTAGATTCAACTAATGTAGATATGGAAGGCTATACCCCCCCTCTCTCAACAGCCCTTAAAGAATTTGAGAAAATATTCGCGCATCCAGACATGAAAAACCGTAAGATTTATATATCGACTTTTTCCTCTAATGGTGAATTCATAGAGGACGTCGCGACTCTAGCAGCACGCCACTTTTCCCGCCCCGTAATGTATAAAGGAACCACCATGCTTTCTTTCTCCACCTTCTTTGGTCTTCACAAAATCCAGCCATCTGTCAGTTTAGCTCCTCCTGTAATATTCATCACAGGGTGCCAAGGAGAACCCCAAGCGGCACTCACCAAGCTCGCTTATGGAACAGATTGGGAGCTAACGCCGAATGACGTTGTAATAATCGCAGCCAGAGAGATACCATCGAATCAGCATAGGATAAGAGAGATGATTAGTCTACTAAGACAAAAGGTCTATAAAGTGATAACCTCCGCAGAAAATGATAAAATTCATGTATCGGGACACGGTTCGAGGCAAGACCTCATTCAAGCAGTGGGGGACTTTTGCCCACGAATCGTGGTCCCGGCTCATGGGGGAAAGGAGAATTTATTGAAATTGGCGAATGCAATAAAATGCACCCCTTACCCCAGGCAGCCGTTCGTTCGAATTATTAGAGAAGGGGAAACTCTAACGGTATAGAATTTCACTCCCAACCATCAATGGTTGGGAGTTTTTTTATTCAAAAGCTCAACCCTCGCGCTGAGAGAGGTGAACTTTAATTTTTATAAAAATTTATAAATTAAGTCCAAATGAATTATTCTTCTGGCTGCTGGCTCTCTTCTGAAGGAGCTTGTGCTTCTGCTTCACCTTCTTTTGTTTCTGCTTCTTCACCTTCTTCAGGGGCACCGGTTCCATACTCAACTGCTTCAACATCTTCAACAGGTTTTTCTTCAAGCTCTGCCAATTCTTCTTCGCTTCTAGGAGGCTGTACCAAAGCAATAATTTCTTCTTTATCTGTTAAAACTTCTATGTTTTCGGGAATATTTAAATCTTTAACTTTAATCATATCTTCAAATGTTTCTAAAGAAGAAATATTTATAGTTATTTCATCTATTAAATCTTTAGGCAAACATTCTACTTCTATAAAATCTCTGTTAACTAAAAGTGTGCCGCCCAAGTTTTTAACTGCTGGAGCCTCGCCTTCAACTTCAATAGGAATTTCTGCTCTAATTGGCTTATCCATTCTTACTGCGTAAAAATCTAAATGTATTAATTTATCTTTGGCGGGGTCAAATTGAGAATCATAAACTAAAACTTTATAAGGATTTTCTTCTCCCTCTATTTCTAAATCAATTAAATGAGAAGGGCCTGCTTTTAGGGCTTTTTCTGCTTCTTCTTTATCTAATTCAAGGGCGCAAGGCTTAACCTGGGGGCCATAAAATATCGCAGGAATTTTTCCTTTTTTAATTAATGTTTTTGCTTTAGATTTGCTTCTTTTTTGCGCTTTTATTTTTATTTTCCTTCTCTTTTCTTCTTTTCCTTCCATAAAAATTTCTTAATAAAAAATTTTAAAACTCTAAAAATTTAACAAAAAAATTTTATTTTAGCAAGAGATTATCTTAGCCATTTAGAAAAGGGGCCTTTGAATTTATCAATCACCCTAGCAAACTCAATTACTTCATCTGCCTTAATTGGTGACTTTCTCAAAGGTTCTGAACGAGTTGGCCTATCCAAAAATATATCTGCTCTTGGGAATAAACCATCTCCACTTAACATTACTGAAGCAAAAACATTGCTATGACATTCAGAACAAATCAACTGAAATAAATAAAAGGAATTTAGTCTGCCTTTAAAAATTATAGATGAGCGAGAATATCTACTTCCGCAAACAGGGCATCTCACTTTATCTTGGATACTTTTAGCTAATTGTTCTAAAAGTTTTGAATTCATACATTTTAATTATAGCAAACCTGTCAAGCCAAAGCAAGAAAAGAATTCGTCTTTCTTTCTATTTTTAATAGAAAGAATGCTATACAGCTTAAACCTTTCTTTATAATTAAATTAAAGTTTAAATAGCGCAAGTGGAAAAATTATAGCGGAAATTCTTTACACAATTCTTCTACTTCTTTTTTATTTTTCAAACTTATTTTTTTAGTTTTTAGAACTTGGGCTAAAATTTTTGCTATTTTTCTCATTTCATTTTCACCCATTCCTCGCGTTGTTAAAGGCGCTGTCCCCAATCTTAAACCAGAGGGGTTAAAAGAAGGCTCTTTGTCGAAAGGAATTGAATTTCTATTTACTATTATCCCTCCCTTCTCTAAAAGTTTTTGGGCAAAAAATCCTTTGATTTTAAAGGGTCTTAAATCTATCAAAATTAAATGATTGTCTGTTCCTCCTGAAACTAATTTTATGCCTTGATTCAGCAATTCCTGAGCAAGGGTTTTTGAATTGAGAACTATTTTTTTAGCATAATTTCTAAATTTTCTTGTGCTTGCTTCTTTAAAACAAACTGCTTTTGCCAAAATTTCATTTATATGTGGACCCCCTTGAAGACCGGGGAAAACTGCTTCATTAATTCTTTCAATAAATTCATTTTTGGAAATTATAAATGCACTTCTTGGGCCTCTTAATGTTTTATGAGTAGTTGAAGTTAAAACATCAACACTTAAATTTTCTGAAATTGGAGAGGGATGGACTTTGCCAACAATTAAACCTGCGATATGAGAAATATCTGCTAAAAGAAGAGCCTTTACCTTTTGAGCAATTCTTTTAAATTTTTCAAAATCAATGATTCGAGGGTATGAAGTTGCTCCGCAAACAATCAACCTTGGCTTCACTTTTTTTGCAATACTTAAAATTTCGTCATAATCTAAAATTTCTGTTTTCTTATTTACTCCATAATAATAAAAATTCCAAAATTTTCCTGAAAAATTTACTTTTGCTCCATGAGTTAAGTGGCCTCCGCTTTTTAAATCCATTGCTAAAACTTTTTCGTTTTTTTCAAGCAAAGCAAAATAAACTGCTAAATTGGCAGGGCTTCCAGAATAAGGCTGAACATTTGCTTTAAATTCACCTCTTATTTTTCTAGGGATAAATAAATTTAAGGCTCTATTCTGAGCAAGTATTTCTACTTTGTCTACAATTGAGTTTCCGGCATAATATCTTCTTTTTGGGTATCCTTCCGCATATTTGTAATTAAAAATAGAGCCCAATGCTTCAAGAACTGCTTTAGATGGATAGTTTTCAGAAGCAATTAAATTTAAAGAAAAATTTTGCCTTTCTTCTTCCTCTTTTATTAAAAAATAGGCAGAATAATCAATCTTCTTTAAATATCTAAAATTTTTCATTCTCGTAAAATAACACAAAAAATAATTTTTAAAAAGTTTGATTTTTTGAAAATTTTAATTTATCTTTTAAAAAATGGCAAACAAACTTTCTACAAAAAGACACTCAGTGGCTCATCTTTTAGCAACAGTAATAAAGAAACTCTATCCCAATGCCAAACTCGGAATTGGGCCCGCAATAAAAGATGGTTTTTATTATGATTTTTATAATTTAAATATAAAAGAAAAAGATATACCTAAAATAGAAAATGAAGTTAAAAAATTAGCAAAAAAAGAAATTTTATTTAAAAAACTTGAAATCTCCAAAAAAGAAGCAAAAAAAATTTTTAAAAATGAACCTTTTAAACTTGAATTAATAAATGAGTTAAAAGATGAAAAAATAAGTGTTTATCAATCAGGAGATTTTGTAGATTTATGTAAAGGTCCTCATATAAAATCTACAAAAGAATTAAATCCCAAAGGAATAAAAATTTTAGAATTAGCTGGTTCTTATTGGAAAGGAAAAGAGACAAATCCAATGCTTTTAAGAATCTATGGCACATATTTTGATGATGAGAAAAAATTGAAAAAATATTTAGAAAATCTTGAAGAGATTAAAAAATCAAATCATAAAGTTATAGGAGAAGAATTAAATCTTTTTGGAATTTACCCCGAAACCATAGGTTCTGGTCTAGTTCTTTGGCATCCTAATGGAGCAATTGTAAGAAAAGAAATAGAAGATTTTTGGAAAGAAGTCCATCTGGAAAATAACTATCAACTTGTTTACACTCCTCATATCGGCAGATTAGAACTTTGGAAAAAATCAGGACATTTTCAACATTACAAAGAAATGATGTATGTGCCTATTAAAATGGAAGACGAAAGTTATCTTTTAAAGCCAATGAATTGCCCTTTTCATGTACAAATTTATAGTTCAAGACAACGAAGTTATAAAGATCTTCCTATAAGACTTGCGGAATTAGGCACAGTTTATCGCTATGAGAAAAAAGGAGTCTTGTTAGGGCTTTTGCGAGTTAGAGGCTTTACACAAGACGATGCCCATATATTTTGTTCTGTTGACCAACTTGAAGAAGAGATTGAAAAAGTTTATGAATTAGCATTATCAATGCTTAAAATTTTTGGATTCAAAAAATTTGAGGTTGAGCTTGCGCTTAGAGATTCTCAAAATAAAAAAGGATATATTGGAAACTCTTTGGCCTGGAAAAAAGCAGAAGAGGCATTAAGAAAAGTTTTAAATAAGAAAAAAGTCAAATTTAAAGAAGGAATTGGAGAAGCAAAATTTTACGGTCCTTCGATTGATATAAAACTTTTAGACAATTTAGAGAGGTCTTGGCAAGGCCCAACAATTCAAGTTGATTTCAATTTTCCTGAAAAATTCAATCTTTATTTTATAAATAAAGAAGGAAAGAAAGAGCGTCCAGTAATGATTCATCGAACAGTGCTTGGAGCAATAGAAAGATTTGTGGCAAATTTAACAGAACAATATAAAGGCGCATTTCCTGTTTGGCTTTCTCCGATTCAAATTGCAATTATTCCTGTAAATGAAAATTTTTCAAATTTAGCCTTAAAAATTGCTGAAAAACTAAAAGAATTTAGAACAAAAGTTATGTCCTCATCTGAAACTGTTTCTAAAAGAATAATGGAAGGCGAAAAACAAAAAATTCCTTATATAATTGTAATTGGAGAAAAAGAAAAAGATGTCCTTTCAAAAAATACTCCTATTCCTGTTCGCATAAGAGGAAAGGGAGTTTTAAAAATGGGACTTAAAAATTTTAAAGAATACGTAGACAAAAAAATAAATAAAAAAAGTGTTGAACCTTAATAAAAATAAGGAGGTGGAAAAATGGAAAAGAAAGAATTAAGATGCCTGGTGTGGAGGAAATTCCCCTCCTTTGCCAGGATTCCTCTCCTTTTTACTCTTAAAAGGGCTATACTTTGCCCTCCGGAGGTGAGGGTGCTACTAATTCAAAGAAATGTTGGCACTCAAATTGAAAATGGCGAAAAAGAAGTTGGAAATGGCGAAAAACAAGAGTAGCATTTATGCCCTAATCCCTCTCTCCCCCTTGGCATGGGGCGGATTTTTGTTTTAGATTAAAATAGTCTATGCAAAAAAAATTTTATCTATTCATTTTGGGATGCCAAATGAATGAAAATGATGCTGAAAGACTACGAATGTTTTTAGAATCTGTGGGCCTTAAAGAAGTAAATAAAGAAGACAAGGCAGATATAATTATTGGCATAATGTGCTCAGTAAGACAAAGGCCCGTCGATAGAATTTGGGGGAAATTAAAAATTTGGCAAAACTTAAAGAATAAGCCAAAAATTTTTCTAACAGGATGCATCACAAAAACTGATAAAGAAAAAATGTCAAAAAAAGCGGATTTAATTTTTAATATCTTAGACCTAAAAAGACTTTTTAATTTTCTAAAAAAAGAAAATCTTATCTCTAAAAAACCAAAAGAATTTAATTTCTTTAAAATAAAACCAAAAAGATTTAAAAAAGAAAAAGTTTATATTGCTCTAGGGACAGGATGCAATAATTTTTGCACTTATTGCGTTGTCCCCCATACTAGGGGAAGAGAAATTTATAGACCCTTCAAAGAAATAGAAAAAGAAATTGAGGAAGCCATAAGAAATGGTGCAAAAACCATAACTTTAATTGCCCAAAATGTTAATAGCTTTAAACTAGACAAAGAAGGTAAAAAATATCTTTTAAAAAAATATGGGCAAAAACCTGATTTTGTATTATTGCTTTATTTTATAAATGATTTAGAAGGAAATTTTAAAGTTGAGTTTTTAACCTCTCATCCAAAAGATATGAGTGATGAGCTAATTGAAGCGATATCAAAACTTAATAAAGTTTCAAAATGGATTCATCTTCCCCTACAATCTGGTGATGACAAAATTTTAAAAATGATGAACCGCAAATATACTGCTAAAGAATATGTAGAACTTGTTAAAAAAATTAGAAAAAAAATCCCAAATGTTTTACTTACCACAGATATAATCGTAGGCTTTCCCCAAGAAGGAGAGGAAGAATTTAAAAACACCCAAAGAATTGTAAAAGTATGCAAATTCGACCAAGCATTTATAAGTTGCTATAGCCCCAGACCCGGAACATTAGCCTCAAAAATGAAAGATGATGTACCTTTGGAAGAAAAAAAGAGGAGACTTAAAATTTTAGAGGAACTAATAAATAAAAAAAGAAAGAAAGAAAATCCATGGCAAGTTGCTGAAAAAGCAAATAAAAATTGATAAATTATAGGCCTAATGCTATCTTAGAAGCGATATGGTTAAAGTAAATGGCATAATTCAAGTTGGAGATCCAATTTTGAGGAAGAAAGCAAAAAAAGTTAAAAAAATCAGCGCAAAAGAGAAAGATATTATTTCAAAAATGAAGGAAATTCTCAAAAAAAACGACGGCATAGGTATTGCTGCTCCTCAAATTGGGGAAAGTTTAAGGATTATTATTGCTAAATACTTTGATGACAAAAAATCAGATAAAAAACCTGGGGCTATTCATGTACTGATTAATCCTGAAATTACTTATTATTCTGGAGAGACGGAGGAGATGGAAGAGGGTTGCCTCTCTTTTAAGAAACCAGAAATTAGAGGGGTGGTTTCAAGACCTAAAAAAATAAGAGTAAGGGCGCTGAATGTAAAAGGAGAATTAATAACTTTAAGTGCTGAATCACTTTTTGCTCGAACACTACTTCACGAAATAGACCATCTTGAAGGAATTCTTTTTACTGATAGAGCAATTCCTGAAACTATTTATGAGGTCATCAAAAAAAATGATAAAAAAATTTATTTTCTTTCCTCTTCTTCTTTCGGAGCAATAGTGCTTAGAAATCTTTCTCCCAAAATATTAAAAAATCTTTTCTTAATCACTCTAAAAGACAAACCTCAGGGGAGGGGGCTTAAAAAATTACCCAATTTAGCAAAGAAAGAAGCCCAAGAAATTGGAATACCTATTTTAGAAATTAAAAACAAAAAAGAACTAGCTAATATTCTAAAAAAGAAAGACTATGATTTAGCAATTGTGGGAGGATTTTCTTTAATCCTTCCAGAAGAGGCTTTGGTTGCTAAAAAAACAAATTTGAAAAATATTTGCCTTCATCCCTCACTTTTGCCTAAATTTAAAGGCCCTTCTCCAATCCAAACAGCAATTCTTCAAGAAGAAAAAGAAACAGGGGTTAGTATTTTTGAAATTGAAAAAGAGTTAGATTCTGGAAAAATATTATGGCAAGAAAAAATTAAAATTAATAATAATGATAAATATAAAGAACTTGAAGAAAAACTCGCCAGACTTTCAGCAAATATCCTAAATGAGAAACTAAATGATTATTTAGATAAAAAAATAAAATCAAGACCACAGAAGGGCAAGGCTTCTTATACAAAGTTATTTAAAAAAACTGATGGAAAAATTCTACCAACTGATACCCCAAAGCAAATATTTCAAAAATTTAAAGCTTTCTATCCTTGGCCGGGTATATATTTTGAAACAAAAGGCAAAAGAGTAAAAATTACAGAGCTAGATTATGAAAAGGGCAAACTTATAATCAAAAAGGTTTTGCCCGAAGGTAAAAGGGAAATGAGTTTTGGAGAATTTTTAAACGGCTATTCTCTCCCTCTTGACTTAAAAGAAAAAATTCTTTAATCTTTAAAAATTACTATGCTAAAAATTCGTTTAAGAAGAAGAGGAAAAAGAAATAAGCCCTTTTTTGATATTGTAGTGGCAGAGCATTCAAAACCTGTTAAGGGAAAATTTATCGAAAAACTTGGTTACTATGACCCTGTGAAAAAAAACTTTTCGGTAAATAAAGAAAGGGTAGATTATTGGATTGAGAAAGGAGCGCAATTATCTGATACTGTACATAATTTATGTGTTAAAAATAATATTATAAAAGGCAAACCCATTATAAAATCCTCAAAGGCAAAAGCAAAGAAAAAAGAAAAAGAAATTTCAAAAGGACTAAAAGAGGCAACCCAAGATTCTGGGGAAGATGTTAATAAGGAAGCCACCCAGGAAAGTGGCCAAACCCAAGAAAATGCTCAAAAAACTGACCAGGCTCAAGAACTCTCCCAAGATTCCCAAAAAGAGAACTCATCAGAAAAATAAATTCCTAAAGCCCAAAAACAAAGATTATCTTTGATTTTTTTAAAAAAAAATTTATAATTAATTCAATGAAACAAGAATTATATATTTCTCCCAAAAGCATCATTTGGTTTTTCGCTAGTTTAATTATCTTATTTCTACTTTGGTATATAAAAGAAATTCTTTTCCTGGTCTTTGTAGTTTTACTTTTGTTTGCTGCTTTTAACCCCATATTAAAATTTCTTCAAAAAATTCATATCCCGAGATTTATAGGAGTTTTTATTATCTATGTAATTTTCCTGTCCCTACTTGCCTTAATTCTTTATCTTTTAATACCTCCCACAGTTTATCAGCTTCAATTATTATCAACTTCCCTGCCTTTGTATATTGAAAAATTTAAAAATATATTAACTCAACCCCATTCAAATTTTGTAAACATAAATATCCAAAACTCCTTAAATGCCATTGCTCAATCTTTGAGTAAATTTTCTGAAGGTATATGGTCAGGAATCGTGAGTATTTTTGGAGGAATAATTTCATTTTTGGTAATTGTGGTTGCAAGTATTTATTTATTACTTTCCAAAGAAGACTTTTATGAAAGAATTAAAAATTTAGTTCCCAAAAAATATCAAGAAGTTGTTAATAAAATTATTCAAAAATCTCTAGAAAAATTAGGCTATTGGACTTTGGGGCAAATTGTTCTCTGTATAGTAATTGGAATAGCATATTTTATTGTTCTCTCAATTTTTAGGGTTAAATTTGCTTTGGTTTTAGCAATAGTGGGAGGCGCTCTTGAAATTGTGCCAACAATAGGCCCAATCATTTCAGGAATTGCTGCTTTGGCTTTTGCATTTATAGACTCTCCCCTTAAAGCCTTGGCTATAATAATTGCTTTTGCTTTAATTCAGCAATTCGAAAATCATTTTCTTGTGCCAATAGTTATGAAAAAGGCAATAAATCTAAATCCCGTATTTACAATTTTTGCTTTGCTTATAGGTGCAAAATTAGGAGGAATTATAGGAGCAATTATTGCTGTCCCACTGCTTGCGGTTTTATTTGTAATTTGGGAAGAGGCAATTAAAACTTATGAAAATTCTAGCAATCAATAAAAAAGCGAAATGGGATTTTGAAATCTATAAAAAATATATTGCTGGAATAAATTTATTGGGAGCCGAGGTAAAAGCAACAAAAGAAGGGAAGATGAACCTTAAAGATTCCTTTTGCTTTTTTAAAAAAAATGAACTTTTTTTAATAAATGCATATATTGGGCGATATTCAAAATCAAGTGAAAATATCCCTCCTTATAGAGAAAGAAAATTGCTTTTACAAAGAAAAGAATTAGAGGAGATAAAAAGAGAATTAAACCAAAGAAATTTAATAATTGTTCCTCTTAAAGCATTTGATAAAAATGGGTGGATAAAATTAGAAATTGGTTTGGGAAGAAAAAAGAAAAAGAAAGAAAAAAAGGAAATTCTAAAACAAAAAGCTATTGAGCGAGAAATTGAACAAGATTTAAAAAATTATAGGACAATATGAAAAAAAATGAATTAATCAAGCAGCTTTCAGAAGAGGAGAAAATCTCTGAAAGAAAAGCAAAAAACTTATTTGAGGCAGTTTTTGATATTATTTCAAAAGCACTAATAAAAGGAGAAAAAGTTAAAATTTCAGGATTCGGAACTTTTTTAGTAACCAAAAGAAAAGGAAGAAAAATTGCTAATCCCCAAACAAAAAAGAAAATGAAGATTTCTGATTACTATATTCCTCATTTTAGAGCAGGAGAGCCATTAAAACAAAAAGTAAGGGAAGGGATGGAAGCTAAAAAAGAAGAATAGACTCTAAACCGAAAATCTAAATCTTAAAAACATCTAAATTTAAAATTCTAAATTCAAGTTTTTGACAAAGAAATTTTTTTAATATATTAGATTAATAGATTTTTGTACACCAACAAACTGGAGGTGAAAAATGAACACGGCGATTGAGGTTAAAAAAGCTTGCGGGCAGTGTTTTAACAATACAAAGTTTTGAAGATGCTTTGGAAATACTTGCTAAAATAACACGTACTGGGAATGAACGCCAACTTATTCTACTTCCTGATTCAAATCCTGAGGATCCCTATCTGATTTTCAAAATAATATACACGGGTCTAATTGGAGTTAGGTGGTCAAAGTTAGTAGGGACTCATTTTGACAGTAGCGATGATTTAATCGTGCTTGATGAAGACTTCCCCGTGGGGCTAGAAAATCTCATTAAAAATATGTTTCTTTCCTTCGTAAAAAACAGTAACGACATAATAATAGGGATTTCAAACTCGCCTTATGAGTTTCATCAATCAGTTAATCTATATTATTATTTTCTTGTGTCGATGTCATTTGAAAATAGTCTAGATAGAGGTATAACTTTGGAAACGGTCAAAAGAGTTTTTCCAAGGGCTGACGTCGTCCGCCCTTTGGCGGGGATTTTTTTCTACCATATTAGTGCTTAGGCCACTATCTTTCCAAAAGAGCCTAGGAAAACCAGCCTAGGCTTTTGTAATCTATAATTAAACAGAAAAAATTTTTCTTATCTGCTTAAACTTATAAGGTTTTTTCGAAAAATCTAATAAGAGAGCATTAAATTCTACATTCCCCACTTCTGGGATTATATGTTTAAAAGGAATTCCAAAAAGGTAGCTTTTTATTATTTCATCTTTATCTATGCCCAAAATAGAAGGGATTGCTCCTACCATCCCAACATCTGTAATATAAAAAGTCCCCTTCTCTAAAATTTGAGCATCAAAGGTAGGAATATGACGATGGGTACCAAAGACTGCATTAACTCTTCCATCTACATATAAACCAAAGGCTCTTGCTTCACTTGTTGCCTCTGAATGAAAGTCTACAATTGCATAATCAAATTTTTTGTTTTCTTTCAGAATTTCATCAATTTTTCTAAAAGGACAATCTAAAGACTCTCTCATAAATGCTCTTCCCAAAAGATTTACTATTAAAACTTTTTTTGTGCCTACTTCTATTAATTTATAACTATCTCCGATTCTACAAGGAGAATTTGCTGGTCTTAAAAGAGGGTATTTTAAAAAAAGAACATCAAAACCTTTCTTTGCAAAAATATGATTTCCTCCTGTTAAAATATCAACTTGTGAATCTAAAACTTCTTTAAGCGTGGATTCTGTTATCCCTTTGCCATGAGCAACATTTTCTACATTTGCTATTACTAAATCAATTTTTTCTTCGCGAACTAATGAAGGGACAATTTTTTTTACTGCTTTTCTTCCGATTTTGCCCACAATATCTCCTATAAACAGAACTTTCATAGAGTTTTATTCTATAAAATTTGAGAGCATAAAACAAGAGATTAAAAAACAAAAACTTCTCAATTTAAACTAATTGTGGATAATTATCTATATTATTTATTTTTTAGATTGACCAAATAAAAAAAATTGTTTAATATAAGTCTGTGAACTTAGAAAAAAATTTAAAAATAACACTCCAATATGAATCCAACTATTTTGTCTATTATTTTAGGTATTTTGGGTTTAGCAATAGGTTTTTCTCTAGAGAAGATAATAAAAATTGGGAAAAAGCAAAAACTCAAAGAAAAGGCTGAATCTATCATTGAAAAAGCAAAAAGAGAAAGGGAAGAAATTCTAAGAAAGGCAACACTTGAAGCCACTTCTATTATAAAAGAAGCATCTTTAAAAAATGAGGAAAAAGAGAAACATTTTCAAGAGATTGATTCTTCATTACGAAGAAAAGAGCAATATTTAGAAGAAAAAGAGAGAGAATTAAATGAAAGAATAAAAAGGCAAGAAGAAACAGAAAGAAATTTTAAAGAAAAAGAGCTAGAAATAGAAGCGCTCTTACAAAAAGAAAGAGAAGCTCTAGAAGAAGTTGCTGGCCTAAAAAAAGAAAAGGCAAAAGAAATGCTTTTTAGGACACTAGAAAAAGAATTTGAAAATGAATTAGCAGAAATAATAAAAAATAAAGAAAGAAAAATAAAAGAGGAAGAAGAAAAACTTGCTCAAAAAATATTAGCAACCTCAATTCAAAGGATTGCCCAAGATTTTACTGCTGAGCATACAGTTACTGCAATAAGCTTGCCCTCAGAAGAAATGAAAGGAAGAATAATTGGGAAAGAAGGAAGAAATATCCAAACATTCGAAAGGCTGGCGGGAGTAGATTTAATTATTGATGATACCCCAGAAATAGTAACTATTTCTTGTTTTGACCCCGTGAGAAGAGAAATTGCTCGTTTAGCTCTGGAAAAATTAATAAGAGATGGGAGAATACATCCTGCACGAATTGAAGAAGTCCTCTCAAAATCAAAAGAAGAAGTAGAAAAACAAATAAAAGAATCAGGTGAAAATGCAGTTTATGAATTAGGTTTAGGAGGCATTCCATTTGATTTAATAAAACTTTTGGGTCAATTAAAATTTCGAACAAGTTATGGGCAAAATGTCCTTCAACACTCAATTGAAACTGCTTTTTTGGCAAAAAATCTAGCTGAAGAATTAGGCGCTGATGTAAATACTGCTAAAATTGCTGCTTTATTCCATGATATTGGGAAGGCTGTAGACCATGAAGTTCCTGGCTCGCATGCAAAAATTGGAAAAGAAATACTTAAAAAATATGGAATGGATGAAAAAATTATAAACGCTGTAGCTGCGCATCATGAAGAAGAGGAACCAAAAAGCACAGAAGCGCATATTGTAATAACTGCTGATATGATATCTGGTTCCAGACCAGGCGCAAGAAGAGAAGCAGTAGAAGAATATATAAAAAGAATTCAAGAATTAGAAAATATTGCTTCTTCATTTGATGGAGTTGAAAAATCATTTGCAATTCAGGCAGGAAGAGAAGTAAGAGTTTTTGTAAAACCTGAAGAAATCTCAGATTATGAAGCAAAAAAATTAGCAAAAGAAATTGCTCGCAAAATTGAAAAAGAAGTAAAATTTCCCGGAGAAATAAAAGTAATCACTATAAGAGAAACAAGAGCTCAAGAAATAGCAAAATAAAAGGCCGGGAAGTGCTCCCGGCCTCTAAAAAAATTATTCCGCAAGCCAAAAAATCGGGTAGAGCTCGTGGGGGACAAGCTCTACCTCCGGCATAATTCTTTTTGAGCTTCCAGAAAGCCAACTGCCTATATAAAGATGAAAAGCACTGGTTAAAGATCTGTGTCCTTCAATCGTAGGGAGTTTTTCTATGTCTCCCTCCCAAGTAAAAACAACTAGGTCAGAGAAAGGATTAAACCCCACTTCCCCTTCTTTAGACATCGGGTAAAATTCGCTTCCATAATAGGGCATACTTATAAGATATTCTTTCTGAGAGGTAGTAGAGTCATATACATAAACCCCATCCCTACAAAGAAAAGCAATTTTCTTCTCATCAGGAGATATGGCAACATTTCGGCTATAGAGTTCCCGTGAATTTAAAACCGTAAGTTTGTCGCCATCATTTCTACATATGTAAAGTTTATTCTCCGCGGTTTTATCCCTGATGGGAATCCCTTCTGCTCCCCCCAAATCAAATGGCAGAAAAACTTCCGTCTTAAAATAATCATTGTGGGGAATTTCCTCAGGAATGACTATTTCGGGGGCAAGTCTTACTCGCCCCCATTCATCTGGGACTAATTTGTGGGGACCTACGGGTTTCCACCTAAAATTAATGGTAGGCATCCAACATAAAAAACTACTATACCCAGTCCACCCATCTCTATCTATTAATCTGGGCTCAATTTCGACTAATTTCCCTAAATATTTTTTGAGAATATCAGGAGAGGCCTCTATCGTTGTGCCGTCAGCACAAGAGTGTATCATTCCCCTGATGGATTCATAAGCCAATCCTCCTTCTCGTTTTTTCCAAGGACAAAAGAATGTTGGCAACCCTTTTCTGCTTATTAATACCAAAATCACTCCTCCTACTTTTTTAGTGCCTTTGGCCCTTATCTCAGGAATTGAAGGTTTAATAATTTTTCTGTCTAATTCTTGCCTCTCTACAATCTCTCCATCCTTTTCTCTTACTCTATAAACCACTCTTGCTAATCCTTCCTTACCTGCCTGTGTTAACGTCTCTTCAAAATCATACATCTCAGGATCTTCAACCCACATTACCTCATAAGGCACTTTTTCTTCTACCACTTCTTTTTTCCAACCAAAACACCCTAAAAACAATGAGGTCCCAACAAAAATAACAACAAGGCTTAAAAATCTTCTCATCTTGATTCCTCCTTCCTATTTTTAAGGTGCTAGACCCATTTTTTGCATAAATCTCCAAAAAATCAACTAAATAAAACACTTTGCCAAGCTAAAAAGAGACCGCCTAAAAGATTACTCCGCCGCCTAAAAGTTTGTTTTTATCATAAAAAACTGCTGACTGGCCTGGGGTTGTGGCAAAAACCTTTTCTTTAAAATAAATTTTTCCAAAATTCCTAGAAAAAACAATTTTTGCCCTTTGAGGCTCTTGTCCATAACGAATTTTGACCTCTGCTTCAAAAATCTTTGGTAAATTACAAAATAAATTTAAGTCTTTAATCATAATTTCTCTTTTGTATAAATCCTTGCGGGGGGCAACCAAAATTTGATTCTTTGATGGAATAATTTTTTTAACATAAAGTTTGGGCATAATCTTTGGCCTCCCAAATTTTGTTTTATCAATATCAAAACCTTCTCTTTGGCCAATTGTATAAAAAATAATGCCCCTGTGCTTTCCTATTATCTTTCCATTTTTATCTATCACTTCCCCTTCTTTTGCGCCTAAATTTTTTTCTAAAAATAAATTTATGTCTTTTGCAAAACAAATATCAGAACTTTCTATATAATCTTTATATTCTTTTAAAAATCCAACCTTCTTTGCAATCTTCCCTACCTCATCTTTTGTATATCTACCCAGGGGAAAAAGAAGAAAAGGTAAAATTTTTTTATCTATATCCCACAAAAAATAACTTTGGTCCTTTGATAAATCTTTGGCTCTAAAAATAAAATAGTTATCTCCCTCTTTTATGTTCTGAGCATAATGACCAGTAGCAAATAAATGTTTTTTTGCTATTTTAAATAATTCCCTAAATTTTATTTTTTTATTACAAACAATACATGGATTTGGGGTCAGGCCATTTTTGTAAGCATCCAAAAAATATTTTATTACTTCTTTTTTAAATTTTTCTCTTAAATCTAAAATTTTCAAAGGAGCATTTAATATCTTCTTAATTTTTTTTAATTTCTTTATTTGCAAATTTAAAATTTCTTTGTCATCTACAAACAAACCCGAAATAAGCTCTATTTTAAAACCTTCTTTTTTTAATAAATATGCCGAAACAAAAGAATCTATTCCTCCAGATACTGCAACAAAAACTTTTTTCATTTTCTAAAAATTATCACTTCTTCCAATTTTTTTCTTGATTTTAAAGAGGGTGAGTCCAAACAATATCCTAAAGGGATAATAGCAATCGGCTTGATATTCTCATTAAAACTAAAAATTTCTCTAATTTTTTCTTCTGAGAAGGCACCAATAAAACATGTGGCCAAACCTAAATCAGTTGCTTTAAGCATTAAATTTTCAATGGCTCCGCCTGCATTAAGATATGAGTAAACATTTTTTCCTCTTTCGCCATAATGAGAGCCTATTTCTTCTAAATCAGAGAAAATCAAAATTATAACTGGGGCTTTTTTGATAAAATTCTGGCCAAAACAAGCATCTGCTATTTTTTCTTTTATTTTCTCATCTTTTACTATTGCGAATCTCCAGTCTTGAACATTCCCAGAAGAAGGAGCAAGTATCGCGGCTTTTAGAATCTCTTCTATTTTTTCATTGTCAATTTCTTCTGAAGAAAAATTTCTACAAGAAAAGCGAGTTTTTATAACTTGGTCAAACTCCATGCCTTAATTATCTCAAAAAGCTCACTTTTGTCAATTATTTCTATATTAACTTGTTTGAAAATTACATCCTAAAAATTTAGATTGAAAAAACCACCCTTTTTATTTAAAATAAAAACCAATGAAATATTTTTTTATCACTACACCAATTTATTATGTAAATGACAAACCTCACATAGGCCACGCCTATACTACTTTAGCAGCTGATGTTTTAGCTCGCTTTTTTAGAACAAAAACAAAAGTATTTTTTTTAACAGGCACAGATGAACATGGAATAAAAATCTACAAATCAGCAGAAGAAAAGGGCGTTGAACCAAAAAAGTTTTGCGATACAATTTCAGCAATTTATCAAAAGACCTGGAAGGAACTAAATATAAATTATGATTTTTTTGTAAGAACAACTGACACTTATCACGAAGAATTTGTAAAATATCTTCTTTTAAGATTAAAAGAAAGAAAATTAATTTATAAAGGAAAATATAGAGGCTATTATTGCGAAGGTTGCGAAGAATTTAAAAACAAAAAGGACCTTATAAATGGAAAATGTCCTTTCCACAATACCCAAGCAAAAATGATTGGAGAAGAGGTATGGTTTTTCAGATTATCTAAATTTCAACGCCAAATTCTTCAAAAAATAGGGAAAGATATTCATATTTGCCCACCCAAAAGAGAAAAGGAAGTTATAAGTTTTCTAAAAAATAATAAATTAAAAGATGTTGCTATTTCGCGACCTTCTGAAAGAGTAAAATGGGGGATAGAACTTCCTTGGGATAAAAATCAAATAATTTATGTATGGATTGATGCCTTATTTAATTATTTATCAGGGCCTTTGTCTTCAATAAATTTCAACTTTAAATATAAAACCTGGGAAGAAATAGAAGAAGCGCTTTTAGATTTCTGGCCAGCAGATTGGCAGCTTATGGCAAAGGATATTTTAAGATTTCATGCAATTATCTGGCCTGCTTTACTTTTGGGGCTAGAGCTTCCTTTGCCTCAAAACCTTTTTGTCCACGGCTTTTTTACTATAGAGGGGCAAAAAATTTCAAAAAGTTTGGGAAATGATATAAATCCAATTGTTTTAAAAGAAAAATATGGGCTTTCGTCTTTAAGATATTATCTTTTTAAAGAATTTTCGTTTGGAGAAGATGGCGATTTTTCTGAAAAAAATCTCATTGAAAGATATAACTCTGATTTAGCAAATAATATCGGGAACTTAATAAATAGAACTTTAACATTAATAAAAAAGTATGGTGAAATAGAAACTAAAATAATAAAAAATATTGAAAATAAAACAATAGAAAATTACATATCTGAATTAAAATTTAAAGAAGCACTAGAAGAAATAAATAAAATCGCTCAAAAAAGCAATCAACTCATAGACAAAAAAAAGCCTTGGGGACTTATAAAAGAAGCAAAACAAGGTAAAGAATTCGCTATTCGCAATGAAGCCCAAGAAAAATTAGAAAAAATATTTAATGAATTATTAAAAAATCTTTATCAAATTAATTCTTTTCTATCTTATTTCTTGCCAGACAAAAGCATTCAGATAGAAGAGTGTCTAAAAAATTTTGAATCAAAAATAATTTTCCCAAAAATAGAGACCTAAACTTATGGAAAAAATAGTCGACACCCATGCCCATTTAAATTTTAAAATTTTCAAAAATAGAATAGAAAAAGTAATAAAAGATGCAAAAAATGTGGGGGTTGAAAAAATTATTATCCCATCAGCAAATAAAGAAACAACTTTAATTGCAAAAAATATTTCTGAAGAATTCAAAAATATTTATTTTGCTTGTGGTATCCATCCGCTTTATTTAAGAGGAAAAGCAGTAAATATAAAAAATAGGAAAATAGAAAGTTTTTTAACATTTACTGATTCAGGAGGAAATGAAGAATTCAAAGTTAAAGAATTTAAAAGCCTACTTAAAAAAGCAGTTGCCATAGGGGAAGTTGGACTTGACTATTATGAATCTTCGCAAAGAAAGAGTTTTATAAAAAAGGAAGTTCAGCAAAAAATACTTAAATTTTTCTTTAATTTATCTTTAGAAACAAAAAAACCTCTTATACTTCATATTAGACCATCTAAAAAATCTTTTGATGCTTTTTTAGATTTAATAAAAATTTCAAAAAAATATAAAAAACTTCCAAAAGCTGTTTTGCATTGTTATTCAGCGTACGCGGAAATTACAAATAACTTGTTAAAATTGGGTTTTTATTTCTCTTTTACCCAAATGACTTTTTATAATGAAAAAATAAAAGAAAGTTTTAAGATTATTCCAATAGAAAGAATTATGCTTGAAACTGATTCCCCATTTCTTTCTCCTTTTAAAGGCAAAATAAATGAGCCAAAATATTTAGCAAATATAGCAAAAAGATTGGCAGAACTTAAAAATATTCCTTTTGAAGAATTTGCAAAGATAACCTACAAAAATAGTATTGATTTCTTTAATTTGTATTGACAACAGAAGATAAAAGGTATAATATATAAACCATAAAGAAAGCGGGTGCAGCCTTGGGTCGTACGGATTTAAACTTCCCAACCCAGGCTACACCCGCGGATGAAAGATGCTCCTTCCCTCACTCTGCCTAGCATGGCTGGCAGAATGAAGGAAGGAAGGAAATTAGAGCGTCCCATTGTGGGACATTTTTATTTTAGCAAATACTATTTTTCGCTGTCAAGAAAAAATATAAAAAACTACTATTTTTTATCTGTTTCTTATCATAATAAATAATTTTCTTCAAAGTTTTATAAAATAAAAATTTTAGCTATCGCGAAAAATAATTGTGGATAAAATTGCCTGATTATCCACAATATTTTTGCTATTTTCCGCGAGCGAAAAAAATTATAGTTCCGATAACTAAAATTGCTATCCCCCCAATAATCAAACCTAAAAGTATAAGCCAAGACAAAATGCTAGAGAAAAGGGAAGCTAAAAATGATATTATTTTTTGACCAAAATGAGTACTATCTAAAACCAAAGTAAAAACTACTAAAGACAAGAAACTTAAAGCAAATTTATAAAACTTTCCTTTGTCAGAAAAATAATAATCAAAAGAGGCTTTCATTCTTTCAATTAAACTAGGGGGCGAGAAATCACTAGGAGAAATTAAATCATTAACTGCTTTTTTAAAATTCTTAACCGCATCTTTGATTTCCAAAATATTAGTAGTCTCTGAATATTTTTTAAAAACCTTATCATAAATTTCTAGGGCCTCTTTTAAACCTTTAATATCTGTAAAACGAACTTTTGCTTTTTTTATTTTCGTCTCTAAGCTATCCCCAATGTAACCTTGTTCTTCAAGTAGGTAATCCAAAAGTTTATGAAGTTCAGCCAAAGCCATAGACCATGAAGCGATTGTATCTTCCTTTTCATAATTTTCAATAACTGACCAATCTACAATTGTATCTTCCTCAAAATAATCTTTAGGCATATTGAAAAATTAAATCTCAATTGCATCTTTTGGAACTTCTTCACTTTCTCTTTTTTCAATAGTTCTAAAAGATAATTGTTCAGGGACAAAATAAAGTTCAACCTCTCCAGTGGGCCCATGTCTATGTTTTCTAATTAAAATTTCTGCGATATTCTTTTTTTCAGATTCTTTATCATAATAATCTTCTCTATAAATAAACATTACGACATCGGCATCTTGCTCGAGAGAGCCTGATTCTCTCAAATCTGAAAGTTGGGGGATATGACGAGGTCTTTGTTCTACTGCTCTTGAAAGCTGAGAAAGTGCAAGTACGGGAACATTTAATTCTCTTGCCAAGCCCTTGAGGCCTCGTGAAATTTCAGAAATTTCCTGAACTCTATTGGCATCAGAATAAGAAGAATTCTCTCCTTGCATTAATTGAAGATAATCAACTACTACAAAACTAATTTTATTTTCTGCCTGAAGTCTTCTCGCTTTTGCACGCATTTCAGAGAGTGTCAAATTAGGAGTATCTTCAATAAATATAGGAGCCTCTGATAACCTCCCCATAGATTCACCTAAACGCACAAAGTCTTCATCAGAAAGTCTTCCTGTACGCATTTTCCAAGAATCAATTTGAGCATCCATACAAAGAAGTCTCTCAATAAGTTGATCTTTGCTCATTTCCAAAGAGAAAATAGCCACAGGAAGGTTATATTTTACAGCAACATTTAAAGCAATGTTTAAAGCCAGAGATGTCTTCCCCACTGAGGGCCTTGCAGCTAAGATAATCAAATCAGAGGGCTGGAAACCTGACAAAATGTTATCTAGTTGAGAATATCCTGTGGGCACCCCTCTAATTCCACCACTCTTTTTTTCATGTAGTCTTTCTAAACGTTCATAGGTCTCAGCCAGAGCATCATGAAGAGAAATAAAGTCACTTCTTTTATATTTTTGATTTACAGAAAAAATCATGCTTTCTGCTTTATCTAAAATTTTATCTGCTGGCTCCTCAGGGTTAAAGCTTTGCTCAATAATTTCTGAGGCTGCTGAAATCAATCTTCTCAGCCCTGCCTTATCTGCTACAATTTTTGCATGCTCTTCAATATGAGCGCTTGAAGCCACTGAGGAAGCCAGTTGAGATAAATAGCTTGCTCCTACAGATTTAAATTTCTTCATCCTTCTTAATTCTTCTGCCACAGTGACTAAATCAATAGGAGAACCCCTTTCAAAAAGTCTTTCGATTGATGAATAAACTAATTGATTCTTTTCTGAATAAAAATCGGAGCTTTTCAAAAAGTCAGCTACTTTTATAAAAGAAGAAGAATCAATCAAAATTGAACCCAACACTGAAGCTTCTGCTTCTAAATTTTGAGGGGGAATTCTTCCAATCGTATCTCTTTTTTTATTTTTTTCTGCCATTTGTTAAAAGAATAGAATAAAAAATGATAATTTTCAAAAATAAAATTTTTTATTTTTCTCCCTTATTTTCCTCTATATTAAGAGATAAATTAAAAGGATAGTGGAAAACTTTGTGGATAATGCTGTTTAAATGTTTCTTAACTTTTGCTGAATTAATAACATTATAATAAAGTTTATAAGGCACCGAAATTTCAATATTTTCTCCTCTAAATTTAACCTCTGATTTAGATAAAAAAACAGAAATAGAATGATTAATTTTTTTTATTTCTTTAATAACCTCTTTCCATTTTTCATCAAAATTTTCTAGGGGAGGCTTTTTGATATTTTTTATTTTTTTAGAAATTTTTTTTATCTCTTTATTGTCTTTATCGCCACAATTTTCATTGAATTTATTTTTTTCGCTTTCGCTAAAATTATTATTTATAAATTTGGGCGGGGAATCATTTTGATAAAAATTGATGAAATTTAAAATCGCTACCTCCAAAGGCAAACTTTCAACCTCTATATCTTTTGTTTGATAGCGAGCTTTAAGTAAAAGCTCATAAAGATTGGCAATCATATCGAGGTTAACCTTTGAGGCTTGCTCTTTCATTTTCGCTACTATTTCTTTTGGTTGCGGTGATACTGTCTCACCCGTACTTTTTATAAATAAAATATCCTCTAGATAAGAAAGCATTGAATTAATTAGATTATTCGCCGAAAATCCCTTTTCTAATTCTCTTCTAACTGCTTTTATAACTTCTACATCAAGTAGAAATAACAATTCAAAAATTTTTACCATTCCTCCTATCTCTATTATTCCCAACGTTTTTTTAACCTTATCTTCATTTATTGGGGCCCTCAAGCTCGAGAGTTGATCTAAAAATGAGAGAGCATCTCTTAAACTCCCTTGACTATAAACAGAAATTAATCGTAAGCCTTCCTTATCAATTTTTATCTTCTCAATTCTTGAGATTTCTTTTAAAACATTATAAATATCTGTGGCACTTAGTGGTTTAAAATCAAATCTTTGGCATCGAGAAACAATAGTTTTTGGTACAGCAAATGGTTCTGTTGTTGCTAAAACAAAAATTACATTTTTGGGTGGTTCTTCGAGGGTTTTTAAAAGTGCATTAAAAGCCTCTTTGCTTAACATGTGAACTTCGTCAATGATATAAACCTTGTATTTTCCTTTTGAGGGCGCAAAAGCAATTTTGTCTCTTAGATCTCTTATATTATCAATCCCTCTGTTAGAGGCAGCATCTATTTCGATTAAATCCATAAAATTTCCCTCTAAAAATGCTAAACAATTGGCACACTTATTACATGGCTCAACACCCTTCGGATTTTCACAATTTAAAGCTTTTGCCAATAATCTTGCTGTCGAAGTTTTTCCAGTGCCTCTTGGCCCAGAAAAAAGATATGCGTGAGCAACTCTCTTTTGCTTTAGGGACTCAACTAAAATTTCTTTTATATGGGGTTGGCCTATTAATTCTTTGAATGTTTTTGGTCTATATTTTTGGTAAAGCATAAATAAAAAATTACCACGATAAATATAACAAAATTGTATTAAAATTCAAAATCTAAAAAACTTCTATTCTATTAGGAAATCAATTGTTGGCGCTAATGCCTCAATCCAAGTGTTGCCTCTATTGAATCTTATCTCTTCACCATTTTCATCAAAGAATCTTGTTCTTGAATCATCACCTTTTTGCCAACTACCTTCAATTTTCTTGCCATCTAAAAGAATGGTGGCCCTGCCTCCTTTGTCTGTCTCCAAAAACCAAGAAATACTATTACCTGATTTAAATTGATAACCAGAATAATTAGCTAAGACAACATTTTTAACATTTATTTCTTTCCCATCTAAATCTTTATGGGGCTCTCCGGCAAGATATCTTTTATAAGTGTTAGAAGACTTATCATAAACATAGGAGACTTCATATGTTTTTGAAGAAAAATAAATTGTAGCCTTTCTAAAATCTCCTCTTTTTGCTTCTTCTTCATCGTCTTTAAAACTAAAAGAAGGATAATTTAAATTCTTCTCCCATCCCTTGTCTGATACAAGCTGATTTAAAAGTTTTTTCGAGGTGTAAAGATTGTGAGGAGCATAACGAGTGGAGTCTCTCCAAAAATAATTCCCGAAAGCAAATTCGTCTAAATCAAAAAAATTATCTAGCTTTTTTATTTTTTCTAGGGCAACAGCATTGCCACCACAATGAACAAAAAAAGCAGGAATTTCTTTTGCCCAATCCACAAAAAATATTCTTGCTGAACGAATAGGTCCAATTTTGTCTGGTAGCTCATCAAAAAATGCTAAATATCTAGTTATTCCTCCCTCAGTTATGGCTTCATAAACTAATCCTGCTTCACTTAAACCTGATTGAGGCCTTGCCTCTGGATGATTTTCAATTACTATTGCAAATGGCCTTAAATTTGCCCTTTCTTTAGGTACTAATTCTCCTGTTAAAAGCGAGGGAAATTTGGGCTCCTCTTTAATCACTTTTATTTGATTTTCTTCATTAGAAAATTTTTGTAAAAAAGGAGGAAAATTCTTCTGCGACCACCAATATATTCCTACTAAAAATCCTATTGTAAAAAGGCTTGAAATTATAATTACCAAAAACTTATTGCGTTTTGAAAATTTATTAACAACATTTTCTTTATCTTCTTTATCATTAATATAAATTTCTCTGGGGGGGGAATTCTTTTCTTCTTGCATAAAAGTATCTCAATTATACCAAAAAGCGACCCGGCAAAAAACACCGGATCGCCTTTTGAAATTAAGCTTCTATTACTTCTTTTTCAATAAAGGCAAGGCTGTTCTTTTGCTCTCTACTACCTCATAACCAGCAGGAAGACTGTCAACCGCTCTTGAGGGGTCTTCTTTCTTGGCAAACCAATAAATTTGCACCTTTTTCCCACCTTTCAAATTGACTTCTCGAGAATGAAGATAATAGGTGTTGCCTTTTGAATTGGTGTAAGAGTAGGCCATGGTTCTCCTTTTTTAGTTTTCCATAAAATTTATAAAACTATATCTATTTTAGAAAAACACTTTAATAGGGGTCAAGAGAAAATTATTTTTAAATAACTTTTAGAAGCAAAAAACAAAAACCAATTATAAAGACCTGGATTAAAATTCCTAGCAAAAGAGTATTTTTCCTTGCTGTAAAATGGAAGTTTTTGTGTAAAGAATATAAATCTTTAAAAATTGGCAATTTTCTTAAATAGCTCGACCATAAAAAAATATTATCTAAAAAATCAGGTAAAACACCAAAAGCTATCCCCAAAAAGAAAGACAAGGACCAGAATTTTCTTAAAATTAAAATTAAAAAAATAGAAAACAAAATATCAACTCCAACAAAAAATATCTCAAACCAATTTTTAGGTTTTAAATTTCTATCATTTGGCTTTCTAAAAGAAGAAACCTCAAAATGAGGTAAGCTATCTACTAAATAATGAGCTGAAAAAGAAAGGGGTATAGTTAAATAGGGGTCTTTTGTGAGATTGCCTATTGTGCCTCCCAGTATTGTATGGGTAGTTATCAGCATAAAAAAATAATCTGATGTTTTAGCCCCACCGGGAGTCGAACCCGGGTTTTGAGCTTGAAAAGCTCACGTCCTAACCACTAGACGATGGGGCCTTAAAAACAAAAAAATTATATTGAAAAAACTTTAAAAAATCAATCTTATAATAAAAATTAAGCCAAGGCCTTAAACAAGGTTTCGCCAAATTCTCTCGCCGCATGCGGTCCCTGGGCTGTAATAATTTTCCCCGACCAACAAACAGACTTATCTACCACTTGGGCACCTTTTTCTAAAAGCTTTTGCAAAGAACCTTGCCAAGCTGTGGCACTTATCCCTTTTAAAATCCCAGCATTTGCTAAAATTTCGGGGGCAACACAAATCGCAGATACAATTTTACCTTTAGAATAGAAATCTTTTGCGAGACTAATTAAATCATCATTATCTGTGAGTTGCATCATGCCGGGGCCACCCACAAAAATTATAGCGTCAAATTCATCACTTTTGATTTGAGAAACTTCAATTTCTGCTATGGCCCTTCCGCCTCCTACGCCAATTATTTCTCCTTTTTTAAAAGAAGCTGTCTTTGTCTCTATTCCGCCTTCTTCTAAAATTTCTTTTGGCTCAAAATATTCTTCATCCCTAAAATCACTTGGCGCTATCACAAAAACTGCTCTCGGCATAAAGTTTATTATTCTTTAATTGTATTTCAATTATATCACTAAATAAAAACTAAAACTAGTCGGCAACTCGACCAACTAGTTTTAGTATTTTGATTTTTCTTTTTGCCTTAAACTTGAGGCTCTGAAGGACCCTGAGGAGTTGAACTTCCACCTTGAGTTGTTCCCCCCCCTTTTCTTGAAAGAACTAGCCACAAAATCAAAACCAGCACGATTACCACAATAATCACCCAAACCCATGTCATAGCTTAACTTTAGTTTGTAAACATCTTTTATTATAATCTAAAATTTAAAAAAGATATCCACAAAAAACTAAAGATACCTTCCCTTTTCAATCAGATTGCTAATTCTCCTAAAAACACCCTCTACTTCTTCTACCTTGAGCCCTAAACTTAATAAATCTTCTCTTAATTTATTTTTCCTCTGCTGGTCATTCATAAAAGAAATTAACATTTCTCTTAGATATCCTGGTAAATTAAAAATTGCGACTTTATAGGAATAAGTCTTCGTCTGGGGAAAAATCAATCCTCTCGGCCCCCTTGGGATAATTAAAGGGACAGAAAAGCCATCAAGTTCGTAATCCGCAAAATCATTACAAAAAGAAAGTCCATTATCAATTAAATAATAACCTACTGGCACCCCCTCCTCATTAATTTCAACTAATACATTGTCTCCGTTGCGATCAGGATTGGCAATAATATAATCAAAAATTACTGTTTTCTGAACATCTGATTGGAAACTATCAGGTTTTTCTTCTGCTAAAAATTCTGAAAAATGCCCATATTTTTCAATCATTCCAGCAGCTAACCATAAATCTATAGCTTTTCCTTCGGGAATATAAAGCTGCAAAGAGCCTTTTCTTTTTGTGCCTTCTATTTCTATTTCTCGGAAGACTGTGGGAGGAACCATATCAAAACCCAAAGCCTCATCAACTAAATATGCTGCTATTTCTCTGTTATAAAATGTATTTAGACCATAACGTGATTTGTATGGTTCTAAATCTTCTCCGTCTTTTGGCTTAAAAACTCCCCTAATTTTTTGACCTGCATATTCTATCTCAACTTCTATAGCTTCGCTAGCATGACCAAAATCTATTACTTTAACATCATTGGAGTGAGGGGGAACTCTTTTTACTGCCTCAATAGGCTGAACTCCTACCACTGTCCCATTTTTTAGTATATCTATAATTTTTTCCTTATCAGGAAATTTTTTAAGGACTATTATTTCTTGGGGCTCAGGTTCAGGTTCAGACTCTAACCCCCCACTTCGCTGGTTTTGGGCGGGAACTTCTTTTTTTTCCATAAGTTATATTTTAAAAAATAATGCCATTCGCCACAAGTTGATTTTAAATAAAATTTTATATAAATTTAAAACAGTCTAAAATACAAGGGGGGTGATAGGGGTGCCTCTTATAGCAATAGCAATGTGTATAATGGTTCAGACGCAACCTCCTCCCCCTAATGCTAGGGGGGAAGTAGGAAATTTAGAAGCATTGATTTGCACAATTATTGCAAAAAATGCTGGGTTAATGCTTGAATTCTCACCCCACTCCCTTCTCTGGGCAAAAACTCCTTTCTTTTGCTTCTCTTTAGAGAATGCCAAAGGAGAAGAAGTGCCCGGAGAGATAATTTTCTGGATTTTTAAAGAAAAAGTGCGGCTTATTTATTTCAAGCCACCGTACCTACCCAATAAAATTGAACCCTATAAAAAACAAAAGCCAGTAATAGCTAGTTTTCTTGAAGCACTTTTCCCAGAGATCAAAAAATGGAATGTAAATGAGAATAATACATTATACACTGTCTGGACACATGACGATGAGGGAAAAAATGTAATCCAATTAGATATTACTGTTAATCCAGATTCAAACCGAATAATAAAAGTGACCAATAATATTCCTCGTCTACCAAGATAGCAACACCCCGCCGGAGTTTATTGCTCCGGCTTTTCTGATAAAACTAAATGTTGGGCAAGCCTATATTTTTATTTAATTAATTCAAGGGCTTTTTGAATTCTTCTTTGAGACTCCTCCTTCCCCAAAGTCCACAAAAGCTCTTGGGGAGAGGGAGAACCACTGGCGCCAGACAAAGCTACACGTACAGGCCAAAATACATCTCCAAAAGATAGGTTTTCTTCTTTAACAACTTCTTTTAAAAGTTTGTAAAGATTCTCTTTTGTCCATTCTTTGTTGTAGTTTCTTATTTTAACCAAAAATGCTTTAAGCCCCCTCCTTGTTGCTTTTAGTGTGGATTTTTTAAAAACCAAAAGTTTTGAATCATATTCTTTAATTTCAAAAATATAATATGAAGTTACCAAATCTCTTAATGTAGTAATTCTTGTTTTAAAAATATCTAAAACCTTAAGCAAAAAGTCATCTTTTGCTTCTATAAATTCTTTATAATTTTCTCCGTTTTCTTTCAGGAATAGAAGGTATTCTTTAAAATCCTTTAAAAGTGCCTTTAAGTTTTTACTTCTAATCCATAAACCATTTAAATAATCTAACTTTTGTCTATTAAATATAGAGCCCCCCTTTTTTACATCTTTGAGATTGAATTGTTTTATTATATTTTTTAGGCTCAAAAATTCCTTATTGTCTTTGGGGCCCCAGCCCAACAATACTAAAAAATTAATTACCGCTTCTTTCAAATAACCTTTAAGCCTTAAGTCAGCTACTGCTCCCATTCCTCCTCGTCTTTTACTCATTTTTGATTTATCTTCTTCTAAAATCAAAGGCAAATGAGCAAAGTGGGGTTTTTTAAAATTTAAAGCCTCAAAAATAAGCAATTGGTTAAAAGTATTTGTAATATGGTCTTCTCCTCTAATCACATGAGTAATTCCCATTAGATAATCATCAATTGCTCCTGCAAAAAAGAAGACAGGTCTTCCATCACTTTTCATTAAAACAAAATCTCCTATTTCTGAAACATTTCTTTTTATCCGGCCTCTTATTAAATCATCAAAATATAAAATTGTGCTTAATTTTTTGGTCTCAACTACTTTTGAAACATCTAATCTAAAAGCTGGTTTCCGCTCTTTTCTAAGTTTATCTTTTTCTTTTTCTGTCAAATTTTTGCACTTTCCAGAATAATGAGGAATTAAACCTGCTTTTATCATTTCCTCTCTTTCTTTCTCCAGCTCTTCTTCTGTACAGAAACATTCATAAACAAGTCCTTTGTCTTTAAGAATCGCAAGATATTTTTGATAAATAAAAAGACGCTCTGATTGCCTAATAATTTTCCCATCCCATTTTATTTTAAGCCATTTTAGACCCTCTAAAATATCCCTTTCTGCTTCATAGGTTGAACGTTTTGCATCTGTATCTTCAAAACGTAAGATAAATTTTCCATTATTTGCTTTTGCGAATAAAAAATTAAAAAGAGCTGTGCGAGCAGTGCCTAAATGCAATTTACCAGTCGGCGATGGAGCTATTCTTACTTTTATATTCATAATCTTTAATTTAAATAAAAATTTAATCTTCTTCAACTGCGTTTTCAATATGTTTAATTTTTACTTCTTTTTTGTTTTCAAAATAAATCCGAATTGCATCAATTTGAAAACTATTTTTTATTTTTTTATCTTTTATATAAGAATAGGCAAGATTAATTAATTTTTGTTTTTTAAAATAATTTATTCTTTCTTCGGGACTAAAAAATGACTTAGTTTTGGAGGCTTTTACTTCAACAAATATTATCCTTGAAGATGGAAAAATTCTTTTTCTAAAAAAATATTGAAGGATATTTGTGGGCCTTATTGCGATAATATCTATTTCTCCAATTTTATTTTTAAAATTGCGTTCTAAAATTATATATCCTTTTTTCCTTAAAAAATTAGAAGCAATCTCTTCAGCTAATTGCCCTAACTTTAAATTATTCATAAAAGAGCTATTCTTTTTTGCTTTTGTCTCTTTCTTCTATCTTTAGAGTTGACTCTTTTGATCTTTTAGGTATTTTTGAAGAACCTTCGGAAGATTCTGCTTCCTTTTTTGGCTCCTCTAAAACTTCCTCTTGTTTTGATAAAAGCAAATCTGCTGTTTTTTTATCAATTTCTTTTCTTGCTAATCGTGCTTTTTTGCCGCTTAATTTTCTTAAATAATAAAGTTTGGCACGTCTTATTTTTTGTCTTCTTAAAATTTCAATTTTTTTAATTGTCGGAGAATATAAGGGATAGATTCTTTCAACGCCAACCCCGTCAACAACTCTTCTTACAGTAAAAGTTTTTGATAAACCATGCCCTGAAGAAATTTTTAAAACCACACCTTCAAAAATAGAAGAATGGATTTTTCCTTTTTTATCAGTATATTGCTGCTCAACTCTTATGATATCTCCTGGCCTTATGGGCCAAGATTTTTTATCTTTTAGATTGTCTTTAATTACATCTTGAATTGAAACCATATAGAAGAAAATAACAAATTATAAATAAATTGTCAATCTGAAAAATAAAAAGGGACCTGATCAGTCCCACCGCCCCGGTGGTGTTCCCTCCCAGGTCCCCCCTTAGCTCACTAACTCAAATCTATGCCGGCCTCAGCGAGTAACTTCCTCGCTTTGGCCTTCGCCTCCGCGAGCATCTCCTCCTCCCCGCGGCACCGCGGAGCCGGAGGGACAGGGGCCACGAAAACTATGTGGCCTCCGACCCTCCGTACAGGAAGCTTGAGCTTGCCTATCCACCAGTAAACTGGCTTAAGGCAGAGCTTCCCGCGACGGAGGGTATTGTAAAGAAGCCGCGGAAGTGGTTGATTATGCGCTTCCGCAAGCTCCAACCCCTCCGCAGGTAAAACCACCAAGATCCTGCCGTTGTGCCGGCAGGTGAAGAAACCCGAACCCGAAGAGGCTTTGACAACCTTTGCCTCTCCGTTGAGATACGCCAGGGTTCGATCAATTACCTGGCGCACCTCTCCGGAAAAATTCAAGCCACCACCCTCAAGCTGCGGCAAAGCATCTTCAACTGCCGCAGCAATTGCAACTATTAGATTTAGATTCATTCTTCTCCCTCCCGGAGATTTCTATGTCGCCTTAAGGCGACATTACTACAAAACTACAAAAAAACGCATCATCCCCCCTTTCAAGGTACAAGGGAGGGGAGGCCCCGGACTCCCCTCTTCTGCCCCGCTGCGCGGGGGCTAAGATCGGAAGATAATTAAAATATATAATTAAATTCTAATTTTGTAAATAAAAAATATACACAATTTTGATTTTTTAATATTTTAAAGTTAATATAAAAATAAATGAGCCGACTCCTTTCAGGAATGAGACCAACAGGGAAAATGCATTTAGGTCATTATTTTGGTGTGCTCAAAAATTGGGTTTATTTACAAGACAAATATCAATCTTTTTTTATGATTGCTGATTTGCATGCTTTAACTGATTGTCCAAAATTTGAAAATCTTAACCCAATAATTGAAGATATTGTAATTACTTGGCTAAGCGCAGGAATTGACCCAAGTAAAGCAACTATTTTTAGACAATCGGATATAAAAGAGCATTGCGAACTTGAAACTCTTCTTTCAATGATTGCAAAAATTAGCGATTTAAAAAGAATCCCTTCTTATAAAGAAGCAGATAAAAAGATAAAAAACAAAACTGGTTTTTTTCTATACTCCCTTCTTCAAGCAGCAGATATTTTGCTTTATAAAGCAAGTGTAGTTCCTGTTGGCGAAGACCAAGTGCCTCATATCGAATATGCAAGAGTCCTTGCAAAAATAATTAACAAAATTGCAGAAAAAGAAATTCTCCCACTCCCCCAACCTTTGTTAACAAAAGCAAAAAGAGTGCCAGGTATAGATGGAAAAGCTAAAATGAGCAAATCTTTAAACAATGTTATCGAAATTGAAAAAACAAATTTTGACTCTTTATGGCAAATTTTTCCTAAATTGCAAACAGACCCAAAAAGAATAACAAAAAATGACCCAGGCAATCCCAAAGATTGTCCTATTATTTTCCCCTATGCACAATTAGTTATGGACGCTAATGAACTAAAAGAAATAAAATACAATTGCCAAAATGCTAAATGGGGCTGTTTAGATTGCAAGAAAAAAGTAGCAGAAAAAATTTCTTCATTTTTTGAGCCAATAAGAGAAAAGCAAAAAGTTCTTAGAAAAAAGAAAGGACTATATATAGAAATACTTCAAAAAGGCAAAAAAGAAGCCCAAAAAGAGGCTCAAAATACAATTTCTTTAATTAAACCAATTTTTGGACTTTAGAAATCACTTTCCTTGCTTTTTTGTAAATAATATTTAAGGTATTTTTATCTCTTGCTTCTAAATTAAGCCTTATTAATGGCTCATTTTGGGAAGGTCTTATATTTAAATACCAATCTTTTGACCATAAAGTTAAGCCATCTATAAAATCTTTTTGTGAATTTTTGAATTCCTTTAGAAATTCATTTTTAATTTTTGAAAAGTTAGTTATTTTAAAATTTTCCTCTGGTAAAGAAAAGCTTTCTTTAAATAATTCTATGTCATTTAAATTTTTGCCATGTTTGTTCAAATATGAAATAAAATAAAGTATTGTTAAAACTGAACTTTCAGAATAAAAATTTTGAGGATAAAAATAATGGCCAGAGGCCTCTCCTCCAAAAATTGCTCTCCTTTTCCTGGCCTCTTTTTTGATAAATGGATAACCTGCTTTAGTCCTATAAAAAGGTACTTTAAATTTATCAGCTACTTTGGATAAAATAATTCTCTTTCTACAATCAAACACAATTGGCCCCCTCTTCTTTTCCAATAATGTTTCAGCCAAAATACCTGCGGTAAAATCTGGCAAAATCATATCTCCATTTTTTGGCTCAAAAAATATCACCCTATCTCCATCTCCGTCTGAAGCTGCAATTAAGTCAAAATCAAATTTTGCATATTTTTTAATATTTTCTCTGTTTTCTTCTAAAAGTGGGTTTGGAGGGAGCCCTTTTAAGTCTTCTTTTAAAGATTTGATTTTAAATTTAAGATTTTTGAATTTAGAAAATAATTGTTTATAAAGTCTTTCACAGAGTCCGCCGAATGAAAGAATTAAAACATTACCTTTAATCTCTAAGGGATTAATAATTTTTAAAATATAATTAATATATTGAGGATATAAATCAAGAAAATTAAATGAAGGCTCTTTAAAAGAAATAGGGGGTTGTTCATTAAACTCATTTTTAAGTTTCTTTATTAGTTCGGGACCGAAAGAATTAGCATTTTTTCTGCAAATTTTGAAACCAGTTTCTTCCCATTGGCAATGTGAAGCAGTAATTTCTATCCCCAAATCAAACTTTAAAAAACCTGAAGCGAAATAAATCATTTCTGTAGGTATTTCTCCCAAAAAAGTAATCTCATTTTTAGAGGCTAAATTTAATCCGCTAATAAATGGCTTGACTATTTTTTTAGAAGAAGCCCTATTGTCACAACCAACTGCAATTTTGCCTTTCGCCATCCTCCCTAAACAATAGCCCAGTCTTAAAGCAACATCTTCATTTATCATTTCAGGATACTTCCCTCTTATATCAAAGGTCCTAAAAATTATGTCTTGATTCATAATTATTTTTAATTCACTCCTTTGTCCCTCTCCTTATATTTGCTGGCCAAGGAACATAATGGCTTTTAAAAACCTTCTCAAAAATTAATTTCCCCTCTTTATAAACTTTATATTCAAAAGAAGCATCTGAGCCCCAATGGGCAGAATCTACTACTATTTCTGTTCCCTTGGGCAAAGTGGGGTCATCAATATATAAAGGCTCTGATGGCGGCGGCACTAAATTATAAACTTGGGGAGAAGAAATATAAACCCTTCTTCCATCATTTTCTCCGTAAAAATAAAAGGCCAAATAATAACCCTCGATTTTTGTCTGAATCAATATCGGTTCAAGTGTGTCATTTTTAAACTTTACATCAATACTAGGATAATAAATAGCAGCATCCATCCCCACCGGAGGCTCATAATAAGGAACTCTATAACCATGGGGATGACGCTCAATAACTTCTAGCCCCGAATTAATCGCAGCCCTAAAAATAGTTGTTGCGACTTGACACAAACCTCCGCCTAATTCAGAAACTGTTTTATTATTTTTTATCACTAATCCCTCTACGTAACCTGCTTCTCTGCTTATATCACCCAATGCTTCGCCCAAAGAAAAAACCGCATCTTTTTCAATTACTAAACCATTAAGCTTTTCTGCGCCCACTTTTATATTATTGACCCTATTTGGAGGAGACCCGTAAAAATAAGATTCTCCTTTGCCTAACAAATCAGTAAATTTAAAATTTTTATAATTTGATGAGTTTACAGGGGGAAGCTTTCTTAAAAAAGAAATTTCTATTTTATCTTGGGGGGCATTAAAAAAGGAAATAATTTTTTGGGCTAAATCATCTTCGTCTAAATACAAGCCCATTTTTTCTTTTTCAATAACTTCTATCCCGCCTGACCCCAATCTAAGTTTAATATTTTGACCTCTTTCATTTATTTCTGAACTTATTTTTTCAAAAATTTCCTTTTTGCCATCTTCATTAATGGCAAATTTTATCTTGCCTCCATTTTCTTTTTCAAAACCGAGCAATTTCAAAATTTCTTCTTTTGAAAGGGAATATTTTATTTCTCCTTTATAAACTAATTTTAAAGGAGCTTTCAATAAAATTTCTTCTACTTTTGGCTTCATCCCTTCTAAAACCTCTTTTGTTATAGAAGGTTTAAGCATTTTTGGAGAAAAAACAACCTCTTTTTTAAGTAGTGAAAAATTATAAACTATCGCATCTTTTAATTCTTTGGTCTCAACCCCGCTACCATTTTCTTCAGGTATAATTTCAAGTTTGTTATCTTTAATTTCAAATTTAGCATCCTTTGGCGAAGTAGAGATTACTCCATTAATCTCTTCGATTTTCCCTTCTTCTTTGATAATAACTAATAAAGGCATATTTTGGTGGAAAAGCAAAATCTTAATAATTTCGGGAAACTGAAGCACTACTTCTTTAAAACTTTTTGGGTGGCCCAAAGAAAATAATTTTTGTAAAGTCTCCTCAATTTTAAACTCTGGCTTTAGCTCTTCAATTTTTATCCTTTTTTCTTTTTCTCCACAAACAACCAAAAGTTCTCCCTTTTTAAATTCATCAGTTTTTTCTTTAAGTTTTTTTGCTGCGTCTTCTAAAGAAAGAGAAGAAATTTCAATTCCACCGACCTTAGTCTTTGGATAAAATTTTGTATTAAAAGCTAATGCTACACCAAAAATAGTAATAAAAGCCAATCCTAATATTACAAAGAAGACAATAAAAAAATTTTTTAGAGTAAATTTGATTTTTCTTTCCTTCTTCTTAGCAGAAAATTTAACCTCTTTTTTAGGTTTTATTGATATTTTTTTATTTTTTGGCATCTTGCTTTAAATTATAAGAGTTTAAAATCCGAAATTCAAATGCCTTATTTAAAAATCTTTGTGAACACTAAAGCGACTATAGACATTAACTTAATCAAGATATTCATTGACGGACCTGCTGTATCTTTAAATGGATCTCCCACAGTATCGCCTACAACCGCAGCTCTATGCAAAGAAGTTCCTTTATAATCCAGTCTTTTCTCAATTAATTTTTTAGCATTATCCCAAGCGGCCCCTGAATTTGCCATCATTAAAGCCAAGGCAAAACCTGACAAAAGTGCTCCTGCCAAAAGTCCCGCAACTGATTCTTTGCCTAAAAATATTCCTAAAATAACTGGGGATGCTAAGGCCAAAAGTGCTGGGATTATCATATTTTTTAAAGATGAAATGGTGGCAATGCTTATGCATCTTGAATAATCTGCTTTCGCTCTTCCCTCAATTAAACCTTTTATCTCTGAGAATTGACGCCTAACTTCTTTAACAATTCTAAAACTAATTTTTGAAACTGCTCTCATAACCAAAGAAGCAAACAAAAATGGCAAAGAGGCGCCTATTAATAAACCTATAATTACTTGTGGCATTAAAATATCAATTGCTGAAAGACCGGCACCCTGAGCATAAGCTGAAAATAAGCCCAAAGAAGTCAATGCCGCTGAGCCTATTGCGAAACCTTTTCCCAAGGCTGCGGTTGTATTACCCAAAGCGTCAAGTTCATCTGTAATCTTTCTTCTATCTGAATTCCCCGACATTTCTGCTATCCCCCCGGCATTATCTGCTATTGGCCCATAAGCATCAACAGACATTGTCATACCAATTGTCGCAAGCATTCCTAACCCTGCTAGGGCAATACCAAAAAGACCTGAAAAATAAAAAGAAAGATATATTCCTATACAAACCAAAATTACTGGCAAAAATACACTTTCCATCCCCTGAGACAGCCCCTCTACTATATTTGTAGCAGCACCTGCCTCCGAAGCCTCTGCAATCTTTCGAATGGGCTTAGATGAGGTATAATACTCTATCACAAAAGAAATAAAAAGTCCTAAAATTGCTCCAATTATTACTGGAGCATAGAAATTCAAAGATATTTTTTCAAGATAAAAATAAATATAAGAAAAAACCAAAAATAAAACTACAGAAGAAAAATTACCTAATCTTAAATTTAATCCTAAAGACTTACTTTTAAATAGCCTGGTTAAAAATATCGATATAATCGATGCCACAAGGCCTGCTCCTATAATCCAAAAGGGCAAAAGTTTTATTTTTTCTCCGTAAAAAACTCCCAAAAGTGTGGAAGCAACTACTGAACCCAAATATGATTCAAATAAATCCGCGCCCATTCCAGCAGTATCGCCAACATTATCTCCAACATTATCAGCTACTACTGCTGCATTCCTTGGGTCGTCTTCGGGAATTGCTTTTTCTACTTTCCCCACTAAATCTGCTCCCATATCTACTCCTTTAGTAAATATTCCTCCTCCCACTCTTGCAAAAAGAGCAACTGAAGAAGCGCCCATTGAAAAAGAACTTAATATTTGCAAATTGCCTTTTGTTAAATAAACTAAAACAAATAAAAGCCCCAAAAGACCTAGAGAAGCGACACTTAAACCCATAACAGAACCACCTAAAAAAGCGCTCCTGAATGCTCTAAATAAACCAAGCTCTGCTTCTTCTTCTGTTCTTAAATTTGCTTCTGTAGCTGCCTTCATCCCTAAATATCCTGCTAAAAGTGATAAAATTGCTCCCAAAACATAAGCAATAGCCGAAAAAATATTGAATACTGCCCATAAAACCAAAAATATTGCCCCAACAAAACAAAAAATTATTAGATATTCTTTTTTTAAAAATGTATCCGCCCCCTCTTTTATAAAACTGGCAATTTTCTGAGCTCTTTTATTTCTGACTTTTATTTTTAATACAAAATAAAAATTTAATATTGCGCAAACAAAACCCAGGATGCCTATAACAAAAAGCCAAGCTAAATTCATGACATTCTAAGTTTTTAAAAAAATAATTAATCAATGATAATCTATAAATTATTTCTTGTCAAAATATTCTCATAAATTCTTAAAGTCTCTTCTGCTGTCTTTTTCCAATTATATTTTTTAACCCATTTTAATCCTCTCTCTCTTAAAACCTTTCTTAATTTTTCATTTTTTAGCGCCAAATTAATTTTTACCGCCATATCTTTAACATCATAGGGGTCAAAATATACAACAGCATCATCTAATATTTCAGGAAGACAAGAAGCCATTGAAGCTGCCACCGGAGTCCCGCAGGCCATTGCTTCAAGAGGAGGGAAACCAAAGCCTTCATTTAATGAGGGAATTACATACAAAGAAGCAGAAGAATAAGCTAAAGGCAATAAATTATCTTCCAAAAATCCCAAAAATCTAACTTCACTTGCGATTCCTAATTCTTTAACTTTTTCTGGAATCGCTGGATATCTTTCATCTACTTTCCCAACCAAAACCAATTTTTCTTCGATATGGTATTCTTTTTTCAAAATTGCGAAAGCCTCAAAAAGTCTTAATAAATTTTTATGGGGCTTCCATTGACCTGCATACATAATAAAAGGTGAGTGCAAATCAAATTTATCTCTAAATTCTTCTATTTTTTTTTCTGGCTGAGGGGTAAATTTATTTTCTATCCCCAAATAGACCACTGAAATTTTTCCAGGCAAAATTTTTAAAAACTTCTCGACATCCTTTTTTGTATAATTTGAAGACGCAATAATATGAGAGGCCCTTCTTGATAAAAAATTAATTAAAAAGATATAAAAAGCTCGCTTTAAAGAAGAATGGCCTGGCTCTTTAAACTTATGAAGAGTTAGGTCATGAATTGTAACTATAAATGGCTTTGGCGAAAATAAAGGCCCATTAAAGTGAGTATAATGTATTAAGTCTGGCTTTTCTTTTTTTAAAATTTTTAAAAAATCAAATTGCTCTTTTAAAGAATAATGAGGGATGTCTACCCAAAGAGGAGAGGCATTTTTTAATTTTTCAGGAATATTTTTCTTATTAGATTTATTAAGTATTGGTTTAACAACTAAAGATTGGGAGACGTCAATTAGATTTAAAACCAATTCTTCTGCATATCTGCCCAAAGCAGAGCCCCCTCCTACAAATCGGCAATCAACTAACACAATTTTTTTGTTATTCAAGTCTGACATTTTAAGAATTCTTTTTTACCCAATTAATAGTCATTTTTATCCCTTCTTTTAGACTAATTTTGGGGTTAAATTTCAAAAGCCTTTTAGCTTTTTTTATATCTAGATAAATTCTTCTAACTTCACCGGTTAGGGCTGGAGCAAATTGGGGTTTAATATTTATTTTTAAAATCTCTTTTAGTTTCTCATATATTTCTAGCACTGAAGTCTCTTTTCCTGTGCCAATATTAAAAACATCATTTTTGTTAAATTTATAAGCTAAGTAATTTGCTTTGGCGACATCAAGAACATTTATAAAATCTCTTGTCTGTTTGCCATCACCAAAAATAATTGGGCTTTCTTTGTTTAAAAGTTTATTAATAAAAATTGAAATAACTCCTGCCTCACCTTTTGGGTCTTGTCTTGGACCATAGACATTTGAATATCGCAAAATTATATAAGAAAAACCAAAAATTTTAGAAAAATATTTTAAATAAAGCTCTGCTGAATATTTAGAAACCCCATAGGGAGAAAGGGGGTCAATTGGGTGAGCTTCATCTGGCGGTAAATATTTTGGCTCACCATAAACAGCCCCGCCACTTGAAGCATAAATTATTTTTTTAATCCCTGCCTTTGCCGCAATTTTAAATAAATTAATTGAACCCAAAATATTAATTCTTGAATCTAATTTTGGGTCAATTATAGAATCTCTAACATTAATTTGAGCCGCATGATGGATTAAGATATCTGGCTTTTCTATATGGAAAATTCTTTTAAGCCGAGGGGATAAAATATCTAGCTGATAAAATTTAGCGTTTTTGTTGACATTCTTTTTTGTGCCCCTTGACAAATTGTCTATTATTACTACTTTATGTCCTTTTTTTATAAATACGTCTGCAACATGACTTCCTATAAATCCTGCTCCACCAGTAATTAATATCCTTTCTTTGCTCATTAAAGTCACAATATCAGAATTATTTTTTGTTTTCAAGAATCATATTTGATTAATTAGATATAAAATTTAAAAAATGACGAATCAAATGCTAGAATTTTAAAAATGACGAGAAATTTTAGTAATTAGTTCAATCATCTGGTTCTCTTTCAATCTTGTGTTAAGTTTTGCCTTTTGTGTCTCATAAGTATTTGCTCATCAGGTTCGAATCCTCAAAAAGATATCTTAAATGCATCTATAATTTTAAAAAATGCTTCTTTTGCGAATTATACCTACACTATCTTGAAAATAGTTCGAACGCATTTCGCCGCCTGCGGCGGCGACGGCCAGCCCCCAAAATTTGAGCGGCTTCGCCGCGATCTTTGACAATTTCAAGTTTTTCTTTGGCGGCAAATTCTTTTAGCTCAACAAGTTGAGCTTCAATACTTAAAACCTGTCTATCATCTTCTTCGGTGCTCTTGCGAGCGTAAATAATGTATTTCATAGTTTCTCCTTAATTATTAAATGATTTTCTTTTACTTTGAATTAAATTCAAAACAAAACCGCCAACTGATTTTTTGCCCAAAATTCCTTACAATTTGGTCGCCGAGCCCGCTGCAGCGGGTGAGGCAAACTTGACAATTCCTCGCTGGTGCCCCCGAGAGGATTCGAAGGGCTGAAAGCCCGTCCATTGACAAGAAAGTCTACTGCTTTGTTCAATCTGGAGGTTCTCTTGCGACTTTGGGGGCTTGTTTAGTTTTCGCGTCTCGATTGGCTTCGCCAATCAGGTTCGAATCCTCAGAAAGATATCTTTAGTGTGCCTATAATTTAAAACAAATGCTTCTTTCACAAACTCTGCTTGCCCCCGAGAGGATTCGAACCTCTAACTTCAGGCTCCGCAAGCCTGCGTTCTAGCCAATTGAACTACGGGGGCAACATAAAAATTAATATTTTATTAGCAAAAAAGCAAATCAAAAACCTACCACAAACTCTCCCAGTAGAATCTTAAAATATTAAAAGGCTCTAAAATCTCTGGGATATTATTTTTAAGTAAGCGTAATATTTTATCTTTATATTTTTCAGGAATCTCAAAATGGACACTTTTAACAAATCTGCTATTTAAAAGAAACCAAACAAAAGTTTTTCCTTTAATTTTAATTTCTTTAAAAAATAAAATTTCATTTAATGGATAAAAAGTAGCATTGTGTTTAAAACCAGTTTTATAAAAACTAATTTTAACCACAGGATGGCTTTTCAAGATAAAATATATGTATAAAATAATCAAAAGCCCCAATGCTCCACCACCTAAATAATTCTCCAAGGAAAATAAAACATACTCTGCTATAATAAAAACAAAAAGCAAAATATATTTAAAGAAATCTCCTCTTGCATCGCTTTTAATTTCCCAACTGAAAAGCTTTTTAAGTTTTTTTACTTTTTTGCAAGTTTTTTCTTTTGACATTTCTTTTATTGATTTTGTGATTAATTAAGGCAATATGTTTTACAACCTCAGTTATTTCTGATTCTACAGTATTTATTTTAACATAAAGTCTGAATAAAAGATAAAAAATTAAAATAATAGCAAGAAAAAAAGCAATATCTGTACCTCTTCCTATTTTCAAAATTTTAGATAACCTCTCTGACCAAACAGGATGTATAACTGTAAAAATTATTCCCCCCCAAATCAAAACCCACACTACAAAAGAAGTTATATCAATCTTTTTTTCATTGAAACTTGCAAATAATCTCAAAAGTACCCAAACTGAAATTAAAATAATAATTAATTTTAAAATCATCGCCTAAATTTAAGTGCCAAAATTCTTGTTAAAGTTTTTATGCCATTCTTTAAACTTTGTCCTTTTGAAAGAGAATATTTTGTATAAGAAACCGAAATAGGAACCTCTTTGTAAGAGATGCCTAGTCGTTTTATTTCTCCAATCATCTCTGTGCAAATTTCAAATCGATTGCCTCTTAGTTCCATTTTTTCTAAAGCACTAGCCCGAAATGCCCTAAAGCCAGATTGAGAATCTGAAACTTTAAGACCATATATCAAATATGTAATAAAATTTCCAAAAATATTTCCCAAGCGTCTTAAAAAAGGAACTCTAGCTTTGGTTAAAAAACGAGAGCCCAAAACAACGTCAACTTTATTTTTAAAAATTGGCTTAATTAATTTTTTTATATCTGAAACTTTGTGTTGTAAATCTGCATCCATCATAACTATAATTTCAGCGCCTTGGCTTAAAGAAAACTCAAAACCTGTTCTTAATGCTCCGCCAACTCCTCTATTTATTGGTAAAACTAAAACTTTAGCTCCTAAATTTTTAGCCTTTTTTGCAGTTTTGTCTTCTGAGGCATCGCTTATCACAACAACATTATGATAGCCACTCTCTTTTAATTTAGAAACCAATTTTGAAATTGTCTTTTCTTCATTAAAAGCAGGAATCACTATAAAAACTTTTTTTCTTTGCATTAATATAAATCTAACAAAAAACATATTTTTTTCAACAAAAATTGAAAAAAGGGCTGAAAAAAATTATACTTGTTTTTATGAGTAAATTAACTAAATGGGCTATTTCAATTATTAAAAAAATATTTATAAAAATTTTAGGGTTTGAGCCAAATATAGGCGAACTTAATTTTCTAAAAGACCTCTCCTTCACAATGCTTGCAACATTCTCTGTTGCCTTTTTTATGATGATAATTCAAATTTTAGGTGGAAGAATTTTAGGTCCTTCCGAATATGGCAAATACTCTTTAATTGAAACTGTAGCAAATATCCTTTTCCCTCTATCAATTTTTGGAATCTCAACAGGTGTTATTTTTTATATGTCAAAAGAAAAAGAACAAAAAGAGTTTTATACAGCAGGACTGATGGCAATTTTAATTAATATATTTTTAGTTTTTTTAATTTTTTATTTAACAGTTAATTTCTGGGCTAATCATCTTAAAATTGAAAAAAATATCTTAATTTTAGGTTTATTTTTTCTCATCGTTATCACTTTAAAAAATTTTGGAAGTGCTTTTCTAAGGGCTACCAAAAAAATAAAAATGTTAGCTTTTGTAGAATTTCTTTCAGGCGCAGTGGCTTTAGTTCTTTTTTTTATCTTGTTTGTTTTAAAACCAAAAGACTTTTTTTTGATTTTTTACCCAAAGATTATTTACTTTTCTTTAGCTTTTATTATCCCATTTTTTATCTCTATCCCATTTATTAAAAAAACAAAAATAGGGCACATAAAAGAAATCTATTCTTATTCGCATTTTATATTCTGGGCGCTTCTTGGAGGGACATTCATTGTATTTGCTGATAGATTTTTTATTAATTATTTTTTAGGCACTTATAGTGTGGGACTCTATCAGGCATATTATTTTTCAGCACAAGCAATAATTATGCAAGCACTCCAAGCATTTAATTTGATATTTTTCCCGACAATGGTCCAAACCCAAAGTAAAAAATTAGTAATTCAAAAAACCAATTCTTTGCTTTATAAAAATCTTCCTTTAATTTTTGTCTTTAATTTTCTATCAACTTTATTTTTCTTATGGCTTTTCGGCAAAGAATATAAAATAGATTATTACTGGATTTTTCTTTTGGCAATCCAAATGACATTTTATATTTTATATAATATATATGCCAATATAACTATTTCCTTTGATAAAGAAGGAGCGAAAAAATATGGAGAGGCATTAATGATTAGTGCTTTTTTATTTTCTTTTTTGGGTTTTGTTTTTATTAAAAATTTAGGAATCCCTGGTGCAATAATAACAAAAGTATTTATATATTTCTTGCTTGCATTTTTCTATAAAAAATATGTTGATTACAGAATTAAAGAAATTTAGTTATCTAATAATTCTTGTATTTGCTATAATTTTGCCTTGCTATTTTCTATTTTCAAAAAATTCTGTCCATAAAGAGAAAACAGAATCTGAAATGCCTCATTTTGAGAAAACTTCTTTAGATAATTTAACAACCCTTCTTAAAGATGAAAAAAATCCTGCAATTCCATTTGGCAAAAAAAATGACTGGGATGAGTATATAAGAGAAATTGGAAACATCTTATATGAACCTTATGCTAAAGATAATGAAAAATTCAAAACTTTTTATAGCGGATATAATGGAGAATATAAAGAAAACAATGTTTACATTGGCTATGCCACAAGTTCTGACGGAATCAATTGGAAAAAACAAGGAAAAATAATAAATCGCTCTCTTGAAGATCCCTATGTGGTTAAATATAAAAATGTGTATTATCTTTTTGTCGAAGACAAAGGAAGATTGACAAAAAAAGGGAAACCATCGTTTAGAAATATAAGACGATATCATTCTCTTGACTGCAAAAATTGGATTGATGATGGAATAATTTTAGATATTGATGAAGGAGGTATTCCTTTAAATTGGCAAAATAAAGATGTTAGTTCTCCGATAGTTTATATAGAAAACGGCATTTGGTATTTATTTTATGAAGGGAGAGGAAAACCAAATACTGAATTAAAAACAAAGCATATAAGCTCTTTGGGGAAAATTGGACTTGCAATCTCAAATGATGGTTTTCATTTTAAAAAAATAAGCCAAAGGCCAATCATTGATGTTGGAAAACCAGGAGATTGGGATGATAGAGGTGTAGTTCCTGATGATTTAATAAAATATAATAACACTTATTATTTAATTTATCATGGGAATGGACACTTTTTAGCGCCTCTTTTCTGCAGAGATTGGGCATGCTGGAGAACAGGAATTGCTAAATCAGAGGACCTAATTCATTTTGAAAAACTAAAATTTAATCCAATTAATCCCTTAAATGGAATGAGTGATACAGCAATGATTTATTTTAATGGCAAAGATTTTGTTTTCCATCTTGTAGCAAAAGAAGGTATTGAAAGATTTTATTCTGCAAAAATTAAAAAATAGTTTTTGTTAGCCTAAAAAATCTTTTCGAAAACTTCTAATATGGCTCCTTTTTAAAACACCTCCAGAGAAGAAAAGTCACAAAGGTCATAAATTTTTACTTGCTATTTCTATGGAATATTCCTAAAATATTATATTACTATCTAGCCAAAAAATGGAATTTTAAATTAAATTAATGGAAAAGCAAACTTTTCAAAAAGAAAGACTTGAAGAACCTGAAGTTTTAACTCTAAGCTCAGTTCTTCATAAAAATAGATATTTATGGGCAGCAAAATTTTCTAAAAATAAAAAAGTATTGGATATTGCATGTGGTACAGGATATGGGATGAACATTCTGACCACAAAAGGAAAGGCCAAAAAAATCATTGGGGGAGACAATTCTCAAGAAGCCTTAAAAATTGCTAAGCAAAAATATTCTGCTTTCAATACAATTTTTGTAAATGTAGATGCAAATAAAAAACTTCCTTTTAAAAAAAATTATTTTGATCTTGTGGTCTCTTTTGAAACAATTGAGCACCTAAAAAACTACTCTCTTTTTATTTCAGAAATAAAAAGAATTTTAAAACCAAAAGGCATCTTTCTCATTTCTACTCCTCACAAAAGATTTCATACACCATTGGGCAGAAAACCTGCCAATTATTTTCATACAAAAGAGTGGTATCCTCAGGAATTATATAATTTTTTAAAAAAATATTTTTATGAGGTGAAATTATTTAAACAATTAAAAATAAAAAAACCTTTTCAAAGGATGCTCTATGCTTTTATACAAGGCAAAATAATCGCTCCTTTCTGGGACAAACTAGATCCTCAACGCAAAGGAAAATTATATGAATTAATTAAAATAAAAATTTTTGATAAAATATTTCCTTCCCGCCATCTTTCTAAAAAAGATTTGAAAAAAATTTTAAAAAATACCCTGGTCCAAAAAGGAAATCCAAAAAATGATTATTTAGTTATATTAGCAAAATGCAGAAAATAATCTAAAATATGAACATTGCCATTATTTTAGCAGGGGGGGAAGGAAAAAGAATGAATCACCCCACGCCCAAACAATATCTAAAATTAAATAAACGACCAATAATCTTTTATGCCTTAAAAACCTATTTAGAAATTAGAGAAATCAACAAAATTTTAGTAGTTGCCCACAAGGAGCGATTTAATTTCTTAAAAAAATTATGTAAAAATAATCACTTTCCTTTAAAAAAAATTTATTTTTTAGAAAAAAATGAAACAAGGCAACTTTCCTCGTATAGAGCTTTAGAATTTTGCAAAAAAGAATTCAAATGTAAAGACAAAGATATAGTAATTTTCCAAGATGGAGTAAGACCATTTACAGAGAAAAAAGTTATCAAAAAATGCGTTCAGGAGGCAAAAAAATATAAAGCAGTAATGGCAGGGGTTCCCTCTACTGAAACTTGCGTACTTGCTGATTCCAAAAATCGTCTCAAAAATCTTTTTCCCCCAGGCAGTCTTTTCTTTGGCAAATGCCCCGAAGCTTTTCAATTTAAAACCATCTTCAAAGCCCATTCTGAAGCAATAAAGAAGAAAATCTATAATGCCAGGAGTAATTATGAATTAGTTTTCCAAAACAATCAACCAATAAAAATGGTAGAAGGAACTTATAATGATATTAAAATTACTACACAATTTGATATAAAAATTGCTTTAAAAATTTTAAAAGAAGAAAATGAAAAATATGCCAAAGGTTCCTAGTTTAAAACAACTCAAACCCATATGCCAACCTCAATCGATTACTAAAAGAGGTGTGGAACGTTGGTATGGACCTTTTTACAGAAAAATTGATTTAAGAGTAACTTGGTTTTTACTTCATTTTAAAGGAATTACTGCCAATATGATTACTATCCCAAATCTATTTATTGCTGGATTAGGAGGATGGGTTTTATTAATTCCTAAGTGGTGGTGTGTTGTTTTATATTTTTTAGTTTTTCAAATATGGGTAATACTTGATGGGGTGGATGGCGAAATTGCTCGCTACAACAAAGAAAAAGGTTTTTGGGGCCCAGCTCTAGACATTTTAGGTCATTTTTTTATTTATTTTAATTTATTTCTTCCTTTAGGATTCAAATTGTATTTTGAATCCCACAATAGTCTATTTCTTATTTTAAGTTTTTTAGCAGGCATATTTTCTAATTGGATGCAATTGCCAGAGATAAGTAAAAATATAATCTTGTATAAAAACAAATTTGAATTTTCTTCAAGTTCTCTTGAGCCAACTTCTTCTTTACCAATAAAAATATATAGGATTATTATAGGCCCAATGGAAATTAGTATTTTTGTAATCTTTCTTTGGCTTTTAACATCTTATAAATTTCCAAACCTTTCCTTAATCTCCTGGAAAATTTTCTTAATTTTTTATTTAATAATTTTCTTTTTATCTTTTCTAGCAAATATTTTTAAGATGAAAAAGGAACTTTCGAGGTATCAATTTTAAACCAAAGACTCATAAATTTTTTCCCATTTTCTTTTTAAAATTTCCCAATTAAATTTTTTCTCAATTTTTTTTCTTGCATTCTCACCTAATTTTTCCCCTAAATTCTTATTTATAATTTCTAAAATTGCATTTTTCATTTCTTTATAATTATTAACTATAATTCCTTCTTTTCGGTTATCTATAATTTCTTTAGCTGCACCAAATTCATTAGTAATTATCGGCAACCCAAAAGCCATACCTTCCAGAATTGAAATTGCAAAAACATCCAAAAAAGAAAAATACAAAAAAATATCTGCTTTTTTGAAAAATGGTTTTGGATCTTTATATCCTTCAAAAGATATTTTTACATTATTAAAAGATTTAATTTTTTTAAAAAATTCTTTTTTAAATTCTCCGTCTCCCAAGATATAAAAGGTTATTTTCTTTTTAATTTTTAATTCTTTAAGGGCTTTATAAATAGACAATAAACCCTTACATTTTTCATAAAAATTAAAATTTGTAAGTGTTAGAAAAATAATTTCTTTTTTTGTCTTTAAATTAATATTTTTTCTTTTCTCAAACTGATTCAAATATATTCCATTAGGTATAACAATTGAGTTTTTAATAGAAAGTTTATTTTTGAGCCAAAAACTTGGAACCGTTATAATATCTGCTTTTTTTATTGTAAAAGGATAAAATTTCGACCAGATATTTTTTTCCTTTAAAAATAAACCATGAATTGTTAAAACTAAAGGCACTCTAAAAGGCCAAAAAGGCAAAGGAATGGTTGAATGAACAATATTGCCCTTTTTTTTAAAAAAAAGATAATTCAAAACTTCTTTTTCGCCTCTAAAAATTCTTATCAAAAATTTTTTTCCATTTAATGCTTTTGCTAAATCTTCTCCCCATCTTACTACACCTCCAGCTCTTCTAGGCAAAAGTAAATCTACTATAATTTTACTTTCCATATTTTAATTCCATTTTTATCATAAATTAACTCAAATAAATTTTTGTTTTTATCAAACTTTGAAAGATTTGCACCATAAAAATTATATTCCCTCCACCACTCTCGTACTCCATAAAGCCCTTTAAATTTATCAAAAGAATATAAAATATAAATAGGCCTTTTTTTGTCTAAATTTTTTAAATTGCTAATTATAATTTGGCGTTTAGATTCAGAAATTGTTTTTAATTCTTCATTAAAAGTGATTTTTTCAAAACCTTCATTTTCTTGAATAATATCATTTATTTTTTCAATAATTTTATTTTTAGAATTTATTATATTTTTTTTAGCGCTTATTTTATTAAACAAAAACTCAGGAAGATTCTTCAATAAATTTATATCATCCTCACTCAATTCTCCATAAAAAAACTCTTTTTTAGGTTTATACCACATTCTTTGGGAATAATAGCCTATTAGTGGACTTGCTCCTTTTTGGATAATAAAAACAGCATCCTCTGGAGTATTCTCCCTAATAAAAGTGGCTGCTTTAAATTCATTTTTTGTCACCCAACCCTGCTTTTGATAAGTTATTAAAAAGGAGATAAATAAAGAAAGGATAAAAACTACTATAAACAAAATTTTATATTTCTTAGAAGATAAATTTTTTTCTATAGATAAAACCAAAGGCACAAAGAAAAGCAAAACCAAAGAACTAAAAAGCCATGCTCTTTCTGGAAGATAAGCCAAACCAATTCTTGGAAAAATTTCTGCTATTGAGAAAAAGAACAAAAAAGAAAAAACAAAAACCCAATTTTCTTTAAAATTTATACTAATTTTCTTTCTTTTTAAAAAATAAATAACCAAAATAATAGGCAATAAAAATCCTAAATTATAGCCATAATAATACAATAAGTTTATACCTGTCCAACTCATTGAAATTCCATCAACATTGGTATAATTATCCAAAAACCATAAATGGAATTCTGGATGAATAAAAATTTTTATAAACCTTGAAAAGTTAATTTCAAAAAAAGTAGTCAAACCAAAATCTTTAACAATTAAAAAGAAAAATCCTGCTAAAAAAATAAAAATGGCAATGCTTTCAAAAGGATACTTTTTAATATGGTCCCACAAAAAAACAAGTGCTGAGACAAAGGTGATAAAAACTAAAATCATAAAAAACTCATGTATTCCAAAACCCAAAAATGCCAACACAAATAAATACAAAATTCCCCATAACAAAAATGGATTTTTCTTTTCTTTTAAAAATCCTCGCAATAGATATAAAAAGGTAGGGAAGCAAAAAAGAAAAATTATTTGTGGTCTGGATATTAAAATTTCTTGAATAATTACAGGAACAAAAACAATTGATAAAGTCCCAATGAATTTATAAAAATCAGTTTTTAATTTTTCTTTTGAATATAAATAAAACAAAAAAATAAGACCAATTCCTGAAATTAAAGGAAAAACAATTTTATAAATCCAAAAATCCGAAAGATTTGTTAAAAAAAGGAGCGCCCAACTAAAAGCAATAAAAAGAGGTCTATCATTTATAATGAACCTATTAAAAATCTCTACCTCTTTTAAAATACTTATCCAATAATAAGGATCTCTCTCAGGAATAAAAGGGTAAGTGATTGCCAAAATCAAAAAAAGTAAAAGAAATACTCCCAATGATACCCACAAAATCTTGTGTTTTGAAAAGTCAATTTTTATTTCAGAAACTTGTGTTTTTCTAAAAAATTTTGCCAAAAGAAATGAAATTAAACTCAAAATTATCCATCCAAAAAATAAAACAAAAGTGGTTCTTTTATCAGCAAATTTTGAAAATATAGAAGAGCCAATATAAATTACAAAAGGATTCAAAATTAAAGAAGATACTGCTCCAAGTAAAATGATTTTTGAAAAACCCAATGTCTTTTTTACAATCTGCTCAATAAAAAATGCTAAATTTAGTCCTGGCAAAAAGAAAATTATTAGCCCAAAAATATATTGCAAATATGGAAAATTAAAAATTGATAAAACATAAGACAAAAGCCAAGCTCCAAAAATTGCCAAATTCAAAAAAACTATTTTTTGCATTTTTTGATAATTTCTAAAAACTTTTCGATATTTTTTGACCAATCGAATTTTTCTTCTATTTTTTTGCGCAACATTTTTGCAAATTTTTCTCTAATTTTTGAATTTTTAGCCAAAATAGTCAATCTTTTTTTTAAATTTTTTGTATCTTTTGGTTTAATTAAAAATCCGTTTTTTCCATCATCTATGATTTCTCCTGTTCCGCCAACATTTGTTGCCAAAACTGAAACTTCCATTGCTCCTGCTTCTAAAACCGAGGTTGGCAAACCTTCAGAATAAGAAGGATTAACTAAAATATGGCTTTGCTCTAAAATTTCTTTTATTTCTTCTTGATTTTTTTCTCCTAAAAATTTGATTCTTTTGTCTTTTTTTGCCATCCTCTCTAAAGAACTCTTAAAAAATCCATCTCCCACAATATCTAAATTTAAATTTTCTCCTTTTATTTTTTTAAATGCTTCGATTAGATCTTGAACACCCTTTGCCTCAATTAATCTTCCAATGAAAACGATGTTTATTTTATCTTTTGGCGCCTCTTTTTTTCTTTTAAAAAAATTAGTATCCACAGAATTGTAAATAACTTTAGGATTTTTTGCGCCTAATTTTTTGACAAATAAAGATGCTTCAGTTGATATGCCCACAACTTTTTCAGCAAAAGAAATTGTAAGTCTTCCAAAAGTATTATCATAAATTTTTGCAATTAAAGACTTCAAAAAACTTTCAAGCTTTGGATAAGTTGTTCCATGCTCAATATGGATAATTTTTGTTTTATAAATTTTAGAGAAAATAGCAACCAAAAAATTAATTGGGAAAAAACGGGTGTTTAAAATTGTAATGTCAGGTTTTTTAAAATAAATCTCCCTGAGTGTTTTTAAATTTTTTAAACTAATTTTTGGCAAAGGAAATCTACCTTTAAGCAAATCAAAACCTTCTAATCTAACTATTTTTATTTTTCCTATCTTTTCTTTTTTAAATTTTTTATCAGAGGTAATAACAATTACTTTATGATTCTTTTTTGAAAATCTATTCGCGAGTTCGAAACAAAACTGCTCAAGCCCTCCTTTATGAGGATAAAAATAAGGCGCAACTAAAACTATTTTAAAATTTTTCTGTCTAAAATGAGCCATAAGAAAAATATCAAAATGAAAACAAAATATAATTTAAGTTCTAAAAAAATTTTTGGCAAGAACCAAGAAAGAATTGCAAATAAAATAAAACTTAATGCCCAAATTTTTCTGTGTTCAATATTTTTTAACTTCATAAACCCTGATATTATCTTTATCATAAATTTTTTTCAAGAAATCTGCTTTTTCAATTTTTCTTTCAGAATCAATGCTTGAGAAATAAATATAATCAATTTTATGCTTGGTCAAAAATTTCTTTGCTTTTAAAATCTCCTCATCATTATTTGCTAAAGAAAAATCTCTCTCCCAGCAATCAAATACTTGAAAGTCATAAATTTTAAACCACAAAGACCAGATATTAAATCCACATATTTTTGCTTTCGGCTTAAGCAAACCTGAAATCTCTCTAAAAAGTTTTCTTTCCGCAGGTGGAGTCACATGACCTACAGAATAATCATTTAATTGCCAAATTGTTATTGATTTTGTTGCTAACCAATTTGGATAAATTAAAAAAAATGCCAAAGGCAAAGAAATAAGCAAAGATAATTTTTTAGACAAAATCCATTGAGAAAATTCAACTACTGCATATGCAGACAAAATAGCACTAGCAATTTCAAAATATCCATATACTCTAAAATCTAGATAACGCAAACCAAAAATATGAGCAAAGCAAAACCAAAAACTTATAAAGGCAAAAATAAAAACAAGCCATTTTTTCTCCTTATTGAAATTACTGAAAAGCAAAGATATTAAACCAAAAAACGCAAAAGAATAGAAAAGGATTCTTCGCTTTTCCGAATCAATAGCATAATCAATAATTGAACGATTTGTGCCTAAAGAAAAAAATGGCTTAACTAAAAATTTAATTCTAGTAAATATATCAGGAATTAATAAGTAAATGAGGGCAAAGACAAAAATACAAACTAAAACAAAAAATAGTGCTTTTATTTTTTCTCTTCTTTTTTCTTTGATAAACCAATAAATAAAAAATCCTGATATTACAAAAATCAAAGCAAAAAAGGCAAGAGGGTGTATAAAAAATTCAAAAATCATAGAAACTACCAAAGGAATCCATTTTTTATCAAAAACAAAAATTAAAGAAATAACAAAAAAAAGCCAACCTAAAATTTCAGCAAATAAACCAATTCTTAACCCTTCATTAAGCCAACGAGAGCTGGCAACAAATAATGAAGTTAAAATTGCTATGCGTAAATCTTTAAATATCTTATAAGATAAAAAACCTGAAAAAATTGCTACCAAAAATAAATGAAAACATTCAGCAAAAATAAAAGTTTTTTCATAAGAAAAACCAAATATCCCTAATAATTTTTGCCACAACACTAAAATAATTAATGAAAAAGGGTATACTGATGCCTTAAAAGCAAAAATAAAACCTAATTTTTCAATTTTTAAAGCGCTTGCTAAATGATTAATAAAATCTTGACCTATTGGGAAATCTGCCAAGAAAAAATACTGAAACGACAGAAAAAAAGTAAAAGCTAAACCCAAAAAAATAAAAAAATAATTTAGAAATTTTGTGCTAGTTATTTTTTGAAGCATAATTTCTTTCCAAATTTAAGACCATTGCCAATATAAACCAGATATACAGTATGTAGATGGTAGAAAAGAAATTATATTGAAAAAATATAGAAATAAATGAAGCTAAAAATGCTAAAAGCAAATTCTTCTCTAAGGCGTCTTTCTTTTTAAGGAAAGATTTTATTCCAAAAACTGCTAAGCTAATAATAAATCCTGCAAAGCCTATAAATCCAAGAATTCCATTTTCAGCTAAAATTTCAATATATTCATTAGAAACTGTCTGATAAGGATTTTTAAGTACCTCTTCCTTTATATGGGCATCATAATAAGGCCCAAAATTAGAAGGGCCTAACCCAAAAAATGGTTTCTCTTTAAATGCCTGAAAACCTAATTCATATGTAGATAAACGATGCTCTGTTGAAAAGCCCTGTTCGGAAGGCTTTTTTACAATTTCAGAAGTATGAGAATAAAAATTTTGCCAAGCTCCTTTTCCTGCAATTTCTATTAATGTTTTAGAAACAACTACTGAAAGAACAAGTACCAAAATAATTCCTAAAATTTTTTTAAAAGAAAAATTGCGCCACGAAAATATCAATATAAATAAACATCCTATTGCTAAAGCCAAATAGGCGCCTCGAGACATTGTTAAAATGAAAGGGATTAAATAAAAAGGAGCAATAAATGCAAAAACACTATTTTTAATTTTATCTTTTAACCACAATACTCCTAAAATCGATATGGGGATAAGCAAAAAATTCGCAAAAAGTAATGGTTCTAAAAATGTCGCTTGAACTCTCGGAAAGCCAAAAATCTCTTTTGTATAATGCTCTCTTAACAAAGTAAATTTATAAGAAATTCCAAATAAATCTCCAAAATATTGATAAAAGGCAAAAAGGCAAACCAAAAAACTCCCCCATATTAAAATAGAAACCAAATTTTTTAAAACTACCTCTTTAAAATTAAAAGAAGAAACAAAAATAAAAAATAAAATACAAAAACTAATTAAAAGAAAAACTGCAAAACTTCTAAAAGAAATCGGATTTATAAGAAATGAGATCAAATTTGAAACCCAAAAGAGAAAAAGTGACCAAAATAAAATTTTTGGCCTAAAAGAAAAAGAAACTTTTCTCTTAAAAAATCTAATTAAAAAAGCAAAAAACAAGCCCAAGGCAAAAATAAAACCTAAACTTAAGGTGAAATTAAAAACCTCAATCGTCGGGAAACGAGTGAAAAATAAACTTGCGCAAAAAACATAAAATCCAATCTCTATTTTTTGAGACCAAATATAACCCAAAAACAAAGCCAAAAACATAATCCCTATTAGAACAATTGCTGGCTTTAAAGTTGTATAAAAAAAGAACCAGCCGAATGCTAAAAAAATAAACAAGAGAACATACAAAGACCAACTAATCAGTGCTGTTTTCTTAAACATAAAAATTATTTTATTTTAACAAAATTCTTAAAAATCCCTAAAAGTTTTTCTGCTCCTTTATTATAAGAAAATTTTTGAATTTGTTTTTGGGACTCTTCTTTTAATTTTTCCCGCAACCTTTCATCAGAAAGCAAAAGTTCTAATTTTTCTTTTATATCCTCTATATCTTCAGGATTAACATATAAAGCCGCCTCTCCTGCAACTTCAGGCATTGAAGAAACATTTGAAGTTAAAACAGGGGTTTTAAAATAAAATGCTTCAAGAATTGGAATTCCAAAACCCTCCCACAAAGAGGGAAAAGCAAACATTTTTGCTTTGGAATAAAAAGCTGAAATTTCTTCTCTTGGCAAATAACCCAAAAACTTAACTTTATTTTTAAGTTTTTTATTGTTCTTAACCATTTCAAAAACCTCTTCTGAATTCCAACCTTTTTTCCCAATTATTAAAAGTGTATACTTTTCAAAAAGAGATCTTTTGATTTTTGAAAAAGCCAAAATTAAGTTTTTAAAATTTTTTCTTGGCTCAATTGTTCCCAAAGATAAAATAAACGGTTCTTTAATATTATATTTTTTAATAATTTTTTCTGCTTTTGCATCAGAAGGTTTTTTTAAAGTAGGATCACAAGCAGGAGATACAATTTTAATTTTTTTGATGTCTAATGGTTTAAATCTCTCTATAATATCTTTTTTTGTGCTTTCCGAAACTGCAATCAAAATTTTGCTTCGCTTTACAATTCTACCTAAAAGTAATGTCTCTAAAATTTTTGCTTTTAAAAGTGGTTTAAAATTTTTTCTAAAAACTGCTAAGTCATGAACAGCAGCAATGGATTTTTTTGGCAAAATTGCAGGAATAATAAAAGAGGTAGGAGAGAAAAACAAATCTATTCCTTCTGAAAAAATATGAAACAACATTTTCAAAATAGAAAAAGGGCCGGATGAAACAGGTATATTTTTAAAATTAGCACCTAATTTTTCTTTTATTGGCGCTCTTGTGTAAACAAAATATAAATTTTTTGAGTCAATTTTTCGCAATGCTCTAACTAAATGATAGGTATATTCTCCTTTTCCTGCTTTTTTTAACTCATAAGCTTCTCTGGCGTCGATCCCTATTCTTGTAGGCACAAAATCTGAACCTTTGTTTTTTCTGTATGTTAAAAAAGCTTCCTTAAATGCCAAAAAAGGGGTCTTAAACGCCAAGGGCCTCAATTTTCCATACCAAAAAATACAAGCAAGAATTGGTCTTAATTTTCTTAAGAAAAAATGAATTAGATATTTTCTAGGAAAAAATTTCAAGAAAAAATAAAACTCATTGTGAAAAAAATTAAAATACCACCTAATTCTTTGTTCATCTCTGGAGCCGCCACTTTGCTTGGCTAAATGTATAATTTTTGCTTTTGGTTCATAAATAATTTTATATCCCGAAATTCTTGCTCTTATTGAAACGTCACTTTCTTCTCTTATCGCATTTCCAATATAATTTTCGTCAAAACCCCCTATTTTTTGAAGCACTTCTTTTCTAAAAGACATATTTGCGCCCCAAACTGAATCAACTTCTCCTTTGGTGATAGATGTTGTATTTGGTTTTACTTCGCCTTTTTCTGTAATTATTTGTGCTTTGCCGCTGGTAAAAAACGATGGATTGTCTTTTAAAATTTCTCTTCCTGTAACTGCACCAATTTTCGGATCTTTATAATTATTTAAGTGGGCTTTTATTAAACCTTTTTGGACAATAGAGTCATCATCTAAAAACAAAATTATTTCTCCTTGGGCCTGTTTTGTTCCATAATTTCTGGCTGCAGGTAAATTTTTCTTTTCAAAATAAAAATAATTAATTTCTGGGTGGGCTTTTAGAAAGTTCTCTAATTCTTTGGTTTTTGTTTCGGTTTGATCCACAACAATAATCTCAAAAATATCTTCTTTTTGCTTAAGTAGTACTTTTAAACATTTAATCAAAACATCTTGTCGATTAAGAGTGGGAATAACTACAGAGGCCTTTAAATTTTTATTCATAGGGATAAATAAATTTTTTTATATATTTTAGAAATCCTTTTGATATCAAATTTTCGTGCACTTTCAAAAGCATTCATTGCTATTTTCTTTCTAATTTTAGGATTTTTTAAAACCAAATCAATTTTTTCAGATAAATTTTTGTAATTTTCGGGCTCAACTAATATTCCATTAAACCCATCTTTTATAAATTCAGGAATCCCACCAACATTTGTTGCAATAATTGGTTTTTGATTTGCTGCTGCCTCAATAAGTGATAAAGGGAAACCTTCCCAGCGTGAAGACATTATAAAAATATCAAAAGCATTAAGTAATTTAGAGACATCTTTTCTCTCGCCTAAAAGCAAAACATTTTTATCTAAATTTTCTTTTTTTATCATTTTCTCAAGGTTTCTCCTTACTTTTCCTTCGCCAGCAATTATTAATTTTAAATAAGAATTTTTAATTAAAAGTTTAGAAAAAGCTTTGATCAAAATATCAAACCCTTTAACCCAATCAAGTCTACCAACAGCACCAAGTACAACTTCATTATCTTTTATATTTAATTCCTGTCTTTTATTTTTTCGCCATAAAGAAGATGGAGCAAAGGCATCTACATCAATGCCGCAGGGAATAACCTTAATTTTTTTATTATCAACCCCCTCTTTTATTACTCCCAAAGCTGCTGCATTGCTCACTGCTATAATTAAATTAGTTTTCTTAGAAAGAATTCTATCAAAAACAAATGTTTTTATTCCTTTTATTGAATGGCTTGCGCGAAATTTTTCAGCTGAATGAATCGTTTGGATTATTGATATATCCTTAGGCACAGCTAATCTTCCCCAAATATCAGCTCCCAAAAGATGAGTTTGAACAACATCAGGATTAATTTTTTTGATTTTTTCTCTTAACCATTTGAGAGTTCTAAAGATATTTTGAGGATATTTAAAACCAATTTTATAAGGAGAAATTCCTAAAACCTCAACTTGAATACCTAACCTCTTCATTTTTTCCTCAAAAACTCCTCCTTCAAAAGAAAGAACATAAAAATCAAAATCATCTTTTAACAAACTTAATAAATCAAAAAATAATTTTTGGGCGCCCCCCTGTTCTAAAACATCAATAATATGAACTATTTTTTTCTTAGCCATTTTTTTATTGATAAAAATTTTTTAAACAAGGTTTTTCCTAATTTAAAATTTAAAAGAAATATAACAAAACTTGATTTAAAACTTTTAATTTTTTTTAGATACTCCTTTGCCTTGTTGGGGTTATCAATATTTTTAAAAGCCAATGAAAAATAAATTTTAGATAAATTATTTTTTATCATTTCTTTTTCTTTTTTATTTAAGTGCGAATTTCTCAAATGCTTTTCCCACATTACAGCCATATTAAGTTCCATACTTGTTTCGTCTTTTGATAAGCTTCCCTCTCTTTGACGATAAAGGGCTAGTACTTCTGGAATTACCCTAATTTTAAATCCAGATAAAGCCACTCGAATCCAATAATCATAATCTTCTGCTGAGCGAAGTTTTTCATCTAAAAAACCAACTTTTTCAAAAACCTTTCTTTTGAATAAGGGCGAACCAAAAATAAAATTGTTTTTTAACAAATCTTTTAGGTCTCCACTAAAAGGATATTTATATTTCTTATAATAACTAATTTTTGGTCTTGACGGAGGATACCACAAATATGCATCAGTAGTTACAAAATCAATATCTTTATTTTTTTTCAAAAAATCATACATTTTTTCTAATCGTTCTTTGAGCCAAATATCATCAGAATCAATCCATGAGATAAATTTTCCTTTTGCATTTTTTAAACCCGTGTTTCTTGCTCCTGCTAAACCCTTGTTTTTTTGTTTTAAATAAACTATTTTGCGTGGAAATTTTTTCTGAAACTCCAAAATTATTTTTTCAGTATTGTCAGTAGAGCCATCATTGACTATTACAATTTCAAAATTTTCAAAAGATTGTTTAATCAGACTTTCAAGCGTCTCTGTGATAGTTTGCCCAGCGTTATAAGCTGGAAGAATTATTGAAACTTCCGGGTTTTTCATTAGTTTTTATTATTTCTCTGAACATCTCTCTTGGCACAAGATTGAATACTCCTAATAAAATGATATAAAGCGCAAAAACAACACCAAAAATTGCTGCTATTTCCAAAAATTCAATTATTAATGATTGATGAGTAAGAATATTTAAAGGTAATAGCATCCGTAGCCCATACCAAAATAAACTTACAATCGCCAAAGGAATAAGCGATTTAAACCAAATCGAAATATCAAAATTAATTCCAAATTGCTTTTTAAAACACCAAAGAATTAATAAAAAAGCACTCGTTTCTGAAATCAAAGTGGCAGCAGCAGCACCAATATAGGTATAATGAGGAATCAAAACAGCATTTAGGCCTACATTAACAAAAACCGCAAAAGCGGTTACCAAAACCAAGAGATTCTGCTTCCCCAATGCAATAGCCATCTGAATAAAAGGAGCAGAGACATAAGTACTAATTATGGCAAAAGCCAAAATTTGCAAAGGCAAAACTGATTTCCCAAATTCTGCCCCTCCAATCACCATAACTAAATGTGGGGCAAACAAAAAACCAAAAATAGCAATCGGCAGAGCCACCATCCATAATAATGACAAAGAAAAATTAAAAAACCCAAACCATTCTTTATCTTTTTTTGCCAACTCGGAATATCGCGGAAAAATTACTGCCAAAAATAAACTAGGGAGAACAACAAAATTAAAAAAAACACTATAAGCAACATTGTAAATACCGACATCGTAAGATGGTTTAAGTACAGATAAAATTAATGTATCGATACGGTGATGAACCGTTCCCAAAACAGAAGCCACGCCTAACACAACTGATGCTGACAAAAATTTCTTTAAAAAAACCTTATCAAATTGAAGAATAATTACTCCTCCTAATTTTTTAAAAGAAAAATACATAAAAATTAGATCAAACATATATGCCAAAAACATTAAATAAAACAAATATACAAGGGTTAAGTTTAAACTTACAACCAAAACTACTCCTCCTAAATATAGCAAGCGACTTATTAGAAAACCCAATGCCGAAAGATCCATTCGCATTTTAACTTGAGGAATAACAACAAAATAACTTCTAAAAAGATAAAGGGTGACTCGCAACCCTTCAATGATAATCACAAATTTTACAACTTCATCATAAGGCATAAAGCGACTGATGCCCACAATGAGCATAAACATCAAAACTGCTGAAATAAGTCGCCATACAAAGACATTACCAAGTATTTTTTCTTTCTGTTTAAAATTCTGCGATAGATCTTTTGCTAAAATTGCCTGAACTCCTAAATCTCCTAAAACTGAAAAAAAGCCCACGAAAGCAATTGCTGTATTAAATTGACCATAACCTCGTGGTCCTAAATAGCGCGTTAGTAAAACAGTTGAAACAACTCCAACCAAAACTGAAATCAATTGAGAAATTGCCTGATAAAAAGTACCCCAAAAGACCTTTCTCGAATAAGACATTTAGTGTTTATATTAAAAAATTCCTTATCACTATATCCTAAATAAAGAAAAAAATCAAACCCCTCAATTAAAAATTAAGATCCTCTCCGGAGGGGAATGCTGTGAGAAAATCATAAGAAATGCTACCCACATCGTTAAAGCTCCAGTCGTGATTTGAAAAAACTAGGTGAGAATTATTTATCTTCCTTTTTAACCCCTCATTAATCCAATAATAGTCATTTCCATCAGAAGCTAAACGAGTAACAAAACTCTTTTTTGGCATATTCAAAATAAAGCTATCACTTAACCAAGTAATTTCAGAATCTTTCCATCCCCAGTGATAAAAAATACCTTCTGACATTATTGGTTTTGCTTTTGCCTCATCGATTAAATAAACCATTGGTAAAGTTTTTCCTCTAATTAAACCTGTAAGCCATCTTCCGGTTTGCATATTATTTACTTGAGATTGGGAAATTACAACGACATCACTGCTGCTAAACCCCCATCTTCTATAAAATTCTTCAGAGGACCAAACAGGATATCTTTTGCCCTCATCAACAAAATATACTTGAGAAGAAGAATTGCCTTTGACTAAAGCCGTTAACCTACCCACATAAGGGAACAGTTCCATTAAATCAGAAGAAACAGTTCTTACATCTGAATTATGAAAATCCCAACGAGACCAAAAAGCATTGCTTGGCCAAACAGAATAACGACTTTTTAAATCAATAAAATATACTTGGCTATTTCCTTGGGTTTTCCACAAACCAGTTAATGACCCTTGATTAGTAAAACTATTTAGCACACTAGAAGAAACATTTTCAACAAATGAACTGGAAAAACCAAATCTTTGCCAAAAAGTGTTTGAATTAAATAAAGAAAATTTATTTGCCCCATCAATTAAATATGTTGCAGATGAACCAGATTTTACCAACCTAATTTTGAGTACTTTAAACAAATTAATATAACCTAAATTATAATTAGAAACACTATTTGTTAATTCTTTAATTTTTGACATTACTTGCGCATTGGTAAGATTTGGTTCATCAGAAAGCAAAAGCGAAACAGCTCCTGAAACAAAAGGTGCGGCTAAAGATGTGCCTGAGGCATACGCATAGGTTGAACCTTTATAGGTGCTATAAATTGAATCTCCGGGAGCGGCTAAATCTAGACCTGTGCCCCTATTTGTATAAGAAGTTAGATTTGAAGAAGAATTAATTGCTCCTACACCAATTACTTGACTATATTTGGCAGGATAATAAACTTGAGTTAGGCTTCCATCATTCCCTGTTGCCCCAACCAAAATACAGCCTTTAGAATAAGCATATTCTATAGCATCTCTAATCACTGACCAATCAGTAAAGCTCCCCCAACTCATATTAATAACCTTTGCGCCATTATCTGCTGCATATTGAACTCCTAAAGCAGCATCTGTAGGAGAGGCTTCATTTTCACCATTTTTCCAAACTTTTACTGCCATAATTTTTGCTTGCCAATCTACCCCGGCAATACCTTGATTATTGTTTGTTTCTGCTCCAGCGACACCACTCACTAATGTCCCATGACCATCTGAATCGGAAGGATTATTATCTGAATCCCCAAAGTCCCAACCATAGATATCATCAACAAAGCCATTTGAATCATCATCAACCCCTTCTGTGCCATTATATTCGCTTTCATTAACCCAAATTTTATTTACTAAATCAGGATGATTTAGCTGAACCCCTGTGTCTACTATTGCAATGATATTTGAAGAGGAACCTGTGCTTATATTCCATGCTTTGGATGCATAAATTTTAGATAACCCCCACTGATTAGAATAGCCACTATCATTAGGAACCAGGGCTTTTTTAATTGGCTCGCCACTTTCAACATATTCAATGTTGCTGTCAAATTTTGAAGAAAGCTTAAGCCATTGTTCCTCAAAAAAAGAAGGATCTCTAATCTCAACCAAATTTTCAATTTTTGTCTTTTGCGAATTTTTGTGTTCTTTTAAAAATCTCTCAGAAGCTTTTTGGTTTTTAAATTTTATCAAAACAATTTTTTTGGTTTTGGAAAAACTCAAAGCCGGCACAGATATTAAAAAAAATAAAAACAAAACAATAAATGCCTTTTTATTAAAAATTGGTATCATACTATTTACCAAACTGTTCCAACTAAAGGTAAACCATTTAAGAATCTTTCTGAAACCCCACCAATATCACTCCAACTCCAACCATTGTTTGCAATAGCTTCAGAACTTCCTAAACGATATAATGCCTGATTATTAATCCAGTAAATTTGAGGCCCAATCCACATTAATCTTGTAACAAAACTCTTTTTTGGCATATTCAAAATAAAGCTATCACTTAACCAAGTAATTTCAGAATCTTTCCATCCCCAGTGATAAAAAATACCTTCTGACATTATTGGTTTTGCTTTTGCCTCATCGATTAAATAAACCATTGGTAAAGTTTTTCCTCTAATTAAACCTGTAAGCCACTTGCCACTATGCGGTAAAGAATCAACAAAGTCAAGCGGCAATGTTACTGCATCTTGCAAAGAAAACCCCCAGCGATCCCAAAAATCAGTTGAATTCCATAAATTATAACGTTTTCCTCCATCAATAAAATAATATCTACTGGAGCCTTTTCCAATAATAAGTCCTGTAAGGGGCCGCGGAGCAGAAGGAATAGCATTCAAAAAATCGCTACTTACGCTAACAGGTGTTTTGGAATTAAATCCCCAACGAGCTTTAAATGAAGCTGTGGGCCAAATATAATATTTTAGGCCTCCGGCAACTAAATATTCTGCACCACTAGAACTTTTTATATAATCAGAAAGATCGCCACCTGAAAATAGGGCACTAAATTCTCCGTCAGAAACCGAGGTAGCATCAGTTGTATTGTAACCATAACTTTTAACTAATTTTTCATTGTTTCCAAGGTTATAGCGTTTATTGTTATAAACTAAATAATAATTAGTTCCGTATTTTATTAAAGAAGTATTAGAAACGGGGCCAAAAATGTAGGGCTCTCCGCCATTAAACCATTGCTGCATTAATAGCCAAACATTATATTGAGAATGAGGGGTATATTTATATAAAACTTGGCTTGCGGCATTTGCTCTGTCCATTGAAACGCCATCACAAGTAGCACCAATTGAGCCCTGAAGTGCTGCATTATAATAAATCCTCAACCACATTGCAGCCCGGGCAATTTGCTGACCTATCCCTCCATAAGCAATAGCCCTATCTCTTGCAGTAGTTTGAGAATAACCGTAACTTGCCATTGTTTCATCATAACCATATCCCAAAGCCCATGCTTGGGTTGCTTGATATAAATTTTTCTGCGTTATTGCACTTGACTCTTTTTGAATCATTACTATCATCAATTGGGGATTAATTCCATGCTCTTGGCACTCTTCATAAATTAACTGCGAAACTTTTTTGCCCCACATTTGCTTTGTATAGCATCTTGTCCCATCACAACCTGCATTGATTTGTCTTACTGAAACAGTCCCCCATTTTGGATCGCCCAAAGAATCTTTATAAGGGTAAGGCACAGCAATATATTCAGGGATTGTATAATTTGCAAAAATTCCTCCTTTTTGCTGTAAAAATGCTTCAATTTCAGAAGCAGTCATGCTTGACTTGTTTTCAAAAGCCGCGTTTGAAATCACATTATATGGATTGTAAGTTGCCGCTCTCGCCTTTGATGGAAAAAGATAAAAAGCAAAAAACCACCCTAAAAAAAGAGCAAAAAAGATATTGAAAAAAACACTTATACGTTCTTTATTCGCCACTTGTTGGCGTTAGTTTCAAAAAACCCAAAGCATTTTGCAAATCTAAATTATTAGGATTAGCATTTAAACCTTGTTTTAAAATTTCTTCTGCTTCTTTTAAATTATTTTCATCCTGATAAATTGCAGAAAGATTAAGATATGCTGAGATTAAATGAGAATCTAAACTTATTGCTTTTTTATATTTTTCCCTTGCTTCTGAGATTAAACCTTGATCCCTCAAAATATTTCCCCATAAATTATATGCTTCTGCTGACTCTGATTTTGAAATAGAAAGTTTAATATAATTTAATGCTTCGTCCATTTTCCTTTCTTGGTAAAAACTCTTTGCCTTTTCTAAATATTCCTTAGCAGAAAGTTGAGGTTCTGTTGAAGTTGTGGAAACTTCTTTAGAGCCTCCTTTTGAACTCTCTGAAGAACTAGAATTTTGAATGCTGCTTTGGCTTTGAGAGCTCTCATTTGTTGTAAAAGATTTCTGTTTCCCTAAAAAATAAACTATTCCTCCTATAATAAGTGCTAGAATTACCAAGGAAGGGATAATACTTTTTTTCATCTTATTAATAATTATATCAAAAAATCATCTCTTTGTCATCCCAAAATAGATTATCTTTTCTCTTCTTTCGCAAAAACAAGCCCCCAAATTTCAGAAGGCCTTAATCTTTTTATCTCTCTTGCCGCGCTATTTAAAGTAGAGCCCGTGGTATATACATCATCAATTAAAATGATAATTTTGTCTTTAATTTCAGAAGGTTCAATTTTAGGATTAAGAACAAAGGCATTTTTTACGTTTATTTTTCTTTCCTCTTTAGAAAGAAATACCTGAGGTTTAGTATTCTTAACTTTAAAAATTATTTTTTTATTTTTAAGACCAAGCCTTGAGGCTATATATTTTGATAAAATTTCAGTTTGATTAAATCCTCTTTTTAATTTTTTAAAAAAGAATAAAGGAAGGGGAACAATTATAATTTTATCTTTCTTTTTGAATAAAAAATGTTTTTGGAGTTTTTTGCTCATATAAAGAGCAAGTATTTCCCCTAGGCCCCTTAAGCCTTCATATTTAAAGCCATAGAGTATTTTTGGGATAATTTTTGAGTCATCTTTTTTGTCAAAAAAAGTATAAAAAATCAAACCTTTAATTGAAGAGTGTCTTTTATGAGGACCGCAAAATTCTCCGGAAAAATTTACTTTCCCACAATAAGGACACCTTAATTCTTCTTCCCTAATCTTATTTAAACACTCTTCACAAACAAAACCACCTTCTTTACCACAGCCTACACAGAATCTTGGAAATAAAAAATCTAAAATCTTTTCAAAAATTTCTTTGCGCATCTCCTTATTTTAAATTTATCCCCAAAAATTTCCACAAATTAATTTTAGATATTAATATTTTGTGTTAAAATGTGAAAAAGGAGGGGCAAATGGATGATCCTAAGGGTTTAGAAAAACTTTTTAAAAAAGAAAACTCTTTTGGCCATGAAGAAAATGATAGGGCTTCTCATGACTATGAGGGGCAATTGGCTATTGACGTTTTCCAAACCCCACAAGCCCTCATAGTGGAAGCTCCAATTGCTGGTGTGAAAAAAGAAGACATAAATATTTCTGTTACTGATGATGTGTTAACAATAGAGGGACATCGCAAAAGAGAATATAATTTAAAAGACGATGATTTCTTAGTTCAAGAATGTTATTGGGGTGCTTTTTCACGTTCTTATATTTTACCCGTACCTGTAGATCCTGATAGAGCAAGGGCAACAATCTCAAATGGGATATTAAGAATAATTCTCCCGAAACAAGAAAAAGCAAAGGCAAAAATTATAAGGGTAGAATGAACCTAAAAATTAAAGTCATCTTTTTATATTTTAATATACTCTCGGGCTCTAAAAAGAAGAAACAATAAAAATACTATATTATTTCCACTCTTCACAAAAACAAAATATGCTAAAATAAATTTATGATTATGAATTATAGAAGATTCTTGATGTTATTTTTTCTATTATTTTTAGCTATTTTTTCAGTATCAGGTCTTTCTTGTAGAAAAAAAACCCAAACTACTACCCCAACATTAACTGTCTGGCTTGTTGGATACAAAAAAACTAATTTTGAAAGGAAATTGAGCTCTTTTAAATCAAAGCAAAAAGTCAATATAAATCTTGAAGAAAAAGAAAAAGATACTTTAGAAGAAGACCTAATTAATGCTTTGGCAACACATCAGGGTCCAGATATTGTAATGATTGATCATGATTTTTTAATAAAACATAAAGAAATCTTCGCTCCTTGTGTACTAAAAATTACCAAAAATCAAATCCAATACTGTGATATAAAAGGAATAAAAGACTACTATCCCCCAATAGTTCAAATTCTTGTTTGGGACAATAAGCTATATGGATATCCTTATTATATTTCTACCCCCTTAGTGCTTTATAATACAAAAATTATTACAGATTCAAGACAGGAACTTTATAGAAATAATCTCTCTGCCACTCACATTCCTTATTATTGGGACGAATTTGTTAAATTAGCTAAAATTTTAACAAAAAAGGATGCTAAGGGAAAAATAATCCAATCTGGAGTAGCGCTTGGCACTGCTTCGAATAATCCTGTGGCTCAAGATATTCTTTATTCTCTAATGCTTCAAAATGGAACAAAAATTTCAAATCCAGAAAGTGCGAATCCTTTAGCATTGTTTAACTTGCCTACAAAAGATGAAAATGGGAATTTAGTTTACCCAGGAGAAAAAGCTTTAAATTTTTATACATCTTTTTCTAACCCCCAAAGCAAAAATTATTCTTTTAATAGTAATTTTGGTAGCACATGGCGCGAATTCGCTCAGGGAAAGGTGGCAATGATTATTGATTACCCCGAAAGAATAGAGGACATTCAATCTCTTAATCCTTCTATTTCAATACGTCAATCCATATTCCCCCAAATCACTAATACTGAAAATCCCACCGTTTATGGAAAAGTGTATTTGTTTGGGATATTAAAAGATTCAAAAAATATAGTTTTGGCATGGAAATTAGCAGGTGAATTAACTAAATTTTGGAACGAATCATTTGTAAAAAAAGCCACCAAAGAAAAAGACTGGCGCTTCAAAACAGAAGGAAATGAAGCTTTAAAAACACAAATTAATTTTGCCCAAACAGTATACAAATATAAATATCCTGAAGAATTTGACAAAAATATTAGAGAGGCAATAGATAATGTCTCAACTAAAAAGGCTTCTTCTCAAAAAGCCTTGGATAAAGCTGCTACTTCAATTAATCAATTAGTTATTGAAAATGGGGCTACATACTGAAGAATTCTCTAAATTTATTTCTGAAATTTTTACAGGATTAATAATCCCCATATCTTTGCTTGGAGCTATTATTATGTTTATTTACGGAGGAATTTTAATGATTTTTTCAGGAGGAAATGCTTCCAAAATTACTACCGGAAAAGAGATTATTTTTGGCACTATTATAGGTTTAATTTTAATCCTACTTGCTTCAGTAATTTTGGGAGCAATTGATCCTAAACTACAAAGCATTCTTTCCCCTAATCCATAAAATTTAAAAATGGAAATCAGAATATTCTTTTTAATTTTTTACTTAATCTTCTTTTTGGCCCCCAAACAATGCTTTGCCCAAATTGAAACTTTATTTGGGAAAATTGAAAATGTCATTACTTTTCTATTTTCTTTAGTCGCAGTTATCGCTACCTTAGCAATTGTAGTCGCAGGATATCAATATCTAACTTCAGGGGGGGCCGCAGATCAAATGGAAAAAGCGAAAACTAATATCTTTTGGATTCTTATAGGGCTTGCTATAATAATTTTAGCGAGAGCAATAGTTATTTTGATTCTAAAAAGTGTGGGCGGGAACCCTTCTGCATTTGGTTTATAAAAAAATAATATGAATAATATTATTGTATATTTAGCATTAAGCGTAAGGGATCTTTGGGAGAAAGGAGTCTTTAACCCTAACGCATATGGAGAGGAGTTCCGGGTATTTATAGCCTTAGCAAATTTATTAAGCAATGCCGCGCGAATCTTTGTGCTTCTTGCAGGCGTAGGAGCTATACTTGGAATTATATGGGGAGGTTATTTAATGATAACAGCTGCTGGAGACACCTCAAAAATAACCCAAGGAAAACAAACTATCCTTTGGGCGCTAATTGGTCTTGTCTTCATTGCCCTTATCCCTGCGTTAATATGGCTGATTATAAAAATACTTTCTCCCTTGCCCTACAATTTGCCTTTAAGCTCTAACCTAATTTCTAGTATGTGGATAAAATAAAAATAATTTTACTTTATTTTAATTTAAAAATGAGTTAAATTAGGAAGTAAGTTATATTTAAAATAAATTATAACTATGAAAAAATTATCTACCAATTTTTCAAAAGCCAAAACTACTTTACTTAAAGGCGTAGTATTGGCCCAATCAGGATTCAGTCTAAGAGAATTTTTGCCAGACTTTGGGTTTCTAACCACAGACCTCCCTACTTTTATTCAACGCATTCTTCAAATTGCTTTCGTGCTGGCGGGTTTAGTCGCTACCATTTATCTTATATGGGGAGGTTATCAATATATAACCGCTGGAGGAGGAGAAAATGCTGAGGCTGGAAAAAAGACAATTATCAATGCAATTATTGGGCTTATAGTTATCATAATTGCATTCGCCTTGGTAACTTTTGTATGGGGAAGAATTACTGGGGGAGAAGCAGAACTCGAACAGATGCATCTTCCTTAATAATCATCTAATGTCTAAGATGGGGCTTAAAATAATTAGAAAAATTAAAAAATTCTCTTTGTTTTTCAAAAAAAATATTTCCTTTTCTTTTCTGATTGTGGCAAAAAAAATAGCGCAAGTCCAATCTTCCCCAGGGAGGTCTGGAAGCGGAACCCCAAACACAATAGACCCCTCTCTTTTAATACCCCAAGCCCTACAAAGCATTGATTTTGAAAACATAGTCCAAAATATACTCACTGCTGTTTTTGTGCTTAGTGGTGTAGTCGCTACCATTTATCTTATATGGGGAGGTTATCAATATATAACCGCTGGAGGAGGAGAAGGAGCTGAATCTGGAAAAAAGACAATTATTAATGCAATTATTGGCCTCATAGTTATCATAATTTCTTGGGCGCTGGTAAAATTCGTGACAGGTAAAATAGGTGTTACAGAAATTACAGGACCATAATAATTTAACCCCCAGATTTAAATTTAAATATTATATTTTTAAATTTTTTTGTATTAAAATAAAAATAATGGCCAAAAATAAAAAAATATCAAAGCTTTATTTTCTAATCCTCTTATTCTTTATTTTAATAATTCCTGTTTCAGTTGCTTTAGCTCAAACATCAAGTTTGAATATCCCTAATTTGAATATTAAATTACCAGATATAGGACCTCAAGACATTAGTACCCCAATACAAAATGTAATAAAAATTCTTCTCATAGCCTCTTCTGTAGTGGCAACAATTTTTTTAATTTTTGCAGGATATAAATACCTTACTTCTTCTGGAAATGCCGATGAAGCTGCTAAGGCAAAAACCCAAATTTTAGCAGTTATAATAGGATTGATAATAATTTCTACTTCTTGGGCGATTGTCAGTCTGGTTGATAAAGCTCTTGAAGGCAAATTAAGAAGTGTGTCCTTAAATTTAGCCCAGCCTAGCACTACCTCTAGCACCAGTGGAGGGGGGGCAGGAACAACAACCCCCACAAGCCCAAATGCAAGTGGGGGGCAATCAACTGAAAGTACTAAACCAAAAAATAATGTCCAAGAACCAAAACCAATCACTAGCAGACCGGCTGATTGTGAATATAGTGAACAACAATTCAGCGATTGCTTCAACAAAGATAGCGGCATGTTTGCTTGCTACAAAAATGCCAATTCTTTTCTAGCCTCAGCAGATAATCCTTGTAATACAGCTAATTTAACACAAGCGGCCCGGGATGCATGTGCAGCTTTAGAAGAAATTCGTGATGAATTGTATCAAAACTTTTCTCCTGATGCTACAGTAACTGTCTGCGACACACAAGTGTCTCCAACCTTTGAATGGTGTTTAAGAGGCAACCCTCCCAATCCTAATTCTTGCAACCAAAAGGTTAGTTCTTATATTTCAAAAATCAGGGGAGGAATTATTAAAGAAAAAACCACTCCTCCGCCAGCCCAACGAGAAGAAAGACAATTAACTCCTTACCAAGAATGTATTAAAAATGCTAGAGAACAATATACGGCCTGCAAAGCACAAGAAAGAGAACTATGTGCATCTCCAAGAGCGGCTTACGAATCCTGTTTGCGTAGCGGCCTGGGGCTTATTTTCAAAAGTTTATGTAATAGGGCCAAAAGTTTATATTATGATTGCTATAATACAATAATGAGACAATGCCAAAGGGCTTATACAATGCAACTTGAATATTGCAGAATACATTATGGACCCTATTACTAAAAACTAGTTTTTGAAATTACTTCTTCAGGAGTAGTAATTCCAGAAATTACTTTTAGCCAGCCATCAATAACCATCGGTCTCATTCCTTCTTTTAATACTAATTCTTCAATACTATCAGCAGTTGGTCGAGTCTGAAGAAGCTGATTAAGTTTAAATGAAGGCTCTATTACTTCACCAATTGCAATCCTTCCCATAAAACCTGTGGCATGGCAATATTCGCAACCCCGGCCTTCCCATAAATGAGAAGGGAGTTCTTTTAATTTAAAAAAGTTTTTATAAATAATTTTTTTATCTTCCGGGATAATTTTTTTTGTTTTGCAATAAGGACAAATTCTTCTAACTAAACGTTGAGCAATTACTAAATTCACATTTCCAGCCAAAAGAAAAGGCTCAATTCCTAAGTCAAGCAAACGGATAAATGCTCCTGCTGCATTATTGGTATGCAAGGTTGACAAAACTAAATGACCAGTTAAAGAAGCTTGTATTGCTATCTGCGCTGTTTCTTTATCCCTGATTTCTCCTACCATAATGATATCGGGGTCATGACGCAAAATAGAGCGCAAACCTGATGCAAAGGTAATTTTTTCTGAAACCTGAACCTGAACCACATTTGGCAATTTATATTCTACAGGGTCTTCAATAGTAATAATTTTCTTATCTGGTTTATTTAGGATATTTAAAATTGCATAAAGTGTAGTTGTCTTTCCAGAACCAGTGGGTCCGGTATTTAAAATTAAACCATTCGGCTTTGCACTTGCCCTTAAAAAGGCCTTTATTATCTCTTCTGAAAAACCCAGTTCTTCAAGTTTCTGCATTCGAGGACTTTGCTCCAATATCCTTAAAACAAAGGCGTCTCCATAAATTGTAGGCAAACATGAAACTCTTATATCAAGGTCTTTCTCTTCAAATTTAAAACTAAAAGCTCCATCTTGAGGAATATCTTTTTTGGAAAGTTCCATTTTAGAAAGATACTTAATCCTTGAACCTAAACTTTTAAAAGCCTCATCTGTAAGCACACTAACAATTTGTAGTGCTCCATCAATTCTAAACCTCAAAACCGCACCTTTCTTCTGTGGCGCCAAATGAATATCACTTGCCCTCACACCAACTGCTCCAGCTAAAATCATTTCCAATAATTCTGTAGTAGGAGTTTCTTCTATTACCGATTGCAAACTTGCCAAAGTTTTAATTGCTTTAGCAATCTGAACTTTGGAGATAACTATTTTCTCAACGGGTGCCTTTTTAAATAAATCTTCTGTTTCATTTAATAACCTAAGGCCATGTTCAATACTTGACCTTGAAGCCAAAACTATTTGAAATTTTACTTTTTCTTTTTGGGCAATATCCAAAAGAATTTTTCTTTGTTCTGGGGTGGGAAAATCTGTGGCGACCCTTACAATTCTTCCTAATTTCAAGTAAGGGATAAGTCTGTATTTGATAGAAATTTCTTTTCCCAAAAAATGCAAAATTTCAAGCTGAATCGGAAAAATATGCAGATTAACATAACCATAATGCCAAGCCCGAGCTTTAATTTTGGCTTCTATTTCTTCTTCCTCTTCTCTTTCTAAAGCGACAGCTTTTCTTATTAGTGAACCCGGCTTTTGCATCGTCATATCCTTTTTATTTTACCAGAATAATTTTATATTTAAAAATCTAAGAATTTTTAATCTACTTTTATAAAAAACTAAAAATGAAAATCGTTTTCTTGCGCAAACACCTTTAAGAGTAATTATGCTTGACACAAAAATTTTTTTTGCTATCATAAAATATTGCCAAAACTCTTTTTAATAAACTAATCTTTAGATATGAAAATCACTCCTTTGGGAAATCATGTTTTGCTTGAACCTTATGAAAAGGAAGAAGATTCACCTATTGTTCTTCCTCAAACCGTAGAAAAAGAGAAGTCTCAAATTGCAAAGGTGCTTGAATTGGGATCTGGCAAGCGACTAAAGCGTCTTTCACTTAAAAAAGGGGAACTGGTTATCATTGAAAAATATGGGCCGAATGAAATTGAAATTAAAGATAAAAAGTATCTTCTCGCCGGACCAGAACATATTCTTGCTAAAATTAAATTTTAAGCTTTCTAACCTTCTATAATTTTTATAAACTAATTTTTGCATATGGCAAAAGAGATTCTCTTCCAAGAACGTGCTAGAAAAAAGCTTCTTTCGGGAGTAAATAAATTAGCAAATACTGTGAGAACGACTTTGGGCCCTAAAGGAAGGAATGTAATTTTAGATAAAGGTTTTGGGACGCCGGAAATTACAAACGATGGCGTAACCATTGCCAAAGAAATAGAACTTTCTGATAAATTTGAAAATATGGGGGCCGAAATTGTAAAAGAAGTTGCAGAAAAAACAAATGATACAGCAGGAGACGGCACAACTACTGCAACTGTACTTGCCCAATCAATTATTAATAAAGGATTTGAAAGATTACAAAGAGCGCCTCTTAATCCAATGGGGCTAAGATTGGGCCTAAATGAAGGGGTAAAAAAATTAATTTCAGAACTAAAAAGAATAGCAAAAAAAATAACCACAAAAGAAGAGATCACTCAGGTCGCTACAATTGCTGCTGAAAATCAAGAAATAGGAGAGATAATTTCTGAAGCAATGAATGCTGTGGGAAACAATGGTGTAATTACTGTTGAAGAATCGCAAACTGTGGGCAAAGAGCTAGAAGTAGTCGAAGGAATGCAATTTGACGAAGGATATGTATCTCCTTATATGATTACAGATCCATCAAGAATGGAGGCAGTATTAGAGAATCCATATATTTTAATTTATGATGGTAAAATTTCTAATATTAATGAATTCTTACCACTTTTAGAAAAAATTGCTCAGTCAGGCAAAAAAGAACTTCTTATCATTGCAGAAGAAATAGAAGGTGAATCATTAGCTACTTTAATAGTAAATAAACTAAAAGGAATTTTAAATGCTGTCGCCGTAAAAGCCCCGGGGTTCGGTGATAGAAGGAAAGAAATGCTTCAGGATATAGCAATTTTAACAGGAGGGCAAGTAATTTCAGAAGAGCTTGGAATGAAGCTTGAAAATGTGGAGCTTTCTGAATTAGGAGAAGCAAGAAAAGTAGTTGTTACAAAAGATAATACAACAATTATTGAAGGTAAAGGGAGCCCAAAACAAATAAGCGCTCGCATTGCTCAAATTAAAAAAGAATTGGAGGTAGTCGACTCAGAATTTGATAAAGAAAAACTAGAAGAGAGATTAGCAAAACTCTCTGGAGGAGTAGGAATAATAAAGGTTGGTGCAGCAACCGAGACAGAAATGAAGTACTTAAAAGCAAAAATAGAAGATGCTTTAGCCGCAACAAAGGCTGCGGTAGCAGAAGGAATAGTTCCTGGTGGAGGCATTGCTTTAATTTTAGCTAAAAAAGTATTAGAAGAAGGAATTGAATGTCCTGAAAAAGCTGAAGATTTCAGAGGAAGTTTCGACGCAGGAATTGCGATTTTGGCTGAAACATGTGAAGAGCCCCTAAAACAAATGGTATATAATGCAGGTCATGATCCCGAAGTAATTCTAAAAGAAGTTAAAAAGAGGAATCAAAATATTAAAAATACTGCTTCATTTATAGGTTTTGATGTAAAAACAAATCAATATGTTGAAATGCTAAAAGCAGGGATTATTGATCCTGTAAAAGTTGTGAGATTAGCTTTGGAGAATGCTGTTTCAGCAGCTTCTACTCTTCTAACTACTGAGGCGGCAGTAGCCGAAAAAGAAGAGAAAAAAGAAGGAAATGACCAAATGCCTTCTATGGAGATGTAATTTATTGACTTAGTGCTCCCACCATTACTTTTTTAGAAGGGTCTCTCACAATTATTCCTTTTTTCTCCACTCTCAAAATTTCATTTTTGGTGACAATTAAGTGAGTCTTGAGAGGATTAAGGAAAAAAGGTTGCGATATATAATATTTGATAATCTCTCCAGAGTGTTCATCAAAAATTAAATCATCTACCCTCCCCAAACAATCCCCACTTTCTGAAAAAGCCTTTGCTTTCCAAATTTTTAATTTTAACTCTTTTATCTGCTTAATTCGAGGTAGATCTTTTTCATCAAAAAGCCCTCCTTCAGAATGTATCAAAATTTTATCCTCATTAAATTCCACAATATCTATTATAGAAAGAAATTTCTTAGGCAAAAGGGTTTTTAGCTTAAAAGCAATTATTCTTCCAGTGTCTGGGTCAATCACTCCTTCTTTTATTTCGCCAATAATTTTTTGAGTATGAGAGCTTAGTACTTTTTTGTTAAGAGTAAATTTAAGACTTTGCATTAATTTTTATTGTACCACAAAAGGCAAAAGACCCAAAACTCTGGCTCGTTTAACTGCCTTTTTCATCTTTCTTTGATGCTTAGAACAAAGGTGTGTTTTTCTTTTAGAATAAATCTTTCCTGTTTCTGACAAAAAGCGACTCAATAGCTCTTTGTCTGTAAAATCAATTTCGATTATATTTTCTTTACAAAATAAACATTTTTTCTTTGGCATAGGCTTTATATTTTAAAAATCAATGTCATCAATATCAATAACTTCCTCTTGGGGCTCTTCTTTCTTTTTACCTCCCTCCTTTTTCTCTCCCTTTCCTTTCTTCTTTACGCTTTCATCTTCTAAATCTTCTGCAACTTCTTCAGAGATTTCTGTCATTTCTCCCCTGGGACTTAGGGCTACCATATTCTCTGCAATAATTTCTGTTGTTTGCCTTTTAACACCATCTTGCCCCTCCCAGCTCCTTGTCTGAAGTCTTCCTTCAATCAAAACCGCGCTTCCTTTTTTCAATAATTGCGCACATAATTCTGCTAATCTAGACCAAGCCACAACATTATGAAATTCGGTTGTCTCTTGGATTTCGCCTGCTGAATTTTTGAATTTTCTATTTGTAGCCACTCCAAAAGAAGTCACTGCCTGACCAGAAGGTGTTGTCCTTAATTCGGGATCTTTTGTAACATTACCCGCGATAATTACTTTGTTGAAGCCTCTCATATTTTTATTTTAATATCTTTCCTAAAGCCTTGTCTAATTTTTCTTTGCTTATTTCTTCTTTTGATTTCTCTGGTTCTCTTTGTGTTTTTTGCGAGGTTCCCTTCTTTACCTTTTTTGCTTTTACGTCTCCAGTTTGGCCCCCCACAATTTTAGAATAAGGAAACTTGACCACTAGATACCTTAAACAATTTACCTTTTCATCTAATTCTTTTTTTAATTCTAATAGCTTTTCCTGGGGCAGAGAGAAAAAAATCTTAGATAAAAAGCCTCGTGTTTCCCCTTTAATTTTATAAGCCAGCTCTTCTTCTCTATTTTCTTTATTTAAAACTTTACCCTTTGCCTTTCTTATAAAATCTTCAATTTTCTTTTCTTCGTCTTCAACCTTTCTATCTAGGGGGTAAATAGTTGCTAAAAGATACTCCCTCATTATAAAAAATTATTTTGCCTAAATACTTTATCAAATATAATAATTTTTTTCAAGAAGAAATTATGAATGATGAATATATATTAAATCTTTATCATTAACAATATAATCTTTGCCTTTAATCCTTATCTTACCTCTCTTTAAGGCCTCCTCCATTGAGCCACTTAAAAATAAATCTTTTAAATTAATAACTTCTGCTTTAATAAATTTTTTTGCAAAATCTGAATGAATTTTTGAGGCAGCTTTCAAAATTGAGCTTCCTCTTTTTAAAGACCAAGCCTGGACTAACTCTTTTGGTTTATAAGTATAAAATGTAATTAAGCTTAAAAGGTTATAAGATTCTCTTATTATCTTCTCTAAAGCACTTTCCTTTACCCCCAATGCTTCTAGATATTCTTTTTGCTCTTTTTCTCCCAAATCACAAAGCTCTTTTTCGGTTTTTGCACAAACAACAATTCCATCTACTCCCCAGTTCTTTTTTAAAATATCTTTTTCAGAAACATTTATCACTATAAGATATGGCTTTAGAGAAAGTAAAAAAAGTGAACGTATAAATTTTTTAATTTTTTTATCAGAAGACCTATAAAAATCAAAAAGGTTTTCGCCTAAGTCGATTCTTTGAATCATTTTATCAACAATTGTCAAAAATGAGTATTCCTCTTTATTGGTTTTGGCTGAATGCTCTAAAAACTTTTTTTTCTTAACTAAGGTATCTCTATCCTTCTGCCTCAATTCTTCAAGAATAATTTCTAATTGTTCTTTAGGAGTACCTCCATCAAATTGGGTTTTTGACTCAAAAGCTCTTAATATAAAAACCAAAGCATTCATTTTTCTTATGTGGTCTAAAAATTGATTTCCTAGTCCTTCGCCTTTGTAAGCGTTTTTAATTAAACCTGCAATGTCTACAAATTTAATTGTAGCTGGTAATGCCTTTGGGGCACCAAGTAATTTTTTAAGTTTTAAAAGATTCCTATCTGGGACTTCAACAATTGAAACATTGGGTTCAATAGTCGTAAAAGGATAATCTCCGATTTCTGCAACCTCTTTTTTAATTAAAGCATTAAAAAAAGTGGATTTCCCTACATTAGGAAGACCAACGATTCCTACTTTTAAAGACATTATTATAAAGATATTTTAAAACTAAACTAATTTCAATAAATTTTATCTTTAAAATTAAAGCGCTTTACAAAAGTCAAAAAAAATTATATATTTTAAAAGATATAAATTTAAAAACCTAAAAAATGAATACTAAAATTCTTTTAAGAGAGCAAATAAAAAAACTGCTCTTAAAAAAAGAAATGGAATTTTTAAAGGCCTTATCCCGAAAGGGAAAAGTGTATTTAGTCGGAGGAGCAGTTAGAGATTTTATTTTAAAAAGAAATACGCAAGACTTTGATTTTTTAGTTATAGATCTTCACCCTAAAGAAATAGATGAGATTTTAAAAAAATTTGGGAAAAATAAAGCTATAGAGGCACGAAGCTTTGGGGTTTTTAAGTTCCAACCAAAGAAGAGCAAAATAATTTTTGATATAGCAATTCCCCGCAAAGACCATTGGTATGGGCTAAGATATAAAGATTTAAAACCACAATTTGGTGTCTCTCTAAAAGAAGACCTTTCTAGAAGAGATTTCACAATTAATTCTTTGGCTTTGGATTTTGAGGGCAACCTAATAGATCCCTTTGGGGGACTAAATGACATTAAAAGTAAAAAAATAAAAGCAGTAGGCAATCCAAAGGAGAGATTTCTAGAAGACCCTTCGCGAATATTAAGAGGCCTAAGGCTTGCAAGTGAACTGGGTTTTGAAATAGAAGAAAAAACCAAAAATTCAATGGCAGAATTAAAAAGAGAAATTTTAAGAAAAACAAAAGAAGGGAAAACAAGAGTTTCTGAAGAAATAATCGCAGAAGAATTTTTGAAGGGTTTTTATAGTGCTCCTAAAAAAATGATTGAATTGCTAAATAGCGTAGGAGTTTTAAAAATAATTCTTCCTGAGATTGCGGCGCTAAAAGGAGTAAGGCAACCGGAAGAATTTCATACTGAAGGAGATGTCTTTGAGCATACATTATTAGCTTTGCAAAAATTAGAAGAATTAAAAAAGTTGATAAAATTAGGCAGAATAAAATCTCCAATTCCGCTACTTCCAGATAGTATTCATACAAAACTTGGTTTACTTTTCCATGATATAGGGAAGCCAAAAACATTTAAAAGCAAAAGCGAAACAGGCGATAGAATTAGATTTACGGGCCATGACGCCATAGGCGCTAAAATGACTGAAAAAATATGTAAGCGCTTAAAATTATCTATTTTCCCCAAAAAAGACCCCCTACATGTCGATATAGAAAAATTAGTATTTTTAGTCAAAAACCATATGATTTGCGTAAATAAAAATTTAGAAAAAATGAAGCTCTCAACCATTGAAAAATATTTTTTTCATCCTGATAAAAGAGGGGGGGAGCTCTTAACATTAAGTTGGGCTGATATCTCGGCGACAATTCCTCCTGGGGGCAACCCAGATTTCACATTATTTAATAAATTAATTTCAAAACTGAATGAAGTCAAAAATGTAATTTTTGATAAACAAAAAGAAGAAATGGTTCCTTATCTTTTAGATGGTAATGAAATTATGAAAATATTAAATTTAACTCCTTCGCCAAAAGTAGGGAAAATCAAACAAGAAATACGCGAACTCCAACTTAAAGGCAGACTAAAAACCAAAAAAGAGGCAATAAACTGGCTCAAAAAACAAAAAAATTAAAAAATAAAAATCCTAAATTATAATCTTTGGTTAATTATTATAAAGGTTCACTTATCGCTTCTGCTTTCGGGGTGAAATTTTTTATGTATCTCTTTTAAATGTTGATCTGTTATATGGGTATATCTTTGGGTAGTTGTTATTGAAGAATGTCCTAAAAGTGCTTGCACAGAACGCAAATCAGCACCTCTTCTCAACATTCCTGTTGCCAAAGAATGTCTTAAAGTATGAGGGGTAACTTTTTTTGTTATGCCCGCTTTTTTTGCATAAAAAGCAATTATTCTTTCAATTGAGCGGGCACTCAGTCGCAAATTATCTTTCCTTCCTTTTGTGCTAACAAATAAGGCTCTATCTAAGTCTTTTCTTTTTTCTAAATAAACTTTAAGAAACTTAATTGCTGTGTCGGTTAAAAAGACAACCCTTATTTTCCCGCCCTTGCCCCTCACCGAAAATTCTCCTTTATTTAAGTTTATATCATCTCTATCTAAGCCAACTAATTCGCTAACACGTAATCCTGTGGAATATAAAGTTTCTAAAATTGCACGATCGCGCAAATGTCTTAATTTCCCAGAGTCTGGTACGGCTTTAAACAATTCCTTTATTTCTTCTGGTTCCAAAAAATTAACTTCTGTTTCAACAATTTTTGGCAATTCTACTTTTTCAGGAGAAAGAGATTTAATATCGTTTTTAGCTAAATACCTCAAAAATGCTCTTATGGCTATTAAATGATATGCTTGGGTTTTTAAGCTCAATGGCTTCCCCCTCTCGTCTTTAGTCCTATTCAAAGAAAGTCTGAAATTTCTTATAACATCAAGGCTTATTTTAGAAACATCAATATTTCCTGAAAAACTCAAAAATCTATTAAGCCAACGCGAATAATTTTCTAAAGTTTTTGCGCTTTTGCCTTGGTCAATTTCTAAATACTCTAAAAATCTATCTAGGGCATCTTTAAGTTTCATATTTTTATATTATATCAAAATTGTGCGACACTTAAAATATTCCTTTTTGACTTTTGCTCTTATATATGCTTAAAATTTAGTTGATGGAAAAAATTGAAAAAGAAATTTTAAAGACCCTACTCTTCTTTAATCTTTTTTCCAGACCCCTTAATTTAAAAGAGTTACATCAATTTTTAGGTGTCAAATCAACCGAAGGACAAACATTTCTAGCACTCATAAATCTTGTCAAAAAAGGAAAGGTTATTGAAAAAAATAATTTTTTTGTACTAAAGCAATATGAAAAAATATTCAGGTATTTTAAAAAAAGAGAAAAAATAAAAAATCAATTAATAAAAAGGGCAGAATTTTTTTCTTTTTTATTCAAAATAACTCCTTTTATAAGGGGGGTATTTTTAGTTAATTCCCTTGCAATGGGGCTACCTAGCAAAAATAGCGACATTGATGTTTTGGTTTTAACGAAAAAAAATAGGCTTTGGATTTCCCGCTTCTTTGCAAATATTTTATTTTTTATTTTTGGTCAAAAAAGAAAAAAGGAAATTAAAAAGGCACCTAAAAAATTCTGTTTAAGTTTCTTTTCAGAAATCGACCTAGATTTATCAAAATGGAAACTAAAAGGTGAAGATCCTCTATTTATTTATTGGCTGGCAACAGCTAAGCCTTTGGTTGGCCAAAAAGCCTGCCAAGTTCTTTTTGAAAAAAACTCTTGGATTTTAAAATTTCTACCAAATTTAAAAATTAAAAAAGCAGAGGGAAAAATTAAACCTTTAAGTTTTGTTGCATTTTTGCTAGAAAAAATAATCAATATTTTTGGGGATTTTTTAGAAAAAAAATTATTCCAAATTCAATCTAAACGCATAAGAGCAAAAAACAAAAAAGATGAAAAATTAGCATTGCCTTATATTTTTAAAAGTTATGTTCCGGGAGAAGAAAAAAGATTTATAAAAGTTATTAATAAAATTTACAAAAAATACCTCCTTAAATAATATTTATTTCTTAAGCCTGATAACAATTCTTCTTCTCGGCTCTTCTCCTTCGCTTTCAGTTACAAGATCCTTTTCGTCTTTTAAAGCCAAATGGATAATTCTTCTATCAGCTGCTGGCATAAAAGGCAAAACCTGAGGTTTTTGAGTCTTTCTTGCCTTCTCCGCCAGTTCTTTCGCCATCTTCTCAAGTTGCTCTACTCTTTCTTTCTGGTAGTCGTTTATATCCAAAATCAATTCCTTCCCCTCTTCTTTTAAAACCAATCGTAAAATTCTTTCAAGCGACCTCAAAGTTCTTCCTCCCCTTCCTATCAAAAGATTGCCCTCTTTTGTTTTAAAATTCATTCTCTGCTCATTTTTTTCATCAATTTCGACTTCCCCCTCTATTCCTAAATTTCTAAAAAATTCTTCAACTTTTTCTTTTAGGTTTTTGCTCTTCATTTTTTTCTTTTATTTTAACCAAAGGTGCTTTTTTATAAAAAACATAGCTCTGAATTATTGAAAAAATATTAGAAACTAAAAAATACAAAACAATGGCAGAAGGCAAAGTAAAACTAATTAGTGCCAAAAATAAGGGCATAGAATAAAGAGTAATCTTATTAATCTGCTCTACTTGTGAGGGCTCTTTGGTTTTCAATTTTTCTGTTTTAAAAGAAAGACCCATTGTCATTTTAGTTAAAAGATATTGAGTAATGCCTACAAGATAAGGCAGAACATAAAAATCAGGTTTATCTAAATGTAAAAAACCTAGAGAAACCAAAGATAAAGAAGAAGGATGAGGGATAAATGAATAAAGTAAAGAAAATTTAGCTGAAGTTAAATAAACCCTAAAAACCTGATAAATAGCTATAAATATAGGAAGTTGCAAAATGAGCGGCAAACATCCAGACCAAGGTGCCACCCCTCTCTCTTGGTAAAGCCTAATCATTTCTTCCTGAAGTCTTCGGGGATTATTTTTATACTTTATTCTTAATTTATTAATTTCTTTTTGTACTTCATTTAATTCTCTCTGGGTGTGAAATTGGCGTTTAAATAAAGGATAAAGAAGCAGCCTAATAATAACTGTCACAATAACAATCGCCAAACCCAAATCTTTAGAAATTAAATAACATAGGATTAAAAGATTATATATCGGTTGAATAAAAATTTTTAACCAAACAAAATGGAACATAAGCTTATTTTAAAGGATCAAAACCTCCTTTTGCAAATGGGTTGCATCTCAAAACTCTTTTTAAAGACAAATAAGCGCCCTTAAAAAAACCATATTTTTTAAATGCCTGAATGCTATATTCTGAACAAGTGGGGTAATATCTACAAATCCTAAAATTTACATATTTTGACCAAAAACTATGGTCAAAGGAGAACATAAACTGATAAATCTTTATTAATCCGATACATAAATATTTCATACAAAAAAATTATTTAAAAAATTAACTAATTCTTGGTAGTCTCCAGCAGGGTCTTTTAATACCACTATTACCATATCGACAAAACCCAATTTTTTATTTGGTCTGAGTCTATGCTCAAAAAGGATGGACCTAATTTTTCTCTTTATTTTATTTCTTAAAGCGGCCTTTTTTACTACTCTTTTACTTAATACTATACCAAAACAATTATGATTTTTTTCCTGGGATTGAAACTCAATAATAAATCCCCCTTTCCTTACCTTTTTGCCCTTTAATCGTAAAGTGTTAAAAATTTTTTTATCTCTAATTATAAATTTTTTAGAAAGCATTTTTTAAAATGATAATCTTTTCCTTTTCTTCGCCATCCGTCTCTTTAGAACTCTTTTTCCTCCTTTTGTTCTTGACCGCCTCAAAAAACCATGAATTTTTTTCCTTTTTTTCTTTTTGGGCTGATACGTCCTTTTGGGCATAAAGTTTTTTAATTTGCAATAAATTTTAAAACCAATTATTTTTGTTGTCAATTCTTACCAAAATTCTTAAAAAATAGTTGTGGATTTTTTCTAATTTTGATATATCCTTTAAATTGAGGCTTATTAAAAAATTGTGGAATTTTCATCCACAGCTTAATTGTTCCAGAAAAACAGATTTTATATCATTTTAAATAAAACATGGACCAAAAAGAAGAAATCTGGAATGGAGTTTTGGGAGAGCTAGAAATCTCTTTGTCTAGACCCAATTTCAATACTTGGTTCAAAGATACTTTTATTTATGAATTCAAAAACAATAGCAAAAAAGTTATTATAGGTGTTCCTAACACTTTTACCCTAGAGTGGCTGCAAAATAAATACGCCTCAGATATCAAAAAGGCTCTTGCTAAATTTGTTCCTGAAATAAAAGAAATACAATTTAAAGTTTGCCACCTCGAACACCAACAAGAGAAGAAAACTGAAAAACAGGTCATCAAACATTTAGAAATGCCCACCCCAAAACCATTCACTAAGACCAAAAATTTAAATGAATATTTTACTTTTGAAAATTTCATTGTTGGGGAAAATAATAGATTTGCTCATGCCGCAGCCCTAGCAATAACAAAACAGCCCGGGAAAACCTACAATCCGCTTTTTATATATGGCGGCGTAGGATTAGGAAAAACACATCTTATTCAAGCAATAGCGTGGGAGATAAAGAAAAATTTTCCTCACAAAAAAGTTCTGTATCTTACTTTTGATGACTTCACCACTGATTTTATAAATTATGTACAAAATGGAAAAATGGAACAATTTAAAAACAAATATCGCTATACCGATGCATTATTAATTGATGATATACAATTTATTAGTGGAAAAGAAAAAACCCAAGATGAATTTTTCCATACATTCAATTATCTTTACCAAAATCAAAAACAAATTGTCTTAACCTCAGATAGGCCTCCAAAATCAATCCCTCTTTTAGAAGAAAGGCTAAAATCAAGATTTGAATGGGGAATGATTGTCGACATAACACCTCCAGATTTAGAAACACGCCTGGCAATACTAAAACACAAAGCAAAAGAAAAGAATCTTTCTATTCCAGATGAAATTCTAGAGTTTGTTGCTCATAACATTCAAAACAATATTAGAGAGCTAGAAAGTTCCCTCAACAAAATTGAAGCTTATATTAACCTTACTCAAAAAGAACTATCAATTAATCAAACTAAAAAACTATTAGAAGGATTAATCAAGTCTCCAAAAAACATTAACCCTGAAAAAATTATAGATGTGATTTGTAATTTCTACCAAGTAAACAAAAAAGAACTATTAGGAAGAAAAAAAGAGAGACGACTCGCTTTGCCTCGCCAAATAATTATGTATTTTCTAAGATACGAACTTCACTTTTCTTTTACAAAAATTGCAGAGGTTTTAAAAAGAAAAGACCACACCACTGTAATTTATGGATGTGAAAAAATTGAAAAAGAAATAAATATCAATTCTTTACTTAAAAGAGATATAGACAATATAAAACAATACCTGGAAACTTGTTAAAAATTTTGTTGATAAAATAATGGAAAAACTGTGTTTAAAAAATAAAAAAATAAATGTTTTTAGGAAAACAATTATTTTTCTACACAAACAATCCACACCCTTTTTACCATATTTTTCACTTTTCCACTAAAATTATTACTATTAAATTAATTTAATATTATGAAATTAACTGTTTTAAATTCTAATTTAAAACAAGGTCTAGAAAATGTAAGTTATGGAATTACTACAACAGGAACTTTACCCATACTTTCTCATATATTATTAGAAGCTAAGAAAAGTGGCTTAGAGATAACGAGTACAAACTTAGAATTGGGGATTAAAGTTAAAGTTAGGGCAAAAGTAGATAAACCAGGAAAAGTAGTTGTTCCTTTTAAAATAATTTATGATTTTATCATTAATAATTTAGATGAAAAAATAAATTTTGAGCTTGATAAAAATAACCTAAAAATTAGTACAAATCATTTTAAAGCTGATATATTAACGATTAACCCGGAAGAGTTTCCGATCCTGCCTTCTGTACAAAATGCTGAAAAAATTATTTTAAAAAAGAAAGATTTTTTGAATGGTATTCAAAAAGTAATTATTGCCCCAACAGTTGATGAAATTAAACCTGTTTTATCTGGTGTTTTATTTTGGTTTCAAAAAAACCAATTAATTTTAGTAGGAACAGACGGTTTTAGATTAGCAGAACAAAAAATAAAACAAGTTAAAAACAATAAGGAATCAAAAAACATTTTGCCTTTAAAAATTGTACAAGTAGCTTTACGTATTCTTTCAAAAAGCTTGCTTGATACTTTCTTTATATATTTTTCTGAAAATCAATTAAAATTTGAGATAGGCGATGCAACAATCATTGGAAGGTTAATTGAGGGAGAATACCCCGATTATACGCAAATTATCCCCAAAGATTTTAGTACACGATTATTGCTTAATAAAAGCGAATTTGAAAGAGCTTTAAGGATTTTAAGTGCATTTTCCCAAGAAGCTAATAGACAAGTAAAAATAGAAGTTAAGAAAGATAAATTATTAATAAAAGCCAATTCGCCCCAAATAGGCTCAAATGAAGCTACAATAGATGCCAATATTGAAGGTAGTCCAGCTTCAATTAATTTTAATAGTTTATATCTTCTTGAAGGCTTAAGTGTTATAGAAGAAGAAGAATTAGTTTTTGATTTAACAGGAGATTTAAGCCCCGGTGTTTTAAAAGGAAAAGATAATGAAAGCTTTACTTATCTGGTTATGCCATTAAGAGAGGATTAAATTAAACCAAGAATGGAACTTATACTTAAAAATTTTCGTTGCTTTCAAAATAAAAAAATAATTTTTAAAAAATTTCCTTTAATAATTATTGGGCCCAATGGCTCAGGGAAAACTTCATTTTTAGAGGCCTTATATTTTCTCTCAACTTCTAAATCTTTTAGAACACGAGAAAAAAACAATCTTATAAAATCAGACAGCAATGAGGCTTATCTTTTTTTAAAATTAAATAGCAAGAACCTTGAAGTTTTTCTTTTCAGAGATAAGCCCACAGTTTATAAAATAAATCATAAACCCTCCAGAAGATATAATTTTATTAATCATTTTTTGGGTTTAACTTTTTGGTGGGGAGATTTCAGATTGGTTTATGGTTCTGCTCAGGATAGGCGCAGGCTTATAAATCTTTTATGTCTTCAGATACAACCTAAATACTTGGAATGGCTTATTAAATACAAAAAAGTAATTAAAGCAAGAAATTTAGCGCTCAAAAAAAGGGATAAAAATTTGGTAATCATTTGGAGCGAGAAGCTGGCTGTTATCGCAGAAAAGATTTATCGTACGCGCAAAAGAGTGATAGATGAGATAAATAAAGGGTTAAAAAAGTATGTTTATTTTTTAGGAGCCATAAAAAGACATGAAGCAAAAGTTGTTTACGAAGGACGATGCTTTGAAAAAAATAGTTTTTTAAAAACTTTGCTAAAAAGGATAAATTTGGAATTTGAAATTGGTTTTACCACCCTAGGCCCCCACCGAGACGACGTTTCTTTTTTGATTGACAAAAGAAAATTAATTAGTTTTTCCCAAGGAGAAATGAAAATTTTCTTGCTTATTTTAAAATTAGCTTTTTTGGGTAGAATAAAAAATAAATTGAAAATTTTTATGGTTGACGATTGGATTTCTGGTCTAGACAAGGCCATAATTAAAAAATTCGCTTTTTTAATTAAAAAGCAAAAAATTCCCTTAATCTTGACAGCTCAGGAATTGGTGAAAGGATTTAGCGGGCAAATTATAAATTTTAAAAAATGATAAAGGATTTATTTAGATTTATTCCTAAGGGGATATTAGAAAGCAGAGAGTCTTTATGGGTTTGTTCAAAAATAAGAAATCTTTTGGAAAAGCAAAATGTTGATGATTATGTTGCCCCCCTTTCTTTCGTTAGAGGCAATTTAACATTAAAAGTAAAAGACCCATTTTTTATTTCTTTTTTTAAAGCAAAAGAAGAGAGATTTTTAGTGACCGCTAACAGAAAAATAGCACCATTTAAGATAAATAAAATTTTTTATAGAAGTGGTTAAAATTTTAATACCCAAAATGAATGTGGTCCCACATTAATGGAGAGAAAAACATTCCTTTTTGGCCGCGAGTTTCGGCTTTCCCGTATTTTTCAGTTAGTATATCTAAAGATTCTTCAGAAATATCTCCCTCATCAGTTAGACCCGAGAAATAATTTACATCTTCTTTGCGAAGAGTGATTATTTGTAAAGGAGGATAGGGCTCCACTTCTAAAACTTGTTTGATTGTGGTTCTTATTTGTTTTCGAGCTGCCTCTTTTTTGTCTTCACATTTCATTCCCCCTCCAAGAAATCCACCTAGTCCTAAATCTAAAATTTTTCCTGTGATTATTCCTGAGACAAAATTTAAAGCATTAGCACCTCCCAATAGCATTGCCATATCTTTTATATCAAGGGGGATTCCTGCCATATTAAGTATCCCCAAAGGATTCTGAAGGGTTCCTGTTAGCAGGTTTATGGTTTTGAGATTTTGAGCCAGATTGGCGATATTATTCAAACTATCAAGGGTTTGCTTTAAATTAGCAATTTGGGATATTGGAATTTGGGTTTTGGACTCAATCAGTGTCTGGAATGCTGAAGTCGGAGATTTTATGTCGAATTCTTTAGCATATTCCTGTAATTCAGACCAGGTCTCTTTTAGGCGATTGTATTCTGAAGTGTATTTGTTAATGCTCGGAATTTGAGAGGCTATTGTTTCCCAATTTAAATTTTGGATATTTTGCCCCTCATTAATAAAATCTTTTATTACCAAAATTTTTTCAAGAGGCACATTTGCCCTATTGCTAATCCATTGAAGAAGCAAGTTTTTCTCCTCTTCAAAATTCCCCCTGGCTATAATTTGAGAAATACCTATTGGTAAATTGGGGTCTATTTTCAAAAGCAGGGCATCAGTCGCTGAGTATATAAGTTTTTCCAAAGCCCCCTTCCTTATTTGTTGCTGTTCTTCTAAGAATTTTCTTATATCACTTTCGTTAGGTAAAAGATTGCTTTCGTTTCCAAGGAAAATTTTCTTTACTTCTTCATAAGAAATACCCTTTTCTCCTAAAATTTCTCTATTTTCTTTGGAGATTTGGGATGAGATAAGGGTAATAAAGGCAGACTCAATTTGGTTCTTAGAAAATCCTTCAGCATCTTTTAGATTTATTCCCAAAACAGAAGCAATAGCTGATGAAAGTTCTTTTTCATTTCCTTTACCTTCAAGATATTGATTATATAAACCAGCCAAATAGTCTAAAGTTGCTTTATTGGTAGTAAAGCTGCTAAGCATTTTTAAAATTGCTGAATTTTGTAAAGTTTTAGACTCCAAACCAAAATTTCGTTGGTCATTAAAAATAAGCCCTATGTCTTCAGGTTTTAACCCAAAAACATCTGCTAGTTCGCCTCTCCCAATTTCAAGCAAAGAGTAATTAAAGGAACCCATATTTTTTTCTGCCAGTGCTTTAAGTACTTCATTAAGATTTAGATTTTCATTCCCAAAATAAAGTGATTGTTTTTTAAATTTTTCATTCATTTCTGAAGCCCAAAGATCTGTTAGCCACGCATCAAAGTTTTTATTACCAGAAAATAGTGCAATCACTGAATCTAAGGATATATTTAAATTTTCGCTTATTTTTTGAAGGACCTGGGATTGGGCTCTTAGATTTCCACTTTTAGCGCTCGCTAAAATTAAGGCCATCTGTTCGCTACTCAATCCAAAAAATGATGCTATTGAAGAAGGAATTTGGTTATCGTTGGGCTCATCGCTTTGAAGATATCTAATGAGATCATCTAAAGTTTTTATATCAAATTTTAGATACCCTCCCCTTTCGTCTATAGAAAGAACATCTATTCCATAGTTTTTAAGCCAATATAGTTTTGCAATATCAGTGAAATATTCTGGGTCTTTATACCAATCATTTTTTAGCGTCCCCTCATCTATTGACCATGGACTAGTCCCTGATATTTCCAATATCTTATAAGCAGCGATTTCTTTTAAAACATCATTTATAGATATATTTGGAAGAGTTATTTTTTCTAAAGTATTGGGAGGTAGAAGTGAATCAAGAGCTATTTTGTTTGCGCCTAAAATTTTTAAAGCAAATCCCCAATTTTGGTCATTTATACTTTCTGGAAGCCCGGGCAATTCTGTTTGGATAAGAAGGTCATTTTTTAAAATTGTACTTACATAAGAGGCTAGTGCAGAATTTAAAGCTTGTTTTTTATCTTTGTCTTTTAGTATCTCTTTTAGTTTTAATAAGGTAAGTGTTTTTGTGTCTATATATTTATTTAGATAGGTACCTATAGACGAACCAAAGTTTATTTTGGTGTATAGCTTTTCGTCAATTTGTTTCTCGAGTTCATTAATAAATGATTGCGGATTGCCAAAGAAAGTGTAAAGAGGACAACTCAGAGAGTCCCCACATAAGTTTAATAAGCCCAACGGAGAAGTGGGAGCTCTTTTGAAGAAGTAATCTCTGCTATTGAAGGCTTCATCAGGGTTGGGTAGATAAAGGGCTTTTGCAAATATATACCGCCCAGCTTTTATTTGGTAATCTCTGGAATTGGGATCCCCCGAAGGCAAGCCCAGCCAGTGTCTTAAGTAATTTGGAGTGCCTATATGGATAAAATCTTTTTTGAATTTTTCTCCTATATACTCAGCTAGCTTATCTAAATTTTGAGAAGTAATTAAACTATCTATTGTGTTTTTGTCTAGATGCCATAAGTTTTGGTAATAAATATTTGACCTATTTATATTTGCGAAAATTTTATCTTTTTCTATTAAGCCAAATTGTTTTTTAAGTAATGCTATACCTAAATCATAGTTATCAAGAAAGTTATTAAGCCCAGTTCCGCTAAGGCCCAAGCTTTCGCGAATATAGTTTTTGTAAGTATTTATAAAGATTTCATCCCAACTATTTCCCTCTAAAGAGCCTGCCGGAAGATTTATTTTTGACTCAATTATCCCTCTTGCAAGTGAATTTTTGTCTCCTGTTGCCAGAAAACCCTCAATCGCCTGGGGCGGAAGAGAGGTCTTTTGGGAGAAATAACTAATAATTATTTTTTCCGGAGAAAAAATACTTTTTGGATTCCAATAAGAATCAGGAATTCCTATTTTTTTAATCAAAGTCTGTTCGCCGACTTCAGAGAAGATGTCCCATAATGAACGAGATTTTTTAAGCTCAGAAAGATTTATATTTGATGCCCCCCTAAAAGCCAAGGCAGTCCCCAAAGAGTAATAATTTAAGCTTTGAGAGGTAATCGGCAAAGAAGATATTTCTTCTTGATAAGCTACATAGCAAGGAAGCCAAATAGTTTTTGAGCCAGTTGCAGATTCCACTTCACATTTATAATTCCCCACGATTGTGATATCTATTGCTTGGCCAGTATAGTGGGGGGAAACAAATTGATCTTTTTCTTCAAGAGGCGTTTCATCTATTGCGAAAGGGTTGAGCTGGGAAATTCTTTTAATTTCAAATCTTGAATAGCGTTCTCTTTCCTCTCCCTTTAAAGAAGAATAAAATTCTACCAATTTGGCCAATACTTTAATAACCCTTTTATCTATCTTTGCTGCCTCTATAAGTTCTAAATCTGCGGGATTAATATAAAGGATGGGCTTTTCTAGTTTAAGAGCTTTTCTATTTTCTATAATGCTTTTAAGTTTCTTTTCAGTTTCTTCTGCCTGTTTCGCAGCCGCTGAATCAGGGGGGAGAAGTTTTTTGATTTCTCCTGCTAAAGAAATATTCTCTTCAATTTTTGATTTAATATATTTTTTAAAATGAGGTTTTCCATATAAGAAAGTTTCAACGTTTGTTTTTAAAAGTTGTGCTTTTTCCTTTGCTATCTTGGTGTTTTCGTCTTCTGCAAAAGCAATATTGGGTTGTTTGAAATAATTTGCTATGGCTTGGACATTTGATTGTACCGAAACAGCCGCCTCTTTCCCTATAAGAGAGGCGTCTTCATTTTGAGAAGCTCCCAATACTTCCCCCGCATCTTTTAGGTCTTCGGCAGAGTCATAATTTGGAGTTTGAGGTGTGTATCTGCCTCCCCTTTTGAAAATCGCGAATACAAGAGCTACGATTACCACGATAACAATCACAAGAATAGCTATTACTATTACAACAGGAACCCATTCGGGGGCTGTAGCGACTGCCGCTGCTGCCGCAGCTTCACCCGCAGCAGCTGAGGCTGCTGCTGCATCTCCTGCCGCTGCTGCCGCAGCTTCACCCGCAGCAGCCTCAGCTGCTGCTGCCTCTCCTGCCGCTGCCTCACCCCCAGCAGCTTCTCCTGCCGCTGCCTCACCTCCCGTTTCTTCTCCTAAAGCTTCTTCGGGGGCTCCTTTAGTTTCCTCTGCGCCTTCTCCGGCCTCCTCAGCTTTTTCTTTTTCTCCTTCCCTGCCTCCTTTTTCTTCTTCCTCTTTTTCTCCTTCCCTGCCTCCTTTTTCTTCTTCCTCTTTTTCTCCTTCCCTGCCTCCTTTTTCTTCCTTCCCCCTTTCTTTCCTTTCCTTGAGTTGTTCTTCGCCTTCTTCTTGTTCTTCTGTTTCTTCTTCTTGTTCTTCTGTTTCTTCTTCTTGGGGTTCTTTTAGAGATGAGGTTGAAGTTTTAGGAACTTCAATTTTGCGTCTAATCCTTGCTTGCGTCCTTTCTTTTATTCTTGCTTTTAGTTTTTTTAAATATTCTTCAGGAGAATTTTCTTGGGTTGGCATATTTTAATTTTAACATATAATTAAAGATTTATTTTTAAAGAATGAAGTTTGTTATTTATAATTACAAAAAGAGTGCTTGAATTTTCGTCAAACCATATTTTTTGAGGCCTTTCTTTTGTTAGATATTCATAACAAAATTCTTCTTTAATTTCAGGAAGGGATATTTTTTTGATTGACCACAAATCAGATTTGGCTTCTAGAACAATGAAGCCTTTATCGTCTAGCAGATAAAACCAGTCTTTATCAGCATATAATTCTTTCCCTTTTGCTTCTTTGTCTAGGAGGTTATAAAGAGAGTATTTTTCTTTGGATAAAAATTCTGGATTGCCCTGGGGGGAGCCAACTAGCATCCAATCATCATTTATAAAAATAAATTCATTGGCTAGAGAATTTTCAATAAGAGGCGTCAGCCTTTTGATAGGTTCCAAAAGATTGAGTGAATATATTTTATTTATTTTGTCTGAGAGATAGGCAGTTGTTTCTGTTGAATCTACAGCTAAATCACCCTCAGAGAAAGAGAGGTTGCCAATAAGTTTAGTTTCCCCCCTTTTTTCACTTTTAGCAAAAAAAGCAGCCGGAGGATTTCCTCCTAAATAATAGTATCTTCCAGGAACAGGACTAAAGCTTATTTCATTGATATCTTTCCCCCAATAAGTTGCTTGTTGTTTTGTTATTTCATACTTGTGAAAATCATAAAAATAAACACCTATATCTCCTTCTTTTAAATCTTTTCGATAAAAAACCGTGTTTTCAAAGAGCAATGGAGAATACTTAATCCATACCACTACTCCCTCTTGAGAGGGGCTAAATTTTATTTTTTCTACATTATAGAAAATAGAAGGAGTGATTTTTATTTTTTCATTGCTTTTTGGTTTAAATGAGTAAAACGCTTTTGCCTCCGGATTGAAATATATAACTTGTAAATAGTCAGCAGATTTTTTTAAAAAAGCATCTTTCGCCGAGTCAATGTATTTGAAAGAAGGCGCTTTTTCTAATTGAAAAGATAATTTTTTAATTTTAAACCAGGGTTGGTATATTTTTATTGTCTCCGGTTTGTAACCTAATTTTTTGATTTTTAAGATGTGCTCCCCAGGTCTTGCCCACAAAGAGCAGGTTTGGCATTCGCCTTTATTTTTCCCATCTAATATAATGGTTGCTTCTGGGGAAAGGTTTATTTTTAAAGGCAGACGATAAAAGAGGAGAAACAAAACTAAAATACATATACCTAAGATTACAACACTGAATGTTCTAAAAAAGTTAGGAGAGAGAATAAGGTTGCGAAAATAATCTTTTATTTTTTTAAACAGAAAAGAAGGACTAAAACGAATTTTTAAGTTATCCTGAGGGGTGCCAGCAGGTGGATATACTGCGGATGAGGGAGGAGGAGGTTGTGTAGTTGATACTTGGGGGGGTGATATTTGGGAAGGCTGAGAAGAAGTAGTATGAGAAGGAGTATTAGAAGGAAGAACATTTTCTTTTTGTTGGGGGGGCTGTAAAGAATGGGAGGTCTGGGGGGGTTCATGGTTATTTTTTGGACTAGCTAATTGGTTTGGATTTTGATTTTGCAAATTATTTAGCGGTTGGTTAAGGTCTTTATTCATACTTTTTTTATCCACCTTTTATTATATCATTTTAATTTTTAAAGCTCTATTTTCCCCATACTTTTTATGACAACCTTTGGGTTTAGTAGATCTTAACGTTGGACAATACCATTACTGATATTAAAGGAGCTAGTGAATCGAGAGGGGGGTTTTAAAATCTTTATTATTAAAATGGAAGATAGAACTATTCTGGCTAAGCTAATAATTTTTGGTTTTGCCCTTAGTTGCCTCATATATCCCTTGCTTTAATCGCTGTTAAAATTTCTTACCTTTTTATAAAATAAGGAGTGGTTATTAGCTTCTCTTATGGTCTAAAATTATTTAGGGGAAATATTGTATTTTGAATTAGGAACAAAGCCAAGCTTTTTACAGAATTTAATTTTTTAGAATTATTTAAAATTTCCTTTTTGCTTTTCCGTTGTTTCTATGCCAATAGTCTATTTTTAAAGCAAATTGGATGTCTTTATTCTATATTTTCTGTCAAAAATTGGTAAATTATCCGTCAATATAAAAAGAGAATGAGTTGGGATCGTTTGATATTCCCCATTGTATTTTAGGTTTCGGCTAAACCAGCCTAAATATTATTAGGAGAATTGCGGCTGGCTGTATTATAACTAATTACTAAGGCTTTTAAGAATATGGGAGAACTCTACCCATATTTCTTGGGGATATTCAGTTGTTTGTTGTTTTAAGGAAGCGTCAAAGCTTAATAGTTTCTAAATAAATACGAAAAGGGGCCGATGGCCCTTTGTATTTGCGAGGAAGTTGTAGCTGAAGATATTTGTCCACATTTCTTAGGATGGAAATATCTTTGTCCTGGCCGAGGTTTACGATAGGCTTGTCTTACCTGGTTTTTTGAACCACCTCCTAAAACAGGATCTCCACCTCTTGATTCCCACACTAGGAATTTTTTTTGAACATCGCCAGAGACATAGATTGCTACATGGGCACGGCTTTTCCCTGTTGCGGGATTGACAACTAGATCTCCTGTCTGGATTTGAGAAGCACTTACTTCTTGAAGATATGGTATTCCGTTTAGTATATCTGCGGTTCTATAGCAAGCATTGGGGGGGAAAAGTCCTAAATCTCGATAAACTCTACTTACAAAACCAGAACAATCTACCCCTGGCGCGCTTTGGTCTGTGGGGCAATTGCCCCTCTGAAGCTTTTCTATAGGAATATTATTAGCACAGTGATATTTTTCACTATAGCAGACATCAGCATATTTTTCTGCTTGTTTTAAAATTGCTTGGCCACACTCTCCTCCACTTATAGTGCTTCCTGAGAGATAGGTGTCTGTTGATCTTGGACCTGCGAAGTTGCCTCCCAAGTAAGATAGGCCGCGGAAAATAAACATAATAAAAACACCTAAAAGGATTAAAAGACCCAAAAAGAAAATAATAATTATTAAATTATTGATTGAAAGGAATATGTTGACAATTTCTAAAACTTTGTTTCCCTTTCCTTTAAATAAACTTTTTATTAAAGAACCCATTCTTCCGAAGCCCTCAGCGATTCCCTTTTTGATATCTCCGACAGAAGCCCCCTGAGAAGGCTCAGGAGAGGGTGCTTTTCCCTGCAAGGAGGTGACCGTGGTTTCAGAAGGGGAAGGGCCAAAAGATGACAGTTTTTCTGAATCAGCTGGAGAAGCTTCAGAGGCGCCTTCCTCGCTGGGGGCAGCAGGTTCTTTAGCGGGCATCTCTAAGGAGGAGGTAGGGGTGTGAATTTGTTCTTTTGACGTCTCAGAATCTTTGAATGAAAATTGACGATTTTCTGGCATAGTTTATTTTATATTGGCAGGAAAAATCATTTTGTATCCTTGGTTATGGGGCCCCCAGCTTTGGATTTGAGAAATCGTTGCCCAGAGAGTTCTGCAGGCCTTTCCCCTTAAAGGATCATTAATTAAAAATTTACCATTTGCATAACCTCTCATTACCATTATATGTTGTGTTTTTGGATTGCCAGGCACTCTTGAATAAAGAATAACTGGATAGCCAGCCATAATTGAACGTGCGGCCCTTCCAAAATCCCAACTTGATTTGACCCATCTAATCCCTGTTTGTCTATCAAGAGTCGCTTGAATAGGCATAGTTCCACTTCTTCCTGCTAATTGACTAGTCGTATATCTTTTACCTGTCATATAATCAATTACCATCGCCGCGGAAGCAACTCCGCATTGGCCTGCGTAATCTTCCCCGATACAATTTACATTTAGAATTCTTTCTCCTTCAGTAGAAAACCCCCCTGCCTTTTCCCAGCCCCTCCAATCACAAATTCTATGAATGAAATCTTTTGCCCTGCTAGGAGGATATTCTTTGGGGTCAAACCAGTAAACAGTGACGTCAAGTATTTTGGTTCCCCATTTTTGACATTGCTCAGACCCCCAGCCCACAAAGACATCTAAGTGGTCATAGGGAGTCGCTTTCCATCTTCCACTTGACACCCCTGCTTTTTGTATTGCGGCTCCCCGGTCGACTGCTACTCCCCTTCCATAGCCTGGTATATCAAAAGTTGTCCCCCAGGGATAATTTGGGGTATTTCCAGTGATAACGGGAGGATTGCTAAACGGGGGAACCGCTACTGCTCCCATTGCTAATTTTATTCCTGCGGCAGAAATTTGTCCTCCTTCGATTCTATCGTAACCTGTAGCAGGAGGGCAATAAGAGGTAATATAGAATCTCCTTCTTTCTACTCTTATAGCCTTGCTTACAGGGGGGCCCACCAAATAACAAGGTTCATTGGATTGTAATTCAAAATAGCTGGTTCCCGCCACATCGCCCCCCCTTATCAAAGAAAGGATCCCTCCTATTAGAGCCAAAGGCGAAGTTAAGAGTTTTATCAAGCCAAATAGCAAGGCTATAAATACAACCACAGCACCTATAATAAGGAGGATTGAGCCTAGGTTTATATACAAAAGTATATTTTTCTTAAGCATTTTTACTTATCTTTTATTGTGGAGGCGTAAAATATTGTTCCGGAGTCTCAGCTGTTTGTGCTATTTCTTCTGGTTTAGTTGTAATTAATTTATGCTCATGATAAGAAGCCAGGATATCAACCACTGCTTTTTGGGCTCCTGCTATCATCAAAGCCTGTCCTACTTCAAAATTTATAAGCAAAGCTTTTTCTCCAGAATGTAAATGGAAGACTTCAGCGATTTTGTCTGAGGCAGCAGGAGTTTGTTTTAATAACATAGTCAAAGCAGAATTATAAACTATTGCCCTTCCATATTTAGAATTTAAAAAGTCTTCGACATCTTGGCTAATCACTGTTATACCAAGCCAATATTTTCTGGCTCGTTTAACTAAAGCATATATAAATTTAGCCGAGTCTTCATATTGCATCATTAGCCAAGCTTCATCTATTATCATTAATCTTTTTCTAAAACGCTGTTTTACAGAATTCCAAACATAGCCCAAAATCATATACATTGCTATGGGTCTTAATTCGTCTTCAAGATTTTTTATCCCAAAGACCACAAAATTTTTCCCAAGATCTACATTTGTGGGATTATTAAATAGTTGAGAAAAGGTGCCGGAGGTGAATTTGTCTAAAATTGTAGCTAGCCTTTCTCCTCCTTCCATACTTGCAAGTACTTTTTGTAAATCTGAAATCAGAGGGGGAGGATTTTTTTGGCTTTCAATATTGGGACCGATATCTCTTAGTGCATAAGTCTCAAATAGAGCTTTTTCTAAGATACCTTCTTCTTCAACACTTATTTTGCCCCCCGCCATTAGCGAAATTAAACCTTTTAGTCTAATTACTGCTTCCCTTAAAATATTCTCTCCTGTCTCATTTGTATTTTGGGGCAAGTCAAAAGGATTTATATGATGAGGGGATTTCAAGTTTATATCAACAAATATCCCTCCTGCGCTTCCAGCCAAATCTTTATATTCTCCTTCCGGATCAATTACTAAAATATCTGTGCCTTGAATTAAATATCTTAAAGCCTCAAGTTTGGCGAGATACGATTTACCCGAGCCAGAAGCCGCAAAAATTATGGAATTTGCATTTGGCAATTTAAATCTATCAAATATTATTAAAGAAGAGTTAAACGAATTTATACCATAGAGAATCCCACTTGTTGAGGTTATGTTCTGAGAAATAAAGGGGAAGAAGGTGGAAAGTGAACCTGTGTCAAAGTTATGCCAGATTTGGAGCTCATCGTCATGGAGGGGCAAAGAAGAGTTAAAGGATTGCGTCATTCTGAAAATTGCTGGTTTTGTGATTATCATTTTGCCAGCTAAATCAGATTCGATTTCTTCTCTTAATATTCTTAATCGTTTTAAGGAAGTTGCATATATTGTTATATAGAGGCCAATAAGGAATAGTTTTACATCGCCCCTTTGGAGCGCAAATCTTATTTCTTCTATATCTTGTAAAGCAGTTTCAAGTTCCGGGTCAGAGACAAGCCCTTTTTCTTTCTCGATTCTCCAGGTTGATTCTAGCGAAGCTAGACGATGTTTTAAATCTTTCATTGCTTCTCCGCTTTTTTGCGGATAGACGAATACTGATATATCCAATAAGGCATCTTTGTTTATAATGTCATTTATCCAACCCACAGTTAAATAATGGGGAAACCCAAAAGCAAAAATTGAGGTTACATAATATTCATTGAGTTTTAGATAGTTAGACGTAATTCTAATAAAGGAAGGAGCGATTATGTCTTGAAGCCTTATTTTCCCTTCTTTAAAAATTTCTAAAACATCCTCTTTTTTAGAATGGGAAATTTGTTTTTGGTTCTTTGTGTTTTTTTTGAAAAACATTTTATTTATTTAGTGTTTGGTTTTTTGAGATTTGATTTTGGGATGATTGATTTTGCCCCAAAACATTATAGGGTGAGCTAGTGGTTAATAAATTCTGAATTTCTTCTAAAACTTCTCCACTTCGTAATCGAGACCCAGGATTATATGAACTAAAAAATAATTCTATTAATTCAGGTGTAGTTAACTGAACTACTTCTAGTCCTAATCCACTTAAGTTGCTTGCGACTACTTTAACTCTTTCAAAAATTTCTCTTTTTGCTTTTTCGAAATTGTGAATTACAACTATTTGGGGCTTGGGTTTAAGCAAAGAAGCTAATTTTTGCCATATGGTTTGAGGGGATTGAACTGGCGGCATATAGTTAATAATTACATAGAAGAATTTATCCATTAGGGTTCCTAGTTTTGATAAATCTTCAATAAATCTTATATATTCATAGGTTTCTATTTTTAAAGCTTCCGAGGGTTGCCTTATCGAGAGCTCCCTTAATTTCTGGATATAGGGGTCTATATTCACAGGTCTTGATTGGATCAGAATTTGAATTGGGAAATCTAAAGAATTTAAGAATGTTTGGAAAGCAAATATTATTTGTTGTTTTTCTTTATCATCATATAGGTCAAAATTTATTCCATTTGTTTTTAAGACAACTTTCATTTCGCCTGTTTCTGTTATTACAATGTTGTCTTTAATATCAACAATTGGCAAAATGCTTTGGGTGGCGCTTAACTGCTTTTCTTCTTCTTTTTGTGGTTTTTGCATATTTTTATTTTTTAGTAGATATTTCGGGTTTCTGGTATTCAGATGCCTTCCCTGATTCTTGCTGGGGAAGTTTTCTTAATGGTCTTATAAAAGATTTTATTATAAGATTTTTCTTTGGCTCTGAAATTATCCTTTCTTTTTCTTTTGGTTGCAAGCCATAAATTGTGATTTGCTCATGGAGGAGCTGCAATCTGCTTTCCAATGTTTTGGGTCTCATATATTGTATGATTTTCTTTTTCTTACCAGCAATTTTAACTGATGGAACAAAGCTTTTTTTGTCCCAAAGTAAAGTTTTAGGCATAGTCGCAAATTGTAAAAAAGCAGCCAAGATTTTATCTAGCCCCTGATCTTGGAATTTAAAGAAAGCTAGTATTAAGCTCGGTGTCCAAATTGGAAAGCAAATAATCATTCCTAGAATTAAATTAATGCCTGTTTTTTCTAAAATTTTGGCTATTATAAAAGAGGGCAAGAAGCCTCCCAACAAGTAAAGAAATTGCCTAAATGTTAAGGGGCCTATAACTTTATCTTCTAGATTAATTTTTTGGGGGACTTTGTAATACATAATTTTACCTTTTATTATATCACATTAATATCCCAGCAGAAATTTTTGGAAGTATTTCTAAATAGTTTTAGATAAAATTTTTTAAGTGGGGTTAGGTGGTCGAGAAGCAAGTTCTCCCACAAGCCTTTTTATAAATTCTTGTTGCTGGGGAGTAAGTTCTTGAAGCTGAAGCGTGGTCCCACCGCTTCTAAGTTGTGAAACAGTGTCTGCTCCCACTCTTGTTCCTGTAATTCTAGATGCAATTGCTGCTATTTCTTTATCTAGGTGACTTTGAAGCATAGTGGCACTAAAAGACTGAGAGGTTTGATTAGTGGCTTCAGCATGAGTCAAGCCTTGGTTGGCTCTTCCTTCATAGATTGAAAGCCATCTTTGAGCTGCTTCAATTGTCCTTCGCAATTTTTCCTGAGGCATTGATGAGGCCACAGGTATTCCTATTTGGTTTAAAATATTAGTTCCTTGTTGAATGCTTTCCTGAGTTCCCTGGGCAATGAGATTGTAGGCAGAATTTAAATCTGCTCGAAGATGGTGGGTTGCTTCTATATGAGTGGGAGCAATTCCCCGAGCAACCAATTCTCCAATGGTATTTCCTAGTCTACCTATTGTAGTACTTAAAGTTTGTGTTTGGGCCTGAGCAGAATCAAATATGGCCCTTCTTAAATTTTGAATAGATTCTATGCCCCTTCCTGAAAATTGGAATTCTCCCCTTGGTGCTCCAATATATTGTTGATAATCTTGGCGAAGTGGGTTTAGAGTTTCGCGATAGTCAGGGTTTTCCGCCACAAGTGCTCCGGGTCTTCGTATTGGTTGGCCCAGTTGAAAAGTTCTGAGATCTGCTGTTTCAATTTGCCCCTCGTATAGGTCTCCCCTTATTTCTTGCAGATAGTTTTTTGCTGGCGCGCTGATTTCTGGGTTAAAATTCCTTGATTGTTGCACCAGTGCAGCTAAGTATTGTTGTATTTGTTGGACATCTTCTTCTTTAAAGCTTGCCAATCTTTCGGTGTCCCTAGCATTTAAGGCTTCAAGAAATTCTCTAGCATTAAGCCTTTTCAGTTCTTCACCTATAGCAAAGGGAGACATGGTATTTGCAACCTCCATTGCTTTTGCTAAATTTTCTCCTCCCAGTCTTTTGGCTAGCGATCGGATTACTTCAGGTGCTCCCTCGAGGGTACCTCTTCTTTTTAATTCTTTCAATATTGTGGAAAAGTCAATGGCTTTAGTTACATCTGCTTTAGTCTCTTCCCACAAGCTTTTGGCATGTTCTCTTGAACGCCAAATTCCCCCTACTGTTGAAATGGCTTTTCTTGCTGTTTTGTTTTTAAGAAGTTTTTGGACTGTTCCCGCAGCAAAAATTTGGCCCGCAGCTTTAAGTCCTGTTTTTTGCAATGCGCCTCCCACATGGCCTTTTAATTTATTTAAACCACTTTTTATAGCATTAATTGCGTCTGAAGTTAAGCCCCAGGGAATAGTGATTGCTAAAATACCAATTACTATGCTTAAAATCATTGAGATCCAATAATTATCTATAATATCTGTAAGAAAATTTCCACCTACTCTTGGGACAGGCTTTACATTGGCAAGCCCTTTATTTAAAGAAAAAGCCATCCAAAAAAGAAAAAATATTACTGGTCCAATAGCCAGCCACTTTGTAAACATATTGACCCATTTTCTTGCTTGGTCAGTTAATAATGGTATTTCTATGGGAAAATACATTAAGAAGAAAGCAAGCTGAGATACAGAAATGAGTACTACGATTCCAAATGCTCTCACCCAGAGTATTCCTCCTATTGCTATAATTAATAAAATAGGGGCAAGGAAAAGCAATAAGGCAAATAAAACTAGTCCTATTGCTAGTGGATTTAGTAGGGTTAAAACAATTCCCCCCGTTCCTAAGGCCGTAATAATCGCATTTAACCAACCATAGAGCGCTGAAAAATTAGCCGCGAATTCTTGGGGAGAGCCAATAAATAAATCAGTTATATATTGAGTAAAGGTCACAAAGAAAAAACAAATTGAATAACTTAGATTTGCCAAAATTAAGCCAATGATTATTCGTGGGAGGACTCTTTGGACTTGATATTCATCATATTTTATATGGAAAATATTTGCTAAACCCAGAATTATAAAACCAATTACTGCTGCTACATCTAAGACACCCACAAGAGATTCCCACAGCGTTTTGAATTCCGAATGTCTCAAAATAAAATTTTTTAAGGTGTATTGTTCCACTTGTATTGCAAAACAGTTTTGGGGCAGCAAAATGTTTCCAACAAAAAATAAAAGAAAAATAAGGATCGCTGAGTTAGTAATTTTTGGAAAAATATTTTTAAGCTTCATTTTTGATGGTTATTAAAGGGGTGCCCCCCTGACGAAGATATTAAATACCCAATCATACAATGGGGTCATGAACCCCCTAATGACTTTTATAAAAGTTTTCCAGATTGAAGCAAAAAAGCTTGTCCCACCCTCTTCTTCCATCCCTTCCGCAAAGCTGCTTTCTATCCCCTTTACCTCCTCGCCTAAATCAGAAATCTCATTTTCTACTTTTTGGGCTAATTGGGGATTATTTTTTACAGAAGGATGGTTTTTTAAACAGTCAAGATATTCTGCGTATCTAGTAGCATAGTAATGAGCCAATCCATATTCAGTGATTAAAGTCATTTTTATTCCTTCTGCTGAGCCAGCTGCAGCTTGGAGTCGTCTTTTAAGATCAGCGAGCATACGTTGTGATGCCCCGCCTTCTTGGTAGCCTCCTATAATTACCATTTGTTGATATATTCTATCTTGTGTTGCTTCGTCAGGAAAAATAAGAGAGGAGGGGCCCTCTATTTTTGTTCCCACATTATTTTCTTGTAGGGCTTTGTTTATTTCGTCTACGAAGTCCGGAGGCAGAGAATTAACGTTAATTTTTTTTGGCCTTTTGTCCTTACAGGCATCAATAGCCTCTTGCGGGTAGCCTGAAGCAGTTTGTGGGGAAGTCGCGACAGTTCTGTTTTCAATCGGGATTTGCCCCCCAAGCATACTTAATCCCAAAAGATAGGAGCAAATTGGAGGATTGCCATTTAAGCCACAAATCCTTTTTATATCCCCATAGTCAATTTTAATAAGATTATTGCCCCCAACAGAGCCATCAAAATCTTTTTCGCCACTTAGAGGGCTTCTATAAAATCCTACTACATAATAAATGTTAGAGTAAGTTTGCGGATCGTTAGTGGGGGGCGGAGGTTTAACAATTACCCAAATTTTTATAAAAGGGGTCTGGGAGCCAGGACCATAAAAGCTTCTTGAGAACGCATATACTGTGGGTTCGTAATATCCTTGAATTCTAAATTGAGTTTTTGGTCTTAAGCCCAACATTTCTTTAATGGGATCCCATAATCCATAGTTCGGATTTTGGGTGTATAATCCTTCCAATTTGTAAACTATTGTTCCATGCTTTAGAATCATTTGGCCGCCTTTTAATTCAAGAATCCATTTTGATGAAGAGGCCACTGATGATGAAAGGTCTTCCGCGGCTTTAATGTAAGAAGAATAATTTAGAATTAATAGAGTGGCTACCACAGAATAAAGACTTAAAATAAATTTAGAGATATTTTTTGTATTATTTTTTTTCATAAATTGCAATTTTTAAAAATTTCTTGCCAGGTTTTTATTTTCTCCCAAATAGATGAATTTTCTTCTTTTACTTTTTTGGCCATATCACAGCCGATTTTTTCTTCGCCCAAATCCAACCATGTTTTAGCTGCAAGAGCTTTTTTGAATAAAGGATTTTCAGATTCCTCAAAAGCTTCCCAAAAACTTTTACTTTTTGAGAATTTAGGCTCTTCTATTTTATCAATTTTATTTTCATTGATCATTAATAATATATAATAAAGTTCATATTTTTCTTCTTTTTCTTTTATGGGGTTTATAATTTCAAGTGCTTTTTTGTAATCTCCTTTTGCTATTTCTATTTTTGTTTTTAAAAATTTAAACTCTGAATTTAGGGGGTCTGATTGCTCTATTTTTTCTATGGCTTTTTCTGCCAAGTCAATTTTTCCTTCTTCAATTTGACTATTTATAAGCAATAAATATATATTAGGTTCTTTTTTGTTTAAAAAAAGAGCTTTTTTTGAATAGCTCTCAGCGCATTTATAGTTTTGATTTTGGAAGCAAATTTTTCCTAACTCAAAATAAGGTGTAGACGAAAAAGGAGTTAGAAAAATTGATTTTAAAAGTAAAGAAATTTTTTGTTTTTGATCATTTTCAAGGAGTGCCTTTTCTATAAAAAATCTGCTCCATGCATGTCTAAAGTCTCTTATTACGAACCATACAATAATTAGAAAAATAATTATAAAACCAAAGATAACAAATGTTTTTTTGAGAATTTTTTTAAACCTCACCTAGCCCTCCTTTTTATTTCCTACTTTTTATTATTCTAGCATATAATTTTAAAAGTTAGAATTGCGGCCAGCTCTGTAAGGCTAGAGGTTTGTTGTCTTTAAGCTTTATTTTCTGAGAGAGCTTTCCGAAACAAGCTTCTGTTACAAAAGGCATAAATGGGTGAAGAAGCTTTAAAGATTCAACCAAGACAAAAACTAGGAATTTTTGAGAAATTTTATCTTTATTTTTTAAAAGGGGTTTATTTTGTTCAATAGATTTATCACAGAAATGGTGCCAGAAAAATTTAAAGGCTTCTTTAGAGGCTAAGTCAAATTTAAATTCTTTTATTGATTTCTCTATTTTTTTACTTGCTTGGGCGAGTAATTTTAAGGTTCTTTTTTGTGATTTATTAAGGTTTATTTTTTTGATTTCTTCCAAGGAGGGCATCTCAATTTTTTGGTCTAAATTTAGGAATATAAATCTAGAAGCATTCCAAATTTTTGTAGCAAAATTTCTCCCAAATAGACAATCTTCTTCTTTAAATCTTATCTCCTGCCTGAAGCTTGCTTTTAGAGCCAGCCCAAACCTAACTCCGTCTGCCCCATACTCTTCCCATAGTTTTATGGGGTCTACGCCCGTACCTAGAGATTTGCTCATTCTTTTTCCTTCTGGGTTTAGAATAGTGGGATGAATATATACTTTTTTGAAGGGAATTTTATTAAGGAAAAATAAGGAAGAAAAAATCATTCTAGCGACCCAAAGATAGATAATGTCTTTTGCTGTAAATAGATAATCAGTAGGATAAAATTCTTTTAAGTTTTTGTTTTTTGAATCTTTTCTCTTTTCTCCCATCCACCCTAAAGCAGCGAATGGCCAAAGGGCCGAAGAGAACCAGGTATCTAAAACGTCTTTCTCGCCTTTAAGTGGAATTCTGTGACCCCACCAAATTTGTCTTGAAATACACCAATCTTTTATATTCTTTATCCATTCTAAATATACTTTTTTATATCTTTTTGGGACAAATTGGATTTCATTATTTTCAACAACGCTAATTGCCCTTTTGGTTAGGGGTTCCATTTTTAAAAACCATTGCTTTGACAACATTGGTTCAATTGTTGAACCGCAACGATAACAATGGGGCACTTCATGAATATAAGGCTCTTTTTTTATTAAGTAGTTTTTATTTTTTAATTCTTTTTCAATTGTCTCTCTTGCCTCTTTAATTTTTAGGTTGGCATATTTTTTAGGTCTAATTATTAAACCCTTTTCATTTATTACTTTTATTGCTGGAAGTTTATGCCTTTGCCCAATTTCAAAATCTAAGAGATCGTGGGCAGGAGTAATTTTTAAAACTCCTGTGCCAAATGAGATGTCTACTGAGTCATCTGAGATTATGGGTATCCCTCTTTCTACTAAAGGAACTATTGCAGTTTGGCCAATTAATTTTTTATATCTTGAATCATTTGGGTTAACTGCTAAAGCAGTATCTCCGAGCATTGTTTCTGGTCTTGTGGTAGCAATTGTTATATATTTGCCCTGTCCTTTTAGGGGGTATTTAATATACCACAAGAAGCTTTTTTCTTCTTTATATTCTAGTTCTATATCAGATAGCGCTGTTTCACATTTTGGGCACCAATTTATGATTCTCTCTCCTCGATAGATAAGGCCCTTTTTATAATATTTTAAAAAAGCATTTTTTACAGCAATTTGATAATTTCTGTCTAATGTGAAAACAGTTTTTGAGTAATCGCAGCTTGCCCCAAGCATTTTAAATTGATTTAAAATTTTTTCTCCATACTTTTTCTTCCATTCCCATACTCTTTTTATAAATTCTTCCCTGCCTAAATCGTGTCTTGTTTTGCCCTCTTTTTTTATGAGTTCTTTTTCTACAACATTTTGAGTAGCTATACCAGCATGGTCTATTCCAGGAACCCATAATGTTTTATATCCCTTCATTCTTTTATAGCGCACCATAATATCTTGACAGACAGCATTTAAAGCATGCCCCATATGCAAAGAACCAGTAATATTAGGAGGAGGTATAACTACTGTAAAAGTTTTTGTATTAGAAGAAGTGTCAGGAGAAAAACTTTTTGTTTTTTCCCAGAGTAGAAATATTTCTTTTTCTTTTTCCTTTTCAAATCTTTTGGGAAACTCTTCCATAAAATTGCTATATTAAATTTTCTGACATTACCTTTACACTATACCAATTATAGGGTTTGTTTTGCAATAAAATATAGGCGCATAAGGCTATCATCGGAGCATTATCAATAGCATATTTTAAACTGGGGAAGAATATATTTTCTTTACCTATCAAATTAGAAATTTTTTTAAATAGTTCTTTTCTCAATAAAATATTTGCGGCTACCCCTCCTCCCAAGAGGAAAATTTTTGGTTTAAATTCTTTGACTGCTTTGTAAGCTTTTTCTACTAAGGGAGCGATAATTGCTTTTTGGGCGCCAAAGGCCAATTCTTGTTGGATAAGAGGAGAGATTTTTTTTATTTTTTTAACTGTTCGTAAGACTTCTGTTTTTAAACCCGAATAGGAGAAGTCAAAGCTTTTAGATTTTATCATTGGCGGAGTAAAAATGAATCTGGATTTTTTAACTTTCTCACTTGCTTTCTGAATTTCTGGACCACCTGGGTAACCGAGACCTATTAAGCGAGCTATTTTGTCAAATGCTTCTCCGGCAGCATCATCTCGTGTTTCCCCGATGATTTTTAAATTTATTTTATTATTTTTCTTGTTCGCTAAAATTAGAATCGTGTGCCCCCCGCTTACTACTAGACCCAAGGCAGGAAATTTTAATTTTTCTAATGGATAGCTGACAAACGGAGAAAATAGATGCGCCAGAATATGATTTACTGGTATGAGGGGTTTATTAAAAATTTGTGCCAGAATTTTTGCGGTATTGACACCACATAATAGTGAACCTATCAAGCCGGGTGATTGCGTGACAGCGAAATAATCAATTTGTGAAAATTTTACTTTTTTTTGGGCTTCTTCAAGGAAATAAGGAAGAATTTCTGCGTGGATTCTAGATGCTTTTTCTGGAACGACGCCGTGGGTTGCTTTGTGAATATCCACCTGGGAGGCTAGTTTTTCAAAAATAATTTTTTTAGAAGGAAATTCCAAAATTGCTACCCCAGTCTCATCGCAAGAAGTTTCAATCGATAAAATTTTCATAAATTGAAAATAAATAAAATTCTAGATAAAGTCAATTGCTCTGGTGTGCTAGATATAAAATTTGCCATAAACTACTTTTTCAGCTACTCTAAAATTATATGAAAGTAATAGAAATTGACGAAAGATTCAAAGATCTTTGGGATGAAATTGCTGGCAAGGAAAAGGTAGGGTCATTTCTCCAATCTTATGCCTGGGGAGAATTTAAAAAATCATTAAATAAAAAAGTATTCAGACTTATAGTCTCAGATATAAAAACAGACATAAAAGAACCACTTGTATCTCATTTTAAAATTTTAGCTCAAGCTCAAGTTATAAAAGAGGAAATCCCTATATTTGGACCATTTCTTTATATACCACATGGGCCGATATTTAACACGAATTTAAAAGAAAAGGTGTTTGGAGTTTTATCACAAAAGCTGATCCAAATCGCAAAGAATGAAAACTGTTTTATGATAAGAATGGAGCCCAAGGAAGATTTAGATTTTGCTAATTTGAAAAAATTTCCTTCTGCTTTGCAGGCACCTTGCAATTTAAAAATCAATTTAGAGCCCCCCCTTGAGAGGATACTAAATTCCTTTAAGCAGAAGACTAGATATAATATAAGATTAGCTGAAAGAAAAGGAGTTAAAATTAGAAGGGGCTCTAAAAAAGATTTTGGTGCGTTTTTAAAGCTCTTAAAACTAACAGCTCAAAGAAACAAATTTGATTTGCATCCAGATGAATATAACTTAAAACTTTTTGATACTTTTTTAAATTTAGATATGGGGGAACTACTTTTAGCGGAAGCGAAAAATATAATTATTGCTGGTTTTTTTGTTATTTTTTTCAAAAGTGAAGCCACATATTTTTACGGCGCCTCTTCAGATGTAATGAGAAACTTCATGCCCACCTATGCTTTAATGTGGGAGGCAATAAAAAGAGCCAAAGAGAGAGGATGTAAAACTTTAGATATGAGAGGAGTAAGTTGTGAAGAAAATAATCCTAAAGATCCTTGGTATGGGCTAACAAGATTTAAAAGAGGTTTTGCGCCCCGAGAAGAAATTACAGTTTATCCTGGGACCTTTTTTTTGATACAAAAACCATTAAAATTTTATTTTTATTTATTGCAGAGAGTGATAAGGAAGAAAGCTTTATAAGTATTGCCATAAACTACTTTTTCAGCTACTCTAAAATTATATGAAAGTAATAGAAATTGACGAAAGATTCAAAGATCTTTGGGATGAAATTGCTGGCAAGGAAAAGGTAGGGTCATTTCTCCAATCTTATGCCTGGGGAGAATTTAAAAAATCATTAAATAAAAAAGTATTCAGACTTATAGTCTCAGATATAAAAACAGACATAAAAGAACCACTTGTATCTCATTTTAAAATTTTAGCTCAAGCTCAAGTTATAAAAGAGGAAATCCCTATATTTGGACCATTTCTTTATATACCACATGGGCCGATATTTAACACGAATTTAAAAGAAAAGGTGTTTGGAGTTTTATCACAAAAGCTGATCCAAATCGCAAAGAATGAAAACTGTTTTATGATAAGAATGGAGCCCAAGGAAGATTTAGATTTTGCGCCAGGTTTGTGCCATTTTAAAAGCTCAATCCAGGCAATTTACACTTTAAAAGTAGATTTGACTCCCTCTCTTGAAGAAATTTTTTCAAGTTTTAAAAAGTCAACTCGTTATGATATAAGAATGAGTGAGAAAAAAGGTGTCAAAGTAGAAATAGGCTCTGAGAAAGACTTAGATTCATTTTTGAAGCTACTCAAAGAGACTGCAGAAAGGGCAAAATTTGAAATATATCCAGACGATTACCTAAGGAAGATGTATTTTGAATTACATAAAGAGAATATGGTAGAACTAATTTTAGCGAAGGTTAAAGATAGAATTGTGGGGGCTTTTATGATAATATATTTTGGAGGAGAATCAACTTATCTTCATTCTGCTGCTGACAGAGAATTTTTTAGCTATAGAGTTTCTCAGGCATTGATGTGGGAAACGATAAAAATATCCAAAGAGAAGGGGTGTAAAAAGTTAGATTTGTGGGGGGTCTCTCCAGAGAATGAAATTAACCATCCTTGGTATGGGTTCACTCGCTTTAAAAGAGGATTTGCGCCAAAAGAACCAATTAGCTCTTATCCAGGTTCTTATTTCTTGGTATTAAAACCTATTCGATTTAGATTATATTTATGGCAAAAATTTTTAAGAAATAGAGAAGTTTAAAGTGTTATGAAAGCCCCTTTTATTTATAAGATAAAAAGATTGTATTGGTTAGCGAAAGCTTATTTAGCTAATTTGATTTATGGAAGTCCTTCGCGATCACTAAAAATAATTGGCGTGACAGGTACCAATGGTAAAACTACTACCTGTTTTTTTATTGATAACATTCTAAGAGAGGCTGGCTTCAAAACCGCACGCATGACTACTGTTGATTTTCATTTAGGGGGGACACCAAAACCAAATCCTATACATCTTACCACTTTTGGCGCTTTTCAGCTCCAAAAATTTTTAAAAAAAGCAAAAGAAAATAAAATTGATTGGGTTATTCTTGAACTTTCTTCTCATGGGCTGGAGCAAGAAAGAGCGAGGGGCGTTTCTTTAGATGCAGGAGTTATAACTTATGTTTTAAGAGAGCATATTGATTTTCATAAAACGATAGAAAATTATTTAGAGGCCAAGGCAAGAATTTTATCAATGATAAAACAGGAGGGCTTTGCTGTTTTAAATAGAGATGACAAGAATTATGAATTCTTTAAGAAAAGGCTTTCCAAAAAAGTAATCACTTTCGGGATTATAAGAGGGATGGTAAAAGCAGAACGAATCGAGTATGGAGAAAATAAAACAAGCTTTCTTCTTTCCACACCCAAAGGGAGCACAAGGGTGATTATTAATTTGCCAGGAAGATTTAATGTTTCAAATGCTTTAGCTGCATCTGCTGTGGGCATTGGGCTCGGAATTGATTTACATACAATAAAGCAGGGTCTTGAAAAAATGGATTTTGTCCCCGGGAGAATGGAGGAAATAAAGGAGAAAGGGCAGCAATTTAAATTAATAGTAGATTTCGTCCATACTCCAGATGCTTTAGCATTAGTGCTTGAGAGTTTAAGAGAACAACTTAAGGGTAAAGGAAGGATAATTATAGTCTTTGGGATGCCAGGAGAAAGAGATCCTTTTAATAGACCCCTAATGGGAGAAATAGCCAGTATGAGAGCAGATATTGTAATTCTTACTAATGAAAATCCCCGAAGCGAACCACCAATGGAAATAATTAATCAGATATCAAAAGGAGTTAAAGGGAAGAAAGAGGGCGTGACATTTTTCAAAATTCTTGACCGCGAAAAGGCAATTGCAAAAGCTATATCTTTGGCGCAGCCCCAAGATATAGTATTAATAGCTGGCAAGGGGGCTGAGAATTATATTGAGTTTAAAGATAAAACTATTCCTTGGGATGATAGGTTGGTGAGCAGGAAGCTTTTGAAAAAATATTTAAAAAAATGAAGAAAAAAAGATTTGTTATAATTGATGGACATGCTTTGCTTCATCGTGCTTTTCATGCCCTGCCGCCTCTTACTACCTCAAAAGGGGAGCCTGTAAGAGCCATTTATGGCTTTTTTCTTATATTTCTTAATGCTTTTAAAGAGTTAAGGCCAGATTATATCGCAGTTTGTCTTGATAGAGCAGAACCCACATTTAGGCATATAAAATTCAAAGAATATAAAGCCCATCGTCCCCAAACCCCAGAAGAGCTAAAAGAACAGATTCCTCTCCTTAAAGAAGGACTGGAGGTTTTTGGCATCCCTATTCTTGAGAAAAAAGGTTTCGAGGCAGATGATATAATAGCAACTCTTGTTTCAAAAATAACTGCCAGATTCCCTCAAATTGAAATAATAATTTTAACAGGGGATCTTGATACATTGCAACTCATAAAAGAGAACGTAAAAGTTTTAGGACTCAAAAGAGGGCTTACAGACATTTCTATTTATGATGAGCGTACCGTTAGAGAAAGATTTGGTTTCGAACCCTTATATTTAGTTGATTATAAAGCTTTAAGGGGGGATCCCTCTGATAATATCCCAGGGATAAAGGGTATAGGCGAAAAAACAGCCCAAGAATTAATTAAAAAATATAAAACTATTGAAAATTTATTTAAGGCATTAAAAGAGAATAGAATAAAGCAAAAGCCCAAAATTCTAGAGGCTCTAAAGAAAGGAGAAAAAATTGCTTATTTAAGCAAAGATCTAGCCAGGGCACGTTCTAATTTAAAAATTAATTTTTTGCTTGACGACTTTGTTTTTAGAGATTTTTCTTATAACAAAGTAGTAGAATGGTTTAAAAAAATGGAATTTAATTCTTTGCTAAATAGAATACCCAAATTTAATAGAGAGCCAGCCCTATTTGACAAAATAGAAGAAGAAAAAGGCAAGAAAAGAGAATGGGATTTAGAAATTTTGAATGAAAAAAATTTTGATACATTTTTTAAAAATTTAAAGAAAACAAAATGCTTGGTCTTTGATACCGAAACTACCCATTTAAAAGGAAAACTTATAGGGATTTCCTTTTGTTTTTCAAAAGACAAAGCTTATTTCCTGCCATTAAGTGATTTTTATGATTTTAAGTTCAAATCTAAAAAAATATTTTCAAAACTTAAACAAATTTTTGAAAATAAAACTATCCTTAAAATTGGGCATAATTTAAAATATGATTTTCAAGTTCTAAAAAAAGAAGGATTAGATGTGGCTCCCCCATTTTTTGACACAATGATAGCTTCATGGTTATTAGATCCAGAAACAAGAAATCACAACCTTGAAAGATTGGCATTTTTAGAACTTGGTTATCAAAAAATTCCCAAAGATTCATTATTTGGCTCAAAAGACAATTTTGACCTAAGAAGGCTTAGGCTTTCAAAGATTGCAGAGTATTCTGCTGAAGATAGCTGGGTTACTTATTGTTTATATTACAAACTTTTAGATAGACTTAAAGAAATGAGGATTTACAATTTATTTAAAGAAATAGAGATGCCTTTGGTTAAAGTCTTGGCACGCATTGAGGAAAGAGGTATAAAGGTTGAAAAGAGGATACTTGAAAACTTAAAAAACAAAGTCGAGAAAAAGATAGAAAATCTAAAAGCCAAAATTTTTAAAATAGCTAAAAGAAGGTTTAATTTGAACTCCCCAATCCAGCTGAGGGAGATACTTTTTGAACACCTAAATATTGATAAAGCAAAAATTAAAAGGACAAAAACAGGTCTTTCTACAGCGGCCTCAGAGCTAGAGAAAATGAAGGGAAAACACAAAATAATAGATTTAATTTTACGCTATCGCGAATTATCTAAATTAATGAACACGTATCTTGAAGCCTTACCTTTATTAATAGAGGAAGATGGAAGGGTACATACTACTTTTAACCAAACCTCGACTTCTACAGGAAGATTAAGCACATCAGAGCCGAATCTTCAAAATATTCCTGCAAGAACAAAGATTGGCAGAGAGATTAGAAAAGCTTTTGTAGCGCCTTCTGGTAAAAAATTGATTGTTGCAGATTATTCTCAAATTGAATTAAGAGTGATAGCTCATTTATCTTCGGACCCAAAGATGATAGAAGCCTTTAAAAAAGGAGAGGACATTCATACTGCCACAGCTTCTTTAATTTATAATGTCCCCCTAAAAAAAGTTACCCCGAAAATGAGAAGGCTTGCAAAAACTGTAAATTTTGGTGTGATTTATGGGATGAGTTCTTATGGCCTGGCTCAAACTTTAAAAATTTCTCAAAAACAAGCTTTAGATTTTATTCAGAAATACTTTTCTTTATTTAAAAAAATAAAATTATTCCAACAAAGTTTGCTTAAAAAAGCCAAAGAGCAACAATTTGTAGAGACGCTTTTTGGCAGGAAGAGATTTTTGAAAAATATTGTGTCTCCTGTGTCAGATTTACAATCACAAGCAGAGAGAGCAGCTATTAATATGCCTGTTCAAGGTACAGCAGCAGATATTATAAAAAAAGCTATGATAAAGCTCGAAGAGGGGGCAGAAAAGAAACTTGCCTCATTAAAGATGATTTTACAGGTCCATGATGAATTAATTTTTGAAATAGATAAAAAGGATGCTAAAAAAGGAGCCCATTTTGTTAAAAATATAATGGAAAATATTGTGAAATTAAAAGTGCCTTTAAAAGTAGATATCAATATTGTAAATTCATGGGGGGATATTAAAAAATGATTTTATGAGAGCATTAATTTTAGAAGGAAAAGACGAATTTTTATTAAAAAAAATTTGTGAACTTCATTGTCAAAAAATTAATTTGCCTCAAGTTAAAATTTCTAGTGAGGAAGATTTTGGTAAGGTTGTTTTTTCTCAAAAAGGTTTATTTTTTAAAGACCAACTTTTTATATTGGAAAACGTTTTGAGAAAAAGATACAGAAGATATCTAGATAGGATTAAAATTGGTCCAAAAGATAAATTAATTTTTTTAGAAGTTTTACCAAAAGAGAAAAGTAAGATTAAGCAATATAGACAAAATTTTTATCTCCCTTCTTTTTTGAACCGACCAAGGATTAAAAATATAGATTTTTTAAGTAATAGTTTTTCATTTTGGAAAAAAATTGCTAAAAGTTTTAACATAGAAATTGGTTATAATGAATGGAAAGAAGCTGTCGCTTTATCGCCAGATAATATCTCATTTTTATGGAATGCTATAGAAGAAAAGAGCTTAGCCAAAAATCTTTCCTTAGTTGAGCTTGTCTTGCCTTGGGCAGAAGGAGATATTTTTTCTTTTGTGGAGAATTTATGTAAAGGAGATAGAAGAGAGGTGTTTTCTGAATTGATAAAATTTAGAAAAAGATCTTATAATCCCGAATATATTTGGTATTTTTTGATACGCTATTTTATCCAGCTTTATAAAATTAAGAAAGGAATAAAGTTAGATATCCATCCTTATGCTTTAAGAAAAATGAAAGAAGAGGGGGGGTTTTTAAAATTAGAAGATTTGGAAAATATTTTAAAAAAGCTTTTAGAAATTGACTTAAAAGTAAAGACAGGTTTTTTTGTTTCTAAAGATAAATTGTGGGAAGCTTTGAATTTATTTGTTCTTTGGTCGAGATATCTTTTTTGATTCTTTTTCAATTTTTGATTTTAATACGAGTTTAGTAAGTTTTGATTTTAAACGAGAGCCCTTGTTTTTGTGAAATACTTTTCTTTTAGTAGCCTTGTCTACATATTTATAAAAAAGATTCAAGAGTTTCTCCGCATCTTTTGGGGCTCCTTTTTTGAGCGCTTTTTTAATCTCTCGCTTTATTTTTTTGATTCTTTTTAAATGAAATAAATTAAATTTTCTGTTACGTAAGGAAATTTTTAAAGCCCTTTTTGCGCTAGCAGTTTTAGGCATACGTTAAATTTATTTAAAGATTCAAAAAGATTTTAGAAGATTTTTTATAATGAGTCAAGAAAATCAAGAATCACCGTTTAGTTAATTTCATAATATTGACTAAAAATTAGTTCATTATATAATGAAAATTAGTATGGACGAAGTTAAGCAGGAAATAGCGAAAATTCTTTTAGAAAAAGATAATTTTTTGGTTACAACTTTTGAAAATGAAAATATTGGCTCAATCGCGGCTGTCTTAGCAATGGGAGAGATTTTAAAAAATTTTGACAAAAACTTTACTCTTTTTGTTGTTGATTTTCCAGAGATGAATATTTCCTTTTTGCCTCACATTGAAGAATTAAAAACAGAGATTTTTGGAAAAAATCTTATTATTAGTATTAGCGAGAAAAATAAAAAGTTAAAAAAGTTCGCATGGAAGAGGACTGATGAGGTCTTCGAAATAGAACTTTTTCCTAAAAATGAAGCATTTGGACCCGAAGATGTTTCTTTTAAATATAAAGAAGAAGATTTTGAATACATAATTGTATTAGGGTCTCCTCGCTATGGCGCTGTAAAAGAGTTAGAGAAGTTTAAGCAAAAACCAATAATTAATATAGATTTTCATAAAGATAACGTTTTTTATGGTCAAATTAATTTTGTGAACAAAAAAGCTGTTTCTTTGGCAGAAATTTTGGCTAGCCTTATTGAGACTCTCGAAGGCATTTCAAAAAAACAAATTTGGTCTCAAGATTTAGCTACATTGCTTTATGCAAATTTATATTGGTTAACAAAAGGTTTACGAGGAGATCTGCCTCCCAAAGTTTTCTCTGTTACTGCCCAGCTTATTTCATATGGAGCGAAGAAAGAAATGATTGAGGAGAAATTTGAAAAAAGATTTTCAATAGAGTTTTATTCTCTGATGGGAGAGATTTTTAAGGGTGCCCTTTATCAAAATGAGACATTATTGGGGGTTTTAAAGCTTAAATCTAATGAAATAGATTTATGGAGGAGAGAAGGGAAAAGAATGATGAGGGAAATAAAAAATAAAATTTTCAGTATAAATAGAGTTTGTATTGTTATTGAAAACATAGATTCAAATGTAAATGAACCAAAGAAATTAGAAATTTATTTATATGGAGAAAAAACAAATCCCTTAAAAGAAGAGGCTTCTTTGGAATGGGAGCTAAATTCGCCTCCTTTTTTTAAGGGGATCAGTTTTTTAAAGGAAGAAGAATTGATTAATTTATTGAAGCAGAAGCTTTTTTAGAAATTGTAGCCTTCTGGAAATATATAACCCCTTTCAGATAATGGGAGAAACACAAAATTTAGTTTCCCAATAATAAATTTTTTATCTAAGGGTCCCCAAATTCGGGAATCATTACTTTCTTTTCTATTGTCGCCCAATACAAAGAATTCGTTTTCCTTTAATTTCAGTTTTAAAAAGCCCTTAGAGGGAGTCTCTCCGCTGATATATACTTCTTGCAATAATTTATTATTTATATATATATTATTATTTTTAATTTCTATTGTTTCATTAGGCAAACCAATAATTCGTTTAATATATAAATCATTTCGTGTACCGGGAAATCTGAAAACAACAATGTCTCCCCTTTTCGGCTCACTGAATAAATAAGTTATTTTATCAATCCAGCATAGTTCTTTATCATGGAAATTTGGCTCCATGCTTTCTCCCGAAATCATCATTGGAGAGCCTATAAAGAAATATAAAAATATTATTGTTGAAAGACCCATTGATATCCTTTTCAGAATTCCCCAAACAATTATTTTTATTTTTTTCATAGGGTCGTGAATTTTTTAATATAATTTGCCAAAAATAAAGCCGAATCAATAATTTTTCTTATCTTATCTTTATTAAATTCAAGATGGCTTAAGCTTTCAAAATAAGGGATTGGAAAATTAGGTAAATTAGAAATAAGATTTAAAATTTCTTCTTTTTTATTAAAAAATACTGCCCAAGGCAATTTTTTTAAGGCCAAGGAGGGTTTTATATTAAACTCTTCTCTTAAAAGATAGTCTTCTATGTTTGTTAGGGCTTTCCAACATATTTTACCTTTTGTTGTTAAAAAGGTGATTTCTGGAATCTTCTCACCGAAAATTATTATTAAGATATTTAGAAGTATCGGTGGGAAAATAAGCCAACGCAAATTGGCTAGCCAAGCTGTAATTGTAGAGAAAATTAAAGAGAGCAATAGCAAAAATAGCAAAACACTTTTTATGTCCAAGCGACTTAGTTTGGTAGTATAAACATAATCTTTTTTCTGAAGAGAAGAAAGAATAGCATTTTCCAATTCAATCATTTCAGGAATAACTAATTTTTCCTCTGTTTCTTTTTCAATCTGGCTAAGGTCAATATAGACTTTGTCTTTGAATAGAAAGTCCCACAGGACTTCTTCAAAATAGGGAAGAGGAGGCTTTTCCTTGTTTTTGCCTATTGTGATTTCATTTTCGTTCTTCTCTATAAAATTAATATATTCCTTGTCTGCCCAAGAAATAAGAGTAGCAGCCAGAGCCTCAGGGGTGATGGTTTTGTAGAAAATAAAACTTTTTTCAAGAAAAGAGGGGGGGAGAATTGGTTCAAGATGTTCCAAATTGGCCAAAGGGGGAGAAGAATAAAAGTGCCAAAAAAACAAAATCAAGATGCTTAAAAGTACTGCAAATAAAATAGTTACAGCAATAGGATGGGCATCAATGAATAAAATAAAACTATTACTTAAAGGTATTCGAAATTGATAGGAGACTTCACTTTCAAAAGAGAGAATAGAATAAGGCTCAATAATAAATTGTGCCTCATATACATTATTATTAGTTGATTCTTTTAATATGGGGTTTTCTGAAAAGCCATGAATTAAATAAAGTTTTAGATTATTAATTTTTGTTCCCTCTGGAAAATATATTTTAATAGAGCTATTATCTGAATATAATTTTGGTTCTTTAAGGAGCTCCATAAAAATTAACCAATTTTTTTCTTTTTTTTGTGGGTTTATGTTTATTCTATAGCTCAGAATCGATTCTTTTTCTTTAAAAATAATAAATTTTGTTCCTTCACGGTTTAGCACACTAAAAGGCACCTCTTTGCCAGATTTATTTTTTAGTTTGATTGAAGAAGCGTCTTGGGGGAGGGGCCAGCTAATTTCTATTAAATCGTTTTCATATTCTTTTATTTCAGTTTCTATTTCGGCTTTTAGATTCTGTTTTATCTTGACATTGAATTTAACTGATTCTATTCTAGGAAAGAAGAGAGATTGAATATTTTGCCCCTTGCTTTCAAAAGGCAAAAATAGTAAGATAATAAAAACAAAAAAACTCACGAATTTTTGAAATATTGAGTATTTCATTAATATCTATTATACTAGAAAACTCACAAAAGATTATTTATGGCAAAGATAAATTTAGAAAAATTGATTTCAAAGTATAGGGGTTCAAAAGAGGATACGGGCTCGCCTCAAATTCAGATATTAAACCTTACTTCAAAAATAAATAAATTGTCTCAGCATCTAAAAGACCACCCTAAAGATTTAGATGCGAGAATAGGAATTTTGAAACTTTTAATAAAGAGGAGAAGACTTTTAACTTATCTTTCAAAATATGAGCCCAGTATTTATAAAAAGATAATTAAAGACTTAGATTTAAAAGCCTAGTTTATGAATCAGATTAATTTTAAAGAGTACGACTGGAAAGGTAAAAAAATTAGTTTTTCTACAGGGGGAATGGCTTTTTTTGCCGACTCTGCTTTAAGGGTAGATTTTGGCGAAACTTCAATTTTAATTACAGTAGTTTCTTCCTCAGAGCCTAGAGAAGATATAAATTTTTTGCCGCTGACTGTTGAATATGAAGAGAAATTTTATGCTTCAGGTAAAATTTCAGGAAGCAGATTTGTAAAAAGAGAGGGGAGGCCTTCAGAAGAAGCAATTCTAAATGCGCGTTTAGTAGATAGAAGTATCAGGCCACTTTTCCCTTCTTATTTTAGAAATGATATCCAGATTGTTATCACAGTTCTTTCTTATTCCCCAGATTATCCTCCAGAGATAGCTGCTATTTTGGGGAGTTCGTTGGCTTTGATGCTATCAAAAATTCCTTTTGAGGGCCCCATTGGAGCTATAAGGGTTGGCTTAAAGAAAAATGAATTGATTTTGAATCCTTCTGACGATATGGAAAATGAGTTGGAACTAAATTTAATTGTTGTTGCGACAGAAGATAAAATATTGATGATTGAGGGTTACTCTTATGAAATACCAGAAGAAAGGGTATTGGAAGTAATAAAATGGGCACATAAAGAATTAAAATTTTCTTTGGGCATACAGAAGGATTTTCTTGAAGGCATAAAAATAGAAAAGAACGAATACCTAATTTCTGAGTCAGATATCCATGTAAAGATGGATGATTTATTGGGCAAAGAACTTAGAAAAATTTTGCAATTAAGAGATGAGCAAGACAAAGAGCTCCAATTGGGAAAGATGGAAGAAAAGGCACTTGAGAAATTTAGCGGTGTTTATAAACATACGGAGATTAAGGAGGCATTGGATAAGTTAGTAAAAAAAGAGACTCGAGCGTTGATAAAGAATGGCCAAAGGCCGGATGGAAGAAGGGAGGATGAGATAAGGCCTTTAAATATTAAAACAAGTGTCCTTCCTAGAACCCATGGAAGCAGTCTTTTCGAAAGGGGGCAAACTCAGGTTTTATCTATTACTACCCTGGATTCTCCTTCAAAAGAACAATTAATTGACACAATGGAAGAGGAAGGCAACAAGCGCTTTATTCTTCATTATAATTTTCCCCCTTATTCTGCAGGAGAAATAAGACCTTTAACGGCTCCTTCACGAAGAGAAATAGGCCATGGGGCATTAGCAGAGAGAGCTTTAAGATGTGTTATCCCCTCAAAAAAAGAGTTTCCTTACACAATAAGAGTTGTCTCTGAGGTTTTATCTTCAAACGGTTCTACTTCTATGGCTTCAGTTTGTGCTTCCACTCTTTCCTTAATGGATGCGGGGGTTCCTATAAAAAATATGGTGGCAGGAATAGCTATGGGATTAGTCGCGGAGGAAAAAGATGGTAAAATTCTTGAAAAGAAAATATTAACTGATATTCAAGGAGTTGAAGATTTTGCGGGGGATATGGATTTTAAAATTGCAGGCACAGAGCAAGGTATCACAGCTTTGCAGTTAGATTTGAAAATTAAAGGAATTGATATTGAAACAATAAGAGAGGTTTTTGAGAGAGCTAAAAAAGCGAGGCTTTCAATTTTGGAAGAGATGAAAAAAGTCTTGCCCAAACCTAGAGAAATTTCTCCTTTGGCGCCAGCAATAGAAACTATTTCAGTTAACCCCCAAAGAATTGGAGATGTAATCGGGCCGGGCGGAAAAGTTATAAGAGAAATAATCAGCCAGACAGGAACTGATATTGATGTTGAGCCCGAAGGAATAATTTATGTTTCTTCAAGAGAAGGCAATCGTGAAAAAGTAAAAGAGGCTGTGCAATTAATAAAGAATCTGACCAGAGAGTTTAGGATAGGAGAGATATTTAGCGGTCGCGTAACAAAAGTTGCTGATTTTGGTGTTTTTGTTGAGATTTTCCCAGGCCAACAGGGGCTAGTTCACATTTCAGAATTATCAGATAAGAGAATTAGAAATATCCATGACATTATAAAAGTTGGCGATGTAATCCCTGTTAAATTAATTAGGATTGACGAGCAAGGGAGGCTTTCTTTTTCAATTAAATCCTTGCCCCCTAGTTTTAAGAAAAAAATTCGATTCTAGTTTTTAATAAAGATTCTATTTAAACTTAAAAAATAGTTATGAAGGAACTTCAATCTTATACTCCTAATGGCAAAATGAGAAATGACATTGTTTTGAATTTTGAAGAAAGAGATGTTTTAAGAATTATCCCTCTTGGAGGGCTTGGCGAGGTAATCGGTCGGAATATGCTCTTATTAGAGTATGGTAATGACATAATTATTATTGATGCTGGAATAATGTTCCCCCCAGAGGAGATGCTGGGGATTGACTTTGTTATCCCAAATACAAAATATTTAGAAGACAAAATTACCAATATCAGAGGGATAATCATTACCCACGGCCACGAAGATCATATTGGAGCTTTGCCTTATATTCTTAAAAGAATAGGCAATCCAATAATTTACACCGCGCCTCTTACAAAAGGTTTAATAGAAGTTAAGCTTGAGGAATTTAATATTGCCCCCCCACGCATTGAAATAATAAAACCAAATCAGAAAATTAAATTAGGGGTTTTTGAAATTGAACCATTTGAAGTGAACCATTCTATCCCTGATACTTTAGGGTTAATTATTAATACTCCTCTAGGAATTTTAGTACATATGAGTGATTTTAAAATTGATTTCACGCCCGTATCTGGGAAGCCCCTTAATTTATCTAAATTAGCTGAGGTAAGCAAAAATGGGGTTTTGGCTCTTTTTTCTGATAGCACTAATGTAGAAGTGCCTGGCTATACTCTATCTGAAAAAGCTGTAGGTGAGAATTTTAAGAAAATTTTTTCCCAAGCAGAAGGAAGGATTATTATTTCTAGTTTTGCCTCTTTAATTAATAGAATTCAACAGGTATTTGATGCATCCAAAAGATTCGGTAGGTTTGTGTTTCTTTCGGGAAGAAGTTTGATAGACAATGTGAAGATTGCGATGAAATTGGGTTATCTTAAGGCCCCAAAAGATTTGCTTATTGATGCTCATACTTTGAAAAGATTGCCAGATGACAAAATAACAATTATGTGTACTGGTTCCCAAGGCGAGATGTACTCTGCTTTAAGTCGGATGGCTTCCTCAGAGCACCCTCATATTAAAATTAAACCAGGAGATACAGTAATTATTTCTGCTTCTCCTATCCCAGGCAATGAATCTGCAATAAATAGAACCATAAACAATCTTTTCCGCTTGGGCGCAGAAGTTATTTATGGGAAGGAATTTGATATTCACGTTTCGGGCCATGCTTCTAGAGAAGAATTAAAGAGCATTTATGCTATAGTAAAGCCTAAATATTTTATTCCCCTTCATGGGGAAGACAGGCATTTAATTTTGCATTGTAGGATGATTCAAGAGATGGGACACCCTCCCCAAAATGCTTTTGCATTAGAAGATGGGAGAGTGCTAGAAATAGATAGAAATCAAAATGCGCGTTTGCGAAAAGAATCAGTTCCAGGAGGATATGTTCTGGTTGATGGTTTAGGCGTGGGGGATGTTGGAGATGTAGTTTTACGTGATCGCCAGGCAATGAGTGAGGATGGGGTTTTAATGATAGTTTGCGTTGTCGACCACAAGAGCGCTGAGCTTTTATCAAGTCCTGATATTATTTCAAGGGGTTTTGTCTATATGCGTGCCCAAGAAACATTAATTCAGGCTGTTAGGAAAGAGGTGAGAAAGATAATGCAGAAATACAACTCCAATCATCCAGGAGAATGGTCCCATGTTAAGAATGAATTGCGTGACAAAATTGGAGAGTTTCTTTTTAGAAAAACAGAGAGGAGGCCCCTTATATTGCCAGTTATTATTGAGGTTTAGTTTTTTGGAGTTTTCTTTTATAATAGAAACATGGGTCGACCTAAAAAGGAAGAGCTAGAGAAAAAAGCAGAACTTATAGAAAAAGAAATAAAGCAAAAAAGAGAAATATTTGGTATTTTTTTGATAGCTTTAGTTTTTTTAATTTTCTTTTCTCTTATCGGGAAGGCTGGTTTTTTGGGCACATATCTTAATAAAATATTGCTATTTTTAGGTGGCAAGGCAGTTTATTTTATACCTTTTTTACTTTTGCCTTTTATTTATTATTTAATTAGAGGGAAGGGGGTAAATTTAAATAATATCCTCGGAGCAATTTTTATTTTTCTTTCTTTTTCAGCTTTATTCTCTCTTTTGGCTATAACAGAAGATATTTCTTTCTTCTTAGAAGGAGGGGGCGGAGGGATTATAGGTTATGGTTTGGGATTTATATTTTATAAATTATTCTCTTTTTTGTTGGGTTTTTTGTTATTGCTCTTGTGGGCTTTAATAGGGGTACTTTTGAGTTTAAATATTACCCTATCTTTGGTTATCTCTTTCTTTAGAAAGAAAAAGCCACTAGAAGAGAAGGAAGAGGAAGTTATAACCGCATCTCCTTTCAGGAGAAAGGCTTTATCTTTGTTCCCTTTTGCCTCCAAAGAAAATAAAGATACCTCTTTGGTAGAGGGTGAAACCAAAGAAGGAGGCCTTGGAATTTCTGACAAAGATTGGCCCTTCCCCCCTTTGGATCTTTTAAGCCCCGAGGAGGAAAGACCTAAAGAAGCCCAGGATTTAGAAAGAATGGCCGGAATAATTAAAAAAACCCTTGCTGATTATGGTATAGAGGTAGAGATAGGAGAGATTAATGTTGGCCCTACTTTTACTCAATTTACATTTAAAACAAAAACAGGCGTGAAATTAAGCCAGATAGTTTCTCGCTCAGATGAAATTGCATATGCCTTAGCGCGTCATCCTATAAGAATTGAGGCACCAATTCCGGGCAAAACAGCAGTTGGAATTGAAGTTCCAAATAAAACCCCTGCATTGGTAAGGTTAAGGTCATTACTTGAATCAGAAGAATTTAGTTCTTCTAAATCATATCTTGCTTTCCCCCTAGGTAAAGATGTCTCTGGGGGAGTTTTTGTAGGCGATATAGGTTCCATGCCTCATCTTTTGATTGCTGGTGCTACCGGAGCAGGGAAAAGTATTTGTTTAAATAGTATTTTGATCTCCCTGCTTTACAGAAACTCTCCCCGGACTTTAAAATTAATTTTAGTTGATCCCAAAAGAGTTGAGTTTTCTTTTTATAATGATATACCTCATCTTTTGGCTCCTGTGATTAATGATGTTGAAAAGTCAATCTATGCTTTTAGATGGGCCACCGGAGAAATGGATAAACGTTATATTTTACTTCAGGAAAGCGGCAAGAGAAATATCGATGAATACAATCGTTCAGTAGACAGCGAGAAAAGACTTCCTTATATTTTGATAATTGTAGATGAACTTGCTGATTTAATGGCCCAAGCGCGGCGGGAAGTTGAGTCATCAATTGTAAGATTGACCCAGATGGCAAGAGCTACGGGTATTCATATGGTTTTAGCAACTCAAAGACCAAGTACGGATGTAATTACAGGTCTTATTAAAGCAAATATTACTCATAGAATTGCTTTTCAAGTTGCTTCACAGATCGATTCAAGAACAATTTTAGATAGAGCAGGTGCAGAAAAATTATTGGGTAGAGGAGATATGCTTTATCAAAGCGCAGATTCTCCTAAGCCCAAGCGTTTACAGGGTCCATTTGTTGCCGAGGAAGAAATAAAAAGGGTTGCCAGCTTTTTGCGTGAACGAGGAAAGGCAGAATATAGTGAAGAGTTAACAAAAGCCTCTTTTGCAAATATCGAACTTGAAAAAGCCTCCGATTCACTTTTGATAAGAGCAATAGAAGTTGTTGTCCGGCATAAAAAAGCATCAACTACTTTGCTTCAAAATAAATTAGGCATAGGATATGTCAGAGCAGCAAGGTTAATTGATATGTTGGAGGAAAGAGGGGTTATCGGTCCCCCCCAAGGCTCAAAGCCAAGAGAGGTTCTAATAGATGAAGAGCAATTACAAGAGATGTTAGATAAAAACTTATTATAAAATTAAGCTGGACAATGGAGGCAAAATTCACAAAAAAAGATATTTGTCCACGTGAAACTTTAGGGGAAGTACTAAAGAACCAAAGAATTGCAAGGGGCATCTCTTTAAAAAATGCCGCGCGCAAAACCCTAATTCGCTATCGTTATCTTTACGAATTAGAAAAAAATAATTTCAAAGCTTTGCCTCCAGAACCCTATGGCTCTTTTTTTGTGAAAAAATATGCCGAGTTTTTAGGTTTAGATAGTAAATATATAAGTTTGTGGTACCAAAGAGAAACTAATATTTTAAATTTTTCTGAGACTATAGTTCCAAAAGAATTTAAATTTAGCCTGTGGAGTCTTCTTAAAAGAAGATTGCTTTTTATTTTGCTTTCAATGTTTGCTTTGGCTGCTTTAAGCTTATTCATGGCTTATGAAGTTTTGGGTTTCACCCAGGGGCCCTTTCTTAAAGTTGTCTCACCAGCCTTGAATGAAAGCTATACTAAAGAATCTGTGTATACAATTAGAGGAATTAGTGAGGAGGGAACCTCAGTTTATTTGAATGGCACCCTTATAGAGTCAAAAAATGGAATTTTTGAAAAAGAGGTAGTTTTAAAGCCCGGCAGGAATGAATTTTTAATAGAGGGCATAGGCAGTTTGAACAAAAAGACCGAAAAAAGTTTTATTATCTGGAGTCTTAAAGATAATAAATAATTTTTGGTTCTAAATTTGTTTGTTAACCTTTTATTTATGGTTTTTGATTTTAATTTTTTAAATAAAGATAAAAATTTGACAAATATTTTTAAGCTTTTAAAATTAAACTAGTAACTAAAATTTAATATGGCCCAAGACAAACGGAAAGAGGCGATCAAAATTGCACTTGAGCAGATTGAGAGAAATTTTGGCAAGGGTTCAATTATGCCATTGGGAGCATCAGTAGCTTTAGATGTAGAGACAATACCCACAGGTTCATTATCTTTAGATTTGGCCTTAGGAGTAGGGGGATTGCCTAAAGGAAGAATAGTTGAGATTTATGGCCCAGAGGCCTCTGGTAAAACTACTTTAGCTTTGCATGTTATAGCAGAAGCTCAAAAACGAGGTGGTTTAGCCGCATTTATTGATGCAGAGCATGCTTTCGACCCTGAATATGCTCAAAAAATAGGTGTTAAACTTGAAGATTTATTAGTGTCCCAGCCAGATACCGGAGAACAGGCTTTAGAAATAGCAGAGACCCTAGTTCGTTCGAATGCTTTGGATGTCATTGTAATTGATTCAGTAGCAGCATTGGTGCCCAAGGCTGAAATAGAAGGAGAAATGGGGGATGCTCAGATAGGTTTGCAAGCTCGATTAATGAGCCAGGCTTTAAGAAAATTGGCGGGTAGTGTGTCAAAATCAAAAACAATGGTTATTTTTATTAATCAGATTAGAATGAAGATTGGAGTTCTCTTTGGCAATCCTGAAACAACCCCAGGAGGGCTTGCTTTAAAATTTTACTCTTCAGTTAGAATGGAAATTAGACGAATTGGACAGATAAAGAAAGGAGACGAAATTGTAGGTAATCGAGTCCTGGTTAAAATAGTCAAAAATAAAGTTGCTCCTCCATTTAAAACAGCAGAATTTGATATTAAATATGGTCAAGGCATTGATAGATTAAGCGAAATTTTAGATGTCGGAGAAAAACTAAAAATTATTTTAAAGAAGGGCAACACTTATTTTTTCGGTAAGAATAAATTAGGCTTAGGTAGAGAGAAAAGCCTCGCTCTTTTAAGAGAGGATAAAAAATTGGCGCAAAAAATAGAGAAAGAAATTTTTTCCTCAATTAAGAAATGAAATATAGTTTTAAAAGAAAGGGAAGATTCTTTGAGGTTGTTTATAAGCGCAAGAAATATCTATTGACCCCTTATTTTTATAAGTCTCTTGAAAAGTTATTTTTAGAGAATGTTTCTTTGGGGGAAATAGAAAAGAATTTATTTTCTATTTTAAAAGAAAGGGTTCTTTATATTTTAAGTTTAAGAGATAGAACAGAGAAGGAAATAAAGCTTTATCTTAAAAGACTAAGGCTTGAAAGATTTGAGAGAAAAATTATTATTTTTTTAAAAAAATTAAATTTTTTAAATGAAAAGGAATTTGTGAAAAAATTTATTGAGGGAGGGAAAAATAAAAGAAAGGGTCCCTATTTTATTAAAAAGAAACTTTTGGAGAAGGGGTTAGATAAAAATATAGTTGAAGAAATTTTAAATCAAAGTTATACTAAAGATGAGGAAAGGAAAATTGCAAATATATTAGCAAGGAGGTATCTTCAAAAAACAAAAAAACCAAAAATAAAGGATTTAGCAAAGCTGGCAAATTTTTTAAAAAATCGAGGTTTTAGACTGGGGGTAATTTATCAAATAATTTCATTTTATGAAGAAAGCAACTTCAAAGGAGAGGGTTTTAAGTAGTCTTTATTATTTTGGTCCACTTGGGGTCATAGCATTTTTGAAAAATTCAAGTGATTTTGAAAAATTTCATGCCATTCAGGGGCTTGGACTTTTTTATTTATTTATTTTGCTGATGCTGTGGGCATTTTTTTCCTTATTTGTTGTGCCTATTTTAGTGGTGGTATCTTTGATTGGTTTTTGTGGAATATTATTTTGGATAGGTGAAGGTTTATATTATTCTATATCTGGCAAGAAAGTAAGATTAAAGGGAATTGAATTTTTAACCTCTGCTCTTAAAGAAAGCTTAATCCAAAAAATTTAATTTTAATTAAAGGAGGGAATGAAAATAAAAATTGTAGCAACAATAGGACCTGCTTCGGGAGATTTTGAAATCCAAGAAGAAATGGTAAAAGCAGGGCTAAATTGTGCTAGGTTTAATTTTTCCCATGGAAATTACGATGAATTTAAGAGATGGACTTTTAATCTAAGAAAAATAGCCCAAAATTTAAATAGGCCCCTGGCTATAATGCAAGACCTGCAAGGTCCTCGTATTAGGGTCGGATCCTTAGAGAAAGAAGTTTTATTAAAAGAAGGAGATATAATTAAAATAGGCTTTAAAGAGGGAGACGGAGATATTTTTTTAGATAATTCATCTATTTTTGAAGATTTAAAGCCAAAAGAAAGAATTTTGTTTCAAGAAGGAGAAGTGGAGGTTTTGATAAAAGAAAAAGATAAAACTTGCTTAATAGGCGAAGTCATAAGAGGGGGAAAGATCGAGGCAAGGAAAGGAGCTAATTTTCCTGATTCTAAATTAAATCTCTCTTCTTTGGGCCACAGAGATGAAAAAGATGCTTTGTATGGTTTAGAATTGGGAGTTGACTATGTTGCCCTTTCTTTTGTGCGAAAAGCAGAGGATATTGAACAGCTGAGAAAATTTTTAGCTTTGCACACAAAAAGACCACTTCCTAAAATCATAGCTAAGATAGAGAAGAGAGAGGCTGTGGATAATATTGAAAGCATACTTAAAGCTGCTGACGGAATTATGGTAGCAAGAGGAGATTTAGGGATAGAAATTCCTCGCGAACACGTGCCTTTAATCCAAAAAGAATTGGTAAATAAAGCACGAGCTCATGGGAAACTAGTTATCATTGCCACCCAAATGTTGGAAAGCATGATTCATAGACCCATCCCCACACGAGCAGAAGTTAGCGATGTCGCCAATGCCATCCTTGATGGAGCAGATAGCGTAATGCTCTCTGAGGAGACTTCGGTTGGGAATTACCCAGTAGAGTCTGTAGAGCAAATGGCTAAAATTATTAAGCATACAGAAAAGTTTTTAAAAGAAATGCCACTTGAGCATTCAGTTTCAGAGGTTGATGTTTTGGGTAAAGCTGCTTGTGGGATGGCTTTGAGAGTTATGGCGAAATATATAGTTTGTGTAACAAATTCAGGATACACCGCTTTGATGATTTCAAAGCATCGCCCACCAGTGCCCATAATTGCCCTTACCCCCTTTGAGCAAGTTTATAGGCAATTAAGTTTGGTGTGGGGAATTGAACCCAAAGTTTTGCCCCTTTTCCATACTACAGATGAATTAATTTTTCAGTCAGTAGATTGTCTAAAAAAATATAAATTAGTTAAACCAAAAGATAAGATAATAATTTTGGCAGGTCATCCCGCAGGCGAAGCAGGTCATACTAATCTTTTGAAGATGCAAACTATAGATTAATATGGAAAATAAAGAAGTAGTATGGATTAAGGAAGTTTCAAAGGAAGATGTTTTACTTGCAGGTGGCAAAGGTGCAAATCTTGGAGAAATGATTAGAGCAAATTTCCCAGTTCCCTTGGGTTTTATAGTAACTACTAAAGCTTATTTCAATTTCATAAAAAGATATCACCTTGAAGAGGTTATAAAAGAAGAGCTTTTGGCATTGAACTATGAAGATAACAAGATTTTAGAAAGCGCTTCCTCTATTATAAAAGAAGCAATTGAAGATGCGGAAATCCCTCAGGAATTATCGCAAAAAATAGTTTCTTTTTACAAGGCCATGGGTGAACCTTATGTTGCTGTCAGGTCTTCTGCTTCGGCTGAAGATTTACCAGAAGCTTCTTTTGCTGGCCAACAGGCTACTTTTTTGAATGTTAAAGGAGAAAAAAAGTTATTATTAGCAATTAAAAAATGTTGGGCTTCGTTATTTGAGCCAAGAGCAATTTATTATAGATTTGTCCAAAAGTTTGACCACCTAAAAGTTGGTCTCGCAGTAGTTGTACAAGAAATGATAGATTCAGAGGTTTCAGGAGTGATGTTTACTGTCGACCCTTTAACTAATGATAAAAATTTAATTGATATAGAGGCTGTGTATGGCTTGGGGGAAGCAATTGTTTCAGGAGCATTGACTCCTGATAGATATTTAGTAAAAAAAGGAAGTTTTTTGCCCGTTAAAAAAGAAATTGTTAAGCAAAGTTGGCTTCTTAAGAAAGAGAAGGGAGTGACAAAAAGAATAAATGTGCCTTATGGTGAACAGCGAAAGCAGAAGCTTTCTGAAGACCTTTTAATTTTACTCGCTAGATTAGGATACAAAATAGAAAGACATTATAAATTCCCCCAAGATATAGAATGGGCAGTAAAAGATAAGAAAATATATATTGTTCAATCTCGACCTGTTACAACGTTAGGAAAGAAAAAGGAGGGTAAAGAATTAATTAAAAAAGGCCGCGTTCTTTTAAAAGGTCAAGCTGCATCAATAGGTAAAATATCTGGAAGAGTGAAAATTATCCACTCGCCCTCTGAGCTTTCAAAAGTTAAAAAAGGAGATATTTTGGTTACCAAAATGACAAATCCTAGTTTTGTACCCGCAATGCGTAAAGCAAAAGCAATTATTACTGATGAAGGAGGTCCTACCTCTCATGCTGCTATTGTTTCAAGAGAGCTCGGTATTCCGTGTGTAGTAGGTACTTCTGAGGCAACAAAAATTTTAAAGGAAAATGAATTGGTTACAGTAGATGGCGACCAGGGGCTAGTTTATGCAGGAGATTTAGTTTTAGAAAGAAAAAAGGAGGTTTATTATAAAAAACTTCCCAAAACAAAAACTAAAATTTATGTCAATTTAGGAGAAGTAGGCGCAGTAAAGAGAATAGCAAAGATGGATGTCGATGGGGTGGGGCTATTAAGAGCAGAGTTTATGATAGCAGAATTCGGGCTTCATCCTAATTATTGTTTAGAAAATAAAGAAGAAAATAAATTTATAAAGAACTTAACTTTAGGAATCCAGGAATTTGCAAAGGGTTTTTATCCAAGACCTGTCATTTATCGGGCAACTGATTTTAAAACAAATGAATATAGAAATTTGAAGGGAGGAGAAAAATATGAGAAGGAAGAATCAAACCCAATGATTGGTTATCGAGGTGCAATGCGCTATATCCAGGAGAAAGAAGTGTTTGCTTTAGAAATAGAGGCAATAAAAAATGTAAGAAAAAAATATAATAATGTTTGGTTAATGATTCCTTTTGTAAGGACACTCGAGGAAATGGAGAGAATTCTTTTAATGTTAAAGCTTTTTGGTTTGCAAAAAAGTAAAGATTTTAAAGTTTTAGTTATGTGCGAAGTCCCCTCTGTTGTAATTTTGGCTGATAAATTTATAAAAGTAGGAGTCGATGGTTTTTCGATAGGCTCCAATGACTTAACCCAACTCATTTTGGGTTTAGATAGAGATAATGAAAAAATTGCTTATGAGTTTGACGAAAGGAATGAAGCTGTACTCTGGGCAATAAAAAGAGTAATAAAACTTGCTCATAAAGAGGGAGGTACAGTTTCAATTTGTGGTCAAGCACCATCTCGCTATCCAGAATATGTGGAATTTTTAGTAAGAGAAGGAATAGACTCAATTTCAGTTAATCCAGATGCTATAGTTGAAACCAAAAAATTAGTTTCTAAAATAGAAAAAGGTATAAATAAATAGTTTATTATTTTGTTGTCTCTACTTCTACAAAGGTTTTAAGAATTTTTTTACCGTAAAAATTTTTTACTTTTTTTCTGAAAAATTTTACTCTACCTCTTTTTTTAGCAAATAAAGTGTGGTCTTTTCCAATACCTACATTTTTGCCTGGCTCATATTTTGTCCCTCTTTGCCTTATAATAATTTCTCCCTCTTTTATTAATTCTAAACTGCCTCGTTTAAGCCCGAGTCTTTTTGAATGGCTATCTCTTCCTAGTTTTGTTGAACCTTGTGAAGCTTTATGTGCCATAAGCAAAAAGGATAGCAAATAATTTGTTATTAGTCAACTGGGAAAACAAAATGGAAGTAAATTTGTCTAAAATAATTTTTTTTGTTAAATTTAAAAATTATGCGGAAGAAAGATTTTGTGCATTTACATGTTCACTCTCATTATTCTATTTTGGATGGTTTGTCAAAGATAGATGATTTAGTGAATAAAGCAAAATCATTGGGACAAAGAGCTTTAGCCTTAACAGACCACGGAGCAATGTATGGTGCCGTAGAGTTTTTTCTAAAAGCAAAAGATAAAGGCATCAAACCGATAATTGGTTCAGAAGTTTATGTTGCGCCTCGATCATTAAGCGACAAAACAAAAGAGGATGTAAACCCTTACCATTTAGTATTATTAGCGAAAAATGAAGAAGGCTATAAAAATTTAATGCGTCTTTTAACAATCGCACATCTTAGAGGTTACTATTACAGACCCAGAGTTGATAAAAAAATTCTTAAAAAATACTCAGAAGGGCTTGTAGCATTAAGCGCCTGTTTGCAAGGAGAAATTCCTAGATTAATCCTTTTAAAAAAAGATAAAGAACTGAAAGAGGCACTCTTTTTTTATAAAGAAGTATTCGGAGAAGACTTTTATTTGGAAATCCAGCCTCACTTTAATTTTAGTGAACAAGAATTAGTCAACAAAGAGATCGTAAAATTAGGTAAAAAATATGATATCGAGGTAGTTGCAACTCAGGACTCTCATTATTTAGAAAAAAATGATAAAGAAGCTCATGAAGCATTATTATGTATCCAAACAGGAACTTTTCTTTCAGATAAAAATAGAATGTCAATGGCAATGGATAATTTCCACCTTTCTTCCCAAGAGGAAATGTGGAAAGCATTTAAATCTTTGCCCGAAGTTTTAAATAATACATTGAAGATAGCAGAAAAAATTGAATTTGAACTTAAGCTTCCAGATAAATTGCTTCTGCCTCGCTTCCCCCTGCCAAAAGGCTATACAGCTGAGGAATATCTTAGAGAATTAGCTTTTAGGGGCCTTGCTTGGCGGTATGGTAATCTTTCGAGAGAAGTAGCCCAGGCCCATAAAGCAAGAAAGATTAAAATCAAAAGGAAAGTTTTGGAAAGATTGAATTATGAGCTTGAAGTAATAGATAAAACAGGATATGCCTCTTATCTTTTAATTGTTGCGGATTTTGTTAATTATGCAAAAAACAATGGGATTGCTGTGGGGCCAGGAAGAGGAAGTGCTGCTGGAAGTTTAGTTTGCTATTTATTAGGCATCACTGATATCGACCCTTTAAGATATGGTTTAATTTTTGAAAGATTTTTAAATCCAGAAAGAGTTTCACCGCCAGATATTGATGTGGATTTTTCTGATAATCGAAGAGACGAGGTAATACAATATGTCAAAAAGAAATACGGCGAAGACAAAGTGGCCCAAATCGCTACTTTTGGAAAAATGGAAAGTAGACAAGCTGTTAGAGATGTGGCAAGAGTGATGGGTCTTTCTTATTCAGAAGGCGACAGGATAGCAAAAGCCATCCCCTTTGGCGTAAAATTAAAAGATGCCCTTAATTTATCTGTGGAACTCAGAGAGATGTATGAAAAAGAGGATAATGTAAAAAGAGTTATTGATTTGGCACAGCGCTTGGAAGGAGTCGTGAGGCAAACTGGCATTCATGCGGCAGGCGTAGTTATTGCTCCCGAAGCTTTACCTAATTTTTCACCACTCCAAAGAGCGCCAAAAGGAGAACTAGCTATCACTACGCAGTATTCTATGTATGATTTAGAAAAATTAGGTTTAATAAAAATGGATTTTTTAGGGCTTTCAAATTTAACCATAATCCAACAGACATTAAGAGTAGTTAGAAAAACACGGGGCATAGAAATTGAAGTTTCTAATTTGCCGCTAGATGATAAAAAAACTTTTAAACTCCTTTCAGAAGGACATACTATAGGAGTTTTTCAATTTTCTTCTGAAGGGATGAGGAAAAATTTAAAAGAGCTCAAACCAACCGCTATTGAGGATTTAATTGCAATGGTAGCTCTTTATAGACCGGGGCCGATGAGCTTTATCCCGCAATATATTGAAGGAAAACATTTCGGGAAAGTAAAATATCTTCACCCAAAGCTTGAGCCAATCCTCAAGGAAACTTTTGGGATAGCAGTTTATCAGGAGCAAATTTTAGAGATAGCAAAGCAACTAGCAGGTTTTTCTTATGGAGAAGCAGATATTTTACGTCGAGCAATTGGTAAAAAAATAAAAGAATTGTTAACTGAGCAAAGGGAAAAAATGATTAAAGGAATGATTAGCAAAGGAATTGATAAAAGAACAGCGATAAAAATTTGGGAGTTTATTCAGCCCTTTGCAAGATATGGATTTAATAAATCACATGCAGCAGGTTATGGAATGATTGCTTATATTACTGCATATTTAAAAGCCAATTTCCCATCAGAGTTTATGTCAGCAGTTTTAACTTCAGATATGCAAGATTTAGATAAAATTGCTCGTGATATTACAGAATGCGAGGAAATGGGCATAAAAATTATGTCACCAGATGTAAATGAATCTTTTTCTGAATTTGGAGTTAAAAAAGATACTGGTGATATCCGATTTGCTTTGGCAGCAATTAAAAATATTGGCGAAGTACCTGCACATTCAATAGTTGAAGAACGAAAACAAAATGGCGTTTATAAGAACTTAGAAGATTTTTTAAGAAGATTGGGGCCAATTTTAAATAAGAAGATTTTAGAAAGTTTAATAAAATCAGGTGCCCTAGACTGTTTTGGCGAAAGAGGAATGCTGCTTGGGAATTTAGAGGCGCTTTTAAAATATTGCTCTTTGAGTTCTAAAAAATTAAATTCCAACCAAATTGACTTGTTTGGCTCACGAAAGATTTTTGAAGAAAAAATAGCTCTTGATGAAAATATCCCTCCCGCCTCAGACCAGCAGAAAATGAGTTGGGAAAGGGAACTTTTAGGAATTTATCTTTCTATCCATCCGCTAGACAAATATCAAAAACTTTTAAAAGCCTTGCCCTATAACATTAAAGATTTAAAAAAGAAAAGAGAGAATTCTGAAGTTATAGTTGTTGGAGTTGTTTCTAATATCCAGCGTGTATATACAAGAACCCAAGAATTAATGCTTTTTGTAAAGCTTGAAGATAAAACTGGTTCAGTTGAGGCTTTGGTTTTCCCCAGGGTTTTAGACCAATTCGGAGAAGTATTTCAATTAGATGAAGTAATAGGAATCAAAGGAAGAGTAACCTTTAAGGAAAGGGGTGGAAAAAATACAGAGCCAAAAATTATCGTTGAGAAGGCGAGAAAAGCCGCTGATATAAAAATTAATCACAAGGTGTGAGATTGTTTAAGCCAATAATCTTTTAGGTCTATAATTTGTTTTTTAAGTTTTTCTGGTTTCGCTACCCTTTCAATTACAAGTTTGCCAGAGTGTGTTTTTATAATTAAATCACCAAAATCTAAAAGCATTGCTTTTATTCCTTCGATTCTGCAACTTATTTCTAAAATGTCTTCTAATCTTATCTCTCTAATTTCAATTTTAAAAGGCTTTATTTGTTTTCTTGCCCACAATCTTTTGTTTGTCAAAAGAATTTTATTTTTATAAAAGCGAGCATAAGAAAGAATTGCATATGTCCAGAAAATGCTGGCCGATATTAGGAAGGAGACAAAGAACCAGAATGAAAAACCAGCTTTTGCTAAAGCAAAACCCAAAATTAAAAAGGAAAAAAATAGCGACCAAAATAATGGCCAGACTAAAAAATAAATATGTGGTCCTATTTCTAGTAAAATTTGTTCGTCTTCTTCTAAGTCAATCATATTTTAATTAACGTAAGAAATAGGGAAGCAAAAGACCCAAAAGAATAATTATAGTAACTAAAATTAAAATTATTCTTTTAAATTCCTGCATTTTTTACCTTCTATTATATCTAAAAGCGCAAAAAATATCAGGCATATAAATACTAAAATCATAAGGCCAAAAAATTTGGTTTTATTTGAAGCGCTAAATACCACTAGCCCAAAAGTAAGGGCTATAAGCCAAAAAAATACCACAATTTGTTTTGGGGCAAGGCCCAAACGTAATAAGCGGTGGTGAAAATGGTTTTTATCAGCAATAAAAATATTTTTTCTATTTTGGATTCTTTTAAAAATTACCCATAATCCATCTAGTATCGGGAACCCCAATACCAAAAATGAGGTAGCAAGTTTTGAGCCGCCAAGAATTGACACAACTGCAATCATAAATCCTAAGAAATTACTCCCCGAATCACCCATAAAGATGGAGCCTTTAAAGAAATTAAAAGGGAAAAACCCAAGCAAAGCTCCTATCATAATAGCGCTTAAAAATACCGCAGGAAAAGCATTAACCCATGGGAGAAGTGCCGTGTAAATTATCGCCAAAAAAGTAATAACTCCCATCCCCGACGCCAATCCATTTAGGCCATCCAGCCAATTGACAATATTTATAAGAAGAATAACCCAAAGGATTGTTCCAATAATTTGTAATGGCAAAGAAAGATGGAAAAATCCCAAAAAGGGAATTTGGACCACCTCTATTTTTAAGCCTCCCTTTATTAAAATTAGACTTGCTATTATTTGTCCAAACAATCTTAAATAAGGAGAAAGAGTTTTTTTGTCATCTATGAGGCCAAGAAGAAATATAATTAAAGATGAGATAAAAAAATATAATAAAAGTTTTGAGTCAACAATCAGGGTTTTGGATATTAAAAAAAGAGCAATCAAAATCCAAAAAACCACAAAAAAAACTATTCCTCCTGTTCTTGGGACGGGTTTTGAATGGATTTTTCTTTCACTAGGTAAATCTAAAATTTTAAATTTATTACCCAATTTTATCGCCAAAGGTGAAATTAGTGTTGAAAGTAGAAAGCTCACCCAAAAACTTAAAATATATATCATAGATTATAAAAATAATAATTCATGAGCAGTTTTGTAATTTGAATGAATTTCCTCACTATCAAACCAAAGAGCAATTTCTCTTTTAGCACTTTTTGGTGAGTCTGAGGCATGGATGAGATTTTTTACAGCACGATTTTTTAAATTAGAAAATTCATAAGATTCATGGCTTGCGAAATCGCCCCTGATTGTTCCCGGCGGTGCCTTACGAGGTTCTGTGGGGCCTATTATTTTTCTTGTAATTTCAATAGCATGGGGAGCTTCTAGTACTATTGCAATTGTGGGTCCTGATTTTAATATCTCTGCATTCCAATTTTGAATTTTTTTTCCATATTCCATATGGTTTTTGTAGGGGAATTTTTTGCCTTCTTTTTCCATAGTTTTCTTTGCTTTTTTAAATACTTCTTTTGCCCAATTCTCATCTAAAAAATAATGATTTCTTGCAAATTCTTCGTCTGCCCACACCATTTTTAGGGCAATAATTTTCAAACCCGCTTCTTCAAGTCTTGTGATTATTTTTCCCACAATACCCTTTTTTACTGCATCTGGTTTAATTAAAACCAGGGTTCTCTCATTTAATTCTTTCATATTTTAGTCTTTTAATTTATTTATTGCTTTCTTTAATATTTTATCATCTTTTAAATTACCGAGTATTCCCAATGTGAGATTTTTGGTATTAAAAACTTTTCGAGAGAGCGCCTTGAGATTAGAGAAATTTGCTTCCGAAATTATTCCAAAGAGCTCTTTAATTGAGATAATTTTTCCCAAAGACATTTCAAGATACAAAGGGAAATTTGCTATAAATGATGGCTTATCGCTTGAAATTTCAATTTCTCCTTTTGCAGCCATTTTTGCATTTTCTATTTCTTTTTTAGAAAATCCTTTTTTGACCTTATTTAGAATTACCATAATTTTATCTAAGGCTTCTTCTAGTTTTTCCTGAGAAACCCCTGTAGATATATCAAAGACAGCAAAATCTTTAAAAGTTTCTGAAAGAGCATGGACATCATAACAAAGGCCACTTTCAGAGCGGAGCTCTTTAAAAAGTATAGAGTTTAGACCCTTCCCCAGAATTCTAGATATTAAAGAAAGATATATTTTTTCTTTTAGCGAAAGCGAGTCTGAGTCAAATAATAACTTAATTTTTATTTGATTTAGTTTTCTTTTGAATATTTTCATTCTTGGCTGCCGGGGGGATTTATATATTGGCCTCCCTTTTATTTTAATGCTTCCCTTTTCTGGCAATAATTTTTCAATTTTCTCTTTTAGCTTATCGGGGATATATCCGCCAAAATTAATTGTTAGGTTAGAAGGGGAAATAAATCTTTCCCACCATTTAATTATTATTTTTGAATTTAAATCTTCTAAACTCTCCTCTGTGCCTTCAATCGGAAGAGAAATGGGGTGGTGCGGGTTTAATAAAGAATAAGTCTTTTCTGAAATATAAGTATCAGGATCGTCTTTTGCCCATTTAATTTCTTCCAAAATCACCTTTTTTTCTTTTTCAATTTCCTCTTCTTTTTTTATCGCCGTGGGCCTAAAGACAATATCAAAAAGTAGAGGCAGGGTTTTTTCGATAGCAGACGCAGGAGAGGTAATAAAAAAGGAAACGTTTTCTTCGGCGGTATAGGCATTAATTGAGCCTCCGTATTTTTCAATCGCCTCACCTATTTTTTGTTCAGAGGGATAGTGTTGGCTTCCTTTAAAAACAATGTGCTCCAAAAAATGTGAATAACCTGCAGTTTTTTTTGTTTCAAAGAAATTACCTAGTTTAAAATTTAATGATACAAAACTTGAATGGGCATTTTTTAAAGGCGAAATAAAAAATCGACTATTTTTTATTTTTGTTTGCTCAAAGACAGGGTACTTCATAAGAGTTAAAATTAAATTAAATTTGATAACATTGCAATAATAAAACCTTGTATAAATAATCCTAAAAATATATAAAAAATACTTTTTATTTTATTCGCCCCAAAAAGATAAGCAACTAATGCCGCCGTGTAGCTTCCTCCTAAAATAGGGATTGGTATTGTAGCAAGAATAAATATTAGCCCTTCTTTTAAAATTCTGAAGCGCTCTTTTTGTTTATCTTGTGTATGTTCAAAAATTTTATCTTTTATTTTTCTTAAAGCCTCTACTTTCCCAATTGTTTTTTCAAAATACTGCAAGAAAAGAAGCACTAAAACGCCACCTAACAAACTTCCCAAGACACCCAAAATTAATGATAACCAAAAATTTAAGTGATAATGTGTGATTGCTAATGGCAATGAGCCCCTTAATTCTGTTATGGGAATAAGGCTCAAAATAAAAATCCACAGATAGTATTTCATCTAATAAATATTAATACTAGAGTGATTAAAGCCACAATAAAGCGCCATACAGAAAATGGCCAAAGCCTATTTCGCTCTAAATATTTTAATAACCACCAAATAGTTAAGTAACTTAGAATAAAAGTTAGTATAAAGCCAAATATATAATAATTAAACATTGAGCTCCGGGCTTCAAAATTAGAAAACTCTAAAATATTAGCAGCTAAAATTGCGGGGGCGGCAAGTAAAAATGAAAAACGAGCCGACTCTTTTCTTGAAAGACCTAAAAATAGAGCGATTGATATTGTGATACCAGAACGAGACACTCCGGGCACTAGAGCCAATGCTTGGCCAACACCAATTAGTAAGGCCTTCCAAGTTTTAAGTTCTTTTATTGACTCCCTCCCTTTTATTGTATCAGCTAAAAGCAAAACTACGCCAAAAACAATTAAATTGGAGATCACTATATACTCTGATTGCCAAAAAGGGGGCTCAGTTTTTTTAAGAACTAAACCTAAAAATAAAGCAGGGATTGATCCAATTATTATTTTAAAAAACAAAGAATTTATAAAATTTATTTTTGTCTCTTTAAAAATATCTACCCACTCTCTGAAAAAGAAAATAACCAAAGCAAGCCCAGAAGCAAGATGAATTAATATATTAAAAGATAAATCAAACTCTTTGAATCCAAAAATTTTTTCTACAAGTAGCAAATGCCCAGATGAAGAAATTGGCAGAAACTCGGTAATAGATTGTACAAAAGAAAGTAGTGCGGTTTTAAAAATCATAAAATTAATTATAAGTGAATAAAATAAGGATTTAAAGATTTTATTAAAAGCCCCACTTTGCACAATGCAAAGTGGGGCTAGCCTTATCTGTAGCAATCAAGGCAAAGATTTGACGTAGGAAGGCCGATTGCTTCGCATAGGTCTTCAATTCTCTGATATATTAAAGTATCTGCCCCTATGATATTTTTTATTTCATCCACTGTATGATATTGAGCGATGAATTCTTCTTCTTTTTGGGGAGGCTGAGCATAGGGGCAGTATCTAACAGAAGGAGGAGAGGCAATTCTTACATGTACTGATTTCGCCCCGCTCTCTTTAAGTTGTTCTATTAAATCTCTGATAGTTATACCACTTCTTATTGAATCATCTACAAGTATAATGTTTCTGCCATTTACATTGTGGACTAAGGGAATTAGTTTACGCTGTTTAGTGGTAATTCTTTGGTGGGTATTGGGGATAATATAGGTTCTTAAGCCATATCGGAGGGGCAGAAATATCTCAACATTTGGGAGTTTTGATTCTAGAGCATAACCTTCTGCGTGACATATTCCCGAATTCGGGACAGGGCCCACATAGAAACCTTCTCTTAGAATGCCAAGTTCTTGATCTCTTTTCGCAAGAGATGCTCCTAATTTATGACGTACGTTAGCAACATTTCCCCCTTCTATTACAGAATTGGGGTTGGCATAATAAATCCATTCAAAATTACAGATTTTTAACGGAGCACTAAGTTGACCAAGGCTACTAATACCTTTTTGAGAAATAAAAACAATTTCTCCTGGTTCTACATCTCTTACGATTTCAAAGCCATTGTTAGAGAAAAACCATGGTTCTGAAGCTATAATATAAGAAGAATTTTCTTTGGACTCTTTCGCTCCCAAGACTAGAGGTTTAAAGCCAGCTTTATCTCTCGCTGCGAAAATTCCCTCCTCTGAAAGAAGAACTAAGGAGCAGGGGCCTTCGATTGACTCAAGAAGCAATTTTAAGCCATTAGATATAGAATCAGCAGAAGCAATCATATGCCCCAGCAATTCTACTTGCGATGGGGTAGCAAAGGCATGATTATTCCCCAATATTTTACCTCGCAAATCGGAAGCATTAGTAATGTAGCCATCAAACGCTAGGGTGAATTTTGGCTTTGGGCTTAAAGAATATATGGATAAAGGTTGCCGTTCTATAGAGCTTGTGGCACCAATCCCAAATTCCCCTTCTAGTCCTTCCAAATCGCCCCCAAGAGTTTCTCTTACCAATCCTCGATGGGTTCTAATTTTAATTCCCGATTCTGAAAGTGTAGAGATTCCACAATATTCTTGCCCCCTGTCTTGGAGGCCAAGAAGACAATCAAAGATTAAAGAAGCCAACTTTTCTTTTTTGCTTACTACCCCTAAGACTCCTCCTGTCATTTTTGACCCCCCTTTGTTAAGGTTCTTTCCATTAGTAGTATAATTTAGTTATTTTTAAATCTTCAATCTCTTTATCCACAATCATTTGCCTATCAAATTTTAAAAATGAAATGTTAGTTAATTATTCAATTAGGGTCCGATAATTTTAAAAAGGGGGGTTCTTTGCCAGCTGAGCTTACCTCCTTTTTATAAATTAAATCATTATTAAATAATTTCCATTAGTGTCTCGATGGACATCGCTTGGTAGCAAATTAGAATTTAACAATTTATTTTGGGGTCTTTAATAAAAAATTAGGTAGTGTTTAAATTTCCTTTCAATTTATTGTTCTACGGAGAGGGTGGGACTCGAACCCACAAACGGTTCTTTTGGAACCGTCACGGTTTAGCAAACCGCTGCCTTACCATTCGGCACACCTCTCCATTTTAAAATATATCTTGAAATTAGCTGAAAGTAAAGTTTAATGAGTTGATTTTTTGAAAATAATTCTTTAAAATCTTTCTTATGCTCAATGAATTTAAAGGAGAAATAAATAGCCAAGAACTCGGCTGGAGCGAAAGCGATAGAGAAAGGGAAAATAGAGAAAGGGAAAGAAGAGAGCAAATTAGTAAAGGTATTTGGCGACCAAAAATTTTTGATAGTTTTGAAAATGTAGTTTGTGGAGCATCCACAAAAGAATATAAAGGATTTATTTATTTAAGAAATCCACAAAGGTTTGAAGAAGAAATGAAGGCGGATAAAATTAGAGCAGGAAAAAATCTTGTGCTTTTTATAAGAAATTTGGACCCCTCTTTTGACCCCCACAGAATTGCTTATCCTGAACTAGAACACACTGACAATATTAGGCTTATAAGACCTCCTGAAATAATGACATATATTAAAGGAAGAAAAAAAATACTAAAAACAGATGGATTAATCACAGAGGAAAGGGGTATAGTTCTTGCAATTTTAGGAGCAGATTGTCCGTCAGTTGGAATTTTTGACTCAAAAAATAATGCTATTGGAGTTTTTCATTCTGGCTGGAGAGGGACTTCTTTGAATATTGCAGGAAAAGGTGTTAGAGAAATGAGAAGACTTTGGGAGTCAGATGTGAAATTTTTTTATGCAGTTATTGGCCCCGGAATAAGCGAAAATTATGAAGTAGGAGAGGATGTTTTGAGTCATTTTAGAGAACATAAAAATTTTTCAGAAGAAGAACTGAAGGGAATTTTTATGCCAAAAGGAGAAGGAAAATATTCATTAAATTTGCATAAAGCAATATTGTTAGAGCTTTTAAAAGCAGGCATTCCCAGAGGCAATATAGAAGTTACTTCTCTAAGAACAGATTTAGATAATGATTTATTCCCTTCTTTTAGACTGGAAGGGGAAAAAGCTGACCGCTTTATGTTTGCTATGGGGCTCAAATAAATTATCTTTGCTTTACATTTTTATCGCTTCTTTATACTCTTAAATAAAGGGAAAAAATGAATGATTCTGTAGAAGAGATAAAAAATAGATTAGATATTGTAGATATTATTTCTTCTTATGTTCCTTTAAAAAAGGCAGGAGCAAATTTTAAGGCGCTTTGTCCATTCCACCAAGAGAAAACCCCTTCGTTTTTTGTTTCAAGAGAAAAGCAAATCTGGCATTGTTTTGGCTGTGGTCGGGGGGGAGATTTGATTTCTTTTGTTATGGAAATGGAGGGATTGGATTTTTATGAGGCATTGAAAGTTTTGGCAGAAAAAGCAGGGGTGAAGATAAAACCTTTAGAAAAAGAGGCATACACCGAAAAGAAGAGACTTTACGAGCTGAATGACATAGCTTCAAAATTTTTTAGTCATATTTTATTGAAAACTAAACCAGGGAAAAGAGCTTTAGAATATTTAAAAAAGAGGGGTCTAAAAGAAGAAACAATTGAAGAGTTTAGAATAGGTTATGCTCCTAATAATAAATATCTTTTGTCTAAATTTTTAATTAAAAATAATTATCCCATCCCCTTAATTGTAAAATCAGGGCTTTGTATTCAAAAAGATTTTTTTTCACCTAATGAGACACCTATTTTTGATAGATTTCGCGGTCGCGTAATGTTTCCTATAATCAATCAAGCGGGTTTGGTTGTGGGTTTTTCAGGGAGAATTTTACCTGTTTTTGAAAAAGAAAATATAGCAAAATATCTGAATTCTCCTGATAGCCCAATTTTTAATAAAAGTTTTGTGTTATACGGGCTCAATTTTGCAAAACAGGAAATTTTAAAAAAAGGTTTTGTAATAATTGTTGAGGGGCAAATGGATGTTATATCTTCTCACCAGCATGGTTTTAAAAATACCATTGCTTCTTCTGGGACTTCTTTAACTGAACAGCAACTTGATTTAATAAGAAGGTTTTCATCAAATATCTATTTTGCTTTTGACCAAGATGAAGCAGGGCAAATTGCTACTGAACGAGGAATTAAACTTGCTTTATCCAAAGACTTTAATGTTTATATAGTTTTTATCCCCAGGCCTTATAAAGATGTGGATGAGTGTTTAAGAAAAAATCCTATTAAATGGGAAAGGGCTTTAGAAAATAAAAAGGAGGTAATTGAATATTTCTTAACTATTTATTTTAGTAAAAATGCCAAAGAGGCTAATGTGGAACAGGGGGTTGAGAAGATTTTATCTTTTATAAAAATTATAAAAAACCCTATTGTCCAGGGGAAATGGATTAGAAAATTGAGCACGATTTTAAATATAAGCGAACCCTTTCTTTATGAGGCACTTTCTAGAGTTGAGTCTTTAGAAATTGAAAAAGAAAAAATTTTCCCTCAAAAAAAGGAAGACTTTTATGAAAAAATGAAGAAAAGGGTTTTTGCAATTTTGTTTGTATTCCCAAAACTTTATGAAAAAAATAAAGATACAATTGATAAAATTTTTTCAAAAAATTCTATTTACAGAATTTGGCTTAAATTTTATAATCAGAAAAAGCTAACAAAAGATAAATTTTTGGCAAAACTTAAAGACCCAGCTCTTCCCTTGGCTGTTTTAGAAGTAGAAAAAAATTTAGAAAATGATACTTTATTGGCAGAAAAAGAATTGAAAGATTTAATAGGTTTTTTTAAAAAGGAATATAAAGAAAGAGAGATTGGGAAATTGCAGGAGGAAATAAAAAAGTGTGAAAAGAGAAAGGATTCTAGAAAATTAAAAAAATTACTTAAAAAACTCCAAGACCTTATTATTTCTTAAAATTAAATTAATAAAAAATGATTGATCCCGAAGTGCTTCGCTTCCACAAAGAGGCCCTACATGAAGTACCCTCAAGGTTTAAGGAGTTGGTTGGCAAGGGAGATAGAGATGGTTTTCTTACTGCGAAAGAAATTCTAGATTTGTTTCCAAAAATTGAATCAAAATTAAAAGATGCAGATTATTTTTGCTTGCTTTTGCAGGAAAGAGGGATAGATGTTGTTTTCCACGAGCCAAAAACTTTAATTGACCAATTTATTGAGTCAAAGAAAAGAAAAGATGAGGAAATTTTGGCTTCTATTAGGATTGATGAAATTGCAGATTATATAGACGATTCTGTAAGGCTTTATCTTCGAGAAATTGGCAAGATTCCTCTTTTGAGCGAGAAAGCAGAAAAAGCTTTAGCAAAAAGAGTAGCTTGGGGAGATGAGGTAGCTAAAAGAAAATTAGCGCGCGCGAATTTGCGTTTAGTTGTTTCTATAGCAAAAAAATATATAGGTAGAGGAATGTCATTTTTAGATTTGATTCAAGAAGGAAATATTGGCTTAATGAGGGCAGTTGAAAAATTTGATTGGAAGAGAGGTTATAAATTTTCAACATATGCAACTTGGTGGATTAGGCAAGCAGTAACCAGGGCTATTGCAGATCAGGCTAGAACCATCAGAATTCCTGTACATATGGTTGAGACAATAAACAAAATTCACAAGGCTCAAAGATTGTTAGTCCAGGAATTGGGTCGAGAACCTCTTCCAGAAGAAGTTGGAGCAGAAGTAGGTTTGCCCGCTGATAAAATTGAGCAAATTTATAAGATGACTCAAGACACGGTATCTTTGGAAGCACCAGTGGGGGAAGAAGAGGACTCAAAACTAGGAGATTTTATAGAAGATAAAGCGACAGCAACTCCTGAAGATTCTGCCTCCAATGAATTTTTAAGAAAACAGATAAAGGAAGTGTTAAGTTATCTCTCTCCGCGAGAGCAAAAAATTTTAAAAATGCGTTTTGGTTTGGAAGGCGAGGAAGCACATACTTTAGAAGAAGTGGGTCGAGAGTTTGGGGTCACAAGAGAGAGAGTAAGACAAATAGAAGCCAAAGCATTAGAAAAATTAAGAGAGATGAGAGTTCACCATCGCTTAAAAGAGTATTTACACTGAAATGTTTAATAAATATTTTCTAAAAAATCAATTTCCGGGTTTTTTTATTGTAATAGAAGGATTAGATGGGAGTGGTAAGACAACTCAGGCAGAATTTTTATTTAGAAAATTAAAAAATAAAGCAGTTTTAACAAGTGAGCCTTCAAAAGAGGGCTTGGGTTATTTAATTAAAGGATTTCTCAAAAGAGAGATTGACCCTTTAGCGCTTCAGCTTTTATTTGCAGCAGATAGAGCAATCCACTTAAAGAAAAAAGTTATTCCTTTGCTGAAAAAAGGAAAAATAGTGATTTGTGATAGATATTTCTTCTCAAGTTTTGCATATGGAGGACTAAATTTAAATAAAAAATGGCTTTTTGAAATAAACAAAAATTTTATTTATCCTGATTTAGTGTTTTTTCTAGATGTTAGCCCAGAAGAATGTTTGAGAAGAATAAAAGAGAGAGGCTCCAAAAGAACCATTTTTGAAAGGAAGGTAAAGCTAGAAAAAGTCAGAGGCAATTATAAAGAATTATCAAAAGAAATGCCTAATTTTTATGTTATTGATGCAGAAAAATCAAAAGAGATAGTTTCTCAAGAAATCTTTAATATTCTGGATAAAAGCAAGAGGTTTAATTTTTAGTCAATTTTTTGACTAAAAGGTTAAATTTTTTATTAATTTTTTAGATATAATAGAAATAATGAGAAAAATTTTAATTATGGTTGGAATTTTGTGTGGCCTAATAGTTGTGTGTTGGCAATTTTATTTACTTTAAAGAAAGTAAAATTAAGTTCAAACAAAAGCCTTAAAGAGGCTCATCGGAATGTTTTAGAGGAAAAGATATCTAAAGACCCTTTTGAACTAGGATTTGATAAAGAGCCAGCCACTTAATAAAATTATTAAAAATTTTATTTTTTTAATCATCTTTAGAATATAATTAATTAATCACACCCCTCATATTATATCATACCTCCTTACTATCCATATAACATAATTTTTCTAAAACTCGTTCTGGGGGCTTATTTTTGTTATTTGTTCTCAAAATGATTTAATTTATTGAAAACAATTTTTATTTTCATAAATTTTTATATAATAAAAAAGAATTAAAAAAAATTTATGCCTGCTGAAAGAGAACCGATTTCTCCAAAAGAGAAAGAACTTACATTGGAGCCGCTTATAGAAGCACTTACAGAAATTGACTCTCCTGAGACAGAGAAAACTTCTTATGCGCGGATAAAAACCCTTATTGAGACTGGAAAAATCTCAATTACAGATTTTTTCAGATTATTGAGGCTCACCCAGCGGTTTTCTTCATTTCCGGAAGAAAAGGTTGAGCCCCTAAATAAAAGAAGCGCTTCCTCCCTTTTATCTAGATTGGCTGCTACCTTATCAACAATTACTGAAAGAATTAATTCTTATGCAGAGCAATACCAAAGAAATCTAGATTTTATTCATTTAAGAGACCGCATAAATAAAGCAATAGAAGTTTTGCAAGAAGAAGCGCAAAGTTTCGATAATGAGATGGATAAACGACGCCAACTTAGGCAATGGCTTGAACTTTTACCTGAAAATACTTAAATAGAACTTAAAACTTCAAATGGTGATGAAGAATTGAATAATTGGCTTTTTTTAGCAATTAATCCTGAAAATGGTGAAATAATCGGCTATTTTGACATTGACCTTTTGGGTTTTAGAAAGTGATGAGGAATTAACAAAAGAGGTAAAAATAAGAAAAGATTTCTATCTAGGAGAAGCTTCCCAGAGAATACCGTAAGACATTCGTGAGCGCTTTCGCCAAAGACGAGAAACTTTAAGAGAAATGGGGTTTGACTCTCCTGAGGAAGTAAGAAGATGGTATGAGAGAGCTTTTCGTGAAGAAGTAATAGATTGCGATAAATTAAGAAAAGCTCTTTCTGAAAGTAGAAAGCATCCTGAAAAAAACAAGACAGCTCTCGCGTCTCCTTCCCCCTCCTATCCAGTTTTTAGTTCTTGCTCATCCTCAACTAGCTGAGTCGTTGCTTGCAATTTATGATTCAGATTCCAGAAGACAAATTGTACTTAGGTATTTAGATAGAACTCCCCCTATGTTAATTAGCCATATTAGAAAATTAGCAAGTCAAACTCAACATAGTTTTTTAGACGCTTGGCTTGAGCCTTTAATTAAAGATAATCGCCTCCCATATATTAGTGCTCAGGATAAAGAGAAAAGAGAAGAGACAATAAGCCACCGAGTAGAAGAAGCAAGAGAAGTTTTAAATAAACTTGGTTTCTCTAGTCCTCCAGAGCGTATCTTATCAGCAATCCTGGATACTCAACTTCGTTCAGATTGGGCAACTAGAAAGGATTACTAATTTACACCCTGTTAAAAAATTAAAAATGGGGCTTCTTGAAGCAGTTTTCAAGAATCCCGCACGCAAGGCAATATTTTTAGGTATAGCAACTTCTTTGGCTTTAACGCCTATTCTTTCGCTTTTTGCTTTAAAATTGCCTTTTTTGTGGGCAGTACTTGGAGATTTGGAAGTGTTTTCAAGTGGAGCATATGCCATTTTGCTAGTAGAAAGGGAGGGAGAAGATATCTGCGACATATTGTTGAGTCAAAAGTTAAAAATTAATTTTTAGTTTATATTTTTCCAATAACTATTTTTTAAGCTTATTAGCGCCTATTGATAAATTTTAGTAAATCCTGAAGACTGACCCTATTTTTAGTTATTAATATATTAACTATTAGAGTTTAGAAAAGCTTAACCTTAAATTTGATTTTCTTAAAAAATGACTTATCATAAAATAATAAAAACTAAATAAGAAACTATTAAATCATTTTTCTGTCTGCAATAACTCTTTTAAAAATTTCTGCGGAGCTTTTTACTAAATTAAAGTAGATTTGAGATTGCTTTGTAAATTTTTTAAAAACAAAGACAACCTAAAAAGTGGGGCAAAAACTATTTAATAAAGAAGCGCATCCAATCTTTCTTAGAGCAAATCTTTTAATTCAACGCACAATTCCTATTCCCATATACCAACCTTGAGGTTTTTGGCAAGAAGGGCATTTTTTGGGAGCTGTTTTTCCTTTATGAATATAACCACAATTTAAACATTTCCACTCAATTTCTGTGTCATTTTTATATAGAGTTCCTTTTTTAAGCCTTTCTGCTAAAATTAAAAATCTTTCTTCATGTTTTTCTTCTACTTCTGATATCTCCTGAAATAGTGTTGCGATTTTTTTCTCTCCTTCTTTTTCTGCTATTTTTTTAAACTCTGGATACATTTTTGTGTGCTCATATCTTTCTCCTTCTGCAGCATTATAAAGATTTTTTAAAGTATTGCCCAATGGATGAATTTCAAATGAATTATTTGTGGAAACTTTTTTCTTTATCCTCTCAAATTCTTCTTCTGCATGTGCTCTTTCATTATCTGCAGTTTCCTCAAAAACTCTTGCAATCCAAATTAAACCTTCTTTTTCAGCCTGTTTTGCAAAAAAAGTGTATTTGTTTCTTGCAAGTGATTCACCAGTGATGGCTTTTAATAAATTTTCTCCTGTTTTATTCATGTTTTTTGTTAGTTTTTAAAATTATAAATAATGTATATAAAAATAAAAATTTTGTAAAGCCTTTAAAAATAAAAATTGTTTGATGCAAAGTTTATCCAAATTGAGCTTTAATTTTTTGCCTAAAAGGCGAAATTTTGCTTTCTATATTTTTCACTAAATCAGAAAAACAATATTAAGATGTGGGGGCGGTATAGAAACAAATACAGGGCACTGAGATATGATTAGATAAAGGTTGCTAAATTTTATATTTTAAGGTTCTGTATGAGCTTGAACATCGCCAAAAATATTGACAATAGTAGATAAAAAAATAATGATAAATATATAATGAGGGCGCAAAGAGAGTGCACAAATAGTTCTTTTGCCTTTGGTGGTTTTGAAATATTTTTCTCGTCTTTGAGTATCTTTTTTAGAAAGAAGGAAGCATTCACAAAAAATCAATTTAAAGGGCCTTCTTGGTGCAGTTGATTTTGAATTGCCATAAAAATGATTAGTAAGTCGTTGTTTGAGATTTTTGGTAAATCCAATGTAAAGAGATTTATCTTTCAAACTATAAAGAACATAGGCGCAATATTGCAATTTTTTTCATAAATAGAATTGTTTTTTAAAAGAAACATGATGGCCATAAACCAGAGCTCCCTACCACAGTACAGCACGTTACAGGATAGTCCTGAACCTTACTCCGTATTGATTCAGTACACAGTACGGTTTATGGCCATGTACCGTGTTTGCTTCGCAAACTCTGGTACTTGGCTCCGGGGGGCGGACTCGAACCGCCAACCTACTGGTTAACAGCCAGTTGCTCTGCCATTGAGCTACCCCGGAATAAATTTTAGGGAGTTATTCCTTTCTATTACAGCAATTAGGATAAAGTAAAATTATCTTTTTTTCAATAACTAATTTTGTCGCCAGCCTTGATATTTAATTTTTCACAAAGCCCTGCATTTATTTCCAAAACTTTATCCGCTTCTTTTTGGGAACTATATGAAGGGATTGAATTTGAGGGTTTATTTAGGGTTGCTATTTCAACAATTTCGTTATTTCTAATAAAAATTATATCTAAATCAAAATTCATATCTTTCATCCAAAAAGTTCTTTTTTGGGGAGATGAAAATACAAAAAGCATCCCTTCATTATCTTTTAGGGATTTCAACCCAGAAAGCCCTTTTGTTTGTGTAAAGTAATTTTTTGCAACTCTTACTTTGAATATATGCCCCCTGATGTTGATAGTTTTGGTTTCTTCCTTGAAAAAATAGTGATTAGTTGCGATTACAGCCAGGCTAATAACCAAAATTGGCATTAAAAAAACAAATGCCTTCGTCACCGTCTTTATTTTAAAATAAAAAAATTATCAAAATAACTAGATTTTTTATTTTTTAAAATTATGTTTTATAAAATTTAAGAATAGAAGGGGTTCTATTTTTTTGTGGGAAATTTAGTGTTTAGAAGTTTTTTAACTTTAATTAGTAAGAAGACTTTATATTTAATCTAAGTTTCTAATTTTGAGAGATTTTCTAGACTCTCATTTATTTGGGCCAGTAACCTTTCCCAGTAATGTAAGTTTTCGTCAGTTTGTTTTATTGCTATCTCTATATCTTCTTTTGTTTTCCAGGATTTTAAGGGAGTATATTTTTTGTCAATTTGTTGTAATTCTCCGATGTTTTTTTCTATTGTTTGCGCTTGGGAATGAGCTTTCTCTAAACTTTCTTTAATTCTTGTTAATTCTCTTCTGTGTCTGCCAGTAATAAAATCCCAAAGGCGTCTTAGAAGACTTCTTTTTTGGGCAATGGCTTCTCTTAAATCGCTTTCTAATTCTCTAGCTCTTTTTTCTACTCTTTCCCTTTTTTCATTTTCACTGTTAATTACTCTTGTTATATCTAGGGGGTGCTTTATATCTACCCCATATTTATTACTTAAGCGACTTTTTTCAGATTCCCATTCGTTCTCAAGTCTTTCCAGTTCTTTTTTCCTTTCTTCTAAATTTTGTCTTGTTAGTTTGAGCCCCTCAATTTCCCCCCTAATTTTTTCTCCATATTCTTGTTGGAACTTTATACCTTCTCTTAAGCCATGCCTAAATATTGCCCTCATTTCTTCTTGGATATCGGAGGTCGTTGCTTCTAAATAGATTCCTTGAGACCTGAGTCTTGCTAACTCTTCTTCTCCAATTATTAGTCCTTCTTCCTCTCTGATATCGAGACCTGACTCTTTAAGTGCTTTTGAAAAAAGGTTATAAGTTGTACCAGTAATAGGTCTGCTTAGGGGGCCATACCCCAAGGTGCGGCCTAAAATATAATTTAGTGTCCCAAAATGTGGAGCCAGTTTTCTGTTTCTTGTAGATGCCTCTAAACCGAACCTTACTAGCCCTCCATCAGGAGTTCCATATATTCCCCCCAAAATTTTTAAAAGAATTGCATAGCGTTGCTGCTGAAGTCTTTTTTCCTCTTCTGAGTTTCTGGGTATTGCATCTAAGATCATATTTTCATGAGCCTTGATTCCTGTCATAAAATTCTGTGGGAGCGAGTACTGGTCGCCAAGAATTCCTTTTGTTTCACGAAAAAATCTTTTAGCCAATATTTGTAGATATTTTTTACGCTCTTCTCCTATTGGTGAATCCGGAAGGTCTAGAAAGGGAGAATGGGGTGTTAACCTATTTCTTCCAAGGATTGCTTTGATTATCTCTTCTTCTTCCGGAGAAAGACGTTGTTCATCTCCCTCCACTTTTTCTTCTGTTCTTTTTTGTCTTTCTTGTTCGCTTTCTTCGGGCCCGTGGGGTTCAGTTTGTGGAAGAGATTCTCCTTCTGAAGAAGGATGTTCTAAAGATGATTCTTTTTCGGGCATATTAAAATTTATTTTTTGGATAATTTTTATTATTTTAGCCCAGATTTAATTGAAGTTAAATTCAATTTTAAAATTAAACTTAAAATAAATGTTGCAAAGTTATTTCTTTTATCTTAAAATTTACTAATTATGCTAGATATAAATTTTATTTTAGAAAACAAGGAAAAAATTAAAGAAAATGCTAAAAATCGCTTAATTAAAATTGATTTGGATTTAATTGAAAAATTGAATCTTAAACGCAAAGAAATTGCCCGTTCTTTAGATGAAAAAAGGAGAAGACAAAATCAAATTTCGAAATTAATAGTTAAAGCTCAAAATAAAGAAGATTTAATTAAAGAAGCAAAAAAATTAAAATCTGAGATTGAAAATCTTTCAAAAGAACTCTCAAAAATTGAACCCTTGCTTGGAAAAGAGCTTTTAAAAATCCCAAATTTAACCCATCCTGATGCTCCTGTGGGCAAAAGTGAAGAAGATAATAAAATTTTGAAAGTAGTAGGTCAAAAACCTAATTTTAAATTTAGGCCCAAAGATCATCTAGAAATCGCTGAAAAATTAGATTTGATTGATTTCGAAAGAGGTGCTAAAGTTGCTGGCCAAAAATTTTATTATTTAAAAAATGAGGCTGTAATTTTAGAGTTTGCTTTAATTAATTATGCTTTTGAAGTGCTTTTGAAAAAGGGTTTCACCCCTTATTTAACTCCTGATTTAGTAAGAGAGGAAGTTATTGAAGGAGCAGGTTTTACTCCAAGAGGGCCAGAAGCCCAGATTTATTACATTGAAGATTTGAATTTGGGTTTAATCGCTACGGCTGAAATTGCCTTAGCAGGCTTATACTCAGAGGAAATTTTAAGAGAGGAAAATCTACCTAAAAAATTAGCAGGATTTTCTCATTGTTTTAGAAGGGAAGCAGGCACTTATGGTCAAGCATCAAAAGGGTTATATAGAGTTCATCAATTTTCAAAGGTAGAAATATTTATTTATTGTCTGCCTGAAGATTCTGACAGAATGCATCAAGAAATATTAAAAATTGAAGAAGATATATTCAGCGGCTTAAAAATTCCTTATAGAGTTGTTGATTGTTGCACCGCAGAATTAGGTGGCCCTGCTTATAGAAAATTTGATTTAGAAGCGTGGTTTCCAGGCGAGAATAGATGGGGAGAGATTACATCAACTTCTAATTGCACTGATTTTCAAGCCAGACGTTTAGGAATAAGAGTAAAGAGAAAAAATGGTAAAACTCAATTTGTTCATATGCTTAATGGTACAGCAATAGCAATATCGCGAGCTTTAATTGCAATTTTAGAAAATTATCAAAAAGAGGATGGTTCAGTTGAAGTGCCTAAAGTTTTGCAAAAGTGGGTAGGGAAGAAAGTAATTAAAAGATAAATATTTGAGCTATTAATATAAAAAGAAAAGGGGAAAAGAAAAAGGGCGGCGCTTCGCGCCGCCCCCGAAAAACTTCTATTTGATGGGGAGCGTAATCTTTGTCCCCCTAATTTTTATTTCCTCTCTTTTTAAGTTTTCGGGAAGCAGATTGGGCGCCCTGGCGAATAGCAGGTTGCCCTTTTCATCCCGCAGTAAATAATATATTTGCTGCGGGGTTTCTATTTCTAAAAAAACTTTTAAATGAGATACTTCCCTTAGGGGGGAGGGCGGTGGAAGGGCCGGGGACACCCATTTATTCATACACAGCTCAAAAGGCATCCCCTTCCCTTCCTCAACTCCCGCATTGAGGCCTTCTTGATATATAGCTTTGAGACGTGGAGCCACACTCCACGTCTCGTAGGCCTCAAGAAGGCCTCCAATACCCACAATTATTATTACTCCTGTTACTACGTACTTTGCTTTCATTTTTTCTTCCTCCTTTGTTCCTTTTCAAACTGCGATTCGTGTATATATTATTAAAATTATATATTTTGTCAATAAAAAATGGCTTTTTGAATTTTTGCTTCCTCTCTATTTGGTTTCCATTATCCACATTTTATTGTTGAAATTTTACAATTTTGCAAATAAAATCTAATTAGGAATGGTTTGCAAAAATGAGGGAAAATTTGAGAAATAAGTGGATAAATCTAAAAATTAAAACTAAATAAAGACTAAATTAAATAATAAATAGAAAAATAAAAAATAATATGGAAGATAAGAAGGTTTGGAAGAAAATCACTAATCAGCGGACATTGATTTTAGAATATCTACAGCAAGAAAAAAGCCATCCAACTGCTCAGAAAATTTTTAATGAAGCGAAGAAAAATCTTCCCCGAATTAGCCTTTCTACAATTTACAGAACACTTGAAGAATTAAAGAAACAAAATTTAGTTAGAGAGCTTTGGATTGATAAAGAAGCCCATTATGAAACAAATTTTTTAGACCACATTGATTTTTTTTGTATTCGTTGCCATCGGATAATCGATATTCCAATGGTCGAAATTATGGATATAAAAAGGCGCCTAGGAGAGGGCTATTCAGTTAATGAAATAAATTTTATAGTAAAAGGTATTTGCCCCCTTTGCCAAAAACTAGGGCACTAATTTTAGACTATTTTGTTGAAATTATATCTTAACTTATCTATAATTGAAGCGTTTATTGCGGGGTCGTCTAATGGCAGGACATCAGCCTTTGGAGCTGGTAGTGAAGGTTCGAATCCTTCCCCCGCAGCAAAATAAAAATAATTTTTTAGAATTGGGGCGGTTAGCTCAGTTGGTAGAGCGTCTCGTTTACACCGAGAAGGTCAGAGGTTCGAATCCTCTACCGCCCATTATTTTGTTAATTTTTAATGATGGTGGGGTGCCGGAGTGGTCGAACGGGCCTGTCTTGAAAACAGGTGTAGTCGCAAGACTACCGGGGGTTCGAATCCCTCCCCCACCGTTTTTATTAAAGATACTAAAATTCTTGGTATTTGGGCCCAATGCTGAATGCTCATTAAGATGCAGAAATTTCATAAAGAATCAAGTCGAAAAATAAGAATTTAAATTAATAAAACAACAAAACCTATTGCCAATGTGTGGGCTTTCAATTCTTAAAATTCCTCTTCCACTGCCAGTTGGTAAATATTGAGGCTGATTTCTCTACAATGAGGTCTGCAAGCTAATTTTAGGAGCAAATTAGAACCAAAGTGGAATCCTTATATTTATATAGTATAATTCAAAAAGAGGTGTAATGAAACGAAACTACATTGCTTTAATAGACGAAAATTTTCTCTAGGTTTATCTTATGAAGAATAAATTTGGGATTTCTAGAAATGTTTTTAGTCTAGGACTTGTGAGTTTTTTTAATGATGTAGCATCAGAGATGATTTATCCTTTAGTTCCAATTTTTTTAACTAGTGTTTTAGGCGCGCCAGTAGCGATTGTCGGCTTGATAGAAGGCATTGCTGAATCAACTGCTGGTATTTTAAAAGTTGTTTCTGGTTGGCTTTCAGATAAATTACAAAAGAGAAAGCCTTTTGTGCTTTTAGGGTATTCATTTTCAGCAATTTCTAAAATACTTTTGGGCTTAGCTTTTAGCTGGCCTTTTGTTTTAGTTGCCCGATTTATTGATAGATTTGGTAAAGGAGTACGCACTTCAGCAAGAGATGCTTTGATTGCTGAAAGCTCAAATAGTTTGGTTCGAGGAAAAGCATTTGGTTTTCATAGGGCTTTAGATACTTTAGGAGCAGTAGTTGGGCCTCTTTTTGCACTTTTGGCAATTCATTTTTTAGATAATAAATTTAGGCTAATTTTTCTTTTTGCTTTTGTGCCAGCTTTTATTGCAGTTCTTTTATTACTTTTATTTGTCAAAGAGAAATCAAAAGAAATAAATTCCTCAGTTAATTTTAATTGGCAAAGGCTTAGCCCTTCTTTTAAGATTTTTTTATTAATCAGTTTAATTTTTGCTTTGGGCAATAGTTCAGATGCTTTTTTAATTTTGCGGGCTCAAAATTTAGGTTTATCAGCTTCTTTGGTTGTATTAACTTATGTTATTTTCAATCTTACTTATGCTATTTTTTCAATACCTGCAGGAATTATTTCTGATAAAATTGGACCCAAAAGAGTTCTTTTAACAGGCTTTTTGCTTTTTTCTTTGGTATATCTTTTGTTTGGTTTAGTGGATTCTAGCATTTTTATTTGGTTTCTTTTTTCAATTTATGGAATTTATATGGCCCTTACCGAAGGTGTAGGAAAAGCCTATATCTCTAATTTGGTGCCAGAGAAAAAAAGGGGTACAGCCTTTGGTATTTATCAAACTACTATTTCTCTTTGCAGTTTTTTTGCTTCTTTTATAGCAGGAATTTTTTGGACTTATATTGGAGTTAGTGCGCCATTTATTTTTGGAAGCATTTTGGCTTTGATTTCAGCCCTTTCATTTGTTACCTTAGAAAAAGGTAAATTGCTAAAATAAAAGAGCTATGCAATTTAAAGAAAAAGAAAATTTGATTTTTGCAAGGCTTTTCCCTAATGAAGATTTATTTAATTCTTTAAAAGAAATTTGTAAAAAGACAAAAATAAAAACCGGTGTTATTATTTCAGGTATAGGCCAACTGAAAAATTTTGAGTTAGGTTATTTTAAGCAAAAAGGGAATTATTGCCCCCAATCTTTTAAAAAACCATTTGAACTTTTATCTTTAAATGGCAATATTATTAAAGATGGCAAAGATTATAAATTTCACTTGCATTCAGTTTTAAGTGATGAAGATAAAAAAGTAATTGGAGGCCATCTTTTAAAAGGCCAAGTTGAAGTTACAAATGAAATTGTGATTTTAAAAAGTTCTGCAAAATTAAAAAGAAAAAAAGAAAAAGAGACAGGCTTAGAAGGTCTTTTTATAAAATAATTTTTATGTATTAATGATAAAAATTTTAAGCAATTCTAAAGAAGAATTTATTTCAGGAAATGAGGCGATAGTTCGCGGAGCATTAGAAGCAGGAGTGGGTTATATTGCTTCTTATCCAGGCACTCCTGCTTCAGAAATAGGGGATCTTTTTTCAGAAATTTCAAAGTTAAAAGAAATATATTTTGAATGGAGCACAAATGAAAAGGTTGCCCTCGAGGGAGCAGCAGGAGCCAGTTTTTCAGGAATCAAAGCTTTAGTTTCTATGAAGCAATATGGTTTAAATGTGGCTTTAGATTCCCTTATGCCTTTAGTTTATTTAGAATGTCCTCTAGTTGTGGTGGTAGCAGATGACCCTGGATGTTTTAGTTCTGTTCAGACAGAAGAGGATTCTAGATGGTTTTCTTATCTTTCCCATATTCCTACCTTAAATCCCTCAACTCCTCAAGAAGCAAAAGAAATGACAAAATTTGCTTTTGAAATTGCTTTTGATTACAAAACCCCTGTATTGATAAGAATGACTACAAGAGTATGCTATACAAAAGAAAAAGTAAAATTTGACAAAATCCAAATATTAAAAAAAGAGGGGAAATATTTAAAAAAAGAAGAAGGATTTAATGTTGGTTCAGAGGCAACAGTTAAACGTCATAAATTGGTTATTTTAAAAAATGAAAAGATAAAAAAAGAAATATCTGAGAAGAGTTCTTTAAATTTCGAAGAAGGCAAAGGTGAGTTAGGGATTGTTAGTTTAGGCACAGGTTATCAATATGTAAAAGAGGCTTTAAAAAATCTTAATTTAAAAGCATCTATTTTTAAAATTGGAATCAGTTATCCTTTTCCTGAAGAAAAAATAAAGAGGTTTTTATCTAGAGTAAAAAAAGTTTTAGTGATCGAGGAAAATGATCCAATAGTAGAGATAGAGGTGGCGAGAATAGCTCAAGAGAATAAAATTGATGTGGAAATTTTTAAAAAAGATTTATCTTTCCAAATAGGAGAGTTGAGCACAGATAAAGTTGAGAGAATTTTAAAGAAACTATTTGATTTTGATTCCAATTCTTCTTTAACAGTTAATAAAAACTTAAAGTTGCCTCGCCGATTCCCTCAGTGGTGTTTAGGTTGTCCTCATAGGCAAACGTTTGAAATAGTTAAGGCTGCTTTGGGTAAAGATAAAATTTTTGGAGGAGATATCGGATGTTATATGTTGGGGGCAAATCCTCCTTATAAAATGATGGATTACGTTGTTTCGATGGGGGCAAGTTTAGGAATTGCTCATGGATTATCTAAATCTATTTATCGTTCGCGAAATTATAAAAAACCAGTTGCTTTTATAGGAGATTCAACTTTTTTCCACGCGGGGATACCTGCTTTAATAAATATGGTTTTTAATAAAAGTGATGTTTTGGTTATTATTTTGGATAATAGTATTACAGCAATGACAGGTCAGCAGCCTCATCCTGGTACGGGATACAACGTTCACGGAGAAATTTGCCCGATAAGGATAGTGGATTTAGTAAAAGCAATAAGAGCTGATTTTGTAAAAGAAATTAATGTTTATGATTTTGAAAAATCAGTTTCTATTGTAAAAAAGGCTTATGCTAAAAAAGGTGTGTCCGTGGTGATAGCAAAAGGTGAGTGCATTTTATATAGAAAAAAATATAAAAATAAATAAATTTTATGAGGAATATAGATAAAGATTTTAATATAGTAATAGTAGGTTATGGTGGACAAGGAATTATTAGCTTAGCTAATATTATTTCAGCTTTAGCTTTAGAAAAAGGATTTAAAGTGCTGCAATCAGAGATTCATGGTTTGGCGCAGAGAAGCGGAAGCGTAGAGGTCTTTGTGAGATTTAATAAGAACATTTTTTCTCCTAAAGTTAAAGAAGGGGGTGCAGATTTGGTTATTGCTTTAGATTATCTTGAGGCATTGAGGACTTTGAAATGGGCTGATAGCAAAAAAACTATTCTTTTGGCAGAGTCTAGTACTTTTTGGCCCCTTAAATCAATTAGAATACCAAAAGTAAAAATAAGTGAATTTTTTAAAGAAACATATATAAAGTCCTTTAAAGAGATTATTAGAAAAGCTAATTTGCCTGAGCAGGTTTTGAATATATTTATTCTGGGAGAAGCAACTAAAAATAGATTTTTGCCCTTTTCAAAAAATGAGGTCAAAAAAGCAATTTTTGGGACCTTTGATAAATTTTTAGAGCTAAATGAGAAAGCCTTTGAATTAGCTTTTAAATAGTATTGAAAAAAGCACTCAATTGATTTAAATTTTAAATTAGCAATCTAGCCGGGATGACGGAATTGGTAGACGTGCACGCTTCAGAAGCGTGTTCCTTTTAAGGAGTGAGGGTTCAAATCCCTCTCCCGGCAGGCAAAGAATGCGCATGTAGCTCAGCGGTAGAGCGCGGGTCTTATAAACCCGTGGTCGGAGGTTCGAATCCTCCCATGCGCATTTTTTAATAAAAGATACTAAAATACCTTTTTGAGGATTCGAACCTGATGGACAAAAGTCCATCGAGACGCGAAAATTAAGGATAGGCACCAAGGTCGAAAGAGAGGCACCTAAATAAATGAGCCACCAAAGTTTATTGTCAGTGGACGAGCTTTCAGCTCTTCGAATCCTCCCATGCGCATTTTATTTTTATAAATACACTAAATACTTTTAAGAATTAAAACTTATCAGGTAGCTAAACTAGACACTAAAATAAAGAGCAAAGTCTTAATAGAAGTCCAAGAATTAAAAAATCAATAAAGTTTATTGTAGTGGATAAGCTAAATATCCTTTTGGGCCTGTCGCGTAAAACAGAACTTTAATCTAAACGATAAAAAAATATTTTGTGCTTTTATTTTTTAATTTTTAAAATCAGAGACCCCAAAAATTTTAAATTAATTTTTTTATAATATATTTAGCGAACACTAAATATATTGACCTAAATTTTTATTTATGCTATAATGGTAATATATGGAAAAAGGAGGGGCAATGAAAAGATTAATTTATTTCTTTTTGGTTTTTGTATTTGTTGTTTTTACACCCTTAAATAATCTTTTTGCTTCTGAGATAACAAAGATTAATTTAATTAATCTTACCAATAAAGAAAGGATAAAAGCAGGTATTCCTATTCTTTATCCCAATTATAAATTAAGCGTTGCTGCTCAAAACAAGGCCAATGATATGATACAAAAAGGCTATTGGGAGCATTTTCATAATGGTAAGGCTCCGTGGGATTGGATGAGAGAAGCTGGCTATGAATTCTCTGCCGCGGGAGAAAATTTAGCTATAGACTTTTTAGAAGCAGAACCATTAATCAAAGCCTGGATGGATTCTCCTACTCATCGTCAGAATATTTTAAATGCTAATTTTAGGGAAATCGGCATAGGTATTGCTAAGGGTTATTTTAAGGATCACAATACAATAATTGTGGTTCAGATGTTTGGGAAGCCAAAAGAAACTGATATTAATTACAGTAATCAAATTGCTGGTGTAAATGGTGGTTTTTCTCAAGAAACATCTTCTAAAAAAACTTATGAATCTCAGGCCCCTGCAAATTTTTGGATTGCTTTATGGAAAGAAGTTAAAGATTTCTTTGTCTTTATAAAAGATTTCACAGTGAATCTTTTTAGAGTCTCTTAAATTAGTGTTTTTATCTTATAGTAATTTTTACGCGTTCGCTGATAAATTTTTAGATTTCTTGACAAGGTTTTTTGCGTATGAGTAAAATTAAGTTGGTTTATTTTTCTCTTTAGCCTTAGGAAATGGGTTCTAAGGTTAGGGAGAATATTTAAAAGCCAAAATTAGTTTACTTTCAGGGTCCTGGTAGGGGGTAAGGTTTAATTTTAATTTTTCAGGAGCAGATTAAAAAGACAAAAATAAGAAACATCGTAAAACTTGAATTTCGAAGAGATTTTTAGGACTCAAGCCACTATAGAGGAGAAAAGGGTTGAGTAAAGCCAATTTTTAAGTCTCTGAACGGATACTTTAAATTTTAAACTAAATTCATCAACTCAAACTATTTATATGCTAAAAAAGTTTTCAATCTTACTGACAATTTTTTTCACCATTTTTTATTTTCTTGTGGCAGGTATTTTAGTATTTCCTTTTGAAGCTTTTGCAAAAGAAAGAGGTATTCAAAAAGCAAGCATTTCTCATTATAAAAATGTTAAAGAAGCCCATGACACTACCAAACAGCAAAGTGGATTATTAGATTATATTTTAACTTCAAATGATTTAAATAAATTAAAAGCAAATGATTCTATTTCTTATCAAGCTCAAGGCAGTTGGCCAGAAATAAAGAATAAAGGGAAGCCTGGCTACGATGACCACTTATCATTTATATTTGAAGATTTCTTTCCTCATAATGTTGGGGTTTTAGAGAATTTAAAGTTTTATCATTATTTTTCTTCTTCAAATTCCTCAAATATTCATTCTTGGTATTATAAAATTTATGTAAAGGAAGGCAGCGACTGGCAATATAAAGGAGAAATAACAGGGTCAAACCAAAATGAAGAGCTAAATTTGCTTTCCTTTATTGATGAAAATAAAGAGACTGATGGATTAAAAATAGATTTTTATCTAAATAGAATAGATGATACTCCTCAATTATATACTTCTCATGATTTTGTAGCTTTATACATAGAATATAAGGAAAATAATCTTCCCCAAATTGAGCTTCTTTCTCCTTTAAATAATAAAGTTTTCAATCTTGAAGATTATCCTTCTTATCCAGTTAATATTGACCTTAGTTTTAGAGTAAATGATGAAGATGAAGAGCCTTTGCAAGGAGAACTAGATTTTGGCAAAGGTGTAGCCAAAGAAGATGGAACTTGTGAATTTTCTGATGTGTTAATTTTAGAGAAAGAATATAATAATTTAGGAAATGAGACAAAAAGTGAAACTGTCTCTGTTAATGAAGATGGAGTTTATTGTTGGCAGGTTAAAATTACTGATGAAGAAGGAAGCTCAAATTTTGTTAAAAAATCAGCTCAGTTTGCAATTGATTTAGGAGCGCCTTTGAAATTAACTTCAGTTAATATTTTGCCTCTTTCGCCATCTAATAAAAATGTTCCACAGGTTAAGGGAAGCTTTAATTCTTCTGACAATGATAGCGTAAAGAGTCTAGTGCTTTTCTATGATGAGGTGAAATCTTCAGGTTATTTTTATTCTATTGAAAGAACCGGGAATGTTTTTGATTCAGCAAAGGGATATGAATTGTATTACTTATTGTCAATTAACCCCTCTTCTATAAAAGGCTCAGACTTCAAAGGTAGTTCAGTTAATTTTATAAAAGATGGAAACTACAAAATTTATGGATTTTCACAAGATGAAGCAGGAAATATTTCAGAGCCTTTGATTCTTCCTTTAACTTATAAAATAGATACGTTGGCCCCCCAGGCGCCAAAAGTTTCTAGTGCTTACGAGGGAGAAAATATAATAATTTCGTGGGATAATGTATTAGAAGCTCTTTATTATGAAGTTTATAGAGACGGCAACTTGATAGCAATTACCCAAAATAATAAAATTGTAGAATCCAATTTAGAAAAAGGAAAAACATTCACTTATTGGGTTGTTGCTGTTGATGAAGCAGGAAATAGAAGTCTTCCTAGTAAAAAGATAAGTATATATATTCTAAAACCTCAAGTTTCAAGTACAAGCATTAGTTTAGAAGCACCTACTACATATATCCCTGAGGCTTTGGCTAAAGAATTGCCTCAAGAAGAAGGAAAGAAAATAGAAACACCATCTCAAGCTTCTGGAGAAGTTCAGGCTCAATCTACTGAGACTCAAAAACCAAAAACTAATTGGGCATTAATTGTTGCTATCATTTTAGGCGCATTACTTGTAATCGGTGGAGGGTTGTATTGGTGGTATTCGAGGGAGGAAGATGAAATTTAATAAAAATTAGTTAATTTTATTCTTCTTAATGAAAGGTTAAGGGCCGACCATTGAGGAGAAGCAATTTAAAAACAAAAATTAAAGACTAAGTTAAAACTATGAAAAGAATTTTAAAAAGCATTATTGTTATCGCGGCTGTAGCAGCTATCGCAACAGGTGCTACAGGCGCTTATTTCACTGACCAGGCCGTAGTTGCTGGTAACACTTTTTCCACAGGTGTATTAGAAATTAGGGTTAATGGGCAAGAAACAATGGCTGGTTTCAATTATGGCCCTGCTGCTCCAGGGGGAGTTGCTAGCAAGGTATTTACTTTGGCTAATTATGGTGCGCCTTGGTATTCTGGCCCAAGCACCCTGCCAGCAGCTGATTTGTTAGCTTCTGTTGTTAATGTTACCGGGGATGAAGATTTAGCTGATGAATTAGTAGCCCGCCTATATGCTAATGCTGGTTGGAGCGGTTGTTCTAACCCCGGTGTAAATTTTGTCCCCGGGAAAGGTTGTGAAGTTTATAATGGTCCACTTACAGATATGAACCAGGCTGATATTTTGTATGCTACTCAGTGGGGAAGCCATCCTGTTTTAGCACCAGGAAATTCTCTCACAATGACTTTAGAGGTAGAGTTGCCAGATAGTGGCTCAGACCAAAGTGATTTGATGGGCAAAAGTGTTACTTTTGACTTAGCTATTGATGCTTATAATCCAAGAATAACGCCGTAGAGCTAATTTTTTGCTTTCAGCCAGTCCCCCATTCACTTTCAGCGCAATGGGGGATTGCTGAGAAAAATATGCAAAAAGTTAGAATTATAGCAGTTGTGATTTCAAACCTAATTTTAGTGTTTTTATTTATGGTTGGTTTTTTGACCGCTTTTTCATTGTTGCCAATCAAGGGAAATTATAAATTGATGTCTGTGATGTCAGGCTCAATGCACCCAACTATTAAAGTTGGTAGCTTAATTGTTGTAAAGTCAATACCTGTTAAGAATTATAAAATTGGAGATATTATTACTTTTAGGCCCGAGGGCGCCACGAAAGATAATGTAACTCATAGAATTGTGGGAATTGAACAAAAAGAAGGGACATTGTTTTTCAAAACCAAGGGAGACGCTAATGACACCCCCGATCAAAAGTTAGTTGCCCCAAACCAAATAATAGGTAAAGAATTATTAGCAATCCCTTTTATGGGCTATCTTTTGACATATATCAAAACTTTACCTGGTTTGATTTTTTTTATTTTTGTTCCCGCTATAATTATAATTGCTGAAGAAATAGTTAATATCAGAAAGGAAATTAAGCGATTAGCTAGGAAAAGAAGAAAAACAAATTTTTTAAAAAATCTATTGTTATTATCCAGCTTAAAAAATAAATTAAAATTGTATTTCCAAAAGAGGAGGAAATTATGAAAAATAGAATTGATTCTTGCCAATATTTAAAAGGCAATGATTTGCTTAAAATGATAAGGAGATTTATCCGTCTTTTATTTTTATCCTTAGGTTTGATTTTTATTGGAGTTGGTTTCACAACTGCCTATGTTACTGATCGTGCATCTGTCGTAAATAATACTTATTTTACTGGCAACATAGAGCCCCCCAAGCCTCAACCAGGCGAAATCATAATTAATGAAGTAATGTGGATGGGCTCAAAAGATTTGGGCGTCCCTGCTTACGATGGGCCCAAGGACCAATGGATTGAGCTGAAGAATGTTTCAAATAGAGATCTCCATAGAAAAGGTTTGTATTTAACATATTTAGATAATTCTGGGGTGGAACGAGCACTATATACAGTTAAAGACAATCAAGTTATCAAGGCAGGAGAATTTATGCTTTTGACCCACTATATTAAAAACAATTCAGCGATAAATATTAACCCAGATGAGACAGGGATAAACAATTTTGATATTAATAGATTCCAAATAAGGCTTTACGCTGATTCATCAAAATCTGTTTTAATTGATACCGCTGGTGATGGTACAGGATTGCCTCAAAAAGGCGATGCAATAAATTTCTATTCCATGCAAAGAAATGCTATCCCTGGCGATGGTTCGTCTTATACAAATTGGCACACATGTGTTAATCCCCTTACAACAGGGCTCTATTGGAAGTCAGGCCGGATAGAAAGGGGGACACCAGGAGGAGAAAATGTATAAAGCAAAACAATTTTACAGAAAATTAGGGTTGCCTCTGACTCGAATCATTCTTTTAATTTCAGTTTTTTTCGGTTTGGCATCGGCTATAAAGCATAGTTTATTTATTTATGCTAAAGCCATTAACGCCGGAGTTTTGAGAATTGAATATCTTGATTCTGGGGCTTTGTTTTCAGCTTCGAATATAGCTCCAGGCTATGAAGAGACTAAAACTATTAAAGTTACAAATACTGGTGTTCTCCCCCATTCTTTTTCTATAGCTGTAACTGGAGCCTTGGGGCCATTGGCTGAAGTTTTGGAAATTGAGCCAAAAATAAATAATGTATCTATCTGGAAGAAAACTGTAACCAATATAGCCAAATTCCCACAGAGTGACGTAATTATTAGCTCTATTGCTCCTGGGTCGTCAATAAATATAGATTTCACAGCCAGATTGCCGCTAACAGTAGGCAATGAGTATCAAGGCAAAGCAACTTCTGCTTTTGATTTTATTGTTGGGAATGAAAGCACAGACCAACCAGAGCCTAGCCCTACCCCCATTACTCCCGCTACTCCAATTATTCCAGCATTTTTAGGACCTGGTTTAGCTGCTCCTGGAATTACTCCTTCTGTGACTACTCCTTCTGCTGTGGCTCTAAAACCTCAGGAAAAGGGAGTAAGCGAAGAGAAGCAAGTTAAAGGCGTATTGAAAAGGGTTCTTTGTTGGTGGTGGCTTATTCTCTCATTAATTTTTGCCATCTTTTTGATAGTTTATGGTTATTTTGTTTATAAGCGCAAAATAAAAGAAGATAAACCTCTACTTCTCTCTTGGCTTTGGCCATTTATAGGCGCTGCCGTATTTTATATTATACATTTATTTGCCCATCGTTATTTTGAGCCGTCGAGATGGTGTTCTTATTTTTTGTGGATTGAAATAGCTGAACTAATTATTTATTTTGGTACAATTTATTATTTTAAAAAACGTCAAGAAAATAAGAAGGAATCTATATAACAAATCTGAAAAATCTCTTCGCAAAAATTTTGACTTTTGATAAAATAATTAAACAATGAGGAATTGGTTTTTGGTTTCCAAAATCTGGAGTTATATATTTTTAGCCTTGATTTTTATTTATTTAATCTTTATTTTTTCTAGAACCGCTTGGAAGAATTTTGTTTTTAATAATAAAATTTATAAACTTCAAAAAGAAATAGAAGTTCTTGAGGAAGAGAATCTTCGCCTTAAAAATTTGGTAGTCTATTATCGCTCTGGAGCATATCAGGAAAGAGTGGCAAGGGCGCTGTTAAATTATAAGGCCCCAGGTGAATTTGTGATAGCATTTCCTTATAAAGCCCCAGAAAGAGAAGAATTTAAGTTTGAGGAAGAGCCAAAAGACACAAGGCCAAACTATAAAAAGTGGTTTGAATTTATCTTTAAAAATAAAAGCTGATAGTTTAAATATTTTTCGCTAGCGCTAAAATTGATTTATGGTTTTTTATAAATTTGAATTTGGCAAAGTATTTTAATTGAGGTTTTTATTTTGTGGAGAACCCACGAGATATTTTTGAAGCCCTAGATATTTTTTCAGCAAGTTTTTTTAAATAGTTAAAATTTGCTTCTGGGCCCAATTGCGTGCTAATATATCCTTCGTATTTTTTAAAGAAAACTCTTTTTGAAGGATGTGGTTTAAGTTGCTTTGGTATCCTCCATAAAGGATAAAGTTTTATATGTAAATGATTAATCCCCATTCCTTCCATTACCATAGCAACTCTTTTTACTTTTAGGGCTTTTTCTAGAATTTTTGCTACTTTTCTTGAAGTTTTCATTGCTTCAAGATAAATTTTTTCAGGGACTTGAAAGCCATAAGAATCATAATGTTTTTTGCTAATCACAAGAGTCATTCCTTTTGTGTTTGGCATTATGTCTAAAATTGCTATAAAATTTTTATTTTCCCAAATTTTGGCAGAGTCAATTTCGCCTTTTACAATTTTGCAAAAAATGCAATCTTTCATATAAATTTATTTTAAATAAAAAAATTGTCTTGTGCAAGATGATAATTAATAAAAAATTAAATAATTTTTAGTTTATTTTTTAGATACAAATTTATTATTCTTGATATAAAATCTCCAAGGAATTTTTGACCAGTAAGGACCAGCGTAGTCTATTCCCACACGGCCAGTTCGCTTAATTTTTATTTGAGGAATTGGGGGCGCATCTTCTATCCAGATTCGAGAAGAAGTGCATAAATCTTCTCCATAAAAACTTTTGTTGAGTTTTAATTCTCTGCAAAGTTTTCCTGGGCCAGATGTATCTTTTAATTCTTCTTGGGGCTCTAGGGCTCTGATTAGCACACAACTAGGTTTTCCTTCTGTCTCTGTTGAGATATTTAGTTGCCAATACATTCCATAGACTAAATAAATATAAATATGGCCTCCTATCATAAATTCTGCCTTGTTTCTTGGGGTTTTCTTTCCTAAATAAGCATGAGAGGCTTTATCTTTGGGGCCAATATAGGCTTCGGTTTCAACAATTTTCCCACTTAATCTTTTTCCTCGCCAAATTCTTACAAGAGTTTTGCCTAAAAGTTGTTTTGCTACTTTTAGCGTTGGCTGAGTAAAAAATCCTCTTTTTAGTCTTTTTGGCACAAATCTTGCTTTAGTTTGGAGAAAGCTTACTAATATCTATAAAAATTATGGTTAGAAGATTAATTTTATGTTTTGAATTTAAAATATTCTGTTCCTTTTTTCAACATTAGTTTGGGTGTAGGTTTTTACACCCTTGACTTATTATAAAAATATTTTCCCTAAAAACTTTTTTAAGCACAATATTTATTGACAATTGATATTGAATATCTCATAATATGCTTAGAACATTTACAAGGGGGGAGAAGAATGAAGGTGAAATTTTACGGGACCAGAGGATCGGTCCCAATAAGTAGAAATGAAAGCAGTAAATTCGGAGGCAACACCACATGTCTCCGCATAGAATCTGAGGCGGTGCCCCCGAGATGGGGGTTGGCTATCGATGGCGGAACGGGAATCGTTCCGCTAGGAACTCAGAATTTTGGTCTAGAAAAGCTTGTAATTCTTTTCACCCATTGGCACCATGATCATACCCAGGGGCTGCCGTTGTGCCCCCTTACATTTGTTAAGGAGTGCAAAATTATTTGCATCGGCCCCGTAGAGGACGGGATGGGGCCCAGGGAAGTTTTTGAGAAAATTATGAGGCCTCCTCTATTTCCGGTCCATTTTGTAGAGGTGGCATCTCATTTTGAATGCCACCCTATTGAGTACCCGCACACGAAAGTAATTGTTTTCCACCTCCTGGGTGGACTAAGGATGTTGACATTAGAGGATTTTGAGGTGGCGGAGGGGGCAAAGTGGAGGCAATTAGAGTTCGGTGGGGGGCACTTCCCCCTCAGCGAATGCCTCATAGTAAAGATGTTAAAAACGAACCACCCTGAGAGGACAATTAGTTATCGACTCGAAGAGCGTTCAACTGGGCGGGTTTTTGTGTTTTTAACGGATCACGAGAATACAGAAGCTTTGCCCACGGCTTTAATTTCTCATTTGAAGGGGGCGGATTTGTTGGTCATGGATGCCCAATACTCGCGAGAAAAATACGATAAACAGACAGCGGGTTTTGGGCACGCTACCCCTGATTATTGCGCGCGGGTAGCAGTTGAGGTTGGGGCTAAGAGATTAGGTTTAACCCACCATGATCCTTTTTCTAATGACAAGATTATCGAGGAAATGGCCGAAGCTGCCAGGAAATATTTAAAAAAGCAGGGAGCAAAGATCGAAGTATTTGCCTGCGCAGATTATCTAGAGGTAGAAGTATGAGTCTTGTCGGGGCCTCCCTTTTTAGGGGGTGGTTTTTTATTAAAGATGATTGATGAATTTTTAGAATGAAAAAACCAAAGGCGCGGCTAATTAATTAAAATTTGGGTATAAAAAATTTTATATATAATTGCGAGCAACTTGTAACTTGGAAAGAAATTTTGCTTTTGTAAAATTTGCTGGCACCAACCGATAATTTTTCCAGAATTCAAACGCGACCCTATATTTAAAAATTACTTTGCGATTTATTACATCACGGGGTGGACGGGATTCGAAGGGCTGAAAGCCCGTCCTCTGACAATAAACTTTAATGATTCATTCATTTAGATGCCTCTCTTTCGACTTTGGTGCCTGCTTTTAGCTTTAGCGTCTCGATGAGCATTCGTTCATCGGCTTCGAATCCCCCAAAAATTTTAATATCTCTGCAAAAAACAATGTGTATCTCAAAACTCCAAAATCATAAATTGGCGGGGTGGACGGGATTCGAACCCGCGACCTCCTGCGTGACAGGCAGGTGCTCTAATCCAGCTGAGCTACCACCCCACAAGATTCTATTTAAATTCTTTTTTATATATTTCAGCCAAAAACCAAAGTAAATCTTTTAAAAACTTTGCGGGGGCAGGATTCGAACCTGCGACCTTCGGGTTATGAGCCCGACGAGCTACCACTGCTCCACCCCGCATTGCTTTTATAGTTTATTATAAAGCTAGTTTTTTATCAAGAAAATAAGACCACCTCTTAGAGGTGGCAGGGATAATTTTATCTTCTTTGGGAGAGGACATCTTCTAGAGCTTTCTTTTGTTGGAGAAGAACCTCCTTCAATTCTTGGTTTCTTGCCAAAGAATTTTCAAGAATAGCTTTTAGCCTCTCATTTTCTTTAAGGGCTTCCTCTATCGCTTCTAGCAATCTTCTTAGGGGAGAGACAAGATCCAAAGATGGAAGGGCTTCTGACGGAATGAAGAATCCATTTTCAACTCTAATTTTTCCTTCACTTATAAGTTTTTGTACTGCTTCTTTAAAGCAAGTTTCAAATTTTCCCCCCATACTTGCGACTTGAGGAGATTCTCTAAGTTTTTTTCGCAAATCCCCTTCGTTGATTCCTACTGCCAATACATTTTCAAGGATCAAGTCGTAGAGTTCTTTTACTTCTTCCATTTTTAGCCTCCTATGGGCTGGATTTATAATGTATGATATAGGCTAAATTTTATATGGTCAAGTTTAAGATGTTTTTGAATTTTTAGGTCTTGTTTTTTAAGCAAAAAAAAGTTATTCTTTTTAAAGCGCCAGCATAGCTCAGTGGTAGAGCGGCGCCTTCATAAGGCGGAGGTCGGAGGTTCGAATCCTCCTGCTGGCATCTTTTGTATAAATGATTAAATCACTAATATATTAATATTCAGCGGTCTTTTTAGAGGATAAAGAAATTATCTTAATTTAGCTCCATTTCTAAATTTATTTGCCATTTAAAATTTTTTAGACTTTTAATTTTATCTTTATTTTTTTAAAAAGGAGTGCTATATTTTAGAGTATGTTTAATTATTTTAGATTAAGACAAATCGCCTACCTAATTTTTATTATCCTTTTCTTTTTACTATTATTTACGATTTTCGGTTCCAAGGTAGATATTGTCCAAAATATTCCTTTAAGTCAAGTGCTTGAAGAAGCGAAGAATAACCAAATAGAAGAGATAAAAGTAAAAGGTAATGAATTGACAATAAAGCTTAAAAATGGGACCAAACAGCGAGCCTTTAAGGAGGAAAACGCATCCCTTGCTGATTATGGAGTTGATTTCTCAAAAGTTAAGGTAGTAGTAGAAAATGTTTCAACTACTAATCTGTGGCTTAATATTATTTTTTCTTTGGGCCCCATTGTAATTTTTGGTTTATTCCTATACTTTCTAATGCGCTCAGCGCAAGGTGGGGCTAATAAAGCTTTTACCTTTACTCAATCCCAAGCTCGCGTTTTTTTAGGGGGCAAACAGAAGGTTACATTTAAAGATGTTGCTGGCTTAGAAGAGGCCAAAGAAGAGCTTAATGAAGTGGTAGAGTTTTTGAAAAATCCTGCAAAATTTAGAAGACTCGGCGCAGAAGTTCCCAAAGGTGTTCTATTGGTGGGCCCACCAGGTTGTGGGAAAACTTTGTTAGCTAAAGCTACTGCTAATGAAGCTGATGTTCCTTTTTTCTCAATCTCAGGCTCTGAATTTGTGGAATTGTTCGTAGGAGTTGGTGCCGCTAGAGTAAGGGATTTATTTTTAAAAGCAAAACGTAATGCTCCTTCAATAATTTTTATTGATGAATTAGATGCAGTAGGTAGGCAAAGGGGGACAGGTCTTGGAGGCACACATGATGAACGGGAGCAAACTTTGAATCAGATTTTAGTAGAAATGGATGGATTTGATACTGATACAAGGGTAATAGTAATGGCTGCAACTAATAGACCAGATGTTTTAGACCCAGCCCTTTTGCGACCAGGTCGTTTTGATAGAAGGATAGTTTTAACTTTACCAACAAAAGAGGAAAGGCTTGCGATTTTAAATATCCATAGCAAAGATAAGCCCCTTGATTCCTCAGTTAATTTGGAAAAAATTGCTTCTACCACAGCAGGGTTTTCAGGAGCAGATTTAGAGAATGTCTTAAATGAGGCTGCAATTTTGGCAGCTCGATATAATAAAAAACAAATATCTCAAAAGGAGATAGAGGAGGCCTTAGAAAAAGTAGTAATTGGTCCTGCCAGAAAGACAAAGATTTTAAAGGGCAAGGAGAAGGAGATATCAGCTTATCATGAAGTTGGGCATGCTTTGGTAGCAGAGCTTTTAGAAAATTGTGACCCCGTCCATAAAATTTCTTTGGTTTCGAGAGGTGAAGCTTTGGGCTATACAATGAATCTCCCCCAAGAAGAAAAATTTTTAATATCAAAAAGTAAATTTAAAGATCAATTGAGTTCTCTTTTAGCGGGAAGGGCTGCCGAAGAGATTATATTTAATGAAGCAACCACAGGAGCAGAGAATGATTTGCGAGAAGCGACAAAAATTGCTAGACAAATGGTGATTAATTTTGGCATGAGCGAAAAAATGGGCCCAGTTGTATACGGGGATAGAGAAGAACTAGTATTTTTAGGGAAAGAACTTGCTGAACACAGAACATTGTCAGAAAAAGTTGCCTCTCAGATAGATTTGGAGATTAAATCGATAATTGAAGATTCAATGCAGCGAGCGCGGAATATTCTTGAAAGCCATAAAAAAGTTATGAAAGCGCTGGTAGAAGAATTGTTAAAAAAAGAGGAATTATCAAGAGAGGAATTCCTTAAAATCTTAAAAGAACACGATATTAAAAGTAGTCATCAGAAATAATTTCTATTTTTATGAGAGAGAAATTGAAGTATCTCTTCGGAGAAAACACGATTTTTCAAGCTTCAATAATAATTTCTTTTTTTAGTTTGTTTTCTAGAGTTTTAGGGCTTTTAAGAGATAGAATTTTTGCTTACTCTTTTGGGGCGAGCGGAAATTTAGATGTCTTTTTCGCGGCATTTCGCCTTCCAGATTTGATATTCAACCTAATTATTATCGGTTCATTTGCTTCAGCTTTTATCCCTGTGTTTGTAGAGATAAAACTTGCAAAAGATAAGGAGGAAGCTTTTAAATTCACAAGTACAATTTTGAATCTTTTGGTACTTCTTTGGCTTTTTGTTTCTTTACTGATTTTTATTTTTGCCCCCTTTTTTGTAAAAATAATTGCTCCTGGTTTTTCGGGAGAAAATTTAGAAATGACTATTTATTTAACTCGAATACTTTTATTTTCGCCATTGCTTTTAGGCTTGTCTACCCTTGCTGGCTCAATTCTTAATGCTAACAAACGTTTTTTTCTCCCTGCTGTTGCTCCTTGTCTTTACAATATAGGTATAATTATTGGCGCCATTTTTTTTGTCCCTTATTTAGGAATAAGGGGGCTTGCATGGGGGGTAGTATTGGGTGCCTTTATGCATTCTTTTATCCAATGGATAGGGGTGGCGAAGCTGGGTTTTAGATATTCTTTTATTTTTGATTTTTTTAACTCTTATGTTAAGACAATTATAAAATTAGCTATACCGCGGGTTTTAGCCACATCTATATACCAACTTAATCTTTGGGTGCAGACTGCTGCGGCTTCTTTTTTAAGAGGGGGTTCAATTTCGGTTTTGAATTTTGCCCAGAATATCCAATCTTTATTAGTGGGTTTAGTGGGTGTTGCTCTTTCTTCGGCAATTTTCCCTACCCTCACTGAAATTGCTTTTAGGGGCGACAAAGAAGACATGCGAAATAAAATTATTAAGGCTTCTAGAATAGTTCTTTTTGTGATTATTCCTTTAAGTATATTTTTGATTATTTTGCGTGCTCAAGCAGTAAGAGTAATTTTAGGAACAGGAAGGTTTGACTGGGAGGCAACCATTTTGACTGCTAGGGCATTAGGCTATTTCTCAATCTCTTTGTTTGCGCAGTGTTTTGTTTTTTTGCTTAACCAAGCTTTTTTTGCTTTTAAGGACACTAAAACCCCCCTTTTAGCCGCATCTGTAGCATTTTTTAGTAATTTATTTTTCATTTTTTTGTTCGCCTCGCCTTTTGCTCTTTTCGAAGGCTTGGGAGTTGCTGGGATTGCTTTAGCTTTCTCTTTGGCTTCAATTCTTGAAGCTTCCATTTTAATTTTTAAACTGGGCAAAAGGATAGGTGAGTTTGAGAAAGACATAATATTTTTTGGCTTAAAGATAGTTATTTTAAGTGTGATATGTGGCGTAGTAGTACAATTAGTGAAGACTATTTTAGGCAACATGCTTGATCTTTCTTTTGGAATAAATGTTTTATTGCAGGGATTTATTTCTTTATTTTTTGGTGTTTTAATATATGTGTTGCTTGCGCATTTCTTAAAGATTAATGAGCTGAGAGAGTTTAAAAAATTTTTTAATAAATAAAAAAATGAAAAAAGTCTTTTCTTGCTTTTTTGGATGCCTGGGTATAGCTTTATTTTTATTTATTTTAGGATTATTTATTCTGGCACTTTCAGGTTTAATTTATGTCCCTTTTATTTCTAAAATTGTTTACAAAGAAGACCCTAGATTGCCAAGAGGGGTGTATGTTTCAGCTCCAGATATGGGAAAGATTGCTTTAGTTGGCAACCAAAGGGGTTTTTGGGAATTAGAAGAGGGGGAGTTTTCCTATTTGCTAGCCCAAACTAATAAAAATGAATATATAAAAGACATAAAGGCGAATATCTTCCCGGATAAAATTATGACTTTAATAGAATTGAATCTCAAAAGGAAATTGTATTTAACACTTATTTTGATTCCCATGAATGAGAAAGGAGATTTTATTGTCCAAAAAGCAAAACTTGGTTATTTAGATATTCCTGTGGGCATTGTTAAAGGTTTTTTACCTAATCAAGGGAAGGTTTCTTTTGATTTTATTCCGAGTGGAGGTGAGATTAAAAAAATAGAAATGGCGGATAGAAAAATTTACTTTTATTTTAGGTAAAAAATATATAGAAATTTTTTTATTTTTGTGCTATAATATAAATTGTAAAGCATCTTTTTATTTAATTAAAAATTAAATTGAAGGGGCTTTTTAAAAAATTAATCAATTTTTAACAAGCAAAATATGGCAAATGATAAAATTAGAAATTTTTGCATAATTGCTCATATTGACCATGGGAAATCTACTTTAGCAGATAGATTTTTAGAAATAACAGAGACGATACCTGAAAGCAAAATGGTGCCTCAATTTTTAGATAGACTAGAGGCAGAACGAGAGCATGGAATTACAGTTAAAATGCAGCCAGTCCAAATGAAATGGAAAAACCACATCTTGAATTTAATTGATACTCCTGGGCATATCGATTTTTCTTATGAAGTTTCGCGAGCGCTAAAAGTTGTAGAAGGAGCTATTCTTTTAGTAGATGCAACTTCTGGTGTTGAGGCTCAAACACTATCAGTATTAGAGATGGCCAAATTTTTATCTTTAAAAATAATTCCTGTAATTAATAAAATTGATTTGCCTCAAGCAAGAGTCAAAGAAGTAGCCTCTGAGATAGCTTCACTTTTGGGTGTAGATGAAGAGAGTATTAGTTTGATATCTGCTAAAACTGGAAAGGGGGTAAAAGAATTATTAGATAGAATTATAAAAGAAATTCCACCCCCGCGCAGTTTTAATTCCGATTGTTTAAAAGCATTAGTTTTTGATGCTAATTATGATTTACATAGAGGTGTGATAGCATATATAAGGATTTTTGAGGGGGTTCTAAGTGGGGGGAAAGATATTTTTTTGGTTGGGACGAAAACTAAAAGTTCTTTTTCAGAAGTAGGAATTTTTAGCCCCGATTTTGTTCCTAAAGAAGAATTATGCGAGGGCGAAATTGGCTATATAATAACTGACCTAAAAGATATTAATAAAGTTTTAATTGGAGACACCCTCACCTATTGGTCCCCTACCCTGTTACCTAATTTTAAGGTTATTGAAGGCTTCAAAAAACCTCAACCGAAAGTGTTTGCATCTTTTTATCCTTGCGATGAAAATGAATTCCAAAAGCTTAAAAAATCGATTGAATTTCTCTCTTTAACAGATTCTTCTTTTATATTTAGAGCCGAATTTTCACCATTGCTTGGCCGAGGATTTAAAGTGGGTGCCTTGGGAAGTTTACATTTAAAAATACTTCAGGAAAGATTAGAAAGAGAATTTCAGATTTCAACAATCGTTACTCCTCCAAAAGTTGCTTATAAATTTGTTTTAAATGATGGCAGCGAAATAATTTCAGAAAGATTGGATGGAGTTGATTTTTCAAAAGTTAAAGCAATTTATGAAGAAAAGGCAATTTTAAAAATAATTGTCCCATTAGCATATCAGGGGAAAATTGCGGATTTTCTTTCCAAAAAAGCAAAATTTTTAAATACTGAATTTTTAGTTAATTCTAAAAGAGTGATTCTCGAGTATGAAGTTTCTTTTTTAGAAGTAGTTAGGGGTCTTTATGAAAAAATATTATCACTTTCCTCAGGTTTTGCCTCGATGAGTTATAAATTGGGAGATTTTAAAAAAGAAGATTTAGTAAAAATCGATATTTATATAGGCTCAAAATTATTTTCCCCCCTTTCTTTTTTAACTTTAAAAAATAATGCTTATAGAGAAGCAAAAATTAAAGTTGAAAAAATAAAGAAACTTTTCCCTCGACAATTATTTGAGGTTGATATTAAAGCCCAAATTGGCTCAAAGGTTATTGCGAAAGAGAGAATACCACCTTTAAGGAAGGATGTTTTAGCAAAACTTTATGGTGGCGATAGAACAAGAAAGGACAAATTATTAGAGAAACAGAAAAAAGGCAAAAAGAAATTAAAGCAAATAGGCAATTTCTCTTTGCCTTCGGATTTATTTTTTAAATTAGGACAGGAGTTATAAATTTGATTTTATAGACTTAATAATTATTTTAGAATTTGATTGTTGGAGACGGGATTTTAGACGAGAAAAATTCTATTTCCTATTTATCTAGCGGGTAAATAAAAGGATTGCCACCACGGCCTAGTTGGGTCTTTTTAGCTGCGTTGGTGCCAAAGTTCTGATAGAGAATAGCTTAGATGAAGTAACCAATATTAACATTGTCCTTGGGGGCATGGGCTTTCTAATTGTATAACAGGGTTAGCCTAGGGCCAATTATCATTTATAAAAAAGCCCGGCAGGACTTTAAGGGCTTAAAGCCGATTCTTTGACAATAAACTTTAAAGGTTTGTTAACTCTTCTACCTCTTTTCTAGTCTTTGTGTTTTATTAAATTTTAGAGTCTTGATGAGCATTTGATTATCGGGTTTGAGTCCCGAAAAAGGAATCTTGGTATCTTTATTAATCAAAAAAAGGGCCCGGCGGGACTCGAACCCGCGACGCACAGCTTAAAAGGCTGTCGCTCTACCAGCTGAGCTACGGGCCCCTCAGCGGGTGACCGGATTTGAACCGGCAACCTTGTCCTTGGCAAGGACACGTTCTACCATTGAACTACACCCGCTTAAAATTTTGCTGGTCTTGAGAGATTATAAGACAAAAAAAATCTTTTTTCAACAAAATAGCAAAAACCAATCTTTTTAAAAAACTTTTTTATTTTTTAAAGCTTCATTAAAAACTCACCCCTACTTTTCACTAATTTTAAAAGATAAATATAAAAATTAATCCCTTTTCTCTCTATTCCAATAGCCTCCTAAAATGATTAAAACCACTGGCAAAATTACCCACCAGGAAATATGGTTATAAATAAAATTAGCTAATTTTGATTGAAGCACAAGATTTGTGAGTGTAGGAGAGGGTAAAAGATTTAATATAGAAGCAGTTAACAATGCTGCATAAGAAAGACTATAAAGTATATTTAAAACCAAAGAAGCATTACTATCCTTTTGCATGCTCACCTCCAAGTCGCTTTTCATCACAAAGAATATAAGAATAAGGAAAAAGACAATGATTTTAATCCATACAGGTTCAAAATTTGCTTTTATAAAAAAGGAACCTATGAAATTCTGCCCCATAAAGAAAGCTGCTACTTTGTCTCCCCAAACCTGGGTTACTGCAGAGGCAATGTATACAGCGACTAAACTTGTTAAAATTTTTTCTTTTTGAAGAATCAAGGTATAGGCCACAAAAAATATAAAGCTTCCCACAATGATTAAATCCCATGTTGGTACTACTAATAAGCCTGTTTGCATAATTTTATTTAAGTTTTATTTTAACATATTTTTATTCTGTAACCAATTGAAGGTTTATTGCATCAACTTGTTTTTTTAATTGATCTGAACCATCTTGAGTTTTATATTCTATGAACCAATAAAGATAATTATTTGGCCCCGATTTATAAAGATTCATAGTTATTGAGGAATTAGGATTTGAATTTCGAAAATTCTGGCCTCCGTTTTGTTCTGCTATTTCAAGGGCCTTCACGAATTGAGTAGCTTTTTTATATTGCGTTTCAAAACTAATTGGCAAAAGACTTTGGTTTAAATAATCAGTTTTCCACACCAAAGCCCTTAAAGATTGCCCTTCTGTATTAAAATTCATTGTGAAATAATATGGTTGGTTAGGTGCGCAAAAAATAAAAGTGTAGACCAAGAGTTCTCGAGTTAGGTCTCCAGGGATTTTTATGGTGGTTGCACAGATGCTACTTTGTGGATTCCACTCTCTGCTTTTTTTAAAAGCTTGGGTTTCGAAACTCAAAAGTTCATCTTCTAGCTCTGTGGCTTGGCTGAAAATAGGAGGAGTTGAGGAAGTACCAGAAGCTTCCTGAGAGATTTCTTCTTGGGGCTGTCCGGTCTGAGTGGTAGTTTGAGTTTGTCCAGAGGTAGTTTGGGAGGTTTGGGGAGAGGTCATTTTTTGGACACTTCTGAAGATTAGGAAAACTAAAATTCCAGCAATTATTAAAAAAACCACAAGCCCCCCAGCAATTTTTATAAAAGAAGTATTTTGCTGCATCTGTTTTATTATATCACAGGTAAAATAAATAAAAAAATAATGTAGAAATTGAGAAAAAGAACTTTTTCTTTATATCTTATTATTTCATTTTTGAGTTTTTGCCTTGGCATATCTTTAATCTCTTATTTTGGTTTTAAAATATGGTTATTATTTATTTATTTAAGCTTGGGGATAGTCTTTATTGCCGCTTTCCCAAAATTTTTGAAATCTGGGGCTTTGGGAATTATTTGCTTTTTGATTGGAAGTTTTTATGTTCAACTTTTTTCTCCTCCCCCACTTCTGAAAGGGGAAGGAGAGATGTTTTCTTCTAGAGGTGTTGTGGATGGCTACCCACAAAGAAGTCGTTTCGGAATTTTGTGTCCTGTTGCAACAAAAGAGGGGAGAGTCCTTCTCGCGATTTCTTTTTATCAAAAAGGGGATTTTTTGTGTGTTCCCAAAGATACATTTTATTTTGAGGGTAAGAAAAGTTTAAAACTTACCCCCAAAGAAAGGTTTGTGGAAAGGTACATTGCCAAAGTAAATGTTTTAAAAATCAAAAAGGAGCCTTTTTTAGTGGGGGGAACTTTATCAAAAAAGCTTCTTTTGTTAAGATTTTTATTTTTAATTAGAGAAAAAGCCACCTCTTCTATTAAGGAATTAATGAGGGAAAAGGAAGCTTCGTTTGCTAATGGATTAATTTTTGGTCAGAAAACAGATTTGCCTTTTGAATTTAAAGAAAAATTGTCAAAAACCGGGACGACCCATCTGGTGGCTCTTTCCGGTTTTAATATCTCAATTTTTATTTTTGCTTTTTTTGATACATTAAAATATATTTGTTTAGCACTAAGTTTTTTTGTGACCTCTTTTTTTATAATTGCTTTTGTTTTAATGACAGGAGCAAGCGCTTCGGTGGTTAGAGCGGCAATAATGGGTATAATGTTGATAGCAGGAAGGGTTTTGGGTAGACAGACTGATAATTTGTTAATTCTTTCCTTTTCTTTATTTTTAATGGCGCTTTTCTCTCCTTATAGTTTAATTTATGATTTAAGTTTGCAATTTTCTTTTTTATCTTTTTGTGGTCTTGTTTATCTTTCGCCATTGATAAAGGAAAAATTAATTTTCCTGGGTTTTTTAAAAGAATCTTTAGCCGATACTTTAGGGGCAATAATTTTTGTTTTACCTTTAAATGTTTATTATTTTGGGAATATAAGCCTAATCTCTCCTTTAGCAAATATATTAGTTTTAGCTGTAGTCCCTTTAATTAGTTACTTAATTATTCTTCAAGTATTATTTAGTTTTCTGTCCCATTTCTTCGCACAAGTATTAAGTTATATTTCCCAAGTTTTTTTACAATATTGTTTATGGGTAATTGAATTTTTAGGTAGCTTTCGTGGGGCGGCAATAAAGATTTCTCACATGAATTTATTTTTAGTTTTTGTTTATTATGGGTTTTTATTTTTAATTTTAAAATATCTTTGGGAATTAAAAATTGAATGTGAGAAGAGAATCTAAAATAATTTATTTCATTTTTATTTTTTTAGTTTTTGTCTCCTCGTTTTTATATTTTGTTGTTTTTAAGAGCAACAGATACCAGGTGATATTTTGTAATGTCGGCCAGGGGGATGGAATTTTAATAAAGGACGGCAAGGAGGAGATAGTAATTGATGCAGGACCTGATAATGGACAGATGAAAAGATGTCTAGATAAATTTTTGTCTTTTGATGACAGAAAGATTGAAAAAATCATTGCCTCCCATTATGATTCTGACCATATTGGGGGATTTAGAGAGCTGTTTGAAGCTTATGAAATAGGGGAAGTTTACGGTTTGGGCGGGAGCCCAAAGGAAACAAAAACGTATTTAAATTTTAAAGAAATGCTTAAAAAAAGTGGGAAGAGAGAAGAGAAATTAATTTATGGGATGGTTGTTGGTACAAAAAATGCCAAGCTTAGAGTACTTTATCCTTTTTACAATTCTTTGCCTTCAAATAATTTTTCTGTTGTTTTAAAGCTCAGTTATTTAGGAAAAGCTTTTTTGCTTGGTGGAGATTTAGAGATTGGTGATTGGATGGAATTAATAAGCCATTTTATAGATTTAAGGTCGGATATTTTTAAGGTTTCTCACCATGGAAGCAGAAACGGAATGAATGAGGAAATAATTGAAAAAATAAAACCCAAAGAAGCAGTAATTTCAGTAGGGAAAAATTCTTACGGTCATCCCCATCCTGAAGTACTGAAGATTCTTAAAGATAATAAAATTTTAATAAGAAGAACTGATGAAGAAGGAGACATTGTATATTAAAGTTCAACATTTGTATATACAGAAGACACCTCTTCAAGTTGTTCAAGTGAATTAATAAATTCTTTGACTTTTTCTTTATCAACGGAATTTGGGGCAAAGGTTTTTGGTATATAGCAAAGCCCCATGCTTTCAATTTGGATTTCATCATTTTCTAGAATCATTCTTACCTCGTCTAATTTTTGGGGGTCTGTAAATACAATAATTTGCCCATTTTCTTTATAATCCTCCGCCGGCGAATTAATTATAGAGGCCTCCAATTCTTCTTTTGTTTTCTTCTGGTCTTTTGATAAAACGATTTTCCCTTTTCTTTCAAACATCCATTTTACGCCTCCTGCTTCAGCAATTTTAGAATTAAATTTATTAAATATGCTCCTTATTTCATTTAGGGCTCTATTCCGATTGCTTGTTAAAACCTCAATTAATACCGCAATTCCTCCTGGTCCATATCCTTCAATTTCGAACTCCTCAAGGCTTCCTTCAAGCTCCCCCGTTCCTCGCTTAATTGCTTTCTCAATATTTTCTTTTGGTAGATTAAATGATTTGGCAGTTTCTAAAGCAATTCTTAATCTGGGGTTTGTTTCTGGATCAGGTCCGCCTAATTTTACAGCAATAGAAATATCTTTGCTTAATTTTGAGAAATATCTACTTTTTTTGAAGTCTTGTCTTTCTTTTCTAAATCTTATGTTTGCCCATTTGGAATGCCCTGACATCTTTGTATTTTTAGATTGAAACTATTGGTAGAATACTACTAAATGGGTTTAAAATCAAGAAGTTTTATTTTCGATAAATCTTATTTTTTATCTTTTAAGTTTTTATTAAAATAGTAATATGAGATTTCTGGGCATAGACCCTGGTGTCGCTCGAATTGGTTTTGCAATAATCGAGAAGAAAGATTCTAAACTTAAAATTATCGATAGTGGCTGTATTGAGCCGAAAGCAAAAGATAGAGCCAAGAGACTAGAGATTATTTTTAATAGAATTTCTGATATAATAAAAAGAGAAAAGCCTGATATAGTTGGGGTAGAGAGTTTGTATTTTTTTAAAAATCAAAAAACAGCATTTGAAGTAGGAGAAGCAAGAGGAGTTATAATTCTTGCTTCAGAAATTTTGGGCAAAAAAGTACTTGCTCCTACTCCCTTGCAGGTGAAGCAGGCGTTAACAGGTTATGGAAGGGCACAAAAAATGCAGGTCCAAGAGATGATCAAAAGAATCTTTGGGCTTAAAAAAATTCCTAAGCCAGATGATTTGGCGGATGCCCTAGCGGTTGCTTTCTGGCTGGCTTCCACTAATAGATAAAAAGGAAATATGCCGAATTTAAGACAAAATATTATAACCGGAGAATGGGTCATAATCGCTCCAGAGAGAGAAAAAAGACCCGAGGATTTTATTTGTTCTGAGAAAATTGTAGCTAAAGATTTAAAAGAATGCCCCTTTTGTCCTAATGGAGAAGCTAAAAAAACAGAAATTTTTTCTACTTCTAATATTTATGTTATTCCTAATAAATTTCCAAGCTTTGTAAGTGAAGATGCGGTTCTTGAGCAGGGAGGAGAACTTTATCCTTCTTTTAAAGCACTAGGCTATCATGAAGTAATAATTTTAAAAGACCATAATATAGATTTGAAGGATTTACCAAAAGCCACAATTGATGAATTATTATATGTTTTCCAAGAAAGAATGAAGATTCATCTGAAAGATCCTGCCATAGAATATTCAATGGTTATATATAATCATGGCCCTGATTCAGGTGCGACCATTGAACATCCTCATGCTCAGATTTTTGCCTCTTCTATTTTGCCTCCTTATGTTGAGAAAGAGCTGAATGGAGCAAAAAGATATTTTAATAAGAATAAGAAATGTGTTTTTTGCGAACTCGAAAAATCAGAAAAGGAAAAGGGAGAAAGAGTTATTTTTGAAAATGAAAAATTTTTAGCTTTTTGCTTTTTTGCGGCTCGGTTTCCTTTTGAAATATGGATTATGCCTAAAAATCATGAAAATTATTTTGAAAAAATAGACAAATCTGAAAGGATTCAGCTTGCAGAAATTCTCTCATTAGTTTTTAAGGTTCTTTACAAAAAGCTTAATGACCCCGCTTACAATTTCTTTATTCACACTGCCCCCCCAGAAGTTTATGGGGGGGAACAATTTTTCCATTGGCATTTAGAAATTACCCCCAGGCTTTCTAAGTATGGAGGGTATGAATTGGGCTCAGGAATAATGGTTGATGTGGTTTCTCCAGAAAAAGCAGCGATGTTTTTGAGAGAAAATTAGTTTTTGATTGAAAAAAAATAATTTTAAGGTAAAATTTAAGCTTAAAAAGCGTATGAACAAAATTTGGCGAGTAGTAGGTGTAATTCTTTTGGTTAGTCTATTTGTGATTTTGGCTTTTAACCACAATTTCCATTTTTGGGTAACTCAAGCTGTAGCAAAGGGAGGAGATTATAAAACACTTTTGTGGCTTCTTCTTTTTCCTTGGGTAGTAACCCTTCTTTCATTTTTCCGACAAGTTGTTGGTTTGAAAACCTATGGCATTTATATTCCTTCAGTTTTGGCAGTCGCTCTTTTTGCAATAGGATGGCGTTTTGGAATTTTATTTTTGATAGTTGTTTTATTTGTGGGCACGATTTTGAGATTTTTGCTTTCATCTTATAGAATTCTTGATTTACCCCGAAGGGCTATTATTATGATTGGAATTTCGCTTAGTTTGGTCTTTGTTTTAATTTTAAGCATAAAAGAGGGCTATTTTTTGAGCAGGCTTGCGCCTGTTGCGATTTTCCCTGTTTTAATTATTATTGTTGCTTCAGAAAGATTCATTACTTCCCAGATGAGGCTTCCTTTTAAAAAATCTCTGTCTTATACATTCCAGACTCTTTTTGTAGTATTTATAGCTGTTCTTTTTATAAGATGGGGAGTGATTCAAAATTTAACTTGGGAATATCCTGAAATTATTTTATTTTTAGTTTTAATTAACTTTTTGCTAGGTAGATATACCGGTTTAAGATTAACAGAACTCATACGTTTTAGGAAACTAATTTTCAAGTAAAATGCCCATAGATGAAATTTTAGGAATGAATGAGAGAAATTTTTCTTTTATTAGAGAATATAATTTGAGAGAAGCTATCCGTTTAGTAGACAATAAATTAAAAACCAAAAGAATACTAAAAGCAGCAGGCTTGCCAGTAGCTGAGACTTATAAAGTATTTAGAAGGCCAGAAGAGGTGAGAGGCTTTGATTTTGCTAGTTTGCCACCAAGCTTTGTTGTGAAACCAAACTCCGGTTTCGGTGGGAAAGGAGTAATGGTAATTTATGGGAAAACAAAAGAGGGGTTTTTGGGATTTGGTTCTAGAATTTTGACCGCAGAGGAGATAAAGCTTCATATTTTAGATATACTTGAGGGAATTTATTCTCTTAGTGGCCTCCCAGATAAAGCTTATTTAGAAGAGAGAATAAAGCCCGCAGGGAAAATTAAAAGAATATCATTTAGAGGACTTGCTGACATTAGGGTTATTGTCTTTAATTTGGTGCCTATAATGGCGATGTTAAGGCTTCCTACAGAGGAATCACAAGGCAGGGCCAATCTCCATGAAGGGGCCATGGGGGTAGGAATAGATTTGGCTACTGGTATAACAACTGAAGGTTTCTGGAAAGGAAGAGTCCAAAAATATCTCCCCAATTCAAAAATCAAAGTTAGCGGTATGAAAATTGATTTTTGGGAAGATATTTTGCTCTTGGCTTCTGAGGCTCAAAGAGTAGTTGGGGCTAAGTTTTTGGGAGTCGATATTGCCCTAACACAAAGGGGGCCATTGATTTTAGAACTAAACGCAAGACCAGGGCTTTCTATTCAGAATGTAAATAAAGAGGGGCTGAAGGAAAGATTATTGAAAGTAAAAAAGATGAAGGTTTTAACTCCAAGCAAGGGAGTAAGAATAGGAAAAGAGCTGTTCGGAGTCTTTAAAGGCAAGACCATAAGAGAAGGTCAGCCTGTAATTGGCTTGGTAGAATTGGTGACTTTTTTTAGAAAAAAGAAGAAAGTTAAGGCATTAGCAAAAATAGATACTGGCGCAACCCTTTCCGCCATCGATTTTTCTTTAGCTGAAAAATTAGGTTTAGGAGACTTGGTGTTAAAGGCTAAAGAATTAAGAAAGGCATATAAGGAAAAAAATGTCGAGATGATCCAAAAAATATCAGAAGAAATTTTAACTCTTCCAAATGTATCAGGAATCAAAAAAGTAAAATCAAGCCTCGGAGAAGACTTAAGAGTAAAGGTTAAATTGAATTTTAGAATTTCTTCTTTTGAAGGAATGAGAGAGGATTTTTATTTAGCCCAAAGAGGCAAATTAAAATATAAAGTAATTATAGGTAAAAATATTATTAATAATTTTCTTGTAAATCCTTTAAAATATACTTCAAGGCTATATCCCTTCTTGATAAGAAGATTAGAAGACATCAGGCCCTTTTTTGCTTTGAGCCCAAGAAAAATTTTAGGTATTGGGGTTAATGTTTTTAACAGATTGGGACCAGAGCATTTTGTTGATAATTATTTAATCGCAGCTTTAAAATACAATTCCGAAGACAAAATTTTTTCTCAGAATAAAATAGACTTTTTTTCTCTAGAAAAAGAGGGGGTGAACGTAAATGATTTAGCTTGGAATTCCTCGATTTTAGTAAAACATCCTTATTTTGAAAAATTAATGGATTCACTAGATAAATCTACTGCATGGTATATATATTCTCCTGATGAGGAGATTGAAAAATATGCAAAAAAATTCGGTGCAAAATTAATTGCAAATCCCTATTGGCTATTTAGGCAAATCTCAGATAAAGGTAATTTTAGAAAAATATTAAAGAGGCTAAAATTGCCTTTTCCTAGGTCAGAAGTAGCTAGAGCGCCATTTAATTTTAAAAAGCTTTCTCAAAAATTAGGTCTTCCATTATTTGTTCAATTAAAAGATAGTGGTGGGGGTAGGGGAAATTTCATAATTAATAATGAAGAGGAGCTTCTCGCCCTAGAGAAGAATTTTCAAGATGAAGAAATCATTATAAGTGAGTATATAAAAGGTTTCTCTCCCTCTATAACAGGCTGTGTTACAAGATGGGGGATTTTTTATCTTCCTCCGCAACTTCAAATTTTGGATCAGGAAGAGCTAGTGGCGTTGGAGAGAGGAAAGGGGCAATTTTGCGGTCATGATTTTACATCAAGCTTAATTCCAGAAAAGATTAAAAAAGAGGCCTATCTATATATAGAAAAAGTTGGTGAATATTTAAAAGATATTGGCTTTAAAGGGATTTTTGGTTTAGATTTGTTGTGGGATAGTGTTAGACAAAAACTTTATGTGGTGGAGTGCAATCCTAGACTTTTAGGAGCTCATCCTACGCAGACTTTTATCCAACTATCTAGAGGCGAGATTCCTTTGTGCGCGTGGCACATTCTTGAATTTTTAAAAGTTCCTTATGAAGTTAATTATGAAGAAGTCCAAAAACAGTATTTAAGTGATAAATTTGGGGCCCAATTATTAGTTCATAATTTATCAGAAAACCCTATATTAGTAGAGAAAGCAATTCCTGCGGGTACTTATTCTTTTGATGGCGAAAACTTAAAATTTGAAAGAAAAGATCATTCTTTTTCGTCTCTTAAAGAAAATGAATTTATTATTACAGATGGTGTGCCATTTAGGGGCAGAATTATAAAAGGAGGAAAAAGGATATTTAGAATAATAACTAAAAAAAGTGTTATATCTAAAGATCTAGTAAGTTTAAATGAGTGGGCGAAAAAATTAATTAATAAAATAAGATCCGAAATTAAAATAAAAGAGATAAAATGAGAATAGGGATTTTAAAAGGAGTTTTTTCAAAAAATAAAGATGCTCTATTGCTTGAAAAAGCTGCGCAAAGAAGAGGTCATTTTATTGAGATAATTTCTTTAAAAGACGCTTGGCTTGAAGTAGAAAATGGAAAAGTGCGCTGGATTGATAAAAATGGAGGGTTGGATAGATTTAACATCATTTTGGTGCGAGGGGGAGGAAAAATGTTTAGATTGCAGAGAAATTTTCTTTCTTGGCTTGCGAGGAGGAAAGTTATTGTTGTAGATAAAAAATTCATTAAAGGTGGAAATTTTGCAGATAAAACTTTTGATTTGTCTTTATTAGTTGAGCATGGTTTCAAGACACCTAATTTTTATTTGTTTTCCAATGAGGGAGAACTAAAAAACAAGGCCCAAAAATTGGGCTTCCCTTTCTTTTTGAAAAACAAAAGAGAGCACCGTGGAGTAGGAGTTTTTTTGATAAATTCTTTAGAAGAATTAAATGAAAAAATAAAAACTATTGAAGACATATCTGATTGGTATTTACAGCAAAAGATTGATTTTGAAAAAGACATAAGGGTCTTTGTTATTGGAGATGAGGTTTTGGGAGCAATTGAAAGAATACCTCCAAAAGGAGAATATAGGGCGAATATTTCTTTAGGAGGAAGGGCTAAGCCTTTTGAAATCAATTATAAACTTAAAGATTTAAGCAAAAAGGCAGCTAAATTGCTTGATTGCGAAATAGCAGGAGTTGATTTTCTTTTGTCTAGAGACGAGGCATATATAATTGAGGTTAACTCTATTCCTCAATTTTATGGTTTTATGAGGGCAACCAAAATAGATGTTCCCCAAAAAATTATCGAATATTTAGAAAAAATAAAGATTTATGAGTGAAAAAAAGTTTCTTCCTCTGCCTTTTGAAAAACCTAAAAATTATGGAGAAGCACTAAAAAATGAACCTGAAAAAATTGATTCCGAAATTCATAATTTAGTTTTAGAAATTGAATCTCAGCTTCCCCCCATAATCCCCAGTTTAAGAGCTAAAAATTCTCGATCCGCAAAAGCTGCCTTTTTATCAGGCGAAACAGAGAACCCTTCTTTTGAGTATAGAGAAGCTGTATCTACAGAAAAATATATTGAATTATCTGAAAGACTCAGAGGATTAGAAAAAGAGATAAACTCTTTGAGTTATCCCCTTAAGCAACTTTATATTTTAAAAATTAATAATTTATATAATAAATTAAATTTTCTGAGGTCAATAGGTCATGATGCCAAAACTTTTACAGAAGCCTCTATAAAATTATGGGGCGATATCCCTCAAGACCTTGGCATAATTTTAGAAAAAGAGTGCAGAGAAAGAAGGGGGGAGGAGGAAGATGGAGAAGAAAGAGGCGCAAAGGCAAAAGAAGACAGAGAGGAATTAATCCCCTCGCCAATGTTAGTAGAAATATTTAATAATGTTTTAGAAGAATATGGCTTTTTTCCTGAATGGATGGCAAGAATAAATCCACAAGCAGGTTCAATTACTGTTGAGGAAAGAAGCAAAATTGGGGGTGCTATTAGCCCCTCAATCGAAATTCCTTTGTCAAGAAAGGTGAGGATTTCGCGATTAGAGTCTTTAGTGGCACATGAGATTGGAGTCCATATTTTTAGAGGGGAAGCAGGCCGAAGGACGCCTTTGGCTTTAATTGGCTATCAAAGAGACACAGAAGGGAATCTTATTTGCGCAGGGGGACCTGGTTCAGGTGAAATAGAAGAAGGTTTAGGTAAATTTGCAGAGGCTTATGTAGAATGGTTCAGAGAGGACGCCGGAGAATTTCAGTTTCGTCCTTATTCAGTTTATTCAGCATTAGCTGTATGGTATGCAAGAGAATATAATTTTAGAGGAGTTTTTGAGAAATTAAGAAGTTTAGGTTTGAGTAAAGAATCTGCTTATAAACGAACGGTGAGGGTATTCAGAGGGATTAGTGATCCCTCAAGGCCTGGTTTTTACTGTACACTTGACGCGACCTATAGATTAGGCTCCATCATTGTTGCTGATTTTTATATGAATAATCCTCAAGAAATTGATCGTTTATGGATAGGGAAAATAGGTAGTAGATATTTAGGCATACTTTCAGAACTAGGAATAGAAAAGCCAGCACTGCCTGTGTGGTTTATGAAAGTTCTTGACTATTATTCTGAGAAGGAATGGAGAGAATTAAGAAGACGCAGCAAAGGAACTTTATAATAAATTATTTTTTTGCTATAATAAAACGTCAAAACTAATTTTTTATTATGGTTAAAGTTGCAATTATTGGAGCAGATGCTCACAGCAAATGGTATCGTCGACAGTGGAAAAAAGCAGCACATAAATTAGGTATTAAAATTGACCTTGTTAAGATGAGGGATGTGGTTTTGAGAATTGACCAAAAGAAAGGGATAAGAGCTCAATATTGGGTATATGATAGAAAAACAGGGGAAAATAAGGTTAAAGATTTTAAAGATTACGATATTTTGCTAAGGCGTTGGATTAAAAAATATTATATTCAATCTTTGGTATTGGGTTGGTATATGAAAAGACTTGGTAAGGTTGTATTAAATTCAAGACTTGAAATGATTCTTGACAAAGTATCGCAAGCAATTAGACTTTATGAAGCTGGACTTCCACATCCATTAGTGTGGCAAGCCCTACGTCCCCGAAACGCAAAAAGATTATTAGAGAAAGTTAGAACTTTTCCGATAATTATTAAACCAATTTCTGGCACAATGGGCAAAGGGATTTATAAAGCAAAGTCTCGTTCAGGAGCTATAAAGATTTTTAGAAATAAAAAATTGCATGCTCTTTTAATCCAAAGAGATTTAGAAGTAAGAGAAGACATAAGAGTACTAGTTGTTGGGAATAAATGTTTGGGAGCAATGAAGAGAATTGCGCCCCCAGGAGATTTTCGTTCAAATGTAGCAGTAGGTGCATCAACTGAGCCCTATCCGTTAAGTCCTGAGCTTGAAAATTTAGCTAAAAAAGCAGCTAAAGCTATGGGTTATGAAATATGTGGGGTTGATATCATGTTTAAAAATAAAAAACCTTATATTTTAGAAGTTAATAGAACTCCTCAATTTAGGGGTTTTAGAAGAACTTTAAAAATAGATGTGGCGGAGGAAATTTTAAAATTTGCTTTGGACGAATTTGAAAAGGCAAAATCAAAAAATAAATTATAAATTAGGTAGGATAATTAAATACTCACTATTAAGAATTTTAAGTATTAAAATTATCTATTTAATAATTATTGATTTTAAACTATATTTGATAATTATTTTTATTATTTTTAATATAATAAATGTAAATGATAGCTTATTTAGAAGGAGAAATTAAGGAAAAAGGTGCTAATTTTGTAGTAATTTTAACTAAAAGTGGGGTAGGCTATCTAGTTTTTGTCCCCCCGCGGGCAATAAAAGATAAAAAAATTTCTCTTTTTATATTTCATTACCAAACAGAAAAATCAGAGACGCTATATGGATTTCCAACAATAGAAGAAAAAAAGCTATTTGGAGAACTTTTGAAAATAAGAGGGCTGGGGCCGAAGGGAGCCCTAGCATTATTGTCAGTATATAAACCATCTGAGGTTTTGGAAATTATAAAAAATAAAGATTTGGAAAGGATAAAAATTGTTCCAGGAATAGGGTCAAAACTCGCTAGAAAAATTATAACTGACTTTACAGAAGCCCTAGAAGAGATTAAGGAGGATACTGAAGTTAAAGAAGCTCTAAAAAGTTTAGGCTTTAATTCTAGAGAGGTTGCCGAAGCTTTGAAACAATTAGATGGCACAGAAAAGACTTTGCAAGAAAAAATTGTTAAGATTTTAAAAATAAAAGGGAAAAATGGTTGATTTAATTTTTGAAGACAAAGATACATTTCTTGATCAAACTTTGAGACCCAAAACTTTAGATGATTTTGTCGGTCAAGAGAATATAAAGAAAAGTCTTGGGGTTTTTTTGAAAGCAGCTAGCAAAAGAAAGGAAGCAATGGAGCACATTCTTTTACATGGTCCACCTGGTTTAGGTAAAACTACTTTGGCCTATATAATATCTCAAGAATTGAAAGTTCCTATTAGAACTACCTCAGGTTCAGTTATTGAAAGGGTAGGTGATTTAGCTGCAATTTTGACAAGTTTAAGCGAAAACGAAATTCTATTTATAGATGAGATTCATAGGCTCAGTAAAAATATTGAAGAGATTCTTTATCCAGCGATGGAGGATAGGAAAATAGATATTATGGTGGGGAAAGGGCCATCAGCTCAGGTTTTAAGATTAAATCTTCCTCCTTTCACTTTAATCGGAGCAACAACTAAATTTGCTTCAATTTCTTCTCCTATGAGAGAAAGATTTGGAATTATTTATCGACTTGACTTTTATGATTTAGAAGAAATAAAGAAAATCATTAAACGCTCAGCAGAAATTTTAAATATCGGCATAGAGCCCAAAGCCATAGAAGAGATAGCAAAAAGGTCTCGTTCTACCCCAAGAGTTGCAAATAGATTATTGAAAAGAGTTAGAGATTTCGCTGAGGTTGAGAATAAAAAAATTATAGATTTATCAATCGCGAAAAAGAGTCTGGATATGCTAGATATAGATGAATTGGGATTAGATAGTTTAGACAGGAAAATTCTGAAAGTCATTGCTGAGAAATTCAATGGGGGGCCAGTAGGTTTGAATGCGATATCTTTGGTGCTTTCTGAGGACAAAAACACCTTAGAAGAAATTTGCGAGCCCTATCTTTTACAATTAGGTTTTATAAATAGGACTCCTCGCGGCAGGGTTATTACAGAGAAGGGTTTTAGACACATAAAGAATAATAAGTTAAAATTATTTTAGATGGAGCCAATAAAAAACAAGCTCATTTTAGTTCACATTTGTTGTGCTCCTTGTGCTTTATTTGTGGTTAGATTTTTAAAAAAAGAAGGCGCAAAAATAATAGGTTTTTTTTATAATCCTAATATTCACGGAGCGAAAGAATATAAAAAGAGGCTAAAAGATGTGAAAAAGCTTTTTGAAGAAGAGAAATTAAAATTAGAAATACCCCAGTACGACATAGAAGAGTACTTTGGAGAAATTTATGATTTTGAGAAAAAGCATTATAAAAAGATAGAAAATAGCAAAAAATTGCGTTGCCCTGTATGTTATAGACTAAGGCTAGAGAAAACAGCCCTTTATGCTAAGAATCTTGGAGCGGATTTTTTTTCAACTACCCTTTTGATTTCGCCCTATCAGGATCAAAGCACTATTTGGCAGATTGGCACAGAAGAGGGCGAAAAAAGTGGAGTTCCTTTCTTTTTTAGAGATTTTAGAAAGGGCTATTGGGAGTCAATCCATAGGGCAAAAAAGAGAGGTTTTTATATTCCTTCTTATTGTGGTTGTGTTTATAGCTTAAAGGAAATAAAATAAACTTATGGAGATAATAATTTTGTTACTTATATACATTTTGTTGATAGTAATATGGGCAATAGCAAGTTTTTTCCCTTTTAGAGATCTCCATGAATATAGATTTGGGAGAGATGCTACTTATATAGCAGAGAAAATATATATTTTTTGGTCTTTATTAGTAATTATTTTAGGCTTTTTGGGAATAATTTTTGGTTAAATGTTGGATAATTTATTTAAATTTCAACCAGTTGGTTTTCTTAAAGAGGATGAAGAGATATTTTTATTTTTGCGAAGGCATTGGTTTAGTTTTTTGCCTATACTTATAGGAGGAATTATTTTATTTTTAATTCCCTTAATATTTATTCCTTCTTTTTTCTTTTTTGGGGGGGATGCTTATATAGAATCTTTAGACCTTTCTTTTTCTTTTTATAAACTCTTGTTTTTAGTAGGAGCTATTTATTTTTTATATCTAGGCTTCTTTCTTTTGTCATCTTGGTTGATGTATTATTTAGATGTGACAATAATTACTAATAAGAGAATAATTGATATTGAGCAGGTAAATATAATCAAAAGAGAAGTATCGTCAGCAACTTTTGATTTTATCCAAGATGTGAGAGCAGAAAGAGCTGGTTTTTGGCAGAGGATAATTGATTTTGGCACAATCACAATTCAGACCGCAGGAAAAGAGCCGAATTTTGTTATTCATAATGTTCCCTTCCCTTTTAGGAATGTAGAAAAAATACTAGAAATTATAAAAGAATACAGGAAAGAGGGATTTTTGGTAGGAACCGAAAAAACTTATTGCCTAAAACAATAAAAAAAATACTTTAAATGAAAAAAATATTAGCGGAGAGCTCTACAAAGAAGGTAAAGATAATTTTTTAAGGAAGGACGAAGGAGATGAGGAAGAAAAAGGGGAGATAAATTTTAGCTAATAAAATTTTTATTTTTTGAGCAGGTCTTTTATTCTTGAAGCAAATATCTACAAGTTTTTTGACTTATAAAATTAAATTTAGTATAAAGTTTTATGTGAGATTAGAGGAATATAATTATAATTTACCTAAAAATTTGATAGCCCAAAGACCAGTTTTCCCAAGGGATCATTCTAAATTAATGGTTTTAGATAGAAAAACTGGTGCAATATCCCACCATTTTTTTTATGAACTGGACAAAATAATAGATAATTCATTTGTTTTGGTTTTTAATAATACAAAAGTATTGCCTTATAAAATTTTCGGCAAGAAAAAAAGTGGGGGCAAGGTTGATATACTTTTTTTGCAACCGCTGAAAGACAAAATTTGGGAAGTTCTTTTAAGGGGCCGACTTAAAGAAGGGGATAAGATATATCTCAAAGAAGGAATTTGGTTTAGAATTTTAAATTTTAAAAAAGGAGTTTTTAAAATTAGAATAAATGTTAAAGAAAATGCTTTAAAAGAATTTTTAAAAAGAAATGGTTTGGCTCCATTGCCTCCCTATATAAAAAATCTTCCACCTGATAAAGCTAAAAGATGGTATCAAACAATTTTTGCAAAAAGGGAGGGTTCAATCGCTGCACCTACAGCTTCTTTTCATTTTACTAAGTCCTTAATTAGAAGGCTTTCAAAAAAGGGCATTGAGAAAGCTTTTATTACGTTGCATGTAAATTTAGGTACTTTTGCTCCTTTAAAGGCTCAGTATTTTAAAGAGAAAAAAATTCACTCTGAGTTTATAGAAATCCCCAAAGAAAGTGCTGATTTTTTGAATAGAAAAATTAAAGAAGGCAAAAAAATTTTGGCCGTAGGCTCAACTGTTGCTCGAGCCTTGGAAACAGTGGTAGATTCGAATGGTTTTTTAAAAGAGTTCAAAGGCGAAACAACTCTTTTTATTTATCCTCCTTATAGATTCAAAATTGTTAAGGCGTTGATTACTAATTTTCATCTTCCAAAAACAACTCTTATGTGTTTTGTTAGTGCATTTGGGGGGAAGAAGAATATAAAAAAAGCTTACAGCTTAGCCATAATTAAAAAATATAGATTTTTTAGTTTTGGAGATGCGATGCTCATTTTGTAGATTTAATTTTTAAATTTTGTCTTTTAATTTGTATTAAAATTCTTTTTCCTATTCCCTACTCTTTCCCCCACAACCTAATTTTTAAGTTTATGATTTGTGTATAGAAAATGTTATAATGAAAAATAAACAATCTGATGAGGAATTTTTTTATCGCCTATCTTCTTTTTGTTCTCATATTACCTAATTTTTCATTTGCTAAATTAAGACATTTGACAACTATTAAAACTCCTCTCATACAAGAGATAAAAACAGAAGGCAAAGAAGCAACATCTCATTACGGAGAATGGATTGAAATCTCCAATAATTCTTTAGAAGAAATCGATTTATCTCAATTTTGTATTGTTTCAAAAAAAGAGTCTAATTCTTCACTTGCTTCTTATAATTGTTTTCCCAAAATTAATCTTTTACCCAATGAGATTACAATCATTGCTTATTCTGGATATGAGTTCTTAAAAGATATTGGATTTGATTTAGAAGACATAAAAGAGCGAGTTGCTGGAGAAAGTATAAAAGATATTTTAGGGGGATACCTTTTTGAATTAGGAGATAGAACTATTTCTGAAGAAGCAATTTGGTTTTCTAATATTATCCCAGATATGGAATCTGTTTCAAAATCTCGTCTTTATTTAAATGATGACAAGGGAGAAGTCTTTTTATTTAAAAGAAATACCCAGGAGATTGTTGATCATATAAAATGGGAATTAGAGATAGGTAAAGATTTTTCATTTTCAAGGCCAGTATATAATTTAGATTACTCTTTTGTTATTTCGAAACCTTCTCCTTTTAGAGTTTTTCCATTATTTGTAGATCTAATTTCAGAAAAAATAAACCTAAATGAAGCATCTTTTGAGTTTAATAAAATATCAGATATTTTGAATCCCCCACCTCAAGAAATAATTCTTTTTGAGAAAAAAGATAATGGCTTATCAATTATTTATAGAAAAGAAGAAATTCCTTTAAAAATTTTATTTAATAATTTAAAAGAAGATACATTTTATATTTTAGAAATTAGCTCAAAGGTTTCAATTGGTATATTTTTTAATTTAAAAGTTGAATTTAAAACCTTGAAGTCTTTCCCCAACCTTTATTTAAATGAAATATATCCTTCTCCTTCTCCAGGCAGAAAAGAATTTATTGAGATTTATAATCCCAACAATTTTACTTTAGATTTAAATTCGTGGTCGCTAAAAGATAAAGCTGGTAATAAAATTATTTTGCAAGGCACTATGGAGCCCTTTGGGTTTATGGCGATTTTTCCACCTTTTTCTTTAAATGATGATGGAGAAGAAATCTATTTAATTGACCCCAATAATTCTATAAAAGACAAAGTAAGTTATGATAAAGCTTTTAAGGATTATGCTTATATTTTTAACGAAGGAAAAAATTGGCTCTGGTCAAGAGTCGCTACTCCATCATCAAAAAATTTTTTTGTTCCTTTATATATTCAAAAAACAATTAAAGAAGCGAAAGAAGATGAAGATAAAGTAGAAGTAAAAGGAAAAATTATAATTCCCCCCCAAGTTTTTGGTAATTATTTTTATATAGGAGAAGGAAATGAGTCTTTAAAAATTAACACCTCAAATAAATATGCTTTTAAAGAAAATGAATGCTTAGTTTTTAGAGGGGAAATAAAGAAAACTCCAAATGAGACTTATTTAAATTTAAAAGAATATCAGAAACTCGCTCAAAATTTTTGTGAGGAGGTTTATTTTCCAAACATAAATTCTCTGGAAAGCCTCGCAAAACTCGCTTTAATTAAAGGCGAAATTTTTTCTGAAAAAAGCTCTTATTTTATTAAATTTAAAAACCTAAAAATTAAATTAAGAAGCAATGGCTTTAGATTTAAAAAAGAAATTGCTCAAATTAAAGGGGTATTAGGATATGGAGAAACTTATTATCAACTTTTTGTGCTAAAGCCAGAATGGATAGAATATGAAGCGATAGATAGCTTACCCAGTAATATTTTTTCTCCGCTGAATTTGTTAAAAATAGATGAAGGCGGCAATGTTGACACAGAACCTAATTTTAAAGTAAAATCTAGTTTTTACAATATGAATGAGTCTTTGGATTATAGAAAAAATGAGGATAGCAAGGATAATCATTCCCTAGGGCTTGTAATTGCTTTTATTCCTTATTATTTGAGTATAATAGGATGGATTTTTATTGCAAAGATTTTATTCTTAACCTAGTTTATGGCTTTAATTTTAAATAAAAAAGGAATAGCTATTTTGGCAAAAAAAATTTCAGAAAAAGTTAAGGGCGGCGAGGTATTTTTGCTTGAGGGGAATTTGGGTGTTGGTAAGACTTTTTTAGTAAAAGAAATAGGGAAAAATTTAAAAGCTAAAAACATCAAAAGCCCTTCTTTTGTTATTTTAGATGTTCATCGAACGCGAAAAAAATTTTTTTTAGCCCATTTTGACTTTTATAGATTATCTTTAAGAGATATAAAAAATTTTGAATGGCAAGAATTTATTTTTAATAAAAACTATTTATGTTTTATTGAATGGGGAGAGAAGATTAGGCCTTTATTAAAAAATAAAGATTTTTTTAAGATAAAATTTAAATGGGTGAGTCCACAAAAAAGAGAAATTATTTTGTCTTCTAATTTAGAAAAATGGCTGGAAAAATAATTTTAATTATTTCTACTTCTTTCCCAGAGGCTAATTTTTTAGGACTTGCAGATTCAAATTTTAATTTTATAAAAAAGAAAAAATTTAGGGCTCAAACATCAGACAATTTTTTTTATGTTTGGCGAAAATTCATAAAGAGGAGTGATTTTGAAAAAATTTCTGGAATAATTGTCCATCAGGGCAGTGGCAGTTTTTCAGGTTTAAGGCTCTCAGCAATTATTGGGAATACTTTAAAAATTGCTTATCCTTCTATAAAGCTATTTGAAATAAGGGCAAATACTTTGGAGGAGTTTTTGAAGAAGGCGGAAAGAGGAGAGGCGAAGGTAGTTTTTAATTTTATAAAACCATCTTATCCTAAACCGCCTAGCATTTCTTAAAATTATTGGTGGATTTTTTAATTTTTTTTTGTTTAAATAGACTCTGTATGGGGCCGATGGAAATTCATATTGATGGGAAAAGCGAGGCCGAAAAGATTAAAAAAAGATGGGCAAGAAGGCAGAAAATCATTCGTTATTCTTTATTGACAGTGCTTTTAGTAGTTATTGCCTCATCTCTTTTTATATTTTGGTCATTTAAGGATATATTTAATAAGAATAAAAATACTGCGGCACCTTTCTTTAGATTTTTTGAGAATGTAACACCCACTAGTCTTAGGGGAGAAGGCGATGGAAGAGTTAATTATTTAATTTTAGGATATGGAGGAGAGGGTCATTCTGGAGAATATTTGACAGATACAATAATAGTTGCAAGCGTTAACCCATATAGTAAGAAATTAGCCTTGCTTTCTATCCCGCGGGATTTATATGTTTCTATTCCAAATCAGGGGCAAAGAAAGATAAATGAAGCTTTTTCTATAGGCAAAGCAGAGGGGTCTACAGATCAGGGCGCGCAACTAGTTAAAGAAACGCTTTCTAATATTTTAGATATTCCTCTACATTATTATATTACCTTAAATTTTGAGGGCTTTGAAAAAATAATTGACCTAGTCGGAGGAGTCGATGTTTATGTAGAAAAAGATATTTATGATCCTTATTATCCTGATGATAGGGGAGGGCAGACAGTTTATTACATAGAAAAAGGTTGGCATCATTTCAATGGGTCCGAGGCTTTAAAATATGCTCGGTCAAGATATACAACTAGTGATTTTGATAGGTCTAAAAGACAACAAAAAATTATGATTGCTTTAAAAGAAAAAGTGTTGTCTTTAAATTTATTTTCTGACACTACAAAGATTTTAAGCCTACTTTCCACAGTGGGAAAGAATGTAGAAACCGATTTGACTCCCCAAGAAATAATCAAAAGCTTCGAGTTGGTAAAGGATTTACCAGAGGATAAAATAGCCACAAAGGTGTTAGACAATTCACAAAATGGATTACTTTATTCTTCTTCAATAAATGGAATGTATGTATTGTTGCCAAAAGACCCGACATGGGAAGAGGTAAGAGCATTAGCTCATTCAATTTTTACAGAGCCATTTATAGAGAAGGAAAATGCTAGAATTGTAGTTGAGAATGGAACCGGTATAGAGGGTATGGCTTTTAAAGTATATAGCTTTTTAAAAAATAGAGGATATCAAGTTGTGGAATATAAAACCGCGGAAAGTTTGAGTTATAAAACAAAAATTATCGATTATTCTCAAGGAGAGAAGCCTTATACATTAGAATTTTTGAAGAGGAGATTTTTTAATCCGGAAGTAGTTAAACCTCAAACTATGGACAAAGAAGTTGATTTTGTGATAATCTTAGGTCAAGACTTTGATTACACAACTTTTACAAACACCAAAATTTAGATTTAATCTTCGTCGCTGGCAAAAAGCTAGCATTGTTTCCTTTGTTCTATTTTTATTAGGAGTCATTATTTCTTCTTTGCAGAATATATCTTTAAAATCTTTTTTGGCGATTCTTTTAGTTGCGGTAGGCATTTTGTCATTTTTTTGGCTAGAGAAGAAGGAAAGGTGGAGAAAAAGAATTGCAAAATATTCTCTACCTTTTATCTTGATGATTCCCACAGGGGCTTATTTTTTAGTTTTTCCTCCTTCTTTATTTTCATATGGAGTTGCTTTTTTCTCAAGCATAGGTTTTTATTTTTTTGCTTCAAGGTTAAAAATTCCCCTACCTTTTAATGTCAGAGAAGAAGTAACTTATTATTGGTTAGATATTGTAATTTTCTGGGCTGCTTTCTTGGTTTTCTTTGTAAGTTTTTATTTTATTTTTTATTTGTTAAACATTCCTTTTAAATTTAGGTTCAGTTTATTCTCCATTGTCTTGCTTTTGATTAATTTTTATTTGACATCCTATAGTTTGTGGGCAAGGAACCGTAATAAAGAAGAGATAATTTTTTATTCTTTAGTTTTTGACCTTGTTTTGGCCGAATTTTTATTTATTTGGGGCTTTTTAAGAATGTCGCCCATTGGCGGGGGATTATTGTTTATATTAATTTTTTATTTCTTTTTAGAGACATTAAATACTTTTTTCAAATATCAATACATCAGGGAGAAAGATTTAATTAGAATAGTAATTTTAATTATAGTTTTGGGCTTATTTGTTATGTTAATATTTAAGCCCTTTACAGTGGCTACAGTATAGTTTAATATAAATTAAATATGGAAGACGAAGATAAAAGCGGCACAAAGTATTTTCCAAAGAATAATCTTAATAAAAGGTATAATAAATTTTTTATTTTGTGGCTTCTGGCTACATTAATTTTATCATTGGCAGTTTTTTATATCATTATTGTTGGCGTGGGGCTTTATTTTTTGGGATGGCGAATGAATTTTGTCAAACGCACAGCTCGGGTAATCCCTTATCCTGCTGCATGGGTTAATATATTCCCAATTTTATTTGGAGAAGTATTTAAGGAAGAAGCTCATACAATGAGATTCTATCAACAGACAGCAAGCTCTTTGCCTCAGGAAAAAGTGCTTGAGAAAAATACTTTGGAATTGCTAGTTAAATATAAGCTTTTGCAAAAGCTATCTTCAGAATACCATTTGTCTGTTTCTCCTTCGGAGCTCAGGGATACCTTAAAAAAACTTTATGAAGAAAATGGAGGCCAAAAGAGTTTTGAAGAAATCCTTTATCAATTTTATGGGTATACTCCTTCAGAAATTAATAATTTAGTTTATCTTTCGTTAATGCAAGGAAAACTTACTTCTTATTTTGAAGATAATATTTTAAAAAAGGTTCATTTAGCACATATTTTGGTAGAAGATGAGGGCAAAGCCAAAAAGATTTTTGAACGCGCAAAAAAAGAAGATTTTTCAAAATTGGCCAAAGAGTTTTCCAAAGACAAAGACACTAAAGATAAAGGAGGAGATTTGGGTTTCTTTGCCTACGAAGATTTGGGAGAAGTGATAGTGAAGGGAGAAAGTTTAGATAGAAAGCTTTATAGCGATTTTAGAAAGAAAATATGGTCAGCAAAGGATAGTGATATATTTTTATTTCACACAGATCGTGGTTGGCAAATAATTAAAGTTTTAGGCTTTAAAGGCACCGAAGAGAAAAATCTTGATGAGTGGTTTCAAGATAAAGTAAAAAAGACCAAAATTTGGTATCTTGTTAAATATTAGGCCTTTTTAATTTTTATTTAAATGGCAAAAGTTTATCCTTTGGCAATTTTGGGAACAGGAATGGCGGGTTTAACCGCCTCTATTTATGCTTCTCGTTATGGCATAAAACATATTCTTATAGGTGAAGTTCCAGGAGGGAATGTTAGTGAGGCTATTTTGGTAGAAAATTATCCTGGTTTCGAAAAAATAAAAGGAATAGAACTAGTTGAGAGGCTTAGAAAGCAAGCCTTAAAATACAAGCCAGCATGGCTAATTGATAAAATTAAATTGATAAAGAGAAAAGATGGATTTTTTGTAATTATAACAAAAGACAACAAAGAGATAAGAGCAAAGTATTTAATTGTAGCTTTGGGCACAAAGAAAAGAATGTTGGGCGTAAAAGGAGAAAAAGAATTATTAGGTAGGGGAGTACATTTTTGTCCTACTTGCGATGGCTATTTTTACAAAGAAAAAATAGTGGCGGTGGTAGGAGGGGGAGATTCAGGAGCTACGGCCTCCTTGTATTTAGCCAGAATTTCTAAAAAGGTTTATTTAATTGATATTCTCAAAAAAATGAAAGCCATGCCTTTTTGGCAAGCTAAAATTAAGAAAACTAAAAACATTGAACTTAAATTGGGCTATAAGATTGAGGAGCTTAAAGGAGATGGGTGGCTTAAAGAAATAGTTCTTTCTAAAAGAAATAAAAAAGAGATAATAAAAGCTGACGGAGTATTTATCGAAATAGGGGGGATTCCAAATTCAGAAATAGTTAAAAAGTTGGGGGTGGAACTTGATAAGAATGGGTATATAGAAGTGAAAAATAATATGCAAACTACAAATCCATATATTTTTGCGGCAGGCGATATAAGTACTGGGTCTGACTATTTTAATCAAATGATTACTTCGGCAAGCGAAGGTGCTATTGCTGCGCATTCAGTTTACGAGTTATTACAAAAAAATAAATAAATTGATTTTTTGCTTCTTTTAGATTACAATAAAAGATAATGCAAGAGAAATTCTCGACAAAGCTAGAGTTATTTGCGATAGTAATTTTGCAGATATTAATTATAATTTTTTGGTACTTGACAGTTATAAGGAATGGTATTCAAGTTTTTAATAATTTATTTTTAGTAAATAATTGGTCTTTCCCCATTTTTATTTCTTTATTTATAGCTATAAATTTAACCTTTGCTTTATTGGTGTTTAAGAAAAGTATATTTTTAAAAGATTTTTTTATATTTTTTAATTTCTTTCTTATAGCTTTAGAGATAGTAATTGAGGGTTATTATATAATTATCTCTTAAAATGTGGAAAAGGACTCTCTTTGAGCGCTTTCTTGAAATTATTCCTGGGGCACTTAGTTATTTTGTTTTAATCTTGCCTTTACTTTTTTCTCTTTTTTTGCCCCCCATGTTAGTTGTTTTTATTATTGCTTATGATTTTTATTGGCTAATTAGAAGTTTAATAATGGGAGGGTATCTAATTTCTGCTTATTTTCATTTAAATTATGAAAGAAATGTCAATTGGAAGGAAAGGCTAGAAAACTTATCAGATATAGAGAATTTAGAAGATAAATTAAAATTCAAATTTAGGGGGGCAAATCTATTTGAAAAAAGAAGATTAAGAGAGGAATTAAGGCTCTTGGGCCACCTTAAGAAAAATTCTTCGCGTTATATCTCTCCTTTAGATATATATCATGCCGTTATTTTTACAACCTATAAGGAGCCGTATGAGATATTATATAAATCAATTTCCGCGGTCGCTGATTCTGATTTCCCAAATAATAGAATAATTTTAGTTTTAGCTACAGAAGAGCGAGCAGGAGAAGAAGGACAAAGAATAGCTAGAAAGCTTAAAGAAGAGTTCGAAGGCATATTCTTTAAGTTTTTAATTACGGTTCACCCCCAAGACATAGAAGGAGAATTAAAAGGCAAGGGCTCAAATGCATATTATGCAGGTCACAGATTAAAGGAGCTAATTGACGAACTAAAAATTGATTATGAAAAAGTAATAGTTTCTATTTTTGATGCTGATACAAGACCTTCTCATAGTTATTTTTCTTGTTTAACTTACAAATATATTTTGCATACAGACAGATGTTTTCATTCATACCAGCCAATACCTCTTTATAGTAATAATATTTGGCAGGTGCCCTTTTTTATCAGAATAGTGGCTTTTGGTTCATCTTTTTGGCAGTTAATTGAATCCGCCCGACCTTACAGATTAATTAATTTTTCCTCCCAAGCATTAAGTTTAAAAACGTTGGTAGATATTGATTTTTGGGATCGTTATATTGTTTCAGAAGATTCGAGGACTTATTATAGGGTATTTTTTAGATATAAAGGCAAACATACTTGCGTGCCTATTTTCACTCCTGTTTATATGGATGCAATTTATGCAGATACATTATGGGAAACAATGAGGAATCAATATTTTCAAAAGCGAAGATGGGCTTGGGGGGTTGAACATTTTCCTTATTTAGTAAAAGAGGCTTTAAAACATAAAGAGATTCCCTTTTTTAGAAAATGGTCATTAGTATTTAGACATCTTGAGGGGCAAGTTTCTTGGGCCTCTGCATCTCTTTTGCTAGCCTTTGCTTTGTGGTGGCCTTTTTTGTTGAATCCTTATTTTAGAACTTCTGTTTCGTTTTACTATCTGCCTTTTATGGCACAAAGGCTTTTAATGTTAACTTGGATTGGATTGGTAATTTCAGGGTGGATTTCCACATTATTGTTGCCTAAACAACCCGCTGGTTTTAGTACAATAGGAAGGATAGGAGTTTTTTTGAGTTGGGTATTTGTGCCTATCTCAGCAATTTTTTTCGGTGCCATCCCCGCAATTGATGCCCAGACTCATTTGATGTTTGGCAAATATTTAGGTTTTTGGGTTACTCCTAAAAAAATAGTTGAGGATTGATTTTAATTTATTTTAGAAATAATTAGTATATAATTATAAGAGTTATGGACAGGAGAACTTTTTTTCAATTTATTAAGTTTTGCATAGTAGGTGTTATTAATACAGCGGTTGATTGGTTAGTATTTTTTATTTTATGCTTTTTCCCTTTTTTTAAATTATTTGAATCTTTAGCCAAAGCACTCTCTTTTGTGGTAGCTGCAACAAATAGTTTTATTTTGAATTCCCTTTGGACATTTGAGAAAGAATTTAAAGAGGGAATGGAGGAAGCAGAAAGCAAGGTAGTAAAAGGAAGCATTTATTATGGGAAGTTTATTTTAGTCAGCATTATAGGATTTTTTATAAATATTGGTGTATTTACAATATCAAGGAATTATTTATTTGTGGGAGAAAGCGATTGGATGAGACTTTTTTCATTGGCGCTTGCTTCTTTTTTGGTGATGATTTGGAATTTTTTCGCCAATAAATGGTGGACATATAAAGAATAATTTTTTGTTATAATCTTGATGTAGATGCAAAAGAGGAAGTTTTTATTTTGGTTAGGTTTTTTTATCATTTTAGCAATAAGTTTATTTTTCCGTTTTTATAAGATAAAAGATTTGCCTGGCGGGCTTCATCCAGATGTCGCAGCAAATGGTTTAGATGCTTGGGATATTTTGAATGGTAAACTTGCAGTTTTCTTTCCCAGAGGAAACGGGAGGGAGGGGCTTTTATTTTATCTAGTAGCTTTATGTATTAAAATTTTTGGCCTAAAGCCCTGGGCGATATATTTGCCCTCTGCAATAGTAAGCTTTTTTGTTCCTTTATTATTATATCTTTTACTTTGCCGATGGTTTTCTTTAAAAGTAGCTTTTTTGGGAAGCTTTTTCCTTGCAACAAGTTATTGGGCTACTGTTTTAGGAAGAAGTGGATTTAGGGCTAATCTTATCCCTTTGTTTGTGGTTTTATTTCTTTATTTGTTAACTTTAGCATGGCAAGAGGATAACAAAAGAAAATTGTATGCTTTTTTGGCGGGAGCAGCTTTGGGATTAGGCTTTTATTCTTATATTGCTTATAGAATTTTAGCATTTTTGATCCCTCTGCTGTGGTTTTTGTTATTGTATCTTTGCTCAGATAAATCACTAAAGGCAAAATTTATTTTATTAGCAAAATGGTGCTTTTTGGGAGTAATTATAACTGTGTTCCCCCTTTTGGTATTTTTTATCCAATATCCTTATTGGATAGTGGGGAGGTCTGCACAGGTTTCGATTTTTAATCCTGATTTAAATGGAGGAAATTTATTCGGTTTTTTTATAGAGGTTGTGGGAAGAACTTTACTTGGTTATATATATCAAGGAGATTTGAATTTTAGGCACAATGTCTCTTCCTTCCCGTTCGTTTCCCCCCTAGTTGTACCTTGGTTCATATTGGGAGCAGCCATTTGCATTTTTTTGGGTTTTAAATTTTTAAAGGAAATTTTAAAAAATTCTTTAAAGTATTTACCTTATTTTTTATCTATAGTGTTTTTTGTTAGTTTTCTCATCCCCGAAATAACAACAGGAGAGGGAATTCCGCATGGGTTGAGACTTATAGGAACAATGCCATTTACTTATATATTCATAGGTTTAGGCTTGGGTAAAGTTTGGGAGTTTTTGTCTTTTAAAAAACTAGGTGCTGTGATTGTATTTTTCCCCCTAGGTGTTTTAATATTTGATTTTTGGGCCTATTTTGAATTTTGTGCTAAAAATCCTGATTATTTTTATGCGTTCAGAAGAGACTTAGTAAATGTAGCTTCATTTTTGAAAGAAAATAAAGGAGCCAATTTGGTATTAGAGGAATATTCTCAGCAAAGCGTGGATTGTTTACTTTTAGATAAGGGAAAAATATACAATTCTTTAGATGTTTATTCAATTAAAAACAAGTTTTATTGTCCTAAAAGAGAAGTTATTTTTACAATGTCTACCTTTAAAGATGAGGAGGAATTCAAAAATCGATGTCCTAACTTTGAAATTATAAGAGAGGATATTAATCCTTATTCCAAAGAAGTATTAATTAGAGTATATGCTCCCGAAGGCTAAAAAAGAAATTATTTTGGTTACATTTATTTTATTTTTAGTATCTTTTGGAGTCTCACTTACAATTTTAAAATCTAGTTTGTGGTTTGATGAATCTTTCTCAGTATTGATGGTCAAATATCCTTGGAGAGAGATGTTTTATAGACTATCTTTAGATGTCCATCCACCTTTTTATTATATTATTTTTAAAATCTGGACTCATCTCTTTTCTAATTCTGTTTTGTCATTGAGATTGTTTTCTCTGCTGAGTTTTTTATTTTTTTTGTGGGTTTGGTTTGTTGTTTTAAGGAAGCACTTTGATTTTAAAGAGTCTTTTTTTATTCTTTTGATTATTAGTTTTTGTCCCTTTTTGCTTTTGTATGCTCAAGAGGGCAGGATGTATACCTTGGGACTCTTGCTTTTAGTTTTAGCAATTTACTTTTTTATTAAATTTCTTGAAAGCGAAAAAATATATTTTTTGATTTTTTTCGGTGTTTTTGTGGGGATTTGTGCATTGACACATTACTTTTTACTTTTTTCTTTAGCGGGTTTATTTCTGTTTTCTTTATGGGTTGGTAAGGGAAAAAGATTGAAAATTATTACAGCTTGGATTTTAGGTATCCTTATTTTTTCATCTTGGATTCCACAATTTTTCCATCAATTCAAACAGGTTGAGGAGTCTTATTGGATCCCTCCCTTTAGATGGTATTTAATATTTTCAACATTAGTGCATCTTTTGATAGGAGATTTTGGGACTTTATTTTTCACTTTTTCCTCTATTAGGCAGATTCTATTGGTATTATGGTCATCTATCCTTTTAATTTTAGTAGTTATACTTTTTGGTTTTTCTTTTAAAGAAAAAGATAAAAAATTTTTGGCCTTAAATTGGTTTTTATTTTTGACACCATTTATTTTGGCTATACTTTTATCTTTTAGGCAATCTCTTTATTTAGATAGATATTTTGTTTTTAGTTGCCCTTTTTATTTAACAATTTTGGGCATAGGAATTTTAAAAATAAGAAATAAATTTTTAAAATTAATCAGTGGCGTTTTGTTGGGCGCTTCTCTTTTGGGAGGCTCGATTCTTTTCTGGCAAGAAAAATCTGCTCCCACCCCCGGAATTAAAGGAGCCATAGATTTTATTAAACAAAATTATAAAGAGGAGAAAATAATTGTTACCTCTTCATTTATATTCTTTTCTGCTAAATATTATCTCTATCCTTTGAAAGCCTATCTTTATGCGCCAGGTGGTATTTCTCATTTTGCCGGGGCCCCACTATTAGAAGAAGGTGATATTTTAAAAGAAATGCCGAAAGAAAAAACTCTTTGGATTATTTCAACATCGGGTTTTTCTGGAAAAAGATTTTCTCCTCAAGATAAAACATGGTTTAGAAGATTTTCAAAGGAATTTTTGGATTTCAACCCAGTTAGAGGTAAAATATTTGTAGATAAATATTTAATTTTAAACTAAATAAAATATGGAAGAAAAATTCCTTTCAGTAATAATACCCGCTTTTAATGAAGAGAAAAGGATTCTTCCCACATTAGAAGACGTATATGACTACTTAAAAAACAAAGATTTTAGTTGGGAGGTTTTAATAGTTGATGATGGGTCTATAGACAGAACAAAAGAAGTAGTGAGAAAGTTTTGCGAAAACCACCCAAATTTTATTTTAATAGAAAATAAAGAGAATAAGGGGAAAGGAGGGGTAGTTAAACAAGGGATGCTTAAAGCAAGGGGCGAATGGCGTTTGTTTATGGATGCGGATAACTCCACTCCCATTTCGGAGATTGATAATTTTTATGAATATATGAAAGACTATGATATTATTATTGGTTCGAGATACCTAAAAGAAGGGTTGATAAAGAAAAAGCAACCTTTGATTAGACGTATTATTTCGCGAGGAGGAAATCTATTGGCTCAGCTTTTGATTTTGCCTGGCATTAAAGATACCCAGTGTGGTTTTAAATTGTTTAGTAAAAAAGCAGCAGAAATAATTTTCCCAAAGCAGAGATTTTATAGGTGGAGTTTCGATATTGAGATTTTAGCGATAGCGAAAAAATATGGTTTTAAAATTAAAGAGGTTGGTGTAGAATGGCGCGATTCTCCTTTTTCAAAATTGAAGGCTGCGAGAGCAGCGCTTAGGACTCTAAAAGATTTATTAATTATTAAGTTTAATTTGATTAGAGGCAAATATTAAAAAATAAAATATAAAAATATTCTTTATTAAAGGCTTTTAAAGATTTTATAATTTTTTAGATAGAGACGCGACCTACTTATAAAATTTACTCTTTTTTAGATTTTAGTGGTCTTGCCTCATCTACTCTTAGTCTTCTTTTGTTATCAGGGTTTTTAGGATCTACTACTTCATAACCATTAAGATTTTTGATAGCATCTTTTGCCTCCTCTTCATTTGGCATCTCGACAAAGCCAAAACCCTTGCTTCTTCCTTGATTGTCAAAAATAATGGTGACATCTTTTACTTCACCTTTTACACTGAAGATTTTTCTCAAGTCTTCTTCCCTGAGAGACCAAGGTAGATTACCAACAAAGATTCTCATACTTTCTTTTTTTATAAATTATTTTTCCTACTCTTCGGCCGATGAGTAGTTTTTTAATTCTAAACTAATATTTTCTTTTTGCAAGTATTTTTAATTTAGGGTTTTTCTTATGTAAATATCAGGAGAGCTAAAATATACTAAATAGGGATCAGCAAAAGAGAAATCCTTTTCTGGGATGCCAAAGAGATTCTGGCTTTTCTGATAGTAATGTAAGTCGGGGGAAGGGGAAAAATAAAGTTCATTATTAATTGAGAATAGTAAATAATAGGTTCCCTTCTTTTTCATAAAAGAGAAATCATCAATTTTTAAACTCAATTTTACCAATTCTTTTGAAGACCTCCATCCTCTATCAGGTAGGTAGATTATTTGCTTTATTGTTTTCTGGTCAGAAGAAAGTAAAAATAGCCTTAACAATCCCGAGTCTTCTAATAGGCTTATTTTTGTAGATTTAGGATCTGCCACTATGGTTTTATCTTCCCAAGAGCTATTGTCTTTTGAAAAAAGATATCTCAAAATATGCCTGTCCTCTTTTTTAGCTATATAAAAAATATAAAATCCTTTTTTAGTTTTTTGGGCTTCTATATCTAAAAGATTGTCAAAATCATATTTATTTATTTTCTGGAAAGAATCCCAGTTTTGGAGATCAGAAGATTTTGAGATAATTATTTCATTTATGCGTTCTGAATTTTTTCCTCTTCCAGCTATTAGGTAACTAGTTTCTCCTTTGATAAAAATAGGAAATTTATAAATATAGGAACTATCTTCAAAGCTAAAAATTGTTTCCTCCTTATCAAAATTTAATTTTTCTGCTTTTTGTCGGAATTCTATATATTGGGGTATTAAATCAGCACCAACAGGTCGCCTTGAGGAACGAGGGGTGATGTTTGCCTGAGGCTTTTGTATCTTTGTTTCGTAAAGAATTAAAAAACCGTTAAATAGTAGCAGAAGGCCTATAAATGCCCAAAAAAATATTTTTTTCTTTGACATTTCTATAATTTTATCAAAATATATTTTGCTAGACAAATATATTAACAAAAATTTATTAATTGCTAGATCAACTATTTTCTTATATACTGAAAAGGAATGGTGGCTGTAGCTCAATGGTGGAGCACCTGGTTGTGGCCCAGGAGGTTGGGAGTTCGAATCTCCTCAGCCACCCCATTAAAAAATAAATAAAATTTATGAAAACAAGAATTAAAATTTTGGCTTTGTTTTTGGTAATTTTATTTCCCCTTCTCGTTTTAGCCTCTCCGGCAAATGTAGAAAATAAAGGAAAAGGTGAAGGAAGCCAACAAGTTCAAGACAGTAAAGATACCACCGGAGTAAATGGCAATAGCCAAGCAATAGAGGTTAGAAATCAAAATCAAAATAGATCAGAGGGCGAAGTTACTGAGTCTAAAAATCGAGAGCAAATACAAGAGGAGATACAAGAAAGGGTTAAGGAGATAAAAAATGAAGTATTGTTTTATAATCCAAGAAGTGAGGTAGCGAGAGAACATTTTAGTAATGTTGCCAAAGAAGTAGAAGAGTTAATTAGAAACAGTGCGCAGTTTGAGGGTGGTATAGGAGAGAAAGTAAGAGAAGTCGCTAGATCTCAAGTTCGCTCAATGAAAAATGTTTGTGAGAGTTTAGATAAAGTGAAAGAACGCCTAAAGTTTACTAAATTTATAATAGGTCCTAACTTTAAAGAGTTGAAAAAAACAAAAGAAGAATTGAATCAATATCGATTAAATATCCAGGTATTACAACAACTTCTGGCTCAAATTAAAAATTCCAGTGAAAAGGAGCAGTTAGAAAATCAGATTCAAGTTTTGCAAAGAGAAATTTCAGGTTTAGAAAACCAAATTAAAGCTGAAGAAAATCAATTTAGCCTTTTTGGCTGGTTGTTTAAAATAATTTCTAGGTATTAAAAAAATTAGATTCACATTGTATTTGTACTTTTTAGTTTGAAATAAAATTTTTAGAGTCGATTATTTTTTTAAATAATTATTATTTTTATTACTCTTATAATTTTTGCTATAATGAAAAATTATGGCAGTAATTGAGGTTAGAAATTTAAAAAAATATTTTGGTAAAATTAAAGCGGTTGACGATATAAGCTTCTCTGTTGATAAAGGAGAAATCTTTGGCTTTCTGGGGCCAAATGGTGCTGGGAAAACTACTACTATCCGCTGTATGATGGATTTTATTCGGCCCGATAGTGGCGAGATTAAAATTTTGGGAAAGGATGCGCAAAGAGATCCTGTTTTTTTAAAATCAAAAATTGGCTATCTTTCAGGTAATGCTAAATTTTATGACCATTGGTCAGTAAAGCAGCATTTGGATTTTCAGCAAGCCTTACGTGGTGGTTCCAAAATCGTGTCTAAATTGGTAGGGCGATTTGATTTAAATTTAAAAAATAAATTTGGTGTTTTGTCTTCTGGAAATAAACAAAAATTAAGTATTATTTTGGCTTTAATGAATGAACCAGAAGTTTTGATTTTAGATGAACCCACTTTGTCACTTGATCCATTATTGCAGAATTCTGTCCATTCTTATTTAAAAGATTTTGCTAAATCTGGGGGAACTGTTTTTATGTCTTCGCATAATTTAGCTGAAGTAGAGAAAATCTGCGATCGAGTCGGGATTTTAAAAAAAGGCAAATTAGTGGCGGTGCAGAAAATTTCTGACTTGAAGCTTATGCGGATGTATGAGGTTCGCATTGTGACTAACAAAAAAATTAATCCCCAATATTTTATAGATAAAAATATCAATGTGGTAGACCACATAGAAAATACGCTTATTTTAAAAGTTAAAGGAGACATCCAGGAATTAATTCAAAAATTAGGCAAATTTAAAATAAAAGACATTGAAATCAGTCATGTTAGTTTAGAGGATATTTTTATGGAATTTTATTAATATGCTTAAATTAATTTGCTCAACAATTTGGGAGCGCAAATGGCCAGTTTTGATTTATTGCGGAAGTTCACTTTTGTTACTCTTAATATATGTGGCGATTTTTCCAAGTATGCAGGCCCAAACCCAACAATTAATTCAAATTTTACAATCAATGCCCAAAGCAATTTTGTCTGCATTCGGTTCTGCAAATATAACAAACTTTACCTTAGAAAATTTGCTTGTCAGTAAATATTTTAGTTTAGTTTGGCCGCTTTTAGCAGCAATTTTAGGAATTAGTATGGCTGGCAATGACGTAGCTTATGAAGTTGAAAAAGGCACAATTGAGTTTTTGTTAGCCCAACCAATTTCTCGAACCAAAATTTATTTTGCTCGTTTTTTAGCTGAGATTTTTGCTTTAGCTATATTTTCAGCTCTTTCAACGATATCTGTTATTCCGATGGCAATTGCTTTTCATATTAATTATGTTGCCATCAATTATTTCAAATTATTTTTGATGGCAATCCTTTTTGCTTGGACAATTTATGCTCTTTCCTTATTTTTCTCGTGTCTATTTTCCAACAAAGGTCGAGTTTATGGAGTTATGGGCACTATTATTATTGCTATGTATGTAGCATCTTTAGTGGCGACACTTAAAGATAGTTTGGACAAATTGAAATATTTATCTTTTTTCTATTATTTTACAAGCAATATTTTAGTTGACGGAAAATTCAATTGGTTGGCTATAATTTTATTTTCAATCATCATAATTATTTTTTTAGTTTTAGGTTTAGTAGTTTTTCAAAAACGGGATATAGCAGTATAATTTTGATTTCACAAATTGACCTTGTTTTCTTAGAGGTTTAAAATCATAATGGGATATAAAATAAAAAGGAGGAGTGATGGAAGAAATTAATAAGCAAAATATCTCTAAATATTTGGATCATACGGATGTTAGGCCTGACGCTAGAAGAGAGGATATAAGAGAATTGTGTGAAGAGGCCAAAAGATATGGTTTTCATAGTGTTTGTGTTACTCCTTTTAGAGTAAAAGATGCTCGTGAATTTTTAGGAGAAAAAAGTGATATAGAGCTAATTTGTGTTGTTGGTTTTCCTTATGGTTTTGTTAAGCCCAAAGAAAAAGCCCAAGAGGCAAAAGAAGCAATAAAAGATGGAGCCACTGAAATAGATATGGTAGCTAATATTGGGGCAATAAAAGACGGAAGGTGGGGAGTTCTAAAAAAAGAGGTCAAAATGGTTACGGATGCAATTAAGCCCCACGGGTTAAAGGTTATTCTTGAAGTAGGATTTCTGACAGAAGAGGAATTATTTAGAGCATCTAAGATTTGTAAAACAGCGGGGGCAGCTTTTGTTAAAACTTCTACAGGATTTGGTCCAAGAGGAGCAAAAATAGAAGATATAAAAATTATGCGAAAAGCGGTTGGGCCTGATTTTGGCGTTAAGGCATCAGGTGGAATTAGAGATTTTGAGACCGCAAAAAAAATGCTAGAGGCAGGCGCAGACAGGATTGGCACAAGCCATAGTTTAGAGATTTTGGGTGTTTCTAAAAAAGAAAAAGAAACACTAAGTAAGGAATAGTATGAAAGTTAAATGTTGTGGAGCAACCGAAGGGGTCACAGGCTCTAATTTTTTAGTGGAGTCTGAAAATAATAAATTTTTAGTTGATTGCGGTCTTTTTCAAGGAAGTTTAGAAAACGATAGGAGAAATTGGGAAGAATTACCTTACAACCCAAAAGAAATTGATTTTATAATACTGACTCATTCTCATATAGACCATATAGGGAGACTTCCTTTGTTATACAAAAAAGGATTTAGGGGTAAAGTATATTGTACAAGACCAGTTTATGCTTTTAGTGAACTTTTTTTGGAAGATGCTTCTAGAAACTTAAAAGACATAGCTGAAAAATTAGGTTTAGAGCCTTTGTTCTCGGAGGAAGATGTAAAAAATGTTTTGAAATTGTATGAAACTTTTGACTATTACAAAGTTATAAGGCCTCAAAAAGATATAGAGATTAAATTTTATGACGCAGGTCATATTTTGGGTTCCGCTATTGTAGAGGTAAAGATAGGAAGAAAGGTATTAGTTTTTAGCGGCGATTTAGGAAATTCTCCCGTCGCAATTTTAAAGAATACAGATTTTTTAAGTTATGCAGACTATATTTTTTTGGAATCTACTTATGGTGATAGAAACCATCGTTCTCCAAAAGAAAGAAAGATTTTGCTTGAGCGTTCAATCGAGGAAACTTTTTCTAAAAAAGGAGTTTTACTTATTCCCGCTTTTGCGATGGAAAGAACCCAAGAAATTCTTTATGAAATTCATAGACTTAAAAAATTTTCTAGAATTCCAGATATCCCCATTTATATAGATAGCCCCTTAGCTTACAAAGCAACTTTAATTTATAAAAAATTTCCTCAATACTTTAATAGAAAGGCTAGGGAGCTAGTAGAAAGAGGCGAGGACCTTTTTAATTTTCCTAATTTACATTTTGTTAAAGATGAAGAAGAGTCAAAAGAGTTAGATAGAAATTTTGACCCCAAAGTTATTATTGCTGGCTCAGGGATGTCAACTGGTGGAAGAATCTTATTTCATGAAAAAATTTATTTGCCGAAACCCTCCACCACCCTTTTAATTGTTGGCTTCCAAGCAAAAGGAACATTAGGACGAAGGCTAAAAGATGGAGAGAAAAGAGTAGAAATAGAGGGAGAGGAGGTTGAGGTTAATTCTAAAATTATAGAGATTGAATCTTACTCAGCCCATGCGGACCAAAAAAGAATTCTATATTGGCTTTTGAAATTTGATAAAAGACCTAAAAAGATATTCTTGTTTCATGGAGAAGAAAATGCTAAAATAGCCTTAAAATTGAAGATAAAAGATAGATTAGGAATTGACACAGAAATTCCAAAATTTAATGAAATTATAAAATTATAAAGGAGGAAAAATGAAATACCGAATTGCAGTTTCTGGTGCCGCAGAAACTAATGTTTGTGAAGAATGCGCAATGGATTTAACTAAAGAACTAGGTAGAGAAATTATTAGACAAGGAGGCATACTTATAACCGGTGCCACTACAGGAGTTCCTTATTGGGCTGCGATTGGCGCTAAAGAAGAGAGGGGAATTGTAGTAGGCCTTTCGCCTGCAAGTACCGAGATTGAGCATATTAAAAAATATCAATTACCTATAGACTATCACGACATAATTATTTATACAGGTTTTGGGTACGCGGGGAGAAATCTTTTAATGACTCGAAGCTCAGATGGGGTAATAATTTCTTGTGGAAGGATAGGTACATTGAATGAATTTACAATAGCATTTGAAGATAAAAAACCAATCGGAGTTCTTATAGGGACAGGAGGCATGGCTGATAAAATTAAAGAAATTGTAGAATGTTCTAGCCGGAAGTCACAGAAAATTGTTTATAATCAAAACCCGAAGAAATTAGTTGAAGAGCTAATTAATTTGATAGAAGAAGAAAAAAGGAAGTCAGAACCCCCTTATCCTTATTAATTTTTAAGCAAGATAGGTTTATTAATTTTGACTAAAAGGACATAAATTTATTTTTTATGCCAAAAGTGCTTTTGGGGTGATTATTGATTTTTTTTATTTTTTGATATAAATTTAAAAAGTATGGCTGCTATCGCTAGTGGGAAGCGAGAGATCCATTCTTTTAAATTAAAAGGAAAAAGATATTCTATTTATTCTTTAATTTGCCCCATTTGTAAAAAACCAAATATTTCAGGGGCAATAAAATGTTGGAATTGCGGTTATAATTTTCTTAAGGTCCAAGATGTCACCGAAGAAGAGTTTAAAGATATTTTTCTATTCGTAGTAGCAGGAGTGTTAGCCTTTGTGCTTATCGGCATAATATTATGGATTAATATAGGTTTTTAAAAATTAATTTAAGTGAAAAGAAAGATTGCCATAGTTTTTTATGCGCGTGTAGCTCAGTGGTAGAGCGCGTCTCTGATAAAGACGAGGTCGGAGGTTCGAATCCTCCCACGCGCATTTTTAATTTTGATAAAAATCAGGTTAGTTTTTAGCGCAGAATAACCTCCAATAAAATGACTTATTGACAAATTATTATATAAAGTAAGAAAATAAATTAAAAGGGCCTGTAGCTCAACTGGTAGAGCAGTAGCCTCTTAAGCTATGAGTTGCGGGTTCGAGTCCCGCCAGGCCCTTAAAAAGACCAAGTGCCTTAAAAGAGGGCTTGAACTTATTAAACCGAAGCTCGTCGAGACGCTAAAGAAAGATAAGCCTCACCCTTGTAAGAAAGATGCCAAAAACAAGCTTTGTCAAAATTTATTGTAAGCAGAGGGGAGCTGGTTTATTATTCTAAAAGAAAATTAAAAATTAAGTTATGCCCCAGTAGCTCAATTGGCTAGAGCAGCACCCTTCTAAGGTGAAGATTGCAGGTTCGAATCCTGCCTGGGGCATTTTTTGTTAAAGGACACTAAAAATACCTTATTAATGATTAATGACTAACTGCGGAGTTGCCTAATTGAAAGAATAAATTACTAAAAAAAGATATATAAAATTAGGTATTCTGAAATTTAATGATAATAGCTTTCTATCAAATAAGAGGGAAAGTTTAAATTTAATTAGGAATTAAATTAGTCATTCTGGAATTCTCTTATTGATTAAATAACTAATTGTCATTTTAAGATTTTTGTTTTGGCCAATTTTTAAAATTTGTTTTTTATAAAAAATATTTTAGAATTTAAATTAAGCAAAGTATTGTACCTTAAAACAAAGAAAGAGAGGTGAATAATAGTGTCGAGAGTGGCATTGACGATGTTCGCTTTGTTGCTAATCGGAAGCCTTTTAGCGATCGCTGAAAATATAAAGTTGAATGTGCCTCTTTTGCTTGAATATGGAGCAGAAATTGGAGTTTACTCAGGAGCAATGAGCTGCGGCCCTTGTTCTTTAGAGATGTGCGCAGCATATCTTCAAGAAAGGCCTCCCACTTTTGAAAATGTAAAAAGAATTAATGCATTTCTAGATCCTTCGAGGGCTAATGATGATTATTATCTCCGTCACGGTAAATATACATCTTGGGATGAAATAGTGAGGGCAGCCAGGGGGGTTTATTCTTTGGAAGGCCCCATGGCCGTTCCTTTCAGTTTTAAAAAAATACTTGAAGAACTTAAAAAAGGAGCTCCAGTTATAGTATCTATAGAAAACTATGGTGCAATCCCAGAAAGGCATGACAAAAGATACACAGGCGGTCATTTCTTAGTGGTTTGTGGAGTGAGCAATGATAAAGTTATTTGTCAAGATCCTGACAATCCTAAACCATTTGTAGAATATTCTTTACAGAATCTGGAAAAAGCTGTCGGTGACTATTATATGATTGTAGGATTTGAGCCTCTTAAAATTGTTAGAAAAGAAATAGTTCCCGGAGAAAGAAAAGCAGTCTTGACTTTTAATTTCCCCATAGAGGGTCTTGATAGAGGTTCAGGGGTTGAGTTGCGGAATGGCAAACTAGAAATTCCTCTTAATAGGAGTGTTTCAACTTATAATGTAAGATTAAGGGCTAAAGGGAGGGTTGCCAATTTTACTATCAAGGCTCCTCGTTTTTTGCCAGAGGAAGAGGAGAAGCCTTTTGTTTGGCTTAAGGGTAAATATTTTGTAAGTTCTAGGGCTCCTTTCGCTTTTTTGGTTCAGGGGTACAAGATGGAGAGATGGTTTGTGGAACAAAAGGGCAACCATTTACTTATGGTAAGCCGAATTATAACCGTAGGCTATGATAATAATTTGAAGTTTGAGATAACAGGGGTTGGCACTACTTTAATTGAGGGGTTTATAAAAAAGCCCCCTCCTGGAGATCCCTATAGCAGAAGTTACTATATGATAGGGTTGCCAGATGGAGAGGGGGTGAGTAAAGTTGCTGAAGAAAGGGGTCGGGGTTTAAAAATTGGGGAAGTAAGGATTTATGTCTCTATAGATGGGACGAAGTTATTGCTTTTTGAAGTAAGAGAGGGGAGAATAGTTGGTTCTCCCTTTCGTTTCAAAGAATTAACTCCTCCTCGCCCCTTGCCATCTAGTGTAGTGGGTGAGATTGAAAAAGTAATAAAAGAGGTTTTTGGTTGATTTATTTTCACCCTTGCCATTAGATGGCAAGGGTTTTTATAATAAAGGGAAATTGGAATTTTATTTTAGGAGAGGTGCCGGAGTGGTTGAACGGGCCGCTTTCGAAAAGCGGTGCTCCAATTTTTGGAGCCGTGGGTTCGAATCCCACCCTCTCCGCCAGTTATAAAAAGAGGTTGCTGGCTCGCCCAAAGCTAAGGCTCGCCAGCCAATTTTAGGCGCAAAATTGAATTTTTTGTCTTTGTCCCGCTTTGCGGGACGCCAGAAGCGGGCTTTTCTAAATTAAATTAGAACTATGAAATATTTTATCTATTGCCGAAAATCAACAGATTCAGAGGAAAGACAGGTTTTAAGTATTGAAGCTCAGCTTGCTGAGCTAAAAGAATTTGCCGCCAAAGAAAAACTTGGAATCGTCCTTTCCGCTTCCGCTTTTTGGCGACCCCAGTAGTAGAGGAAAGCTCACTACGGGGCAGGGGGGAAGGGGGATTCGGTCTTTGCTCTTCTGCCCGCCGAGCCCAGTCAGTTTCGTTCGGATATTTACAAGCAGACACCGCCAAGTTACAATAAAAATATCTGAATATTAAATATATTTTATTATGGGTATGGATAAATTGCGGAAAGAGATTTAATATTTATTACAAATAAAAGGAGGGGCTTATGGAAGATGGTATCAATAATCAAGGTAAAACAAAAAATTTCGCTTGGCTCTGGATGTTTCTTGGCATTTTGATTGTGCTAATTATTGCTGGCGGATTATATTGGCAGTTTTCCGCTTCCAAAAAATCGTCAAAAACTGGTTCTTTAATTAGCAATAATCAACCAGTAACAATTCCGCAAAAAGTTTTGGTTAACAAATTCGGCTGGCTCGGCGGCGGTGCAGGAGATGAAGGTACAATAATTTCAGATAGCGGCGGTGCTTGGGTTAGGCCTCATCCGGGCGCGTTTGTTTGGGATATGATGCAAAAAGAAGGAAAAGATATTGATTTTTCTCTTAGCGATCAGGAAATAAAAAATTATCAAAAAAATAATCTTGGCATTCTTGTAACTCTTTGGCCTTTTGCTGAGTGGGATCAGCAAAAATTAGCAAATGCTGATGTTTGCGCTGTTTCTGATAATGATGAATTTTTGCCAAAAAATGATGAAAAAGGTCGCGGATCATATTTGCCAAAATACCGTTGTAATCCAAATAATTGGGAAGCTTATACAAAATGGGTAACTGCTGTGGTTGAGCGTTATGATGGCGATGGCAAAGATGATATGCCGGGGCTTATAATCCCAGTAAAATATTGGGAGGTAATGAATGAGCCGGACTTGAACTATCAAAGTAATTTACCCGCCAGTGAATCCAGTCGCTTAAATTTTTATAAACAAGGGCCGAGCGAATATGCAACATTACTTATAAATACTTACAAAGCAATCAAAGCCGCTGATTTAGAGTCAAAGGTTTTAATTGCTGGCGCTGCCGGAGGAGATACGCGGATGCTAAATTTCTATCGAGCGGTATTTAAAAATTCCGAAGCTAAAACAGCTTTTGATATCGGCAATGTTCATTGTATCTCCAATGATCAGCAAACTCATGATTTCAATGTTGCTGTTTATAAAAAAATGCTGGCAGAGTTTAATATTAAAAAACCTATTTGGGTTACTGAAGCTGAGGCATTTTATCCGGAAAACAAAACGGCCGAGCAAAATTACCAAAGTACCAAAGTGGCCGTTGCCAATGCTATTGCCGCCGGCGCCGAGAAAATCTTTTTCACCCGCTACACATTTGACGATTTCCGCACTGATATGAGCCAGAAAACTGAATCCAGCAATTACCCAAGTTTGGAAAAATATAAAGAAATTATTGAAAGTTACTAATATTAAGGATTTTTTAAACAGATTTACTTTTTGTTCGAAGCCTGTGTTTTAAAAAAGGAAAATCCCATTTTTATTTAAGAGTCGCCACCAAAATGGATATTACAACGCTGCTGACTAATAGATGAGATGTGTGAGAAAGAGATGAAGTGAAGGGTTGGATACGGAGTGACCCCCTGCCTGTTGATAGCCAAGTCTTTTGAAGCCAGAATTTGCAATAACTTTTGCCCGCAAGGTAATTGCCTTGCGGGTTTTTGTATCATTTAGGGCATATGTCGAAAAGTGATACAGATGATACAGGTCTTGATTTTTATATTCTTTTGATTTTTATATTCCAAAGTGGTAAAAAGGCTAGAACAAATGTTCTTTAAAAATTTAATATTTCCTTGTAGTGGTGAAGGCAGTTCCGAGTGGCTTTAGATAGCCACTGGGAGCTGATAGTCATCACAAGGAGGTGCGAAAAATGGAAGTAGTCGATAAGTCTTATGAGATGTGGAAGAAGAGGAAGAGGTCTTCTCCGAAAACAGTAACGATTTGGGGAGCTATTGGTGTTATCATCGGCCTTTGCCTTATTTTTGCTTATTGGAAGGTTGGTAAAGAAGGTAAGGGGTTTTTAATCGCAGTTTTAACGGTGATTATCGATCGTATAGGTGAACTTTTTATTAAAACAGCAGAGCAATCAACCGCTTCCGCGGCTGATCCCTTTATTTTTTGGGGTTTCTTGCTTGTTTTTGTGGCTTTTGGCATCCGAGTTTGGGCAGTTTTTGATGCAAGGGGGGTAGCTCAAAAATTCCAACGTAAATTTGAAGAGGAAAGTTCAGGAAATTCGTGATGATACCAAAATATAGATGTTGTCCCGCAGGGCAATCGCTTTGCGGGCTTTTTTATTTTGAAATTAGTTAAAAACTTGACAGCCAAGAAATAAAAATAATACATAAAAAAGAATTAAAAAGTTACCCTTAACAATTTGGGACCAATAATTCTGCTGAAGTTTAAGGATCGAGCCGTTAAACTAACTACTGAGGGGTGAAAACAATGAAAGGAGTAGAAAAACATTCAAAATAAAAAGATTTAGTAGAAGAAGAGCATAGGGGTGGTTCTCTTTTGAACCTGATATTTGCTTAAAAATTAGGGTAGTATAGCATGAAAGAGAATCATCCCCTGAAGATTTTTTGTTCTAATAAAATTTTTTGTTAAAATAAAAAAGATTACAACTCAAATGTCAATTAAAAGTTCGGAATTAGAAAAAAGGTGGTATTATAGGTTTTCAAAGGTACTCTTTTTAATAGTGCCACTATTAGTTGGAGTTTTTCTTTATTTCAAAACAAAACTCAATCTTTTTTATATTGGCGGAGGATTAGTCGCATATTATTTTTTGTTAATAACAATTTGGAGACTTTTTCTATATATTGCATTTGGCGGATTAGAAGATGACATCTCGAATAAAGAAAGTTTAACTCCGGCTTCTAAAGAACCAACCAGTGAAAATATAGCAGGACCTCTTATTTTGTTAATCATTTTCATCATTGCTATGTTATATTTTGCATTTGCAAAGGGGATTATAAAATTGCCAGGAAATTTATCAAAAAATATTTCTAATCTTATACAAACAACTGAAACCGCTTTGGAAAAAGTTTTCCATTTTACAAATAATTCTCACCAATATGGCGAGGTTTGCTATGTTGATAACCAAAAGGGGCTATATGGTAAAGATGGGCATTGCTATACTTGCTCAACGGGCAGTGCAAGTACTAGTCAAGTAGGCACTTGTTCGGAAGGCGTATCTGGAATTTATTGTTGTGGACCTTCTGGAAGCTCTAGTAAAAATTCTAGTCCCAGCTCGCGTTCTGGTACAAATACTAACAATACCACCAAAGAAAGTGGTACCAAATGCATTCCAACAGGTTGTGGCAATTTTTGGCGCTGCACAGGATATTATTATTTTTATCCAACGGGTCAAAGAATAAATGTTGACAGCTGTTTTCCTACTCCTGCCGGAGAAATATCTAGAGGTTCAGGCTGGGAATGGAATGGTACTTGCAGACAATGCCCTTGATTTAAATTTTCAAGGCAGGGGAGCAGTTCTTTCGAAAAAATAAGAAAAATAAAAGATAAAAAATAAAAATTCAGTTCTCTTTTAAAAAGGAAATTCTAATAATAGTAAAGCATTATTCCCCAGGACAATTGCTTTGTGGCCTTTTAGGATTAAAAGGCAAAATTTATGCCAAAGCCAAAATAAGGGAGTCCAAAATTTATAAATCAGTGAAATTTTATATTGACCAAAATTTTAGGTTTTAGCATTGATTTTTATCAAAATATAATATAAAACTTTCTTTAAAGTTAATCTCCCTGGTAATGCACAAATGCACATTAACAACTATTAGCAAACCTAAGGGAGGAAGAGAAAAATGAATTGGGGGAAAATAGGACTAATTAGTAGTGAAGTTTCTTCTATTATAGCAATTATTGTCGGAATCTTCTTTTTGTTGGCAGGATTGATTGATATTTGTAAGTATTGGAGGATGATGCGAAATAAAAAGTTGAGGCCGTTTATTAACAGTTGCATTTTGGTAATTTTAGGAATTGCTACAATAATGGTTGGCGTTTTATCTTTGTGTTTTGTATGTTATTATCCTAGGCCCTGATGCTAATAAAGTCAGGGCTTTTGAAATTTATTTAAAAGTAGATCAAGAAAATAATATTTTCTTTATTTGTTAATATTCTCTTTTTATTTTAACTATTTTCCTTTATCATAAAAGGATTAATAAAATAATAAATAGGAGGAAAAACTATGAATCAAAAAATTTTAATTCCAATTGTGGTTGGGTTAATAGTGGTGGTCGGAGGAGTTATGTTATTTAATTCTAAAAGCAAGACAACAACTACTCAATCTTCTAAAACTACAACCCAAGAGACAACTTCTACTTCCAAAATTGATTTAACTAATCCTAATCTTAATCTTTGTGAGGTCATCTCTAAAGAAAAAGTTAAAGAATTATTAGGTGCTTCAATTTCTAATACTGAAATAGGACCTGTAGAAATTAACAAATCTCCTAGTTGTTATTACTATCTGGAAGGCAAAAAGGCAATCTATTTAGAGCTTAACCAGAGGGAAAAGGTAGATGATTTAGTGAATGGTTGGAAGGTGCTTAATTTTAAGGTGGAACAGAATTCTACAATTCCTATTAAAAATTATGTAGTTTATAGCGAAGAAGGCAAAATTCGTCGAATCTATTTGGTTTTTGGCGAAAAATTATCTTTAACTATTGATGCCTGGGGAACTAATATTTCTTCAGATAAGCAGTTAAATTTTGCAACTAAACTCGCGAATTATTTGAGTGGTAAATAATTTATTTAACAAATAGGTAATTTTTGACTTTTGCAATTTTAAGGGGTAAAAAAGTAAAGGAGGAGCTCTTTTATCTCTTTTATAAAATATGTCTTAAAAATAGCAGAGAAGGTCGCCCAAGAAATTAGATTTAGTAAAAAACTGAAAGATTAGGTTTGTTGTCAAGTAAATATATATGACATTTGGTGGGTTTTTGTTGTAAACTTCCCCAAAAGGAGGAAAGCCAAGATGACGAAGAAAAAAGAAAACCCTATTGAAGTTGCCAATAAGTTAAGTGGCGAGGAAATAAAAGTGATAAGAGATATAGGGCTTGGTGAGTCTCTTTCAGTTAATACTCAGCAAATTTTAAGAGAATTGGCGAGAAGAGAATCTTTTTTCTCCGGAGTTGCAAGAAGCATTTAGAAGAAGGGCAGAAGGAAAGGAAACTTCTTCAGATAGAGAATTGCTTAGACATATTGCTCAGTCTCATCCATTCTGTGGTAGAACTGATGATTAGACAATTTTTTTCTCCTGTTTAGAGAGGAACTTTCCAGTCCTTTCTGAGTTTTTTGTTATTAGGAGAAAATATTTGTAAAAGAAATTAAGCCTAGCGCATTATAATAAATTTGAGCGAACCAGCTGTTGTAATAATTATTAAAGCTTAAGATGACTTAAGACAAGGAGACTTACAAGAATACTTACGCCATTGGATAAAAGTAAAAGAACATTTTTTAATTTTTTAAAAAAATAAAAACAAAAAGTGTCCGCTGGGCGAATGAGTTTATCTTCATAGCTTTTGTTTTCAGCGGACACTAAAGATTGGTATTAGTTATCTTCTAAAGGTTGTCTGATTCAATTATTAAAGTGTTTCCATTATCAGTTTTTTCTGAAGAGTCAGAAGAGTCACCTGCTAACTTAAGGAGCTCTCCGCCCTGTTTAAGGAGTTCGCTCACTCCTCCAGATGGAGGTGGGGGGAAAGAAGGTAAAAGCAAAGTTGTGCTTTGACGAGCCCTACCAATTGCTCGGGCAGTATTTAGATATTCCTGGGCCAAAATAAACCACAGAGCTTCTCTCACAGAAATGGAGGCCCTAGATGCTAATTGTTGGCTTTCAGCAAAGATTCCCCTAATTCTCTCTAAATCAAGTTCTTGGAGACCTGCCACTCTTTTTGTCTCATTTATTATCTGCCATTCTTCTTCTGTGGGCTGGAGAGAGATAATTGAAACTTTTACTACTTTTAGCCCATATTCTTCTAATTCAGAACCTAGCTTTTGTTGGAGTTCTGAGCTAATCTCTTCTCCCAGAATTTGCCCAAAAGTTTTACTTTTGCAGAAAGAAACCATTAAATCTTTTAGTCTACCTTGGATGTATTCTCCAGGATTTGCCAAGCGAGAAATCCTTTGCAGGTACCATCGTGGCGGCTGGAGAGGTTCAAGTTCTACTTGCACTTTTATTGAAAGTCTAAAATTGTCTTGGGTTAGGAAGGTTCCTTCGTAGGTAACACTTTTTATTTGTTGAGGCAAAAAGCTTACTGTATCCCATGGCATTTTGAAATGGAGTCCAGCCTCTGACACAACTCTTACTATTTTCCCGAAACGTTTAACTACAGCTACTTTCCCTCCGCTTTCCCTAACTGAGAAAGTAATAAATGGCCATACAAAGGAAAGAATTAGTCCCAAAATAGCCAAAACCACTAATCCTACAAGGGCTCCAAAGATACTTGCCATAACACTACCTCCTTTCAGCAAGTGTTCTTTTTCTACCCTCTCAAGATATTCTCTTTTTTCTCTCTCCCCTTCTGCTAGATTGGTTAAGCTCTCGTTTAAATCTTCTTGGGCTTTTTTCCAGTAATAAGAGGGGTTTTTTTCTAAACCTGCTGCATCAAGGTCAAAAATTCTTTCCTCGTCAGAAAGCTGGAAATGCCTTAGAATAATTAGATGGTCTCTTAAGGATTCGTAGTAATCAGATTTTTTGTGGTAACTGGTGTTAAAGGCTTCGAGTGCCTTTTGAGCAAACCTGTTAGATTCCCAATCTGGTGCCCCAGGGACAAGCACGTTAATTCTCTCTGTTGGTTTATAAAGTTTTTCTATCCATCTGTTGTTAAGGAATCTAGATAATGACCATAGTTCTTCAGTAGATAGTCCGCCATCTCTGCTATATTTGTTGTAGAGTTCCGAGAACTCAGTTTGAATTTTTTTGTTTTCTTTCTCGTAATGAAGGAAAGAATTGTAGATTCTTCTATTAGTAAAAGAGCGGGGATGTAAGTAGATAGTGATAATTCCTAGACCGCACAAGAGCAGAAGATGAATAAGCATTCTTTGAGCTTTGTTAAGTTTCATTTTTTCACCCCCTTTTTAAAGTATCAGAAAGTCTTTAGACTTCCCATTTTACATTAGCAAGTTTCTTCAAGGAATAAAAGATTTTGATGAAAATTCTGCCTGTTTTTGGATTGGTAGGTAAAATCTGGATAAAAATAGGGAAAACTTGTAGATTCTGATTTTGCAAATTTTTCTGGAAGATTTAACCAATTTTTATTTAATTGAAAAGGGCCAGGACCTTTGGGGTGATAAAAAATGGATTGGCTAGAGTTTTAACAGTCGTCTTCTCTACGCTTCCGCCATTCTTCGTATTGGCGTTCTTTTTCTTCGTCGAATCCCCATCGATAGTAAGGATCAGTAGAGTACCGCTCCTTGTCGGGACACTCGTATCGTTCAGCGTCTTCCCGACCTTCCTCTCTAGACCAGTAGTACCCGTCGTAAGGTCCACTCATTTTTATCACCTCCTTTCAGAGGGTAATGCTTGCAAGGTCCTGGCCCTTAAGCAAAGTTAAGGTGCTAAACTACTTTAACTTTATTTATTTATGTTTATGAAAAAAAAGGAAATTTTTACGAAAATTTTGACCACATTCAAAATGGAATGACCAAAGATATGTTTTACATTTAGGGCAATACCGATGATAGAATAAGTGAGAGGGCTTCTTGCAAACAGGGCATAAAATTGATTTTTTGAATTTTATCACCCTGCACTCAACACAATTAGCAAGTAAATGATAGTAACTTTTACATTTTGGACAGCGAATTATAACTGATGTTCCTTTCTCTTTTCCGCAAGTAGCACATTTAGTCATTTTGGTAGTATAAAATTTAAAAACCCTTACAATTGTGAGTTCTCAAGCAATAGAAGGATATGGAAAAAACTTAGAAAATTTTACTTATTGTTTCTATATCAAGAGCTGAAGGCTCAAGTTGAACATAAAAATTAGTTAAGCCACCATAAATTTTTAAAGGTATCCTTTTTCCTACCTTTCTTTTGAGGGCCTTTTGTAAAGGTGAAATAATCTTACTTTGCATCTCATTTCTGTTAGTAGCATAAGAGGAGAGCGGAAATTTAAAATTAGGAACTTCTTTCCCCATATTTTCAAGTAAAATATTCAGAATTTCAATTGTCGTACTTGAGGAAGGCAATTCTTGAGAAGTCATTTTACTTCCTTTTAAATAGATTTTGTTTTCAATAGTATCTATTAAAAGGTCAATTTTTTCTCGTCTTTTTTTGAAATGCTCTAAAGTTATCAATCTGCATTGTTTTTCTCCTTTATATGTCCATAAAGTTAAAAGAAGTGCCCCAGAAGAGATGAATTGAGAATAAATTTCTTTAGCAAGATATTGTTCTATTTTTAAACCTTCTTCTTCTATGCCATCTAACCAAGAAGCATAATGGAGAAGAATATTTTTAGAGATTTTATTTTTTAGCTCTTCAATTAATTCAAAAATATGTTCTCTTAAGCTATACCAATTAGTTACAAAAAGAATGTCTCCTCGATGGCCTACACTAATTAATTTGCATCCTCCACCTAAGGCATCTCCTTTTTCTTTTGTCTTTTGATTGATCCAAAAACAAATTTCATCAAGGAGCGAATTAGAAGCCCAAAGAGCATCTAAAAGTTTATGATTAGTATTAATTGTTTTAAAAAAATATCGAGCTGTTTCCTCGGAGAAGCCTTCAGATAAAAACTTAATTAGCCCTTTTAATACTTCAAGATTAATAACTTTAATGGCATTGATATAAGAAAGAAGTAATTTTTTGGTAGAGAGGCGTTTTCTGTAAACGGGTGGTTCTTTTAACTTTAGGGCGTTTGTAAATTTGCGCCAAATTTCTGCACTTTCTCGAAGATGACTTTTTCTTGCTGGCCATGAAACCTCTTTGGGCCCTACTGCTTCACCTGAATAGATAAGCCCAAAATCAAAAGGCCAATCAACAAACTTTTGGCCTGTGATTTCATCTATTCCTATAGAAAAATTTTTTTCTTTTTTAAAGAAAAAGATTTGAGGATAGGGAGAAGCTTTTAGAGAGCACATAATTCCACTTCCTGTAGCACTTTCTGGCGCAGCAATTTTTTCAAGTTCCAGCGCAAGATGAAATATTTTTAAGAAACGTTGATCTTTATTTAATTCTTTACCATTACTATGACGCCATCTATTGATTTCCTGAGGACTGATTTTTCCTGATGCCAAGAATAAAGCGCATGCAAGGGCTAAAGCATAGGCTGAGGAAACTGAAAGGCCGCAACCAGGAGGAAGTTCAAAAATCATCCTGATTTTAAAATTTATTTTAATTTTTTCTTCCCTTGCCTTTTTGCGCAAAAGAGATGCAATTTTCTTTTCCATTAAAGGAGGGAATTTCCAGCTTTTAAATACTTGCTGAAAAGGCAGAAGAGATTTTATGGGGCCAATGCTAAAGGTATTTGAAGGTTCAAGTCCTACATATACTCTAAGAGGTAAATTTTGTTTTATTGAAAATCCTCCGAATAAAGATGCATATTCTCCCGTCCAAAAAAAATTTCCAGGGGCAGAAACTACAAGAGGGCATTTTAAAAAGAAAATTTTATAAATATGAGGAAAAGAGGTCTTGAGAGATTTTGAATTCATCAAGATACGTTTTGCCATCTATTTTCTTTAACATATAATAAAAAAACTTTTAAGTCAATAAAAATTGAAGCCCTTTAAATTTAAAAAAGAAGCAAAGACCATCAGCGAGATTCATAATAAATAGATAAAAATTAGAAAGTTTGAAATTATTAATATGCTTGCTTTAAGACCTTCAGTTGCAGCTTTGTTTATAATTTCTTTAACCTATATTCTTTTTGCTATCTATATTTTGAGGAGGAAAAAAATTAGTTTTGAAAGTTGGCTATTTTTTATTTTTGCTTTAGGAATAGCAATTTGGAATTCATCAATGGCTTTAATTGAGAGCCGATTGGTAGTAAGCAAAACATATGTGGTTATTTTAGATAGATTAACTTATTTTCCTATACCCATTCTTTTTTTGGCAATGATTTATTATTTAGTTAGTTTAAGAACAGATGATTTTATATCTTCTTTTAAAAGAAACAAATTTTTATGGTTTATTACTTTTTTGGGTGTAGTTAATTTAATATTGATTCCTACAAATTTAATCAGTCAAAATCCAGGTATTGCTAAAATGACTCCAGGTCCATTAATGCCTTTTTGGGGTTTTTTTGTGGGGTTATCAATTTTATATGTTCTTTTTCTTTGTGTTTTTGGCATACTCCAGACCGAAGGAGAAATGCGAAGAAATTTTTATTATATACTCATGGGCTCGATTCTTTCAGGCACAGGAGGATTGTTTTTTAATATTATTTTGCCTCTTTTGGGGTACAGTGCCTATCCTATTATTGGAGGAATTTATAGTTTGTTTGTAGTATTTTTTATGGGATTTGGTGTGGCAGGCTTTTATACTTTTGGTTTAATTCTTAGTATTGTAAGTGCAATAACATTTATATTTTTATTTAGCATCATAGTTTTGGCTTTAGTTGGAATAGTATTTTTATTTCTTATATATGTTGTGCGAGGGGGCTCCTAGTATAAAGTTAGAATTATTTTTGACAGATTTTAAAAATAGAACTAAAATAAAAAACTTTTTGAAGAGGTGAATTTTTAAGAAAAGTTGTTGCATTAGCAAAGAAAATTTGGTGTTTTTTAACTTCCTAAAGCATTAAATAAAGTTTACAATAATAGATGGTATTAAAATATTTTTATGTTAGGGATTATTATAGGTTATCTGCTAGGTTCGATTTCACCTGCTTATTTTTTAGGAAGAATCCTAAAAGGAATTGATATAAGAAAGCATGGCGATGGCAATGCAGGTACTACTAATGTTTATCATGTATTAGGCTTTTGGCCTGCTTTTATTACTGCTTTATATGATTTATCTAAAGGTCTTCTCTCAATGTTCATCGCTTATAAATTAGGTTATAACCAATTATTTGTATATTTGTCAGGTTTGGCAGCAACTATAGGACATATTTTCCCCTTTTATTTAAATTTTAGAGGAGGGCAGGGTTCTGCTACGAGCTTAGGGATTTTGTGTTTCTTTTTGTATGTTTTATTGAAAGATAATTTTTTGCCAATTGGAGGACTAGTTATACTTTTGTTAGCAGTATTAATAATTTTTTTAATAACAAGACAAAAATTGTTTTTGGCTTTAATTGTAATGCCAGCATTGGGAGGATTGCTTTATAAAAATCGCGAATTTGACCTTAGGCTTTTGTTTACTTATATTCTTTTGGCACAGTTCTTTTTCGTCAGCATTTATCTTTGTAAGAGAGATAAAGTTTTTTCTTTAAAAAAGGAGACTCTCAAGAAAATTCTACCTTGGCGTTCACTTTTAAGGCCCTTAGCAGTTATTTTCCCGATTGCTTATTTTTATTTAGACAAAAAAAATTTACTTTTAATTTTGGGAATTTTAGGAGCAATTCCTATAATTTTTGACCTCATCAGGCTTTATAAAAAAGAAATAAATCAATATTTCTTCACCAAAGAGAAAAGAATTTTGAAGATAGCCGAGGAGCATCGTTTTTCATCAATTAGTTTATTTTTTATTTCAGTTTTTTTAACAGTTTTAATTTTTGATAAAGAAATAGCAATTATTGCTATGGTCTTTGTGATTTTTGGAGATTTATTTGCGAAGTTTTTTGGCTCAGAATATGGTAGAGTAAAAATTTTTGGCGAAAAAACTCTTGAGGGAAGTTTAGCTTTTCTTTTGGCCTGTCTTTTATCAGGATATATCCTTTCCTTTTATCTTTCTCTGTCAGCATTTTCTATAGTAGGAGGAATTATTGGGGCAACTATTATCGAGGCGTTACCTTTAGGAATAAACGATAATTTTTCAGTTGCGATATTTTCTTCTGGCATAATGTATATTTTGGAGAAGATGGCATAATTTAAGCAAATAAATATAAGCAAATAATGAGAAAAAGAAGAATTTTCATTGGTTTTAAAATGCCTGAAAAAATTAGAAAAAGAGCAAAAGAATGGATGGGGAGAAGATTATTTTTTGATAGCCCAATCAGATGGGTTAAGGAAGATAATTTGCATGTTACTTTGGTGCCCCCTTGGGAAGAGAAGGATGTCGAAAAAGTAATTGAGAAGATAAGCTCAATAAAAGATATAAAACCGATAAAGGTTATTTTTGAAAAAATAGAATTTGGTCCTCCCCCAAAACCTAGACTTATTTGGGCAATAGGAAGAAGTGAAATAGAGATTTTGAAACTTAAAAGAAAACTAGAAGATATTTTAGATAAAAAAGATACTCGAAGGTTTTTATTACATCTTACCCTTGCTAGATTTAACGCCAAAGATTTTAAGAATTTTAGAATAAAAAAGCTAGATGAAGAGATTTTCTGGAGTGGGTATTTAGAGTCTTTTTCGCTTTTTGAATCAGTTTTCAAAAAAGATGGCGTTTACTACAAAACATTAACAGAAATTTCTTTGGGTTCTAAACCAAAAATAGAATAGGAATAATTTTTATAGTATAATAAAAATATATTTAAAAAATAAAATATTTTTTATGTCAACAGCACGAGTCATTGAAGTAGTAGGTCAAAGTACGGAAGGATTTGAATCCGCAGTTAAAGAAGCAGTAAGGTCAGTAAGCGAGAAAATTAAAAACATTAAATGTGTAGATGTGATTAAGTGGACAGCAGATGTAGAAAATGGTCAGCTTGTAAGATTTAGGGCTGACTGTAAAATTCTTTATGTTGAGGAGTAAGAAAGATAAAAAAATTATAGTAATTTTGGGCCCAACTGCTTCTGGGAAAACAAAACTAGGTATTGATTTAGCAAAAAAATTTAATGGTGAAATTATTTCTGCGGATTCAAGACAGGTGTATAAAGGTTTAGATTTGGGCACAGCAAAAGTAGAGAATATAAAGCCTAAATTTCAAAGCAAGTTCCAAAAAAAGATGGGCTATTGCATAGCAGAAGGAGTCCCTCATTGGTTGATTGATGTAGCAGATTTAAGGGAAGAGGTTTTTACAGCAGCAAATTTTAAAAAAATGGCTGAATTAGTAATTGAGGATATTTTTAGAAGAAATAAGGTGCCTTTTATAGTAGGAGGCTCAATGCTTTACATAGATGCGTTAGTAGAAGGATTTAGATTTGCTCCTAAAGTTGACTCAAAAATTAGAGAGAAACTTAAGAAAAAAACTCTAAAAAAACTACAACAATTTTTAAGGGAGAAGGACCCAAGGGCCTATAAAAAAATTGATTTAAATAATCCACAAAGGCTAATTAGGGCACTTGAGGTGAAATTAGCCACAGGAAAAAGCATTGTGGATTTTTGGAAGAAAAATAAAAAATATAAAGTTTTAAAAATTGGTATAGAGATTCCAAGGGATGAACTTTATAAGAAAATTGATAGCCGCGTTGATGAAAGACTTAGAAAGGGTATGCTTAAAGAGGTAAAGAGCTTGATTAAAAAAGGTTTTTCTAAAGAGAAGTTAATTTCTCTGGGGCTAGAATATCGATGTCTTACTCTTTATTTGGAAGGTAAATTTTTATCTCTAAATGAAGCAGTAGATAAATTAAAAAAAGTAATTCACCACTTTGCAAGAAGACAATTAATTTGGTGGAGAAGGGATAAAGAAATCTTATGGGTTAAAGATAAAAAGGAAGCAGAAAAAGCTATTCAAGATTTTATTAAAAATTAGGTTAACATGGGGTTCAAGACAAAAATTTATACAGGTGTTTTACAAGGGATCGATGCAGAACTGGTTGATGTTGAAGTTAATATCTCAAAAGGCCTACCAGGCATTTCAATAGTTGGTTTACCAGACAAGGCAATAGAGGAATCCAAAGAGAGAGTAAAGGCAGCAATGCAGAATTCTGGGTTTGGGTTCCCACAAGATAAAGTAATTGTAAATTTGGCTCCGGCAGATATTAAAAAAGAAGGCTCTCATTATGATTTGCCAATTGCTCTAGGGATTTTAGCTGCTAATGACCAGCTTACTTTGCCAGAAAATGCCTTATTTTTGGGTGAATTATCAATTAATGGCAATTTACGCAAGGTTAATGGCGCGTTGTCAATGAGTTTTTTGGCAAAAGAGAAGAATCTGGAATCGATTTTTCTTCCAGAGGAAAATGCATGGGAAGCTAAATGCGTTAGAGGCATAAAAGTTTATGGCATAAAAAATCTAAGAGAAATTATTAACCATTTTTTGGGTCGCAAAAAGATTAAAGAATTTTTAGATAAGCCTAAGTTTTCTGAAGATAAAGAAGAGTTAATAGATTTCTCAGAAATTATGGGTCAAGAAATTGCAAAAAGAGGGCTTATGATCGCTGCGGGTGGTGCTCATAACGTATTGATGAGTGGTCCTCCTGGCGGGGGGAAAACAATGCTTGCGCGGGCTTTCGCATCTATTTTGCCTGATTTAAGTTTTGAAGAATCTTTAGAGGTAACGAGAATCTATTCTGCCTCGGGATTATTAAGTAATGAAGGATTACTTAGAAGGCCTCCTTTTAGATCTCCACATCATACCTCTTCGGATGCGGCCATTATTGGGGGAGGAGTGAATGTCAAGCCAGGAGAAGTTACTTTAGCTCATCGAGGAGTTTTGTTTATGGATGAATTACCCGAATTTAGTAGACGAGTTTTAGAAAGCTTAAGGCAGCCCCTTGAGGATAGATTTGTTGTTATTTCAAGAGCTAAGGGCTCATTTAGGTTTCCATCCTCTTTTATTTTGATTGGCGCAAAAAATCCTTGCCCTTGTGGTAATCTAGGGAATCCTTATAAAAATTGTATTTGTTCAACTTCTGAAATAATAAAATATCAAAAAAGGATCTCGGGGCCATTGCTTGATAGGTTTGATATATTTTTAGAGTTACCGCTTTTGAGGACAAAGGAACTGTTGGGCAAAGTACGAGGAGAAACTTCAGAATCAATAAAAAATAAGATTGTAGCGGTTCGTAAAATTCAAAGGCAAAGATTTAAAGATTTAAAAATTTATTGCAATGCCGAAATGGGACCAAAAGAAATTAAAAAATTCTGCTTTTTGTCTTCTGAGGCTAAGAAGTTTCTTAAAAGAGCTATTGAAAAATTAGGTTTATCTGCTCGCGCCTATCATCGTATTTTAAAAGTTGCCCGAACCATAGCTGATTTTGAGAGAGAAAATAAAATAGAATTATCTCATATAGCTGAGGCTTTGCAATATAGAAAAAGAGAAGAAGGATTTTAATCTTGCAAAAAAATAAATTATTGTTTAGACTGAAATAAATAAAACTTGAAAATGGAAGAAGAAAACCCTAAGCCTGCTTCAGAAACTATCGTTGGAGCAGATGTTAGAATTAAAGGAAATTTAAAAAGCCCTGCTGAAATTAAAATTTTTGGCCAAGTAAAAGGGGAAGTAAATTCAGAAACCACGGTTTTTATAGGCGAAGGAGCAAGAATTGAAGGCAATATTAGTGCCAGAAATATTTTTATTTCTGGAGAGGTAACCGGTAATGTAAAGGCAGAAGAAAAATTAGAATTAGCTTCTACAGCAAGACTACAAGGCGATGTTCAGACTCCTGATTTGGTTATTGAAAGTGGAGCCAAATTTTCTGGAAAATGTGAAATGGTTGATACAGAAATGATTGCAGAGAAGGTTAAAAAGGAAGGAGAAGAAATGGGAGAAGAGGGCGGAGAAGAAGAAGTATTAGAAGAATTAGAAAAAACTATTGAAGAATAGTGTTAAAGATTATATTTTTATTCTTATAAGTCAAAAAGTTAAAATAGAAGGCTGTGTACTATTTTATTTTTGAACCACCCCTGAATAAAAAAATAGAAAAGATTGAAGAAGAAATAAAAGCAAGAGCTTCTGAAGCCCAAATTGGTGGCGAATTCGTAACTTTATCATTAGCCGAAAGACCAGAAAGTTTAGCGAAAATAGGCCTTCAAAAAGATTATCAAACAATCGTGGCTGTTGGCTCTGATGTTTTGATTAATTCTGTGGCTCAGGGATTAATAAAAAATGAAGCAGTTTTGGGTGCCATTCCTTTAGAGGAAGGCAGTGTTTTTTTACCTTTGATAGGTGTTTCTAGTTGGCAAGAAGCATTGGAAATTTTGCCTGCTAGAAAAGTGAAATTGATAGATTCTGTTTTGCTCAATCGTAGTTTTAGGTTTATAACCCAAGTGGAAATTGTGCCGCCCCCCAATAAAAAAGGCACAATTGTGCTTGCCTTTGACGGCTATTTTAGGGTGGAAATTAGTGAAAGAAAGATAATTGTAAGTAATGTTGGTGTAAAACTAGACAAAAGGGCAGAAATTTCTTCGTCATCAACAGATGGATTTTTAGATGTTTTTATCCCAGGAAGATCAGAAATTAAAAAACCTTGGTGGCAATTTTTTTCAAAAGTGAAAAGAGAGGAAATGGAAAAAGGAAGCATTTTCCATCCAAAATATTTAGAGGTTAATTCTAAATTAAAGTTAAAAGCCATGGTTTATAAAAGGGTTGTTGAGACATCTCCTTTTTTATTTGAAATTGAGCCCAAGACTTTAAATTTTATTGTTAAAAGGGGACAAAGAGAAAATGAGTAAAAAATTAAAGATAATTTTATGAAGAAAATTTATTATTTCAAAAACGAGCAAATCAAAAGTCAAACTCTTTTTGTGATCGATGAAAAAGGGAGAGCCTTAGGAGAGATGTCAAAAGATGAGGCTCTCAAAAGAGCAAAAGAAGATGGCAAAGATTTAGTTTTAATCAATTTTAAAGCAAATCCCCCCTTGGCTAAAATAATTGAGTTTGGTAAATTTCTTTATCAAATAAAGAAAAAAACAAAAAGACAAAAGCAGAAAGAGTTAAAAGAGATAAGAATTTCTTTTAATATAAGTGATCATGATTGGGAGACAAAGAAGAACCAACTTTTAAAATTTTTAAATAAAGGTCATAGAGTGAGATTAACACTAGTTTTGGAGGGGCGAGAAAATTTATTCAAAAAAGAGGCAGGAGATAAATTGAATAAATTTGCAGAATCTATAGATGCAAGAATCGAAGCACCATTGAAGAGCCAAGGAAATACATTATTTATCCAATTTTTGCCCAAAAAATAACTTGGATCGAGCGGAATTTCAATAAATTTTACTTTGAATTGACAACTAATAAATACTTTTTTATAATTTTTCTGCCATGAATAAAGCAAAAACCTTAAAATCTTTAGCAAAAAGAGTTATCAAGAAAAAGAAAAAAATTTTAAGAATCCACGGAGGCTATCGTCATCTTTTAGCAAAAAAATCTTCAAAAATTAAAAGAATTAATAAAGATAAAAAAGAAACTTTATCAAGAGCAGATTTAAAAAGAATTAAAAAATTAATTTAAATATGCCAAGAGTTAAAGGGGGAATAATTACCCATAAAAAACACAAAAAAATAAAAAAACTCACAAAAGGTTTTATTTATTCACGAAGGGCTTCTATAAGAAGAGGTAAGGAGGCATTATTGAAAGCCCAAAGTCAAGCATTTGCAGGAAGGAAAAAGAAGAAAAGAGAATTCAGAAGATTATGGATTATAAGAATTAATGCAAAAGCCAAAGAAGAGGGTTTGTCTTATAGTAAATTGATTAATCTTTTAAAGAAGAAAAATATAAAATTAGATAGAAAGATTTTAGCAAAACTTGCTTTTGAATATCCAAAAATTTTTTCTAAAATTTGTGAAGAGGCCAAAAAGTAGATTTAAATTTTAAAATTTCCTAGCTTTAAGGTATAAATTAATATTTTTTATGAAAACTAAAAGAAGGAAAATAATAGAGGTTAAAAATTTGGTAAAAAAATTTGGAAATTTTATAGCAGTAAATAATATCTCTTTTGATGTATATGAAGGAGAAATTTTGGGTTTTTTAGGACCGAATGGAGCAGGTAAATCTACAACAATTAGAATTTTGTCTACCTTGCTTAAACCAACTAGAGGTAAAGTAAAGATAAATGGTTTTGAGCTCTTAAAAAATCCTGATGGAGTTAGAAAAAGCATTGGGCTTGTTGCAGAAAAAGTAATTCTTTATGATTTGTTAACTCTAAGAGAAAATTTGGAATTTTTTGGAGCTTTAAATCATCTTTCTTTAAAAGAAATTGAAAAGAAAATAAAATTTTGGGTAAAAAAACTTAAGCTTGAGAAATGGATAAACCATAAAGTCGGGACTTTTTCTACAGGAATGAAACAAAGAGTAAATATTATAAGAGCGCTTTTAACTGAACCAAAGGTGTTATTTCTAGATGAGCCATCTTTAGGTTTAGACCCTCAAACAACGCGATTAATTAGAGATTTTATAAAAGATTTAAAAAAAGAGGGGACAACTATTATTTTAACAACTCATGATATGCATGAAGCAGAGTTATTATCAGATAGAGTAGCAATTATGGACCATGGAAGAATAGTAGCTTTAGATACTCCTCAAAACTTGAAAAAATTAGTTAAGGGAGTAAAAAATCCTACGCTTGAAGATGTATTTTTACATTTGACAGGAAGAGATGTGAGAGATAAGATTCATTCTTTAACTTTGAGAGCCAGACGCTTTTAAAAAATAAAAATTAGTTATGATGAATTCTTTAAAAGATAGTTTAAAAATTGCAAAAAAGGATTTAATAGAGTTTTCAAGAGACCATCTTCGTCTTTTGGCATTTGTTATAATGCCTATTTTTATGATGCTTTTAGTCGGTTATGTTTTTCCTAACCAGAATTCTTTAAAAGAGATATCTTTGGGAGTTGCTGATTTAGATAAAAGCAAAATAAGCAAAGAACTTACTGATACTATAAAAGAAATAAGCTTTTCAGAAAATAAAAAAGCTTTTATATTAAAAGAATATAATTCTCTTGATGAGCTAAAAAATGGAATAAAAAAGCAAGAAGTAAATGGAGGGCTTTTTATTCCTCAAGATTTTTCTAAAAAAATAATTGCTGATTCCCAAGCAGAAGTTATTATAGTAGAAGACCAGTCAAATCTTCAGTTATCTAGTTTAATTTCAGCTTCGCTTAGTAAAATTATTGAAGGTTTTTCCAAATCTATTAGTATTTCTAAAATTTCCACTTTTATTTCAAAAGATTTAGGATTTACTAAAGGTTTAAAGGAAAAATCTTTAGCTTTGATTAAGCCTATAGAGATTAATATTTCTGGAATAGTAGAAGGAGAGACAAATTATTTTGAATTTGTCGCCCCTGGAATTATAGCAATGATTGTTATGACCGCTGTTCTTACAGGGCTTGCTTCGTCAGTTTCTCGTGAAAAAGAAAAAGGAACTTTGGATGGAATTTTGGTGGCTCCGATTAGTAGATTTTCAATAATTATTGGAAAGGCTCTATCTCAGGCAATAAGAGGTTTAATTCAGGGCATTATAGTTATGATTTTAGCGATCGCGATATTTTCAGTTAAAATTCATGGGAGTATTTTTTTGGTATTTCTACTTTTAATTTTGGGAATATTTTCTTTTGTGGGTTTAGGAATTTTAGTTTCAGCGATCGCTGCCGAACAAGAAACTGCCACCCAAATTCTTTTTATGTTCCAATTTCCAATGCTATTTCTTTCAGGTGTATTTTTCCCAATTCAGCAGATGCCTAAGTTTATGCAAATGATTTCAAAATTTGTACCTCTAACATATGCAGTAGAGGCTTTGAGAAAGGTAATGATTTTAGGAGCAGGATTTGACGCAGTAAAATTAGAGATTGTCGTTCTTTTGATTTTTGGAGTGATAACTTTAACTATTTCTGTTCCTTTATTTAATAAATTGATTAATAGATAAGTTTATAAATTTTTTCTGGATTATTATAAGGCAGAGAGATTTTTTCTTTATAATTTAGAACTTTTTTGGGCAAAGCATCTTTTTCTGGCTCAAATGAGAGGATTAAAGAATGTTTAATAGGAATAGAAACAAGTTTTGTTTTTTCATGTAATGAATATGGCGCCCTAATTGTTGCTTTTTGTTTTAAAATATATTCATCGATTAAAATTGAGCGGTCGTTTTTTGGGTCATTTGCAGAACGAAATGTAATTGGGTCAGTTGGTTTTAGGAATTTATAGAAATAATTTTTATATTTTGATTTCTGCAATCTTTCTTCTAATATTTTTTGTAAAAATTCAATTGTTTTATGCTCAAATTGCCAGGGTTTAGTTTTAACAGATAGCGGTTTTTTATACTGCCACAGAAAATGAAAACCATTAGCTCCTGAAAATTTTACTAAGAAATTAATTTTTAGTTCTTTTAGGATTTGAGACATAAAATAAGAGGCTATTTTTACCCCTCTAAAGTCTACTTTTCTTTTATCTATATCCATTGCAAACCATAAATTTTCTTCGGAATCCAAATGTGGGAAAAAACTCCAACCATGCCATTTTACCCAGAATAGCAAGTCTTTTTTGTTATCTATGTAAATCCAATGGGTTTTGTCTGGCATGTGTCTTCTATAAATAACTTCTTTGCCAAATATTTGTTTTATACCAATTCTCCTTCCTTTTAAAAAAGGCAAAATGAGTTCAGAAACAGAATCATAATAATCAATAACCCATTTTTCCATTAAGACTATTATAACTAAAAATAATAAAAACAAAAATCATAACCAAATTACTTGAAAAAAATAAAAAAAATTATTATAATGGTTGATTCAAGTTTTTTATGGAGAATAAATATATAAAAGTAAGGGGGGCGAGAGTCCACAATTTAAAAAATTTATCTGTTGATATTCCTAAAAATAAATTAATAGCTATTTCAGGAATTTCTGGGTCGGGAAAATCTTCTCTGGCTTTTGATACTCTTTATGCAGAGGGGCAAAGAAGATATGTCGAATCTTTATCAAGTTATGCTCGCCAATTTTTAGGCATTATGGAAAAGCCGGATGTAGATAAAATAGAGGGTCTTTCTCCGGCAATTGCTATTGACCAGCGGAGTTTATCTACAAATCCCCGCTCAACTGTTGGCACAATTACTGAAATTTATGATTATATGCGACTTTTGTGGTCGCGAATTGGCGAACCCTATTGCCCTAATTGTAATATTAAAATTGATGCCCAGTCTCCCGAACAAATTTTACAAAGAGTTTTAAAAGAATTTGCGAATAAAAAAATCGCGATTTTGGCTCCAAAGATAAGAGGCAAAAAAGGAGAGTTCCAAGAAATTTTTGAAGAAGCGAGACGGTTGGGTTTTGTAAGGGTGAGGGTAGACGGAATAATTAAACACTTGGATGAAGAATTTACTCTTGAAAGATATAAGCCCCATTATATTGATATAGTGATTGACAGATTAATCGTTAGAGATGATGAGGAATCCCATTTAAGAATTGCAGAAGGAATTGAAAAGGCGCTTAAATTGGGGGATAAAAAAGTAATAATTTTAGATATCGAGAAAGGTAAAGAAAGAATTTTTTCTGAACTTTTCGCGTGCGCGAAATGTGGTTTTTCTTTTGAGGAGATAGAACCAAGGATTTTTTCGTTTAATAGTCCCTATGGGGCATGTAATTATTGTGAGGGCTTGGGATTTAAAAAAATAATTGATCCTAGGCTTGTTTTCCCTAATTCTGATTTGACAATTAATGAGGGAGCAATAAGGCCACTATCTAGAGGTTTAATAAAATCAAGTTGGTATAGATTAGTAATAGAGGAGGTTGCAAGAAAGCACAATTTTTCTTTAGATGTGCCAATCAAAAAACTTTCTCCGAAAGTTAAAAATATAATTTTATATGGCACAGGAGATGAAGAATATGAAGTAGTAGGATATTGGACTACTTACGAAGGAATTGTCTCTTTGCTTGAAAGAAGATATAGAGAAGTGGAGTCTGATTTTATCCGTCGCGAAATTGAACAATATATGGTAGAGGAAGTTTGTCCTGTTTGTAAAGGAACACGATTAAAAAAAGAAGTTTTATCTATTAAAATAAAAGGTTTTTCGATTGCAGAGGTTTCTTCTTTTCCATTAGAAAAAGCAAGAAAATTTTTTGAAAATTTAAAATTAAATGAAGAAGAAAAGGAAATATCTCACCAAATATTAAAGGAGATTATTTCAAGACTGAGTTTTCTTATTGAGGTGGGGGTGGGATATTTAAGTTTAGATAGAGCAGGGATTTCTCTCTCAAGCGGAGAAGGGCAAAGGATTCGGTTAGCCACTCAAATTGGTTCTTCTCTTTCTGGGGTGCTTTACATTTTAGATGAGCCGACAATTGGTCTCCATCAAAGAGATGTAGGCAGATTAATTAATAGTCTTAAAAGATTAAGAGATTTGGATAATACAGTAATAGTAGTTGAGCATGACAAGGAGGTATTGGAGGAAGCAGATTGGATTTTAGATATAGGGCCATTAGCGGGAGAAAAAGGGGGGAAATTAGTCTTTGAGGGGACACCCGAAGAGATTAAAAAAGATAAAAACTCTCTAACAGGTAAATATCTTTCAGGTAAAGAAAAAATCTCTGTCCCCACAAAAAGAAGGAGGGGCAATGGGAAATTTATAGAAATAATAGGGGCAAAAGAGCACAATTTAAAGAATATTAATGTTAAAATTCCATTGGGGAAATTTATATGCGTTTCAGGAGTTTCTGGTTCGGGCAAGTCTACTTTAATAGACGATATTTTAGCAAGGGCTCTTAGGGCTCATTTTTATAAATCTCATCTAAAAGTTGGGAAACATAAAGGAATAAAAGGGATAGAAAATATAGATAAAGTGGTGATAGTAGACCAATCTCCGATTGGAAGAACCCCTCGTTCGAATCCCGCTACTTATACAGGAGTTTTTACTCCAATTAGGGAACTTTTTGCCAAAACTAAAGAATCGCAAATCAGAGGATATAAATCTTCTCGTTTCTCTTTTAATGTTAGAGGAGGAAGGTGTGAAAAATGCAAAGGCGAAGGAGCAATTAAAATTGAAATGTTCTTTTTGCCAGATATTTATATTACTTGTCCTGAATGTAAGGGGACTAGATATAATCCGGAGACACTTGAAATTAATTTCAAAGAGAAAAATATTTCCGAAGTTTTAAATTTCACAGTTGAGGAAGCATTAGATTTCTTTTCGGCGTTTAAACAAATTAGAGAAAAATTAGAAACTTTGAAAAGAATTGGTTTGGGCTATTTAAAATTGGGTCAGCCAGCAACTACTTTATCTGGAGGAGAGGCACAAAGAATAAAATTAGCAACAGAATTATCTAAAAAATCAACAGGGAATACACTTTATATTTTAGATGAGCCCACAGTAGGTTTACATTATGATGATGTAAAAAAATTGCTTTTGGTTTTGAATGCTTTAGTTGATAAAGGAAATACAGTAATAGTAATTGAGCACAATTTAGAGGTTTTAAAAACTGCTGATTGGATTATAGATATGGGAGAAGAAGGAGGAGAAAAGGGAGGAGAAGTAGTAGCAGAAGGTACCCCTGAAATGGTTGCCAAAGAAAAAAGGACAATCACAGGAAAATTTTTGAAGAAAATACTAAATTGATAAATCAAAATGGCCTGGCTACATTGGCTAAATGATTTAATGACTAATGAGGGCACTAAGGGAGTAAATTTTAAGATTAACTCATTCTTAAAATTCATTCATTATTAAGAAATAGGTTATTTTTTAATTTTTATTTTAATCACCCTGAAATTCTTATTTTAATTAACTCATTACCTAAATTGAGATTGACAATTTTATATTTAAAAAATATAATAAAAATGGACTTCTGGGAAGGAGCAGACGCTTTTTAAAAGAGGAAAGTCCGGACACCTGGCTAGAGGAGGCCTTCAAAGAGAAGGCGTGCCGGAGGCTACTAAATGTAGTCTCTGGGATAGGGAAAGTGCCACAGAAACTATTCCGCCTTGCAGTGTTTCACTGCATAGGCTGGGTGAAAAGCAAGGACGAATGTCCTTGATTCACCAGAGCAATCTGGTGAAGTGGTAAACCCCCTCTGGTGCAAGGGAAGGTAGCCCAAAATCTTTATGGCAAAGAAGTTCTAGCCCTTCGATTTTGGGTCTTCCCGCTTGAACTACTTTGCAAAAAGTAGTCCAGATAGATGTCTGCTTAAAACAGAATCCGGCTTACTCTTCCCAGAAGTCTTTTTATAATAAACTGAATAAAAAATATTTTTGAGACATTTCGAATTTTGCTATATAATTAACAATAACTTTGTAATTAATTTTTTGTTATGTCATTTAAAGGCCAGCGGGTAGGAGTTTTTGTTGATATTCAAAATCTTTATTATTCAGCAAAATTTTTGTATAAATCTTATGTTAATTTTTCAGCCATTTTAAAAAAGGGGGTGGGGAATGGTCAATTAGTTAGAGCAATTGGCTATGGGATAAAAACAGATCCCTCTTCGCCCTTAGATATTTATAGGATAGATAAAGAGCAAAGTTTTTTTAGGGCCCTAAAAAAACTTAAATTTGAGGTAAAGCTTAAAGATCTACAAATTTTTCCAGGGGGGGTGGTTAAAGGAAATTGGGATGTCGGCATTACAGTTGATATAATTAGACTTGCTCCAAAATTAGATGCCGTAGTGCTTGCTTCAGGAGACGGGGATTTTGTAGACTTGATTGAATATTTAAAGAATCACGGGATATATGTAGTAATTTTTGCTTTTGGCAAATCAGCTTCTTCAAATCTCATACAGAAGGCAGACAAATTTGTAGATATGGACAAGGACCTAAATTCTTTTTTGCTTAAAAGGATTAAATAGAATTTTATGGCAGAGGAAATAAAAGAAGGTGGCAAATTCAAAAAAAGAATTATTTTGAGGGTGTTTAAGGTATTTTTATTTTTATTTTCTTTTTTATTTGTTTTTATATTGGGATTTGGGCTGGGTATCTCTAAAAGTTCTAATTATTATGAACTAATAAATAAGGATTTAGGAAAGCCGCAGACATTAGATTTTAGCCTTTATTGGGAAGTATGGGATAATATTCATAAGTATTTCTTAAATTCTTTTAGTGACAAAAATTTATTTTACTCCTCTATTAAAGGATTGGTAGCTGGTCTAAATGACCCTTATTCTCAATTTTTAAACCCAGATGAGTCAAAAATTTTTTCCCAAGATATGGAAGAAGAATTTAGTGGTATAGGAGTTGAGCTTACTAAAAAGGATGGGAAAACAATAGTTGTTGCGCCCCTAAAGGGAGGGGAAGCAGAAAAAAGCGGAATAAAACCCTTAGATGAAATAGTTGCCGTAAACGGAGAACCCATTGAAGGCCTAAACTTAACGGAAGTATTAACTTTAATTAGGGGGAAAGAAAACACTGAGGTGGTTTTGACTATAAAAAGACAGGGCGAAGAAAAAACACGCGATTTTAAAATTAAAAGATACAAAATTAAAATAGAAAGTTTGAAATGGAAATTTTTTGATAATATCGCATATATTCAAATTAGTCAGTTTTCAGAAAAAACTAAGGAACTAGCAGATAAGGCAGTAAAAGAAATAATTGAAAGAAAGCCCAAAGGAATAATTTTAGATTTAAGACATAATCCCGGTGGTTATTTTGAGTCAGCAATTGATATAGCTTCTTTGTTTATTGAAAATGGGCCAATTGTTTATGAAAGAAATAAAGAGGGCACAGAGAGGAAATATGAGGCCAGAGGAGATGCTTTGTTAAAAGATTATAAAGTAGTTGTTTTGATAGATTCGGGTTCGGCATCTGCTTCAGAAATTTTAGCAGGAGCCCTTAAAGACTATAATAAAGCTACAATTGTGGGAGAAAAAAGTTTTGGTAAAGGAGTTTTACAAAACTGGGAGAGCTTCAAAGATGGCTCTTCGTTAGTTTTAACTATAGCCCGATGGCTTACTCCTAAAAAAGCAGAGATTGATAAGCAAGGAGTTGTTCCTGATATTAAAATTTCATCAGAGAAAACTGACTGTTCTTTAGAAGATAAGGTTTGTTTTAAGGCAAAAGAATTAATAAATAAGTAATCCCATGCCAAAGAAAAAACAAAGGACTTTAGAAGTAGTGCTTATGGAAAATGTTGAAAGCTTGGGTCAAAAAGGCGAAATAAAAATAGTTAAGCCAGGCTATTTTTTTAATTTTTTATTGCCAAGAAAATTGGCGATTATTGCTTCTGAAAAAATAAAGCAAAAAATAGCAGAAGAAGAAGACAGGAAGAAGATTCAAAAAAATAAATTCCAAAAGGAGCTCTCTTCTTTTAGAGATTCTTTACCAAATATTCTTGAGATTAAAACAAGAATTAATCCAAAAGGTGTTCTTTATAAAAAGATAGACGATAAATACATTTTGAGGAAATTAAAAGGAGAAAAATATATCAAAAAAATTGATTTAAAAGAACCCTTCAAAAAGATGGGAGTTTATCCAGTGAAATTAATTTTTAAAGATAATATAGAGAAAAATATAAAAGTAAAAATAGAGAAAGAAGATGCAAAAGAATAAAATTGATTGCCTTAGGGAATTTTAAAATAGTTTATGCTATAATTATTAAAGAAAGTTTTTTAAATATGATAAAATATTCTTAAAGATAAAATTAAAACATGGAAGAAGAAATAGGAGGGGAAGAAGAGATCATTGAGGAGCCAGGGGAAGAATCTTTTAAAGTCCCTCCTCCTGAAACATTAGAAAATCTTTCTGTTAGTGAAGCCAAAATTTCTAAAGAAGAGGATTTAATTGATGGGAGAGAGGAGAAAGGAATTGCTCCAAAAAATGAGAAGTTTTATCCAGCTTTTCTTCATTCTGGCGAAGATAAAATTCTGGCAGAGAAAAATTCTCGAGAAATGCTACCAGAGCCTCAAAGAGAGGATGTTAATTTGCCTTTTCCCCAAGAAACTTTTCAAACTACTTCTTTCCAGTCTTCTTCTGAGTCTCTTACCAAAGATTTTAGTTCAGAAAATAAAAAGCCCCCCTTTCTTCAATCCGAAACTAAAGTCGAAGCTCTACCTATTGAATCTCAATCTAAAAAGCAGCCTTTAGTATCCTCTACAGCAACCACTCCTTCTTATAAGAGTTCAAAAATTAAAATTGTTTTTTTGGTTTTAGTGGTTGTTTTGGTGCTAATAATTTTTTCTTTTGGAGGAGTACTTTATTTAGAGTGGTTTGGTGGTTATTCGTTTGGCTTATTAAAATATCTAGGACCTCCCCCTCCTCAATTTATTTGGTCTAAAATAAAATTTCCCAAGGAGGCTTTTTCCTTTAGGTTTTCTGGTGAGGTAAAACTAAATTCTGAGGGTCAATTTTATCAATTTTTAGAAAGAAACAATTTTAAAGATTTAAAAGCAGCAACATTTATAGGTGAAGCTCAGAGGGTAGGTGATGAGTTAACGGGGGTTTTTACCTGGGAAAAGGGAAGACCGATATATTTTAAATTAAGTAATGACTCTTTATTAGTTACTTCAGATTTGGGGAAAGAGTGGTACAAAATAAGACTGGGAAACTTAAATATTGGTTCGATTTTAAATTCATTTAATTCAATTTTTGAAAATCCCGGGGATTTTGTAAGAGTGGCTTCTGGAGAAGGAGGTAATTTTTGGTATGGGTGTAGCTTGATAGAGGTATTGCAATTAAATAATTTTAAAGAATATATAGAGATTGATTCCGCTGGTTTAAAGATGGGGGTTAATCCCAAAACTAAAAGCTTGTCACAACTTCTATTTAATTTTTCTGCCTCAGACGCGACACTTATATTAGGATTTAAAGATATTGCTAATCAAAATTTAAGTAATGCTCCTGAATTAGAAGTCCCCCAAGTTAAAGAATTAGGAGAAAACACTCCTTTTGGTTTGCTTTCATCTTTTTTGAAGGAGATTTCAAAAAAGACCTTCGGAGTTAGTACAGCAAAAGAAGCCGCCAATGTTGTTTCAGATGTTTCCCAAAGGGACAAGAAGAGAAAAGAAGATTTAGAAAAACTAAAAGCGCTGATTAACAGATATTATGAAGATAAAGGAAAATACCCCCTATCTAAGGGGAGAGTTAAAATAGAAGAAGCAGAATCCACCTTGGGGAAAGAGTTGGAACCATATTTGGGAGAAAATGAGAAATGGGATTTTGGTGATCCTCTCTACCCAGATTTTTGGTATTTTTATATTTCAGATGGAGAGAATTATGCTTTAAGTGCGCGTTTAGAAAATGAAAATGATCCTGAAGTCGTAATGGCAGGAGGGAAACCGATTTATTTTGTACTTTCTAATCCTTTTTATAATCCATTGAGATAATTTTTAATATTTGTTAAAGTAAAGAAGCAAAAATGACAATTTACATTTGGGTGCTTGTGGGAGTAGTCATCTTAATAATTGTTTGGTTTGTTTCAATTTATAATTCTTTAATTATTTTAAGAACTAGAACAGAAGAAGCATGGGCAGATATAGAAGTCCAGTTAAAGAGAAGATATGATTTAATTCCAAATTTAGTCAATACAGTTAAAGGCTATGCAGTTCACGAAAAAGAAATTTTCGAAAATGTTACTGAAGCAAGGGCTCAAGCTTTAAGGGCCAAATCAAAAAAAGATACAATTAAGGCCGAGGGAGAACTTGAAAAGACTTTAAAGACATTGTTTGCTGTGGCAGAAAATTATCCCAATTTGAAAGCGTCAGAAAATTTTAAAAAACTCCAAGAAGAATTATCTGATACAGAAGATAAAATTCAGGCGGCTCGAAGATTTTATAATATTAATGTAAGAGATTTTAATATTAGGTGCCAAACTTTTCCTTCTAGCATAGTGGCAAGATTTTTTTCATTTAGGCCGCTTGAGCTTTTCGAACTGGAGGGGGAAGAGGAAGAAAAGGCCAAAAAAGTACCAAAAGTTAATTTTTAAATATAAACTAATTTTAATTTATAGCAGAGCAAGAAAAAGAATCGGCAAAATTTTCAAAAGGTTCTGCTTCGGGAGGCGATGTAAAACTAATAGCCATTCTTTGCTATATTGGCATTTTAGTTTTAATTCCCCTTTTGGTTGAGAAAGATGATGATTTCGTTAAATTTCATGTTCAGCAAGGTTTAGCTTTATTAGTTGCTAGCGTAATTTGGGGATTCGCATGGGTTATTTTAGCCTTTATTCCTTTTTTGGGTTGGATTTTAGCTGTAGCTGGTTGGATTTTGCTATTTGTATTAATGATAATTGGTATCGTCAATGTTTTGAATAATGCTAAAAAACCCTTACCCATTTTAGGCGAATTGGGGGAGAAGTTTAAGATTTAGATTTTTTAGATTTGGGATCTTGAATTTTTGGCTTCTTTTTATTATATTTTTTATATTCGCTAGCTTTTTAAAATAAAAAAATTATGTATAAAATAATATCTTCTAATATTAGGAGGACCTATTTTTACCTTTTTTTAATCTTTATTTTGATATTAGCAGTTGGTTATTTATTAGGTCTACTTTTGGGGAATAGATATTTTTTTATTGGAGCAGTTATCTTTGCTTTAATTTACAATCTCTTGGCTTATTACTATGGAGATAAAATTGTTTTAAAAGTAAATAAAGCACGGGAAGTTTCAAAAAGTGAAAGGAATCTTTATAATAAAGTAGAGAATATCTCTATCCAATTGGGGCTTCCGATGCCAAAAGTATATATTATTGAAGATGAAATGCCCAATGCGTTTGCTACCGGAAGAGATCCTAAACATTCTTCAATAGCAGTGACGCGAGGCCTTCTTGAATTAATGGATTCAAAGGAACTTGAAGGAGTGCTTGCCCATGAATTTAGTCATATAAGAAATTATGATATTAGGCTTGCTACAATAGTAGCGGTACTGGTTGGCGTGATTTTAATGATAGCAGACTATCTGGGAAGAGCTCTTTGGTTTTCTGACGAAAGAGAAAATGGGGGGAATATAATTAAATTTGCTGTACTAATTTTTATTTTAATTATTGCCCCTGTCGCAGCTCAACTTATTCAGTTGGCGATTTCCCGAAGGCGTGAATTTTTAGCGGATGCCTCTTCTGTTGAGATTACTCGTTATCCTCAAGGTTTAATCTCTGCTTTGAAAAAAATATCTCAATTTGAAGGCAAAATGAAAAATGTTTCTCCTTCAACAGCGCATTTATTTTTTTCTTCCCCGTTTGGCCCCCGAGAGAAGACGGGCTTTTTAGAAAAATTATTTTCTACCCACCCCCCTATCGAAGAAAGAATTAAAAATTTAGAGAAAATGGGGTTTTAAATTTTGACTTAATTATAAAAAATAGGTTGAACTTGGCCGCTAAACTGGGGGCAGAAATAGGCATATGCCACATTACAAGACTTTGTATTAAGAAGCCAGTTTCTCATATAGAGATCTTTAAAAGACTGATAGAAATAATATAGCTAAGTTCGGATGTTGAATTTTTCTATGGAAAAGTTATTGACAAAATATCCTCTCGATGTCCTAGTTTATTTAGATTAGGAAATTTATGGTTTTACTTCTAGATAAGAATCAGCTATTAAATTGTCTTTAATCGTTTTTGAAGGCATTTAAAAAGGGGGCGAAAAGGAATTTTCTCGTCGGCTGGTTGGTTTTTGCTAAAAGTGCTTTGGCACTTGCGTATTTTTATTGTGCATTAGTTTTTTAAAAAACAAAATAGCATTTTGACTCTTCTGAGTGATGGTTTAGACTCGGGTTTAATTTATCTTAGCCAGAATTGAAGTTTTTGTATCGTCATTAAAGAGCATTTTGCGGGCAAGAAACAGCTTAGAAATAGTTAGTCATGCTCTTTTCTTTTTAAGAAATATAAAATAAAATTAAATTAAAGTGATTGCTTTTATGCCCAAAAATAGTATTTCTTTCAAAGAAGCTAAAAAAAGGGTAAAAAAACTGCGCGACCTAATTGAAAAGGCAAGATATGCATATCATGTTTTGGATAAGCCAATAATGGAAGATGAGGTTTTAGATTCCTTAAAACATGAGCTTTATGCTTTAGAACAACAATATCCTCAATTAATTACTCCCGATTCTCCAACTCAAAGAGTGGGTGGAGAGCCCTTGGATGAGTTTAAAAAAGTAGCTCATAGTACGCCCATGCTTTCTTTAGAGGATTGTTTTAGTTTTGAAGAGCTTAAGGAATGGGATGAAAAAAATAAAAGATTTTTGAAAAAGAATTTTTATACTACATATTTTGCAGAACTTAAAATTGATGGTTTGGCTGTGAGTTTGGTTTATGAGAACGGTGTTTTTGTCCAGGGGGCTACAAGAGGGGATGGGAAGACGGGTGAAGATATTACTTTAAACCTAAAAACAATTGAAGCGATTCCTTTAAAATTAAGAAAAGAGGGGTTTGAAAATGTTTTTGAAACGAGGTTTGAAGTGAGGGGGGAAGTTTTTATGCCAACCAAGTCTTTTGAGTTATTAAATAGAGAGCAGAAAAAGAAAGGTTTGCCAACTTTCGCCAACCCCAGAAATGCCGCCGCAGGGTCAGTAAGACAACTTGATCCCAAAATTACTGCTTCAAGAGATTTAGATTTCGTGGCTTATGATATTGTTACAGACATTGGCCAAAAAACTCATGAAGAAGAGCATTTAATTCTTGAAAAGCTAGGGTTTAAAATTTTGCCTCAAAATAAACTTTGTAAAAGTCTAGAAGAGGTTGAGAAATTTAAAAAATATTGGGAGAAAAAAAGAGAGAGTTTGCGCTTTTGGATAGACGGGATAGTGGTTTTAATAAATGATAATAAAATTTATGAAAAATTGGGCACTGTTGGTAAGGCTCCGCGGGGGGCAATTGCTTATAAATTCTCCCCAAAAGAAGCAACAACTGTGATAGAAAAAATTATTTTAGGTATAGGAAGGACAGGAATTGTTAATCCCGTAGCAGTTTTGAAGCCAGTTCAAATCGGGGGGACTATTGTCTCTCGAGCCACTCTTCACAATGAAGATCAAATAAAGAAAAAAGATATCCGAATAGGAGATACGGTTGTTGTTTATAAAGCAGGAGATATTATTCCTGAGGTATTGCGTTCTGTCAAAGAATTGCGTCCCCAAAATACGAAAAAATTTGTAATGCCAAAAAGGTGTCCTTATTGTAAAAGTAAGCTAGTTAAAAAGGGGGCTTATTGGTTTTGTCCTAAAAGAGATTGTTTTGCTATTAAGCAAAGAGCTTTACAACATTTTGTTTCCAAAAATGCCTTTGATATAGAAGGGCTAGGGCCAAAAATTATTAATCAATTATTACAGAATGGTTTGATAAAAAATCCCGCTGATTTGTTTGATTTAAAGGTTGATGATTTAAAGCCTCTTGAGAGATTCGCAGAGAAATCTGCTGAAAATTTAGTTAGAAGTATTCAGCAAAGAAAAGAAATAGATTTGGGACGCTTTATTTATTCTCTGGGCATTCGTCATGTAGGTGAGCAAACTGCTTATGATTTAGCTAGCCACTTTAAGGCAATTGAAAATTTGAAAAATGCAACTCTTGAAGAAATCCAAAAAGTCCCTAATGTGGGAGATGTGGTAGCAAAAAGTATTTATAATTTTTTCAATGATAAAGATAATATTAAGTTAGTTTCTGATTTACAAAAAAAGGTAAAAGTGATAGAGTATTCTCAATCGAAAGGAAAACTTGATGGCACAACCTTTTGTTTTACAGGGGAATTAGATTCAATGACACGAGAGGAGGCCAAGGAGAAGTTAAGAAAATTAGGAGCAGTTCCTCATTCTGATGTTTTTAGGGGATTGGATTATTTAGTTGTAGGCAAGGGGCCTGGTTCAAAACTAACCAGAGCAAAAAAATTAGGTGTAAAGATAATTAATGAAGAAGAATTTTTAAAAATGATTAAATAAAAATTATGTCAAACATTATCAAAATAAAAGATATAGAGCACCTTTCTTATTTATGCCGTCTGAAATTATCATCAGAAGAAAAGAAAAGGATAGGCAAAGACCTTAAAAAAATTTTAGATTTTTTTTCGGAATTGAGAAATCTTGACCTAGAAAAAGAAGAGCCTTTCTTGTTTGAGGACCAAGTGAATATTTCCAGGGAAGATGAGGTTAAAACCTGTAATCCTGAAATTTATTTATCTAAAGCCCCCCTAAAAGAAAGGCAATTTTTTAAAGTGCCTAGAATTTTGAATTAAATTTTTATTATGGGAGATTTAACTAAATTAAGCATAAAAGAGCTAAGAGAAGGATACAAAAATAAATCTTTTTCTCCTGAAGAAGTAGTTAAGGCTTATTTAAAAAGAATTGAAGAGCTAGAGCCCAAAATTAATGCCTTTATTTCTTTTAATGGAAATGTGCTAAAAGAAGCCAAAAAATTAAAATTTAGAGAAATTAGCGAAAAGCCTTTGTGGGGAGTTCCTTTTTCTGCTAAAGATTTGTTTTTGACAAAAGACCTACCTACTACTGCTGGTTCTAAAATTTTAAAAAATTTTATTGCTCCTTATGAATCCACAGTAACTTTAAGGATGAAAAAAGCTGGAGCCTTGTTGTTGGGGAAAACAAACTTAGATGAGTTCGCAATGGGCTCATCAACTGAAAGGTCGGCTTTTAAAATTACTCGTAATCCTTGGGATTTAAATAGAGTACCAGGTGGATCAAGCGGAGGTTCAGCTGCTTCTGTTGCTTCCCGAACTTCTTTGGTTTCAGTGGGTACAGATACGGGAGGTTCAATTAGGCAGCCTGCTTCTTTTTGTGGAGTTTTCGGTTTAAAACCTACTTATGGAAGAGTTTCGCGCTTCGGAATAATTGCAATGGCTTCATCTTTAGACCAAGCTGGCCCCCTAAGTCGTAGGGTAGAAGATTCGGCAAGGGTTTTAGAAGTTATTTCAGGTTTTGATAAATACGATAGCACATCTTCAAAAATTAAGGTTCCTAAATATAGGGATTTTCTAGACAAGCCAATAAAGGGGATGAAGATAGGTTTGATTAGAGAATTTTTTGCAAAAGGGCTAAATGAAGAGGTGAAAAAAATTCTTTACAAAGCAATTTTAGATTTAAAAAAAGAAGGTGTTAAATTTTTAGAACTATCTATCAAAGAGGCTAAATATGGATTATCAATTTATTATATACTTATGTTTGCGGAAGTAAGTTCTAATTTAGCAAGATATGATGGTTTACGTTATGGGCTTAGCAAATATTTTGATTCTTTGCTTGAAACTTATCAATTTTCGAGAGCACAAGGCTTTGGAGAAGAGGTTAAAAGAAGAATTATGCTTGGTACTTTTGTTTTATCAAGGGGATATAGAGAGGCATATTATAATTTAGCCCAAAAAGCTCGTTCAGCTTTAAGGAAAAGTTTCGAAAGATGCTTTAAAAAATGCGATTTATTGTTTGGGCCAGTTTCACCTACTCCTCCATTTAAAATAGGGGAGAAAATGGGAGACCCCCTAACTATGTATTTATCAGATATTTATACTGTACCGATTAATCCTGCGGGTTTACCTGCTGCTTCTGTGCCATGTGGTTTTGTTGAAGGTCTCCCGGTTTCTTTTCAATTGATTGCTCCCCACTTTAAAGAAGAAAGGATATTCCAAGTTGCATCAGTTTTTGAAAAAATTAATTCCTTTATTTTTGAGAAAGAACCTAAAATTTAATTATGTGGTTTTTAAAATTCTCACCTATTAAATCATCTAAAAAAATTGATTTTAAAGAAAAATGGGCGAAGATAGAGGAATTGCTAAAATTAAAACGCGAATCGACACTAAAGCAAGCCCTAATTGAAGCAGATAAACTTTTAGGAAAAGCGCTGGAAGCAAAAAGAATAAAAGGAGAAACTTTGGGAGAAAGATTGAAATTTGCCAAAAATTTTTTTGATAAAAATTTGTATGAAGAAATCTGGAGGGCACATAAGTTAAGAAATAAGTTTGTCCATGAAGATGAGGAAATTTTATCTTTTCAGATAGAAAAGTCAATATCAACTTTTAAGAAAGCCTTGCAAAAACTAAATGTTTTTTAATATGAGCGAGATTAAAACAAGAATTGGACTTGAAATTCACATTGAGCTTAAAACAAGAGCAAAAATGTTCTGTGGTTGTAAAAATGAAGACACTAATATCCCTAATAAAAATATATGCCATATTTGTTTAGGTTATCCAGGAGTCCTTCCTGTTCCTAATAAAGACGCTATATTTAAAACTTTAAAATTGGGTCTCGCTTTGAATTGCGAGATTCCGCGGGAGTCAAAATTTGATAGAAAACATTATTTTTATCCTGATTTACCTAAAAATTATCAGATTTCTCAATTTGATATGCCATTCGCAAAAAATGGGTTTTTAGAAATTGACGGCAAAAAAATAAGGATAAAAAGGGTTCATTTAGAGGAAGATGCAGGAAAGTTAATTCATCCCAAAGGCGTTCCCTATAGCTTAGTTGATTTTAATAGAAGTGGAGTTCCTCTTGTTGAGGTGGTAACCGAGCCAGATATAGAATCTCCTTTTGAAGCCAAGAGATTCTTGAAGGATTTAAAATGTATTGCTAGATATTTGAAAATTTCTCAGGCTGATATGGAGAAGGGGCATTTGCGTTGTGATGCCAATATCTCAGCATACAAAGAGAAAACAACAACCCCTATTTTTGAAATTAAAAACATGAATTCTTTTAGAGCTGTTGAGAAAGCCTTATCTTTTCAAGAAGCATATTTAAAAGAAAATTTTGAGAGTTTAAAAAATAAAAAAGGTAAATTCACATTAGCATGGGATGAGGAAAAACAAAGAACATTTGAGATGAGGACAAAAGAAGAGGCCGCTGATTATAGATATTTCCCCGAGCCAGATATCCCTGTTTTTTATCCTTATAAATTATTTAATATCCAAAAAATTAAAAAATCTCTCCCCCTTCTACCCCAAGAAAGAAGAGAGGTTCTTAAAAAATTTGGTTTAGAAGAAAAAGAAGTCGAAATTTTAGTATCAAGACCTTTATGGTTCGAATACTTTTTGGGAATTGCTACCCCCAAAAATGCTCCTAAAATTGCTGATTGGATGATTAATGAAAAATTAGGTGTTAAAATAGCCCCCAAAGACTTAAAAAAATCAATCTCTCTTTTAGAAAAAGGAGAAATTACTCGCTATTACTTCAAGCAAGAAGTTATCCCCTATCTGTTAAAAGGTAAAAAATTGGATGATGCTTTGGGAAAGCCAAAAAAAGAAACTTTCAATATTGATGAGATTATAAAAGAAGTTTTAAAAGAAAATGAAGATGCAGTTGAAAATTATAAAAAAGGGAAAGAAACAGCAATTCAGTTTTTAATTGGCCAAGTTATGAAAAAAACAAAAGGCCAAGTTGACCCTCAAGAAGTTTACAAAAAAATTAAATTTATGATAAAATAGTTTCTTGCTATGGAAAAAAAATCAACGAATTCTTCATTTTTAAAATTAAAAAATCCAAAGGCAAAAAAAATTATTCCTTTAATTGTAGCTTCTCTTTTATCGGGGGTTTTAGGCGGAGCATTAGTAATTTTATTATGTATTTACCCTGGCGGGCCATTTTATAAACATATTAAAGAGAAAGAAAGAGGAACAGTTATTCAGGAAAATAAAAAGATAGTAGTTGAAGAAGAATCTGCGATTGAAGAAGCCTACAAAAAAGTAGCCCCTTCAGTAGTGAGCATTGTTGCTTTAGAAAAGGTTATTAATTTCTTCGGCCAAGAGATAACTTCTAAAGCAGGTGGCTCAGGGGTAATTGTCTCATCTGACGGATTAATTTTAACGAATAAGCATGTGGTTTCCAATGAGGACTCAAAGTATTCTGTTTTTACTGCTGATGGAAAAAGCTATCCTGCGAAGGTTGAAAGTTTAGACCCATATAATGATTTAGCAGTAATTAAAATTAATGCAACAGGACTAAAGGCAGCAGAGCTGGGGGATTCAGATAATCTTCAAATTGGCCAACGAGTTATTGCGATAGGTTATGCTTTAGCAGAATTTGAAAATACTGCAACTTTAGGAATAATTTCGGGGAAAGATAGAACCGTAGAAGCAAGTTCAGAGTTTTCTTCGGAGGGAGAAATTTTGGAAGGCTTAATCCAAACTGATGCAGCAATCAATCCCGGCAATTCTGGCGGCCCCCTGATTAATTTAGGTGGGCAGGTGATAGGAATTAACACAGCAATGGCTAAAAGTGCAGAAAATATTGGTTTTGCTATTCCTATAAATATAGCCAAAAAAGATATAGAAAGTGTGAAAAAATATGGCTATATTCGCAAGCCAATGATGGGTATTCGCTATGTGAATTTAAATCCTACAATTTCCAAAGCAAATAAATTGCCTGTTGAATATGGAGCCTTAATTTATAGTGGAGACCCAAGGTACTTCGCAGTGATACCTAATTCCCCAGCAGATAAGGCAGGTTTGAAAGAAGGAGATATAATTATAGCCCTGAATGGAGAAAAGATTGACGAAAACCATTCTTTAGTTAGACTAATTCAAAAATACGAACCCCAAGATGAAGTTGAGATTACTTATATAAGGGATGGAAAAGAAGAGAAAGTTAAATTAGTTCTCTCAGAAATGAAATAAAAGGGGGTATATCTTAGAGAATGTACCCCCCAAAGTTAAGTTGGCTCATTCATTCCTTCCTCTCTTTTTAAATCTTCCTTTCTTGATTTTAGTTATTACTCCATTCTCTACTTTTATTTCCGCCCCGCAACAATGACAGGAGAAGGTGTAAGTGGAGGGAGAGGAAAAGCGGAAGCTGAGCGAGGGAAGGATTTTTTTACAGATGGGACAGAAGCAGGGTAGAGCGTAGATTACCTTCCCAATTCCCTCCTTTTCAGAAGTAATCATTTTTACACCCCCTTAAGGGCTTTGTTTAAATTTTAATAATTTTTTAAGTATTGTCAATTTTTTAATACAAAATCATTTTTTTATTTGCCAAAGATTCTTTTTATTTTTCCATTTTTAGTTTCAAAAATAATTATGCCTTTATTTTTAAGATATAAAGGAGCAAGTTTAAGAAATTTTTTAAAACTGCCATTATCTTTTAAAGCAATTTTGGGTTCGAATAAAAGTTCATTTTTAATTTCTTTTTCTTTTAGATAAGGAAGATTGGCCAAAATAAGATCAAATTTTTCATTTATTTTTTCAAACAGATTGCTTTTGACAAATTTTATGTTTTTTGCTTTTAGTCTTTTTTTATTAATTTTCGCTATCGTTAAAGCCTTTTTGGAGATATCGGTTGCTAGAATTTCAAAATTAATTTTATTTTTTGTTAGCTCTTTTGCTAAAGAAATAGCTATGCATCCCGAGCCGGTTCCCAAATCTAATATTTTATATTTTTTATTTTTATCTTTTATGTATTTTAAAGCCATCTCGACAATCTTTTCAGTTTCGGGACGAGGAATTAATACATCTTCGTTTACAAAAAAATTATATTTGAAGAATTCTTTTTTACTTAATATATAAGCCAAAGGATAATGTTTTTTTCTTAAATTAATTAAGCTATAAAATTTTTTTGATAGATTTCTTTTTATTTTTAATTCGGGATGAGCGAGGATAAATTCTTTTTTCTTTTTTGTAATAAAGGAAAGCAAAATCAAGGCATCTAAAAAAGGAGTCTTTATTTTTTCTTTATATAGAAGCTTTTCTGCTTTTTTTAATAATCGCCCCAAAGTATCAAAATCCCTTATCTGCAATTTTTTGCTTGAGTTCTTCATCTTTTAATTTTTGAATAATATCATCTAGGTTTCCGTTAAGTACTTCTTCTAGATTATAGACAGTTAAATTTATTCGGTGATCAGTAATTCGCGATTGCGGAAAATTATAGGTTCTTATTTTGTCACTTCTCTCTAAATTTTTAACCATTGATTTTCTTTGCATTTCCTCTTTCTTGGTTTCTTCTTCTAGCTTTTTTGCCAAAAGTTTAGAGCGCAGAATTTTTAAGGCTTTTTCTTTATTTTTATGTTGACTTTTTTCATCTTGGCAAGTGACGACAATCCCAGAAGGGAGGTGGGTAATTCTTACTGCTGAATCGGTTGTATTAACTGATTGCCCCCCGGGGCCCGAGGCTCTAAAAACATCAATTTTTAAATCGTTTTCATTTATTTCTATGTCTTCTTTTGAGGCTTCAGGAAGCACAATCACGCCAGCAGTAGAAGTATGGATTCTGCCTCTTTTTTCAGTCAGGGGAATTCTTTGGATTCGATGGACTCCTGCTTCATATTTAAAATTCCCATAAGCCTTGTCTCCCCTTATCAAAATTTTAGCCTCTTTAATTCCTTGAAGGGGGGTTTTTGTTATTCCGAGTATTTCAGTTTTATATCCTTTCTTTTCTGCATATCTTAAATACATTCTTAGCAAATCTTGAGCAAAAATTTCAGCTTCATCTCCACCAGCACCAGCATGAATTTCTAAAATTGCGTTTTTTAAATCAATGGGATTTTCTGATAATTTTTCTAATAATTTATTCTTTGAGATTTCTGCTTTCGTTTTTAAACTTTTAAGCTCTTCTTCAGCTAATTCTTCAAGCTCGGGGTCTTTTATTGAAAGAGTTTCATTGATTTTCTTTTCTAAAGACAGATAATCTCTCAGTAGATAAAGCTGCTCTTTTAAAAGATTCAGCTCTTTTACTTTTTCCACAAAGCCTTCTTTATCTGGAGAAATTTGTTGCTCCATTTTTTGAATTTTAAAAGAGAGACTTTTTTCTAAATCTTTAAAATCCATAAAGATAGAATTTTATTTTTTCTTTGTAGAGGCCTTAAATTTTTCTATTTTTTCAAGGCGAGCTTTAAATTTTTCAAGCTGGCCTGTGGTGTCTACTAATTTTTGTGCACCTGTATATAATGGGTGGCAATTAGAACAAATCTCGACCTTTAGATTTTTTCCAGAAGTAGAAAGGGTTTTAAAAACATTCCCACAACTGCAGTGGATTTCTATTTGGTGCATTTTTGGTTTTTGACTTTTTTCGTTTTTGGGCATAAAATGACTTCTTGCTTTTTCTGATTTTATATGCTAGACTTGCCTTTGTCAATTTTAAATATTAAATATTTAAAAAAATGGGTAAAGAAATTACAGTTAAAGAATTAAAAGAGATGGGAGCGAACATCGGTCATATTAGAAGTTTTTTGCACCCTTCTTTTAGGAGTTTTGTTGAGTTTATTGATAATAAGATGGTTTACATCGATTTGAATAAAACAGTTGAGCAGTTAAAAAAGGTTAAAGCTTTTCTTGAAAAAGAAAAAGATGCTTTGATTTTATGGGTCGGAACTAAAATAGTAGTTAAAGATTTAATTGAAGAAATAGGCAAGAAGTTAGAGCATCCTTATGTAAAGGAAAGATGGTTGGGCGGGATGCTCACTAATTTTGAAACTTTAAAGAGAAGTCTAAAGAGGTTTGAAGAATTGAAGAAAGGGGAGAAAACAAAAAAGTTTAAAGAAATGACAAAAAAAGAAAAAAGAATACTCAAACAAAAAAGAGAAAAATTAGAAAAATTTTTAGACGGCCTAAAAAACTTAAATGATTTACCAAAAATAATGATAATTGTTGATCCTTTTTATGAAAAGACTGCTGTTAAAGAAGCGAGAAAAAAGGGAATAAAAATTATTGGCCTTTGCGATGTGAATGCTGATATAAGTAAAATTGATATGCCCATTCCTGTGAATGATGAGTCTAGAAATACTTTAAAGAAGATTCTGGAATCATTAGCCAAAGTTTTTGATAAGGGTTTTTCTTTTAAAAATAAAAAATAATTTTATGGTTAACACCAAGGATTTGATTACTTTAAGAAAAGAAACACAGGCGCCATTTTTAGAATGTAAAAAATGTCTTGAGGAGGCCAAAGGAAATCTAAAAAAAGCTCGAGAGCTCCTAAAAAAGAAAGGTTTTTCTCTCGCTTTGAAGAAAAAAGAAAGGGCTACTGGAAATGGAATTATAGAAGCTTATATCCATAATAATAAAAAAATAGGAGTCTTGGTTGAAATTGGCTGCGAAACTGATTTTGTCGCCAGAAATAAATTATTTGAAGATTTTGCTCATAAATTGGCAATGCAAATTGCCTCAATGGAGCCCAAAAATGTTAAGAAATTGTTAAAACAAGCTTGGATATTTGATGAAAAAGAGACTGTGGAAGAAAAACTTAAAGAGGTTATTTTTAAAACAGGAGAAAATATAGAAATAAAAAGATTTGTGCGTTTTGAAATAGGAAAAATCTGATAAAATATATTTTATATGGGCCAAGTAGAAAAAGAAATCTCTTCTTTGCGAAAAAGAATGGAGGAGAAAGTAGAAGCTTTTAAAGAAGAATTGGCAAGGTTTAATTTAGGTCAAGCCTCAACAAGTATTGTAGAGAATTTAAGGGTGTCCTATTGGGGAGAGAAGGTTTTATTAAATTCTTTGGCAAATGTTGTAATAAAGGATGTGTTAAATTTGATAATTGAACCATTCGATCCCAATTCCAAAGAGGATATAATTTTGGCCTTAAAAGAGGCAAACCTAAACTGTTCTATTATTGAAGAAGGGGGGAGGATTAGACTTAATTTCCCTCCGCTTTCAGAAGAAAGAAAGGAGGAGATAATTAAATTGCTGCACCAAAAAAAGGAAGATTATAAAATAGCTTTACGCCAGGAAAGGGAGGAGACTAAATCTAAAATTTTAGAATTAGAAAAAAATAAAATTATTGGTAAAGACGAAAAGTTCAAAGCAGAAGAATTGCTCAATGATTTAATATCTGAATTTAATCAAAAGTTAGAAGAAATTGTTAGAGCAAAAGAGAATGATTTAAAAAGATAAAAAGATGGTCACAACATTGGTTTTTATAATTTTAATAGCTGTACTTGTAATTGTTCACGAGGCAGGACATTTTTTAGCAGCCAAAAAGGGAAAAATAGGAGTAGAGGAATTTGCTTTTGGTTTTCCTCCGAGACTGGTTTCAAAAAAATATAAGGGGACAACTTATTCTTTAAATCTTATACCTTTGGGAGGTTATGTTAAACTTCATGGGGAAGACAAGAAATTAGATAAAAAAAGCTTTTTGGCCAAATCAGTCTTTTCTCGTTTTAAAGTAATTTCTGCGGGTGTTTTGATGAATCTATTATTAGGTTTAGCGCTTTTAGTAGTCTATTTAAGTTTTGGAGGAGGCCCAATAGCTACTGATATTAGTAAGTATCCTTTTTTGGTGAGAGAATACAAACTCAACCCTGTAGTTGTTAAGGTTTTGCCAGATTCTGCTGCTGCTTCGTGGGGTCTTAAAAGCGGAGATATTATTTTAAAATTAAATGATCAGGAGGTTAATAAAGCTCAGGATTTTTCTGAATTTACCTTTAAAAACCCAGATAAAAAAATAAGGCTTACAATAGAAAGAGCTAAGGAAATAAAAAATTTTGAAGGGATTATTCCTAATATTGAAGGCCATGGGAGAATAGGTGTTGAGTTGAGTGATTTTTTCTATAATGTGAAAGTCAAGCCTTGGGCAATTCCTCTTTTGGGTATAATTGATTTTTTTAATATTCTAAAAGTAATTATTTTATTCTTTTGGGACCTGATTGTCTCAATTTTTTACAAGACACCGATTCCAGGAGGAATCACGGGGCCTGTTGGTGTTTATTTAATCACAAAAGAAGCTGTAAATTTAGGTTTTATTTATATTTTAAAATTAGCTATACTTTTAAATTTAAACTTGGCTATAATTAATTTTCTACCCCTCCCTGCTTTGGATGGGGGTAGAGCACTTTTTTTATTAGTTGAGAAAATCAAAGGAAGAGCCGTCAAGAAAGAATTAGAAGAGGTGATACATTTAATAGGATTTTTTATTATTATAATTCTTGTTATTATTATTACAGTAAAAGATATTTTAAAATTACTTTGACTTTATGAGGGCATCTTTAATTTTAAAAACTTCAAAAACTTCTCCCAAGGCATTGACGGCGCATGAAAAATTATTGTCAAAAGGGGGCTTTATCCAGAAGATTTGTGCAGGGATTTACCAGTTTTTACCATTAGGATTTATAGTTTACAGGAGGATTTATAAAATAATTGAAGAGGAGTTAGAGAAAATTGGTTTTCTTTCTTTTTTGGGGCCCATGGTTCAACCAGCAGAGCTTTGGAAGGCAACTAAAAGATATGAGACGTTTGGAGAAGAATTACTCAGATTCGAAAATAGAAAAGGAGAAGAAATGGTTTTAGCTCCTACTCATGAAGAAAATGTAGGTTTGGCAGCAAAATTTTTGTTAAGGTCCTATAAAGATTTACCACTTTTGCTTAATCAGATTCAGCCAAAATATAGAGATGAGCCAAGAAGTAGAGGAGGCTTAATAAGACTGAGGGAATTTATTATGCAAGATGGCTATAGTTTCCATAAGGATAAAGAAGATTTGGATTTATTTTATGAAAAAGTAAGAGATGCATATAGTAGAATTTTTGAAAGAGTCGGGCTTAACCCGATTATAGTTAAATCAGCAACTGGCTCGATGGGCGGAAAAGAAGCTGAAGAATTTATGGTTGTGGCAGATATAGGAGAGGACAAGGTTGTTTTGTGTTCGCATTGCCATTATGCAGCAAATTTAGAAGTCGGTCGCTTCAAAAATATTTTTATTAAAGAAAAACCCAAAAAATCCAAATTAGTTAAGACACCTAATATCACATCAATTGATGAGTTATCAGAATTTTTAGATATTGACCCCCATCGTTTAGCAAAGATTGTCTTTTTTGAAAATGAAAAGAAAGAATTGATAGTGGGAGTGGTTTTGGGCGATCGCGAAATTAATGAAAGGAAAATGTCTTTGGTTACAAATTCTTTAACCTTACTGCCCGCAGATTCTTCATTGATAAAAAGGAAAGGCTTTGAGCCAGGATTTGCTAAGCCAGAAATATTAAAAGATAAAGTTAAGATTGTTGTGGATGAGGAGGTATGGGAAAGCAACAATTTAATAACTGGTTCAAATAAAAAAGATTATCATTTAATTAATTTTAATCCCAAAAAAGATATTAAAGGAAAAGTTATTGTTGGCGATATTGCAGAGGCAAGAGAGGGAGATCTATGCCCTTTATGCGGGAGTAAACTTAGAATAGAGAGAGCAATTGAGGTAGGAAATATATTTAAGCTTGGAGATAAATATTCAAAAGATTTTGGGATTTCATTTTTTGATGAACGCGGGAAAAAATTTTATCCCGAGGAAGGTTGTTATGGGATTGGCTTAGATAGATTAATGGCCACTGTAGTTGAGATACATCATGATGAGAAAGGAATAATTTGGCCTCAAGAGATCGCTCCTTTTGATTACCACTTTATTTATTTAGGTGATAAAAATAAAAAGAAAGCAGAATTTATTTATAAAAAATTAGAAGAAAAAGGCAAAAGAGTATTGTTCGACGATAGAGACAATTCCCCAGGCGAGAAGTTCGCTGATGCTGATTTGATAGGTTGCCCGAAAAGAATTTTAATAAGTGATAAAACTTTAAAAGAAAACAAAATAGAGATTAAGGATAGGAAATCAGGGAAAATTTTTATTTTAGATATAGAATCTTTCTTAGAGCAAGATGTTTAAGTTAAAAAGTTTATCTAAAAATATAGATAAAATCCCTGAATCAAGCGGAGTATATATTTTTCGCGATAGCAAAAAAACTCCTGTTTATATAGGCAAGGCAGTAAATTTAAGAAAGAGATTAATTCAATATCTTAAAAATAATTTTTTTTCGAAAGCGAACAAAATTGTTTCTGAATCAAGGTTTTTAGATTTAAAACCAACTGATTCAGAAATAGAAGCTTTTTTACTTGAGGCAGACTTAATAAAACATTTTAAACCAAAATTTAATGTCAGAGAAAAAGATGATAAAAGTTTTTTGTATTTGGTGATTCGCGATGACGTTTTCCCATATGTAGAATTTGTGAGGGAGAAAAATTTGACTTTAAAAGCTAAGGATATTTGTTTCGGTCCTTTCAATGAAGGGAGAACACTTAAAGAGACAATAAAGATTTTAAGAAAAATTTTTCATTTTAGGGATTGTAAAAAAACTCTTTTTGAAAGAGCAAAAAAAGAAGTTAAACCATGTTTATATTTTCACTTAGGCAAATGTGAGGGACCTTGTATCGGTAAAATAACTAAAAATGAATACCGAAAAATTATTAAAGAAATGATTTTCTTTTTGAAGAATAAAAAGAATGTTCTTATTAAAAAATTAGAGAAGGAAATGAAATCCCTTTCCTTAAAAAAAGAATTCGAAAAAGCTATTTTAGTTCGTGACCGCTTAAAACTTTTAACTAAATTAAATAAATTTCATTTTATAGAAGATTCTTTAATAGTCCCAAATAGAAAAATAAGGATTGAAGCTTTTGATATAGCCCACATTTTTGGTGAATCTCGTGTCGGCGGGATGATTGTTTATGAGGGCAAAATCTCGAATGATGGGCTAATTTCAGGTGGCTTTAATAAAGATGAGTTTAGAAGATTCAAGTTAAAAAAAGGAAAAGATGACCTTTCATTATTAAAAGAAATGGCGATTAGAAGATTTAAACATAAAAATTGGCCCTTGCCTAATCTTATATTAGTAGATGGAGGAGAAGAGCAAGTAAGGGTTATGCAAGGGGTTATGAAAAAATATAGTTTAGAAATTCCTCTTTTGGGCATTACAAAAGACAAAAGGCACAAAGCCAAAAAACCAACATTTCCTTTCAATAGATTTAAGTGGCCCTACCTCGTAGATTTGACTAAAAAAAATTGGCTTTTATTTGTGAACTTAGATGAAAAAGCACATAAATTTGCTCAGTCTTATTTTAAAATTTTGCAAAGAAAAAAATTAAAAGGTTAAAAAGAATATTTTGAGTGGTAAAATATAATTATGGCTTATTTCCGTTGGTTGCTAGCTTTGTGGGTAGGCAAAATAGTTAAAAAAATAATTAGATTTTTTAATATTACCGGAGGCACAGCGCTGCCTGGACTTTTAGCATTAAAGATTGATCCAAAATTTCTTTTAAAAGTGAGAAATAATTTAGAGTATTCAATAGTTATAACTGGAACAAATGGTAAAACTACTACTGCAGGGATAATTTCTCAGATTTTAAAAACTAAGGAGCAAAATATTTTAAATAATGAGGCTGGTTCAAATTTAAAAAGGGGGATAGTTTCTTCTATTTTAGGAAGAATTTCTTTTTGGGGGAGGATGCCTAAATCAATAGGAATTTGGGAGGTCGATGAAGCGGCTATGCCCGAAGTTATAAAGGAAATAAAACCTAAAATTTTAGTAATTTTAAATCTTTTTAGGGATCAACTTGATAGATATGGAGAAATAGATTCAATAAGAAAAAAATGGGAAGGTGCTGTGGGACATATTTCTAAAGATTCTTTTTTAGTTTTAAATGGGCTTGACCCTTCTTTAAATTTATTATCTTCTAAGAGCTCAGCCAAAGTTTTATATTTTGGTATAAAAGATGAGAATAGGTCTTTGAAAAAAGTTTCTCATTATGCAGACCAAGTGTTTTGTCCGAGATGTTCGAATAAACTTTCTTATTCAGAAATTTATCTTTCTCATTTGGGAATATATAAATGTAAAAAATGCGGTTTTGGGGCCCCTTCTTTAGATAGATGGGCAGAAGAAGTTTTTGAAAAAGACCAAAAAACTTTTTTAAAAATTTGTGGAGAAAATTTTTGCGAAAATATAAAAATAGACCTTCAAGGATTATATAATGTTTTTAATGTTCTCGCATCTTTTTGTGTGGCTGAAATTTTAGGTTTCAGCACAAAAGAGATAAAATTTGCCCTCGAAAAATTTAGCCCTCGTTTTGGGAGAGCAGAAAAGATAAAATCTAATGGAAATATTTATTATATTTATTTGATAAAGAATCCCACGGGCGCAAATGAAGTAATAAGAACTTTATTTGGAAAAGGAGGAGAGAAGAATTTAATAATTGCTTTGAATGACAAAATTGCAGATGGGCGAGATGTTTCTTGGATTTGGGATGTTGATTTTGAAAAAATAAGAGGAAAAATAAAAAAGCTTTTAATCACAGGCACAAGAGCTTTAGATATGGCTTTAAGATTAAAATACGCGGGAATAAAGAATTTTGACTTAATGACCTCTAATTTTGATGAGGCAGTTGAATATTTAATAAAATCTAAAGAAGATTTTTGGTGTATGCCAACTTATACAGCGATGCTTGCTTTAAGAACAAAATTGGCAAAAAAATTAGGCAAAAAGCAATTTTGGGAATAAATTAAAATATGGAATTAAGAATTGTCCATCTTTACTACAATTTAATGAATATTTATGGTGATGATGGGAATATAATTTGTTTAAAAAAAAGAGCTCTCTGGCGAGGGATAAGGCCTATTGTGAAGAAGATATCAATAGGAGACGAAATAGATAGTGACTGGGGAGATATTTATTTTTTGGGCGGCGGTCAAGATAGGCAGCAAATTATTGTTTCGGAGGACTTAATGGGCCCAAACGGAGAAAGGCTAAAAGAAGCAAAAGAAAAAGGCGCTGTATTTTTTTCAATATGTGGCGGTTATCAATTATTGGGTCATTATTATAAACCCCATAATGCTCCAGAGATAAAAGGATTAGGCATTTTAGATGTTTATACAATAGCAGGAGAGAAAAGATTAATCCAAAATATAATTGTAAAAATTAATCCCCATCTTGATATAAAGGGTAAATTTAACACTTTGGTTGGATTTGAAAATCACTCAGGGAAAACTTATTTATTAGAAAAAGCAAGCCCACTTGGAGAAGTAATGATTGGAGGGGGGAATAATTCTGAAGATAAAACCGAGGGGGCTTTTGAAGGAAATGTATTTGGCTGCTATCTCCACGGCCCCTGTTTGCCAAAAAATCCTCATTTTGCTGATTTTTTAATTTCAAAAGCGCTTTCTCGTCGATATGGTGAAATTTCACTAAAACTTATAGATGATACTTTAGAATGGGCAACGCATGAAAATATTTTAAAGAGATTTGGAAAAGGAAAAATTAAATGAAAATTAAAGAGATTTTTAAAAATTGGTGGAAATGGCTTGTTTATCATCCAGAAGAAATTCCTTTATCAGGCCCGAAAATAGTGGCAATAGGAGGAGGCTCTGGCCTTGCTAATTTATTAGGCGGATTAAGAAAATATACTTTTAATTTATCTGCTATAATTACAGTTTTTGATTCAGGAGGAAGTTCTGGAAGATTAAGAAGAGATTTTAATATTCCTGCCTTAGGAGATATAAGAAATTGTTTGGTTGCTTTAGCAGAAAAAAGTGAATTAATGAGAGACATTTTTGATTATCGATTTAAAAAAGGAAGAGGGCTAAAAGGGCATTCTTTAGGGAACTTACTTTTGACTGCTATTTTTAATATGAGCTCTAATTTAGAGGAAGTAGTAAAGGTAGCTTCTGCAATTTTAAATATAAAAGGAGAGGTAATCCCTGCTTCTTTAGAAAATTCTCACTTATGGGCTGAGCTTTCAAATGGGATAAAAATAAAAGGGGAGGCAAAGATTCCAGAAGAAGTAGTTAAAAGAGGAAGTCCGATAAAAGATATCTGGCTTTCTCCCCAAGTCAAGGCCAATCCTTTAGCTATAAAAGCGATAAAAAATGCTGAATTTGTCTTAATTGGTCCTGGAAGTTTATATACAAGCATTCTACCTAATTTTGAGGTTTTAAACATAAAAGAAGCGGTAAATAAGACTAAAGCCCCTGTTATTTATATTGCAAATATTGCTCAGGAAAGAGGAGAGACCATGGGGTTTACAGTAGAAGACCATATTGATAAATTGCTGGATGGGGGGGTAATGATAGATTTATGTTTAGTAAATAATAGAATTTTAAAAAGGGCAAAGGATATAAAAAAATTTGGAGAAATAGAAAATATTTCTACTAAAAAAGATGTTTATAGAGGAGTAAAAATTATAAAAGAAGATTTAATAAATATCAAAAACCCCCTTTATCATGATTCTTTAAAACTTGCAAAAATTATAATGAGATTAAATGAGATAGAATAAATGCCAACTTAAAGTTGGCATTAGTAAATTGATGAAGTACCAGCGGATAGTTCTTTATTTAGGGCATTTAACCATTTTATTCGTTCGCTTCTTTTGGTTGCCTCTATAATATTTTTTCTATAAGTCTGAATGGCAGATAGTGTTTCCCCTTCTGCATATAATTCTGCCAAATTTGCTATGAAGCACCAAAGGCACCATGAAATCGGTTTTATATCATCTTGGCTATCCCCGAAAGCTTGCGCTAAAGTTTCTTCTTCAATTAGTTTTTTAACTATTGTTAATAAAGCCTCTATATATCCTTTTTGTCCTTTCTGTTTTTTCACTTTTTATTCTCCTTTTTAAGGAACTAGACTTAATATATTATAGATATAAATTTATAAAAAGTCAAATTGATTTTTATTTTTTTGTTTTTTAATATATAATCAATTTTATGCGACCAATTATTGTGGCAAATTGGAAGATGAATCCTAAGTCGCTACTTGAAGCAAAAAGAATAGTTAAATATGTTAAAAATTCCTTAATTCCTATTGTGGGTTTTGAAGTTTATATTTGCCCTCCGTTTCCCTTTTTAAAATCCCTTTATCCTTTGTTAAGATTAACTTCTATAAAATTAGGTGCCCAAAATGTCCATCATAAAGAAAGTGGTGCTTATACCGGCGAAGTATCTTTACCAATGATTAATGAATGGATAAAAGTTGTAATTGTGGGTCATTCTGAAAGGAGGAAAGAGGGAGAGACTTCTAAAGAAATCAATGAAAAATTAAAAGTAATTTTTGATTTTGGCCTTAAAGCAATTCTTTGCATAGGCGAAAGTTATGAAGATTTTAAAAGGGGAAATAATGAAATAATTTTAGACCAACTCAAAGAAGCACTAACAAATATTTCCTCTTCAAAAGTTAAAGAAGATTTAATAATCGCATATGAGCCTGTATGGGCAATTGGCACAGGTATTCCTGCAAGAGCTGACTATATAGAAAGAAATGTCTTTTTGATTCGACAATTCATTTCAAGTTTATATAATAAAGAAATTGGAGCAAATGTGCCTATACTTTATGGAGGGAGTGTAAATGCTCAAAATGTTTCAGAATTTGTTAAAAATGCAAAAGTAAATGGTTTTTTGGTAGGTGGAGCAAGTTTAGACCCCAAAGAATTTGTGGCAATTTGTAGACAAACCAAAGAAGCTTAATTTTTAAAAACTAAATGATAACTATGGAATTTGCAATTAATGGTTTCGGGAGAATCGGCAGAACTTTTTTCCGTTCTGCTTATAAATTAGGTCTTTTCCCCAAAGCGATTAATGATTTAGCGCCCTTAGAAAATTTAGCCTATCTTTTAAAGTATGACTCTACTTATGGGAAATTTGAGGGTGATGTTGAGGTAAAAGAAGGAAAGCTAGTTGTTGACGGGAATGAAATAAAAGTTTTTTCAGAAATGGAGCCATCAAAGCTTCCTTGGAAAAAAGAAGAAATAGATTTAGTGATTGAATCTACGGGTAAATTTGTAGAATATGATTTAGCAAAAAAACATATTTCAGCGGGCGCGAAAATGGTTTTAATTTCTGCCCCCTATAAAGGCGACAAAGAGATGAAGACAATTATTTATGGAATTAATGAGAAGGATTTAACAAAAAAAGATGAGATTTTTTCAATGGCATCTTGTACTACTAATTGTCTTATTCCCATAGCAAAGGTTTTAGATGATGAATTAGGGATTGAAAAAGCAACTATGAATACAATCCATTCTTTTACAATGGATCAAGTTCTTCAGGATGCTCCTCATAAAGATTTCCGTAGAGGGAGAAGCGCGCTTCAATCAATTATTCCCACTTCTTCTGGTGCAACTTTAGCAACTTCAAGGATTATCCCCTCACTTAAAGATAAAATGGATGGCTATTCTTTTAGAGTGCCCACTCCCACAGTGTCAGTTTTAGATTTTGTTGCCTTAGTTAAAAAAGAAATCACCAAAGAAGAACTACAAAATATTTTTAAAGAATATGCCAAAAAGGATACTTTTAAAGGAGCTCTAGATGTAGTAGAAGAGCCATTGGTTTCTTCAGATTTTAAAGGAGCAGAGGCTGCTTCAATTGTAGATTTAAATTTAATCCAAGTAATTGATAAGAATCTAGTGCGAATAGTAGCTTATTATGATAATGAAATGGGCTATTCTCATCGTTTAGCATTGCTTGTGAGATATATCAAAGAAAATATTTTTGCTTAATTTTTAGTTATGCAGTCTCTTAAAGAATTAAAACCAGAGAGAAAGAAAATCCTTGTGAGATTAGATTTAGATGTAGCTGTTAAAAATGGGAAAATAGAGGATTCATTCAGAATTGATGCTGCTTTGCCTACTTTAAGATATCTTAGGAAAGGTAAAAAAATTTATTTAATAGGTCATTGCGGTAGGCCAGAAGGAAAAATAGTTGAGTCTTTAAGATTAAGGCCTCAGGCTAAATATTTAGCAGAAAAATTAGGTTTAAAATTTAATGAAAGAAAATGTAGGATTTTTGAGCATAGATATTTGTTGGGAGAAAAGATTGAGATGCTTGAAAATTTAAGATTTTTTAAAGGAGAGGAAGAAAACTCAAAACTATTTGCTAAAAAATATGCTTCATTGGCAGAAGTATTTGTATTTGAATCTTTTGCGGTTTCGCATCGGAAGCATGCGTCGGTTTTTTGGTTATCGAGATTGCTTCCCACCTTTTTGGGTTTTAGGGCAGAGAAAGAGATAGGGATTTTAGAGAAAATAAAAAAGGAAGCAAAAAATACCATAGTTCTTGTCGGAGGCGCTAAAGCAGAAGATAAGGCAGATTTGATTTTTAAATTTAATGCTTTAATTTTGGCAGGTGGCAAAACTGCTAATGAATTGTTTTCAAAGAGACAAGAGTTAATAGGTAAAAATATAATTCTTCCAAAAGATGGAGTTTTAGAAAATGGTGTTGTAAAAAATTATGGAGAAATGTCTTCCTCTGACCTTGAAAAAGTAAGAGATATTGGCCCCGAAACATTGAAATTTTATAAAGCAATTCTGGAAGGGGGACCAAAGAATGTGATTTTAGCTGGGCCAATGGGTCAGTTTGAGAAAAAAAATTTTGGCAAGGGCACAAAAGAATTGCTCAAGGAAGCCTTAAAATTGAATAAAAAAATAATAATTTTAGGAGGAGATTCTGCTTTTGCAGTTAAAAAGTTTGGGTTTGAAAATAAAGTTTTTTATATTTCTGTAGGAGGTGGGGCAAGTCTTAATTATTTAGTGAATAAAGAGTTCTTTGTGAAGGTTTAGTCTTGCTGTGATATAATAAAATTGTGTTTGTTTATAATACTAGGAAATTAGTGCTTCCTTTTTATAAAAGGCATAAGGCCATAGGAGCTTTTAATGTATATAATGATTTATTTTTTGATGTAGTTTTAAGAAGCGCTGAATTTTTGAAAGCACCTGTTATAATTCAGGTTTCTCCTAAAACTTTAAAATATTTTCCGCTAGATTATTTTGTTTCTTTAGCGAAAACCGCAGATAAAATTTTTAAAATACCTTTTTCGCTTCATTTAGACCACGGAGACGAGGAACTAGCAATTAAATGTCTTGAAAAGGGTTTTTGTTCTGTAATGATTGACGCATCAAATTTATCTTTAGAAGAAAATATAAAAATTACTAAAAAAATTGTTAAAATAGCTAAAAGATTCAGAGCAGCGGTAGAGGCAGAATTGGGGCAAATGACTCATTCGGGTGAAAAAATTGATAAAAGAAAATTAACCTCTCCTGAGGAAGCAGAGGTTTTTGTGAAAGAAACAAATGTCGATTTTTTGGCAGTTTCAGTAGGTACTCAACATGGAATGAGCAAATTTGGAGGCAAAGAGCATATATTTTTTGACCATTTAGAGAAGATTTTTAAGGTTGTTAAAATTCCCTTGGTTTTACATGGTGCGTCAGGAGTTTCTAGAGAGGAACTTATAGAAGCAAGGAAATTTGGGATTGCAAAAGTTAATTTTGATACTTCAATAAGAAAAATATTTACCCACATTCTAAGGAAATATCTATCATCTAATTTAGATATTGATGACCCAAGAATTTATTTAAAAGAAGCTTTAAAAGGAGTTGAGAACTTGGTTAAGGGAAAAATTTCAATTTTAAAATCTTAAAATGGAAAAAATTTTGGTTTTCGGGAAAGCATTGTGGGATATAATTATTGATACAGATATAGAATTTAAAGAAGATTTTTTTGCTTTGCCTTTTAGAGAAAAGGCCATAATAAAAAGCTTATTAGAAGAGCCAGGAGGGGGAGCTGTAAATGTATCTTTGAGCTTAAAAAAATTAGGTTTTGAACCTGTCCTTTTTGCTTTGGTCGGTAAAGATACCAGGGGGGAAGCAATAAGGAGTTTTTTAAAGAGGAAAGGCATCCATACTCTTTTTTTAGGCATGGCAAAACATAAAACCGGTCTCTCGGTTGTTATAAAAAGCAAAGATGGTTTTCATAGCGCCTTGATATATCCTGGAGCAAACAAATGGATTAAAGAAAGAGATTTTTCTCCAGAAGAAGTTAAGGAGGCTCGCTGGTGGTTTATCCTCTCATGGGGCAACAATGATGAAAATTTAGTTAAAAAAATTATCAATGAGAAACAAAGATTAGGCAAATACTTGGCATTTAATCCAGGGAAAATTCAATTAGAAGCGGTTGAGAAAATAAAGCCCCTTATATCTAATACCGACATCTTGTTTCTTAATGAGAAAGAGCTTTCGTTGCTCTTGAAGAAAAAGATAGCTTTAAAAAAGATAAAAGAGGCAATAAAAGAAGTAGTTGGCCTGGGGCCAAAGATTGTAGTAATTACTTTGGGAGCAAAAGGATCTATGGTTTATGATGGAAGATTTTTTTATTCTATGTCTTCTTTCCCTATAAAATATAAAGATTCATTAGGGGCGGGGGATGCTTATTGTTCCGCTTTTTTAGGGTGGTTTTTAATAACAGGAAAAATAGAAGAATCTTTGAAAGCAGCAACAATTAATTCCGCGTCAGTAGTTTCATGCGAAGGAGCAATTTTAGGGCAATTAAATAAGGAAAAAATTGAAGAAAAAATTAAAAAGCTCAAGTTAAGGGTTAAAAAAGAAGGTTTTGAATAATTTTTAAATTTTTATTTAAGGTCTATTTTTAATTTTAGAGCAAGGTATATGTTTGGTTTTTTAAGTATTTGATTAACTTAAATTTTTGGGGATATTTTGGGATTTAATTTCCACTTGACACATTTTTTTATGAAATGTTATGAATAAATATTATATTGTTATGAAAAATTATGAAATTTTTTAGAAATAAAACCAATTTAATTTAAATATGCCGAGAATCTATAAAAGAATTACCCTATCTCTTGATAAAGAAGTGTTAAAAGCATTAAAAATTTATGCTCAAAAAAAGCAAATTTCTTCTCTTTCTCAAGCAGCTGAAAAAATTTTGAAAAAGGGATTGGAAATATACAAAATAAAACAAGCAGTTATTATGGCTGGAGGTAAAGGTGAAAGATTACGCCCCTTTACTTATGAACTTCCTAAACCATTAATTCCTATAAAAGGAAAGCCAATAATTGAGCATATTATTGATTTATTAAAAAAATATAAAATTGAAGAAATAATTATTTCTATAGGTTATCTCGGAGACAAAATAAAAGAAGCTCTAGGAGATGGTTCACGTTTTGACCTAAAAATTATTTATGTTAAAGAAAATAGACCTTTAGGAACAGCTGGTTCATTAGTTTTGGCAAAAAAATATCTCAAAGGCCCCTTTTTCTTATTATGGGCTGATAATTTAGTAGAAATAGATTTAGATGAAATGAGCGCTTTTCATAAAGAAGTGAAACCTATAATTACAATTGCTTTAGCCAATGTTGAAGAAATTAAAGATTTTGGAGCAGTAGAACTTTCGGGCCATTGGGTGAAAAGATTTTTAGAAAAAGTAGATTCAAAAGAAACTTCTTCTCATTTAGTAAATGCAGGAATTGCTTTAGTAGAGCCTCAAATTTTTAATTATTTGCCAAAAAGACCTAGAAAGATTTCTATAGAGAGAGAAATTTATCCAAAACTTGCTAAATTGAAAAAATTAGCAGGTTTTCCTTTTTCGGGAACCTTTTTTGATATAGGAACTATGGAAAGATACGAAGAGGCGCTGAAAAAATGGAAAAATAAGCACCTTAAAAGGAGGAATGAAAATGGAAGTAGTAGCTTCTGCGCCCGCAAGGATTGACCTTGCGGGAGGATTTACAGATGGAGTTTGGGATGATGTTGGGGGGGTGGTGGTTAATATCGCAATAGATTTGAGAACCACAGTTAAAGTTTCCCCTAGCAGTAATAGAGAGGAAGTAGAGGTTAGTATAAAAAAAGATGATGGGGTGGAGAGTATTTTTTTGAGTGCCGAAAGTTCTTATGGGGGATGGTGGGATCTATTTCTTGCTGCTGTCAAAAGATATGATTTAAAGGGACTAAAAATTGAAACCACAAGTGACATTCCGTGGGGTAGCGGCTTGGGAGGTTCAGGAAGCACAGGGGTGGCGTTGGTAGCAGCGCTAAGCAAATTTGTTTCTTCCCTGAAGGTGGATTTGTTTACTAATGAAGCCTTGGAATGTGTAGCCAAAGAAGCCAGGGCATTAGAAACAGAAGAAATGAGTGCTTCTTGCGGTTGGCAAGATCAGTGGGCAGCAGCATTCGGAGGAATTAATTTTTTTACAGCGAGCAAGAAAAATCCCCAGATTCCTGTTAGAGTTCCCCTAAATTTGGATGTAGAAAAGATTAACTTACTTCAATCTAGCCTTACTCTCATAAAGACACCTTCTTCTCAGCAAAGGAATTCGAGCACTATCCAACGTCAAATTAAGATAGATGACGAGAAAAGAAGTTACCTAGAACATCTCAGGGAATTGGCAGAGGAGATAAGAGTTATTCTTGAGGGGAGAAATTTGGATATTGAAAGGCTGGGAAGAAAAGTCGAAGCAGGATGGGGATGGATTCTTTCTTTAAGTGAGGGCGGAAGTTTGAGTGAAGAGATTAGGACCTTAGAAAGTCATTTAAGTTATTTCAAAGAAGTTTTTGGCTGGAAAGCGTGTGGTGCGGGCGGATCGGGAGCATGTGTGGTAGTAGTTCATAAACCAGAATTCAAGATTGATTTGAAACCTCTTGGCGAGGGTTTTAAGATTATTCCCTTCAGGATTGAAAAGAGTGGAGTGATCGTGGCCTCTTCTTAACCTTAAGGGGCAGAAATCTGCCCTCTTTATTTTTATTTAAAAAACAGCCAAAATTTCCAAAAATATTGTTTTTTAAAAATAAATATGCTAATCTAATCTTTATGTCTTTAAAACCTGAAATTAAAATTAAAGCACAAAAAGAAGAACTTCCCCAGAATGTGGTTAAATTGAGAATTGTTGTTCCAGTTTCAGAGTGGAATAGATTTGAATTAAGAGCACTTTCTTTTTTGGCTTCCTCAATAGATATTCCTGGTTTTAGAAAGGGTAAAGCACCGCTTGATTTAGTGATGAATCACGTTGAAGAAGAAAAAATAGCTCAGGAAGTTATGGAGAAAGTATTGCCTTTAAGTTATGTTGAGGCAATCAAAAAATTCAATATTAAACCAATTGGTTCCCCACATATAAAAATAATTCAGTTTGAAAAGGGTAAAGATTTTATTTTTGAGGCAGAGGTTTCAATTTGGCCAAAATTTAAAATGCCTAATTATAAAAATTTAAATATCAAAAAAGAAGAGCCCACGGTTAAAAAGGAAGAAATTGATAAGGAAATAAAGATACTAAAAGAAAGATTATCAGATTTCAAAGAAAAAAAAGGAAAGGCTGAATTTGGTGATCAACTATTAATTAGTTATAAAGGAAGGGTCAATAATAAAAATGTAGTAGGTTTAAGTAGAGAAAAAATCTGGATAACCTTAAGCAAGGATGTTCTATTCGAAGGCTTCGGAGAAAAAATTAAAGGAGCGAAAAGTGGCGAAGAATTAAATTTTGATTTAGAATTTGGGAAAAATATAGTAGCAAAAGGATTAGCGGGGCAAAAGATTAATTTTTGGGTTAAGGTTTTTGAAATTAAGGAAAAAGTCCCAACATCCCTTAAGAGGATTGCCCAAAAATTGGGTCATAAAAATGAGGAGGAATTAAGGGAAAAAATAAAAAATTTTCTTTTAGAAGAAAAAAAAATAGAAAAAGAAAGAGAATGGGAAGATAGAATAATAGATAAATTGATAAATTCTACGAAATTCGAAGTTTCTCCTTATTTAATAAATGAAGAAGCTCAACGGATATTTAAACAGATAAACTATTCTTTTGCCTCTAGAGGGAGGAATTTAGAGCAAATACTAAATGAGTCCAATCAGAATAAAGAAGAATTTGAGAAGAATATAAAGAAACAGGCAGAGAAGAATTTAAGAGCCTCTTTTATTTTGAATGAGATAGCAAAATTTGAAAATGTTTCTGTTTCTCAAAAAGAGTTAAAGGAGGCTCTAGCAAGAGAAAAAGAAATATTAGAAAAAGAGGGGTATTCTTTAGATCAAATAAATAATTTTATAGAAAGAGAAGAAGTCAAATCTCAAATCTTAGCTGATTTAAGAGTAAAAAAAGTACTAAATTTGTTAAAATCTCTTAACAAATGATTGGTATTTTGTTAAAATGGAGTAAAAATAAATAAGTTTTAATATGCCAAAAAACAAAAACAATTTTAAAGGCCAAACGCTAGTGCCAATGGTAATAGAAAAAGGTCCTTATGGGGAAAGAGCTTATGATATTTATAGCAGAGTTTTAAAAGAAAGGATAATATTTTTAGGAGGCCCTATTACTGATGAATTAGCAAATTTAATTATTGCTCAGCTTCTTTATTTAGATTCTGAGGATTCTACGAAAGATATTTACCTTTATATTAATAGTCCAGGCGGTTCTGTTTCTGCGGGATTAGCTATTTATGATACCATGCAGCATATAAAATCAGATGTAGCTACAGTTTGTGTTGGGATGGCAGCTTCAATGGGAGCATTTTTGCTGGCCGGGGGCGCTAAAGGCAAAAGATTTATTTTGCCAAATGCCAGGGTATTATTACATCAAGTAGCAGGAGGAGTTGAGGGTCAGGCAGCAGATATTAAAATTCAGGCACAAGAAATTTTGCGAATAAAAAAGTTGATAAATAAAATTTTAGCCGAGAGAACAGGCCAGCCACTTTCTAAAATTGAAAAAGATACAGACAGAGATTTTTATATGGGTGCAAAAGAGGCTAAAGAATATGGATTAGTTGATGAAATTTTGGTGCCTTCTAAAACTAAAGAGGAGGCATAATTGCCCCTTTTAAATTTACCTAATTTAAAAGAAAAATTAGGCCAAATAGATTCTAAAAGCGCCCTTTCTTTTTTAAGGGGATTATTTAGGAAATTCAATGCTTTTTTTAGGCGAGAAGGTGATTTTTTAATTTTATTCAAAAAAAAGATAGACATTTCTTCACAAATACCTTATATACCTTTAGTTTCAATTGTTGGTTTTGTTTCTCTATTTTATTTAGGAAGCACTGCGCTTGAAGGAAGCTTAATAAGTTCCCAATTTATTATTTGGGATGAAGCTATAATTGTCTCTTCGCTTGAAAGCATTGACCGATTTACTCCTTTGGTCTCCGAAAAGGAGAGCAGTTTTTATAAAGCCTTAAAGGTTTCTTTGGATAGGCCAAAAGTAAGTCTTACCGAAGGTGGAGCTTATATAGTTTCTCAATCAAGATTAGCAACTAGAATTTCAAAGATCGAAAAGAGAAAAGAAATAATCGAATATACGGTAGCCCAAGGAGATACTTTATCTTCAATTGCTTCTAAATTTGGCTTAAAAGTAGAAACATTAAAATGGGCAAATAATATAGAAGATGTCAATACTATTTTGCCTGGTCAGGTTTTGAAAATTCCTCCTTGCGATGGAGTTCTAGTTACAGTAAAGGAAGGACATACTCTTTTGGGCCTTGTTAATGAATATGGAGGAGATTTTAATGAGACCTTAAAGGTGAATGGAATTACGGATGCTTCTAAAATTTACCCAGGTCAAAAAATAATAATTGCGGGAGGGAAAATTTCAGAGACTTATTCAACCCCTTCCTATATTGCGATTAAACCCTCTCCTCCACCATCGTCTCCCCAAGCACTTATAGGAGGGGGCTTCCCAAACAATTTTCCTTATGGATGGTGTACTTGGTATGTTGCTTCAAGGCGTTATGTCCCTTGGAGTGGGAATGCTGGAGATTGGTATTTTAACGCTCAAGCAATGGGATATGCTGTTGGTTCTGTTCCCCAACCAGGAGCAATCGTGGTTTTAAGAGAAAGCTGGTGGGGGCATGTAGCTATTGTTGAAGCAGTTTATGGCAATAGTTTTTTAATATCTGAAATGAATGGAATTGCGGGTTGGGGTAGAGTGAGCACAAGAATTTTATCAGTGAATGACGGAAGAATCGTAGGTTTTATATATTAATTAAAAATTAATATATGCATTTTTGGGATGAGGTAGAGATAAAGGTTGAGGGGGGAAAGGGAGGGAATGGATTGGTGAGTTTTGCGCGAGAGAGAATAAACCCGAAAGCGGGGCCTGATGGAGGAGATGGAGGGGATGGGGGGAGCGTTGTTTTTTGCTCAAATAAAAAAATAGCTGATTTGACTTTTTTTTCTTTTCACAAATTTATTAAAGCCCCGAATGGCGAGAATGGGGGTAAAAACAGAAAGAAAGGTAAAAAGGGAGAAGATTTAATCATAGAAATTCCTATAGGGACACAAATCTTTGAATTTAATAAAAATAATAAAAAATGGGTCTTTTTAAAAGATTTTAAAAGCGAAGGAGAAAAATTGATTGTTGCGAAAGGAGGCAGAGGGGGGTGGGGGAATTATCACTTTTTGACCTCAACTCATCAATCACCGAGGATTGCTTTGAAAGGAGAGCGGGGAGAGAAGAAAAGAATAAAGCTTGTTTTTAAAATGATTGCTGATGTGGGGTTGGTGGGGCTTCCAAATTCTGGAAAGTCTACACTTTTAAGTGTCATCTCGAATGCAAAGCCCAAGATTGCAGATTATCCTTTTACTACACTTATTCCTAACTTAGGAGTTGTTGAATTTGAAAATAAATTTGTGGTTGCCGATATTCCTGGTTTAATTGAAGGGGCTTCGCAAGGGAAAGGTTTGGGAGATAAATTTTTAAAACACATTGAAAGAACAAAAATTTTAGTAGTATTAATTGATGCCACTTCTCCTGATCCGCTAAAAGATTACTTAACATTGATAAATGAGCTGAAAGCTTATAAAATTTCTCTACTTAATAAAGAACAAATCATTGCCTTAACTAAAATTGATATCGCAGGGGACGTTGCTCAGAAAATAAAAATTCTCAAGCTTAAGTCTCATAAAGATGTTATCCCAATCTCAAGTCATACTCATAAAAATATTTCTAAACTCTTGAAAAAAATTATTTTTTATTTGAATTCTTTAAAAAACTCTTGACAAGCTCGCAACTTGGCCTTAATATGAATACAGCCTTAATTCCTTAGTTGAGTAAAATTTAAGAAAAAGGAAGTTTTTTATTGCCTTTTTTGTCTTTAATTTTAAAAAGTTTTTAATTAATTCTTCTTAAATGAGCCCCATAAAAAGAGAATTTTTTTACGACCTCCCTTCTGTTTCTTACCCAAATTTAATTCAGATTCAGATTGATTCTTATAACCATTTTTTGAAGAAAGGTTTAGCAGAATTATTTGCAGAAATTTCTCCCATTGAGGATTATTCTAAAAATCTTTATTCTTTACGTTTTGGTGAATACTTTTTTGAGGAGCCGAAAATGACTCCTTTTGAATGCAGGGAAAATAACTTGACTTATAAAGCATCTTTGCGATGTAAAGTTTCGCTTGAGAACAAAAAGATAAAAGAGATTAAAGAGCAGGAAATTTATTTTGGCGATTTTCCGATGATGACAGAGAGAGGCACTTTCATAATTAATGGGGTAGAGAGAGTAATTGTTAATCAGATTTTGAGATCTTTTGGAATTATTTTTGGGATGGAGATGGTGGGTGGACAAAGATTATTTGGGGCCAAAATTATTCCTGGCCGGGGAGCATGGCTTGAGTTTGAGACTTCTATTAGGGGGGAATTTTATGTAAAAATTGACCGCCGAAGGAGAATTCCTGTTACTGCTTTTTTGAGATTTTTGGGCTTTGAAACAGACGCGGAAATTAAAGAGTTGTTTAAGAAAGAAATAGCCAATAGCGAAATTGATTATATTGAAAATACTTTAAAGAAAGATCCTAGTAAAAATTCAGAAGAGGCATGTGTTTATATTTACCGACAGATGAGACCTGGGGATTTAACAACACCCAAGAACGCTAGGAATTTTTTGGAGACAACTTTTTTTAATTTGCGAAGATATGATTTAGGCGCAGTCGGGAGATATAAAATTAACCAAAGATTAGGTTTGAAGTTTGAAAATGACTTATCTCATCGGATTTTACAAAAAGAGGATGTGGTCGAGCTTATTAGAGAACTGATAAGACTTAATTCTGACCCCAATGCTGAACCTGATGATATTGACCATTTGTCAAATAGAAGAATAAGGAGTGTAGGAGAACTGGTTCAAGAAAGAGTAAGAGTTGGATTATTAAGACTTGAAAGGATTGTCAAAGACAGGATGAGTGTTGCCGACCCTGCTTTTGTTACACCCGCAAGTTTAATTAATGCTCGCCCCATTTCAGCAGTACTTCAGGAATTTTTCGCCTCTTCCCAGCTTTCTCAATTTATGAATCAAGTAAATCCTCTTTCCGAGCTTGAACATAAAAGAACGATTGCGGCTACAGGTCCAGGGGGCCTATCAAGAGAAAGGGCAGGTTTTGAAGTAAGAGACGTCCATTCGTCTCATTATGGTCGTATTTGTCCTATTGAGACTCCAGAAGGCCCCAATATAGGTTTGGTTACATATTTGGCTTCTTTTGCTAGAATTAATGAATATGGATTTTTGGAAACTCCATACCGAAAAGTTAAGCACTTAAAAGATGGGTCATATATTACTTCTGAAATTGAGTACTTAACAGCATCAGAAGAGGAAGAATATGTAATTGCACCTGCAGATATTCCAATTGATAAAAAAGGTAAAATTCTAGCCTCAAAAGTAATGACTCGTTATAAAGGAGAACCTGTGTTTTTTCCTGTAAAAAAATTAGATTATGTAGATGTTGCTTCTAGCCAAATTATTTCTGTAAGCACATCGTTGATCCCATTCTTAGAAAATACTGATGCTGCTAGAGCAATGATGGGTTCAAATATGCAAAGGCAAGCATTGCCCCTGGTTAAGCCCGAAGCTCCTATTGTTGGCACAGGTGTAGAGAAAGAAGTAGGTAAAGCGTCGGGTATGGTGATATTAGCAGAGGAGTCAGGTGTAGTTAAAGAAGTTGATGGCAAAAAAATAGTTATAAAAACAAAAGATAACAAAGATAAAACTTATAATTTATTTAATTTTGTGCGTTCAAATCAGGCAACTTGTCTTCATCAGAGGCCTGTAGTTTGTGAAGGACAAAAAGTTAACAAAGGAGATGTGCTTGCAGATTGCTTATCTTCCAAGGATGGCGAGATAGCGTTAGGCCAAAACATTCTCGTTGCCTTTATGAGCTGGCATGGTTTTAATTATGAAGATGCCATCATTATTTCTGAAAGATTAGTTTCAGATGATGTATTTAGTTCAATTTATATAGATGAATATGAAATTGAAGTTAGAGATACTAAATTGGGACCAGAGATTATTACCAGAGATATCCCAAATGTAAGTGAAGAATCTTTGAGAAACTTAGATGAAGACGGCATAATTCGAATTGGGGCAGAAGTTAGCTCAAGAGATATATTAGTAGGGAAGATAACTCCCAGGGGAGAAACCGAATTATCAGGTGAGGAGAGGTTATTGCGGGCAATTTTTGGAGAAGAAGCTAAGGATGTAAAAGATAGTTCTTTAAGATTACCTCACGGCATTTCAGGCAAGGTGATAGGTGTTAAAGTATTTTCAAGAGAAAGGGGAGACGAATTGCCGGTGGGGGTTTTAAAGAAAATCCATGTGATAATAGCTAAATTAAGGAAAATTACAGAGGGAGATAAACTAGCAGGAAGGCATGGGAACAAGGGGGTAATTGCCAAAATTGTGCCAGAGAGAGACATGCCTTTTTTGCCAGATGGGACTCCTGTAGATATTATTCTTAATCCTTTAGGTGTGATTTCCAGAATGAATTTGGGACAGTTAATGGAGGCTCATTTAGGATGGGCGGCTAAAACATTAAATAAATATGTAGCAGCACCTGTATTTAGAGGCCCAACATTGGAGATGATAGAAGATATGCTACAAAAAGCTGGTTTGCCCAGAGATGGGAAGGTTGAGCTTATTGATGGAAGGACAGGAGAGCCATTTCCATCAAAAGTAACGGTAGGATATTTATACATTATGAAATTAGTACACATGGTAGAAGACAAAATTCATGCTCGATCTATAGGTCCTTATTCAATGATTACCCAACAGCCTTTGGGCGGAAAGGCTCAATTTGGAGGTCAAAGATTTGGAGAAATGGAAGTTTGGGCGCTTGAAGCTTATGGCGCAGCCCATTCATTGCAAGAAATGTTAACTTTAAAATCAGATGATGTAATTGGGAGATCTAAAGCATATGAAGCAATTATTAAAAATGACGAGATAAAAGATGTAGCAATTCCCGAATCATTTAACGTTTTAGTTAAAGAGCTACAAGGTTTAGGCTTGAAGCTTGAGTTTTTAAAAAGAAATAAAACTCGTGTTAAAGGTAAAAAATAATTTTTAGATATGCCAAAGAAGTCTCAACTTAAACCCGAGGGAAAAGAAATTTTACCTGAAAGTATTGAATCTTTTGATGAGGTAAAGATAAGTCTTGCCTCGCCGGAAGAAATTATTTCGTGGTCTCACGGAGAAGTTACCAAACCAGAAACAATTAATTATAGAACCCAAAGGCCCGAAAGAGACGGTTTATTCTGTGAGAAAATATTTGGTCCCGTAAAAAATTATGAGTGTGCTTGTGGCAAATATAAGTCTATTCGTTATAAAGGGATTGTTTGTGATCGCTGCGGGGTTGAAGTGGCTCACTCTTCAGTTAGAAGAAGACGAATGGGCCATATCGAATTAGCAGTTCCTTGTGCTCATATTTGGTATGTTTATGGCGTGCCCTCTCGGTTATCTTTAGTTTTAGACATCTCGGGAATTGATTTAGAAAAAGTAGTCTATTTTGGAGGTTTTATTGTCAAAGAAGTAAATGAAGAATTAAAGAAAGAGGCTTTAGTTAGGCTCGATCAAGAATTTGAAGCCTATAAAAAAGAATGGGCTAGAAAATTAAAAAAGGCAAAGAAAAGGGAAGAGAAAAATAAATTAGAGGAGAAATGGACTGAAATTGAGAGGGCTTATTTAAAAGGGAAAGAAGAGATTTCAAGTTTAAGAAAGAAAAAAGTAATTTCAGAGGAAGAGTTTTATGACCTTTGTGCTAAATACGGTCAAATTATAAAAGTGGGGATTGGTGCCGAAGCGATAAAAGAACTTTTAGAAGAAATAGATTTAGACGAGGAGATAAAAAAGCTAGAGGAGATTCTTTCTAAATATCCAGAAGGACAAAGGCCCAAAAGATTAGTTTTTAGATTACGTCTTTTTAGGCAGATGAAAAGAGAAGGCATTCGGCCAGAATGGATGATTTTAACTGTGATTCCGGTGATTCCTCCTGATTTAAGACCCATGGTTCAATTAGAAGGAGGTAGATTTGCTACTTCTGATTTAAATGATTTATATAGAAGAGTAGTAAGTAGAAATAATAGATTAAAGCGCTTAATAAAAGAAGGAGCACCCGAAGTAATTCTAAGGAATGAAAAAAGAATGCTCCAGGAGGCAGTAGATGCTTTGCTTGATAACTCTGCTAGGGGGGCTAAGGCTGCAATGACTTCGTCAGGAAGGAGGGCATTACGTTCTTTATCAGATATGCTAAGGGGGAAACAGGGTCGGTTCAGGCAAAATCTTCTTGGTAAAAGAGTTGATTATTCAGGAAGAAGTGTAATTGTTGTGGGTCCTGAACTTAATTTGCACCAGTGCGGTATTCCAAAAACTATGGCTTTGGAGATTTTCCGTCCTTTTGTGGTAGCAAAGCTTCTTGAAAGGGAAATAGCTAATAATATAAGGCACGCTAATCAGTTAATTGAAAGAGAGGCACCAGAAATTTGGAATATTTTGGGAGAAGTTATAGGAAAATACAAGGTACTGCTTAATAGAGCTCCTACTTTACACCGTTTAGGAATTCAAGCCTTTGACCCAATATTAGTAGAGGGAAAAGCGATTAGAATTCATCCTTTGGTTTGCGAAGCTTATAATGCTGATTTTGATGGAGACCAAATGGCAGTTTTTCTTCCTTTGAGAAATGAAGCTCAAGAAGAAGCAAAAAAATTGATGTATTCTGTGGTTAATTTGTTAAAACCCGCTTCGGGGAGACCTATAGTTTCTCCAAATAGAGATATTATTTGGGGACTCTATTTTCTCACCTACTTGAAAGAAGGGAGGGGAATTAATAAATTCTTTGGTTCTCCTGAGGAGGCTATAATAGCATTTTATAAGGGAAGCATAAACTTACAAGACAAAATAAAAGTAAAAATCAAAGAAGAAATAGTTGAGACTTCTTGTGGTCGCTTAATTTTTAATGAAATCCTCCCCAAAGAAATGGGATTCGTAAATCAGTTAATGGATAAAAAAGCCCTTTCTCGTCTTTTGAGTCAGGCTTATGAGAAAATTGATAAAGAGCGGCTAATAAAACTTATAGACGATTTAAAATCTTTGGGCTTTTATTATGCTTCTTATTTTGGGATAACTGTCTCGATGGCAGATATCTTAATTCCTGAAACCAAAGTGAAAATTTTAAAAGAAGCCGAAAAGAAAGTAGCAGAGGTAGAACAGGAATACAATAAGGGAATGATAACAGATGAAGAAAGGCATTTAATGGTAATTGATATTTGGTCAAAAGCAAAAAGCGATTTGGAGAAAGAAATCCTTAATATTTATCCTGAAACAAATCCTGTTTATTCAATGATTAATTCAGGAAGTAGGGGGAATTTGGCTCAACTTTCGCAGCTTTCAGGAATGAAAGGTTTAGTTGCTTCTCCTTCGGGGGAAACTATTGATTTACCTGTAAGAGCCAACTATAAAGAAGGACTTGGTGTACTAGAATATTTTCTTTCTTCACATGGTGCAAGAAAAGGAAGGACCGACACAGCTCTTCGTACTTCAGAAGCAGGATATCTTACTCGTAGATTGGTAGACGTTGCTCAAGATATAATGATTACTGAGGAAGATTGCGGAACACCTGAAGGTATAGTTATAAGAAGAGAAGAGGAGCCAAATTTCGCCTTTGCTATTAGAGGGAGAGTGGCAAGTAAAGAGGTTAAGGATTCTAAAGGGAAAATCATTTTAAAGAAAGGAGAAATGATTACCTTAGAAAAAGCGCAGGAATTGGCAGAAAAAATTGATGAGATAGAAGTTTACTCTCCTTTAACTTGTAATTCTCATTATGGAGTATGTCAGAAATGTTATGGAGAAGATTTAGCAAGAGGGGGCTTAGTAGAATTAGGGACTGCTGTGGGGATTATTGCTGCCCAGTCTATAGGAGAACCAGGTACCCAGTTGACAATGAGAACATTTCATATTGGAGGCGTTGCAGGAGAGGACATTACTCAAGGTTTACCACGGGTGGAGCAAATTTTTGAGGTAAGAACACCTAAAAATCCTGCTATTTTAGCAGAAGAAGATGGGCAAGTTAGAATAGTTGAGGGGGAGGATAGGATAAAAATTATATTAGAGGCCTCTCGGAAGAAGAAGCGCGTAATTCATCTTCCTAAAAATGTAGAAATTTTGGTTAAAGAAGGAGATTTAGTCAAAGAAAAAGACATTCTTGCAAAGGGGGCGATAAGAGTAAAAGCTCCTTTTTCTGGAAGAATAATTAAGTTAAACAGAAAAGAGTTAATAATTGAGTCAAAAGAACCCGCTCGTTTTGAGTGGGAAGTTTCTCCATTAACAGATATTCTAGTTGGGGAAGGAGAAAAAGTAGTTAAGGGGCAACAATTAACAGAGGGGAATATAGACATAAGAACCCTAACGAGACTAAAAGGAGAACTAGAGGCCCAAAGAAATATTATTTTAGAAGTTAACAGTGTTTATGCTTCTCAGGGACAAGATATTCATCCAAAACATTTTGAGATTATTGTAAGAAGAATGTTTTCCAAGGCCCAAGTTATAGACGCAGGAGACTCGGATTGCATTGAAGGACAAATTATTGATAGGGCAAAAGTTGAATCAATTAACAAAAAACTTTTGAAAGATAAGAAAAAGCCGATTGTTGCAAATCCGTTGATTTTGGGTATCACAAAGGTTGCCCTATCAACAGATAGCTTCCTTTCAGCTGCTTCTTTCCAAGAAACAAGTAGTGTATTAAAAGATGCTGCCTTAGTTGGCAAAAGAGATCCTTTAAGGGGCATTAAGGAGAATGTTATTATAGGGAAGTTGATTCCTGCGGGCATGGGCTTCAAAAGGAAAAACCTTTAATAAAATCTTGAAAAAAATATAGAGTTTATTTAAAATACTTTCGTATGGCCACAATTTCCCAGTTAATTAGAAAAGGCAGAAAGAGAAAAAAGAGAAAAATTAAAACCCCTGCTTTAAAAAGGGTAGTTAATGTAGTGAGAAATAAGGCGAAGATTTTAAAGAGGGGAGCTCCATTTAAAAGAGGAATATGTATAAAAGTTACTACAATGACTCCCAAAAAACCCAATTCAGCTCTAAGAAAAATTGCAAGAGTTCGTTTGACAAATGGAATGGAAGTAACTGCTTATATTCCTGGTGAAGGACATAATTTGCAGGAGCATTCTGTAGTTCTTTTGCGTGGAGGAAGGGTAAAGGACTTGCCAGGAGTTAGATATCATATAGTAAGAGGGAAAATAGATACTGCGGGAGTAGAAGGAAGAAGGCAGGGTAGAAGCTTGTATGGAGCAAAAAAAGAGAAAAATGAATAAAAAATATGAGAGGACCTTCAAGATACAAAAAAAGAGAGATTAAGCCTGACCCACTTTATCACTCAGAATTAGTTGCTAAATTTATTAATTATGTGATGAGAAAAGGGAAAAAGCTTAAAGCACAAAATATTGTTTATAAAGCTTTTGAATTAATTCAAAAAAAGACTAAAAAGAAGCCTCTCGAAATTTTTGAGCAAGCGTTAAAAAATGTTGGGCCTTATTTAGAAGTAAGGCCTAGACGAGTGGGTGGAGCTAATTATCAAGTTCCTCAGGAAGTACCTAAAGCGAGAAGAATTGCACTTGCAATGCGTTGGATATTAGAAGTAAGTAGAAAAAAGAAGGGCAAGCCCATGTATAAAAAATTAGCGAATGAATTGATTTTAGCAGCCGAGGGGAAAGGAGAGGCAGTTAAGAAAAAAGAGGAAATGCATAAGATGGCTGAAGCAAATAAAGCTTTTGCCCATTTCGCTTATAAATAATTTTTTTATGGAAAGAGAATATCCTCTTGAAAGAACAAGAGACATCGGCATTATCGCTCACATTGATGCGGGAAAAACCACAGTTACAGAAAGAATTCTTTATTATACTGGGAAAAAACATAAAATAGGTGAAGTTCATGAAGGAGAAGCAGAAATGGACTGGATGGAGCAAGAGAAAGAAAGAGGAATTACAATTACTGCCGCAGCAACAACTTGTTTTTGGACTCCTATGGGAGAGGACAAAAGCAAGGAGGCGCGCATTAATATTATTGATACCCCTGGCCATATTGATTTTACAGTAGAGGTTCAAAGGTCTTTAAGAGTTCTAGATGGTGCAGTTGTTGTTTTCGAAGCGGTTTCTGGAGTACAGGCTCAGTCAGAAACAGTATGGCATCAGGCAGATAATTTTAAAGTACCTAGAATTTGTTTTATTAATAAAATGGATAGAGCAGGAGCCGATTTTTATATGTCTTTTAACTCTTTAAAAGAAAAATTAGGTGCTAATGTTGTTGCCATACAACTTCCAATAGGAAAAGAGGATGGATTTAAAGGAATCATCGATCTAATAAAAATGAAAGCGATAACTGCCAAAGATGAATTAGGGAAAGAATTAGTTTATTCTGAGATTCCTTCTGAATTAAAAGAAGAAGCAGCTAACTGGCGCAAGGAGATGCTTGAAAAAATTGCGGAAGTCGATGAAGAGTTTTTAGAGAAATATCTTGAAGATAAAGAATTTAGCGAAGAGGAAATTCATAAAGCTTTGCGAGAGGCAACTATAAAGAATAAAATTTATCCTGTTTTGTGCGGAGCAGCTTTAAAAAATAGAGGAATTCAGCCTCTTCTAGATGCAATTGTAAGATATTTGCCATCGCCTCTTGATGTTCCTTCTCCTTTGGGTTATGACTATAAAAACAAAACCGAGAAAGAATGTCCTCCTTCTGATGAACATCCTTTTGTGGGGTTAGTTTTTAAGGTTGCTTATGATCCATATGTTGGAAAACTTTATTTTTTCAGAGTATATTCAGGGACTCTTAGCGCTGGTTCTTATGTGTTAAATAATACCACCTTGAAAAAAGAAAGGGTTAGCAGAATCGTTAGACTTCATGCAAACCATAGAGAAGAGGTGAAAGAGGTTTTTGCAGGTGATATTGCCGCCTTAGTGGGGCTAAAAGACACCAAAACAGGAGATACTATTTCTGCCGAAGATTTTCCAATAAGACTAGAAAAGACTGAATTTCCAGAACCAGTAATCTCAGTCGCTATAGAGCCAAAAACAAAAGCAGATCAAGAAAAATTAGGTTTAGCTTTAAAAGAATTCTTAGACGAAGACCCAACATTAAGGGTTTCTTATGATGAAGAGACAGGACAAACATTAGTATCCGGCATGGGAGAACTTCATTTAGAAATTCTCGTAGATAGAATGAAGCGAGAATTTGGAGTTGAGGCGAATGTTTCAAAACCTAGGGTGGCTTATAAAGAAACAATAAGAAAAAAGGTTGAAGCAGAGGGAAAATTTATCCGACAATCGGGAGGAAGAGGCCAATATGGTCATGTTTGGTTGCGTTTGGAGCCCCAAGAGCGTGGGGCAGGATTTAAATTTATTAATGAGATTAAGGGAGGGATAATTCCTGCGGAATTTATTCCTGCGATAGAAAAAGGGATAAAAGAGGCGATGAAAAAAGGTGTTTTAGCAGGCTATCCTGTGGTTGATGTAGCTGTAGCAGTTTATGATGGAAGTTTTCATGAAGTTGACTCATCTGAACTAGCTTTTAAAATCGCTGCTTCTAAAGCATTCCAAGAAGGAGCGAGAAAAGCCGAAGCTTATTTACTTGAACCCATCATGGATTTAGAAGTAGTGATTCCTGAAGAATATCTAGGGACTGTAAACGGCGATTTGAACTCACGAAGGGCCCAAATAGAAAATATCTCTTCCAGGGGCAATCTCCAAGTTATAAAAGCAAAAGTCCCATTAGCTGAAATGTTTGGTTATGCAACAATATTGCGTTCCCTTACTTCTGGTAGGGGGGCATTTGTAATGCAATTTGACCATTATGAGGAGGTACCAAAAAATATCGCTACAGAGATTGTAGAGGGCAAGAAATAAAAATTGGGCTTTTAAAGTTTGCTTTTTAAATTTTTGGACTTTTTATCCTGTTAATTTTTGGGCTATAATGAAAAGGGTTTTCTCATGAAAGATAATAATTTTAAAGAAAAAGTATATTCAATAGTTAAGAAAATTCCCAAAGGCAAGGTGCTTACATATAAGGAAGTAGCTAAGAAAGCAGGAAACGAGAAAGCATCCAGAGCGGTCGGAAGAATTTTGAGCAGAAATTTTGACCCAGACATTCCTTGCCACCGAGTTATAATGTCAGATGGAAAATTAGGTGGCTACAATAGAGGAGACAACTTTAAGGAAAAAATTCTTAGAGAAGAGGGTTATTTGAAATAAATTTTATGTGGAATTTTTTTAGGAAAATATTTCGTTGTTGCTGTTTTGGAATCATCTTTTTAGTTGCCGCGATTTTTTTGGCAGCTCTTTTTTATGTATTTTTTATCTATTTTGGAAAAAACTATGTGCCTCCTTTTCCTCAACCCTCTGGAGAGAAAAAAGTAGTTTATGAGTGGAAGTATAGAGACAAGCCTTATTCTTTGGTTCTAAATTTATACTCATCAAGCTATAATTTTTATAAAAATTTGAATTGTGAAGAAAGGGGATATGATTGTTTTATAAAGTTTAACGAAAAAGACAAGACTTTAAATGAGCTAACACAATCTTTAATTAATCTCGGCCAGGAAGCAAATCTTTCAAAAGATGGAATTGCAGAGCTCTCGGTTTCTTTTATCCAGCAAATTCCCTATGATGAAGAAAAGGCAAAAAAAGTTTTAGCTAATGAAGAAGTTAACACTCGGCATCCTTATGAGGTTTTATATGATAAAAAAGGAAAATGTGATGAGAAAAGTTTTCTTATTTATGCAATCCTTGAAAAAATAGGTTATGGAACAGCTCTATTTTTATACCCTCAATTTAAACATATGGCTGCGGGAATAAGCTGCCCCATTAATTATTCTACAGGCAGAAGTGGATATTGTGTAATAGAAACTACAGCAGTAGCTCGAATTGGGGTAGATGTTTTAAGTATAGACGAGAAAGGAAAGGCCCAAATAGGTGTTTCTTTGGGATATTATTCTTCAGATCCTTTAAATTTCTCTCTTCCATTAGAAGGAGAGATAATTGAGAAAAAAGAGGGAAATATTTATACTCCCAAAGAGGTGGCAGAAATAAAAAAGGAAATTGAAGAAAAATCTCGGCTTCTAAAAAGTTTAAAATCTGAAATTGATTTAAAATATAGCAAACTTTCCGAAATGAAGAAAAAGTTAGATTATTATCTCTTGATAGGTGAATATAAAAGCTACAATGCCTTGGTGCCGCCTTATAATAATCTTTTATCAGAAATCAATCATTTGATTGAAAAATATAATGACAATGTAAATATTTATAATTCGCTCTGGAAGCAGTATTATTGGTAGCCCTATATTTAAGCAGACTTATTTTTGATAAAGAAAATTTTAATTGCGCTAGAAGTGGATTAATTTATGTTAATTAATGTTATAATAAAGAAAATATTTTTATTATAAATTGATTATGAAAATTGCATTTTTTGAAATTGAGAGATGGGAGGAGGAGTACTTAAAAAAATTTTTCCCTAAGGCTTTATTTTTTCCTTCGCGTTTGACTACTCTAAAGTTAAAAAAAATAAAGGATGTAGAGATTATTTCAGTTTTTATTTACTCTCAAATCGACAAAGATAAAATTGAAGCACTGCCCAATTTAAAATTAATTGCCACTCGCTCTACTGGTTTTGACCATATTGATGTGGGATTTTGCAAACAAAAAAATATAAAGGTTGCTAATGTTCCTACTTATGGGGAGAATACTGTGGCAGAGCATGCTTTTGCATTAATATTAGCAATCTCGCGAAAAATTATTCCTTCGGTAGAGAGGGCAAAAAGCGGAGATTTCAATTTAAGAGGCCTACAAGGTTTTGATTTAAGGGGGAAAACAATAGGGATTGTTGGTACAGGGAATATAGGGAAGCATGTTGCTCGCATTGCTTGGGGTTTTGAAATGAACATTTTGGCTTATGATTTATATCCCGATAAAGAACTTATAAAAAGATTCAATGTAAAATATGTTAAATCTTTGGCTGTGCTTTTTGCATATTCAGATATAATAACTTTACATTTACCTTTAAATGAAAATACTTATCATATTGTTAATAAAGAATTATTGTCTAACATAAAAAGAGGGGCATATCTTATTAATACTGCGAGGGGAGGTTTGATTGATACTGAGGCATTAATTTGGGCTTTGGATAACAATATTTTAAATGGCGTAGCGTTAGATGTGTTAGAGGAAGAGCCTTTAATTACTGAAGAAAGAGAACTTTTACATAAAGATGTAGAAATTTCTTCTTTGAGAGATGTAATTGCAGATCATTTATTATTGCGTCATCCTAAAGTTTTAGTTACTCCTCATAATGCTTTTAATTCCAAAGAAGCTCTAGAGAGAATTTTAGATACAACAATTTCAAATATCAAAAATTTCATAAAAGGTCACCCTCGCAATTTGGTTTAAAGGAAAAAATTACTAAATATTAGGTTTTTTTTATTTTTAAATGTGTGGAGGCCAAATTATAAAATATTTTTAAATATGCTATTATAATTTAATAAATAAAATGGAACCAGAATTTTTTTCTTTTTCTAATACCCCTGATTTAGAAAGAAGAAGAAACGTTTACATTTTGACTACAATTGATATTGGAAAAGATTCTATTTCGACTCAAACTTTAACTCAAGAAGAAATTAAAAGAAAAGCCCACAAGGTACTCTCAGAAGAAGATTTAAAGTCCCTTGCAGAGATAGAGCGTTGGTCTTTTTGGGGCTTCCTTTCATAAAATTTGCTTTTTTAGAGCTATCGCCCAATTTAGCTAAAGCAATTAACTATTTAAAAAGAAAAGCGCAAAAAGAAGGTAAAGAATTTAATCTGCCTCCCGCAGCTTCTGAAGCTTTGGGCCACTTAATTTAAACAATTAAATCATTTAGACGACAAGAACAAGAAAAAGGATTAGAAGAATTACAAGTTAGAATTTGGGATAGAGACCCTCGAAGAGATCTTTTTCAGGGAAATTTTATTCATTGCTGTATTTCTTTAGGCGTTAAAGACTCTCTAGGTCTAGGTGTTGTTGGGGGAACATTAAATCCTGAAACAATCATTGAATATTTAATTGATAAAGGCATTCAAGTTGCAGGAGTTGTTAATGAAGGAGGAGAACCAGTTGCCCAAACTTGGCTTTTTGTGTCTTTAGACAAAAGAGGGAAACCAGTTTTGGTTGCTGATAATTTTGAAGTTAATATGCATTATCCCAGAGGCACTGATGAAAATAGAGCAATAAGAGAAGCAAAGTTTCAGTTTTTAACAAGATATGCAAAAGCCTGCAATATACCAAGAGTTGTTTTAGGAGAAGTCGTTTACAATGATGTAGAGACTCAAGATTTACCATCTATTTCTCTTCCGCCCATCACAAAATTAGGTGGCTACTTATGGGGGGATAATGAGCCGTATTATTTGGAATCTAGAGGTAAAACAGATGCTTATCTTATAGATTTAGAGGCACAAAAAGAAAACCCTATTTAACCCGGCTGCTAAATAAGGTTGACAGGGGGAAAATAAGGGTTTAAAATTATTTTGCATGTTTTTATAGTAGACAAATGTTTGTGGTTGCAATTTCTGTAAGGTTGCATTATTATATCTAAGGGAAAATTTATATTTATTTATTTTAAAAAACTAATTTAAAATTATGGCCCAAGAAAAATTTGAAAGATCTAAACCCCATTTAAATGTAGGTACAATTGGTCATGTTGACCATGGTAAAACTACTTTGACTGCTGCTATTCTTAAAGTTTGTAAAGCCCAAGGGTGGCGGGCAGATGAAAAAACAGTAGACCAAATTGATAATGCTCCCGAAGAAAAAGAGCGTGGCATTACTATTGCTGTTGCTCACGTTGAGTACGAAACTCCTAAATATCATTTTGCTCATATTGATTGTCCTGGTCATGCTGATTATGTAAAAAATATGATTACAGGGGCAGCTCAGATGGATATTGCCATTTTGGTAGTTTCAGCTCCTGATGGCCCAATGCCTCAAACCAGAGAGCATATTTTATTGGCTCGTCAAGTTGGGGTAGAGAATATAGTTGTATTTTTGAATAAAGTAGATCAGGTAGATGATAAAGAATTAATTGATTTAGTTGAAGAGGAGCTTAAAGAACTTTTAAAGAAATATAATTATGATCCTGCAAAAATCCCCTTCGTTAGGGGTAGTGCTTTGAAGGCTCTTGAAGGAGACGGGAAAGGCGAGGAGGCAAAACCAATTCTTGAGCTTTTGGAAAAATTAGATGAGTTTCCTGTCCCAGAAAGAGAAGTAGATAAACCATTTTTAATGCCAATTGAAGATATTTTCTCCATATCTGGAAGGGGAACAGTGGTAACAGGTAGAGTAGAGCGAGGAAAGATAAAACTTAATGAAGAAGTAGAAATTGTGGGTTTAAGACCAACAAAGAAAAGTGTTGTCACGGGAATCGAGATGTTTAGGAAGAGCATGGAAGAAACACAGGCAGGAGATAATGTTGGATTGCTTTTGCGGGGTGTTGAAAAAGAAGATGTTGAAAGAGGTCAGGTAGTAGCGAAAGTCGGTTCAATTACTCCTCATACCGAATTTGAAGCAGAAATTTATGTGTTAACAAAAGAAGAAGGTGGTAGGCATACACCTTTTATGAAAGGTTATAAACCACAATTTTATATAAGAACAGCGGATGTCACAGGAGAAATTGACTTGCCAAAAGATGTAGAAATGGTTATGCCTGGAGATACTGTTAATGTCACCGTAAAATTAGAAAAACCTGTTGCCCTAGAAGAAAAAATGCGTTTTGCTATTCGTGAAGGAGGAAGAACTGTAGGTGCAGGTGTAGTAGTAAAAATTCAAAAATAATAAGTTTAAATAAACATTTTTAAGAAAAGAAGGTTTAGTTTAGAACCTTAAATTAAGAAATGCCAAAGAAAAACCAGAAAATTAGAATTAAATTGAAATCATGGGATGCTAGAGTTTTAGATAAGACAGTGGAATTGATTGTAAAAACCGCAGAAAATACAGGCAGTATTGTATTGGGACCAATACCCTTGCCTTGCAAAAGAAAGCTTTATACAGTTAATCGGTCAAGCTTTATTAAGAAAGATTCGCGAGAGCAATTTGAGATGAAGATTCATCGACGTTTGATTGAGATAAGAAATCCTGTGGCGAAAACACTTGATGCTTTGATGGATTTAGAAATTCCTTCCGGCGTAGAGATAGAGATAAAAATGTAATTTAAAAATAAATAAAATTGTGGTAAATATAAATTTTAAAAAATATAAAGATAACAAAATGTGAGGCGGATATTTGATGCTGCTTGTGGGAAAGCCGCCTCATAAAGGCGGCTTTTTAAAATGCTAAAAATAAATTATGGTAAAAGTAGCAATAGGAGAAAAAATTGGAATGACCCAAATTTTTAAGGGCTCTGAGGTAGTCCCTGTTTCTGTAATTGAAATTTTTAAAAATACAGTGGTTGCTGTCAAAACAAAGGAGAAAGATGGATATTGTGCTTTGCAGCTTGCTTATGGCAAAGAAGCTAAAAAATGCAAAAAACCCATTCTGGGTCAATTAAACAAAATAGATACCAAGCAAGTTAAAATTAAGGAATTTAGACTTAAACCAGATGATGAAATTGAATTCCAACCCAATGATAAAATTGATGTTAATATTTTTAGCGAGGGCGAAAAAGTTTCCGTCTGGGGTGTTTCTAAGGGAAAAGGTTTCCAAGGAGCAATTAAAAGGCATAATTCTAAAAGAGGGCCAGAGACCCATGGCTCAGATTATCATCGAAGGCCAGGCTCTCTTGGTGCCAGCTCCTTTCCTGCTCGTGTTTTTAAAAATAAGAAAATGCCAGGACATATGGGCAGCAAGAAAACTTTTGTGAAAAATTTAGAGATTGTAAAAATTGACCCTCAAAATAACCTTTTATATTTAAAAGGTGCAGTACCGGGAGCAGTTGGTAGTTTTATTTTTATAAGAAATAATGAATAACTATGGAGGCCAAAAAAGTAATAAAAAATAAAAAAATGTTACTTCCAATTTTTGATATTGATAAAGGAAAGAAAATAAAAGAATTAGATATTAGCATTTTTTTCAATGACATAAGAGTTTCGCCCCTTCTAATTCATCAAGCATTAGTAACTTATCAAAGTAAAAAAATTAAGCCTTCTCATACTAAAACTAGAGGAGAAGTAAGAGGGGGAGGCGCAAAACCATGGAGGCAAAAAGGCACAGGAAGGGCAAGGCAAGGCTCAATTCGTTCTCCTTTGTGGAAGGGGGGAGGAGTAGTATTTGGGCCTCGCAAAGAAGAAAATAAAATAAAAAGAATTCCTAAAAAAATGAAAAGAAAAGCAATTTTGGGGGTAATAAGAAATAAAATTGAAACCTCTTCTTTAATTTTAGTAGAAAAATTAAATTTAAAAGAACGTAAAACAAAAGAAGCGCTTAAAAAAATTGAGAATTTGCCGATAAAAGAAGAAGGTTCAAAATTATTGATTTTTTCAAGAGAAGAAAAAGAAGATATTAAACCTTTTAGAAATTTAAAGGAAGTAAAAGTAACTTTAGTTGATAAATTAAATATATATGATTTATTAGAGAGTTCATTTTTAGTTTTTACAAAAAAAGCATTTGATAAAATTTTGACTAAATAAATATAAAATATGAATTTAAAATCGATAATTAAGCCCCACATCACAGAAAAAAGCCTCAGATTAGCAAAGGAAGGATGGTATACTTTTGAAGTCGCAAAAAAAGCCACCAAGGGGAAGGTAAAAGATGCAATAGAGTCCTTTTTTAATGTTGAGGTTGGAGAAGTTAAAATATTGAATATTAAAGGTAAACCAAAATCTTTTAAAAGAGTTAAGGGCAAGACTTCTTCTAAGAAAAAGGCTTTAGTTAAATTAAAAAAAGGAAATATAGATATATTTAAAGTTAAATAAAGATTATGGCAAAACAATTAACAGCTATAAAAAAGATTAAAAGGAAAAAACCCACTTCTCCGGGGCAACGTTTTGCGGAATACGAGGATAGAAAGGATTTAAATAAAGTTAAATTACCCAAAAGTTTAATTGTTGGCTCAAAAAAAGAAGCTGGTCGAAGTAGAGGCAAAGTTTCTGTTCGTCATAAAGGAGGTGGTGTTAAGAGACTACTTAGAAAGGTAGACTTTAAACAAATTAATTATTTGGGGCAGGAGGCGGAGGTCGTTGATATTCAATATGATCCTTCTAGATCTGCATATTTAGCGTTGATTAAATATAAAAATAATATTTTATCATTAATTTTAGCGCCCGATAAATTAAGAGTTGGCGATAAAATTATTTGTGATGATAAAACAGAAGTTAAGATAGGGAATAGAATGAGATTAGCTAATATTCCTTTAGGCACCCAAATTTATAATATCGAAATTCAACCAGGACAGGGTGGCAAGCTAGTAAGAAGTGCAGGTTCAGCTGCTATTTTGGAAGCAAAAGAAGGGAAATATGTTCAGATTAGGATGCCTTCTAAAGAAAAACGCTTGATTTTAGCTAGTTGTTTCGCTAGTATAGGTCGTGTTTCGAATCCTGCTCATAAATTAATAAAGATAGGGAAAGCAGGCAGAAAAAGGCTTAAGGGTATCAGGCCTACTGTTAGGGGTTCAGCTATGCATCCTAAAGCTCATCCTCATGGTGGAGGAGAAGGCCGTGCTGGTATAGGGTTAAAATATCCTAAAACTCCATGGGGTAAGCCCGCAAAAGGAGTTAAGACACGCAAAAAAGTAAAATATTCAGATAAATTGATTATTAAAAAGAGAAAGTAAAATTTATTTATGGCGAGATCATTAAAGAAAGGATTTTATGTAAATGAAAAGTTATTAAAGAAAATTTCAGCCCTTAAAAAGGGTGACAAGACCATTATAAAAACATGGGATAGGGCTTGTACAATTGTCCCGCAAATGGTTGGTTTTACTATAGGAGTCCACAATGGCAAGGAACATATTCCAGTTTTTATTACAGAAGAAATGATAGGCCATCGACTTGGTGAGTTTGCGCCAACGCGGAAATTTATTCGTCACGGAGGAAGAATGGCTCGCGAAGAAGAAAGGGAGGAAAGGCAGAAAAAAGAAGCAAAATTTAAGGAGTCATAAAATAAAATTAAAGTATGGAGGTAAAAGAAACCGAAAACAAAAACAAAGAGGCAGTTGCAGAATTGAAATTTTTTAGGATTTCGCCTAAGAAAATTAGACCCATCCTTAAAGAATTAAAAGGCAAGAAAGCTTTATTTGCTTTATCATGTGTTGATTTTTTGCCCCAAAGGGCTGCTTTCTTTATAAAGAAAATATTAAAATCTGTGGTAGCGAATGCCGAAAATAAAGGCTTGGATAGGGAAAAGTTAATTATTAAAGAATTTATATGTAATGAAGGGCCAAGACTCAAAAGATGGCGACCTCAAGCCAGAGGCAGAATAAATACTTTTTCAAGAAAGCTTTCACATCTTAAAGTTGTTGTAGAAGAGAAAGAATCTATTGGTGGAGACAAAAAAATCAAAGACAATTCTAAAACCATAAAAACTAAAAAAATTGTGAAAAATAAAGAATAATATATGGGTAAAAAAGCAAATCCTATAGGCGTAAGGCTGGGGTTTAATAAAGATTGGCAATCTCATTGGTTTATGGAAAAAAGAAAAGAATATGTTGAAAATTTGAATAAAGATTTTATGATTAGGGAAAAAATATATAAACTTTTAAGAAATGGCGGAGTCGCCCAAATAAATATTTTCCGCGATAGAGGAAATATTTTGATAGAAATTTATAGTTCCCGTCCAGGAGTTATTATAGGAAGAGGAGGAGAGGGGACAAAGAAATTGTTGGGCGAAATTAAAAAAATTGTTCCTTCGCAAAAAGTCGATGTGGCTATAAAAGAAATTAATAATCCTTTTGAATGGGCCGCTTTGATTGTCCAACAGATTGCTTATCAATTAGAAAGAAGGGCTCCCCATCGTCGGGTAATGCATCAAATTATTGAAGAGGCAATGTCTTATCCAGGTATAAAAGGAATAAAGATAAAAGTTTCAGGGAGGTTAGGGGGTCAAGAAATAGCAAGGTCTGAACTTCTTTCTTCGGGTACTGTGCCAACTTCTACTATAAAGGCAGATATAGATTTTGCTAGTGGCGAAGCCCAGACAAAATATGGGAAAATAGGAATTAAAGTTTGGGTGAATAGAGGAGAGAAAAGAAAATATGAAATAAAACTAAGAAAAAGTACCGAATTTTAAAAATAACAAAATTTATGCTTTTGCCAAGAAAGTTAAAGTTTAGAAAATATCAAAAAGGGAAATTTAAAAGAATAGCAACGAGAGGTTTTGAATTGACTTTCGGGAATTTTGGTATAAAGACTTTAGAATCAGGATGGATTAAGGCAAGAGAAATCGAAGCCGCAAGAAGAGCAATGACGAGACTTTTTAAAAGAGGTGGTCAGATTTGGATTAGGGTTTTCCCAGATAAGCCGGTTACTAAAAAACCAGTGGAATCAAGAATGGGTAAGGGAAAGGGAGATGTAGACCATTTTGTAGCCAATGTAGAAAAGGGAAGAATTTTATTTGAAATAGGAGGAGTCCCAGAAGAAATAGCTAGAGAGGGACTAAGGCTTGCTCAAAGTAAAATTTCTTTAAAGACTAAAATAATTTCTAAAGTATGAAGCAAAAAGAAATTGTAGAAAAATATAAAAAGAGTGATTTAAAGAATTTATTTAAAAGAGAGAAGGAATTAGAAGAAAAAATTTTAGATTTAAAAATCAAGCTTTCGTTGGGCAAGTTGAAGAATACTTCGGAATTAAAAATGACAAAAAGAGAATTGGCAAGAGTCAAAACATTTATAAGGCAGAAAGTTTTGCCTCAAGTAGTTAAAGAAAGTAAAAAATAATTATAAAAATGGCAAAGAAACAATCCCAAAAACAAAAAGTTGCAAAGAAAGCCCCCCAAAAATTTAGGGGCATTGTTGTAAGTACTAAAATGGAGAAAACAATTGTTGTTGAAGTAAAAAAAGCAAGACCCCATCCAATATACAAGAAGATTTTTTATAAAATTTCTAAATTAAAAGCCCATGATGAAAAAGAGGAGGCCAAAGAAGGTGATTTTGTCGAAATCGAAGCCTGCAGGCCGATTAGCAAAGAAAAGCATTTTATACTTAAAAAAATTTTAAAAAGTAAAAATAAATAAAACTTTCTATGCTGAAACAATATAGTCGTTTAAAGGTAGCAGATAATACAGGAGCCGTGGAGCTTTCAATAATTGGTGTTTTGGGTTATAGCAAGAAAAGACATATAAAAATAGGAGATATAGTCTCTGCTTCTGTCACAAAAGCGGCTAGCACATCGCAAATAAAAAAAGGAGAGAAAGTAAAAGCATTAATTGTTCGTCAGGCTAAAGAATGGCGAAGAGATGACGGCACATATGTAAGATTTGATGATAATGCCGCAGTGATTTTAACTGATGATTTAAAGGATATTCGAGGGACTCGAATTTTTGGTCCAATTCCAAGAGAAATAAGGAGAACCAATTATAAAAAAATTATTTCTAAAGCAAAAGAATTAATTTAAGACCATGAAAATAAAAAAAGGCGATACAGTTTTAATTTTAAAAGGAAAAGATAAAGGCAAGACAGGGAAAGTTGAGAGAGTTTTGCCTAAGAAAAATAAATTAATTGTTGAGGGTTTGAACTTGCTGAAAAAGCATGTTAAGCCCTCAAAGAAATACCCAAAGGGGGGAATAATTACGATTTCCGCTCCTTTGGCAGTAGGTAATGTAATGGTTGTTTGTCCTTCTTGTAGTAAACCCTCCAGAGTGGGTTATAAATTTAGAGAGATAAGCGGCAAAAAGAAAAAAATTAGAATATGCAAACGATGCCAAGCACCCCTTGACTTAAAGAAAGAAAATAAATAAAATAAATCTTATCTTTATGAATGAAGGTAATTTTTTGAAAAAACACTACTGGGATATTACCCCCGCGTTAAAAGAAAAATTAAAAATAGATAATATTTTTGCGTTACCAAGGTTGAAAAAAGTGGTTGTTAATATTGGTTTGTCTGAACATCGACTTAATAAAGAAGCTGTTGAAGAGATTAAAAAAAATCTTTCTTTAATTACAGGCCAGATTCCCGTTGAGCTTAAAGCAAAAAAGTCAGTAGCTAGCTTCAAAGTAAGAAAAGGCCAAGTAGTCGCCTTGGCAACTACATTAAGGGGAGAAAGAATGTGGGCGTTTTTAGGAAAGCTTTTCCACATAGCTTTACCGCGAAGGCGAGATTTTAGAGGATTAAGAGAGGAGAATCTTGACAAAGAGGGTAATTTGCATATAGGTTTAGAAGATCTTGCTCTTTTTCCCGATGTTTCTCCGGAAGAAATCAAAGTTCCGACCGGTCTCTCTGTGGATATAGTGACAACCGCCAAAAGTCGCGAAGAAGCAAAGATATTATTTCAATTGTTAGGAGTAGTTTTTGAAAGCAAAGAGGCAAGGAAGATGAGAGAGGAGGCCCAGAAGAAAGCAAAGGAGGAAGAGGAAGCAAGAGAGGAAAGAATTAAGCTTTATAAAAAACAAATGGAAGAAGCAGAGGGCCTAGAAGAACAGATTTCTCAATCAGAAAAAAATAAAGAATAGTTATGGCAAAAGCTTCATGGATTGCAAAAGCTAAAAAGAAACCCAAATATAGTGTGAGAAAAGTTAATCGTTGTAAACTTTGTGGGAGAAGGAGGGGCTATATGCGAGATTTTGGTTTGTGTAGAATTTGTTTTAGAGAAAAAGCAGGTAGAGGAGAAATCCCGGGGGTCAAAAAGGCAAGTTGGTAAATAAAAGATTTATGGATACAATAGGAGATTTTTTAACAAGAATTAAAAATGCGCTTTTAAGGAGAAAGCCTTCTGTAAGGGATATTTATTCTAATTTAAAAATGGCAATTGCTAAAGTTTTAAAAGAAGAGGGCTACATAGGGAAGATCTCTGTAATTAAGGAACAAGAAAAGAAATTTATTGAAATTGAGCTAAAATATGATGATTCTGGTAGTCCTTTGTTACATTCATTAAAAAGAATTTCAAAGCCAGGTAGAAGAATATATGTAAAATATAAAGAAATACCCAAGGTAAAGCCCTTAGCAGGATATAAAGAAGAACTGGGTATAGTTATTATTTCTACTCCAAGAGGGGTGATGACAGGAGAAGAAGCCAGGAAAAGACACCTAGGAGGGGAATTAATTGCAGAAATATATTAAAATCTATGTCAAAAATAGGCAACAAACCTGTAAATTTTAAAGACGCAGAAGTCAAAATGGATGGAAGCAAACTGGAAATAAAAGGACCACGAGGGTCTCTTGTTTTAGAAGTCCCAAAAATTTTAGAGATATTTGTTGACAATGAAACAAAGATGATTAGAGTTAAAAGAAAAAATGATTCAAAGCGTGCAAAAGAAATGCAAGGCACAATTAGGGCACTTATTAACAATAGTGTTAAAGGAGTAACAGAAGGTTTTAAAAAAGAGCTGATATATGAAGGTGTAGGATATAGAGCAGAAATCAAGGATCAGAAATTAGTGTTAAATGTAGGCTATTCTCATCCCGTTGAGTATTCTATCCCTTCTGATATTAAAATAGATGTTTCTGAGGGAAAGATTATAGTAGAGGGTAATGATAAACAAAGAGTGGGTCAAGTAGCTGCAGAGATTAGAGCCATTAAAAAGCCTGATGCTTATAAGGGGCATGGTATAAGATATGCTGATGAAAAACTTAGACTTAAACCCGGGAAAGCGGTGGGAAAAGAAGCGGGTGAAAAATAAATTCTTTTTATGTCTAAAAAAGAATTATCAAGAAATGAGATGAGAAAAAAAAGACACCGAAGAATAAGGGCCAAAATTATTGGGAGAAAAACAAGGCCCAGAGTTTCCGTTTACAAAAGCTTAAAACATTTATATATACAATTTATTGATGATATTAAAGGGGAAACACTTTTGGGTTTGTCAGATAAAGCTTTGGATAAAAAGTCACAAAAGCTTCCAAAAATGAAAAGAGCAGTTTTGCTTTCAAAACTATTGGCTAAGATGGCGAAGAAAAAGGGTATTAAAAAAGTAGTTTTTGATAGGGGAGGATATCCTTATAAAGGAATTGTTAAAGAAATAGCCGAAACCCTAAGGAGCGAGGGTTTAAAGTTTTAACTAATTATTAATATATGGAGGAAAATGAAAAAAACGAAAAAATGTTAGTTTCTTCGCCGGCTGCCCCACTAAAAAAAGTGAGTGGCGATGAAGATGAAGAAAAATTTGAAGAGGAGGTATTAGAAGTGCGAAGGGTCACAAAAGTTACCGAGGGGGGGAAAAAGCTACATTTTAGAGTAGGTGTTGCTTTGGGAAACAAGAGAGGCAAGATAGGGTTGGGTATAGCAAAAGCTTTAGAAGTACCACAGGCTTTAGATAAAGCTAGGGCTAAGGCAATGAAGAACTTGATTGAAGTGCCGATTGTGGAAGAGACTATCCCTTTTGAAATAAAAACTAAATTTAAAACTGTTGAGATTTTTTTGAAGCCTGCCTCTAAAGGCACAGGCTTAATTGCAGGTCGGCTTATTAGACCTTTAATTGAGCTTGCGGGAATCAAAAATATTTTATCTAAGGTTAGGGGCTCAAATGATAAATTAGTTAATGCTTATGCGACATTAAAAGCATTTGGTCTTCTTTCAAAATACTATCAAAAGTTAAAGAAAATTGATAAGAAAAAATAAAAAATCATATGCTGCTTAATTTAAGCAATCTTAAAAACCCTTTTAAGAAGTCAAAAAAAAGAGTAGGCAGAGGAGAATCTTCGAGGGGTAAAACCGCAGGGAAAGGTTCGAAGGGCCAGAAAGCACGGGGAAAAGATATGCCCAGAGGCTTTGAAGGAGGCCAAACTCCTTTAAAATGGCGTTTGCCCAAACTAAAAGGATTTAAGAGTAAAAAAGAAAATAAAATTGGAGTTGTAGCTCTTGCTAAGATTGAGAAAAAATTTAGTGCCCAAGAAATAATTACTCCTCAAAAATTGAAGGAGAAGGGGTTGGTACGAAAGGATGTGGCATTAGTAAAGATTATTGGAAATAAAGCAAAAAAGAAATTTAAAGTTAAAGGATGCCTTTTATCGAAAGGCGCAAGAAAAGCTTTAAAAATTTAACTTTATATTTTAAAATTAAATAGTTATTTTTAGATAAATATTTTTTGTTAAATGTGGCAAACATTAAGAAAAGTTTTTAGTCACCCCGAGTTAAGAAAGAAGATTTTACTTACACTTTTATTGCTAATAATAGTTAGGGTATTAGCTCATATTCCATTGCCAGGGGTAGATATAAAAGTTCTAAAAGAGTTTTTTTCTCAAAACCAGTTATTCGGGCTTTTAAATATGTTTTCAGGGGGGACTCTTGAGAATTTTTCCATTGCTTTAATGGGTGTAGGCCCCTATATTACTTCTTCAATTATAATGCAGCTTTTGACAATGGTTGTCCCCTCACTTGAAGCCTTACAAGAAGAAGGAGAATATGGACACCGAAAAATTAATCAATATACTAGAATTTTGACTGTGCCAATGGCTTTTTTGCAATCTTTGGGGATGATTTCGCTTTTGCAGAGAGGAGTCCAGGGATTACAGATAAATATTCAGGGAGTTACACTTCTTGAAGCGGGGATTGTTGTGACAGCAGGAACAATTTTGATGATGTGGATAGGCGAATTAATTTCTGAGTTAGGCATCGGGAATGGAATATCTTTAATTATTACCTTAGGAATTATCGCCGGCATCCCCAAAATGATAAGGAATACCGCAGCTATAATCTTTACCGGGGGATTGTTAGACACAGCAAAGATTGTTAGTGTGATAGTTTTTATTGTGGCAATTTTATTAACAATTTTTGTGATAGTTTTTTTCAATGAGGGAGAAAGAAGAATACCTGTTGTTTATGCTAGACAAATTAGGGGAAGAAGGATGGTGGGAGGAGTAGAAACTTATTTACCCCTAAGACCTGCTCAGGCGGGAGTTATTCCCATTATTTTTGCGTTGTCTATACTTTTATTTCCTTCTTCAATCGCTCAATTTTTAAAGACCGCCCATTCGGAAAAAATTGTAAATATAGCAGAATGGTTGGGGGCTTTTTTTTCGAATGATGTATATTACACATTAATTTATTTTATCTTGACCTTTGCTTTTACCTTTTTCTATACCTCGATTATATTTAATACTCGTCGGATTTCAGAAAACATCCAAAAGCATGGGGGCTATATTCCTGGTGTAAGACCAGGAATAGAAACTAAAAATTATTTATCAAGCGTAATGTATAAAATTTGTTCTTTGGGTGGGATTTTTCTAGGGGTAATTGCTATTTTGCCTTTTGTTTTAAGAAAAATCACAGGTTTAACTACTATAGCTATTGGAGGAACAGGACTTTTGATTATGGTTTCAGTGGTTCTTGAAACAGTAGATCAGTTTAGAGCGATGTTATTAATGAGGCAATATGAAGAATAGGATAGATCTCTTTAAAAAGATAAAAAAATTTAAGGACGAAATTCCTGTAATTATCCTTTTGGGAGGTCCGGGTTCGGGTAAGGGCACGCAGGCGCTTTTTATAAAAGAAAAATATAATTTTTTTCATCTTTCTCCTGGAGATTTATTCAGGGAAGAAATGAAAAAAGACACTCGTTTAGGGAGAATTCTCAAGAAGAATTATGAGAAAGGCATTCCCCAACCTAATGATTTAGTGAACCGTTTGGTTTACAAAAAACTCAAAGAAAAACTTAAAATAAAAAGGCCAATAGGGATTATTTTTGATATGTATCCCTTTAATAAAATTCAAGCCCAAGCTTTAGAGGGCTTAAGAGAGGAGTTCCATTTTAAACCCCCTCTTATTTTTTGGATTGAAATAAAAGAAAATGAAATTTTTAAACGTTTATCTAAAAGATTAATTTGTATAAAATGTAAAAGAAATTTTAAAAGTGACGAGATTGGAAATAAAAAAATTTGCCCTTATTGCAATCATAGATTAACCAGGAGGAAAGATGATTCTTCCCGAGTGATAAAAAAAAGAATCGGACTTTATTATAAGGTTAAAAAAGAGCTAAAAGAATTTTATGAAAATTATCCTTTTTTGTTTGATATTGATGGGTCACCTCAACCTTCAATAGTTTTTAGAAACATTGATAAAATAATTAGAAAATTTATTGAATAATTTTATGGTTCTTAATGATTCTCAAATTAAAATTGCTCGGCTAAATGGAAAAATAATTTCTTTAATTTTAAAAAAATTATTACGTCTTGTTTATAAGAAAAAAGAGGGGGATTTAATAGATAGAGAAGCGGGTAAATTAATTAAAGAGGCAAAAGGAACGGCTGCTTTTAAAGAAGTAAAAAATGAAAAAGGCGAGCTTTATCCTGCAAATATTTGTCTCTCAATAAATGAGGAGATAGTCCATTGCCTTCCTTTTGGTAAAAAAATTAGGCCCTCTGATGTAGTGAGTTTAGATTTAGGTTTCAAAAGAGATAATATAGTGGTAGATATGGCTTGGACAGTTTATGTTGAGGGCAAGAATAAAGAAATTTTTAATTTACTTAAGGCAAATAAAGAAGCCTTGTATAAGGCTTGCAAAAAAGCAAAAAAGGGAAATTCCACTTTAGACATATCGAGAGAGATTGAAGAAACAGCTAAAAAATATAAAGTCTACCCCGTGAAGGAGCTCACAGGTCATGGACTCGGGTATACTCTTCATGAACAGCCAACTATTTTTAATGTAGTATATAAAGAAAGAAGCGCGCCTTTAGAAAAAAATATGCTTTTGGCAATTGAGCCAATATTCGCCAACCAAAATTATAAAAGATTGCAATTTACAGATAATTGGAATATTATATTAGAGAAAGGCACAATCGCTTCTCATTTTGAGTTTAGCGTTTTGGTTTCCGAAGAAAAAGGAGAAATTCTCACCCCTTCTCCTTGACAGGTTATTTTTTGTTTGTTAAAATTTTATAGTTTTTAAATGGCTAAAAAGGAAGAAAAACTAGTTGTTAAAGGTAAAGTTATTGAGGCTTTGCCCGATACTACATTTAGAGTAGAGTTGGATACTGGGCAAATTATTTTTGCTTACCTTTCGGGAAGGTTAAGGAAAAATCACATAAAAGTTTTAGTTGAAGATAGGGTTTTGGTGGAATTATCTATTTATGATTTAGCAAAGGGAAGAATAATTAAAAGATTATGAAAGTTAAAGCAAGCATTAAACCAATTTGCGCAAAATGTCGCATTATCCGCAGAGCAAAACGCGGAAAGGTTTCTAAATCCAAAAAAAGAAGACTAATAGTAATTTGCGAAAATCCAAAACATAAACAGCGCCAAGGTTAATTTTAAAAACTACTATCAGGCTATGAGAATAGCAGGAAAAGATTTACCCAAAGATAAAAATATAGAAATAGCTTTAAGTTATATTTATGGCATTGGCCGACCGTTGGCAAGAAAAATTTTAGAAAAGTTAAAAATTAATCCTTTACTTAAGGTCAAGGATATTTCAGAGGGAGATGCATTAAAAATTAGGCAAGAAATAGAACAAAATTATAAAGTAGAGGCAGATTTGCGTTTAGAAATAGAAAGAAATTTGAGGAGATTGAAAGATATTAGATGTTATAGGGGCCTAAGGCATTTAAGAGGATTGCCTGTGAGGGGGCAGCAAACTCGTACTAACGCAAGGACACGAAAGGGTAAGAGAATTACTGTGGGAAGCGGAAGAAAGAAAGCACCTGCTCCAAAGTAATTTTTATATAAAATTAAAGATTTTATATGGGAAAAATGAGAATTAAAGAAGAAGTTGGAGGTGAATCTGTAACAAAGCCTTTTGCTTTTAAAAGGGCAAAAAGAAGATTAGAAGAGGCAAATATTTATATACAAAGCACTTTTAATAACACTATTATTAGTTTAACTGATAAAAAGGGAGGAGTGTTTTTTTGGTCTTCTGCTGGGAGATGTGGATTCAAAGGCACGAGGCAAGGAACTCCATATGCTGCTTCGGTGGTGGCAAACACGGTTGTAGAGGCCGCCAAAGAAGCAGGAGTTAAAAAGATTTCTTTATTCATAAAAGGAGTAGGCCAGGGGAGAGACCAGGCTTTGAGAACAATTGCCGCAGGCGGTTTTGAGATTGAAGAAATAAAAGATTTAACCCCCCTTCCACATAATGGTCCTAGACCCAAAAATCCAAGGAGGGTATAAAAATAAAATCTATATATGGCAGAAGAAAATGAAATTACTACAGCAGAAACCGAGGAGTCAGCCGTTTCTTCAAAAAGAGGCGTCAAAGAAGGTCAAGGTTTAAGGTTTGTGAAATCAAAAGGAGTTTGCAGGAAATGTCGAAGAATAGGGGTAAAGCTTTTTCTTAAAGGAGAGAAATGTAATTCTTCAAAATGTCCATTTATGCGAAGGTCATATGCCCCAGGCCAACATGGCGAGAAGCGATCAAAGCTTTCTGATTACGGCCGTCATCTTCAGGAGAAGCAAAAATTATTATTAATTTATAAATTAAAGGATAGACAATTGAGAAAGATTATAAGAGAAGCTGGCCAGAAAAAGGGTTCGACAGAAGAGGAGATAGTTAAATATCTGGAAAGGAGGTTAGATAATGTAATCTACAAAGCAGGTTGGGCGTTGTCAATGGCCCAAGCTAGAAAATTAGTCGTTGCTGGCCATTTCTATATAAATGGCAGGAAAGTTAACAGACCTTCATATTTAGTAAAGAAAGGAGACAAAATAGTCCTGAAAGAAAGGTCGAAAAACTTGAAGTTGTTTAAAGAGATTATTTTTCCAGCCACTAAAGAAAAAGAGGTGCCCTCTTGGATAAAAGTTGAAAAAGACAAAATAGAAGTTTTAAGATTGCCCAAGAAAAGCGATACCCAATTGAATATCGATTTTTCTTTAGTGATAGAATTTTATAAAAAATAAATGAAAACTAAAAATTAGATATGGAAATTACCTTACCAAAAATTATCGAAAAAAAGATTGAGGGTGCTGAAGGAGAGTTCGAAATTTCTCCTTTGGCTCCAGGTTTTGGAATCACCATTGCTAACTCTTTAAGAAGAGTCCTTTTGGGTTATTTAGAGGGGGCAGCAGTTGACAGAGTTAAAATTAAAGGTGTAGACCATGAGTTTTCTACAATCGAGGGGATGCAAGAAGACGTTTTGGCGTTTTTGTTAAATTTAAAAAATTTAAGATTAAAGACAGAAGGAGAAGCAGTTTTAAAATTAAAAGCAAAAGGACCCAAGGCAATTTATGCTAAAGATATCAGCGCTCCCGGCGGAGTAGAGATTATAAATAAAGATTTGTACTTAGCTACCTTAAATAAAAAAGGGACTCTTGAGGCTTCAATTTATGTTAAAAGAGGAATTGGTTATGTAACCCAAGAGGAAAAAGTGGAGGAGGAAAAGATAAATAATGTTTCTAGAGAGATAGGTGTAATTTTGCTAGATAGTTTGTTTTCTCCGATAAAAAAGGTAAATTTTAGAATCGAAAATGTAAGGGTTGGTCGTCGAACTGATTATGAAAAAGTTATTTTGACTGTTATAACTGATGGGACTTTGGCTCCAAAAGAAGCAATTACGCAAGCCTCAGAAATTTTGACAAACCATTTTGTAGCCCTAAAAGATATTAAGAAAGAGGAAGAGGCTAAGGTTAAAAAAGAGCTTAAAAAGAAAGAAGATAAAAAAGAGGAATTGGGTAGACGCCCCATAGCCGAGTTGAATCTTTCTACACGCACCACCAATGCTTTAATCAATGCAGGAGTAAAAACAATTGGGGGACTTTTGAAATATAAGGACGAACAGGAATTATTACAAATTGATGGATTAGGAGCGAAAGGTGTTAAAGAGATTCAATACAAAATCAAGAAAATTTTAAAATAAGATATGCGCCATCTTAAAAAGAAATTAAAATTTGGTAGACCCAAAAAAGAAGCGAGGCGGCTTTTGCGGAACCTAGTTGCTAATTTAATTCTTTATGAAAAAGTTAAAACCACAGAAGCAAAGGCAAAAAAGGCAAAAAAATATCTTGATAAATTAATTAACATTGGTAAGAAAAAAGATTTAAATTCTATAAGATATCTTGAAAGATTTTTTTATCGCAAGGAACCTATAAGGAAAATAATTGAAGATTTGGCGGAAAAATACAAAAAAAGGGCAGGGGGTTATTCTAGAATTATCCCCCTAGGTAGAAGAAAGGGCGATTCTGCGAAAATAGTTTTATGGGAGCTTGTTGAATTTGATAAGGAAGAGCCAAAGAAAGTTAAAGCCAAAGATAAAGATATGAGAAATCGAAGTGAAAAAGAGATTAAGACAAAAGTTATTACTAAAATAAAAACCAAATAAAATGGCAAAAGCTAGGGAAGAAACAAAGCATATTCCAACTAGTAAAATTAGGCGGGATTGGTATTTGTTAGACGCCTCCCGTTTTAGATTAGGAAGATTAGCTACTATAGTGGCTAATTTACTAATAGGAAAGCACAAACCTATATATTCTCCTCATCTTGATGTAGGAGATTCAGTAGTAATTATTAATGCCTCAAAAATAAAAGTTTCTGGCGATAAGAAAGAAGAGAAAATTTACTATCGCCATACAGGTTATATTGGTCATTTAAAAGAAGAGAGATTAAAATATTTACTTAAAAAATCACCAGAGAAAGTTATATTTAGAGCAGTTAAAAATATGCTACCTAAAAACAGATTGCAAAAGGAAAGATTAAAAAGGATAAAGATTTTTAAAAGCGAAAAATTTAACTTAAAAATTAATTTTAAAGAATATAAAGATTTAGAAATTAAAAGCTAAGTATGCAACGAAGAAGTAAAAAATATTACGAAGGAATTGGTAGGAGAAAAGAAGCTTCCGCCAGAGTGAGGCTTTTTGATGGAAAAGGAGAAATTTTAGTTAACAACAAAAGTTTAGAGAAGTATTTTAAAGAATTTTTAGGCATAAAAGAGCTAATATTTGCTCCATTAGTTTTGACAAAACTAGAAAATAAATTTGATATTTCAGTAAAAGTTAGAGGCGGTGGAAAGAAAAGTCAAGCTGAGGCTATAGTTTTAGGCATAGCTCGGGCATTAGCCAAAATTGAAAAAAATTTGAGGCCCACCCTGAGGAAGGCAGGATTTTTAACTAGAGACCCAAGAGAAAAAGAGCGCAAAAAATATGGACTCAAACGTGCTCGTCGAGCACCTCAGTGGTCAAAACGATAATTTGATATTTATAAATTTTTTATATATAGATAAAACCCCCTTATTAAGTGTGGATAAATTTTTTGAAAAATGGAGCTATAATTCTGAAAAGAAGGCTTAATAAAAAGTTTAAGTTTTATGAAAAGAAAGCTTTTGTTGCGGGGATTTATATTTTAATATTTTGTGTATTGTTTGGTTCTACTAATTTTTTGTTGAATATTCAAGAGAAGATAAAAGCAGAAGCTGAGAAGCCGCAATTTTCTGTATTGGGCGATGTGGATTTAAGTAAGACCAATATAGACAAAAAGAAGTAGAATATCTCTATTATAAAGCAAATAAAGTAACAGTTTTGCCAGAGTTTGAGGGCCAGCCAGTGGATGATATAATCGCTCAGGCAGTTGACCACTTTCCATTCTGGAAGGAATTAGTAACAACTTATAAAGAAAAAGCAAGCAAAGAAAAAACTCCCGATTTCAGTACTTTAGAAAAAATCTCAAAATATGTGGGTTCAAAAAAGGGGGGTAAGATGGGGAAATCCAGCAGTTAATAGTTTTGTCCTTAAACACAAAGACAATTTGCCTCTTGTGCTGGCTGCTATCTATGAGGAAGAATTTATGTTTAATTATGAAATGGCTGATAAATTAGGCAAGTTAGGGCTATATAAAGATGTTGATTTAGAAAAAGGCATCACTAAAGATGACATTTACAAAATGCTTGACCGAATTCCTTCTTTGGATATTTCTTTAAGAAAAGATACACTACCCTTTGTGGTGCGTTATTATGCCTTAGAAAAAGGAAAAGAAAAAGCCGCTAGCTTAATTAAAAAAAGAACCTTTGGCTTAAAAGATATATTTAAAATAATTCCACAATCTTTGAAATTAGTTTCTTTGGGGAAAAGTGTTTATGCAGAGACAGAAGCCTTTCCCCAAACCTCTTTTTCCTCATTGGCTTCAGTAGGAGAAAGTTTGCTGGAAAGAGTAAAAGCAAGATTCTTAAACTGGGACAGAAGTATTTTGTCAACCGAAGAGAGCACAGTCGCTAAAGAAGAAGCCCAAATAGAAGCTATTAATATGGGCAAAGCGGCTAGTGTAGTTGAGCCAGATCTTCCTGTTTCTCTATATCCAGATTATAGCAGGCCCATTCAAAAATTAATTGAGGAAAAAATAGATAATCCCATAGCTATAGCTTTGGCTTTACACAATCCTTTCTTATTCGATTTGAGACTTAATCAAATGAAGCAAAGCAAAAAGAATGTTTCTAAATTTTTTAAGAGCCGCCTTAGCTCATCTCAAGATTTAAAATTTGATTTAACAGATAAAAAAATAAAGAATATATCAGCAGAAACCTCAAGAATTGATTTGGGTATTGAGCTGGAAACCCTTTATTCTCCCAATACAGGGATAAGTCCTAAAACAGGGGTATACCAAAGTCGTTTAAGATCTACCTCGGCTGGAATAATCGGAGGAGTTTTGGTAACCGTAAAAGAGGAGAAGAAGAATAGTTCCAATACTAATACATTTTTTAACTTTATGTCTTCTGCCTTTGCTGCTGAAAAGAGTGATGCTCCTGCTACTGAAAAGAGCGGTACTCCTAAATCTAAATTTCAAGCCACGGTTAAAGTTATAGAATTTTTTAGGGGTCCAGAAGAATCTACATTTATAATTCATTTCCCCTCAGGCGACTCTTTACGTGTTGGGCCTGATTTAACGGGAGGATTAAGAGAGGCGATTGCTTCTTATGGTAAAAGAGAAGAAGATTTGAGAGCAGAAAGAGAAAAATTGCAGAAATCTGTAGAAGAGATTGCAAAAAAACTTAATGCGGATGAAGAAGGAAAAGAATTATATCAAAGACTTGCTCAATCTGCTCAGAAAGGAGCTGAATATGTTGAGCAATTTAAGTCTCTTCAAGAAAAATATGCCTCAGGTTCAATAAATTATTCTCAATATCAAGAAGAGTATAAAGCCCTTTCGGAGGCTTATCAGGTTTATCTAAATGAGAGCGCTGATTTAAGAAAAGCTTATGAGGAATGGCTAAAAAATAAGCAAGCTTTAACATATCAAGAATTTGAAAGTGCTTCTTATAAACTTAATAATCTTACAAGCGAAATAGATAAAACTCTCAAAGATAGGATATTTCTTCAGAATTTACAGAGCAACCTATTAAGTGGTAATCCTTCAGCAGGAATTAATTCCATAACTGCTCTTACAGGCGAGGCAGATAAAGCTCTTAAAAATATTATTAATGAAAAAGCACCGATAAAAGAGGGGGGATTGTCTCTACCAGACCAGATGCGCTTACAAAAATATGACTCATCCACTAGTTCGGGGACTAGGGTGGAAATTCCTAGCCCAAAAGAAAAAGAAGGTGAGAATCCAGCAAAACTTTTCCGATTCAATCCTTATACTGGCAAGCCAGAAATAAAACTCAGAACTTTATATGGGGTAGATATATATATGGATACAGATTTTAAAATTAATGGCAACCTTCCTCTTTCAAAAGTTCCGCTGATTGGTTCATATACTGGTAAAATTTTACCCCAAGCTCAACTTTATTTTGATTCCGATGGAAATGTGATGTTGGGTATATCAATTAGAAATAAAGGTGAAATAATAGGGGGTGTTGCTATTAGCGGAGATGGGGAAATTTCAGGTAGTATTGATATTGGGAAAGCGTTGAGTCTTTCTAAATCCTATGTGATTTTATCGATAAGCTCTTCGGGGATAGAAGGTGCAACAATCCCCTTTGGTCACTGGTATGGAGCGCCTTTTGCTTTGGGAATCAACAAAGATGGCCGTTTAAGTCTTAGCACTTTTGTCAAAGTTAGCTTTTTACCCGTGCCTATCCCCATTGGTTTAACTACCAATGAGAAAGGAGAGCCCGTTTTACGTTGGCCGGGGGGCTCTTTGAACCTTGGTAAACTTTTTGGCATAAGAAGCAAGGACCAGCGACCAAGAGTCAAGCCCTCGCCTCGAATTTTAGCAGATGGCTCATTGGATTTTGGAAGTTATTGGTATGAAACTTGTCATAGACATTTAACAGGTAAAGATTGTGTTTGGAATGAAGTTAGGTCAGAGAATCCCAAAGAGCAGCTTCAGCGAGCAAAAATAATTTATGATGTTTACAAAGGGCTTACAGGTTGTCCACCAGACGAAAAAAGTTTCTTTGATTTATATTTTCATTCAGGCACACCTCATGCGAACACATTTTTGGCAGACCAGCCTTATTTAAAGGAACGAGCAATAAAGAAAGTAGTCAGTACCAAATCCAATAAGTGCAAAAAGGATAATTCTACTTTGGGTTATAGCTGTTCAATAAAATCTACTAATGCAGGAATGTGTGAGGAAGAGGGATTTGATTTTAAATCATTCATTGAGTCATTGGGTGGCAAATTCAGGGAAGAAGATTTTATTGACTTTAATGAGCCAGAGGGCGAAACTCCGACTCCACCCACGACTCCCCAAACTCCCACAACCCCCGCTACTCCAACCCAACCCGAAACTCCTTCAACTCCTAGTAGTCCGGCCACATCTCTTGTTCCTTCTGTTCCCACCTCTGAAGCTGAAGGTACAGCTAGAGTAGGGGGGGCATTCAAGGGTCCTGCCTTTCTTGTTGCCACAGGTACGGCATTAGGCGGAATAGTTTTGCTTACAATTTTAGTAGTAGTTTTGTTTTATATTTCTAAAAGCTTAAAGAAGCGACGAACCCACAAGATAGACATATTCCAAGGGGACACAAGTTCAGATGGGGATAATTCTTTCATTTAGCCCCCTGGTGATAAACTATTTAAAATAATTTAAATTCTACTTGATTTTTTCCAGGAAAAAATTTATTCTCAAAAATAAATATTTTTGTTGTTATTTTTGAGTGCTTACAGAAATTTTAAAATTATTTTTATGTCTCAAAGGCTAGAAAAAGTTGATGCTCTTTTGCATTCTTTAGTAAGCCAATTTTTTGAAGAAAAACGAGATCTTTTCTCTCCCGCTTTTTTAACAATAAAAAGGGTTGAGGTAGGTAGTGACTTGAAAAGAGCAAAGGTCTGGGTTTCTATTTTTGGCAATGAGGATGAAGAAGTGGTTTTAAAGAAGCTGGAAAAAAGTCGTCCAGAATTACAACATTTTATAGGCAGAAGAATTACTTTTAAATTTAACCCAGTTTTTTCATTTAAAATTGATCACTCCGGAGAATTATTTGAGCGCATTGAGAGAATTTTAAAACGTTCAAAGAAATAGTTTATTTATTTTGTTAAAATATAAGATAATGTCAAAAAGAGTATTTATCTTTCTAGGATCTTTACTTCTTGTCTCGGCATTGATTCTTTTTTTAATTTTCTGGCGTATAAATCCTTATTCTCTTAACGAAAAAGAAATTTTGTTTTTTCTTTTTTGGTGTTTTATATTCTTGTTTTCTCTATCTGGAATTGTGGGGGGGCTTTTGAATTACTCTTTTCTGCGTCGATCATTTATTTTGGGTGTTGTAATACGTCGAGCTTTTTTCATTTCCTTCTATATTGTTTTCATTTTGGCTTTGAAAATTTTTGATGTTTTTAATATCCCAAGTATTATTCTTTTGGGTATTTTCTTTCTTTTATTAGATTTTTATTTTAAATCTTAATATATGGAAGGTTCTTATCATCCTTTAACATTAATTTTAAGAAAAGTGGTAAAATTTTTTGACAAGTTTGGTTTTGAAATAGTAGAAGGAGATGAAATAACCTCGGTGTGGTATAATTTTGACTCTCTAAGAGTTCCAGAATGGCATCCCGCACGTGATGTCCAAGATACTTTTTATACTGTTAATGGAGATGTTTTAAGAACCCATACCTCAGCGATGCAAGTTAAGGCAATGGAGATTAGAAGGCCCCCTGTAAGGATAATTGTCCCTGGAAGATGTTTTAGGAATGAAGCCACTGATGCCACCCATGAAGCTAATTTTTATCAACTCGAAGGTTTTGCTATTGATAAAAATATTCAGATGAAACATTTAGTAGGAATCCTTGAAGGTTTTGTAGAAGAGCTATTTGGAGCAGATATAAAATGTCGCTTTTCCCCGGCTTATTTCCCTTTTGTAGAACCAGGACTCGAATTGTCCATCAAAAGGCAAAATGAAAATAAATGGTTGGAAATTTTGGGAGCCGGGATGATACACCGAGAGGTATTAAAAAACATGAAAGTTGACCCCGATATTTATCAAGGATTTGCTTTTGGGGCTGGAATCGATAGGATTGCAGCATTAATGTGGAATTTAAATGATATTCGTTTAAGTTATAAAGGAGATTTGAGATTTTTAAAACAATTTAAATAAGATTTATGAGAGTTTGGTTGCCCTGGATTTTAGAGTTTGCTGATTTAAAAATCGATGCTTTAAAAATTCAAGAAATTTTAATTGATTTAGGTATTGAAGCAGAAATTATTTCAAAAGACACCATAGACATTGAAGTCTCCCCAAATAGAGGAGACTGTCTGTCGATTTTGGGAATTGCTCGTGAATTAGGAGCTAAATTAGGTAAACCCCTAAAATTACCTTGTCCCAAAATTAGTGAATATAATTTAAATAAGAGATTAATACCTGAGTTTCAAGAAGAATTAAAGAAATTTATTCCCCGATATAGCTATCGAATTATTGAGGGAGTAAAGGTAAAGGAAAGCCCTAAAGAGATAGTTAAAAAATTAAATTCCTATGGTTTTAGAAGTTTAAACAACATAGTAGATATAACGAATTTGGTAATGATAGAGCTTGGTCAACCTTTGCATGCTTTTGATTATGAAAAATTAGGTGGGAAGCTGAGGTTCAGGTTTTCTTATAAAGGAGAAAAAATTATAACTTTAGATGGCAAGGAAAGGGTTTTGCCAGAAAAAGCAATTATTGCAGAAGATAGAGAAGGCAGGCTAACAGATTTGGCAGGAATAATGGGGGGCTTTTATAGTGAAATAGATGGAAATACAAAAAATATAGTTTTACAATCTGCCATATTTGATCCAATTTTAATTAGAAAAGCCTCAAAGTTTGTTCATCATACAACTGATGCCTCTTATAGATATGAAAGGGGAGTAGATTTCGAATGTGCGCTTCTCGCACTTGATAGAGCAACGGAATTAATTTTAAAGACCACCAATGGCAAAGCCTCCAAAGTAAAGGATATTATTTTTGTCTCTCCCGAAGAAAGATGGATAGAGTTTAGCATAGACAGAATAAATAAACTTTTAGGCACTAACTTTTCAGAAGAAGATATAGAGATAGCTCTTAAAAGACTGGGTTTTGAAATTATTGAAAATAAAGCAAAAGTACCTTCTTTTAGAAAGTTTGATATTTATTTTTGGGAAGATTTAGCAGAAGAGGTTTTGCGTTTTTGGGGTTATTCTAAAATTAAAGGCGAAGAATTGGACAAGAAAGAGAAGCTTCCAAATATTACTTTTAGTTTAAAAGAAAAAATAAAAGATTTGTTAGTTGAGAGAGGATTTTCTGAAACATTGAGCTATTCTTTTATTTCTGATAAGGACGTAGAAATTTTTAATTTAGATGAAAATAGGCTTTTAAGAATTAAGAATCCCCTCTCGGCAGAGTTTTCTTTTTTCAGACCAAATTTATTAATTAATGTTTTGAAGCAGGTAGCTAAAAATCCTTTCTTTCCAGAGATAAGGATGTTTGAGATTGGAAGAATTCATTTTGATGGGATAGAAGAGGAGGAAATAATTATTTTAATAAATTCTAACAATAGAAAAGAACTTGAAGATATTAAAGCTACTTTGGAAAAATTAGGACTAAATTTAGAATTTTCAGAAGTTCCCCAGAAAATACGAGAGATATTTAAAATTAAGAAAAATATTTTTTATTTAATAGGTAAACTTTCTTATCCCCGAAAAGGATTTTTTGAATTTAATGATTTAACAGTGAAGTCTTGTAAAGTTCCCTCTGAGTTCCCACCTGTGCAAATTGATTTGGCTTTTATAGTAGAAAAAGACCTTTCTCCTAAGTTAATTGAAAAGGAATTTTATTCCCACCCAAATGTTATTTTAGTTGAACTTTTTGATGAGTTTGCTTCAGATAAGTTTGGCAAGGACAAAAAGAATGTTGCCTATCATTTATGGCTAGGAGACGAAAGAGGGCCGTTAAGAGATTCCAAAGTTAAGATTATTATTGAAGAAATTGTTAGAAAAATAGGGCAAAAATTCAAAGCAAAGCTTAGAGATTTTTAAAACCAAGACCTTTTGGGCCTTGGTTTATGAAGAGGAAGATTGCTTTTATATTTTTCTAAGACCAATAATGAAACACTTTTGTTGCGCAAGAGAATTAGTCGAATTATCCCATACCCAATTTTTGGAAAAACAATGAAGAAATGCATATCCTCCCATAAGCAGGAATTTTGGGAGGACCATTGAATATATCACCACATAGGCATTATCTTTTGAGATAGAAGAAAAATTATCTTTAAAGTATTTTTCCCAATTCCTTTTGTTCTGCGCCACTTCTGAAGACGTGATTTCTATACCCGCCTCAGAACTGTGGGGCAGAAAGTAGCATTCTACATCTAATTCTCTGCCTGTTTTTTTCTTGACTTCTTCGGCAATCAAATCAACTATCTTACCTTCCATATTTTCACTTCCAATAATTAAAAGGGTAGGTTTTCTTATTTTTATTTTTGAGGGTTTAGGCCGAGCCTTGGGGGAGACATCTAACACAACGCTCATTTTTTATGCCCTCCTTTTAAGGTACTTACCTGGCTATATATTAAATAAGAATCTGTTTAATTGCAAATAAAAAAATTTTTTGATAAGATAGAATTATGAAAAGATTTTTTTGTTTAGACACAAAAGATTATATAGGGGAAGAAATTGAATTATTTGGATGGATTCATTCAAGGAGAGACCATGGTGGAGTTATATTTTTAGATTTAAGAGATAAGTCAGGGATTGTTCAGCTTGTGGTTACGCCTGATTCTCAATCTTATAAAATAGCACAAAAATTAGGTTTAGAGTTTGTAATTAAAGTAAAAGGGAAAGTAAATGAAAGACCTAGGCAAATGGTTAATGAAAAATTAGAAACCGGCAAGGTTGAAGTTTTGGTATCTGAAATTGAAATTTTATCTGAAGCCAAATCTTTGCCTTTTCCTGTAGATAGAGACACTCGAAAAATTAAGGAAGAAAAAAGATTAGAGTTTAGATATTTAGATTTGCGCTCTTTAAGAATGAAAGAAAATTTGAAGAAAAGAAATGAATTAAAAGATTCTTTATCTTTGTTTTTGAAAAAGAATGGTTTTTTAGAGATTGAAACTCCCTATCTAACAAAAGGGACTCCTGAGGGAGCGAGAGAGTTTGTCGTGCCTTCTAGAATATATAAAGGTAATTTTTATGTTTTGCCTCAATCTCCTCAGCAATTTAAACAACTTTTAATGGTGGCAGGGATAGAAAGATATTTTCAATTTGCTCGTTGTTTTAGAGATGAAGACCCCAGGCAAGATAGGCAACCAGAATTTACTCAATTAGATATAGAGATGAGCTTTATAGAAAGGGATTCTTTTATTGAATTAATGGAGGATATGGTAATTGAAGCAATTAAAGAAGTTTATCCTTCAAAAGCAATAAAAGAAATTCCTTTCCCTCGTTTCTCTTATGAAGAGGTAATAAATAAATTCGGCACAGATAAACCTGATTTAAGAAAAGACAAAAATAATGATGATGAATTAGCATTTTGTTGGGTTTTTGACATGCCTCTTTTTGAGTGGTCTGAGACGGAAAGAAAAATGGTTTCTACCCATCATCCCTTTACTGCACCCAAAAAAGGCCAAGAAGGATTAATCAGAAAAGCTCCCGATAAGGTTAAAGCAGAAAGTTATGATTTGGTATTGAATGGAATTGAGATTGCAGGGGGCTCAATTAGGATTCATAAAATAGAACTTCAAAAAGAAATTTTTAAAGTATTAGGACTTTCTCAAAAAGAGATTGACGAAAAATTCGGTCATTTACTAGAAGCTTTTAAATATGGTGCCCCTCCCCATGGGGGAATTGCTTTTGGTTTTGATAGATTAGTAGCAATTTTGCAGAAAGAAAAAAGCATAAGAGAAGTAATTCCCTTTCCCAAGACAGGAGATGGAAGGGATATTTTAATGGGTGCTCCCTCAGCAATAGATAAAACCCAAATGAAAGAATTGGGAATCGAAGTCAAAAATAAAAATAAAAGATGCCACTTTTAGAGTGGCACCGAGATCATCATCTTCTTATTCTGGTAGTATAAGATACAGAGAAGCCCCCTTTTCTTCCTTCAATCCTCAGATTTCGTCTTTTAAGGAATATGCCTAAATCAGTTTTAGAATCACCAAGGGAGGAATACTCCCAGAGCCCCGTTAATCCTCCCGAAAGAGTTCCTCTAAAAAGATAAAGATCTGGACCCTCAACTCTTATTTTGAGAGGCCACCTTTCTCCTGCATGGCTGTGAGCTAAAGGATAGTAAAATTTAATAATTGCTCTGCCTGTTTCTCTTCTGAAGAAGAGGAAAGCGCGACCTTTTAGAAAATGTTCTTCTTCCCCATAATATACATAAGGTCTCCACATTTGGGCATCTCTTCTATAGGCCCAAGGCGAAGATTCTTCTTTGTCGCCTTCGAAAGCAAAGCCGATTCTTAATTTAGGAATATTGATATTTATTCTTTGGGATAACGAAAAACTGATTTCAGTATTGGTTTCTGCTTTTTCTTCACTTGGTCTGTATGAGTGTTCTAAAAGATAGAGAGGACTTTCTATTTTAAATACCCCCTCTTTTCTTCCCCATTCTTCCCTCAGAGAGAATGTGAAATAGGGATAGTAGTATTCTTCTGAGACAAAAACAAATATGATGGCAAAAATGAAAGGTATTGTCAAGGTACCACCTCCTTTTTGTTGGAATTCTTATTTTTTAAATTAAGGCAGATTTTTTATTTTGTCAAAATATGTTAAAATAAAAAATAATTTTTTATGAATTTTGTTATAGGATTCTTATTATTTTTTGCTTCTTTATTTCGGCTCAATAATTTTGAAACTATATTAGTTGATAAAGTATGTAAATATATTCTTTTAGAAGAAAGAAAGGAGGATAGAGTACTTTTTACTTTCCCTCTTTTAAGTGAAAAAATTAAATTCCCTTTTAGAACTCCCTCTGCTTTAGTTGTTGATATGAATAATGATTATATTATTTGGGGGAAGAATATAAATGAAAAAAGACCAATAGCTTCTTTAACAAAAATAATGACTTCTTTAGTTTTAGTTAAAAATAATAAATTAGAAGATGTTGTTGAGATTCAAAGAAATCCTTCCGAAATCGAGGGAAGCATTGTGGGTTTTAGCGTTCACGAAAAATTTAAAGTTAAAGATTTAATAAAAGGAATGCTAATTCAATCAGGTAATGATTCAGCTATAGCCCTAGAGGATTTTTATTCTTCATCAAATTTTAATTTAGTTTCAGAAATGAATGAAGAAGCCAGAAGATTGGGCCTAAAGGATACTTTTTTTGCTGATGACTCGGGTTTAAATTCAAAAAACGTCTCGAGTAGTTGGGATCTCTATTTGCTTACAAAAGAGTTTTTAAGATATGATTTCTTAAAAGAAATTGTGAAAAAAGATAAAGATACAGTTTGCTCTATCGACAATAAACATTGTTATGAGCTTTTAAATACAAATCGATTAATTTTTGAAGGATTCGAAGGAGTAAAAACTGGCTATACACAAGAAGCGGGAAATTGTTTAATTGCTTTAAAGTATATTAATTCAAAATTTCCCACAATTTTTATAGTATTAGGCGCAGAAGATGGCTTTACTAGATTTGAAGACGTGAGGGCTTCTGCAGAATGGTTAGAATATTATGCCCAATATTGAACCTTAAAAAATTTTGTATCTTAATCAATTTTTTATCTTTATTAGTTATCGACTTAAAGCATTTTGAAGCCAAAAAATAACTTTAAGACTTAAAAGTCCTTCAATTTAATTCAAAAATAATAATTTTTTACTTAGAAGCAGAAACAGCCCACCAAATTAAAGCAATTACCACTACGGCGATTACCACCCACCAATACCATGCCATAGTAAATATAGATTAGTTTTTAAACGCTTCTATTATATCATTTTTTTAAATTCAACTCCAATTTTGTTTTTTTAAATGACCAAAAAACAAAAAACCCCAATGGCAAAGAGAGCCATAAAGAAATGAATCTATAACCAAAGACCCCCAAAGCAATAGAGGGCAAATTTGAGCTAAAACTTGATAGAGTTAAAATTAAAAGGCCCTCAATTACACCAATTCCTGCGGGCATTAGGCTAATAATACCTCCAATTGTAGCAATTCCATAGCTGAAGAATACAGAACGGAAATTTAATGGCAAATTTAATCCATGTAAGCAAAGAAAGAGTATTCCGCAATCAAGAATCCAAAAAAATAGAGAGTTTATAAATAGCAAAAAAATAATTTTTTTATTTTTTAAGAAAACCTTTAAATTAACAAATAGTTCTGAAGAGAGATTTTCGAAATATGCCTTTGGGTCTTTTTGGGATTTGTTTTTTATCAAATTAAAAGTCTTTTTTAGAGATTTGAGAATTCTTATTGAAATTTTTTTGAAAAGTAGAGGGCGATTGAGACAATAGCCAAGAAAGAAGATGCCTGTTATTAAAATAAAAAGGAGAAAAAAGAAAGCGCTAATTATCAGAGGGCTAAGAGAGGCTTCTGTTTTTAAAGTAGCCAGTGAGAGCAAAAGAAGAACAAAAAAAGCAAGGTAGTCAAAAATTAGCCTTATCAAAAAAAGAGTTAGCAAAGAAGCAGTTTTAACACCTTCCTTTCTTAGCAGATAGAAATTTAAAACGCTTTCTCCAAAATTTCCAACTGGCAGCAAATGAATTGAAAAATTGCCTATGGCTCCAAACCTAAGAGTATCCTTAAGATTAAATTTATATTTTAATCCTTTAAGAAGTATCTTAAATTTTAAACCCAGGGCCAAATATAAAAGCGCCCAGCTTATGAAGGCTAGTCCTAAATATAAAGGTTTAATTCTTAGCAAAAAGGTGGGATTTCTAAAATTAATTAGTTTTGTGATAATAGAGTAAAAAACAATAGTCAAAAAAAGAACTACAAAGAGTGAACGGAGAATATTATTTTTCTTCATTTTCTGTTTCTAATTTATGAAGGGCATCTCGAGCTGCTTCTTCTTCTGCCTGTTGTTTTGATAAACCTTGTCCTATTCCTGTTATTTTTTCGCCAATTGAGACTCTCATTGTAAAAAGTTTACGGTGGTCGGGTCCCTCTTCTTTTAGTATTTGATATGAAGGAAGTTTTTTGAATTTTTCTTGGGAAATTTCTTGGAGATATGTTTTGGGATCAACATATTTTTTATTTTTGATAATATCTTTTAGGTAAGGCAAGAGATATTTTTCAAAAATTTCTTTGGCTTTTTCTAGCCCTTGATCAAGATAGACAGCACCTAAAAATGCTTCAAATGCATCTGCTAAAATACCTTCCTTTTTTCTCCCGCCTGTTTGCTCTTCTCCTTTGGACAAAAGTAGGAATCTATCTAAACCAATTTTTTGTGAGATTAAAGCTAAAGTAGAAGTTTTTACTGCGGCTGCTCTTATGGCAGAAAGTTCTCCTTCACTTTTGTTTACAAATCTATATAAATAAGTTGTTATCAAAAGTTCAAGAACAGCATCTCCTAAAAATTCTAACCTTTCATTTGATTCTATATTCAATTCTTGTTCATTTAAAATTGAACGATGCACAAAGGCATTTTTAAATAATAAGTTGTTGTTAGGTTTGATGTTTAATTTTTCAAGTAGTTTTTTTAGGTCAGATTCCATATTTTTTGATTAATTTTAGCGCTTTTTTAAAAATAGGGACGATATTTTTAAAGGCATTTTTTTTAAAAAATTCTTTTGGCTTAAGCCAGCAAGCTTTTTTAATTTCTTCTCTTTGGGGTTTGAGTTTTGAAGCCGTAGTTTCAAATAAAAAATAAATAATTTTTTTGAAAATTAACTCTCCTTTAAATTTATAAAAAAATTCAACCTCCCCTATTTTTTCAAGTAGTCTCAAATTTTTTATTCCTGTCTCTTCCTTAATTTCTCTCTCAGCAGCTTTTTGTATTTCCTCCCCCTTTTCTACTTGCCCTTTTGGGAAAGTATATCTATTTTTTTGATCCACTATGGTTAGAATTTTTTTATTTTTAGAATTTATAACTATTCCTCCCGCCGATAACTCAAATTGAGCTCTATTTTTCCTCATTTAGATATTTATTTTTGATTTTCTTTATTATAAAAAGGGCTTTCTCGATAAATAGTACCCAGCACTCCATTCACAAAACGATATGAATTTTCACCACCAAAAGATTTTGCAAGCTCAACCGCTTCATTGATTGAAACCTTAGGAGGTATTTCGTCCATATATAAAAGTTCAGTTGTGGCAAGTTCAAGTATTGAAAGATCTATGGGGCTAACTTTTTCAAGAGGCCAAGCAGGTGCTGCTATTTTAATTATTTCATCAATTTCTTTTTTATTTATTTCATATTTATCAATGATTTTTTCTGAAAATTCTAAATCTATATGTTCAGTAGGATGATTTTTTAAATCTTCTTTAAAGATATCTATCAGTTTTTGCTTGGGTTTAAATTTTGAAGCAAAAAGGGCCTGCATTATTCTAACTCGTGAAAGGTGTCTGCTGGGCATAATTTTGAAAATTTTTTAAGTTTCTTTTTCTTTAACCTTTGTCTTTATTTTTTCTTTTGTTTCTATTGCTTTTTTATTTTTAAAATAGCCACAATTGGGGCAAGCTAAATTTTGAGGTATCAATTCTTTACAGTGGGGACATTTAATTAAATTTGGTAGTCTAAAATTTTGATGAGCTCTTTTGAGCCTTGCTTTGGAATGTGATTTTCTTTTTTTGGGTTCAGCCATAATTATAAAATTATTTTTTAAAATTTATTATAATATTTCTTTTTTAAATTATCAATTATTCTTTTTGTAATTGCTATTTATAATTTCCCTTACATTTTTGACTACACAAAGATTTAATAGGAATTTTTAAAACTATCTCTTGCCAAATTGGTTCAAATATTTCTATTTTGTTATAGGGCATAATTTTAATATCCTCATCTGATTCTTTATTAAATTTTAGCGAACGAGTAAAATTTAAATTTAATGGTTTTTTAAATTTTTTAAGGCATCTATCGCATATAAGTATTATTTCAGTATAAATTTCAAAATTAGCAAAAAACTCTCTTTTTGATTTAAAAAGTTTAATTTTTCCCCTGATTGGTTTTTTTATTTCGAATCTCTCATCTTTTAATTCTTTTTTTATTTCTATGGGAAAATCTAAAACCTCATTTTCAGAGGTAATAAAATTGGAAATATTAATATAAATTTTTGGGAAATCACTTTTGGTATACATAAAAGTTAGGTAATAATATTAAATATTGCAATTGGTTTTTGGGGAGTTTTGACAAAAACTTGCCTTTTGCTTCCGTCAAGTATTTCTTTTATTTTCTTGTTTTTTGATACTTCTTTTTTTACCCCCTCTTCATTAATTGTTGAGGGTACTAAAATAGAGAATTTTGTTTTTCCGTTTATTTGCACCACAAGGGTGATTTTTTCTTCTTTGATTTTTGTTTTATCGCATTTTGGCCATCCTGATTCAAATATAGATTTTTTATTTCCCCATTTTCTCCAAATTTCTTCTGCTAAATGGGGCGCAAAGGGCGCAAGTAATTTTAGAAATATAATTTTTTCTTTTTTTGATAGGCCTTTATTTTCTACTAAATTTACAAATTCCATTAATTTCGCCACAGCAGTATTAAAGTCAAAATTTTCAATATCTTCTGAAACCTCCATTACCTTTTTGTTTAGCTCTTCCTCTATTTCGCTATCGCTAATTTTTTTATCTTTTGATAGCAAAATGGAATATGCTTTTTTCAAAAATCTAAAGGTGCCGGTTATTCCTTGGGGATTCCAGGAAATTCTTTGTCTAAAAGGGCCTATAAATGCTTCATATAGTCTTAAAGCATCTGCACCATATTCTTTTATTAAATCATCAGGATTTATTACATTTCCTAAAGATTTAGACATTTTCTTTCCGTCAGGTGCCAAGATTACTCCCACATTTATAAGCTTCTTAAATGGCTCTTTGGTTGACACAATTTTTAAATCATATAGAAATTTGTGCCAAAACCTCGCATATAAAAGATGCAAAACAGCATGTTCTGCGCCACCAACATATAAGTCAACCGGCATAAAATATTTTTCTTTTTCTTTTGAAACTAATTCTTTATTATTTTGGGGGTCAATATACCTAAGATAATACCAAGAACTTCCTGCCCATTGGGGCATAGTGTTTGTTTCTCTTTTTGCAGGTCCTTTACATTTTGGACATTTTGTATTAATCCATTCTTTAATTTTTGGGTCAGTTTCATTTGCTAAGGGGGAATGGCCATCTTTAGCAGGTTTATATTTTTTGATATCAGGCAAAAGCAAAGGCAAATCTTTTTCGTCTAAGGGTACAACTCCGCATTTTTTACAATGAACTATGGGGATGGGTTCGCCCCAATATCTTTGACGTGAAAAAATCCAATCCCTTAATTTATATGCAACTGAAAAATCTCCTTTTTTGTTTTTCTTTAGCCACTTTACAATTTCAATTTTCGCATCCGATGATTTTAAATTATTAAATTTTTGAGAATTTATTAAATAGCCTTCGCCCTCATAAGCAGAAGTTAGGGACCTATTTTTTATATTTGGATTTTTAATTACTTCTATGATTGGTAAATTATATTTTTTAGCGAACTCGAAATCTCTTTGGTCATGAGCCGGCACACACATAATTGCTCCTGTGGCATAATGAGCCAAAACATAATCTGCTATGAAAATGGGAACTTTTTTATTATTTACAGGGTTGATAGCATAAGAACCTGTAAAAACACCAGTTTTTTCTTTTGCCAAATCTGTTCTTTCTATCTCGCTTTTTTGTTCTGCTTTTTTAATGTATTCAATTACTTGTTTTTGGTATTCTTTTTTAGCAATTTTTGAGGCCAAAGGATGTTCGGGCGCTAAAATAATATAAGTGCAACCGAAAAGGGTATCTGGTCTCGTGGTAAATACTTCTATATATTTAGAATTGTCTTTTTTAATATTTTTGTATTTTACAATTTCAAATTTGATTATTGCTCCTTCTGATTTCCCTATCCAGTTTTTTTGCATCTCCTTGATTGGTAGGGGCCAATCAAGTTCATCTAAATCTTTAAGCAACCTTTCTGCATAAGCAGTGATTTTTAACATCCATTGTTTTAATTTTTTTCTTATAGTTTTTGTTTTGCATCGTTCGCATTTCCCATTAACTACTTCCTCATTCGCGAGCCCTGTTTTGCAAGAAGGGCAAAAATTAATAGGCATTTCTGCTTCATAAGCAAGTCCCTTTTTAAATAATTGAAGGAATATCCATTGGGTCCATTTGTAATAAGAGGGGTCAGTTGTGTCTATTTCCCTGTCCCAATCATAAGAAAGACCCAAGGAGATTAATTGTTTTTTAAATCTTTTAATATTTTTTTTGGTGGTTATTTTGGGGTGGATTCCGTGTTCTAGGGCATAATTTTCTGCCGGCAATCCAAAAGCATCCCAGCCCATTGGGTGGAGGACATTATATCCTTGCATTTTTTTCATTTTTGCGACAATATCTGTGGCAGTATATCCTCTGGGGTGGCCGACATGTAAACCAGCCCCAGAAGGATAGGGGAACATGTCTAGAATATAAAATTTAGGTTTCTTTGTTTCGTTTTTGTCAAGAGCTTTAAAGACCTTGTTTTTGAGCCAAAATTTTTGCCATTTTTTTTCAAATTTTTGCGGTTTGTATTGTTCCATAGTTTTAAAAATAGCAATATCTAATTTAAAAGTAAAGATTAAAAAGTGAGGGGTATAAATTTGAAATAGTATATATATTATGACTGCTAATTATTGATAAATTCTTCTTGAGAAAGTTCTCTTTTATTGTTATAATGTTATTTGTTTTTAAGCGCGCATAGCTCAGCTGGTAGAGCGCATGCTCGACACGCATGAGGTCAGAGGTTCGAATCCTCTTGCGCGCATTTGCAGGTATAGTTTAGTGGTAAAACGTGTCCTTCCCAAGGACAAGTCGCGGGTTCAATTCCCGCTACCTGCTAATTGAAAATTGAGAATTAAAAATTATAAATTAAAATTGTTTTGGGCCCATAGCTTAATGGTAGAGCGCCTCGATGGCATCGAGGAGGTTCGGGGTTCAAATCCCCGTGGGTCCAAAATTTTTAATATATATATTTTGGAATAACTAAAAGATAATTCTCAAAAATTTTGTTCTCCAACAAAATAAAGTTAAATTAGTTATTTCACGAAATTTTTGTTAAAGAAATCATCTATAATTAGAGAGCATTTAGAGGCGGGATAATTCAGAAGCAATGTTTTTATAGCTATAGCATAAAATTTTAAAAGTATATATTTATAATAATTAAATTACTTTTTAGGTTTGAATAATTTAGGCACACTGCGGGAACATACCAATTCTTCAATGGGAAGTCAGCTCTGTTTTATTGGCGGTTTTTTTACCTTCTCCTTCGCCTTCTCATCGCCAGGCCAGCACTTTTTAAAGTTTAGAATTTTTGCCAATAATTTAAATCAATTTTTTCCAAAAATTTTGCTCCCATTTATCACACAAAAATAAGATTTAAAACTGAGTCGTTCTCTAAGTTTTTAATTAATATATATTTGAGTTTAGTTTAAATATGATAAAATTTATGGGAGAAGATTGTACTTTAACAATAAGCATCTCTTTTTAGCGATAAAGACCAATGATGCTTTGTAACATCGAGTGATTAGCTATCGAGGAGGTGAAAAGAATGCGACAACACAAGCTATTAATTATTAGTATATTTGCATTAGCGATTGTTGGTGGTTGTTCTTATTTTGATAGAAGGGCTTTTGAAAAAGCCGAAATGGAAAATACAGAAGAAGCTTATCAAGAATATATTCAGAGTTATTCTCAAGGTAGATATATTGCCGAAGCGAAAAAATTGGCTGATTTGCGAGCTTTTGAAAGGGCGAAGGCTGAAAATACTATAGAGGCTTTTCAGAGATATTTGGAAGACTACAATCTTTATAAAAAAGAAGCTAGAGAAAAGATTGCTGAGTTGAGAGTGCATCACTATCAAATAATAAAAGAAAGGGCGCTTGAGGCAGAAAAGGAAGGCGATTGGAGAAGGGCGCTGGCTTTGTGGAGTGAAGCCAAAGACTATTTGAATCTCGATGAAGACGACAAAGACTATTTGAATCTCGATGAAGACGAAATTAATAATCAAATCAAGGCCTGTAAGCAGGAATTGGCTAGGCATATCGCAACTTGTACTACAATAATCGAAAATCCAATAGAGATTTCGGGGGAGAAGGTGATAGCTTTTTACCGTCCTTATTTTGATGGTAGGGCCGCTTTTAAATACAGTTCGGTTAGGGTTAGAGGCAAGGTAACTAATAATTGTCCTTTTCCTGTTTATGAAATTGTTCTCCACTTGGCTCTTTATGCGAGAAGCCCGCTGGAGGTAAATATGGCTATTGGTGAAGATGTGCGCTATGGCAAGGATGTCTTTATTGATTCTGTAGAACGGACCATTTGCCATAAAAAATTGCAGCCAGGGGAGACACGGACGTTTTCTTTTTGGGCACCGATATCAGCTGATCTTAATTTGACAGAAGCGAGGGGTGAGAATTTAGTCTTTTATGACTTGGAGGGTCCGTTATATTCTTTGGAGGTCAAATCTTACAAAATAGCGCAATAGAAGTGTGCGGCAACATCCTAGAATTGTTTAGCTCGAGACTTAGTCCAGCTGAAGGTTTTCTAGGGATGTTTAGATAGTCAGAAGAAAGAGATTTAGTTATTTTATTTGTGCCCCCTCAATTAAGAGGGGGGTACATTTTATTTATAAAAATTGCTTTCTAAATGTTAAATTATTGCAAAAAGAATTTAGATAATAAAAATTAGGTGTTAGTTTAGTGATTAGAATTGTATGTACCCATTCGAGACTAAAAGATGAAATTTTAATTATATAAGCATTAATCACCAAGAAAGTTCATGTGGGTATATGGGGATTAAATAAAGTTTATTTTTTTTAGCTAATAGATATATGAAGTAGAATTATTTGCAAGGATTTTAGATTATTTGAAATACTAAATTGCATCAGGATATTTTTTATAAAATGCTCTTTTGCCTAGTTCAGTTGCTACCATAAATGCAATTGTTATAAATATTGCTGCAATAATGAGGTTTTTAGGCAACAAAACAAAATCAAAAATTTTTGCTACAGGAGGTACAAACAAAAATACTACTGTTAAAATAAGGCACAAAATTAGCACACTTTTGAAAAAGAAAGATGGCTTTGATTTTAGAAAATTTTTTTTGGTTCTCACAATAAGGCTCACAAAAAGTCCATTTAGTGTAGTAAGAAGAAACAAGAAGGTTCTTATCATTTGTTCTCCGCTACTTCTGACAAATAGATATCCTAAAATATTTGTGATTCCTGCAATTCCACCAAGAATGAGTAAAAGTAAAAAAAGATGATAAGAAGAAAGTTGGGTTGGTTTTTCTGTTTCGTCTTTGCTTACTTTGTCTTTAGCGAACGCTAAAATAGGTAAATCTGTGATGAAATCAGTGAGTAAAACCTGCAACGGCGTGAGGGGCACAAAGGGTAAAAACAATGTTAGGAAAGCGATAAAAGTCAAATTGCCGAAGTTGTCGCTCAAAGTATGTTTTATATATTTTCCTATATTTTCTAAAGTTTTTCTTCCTTCAAAAATCCCATCAATAATAGTTTTCAAATCTTTTTCTTTTAAGATGATATCTGCCTCTTCTTTTGCTACATCTGTAGCATTTTCAACCGCTAAAGCCACATTGGCTATTTTTAAAGCAGGCGCATCATTGATACCTTCACCCAAGAAGCCGACAAAATTTTTCTCTTGAAGAGTTTTTATAATTTTTAGTTTATCTTCAGGGAAAACTCTTGCAAAGGCATTTGTTTTTTCTACAATTTCTTTAAATTTAGCGGGCGCTAAATTTGTTAATTCATCTGCGGTAATTATTTTTTCATTGTTTTTAATGATGTCTAATTGTTGGGCGACTTGTTTTACCACATTGGGGGCGTCACCACTTAAAATTTTTACTTGGATATTTAATTTTTTGGCAGTTTTCATTGCTTCGTAAGCAGATTTTTTTATCGGATCATAAAAAGATAAAATCCCCAAAAATTCTGAATGCAAAATTGAAGAATCGTTTTTATAAATGATATATCCTATGCCCAATGTCCTTAATCCTTTTTGGTCTTCTTCTTTAAAGGTTTTGAGCCATTTTTGAGATTCTTTTTCATTGAGAGAAAGGAGTTTTAGAATTTGCTCCGGCGCACCTTTTATAATTTCTATTTTTTGAGAGTTTTCTTCTATGATAATTCTTTTTATTCTTTTGCCAGGATCAAATTCATAGTTTTTTATTAGTTTTATGTTGTTGTAGGAGGGCATTTCTTTAATTTTTTTAAGAAGTGTTTTTTCGTAGGCGGTTTCGCTTTGAGCCAAGTAGTAATCCGCTAAAAAATATCGAATGAGTTTCTTTTTTTCATTGCTTAAAATTCCTTTGAGAGATAGATGATTGGTGGTGATTGTTCCTGTTTTATCTACACAAAGAATTTGTGTTCCTCCAATATCTTCTATTGCAGAAAGTCGTTTAATCACCAAGCCCCTTTTTGCTAATTTTTCGCCAGCCAAACTCAAGGAAAGTATGGTCATTGCTGGTAGAAATTCAGGAACTATTGCCACAACAAGGACAATGATGAAGATAAACAATTCTTTTAACTCGATAGGGTGAGGTTTGATGAAATTAATAAGTAAAATTAGTGCCATTATGGCAAAAGTAAAGTAGCCAATTTTTTTCGCGAAATCATCCATCATTTTCTGATAAGCAGTTTCTTTCTCGATTTCTAGAGTTTTTTTAGCCAAAGAACCAAAATAGGAAGAGGAACCTGTAGCAAAAGCAACGCCTTCAATTTCTCCATTTAAAAGGGTGGTACCTGCTAAAGCAATATTTGATGGCACACTATCTTCTTTTTCGGTTTCTTTTTGAATGATTTCGTTTTTGGCAATAGGTTTATTTTCTCCAGTAATAATTGATTCATCTGTAAGTGCATTTTCAGCATAAATAATTTTTAGGTCGGCAGGAATTATATATCCAGCTTTTACTTTCACTAAATCTCCGGGGGCAATATATTTTGCATCAATTTTTTCCCATTTTCCATCTCTTTTAACAAAAGCATAGTTTTTGAAATAAGAAAGTAGTTCTTGTGCCAATTTATTAGATTGATAATCTTCTATCACCGCAACTAAAATTGCTACCAAAAGAAAAGATAATATCAAAATTGGTTCAGCTTTTATTCCTTCGGTGATGAAGGAAATTCCGGCAGCCAAAAATAGCAAAAGGTTAAAAGAGTTAAAAATATTTCTTTTTATTATCTCCCAGATATTGAATTTAAAATATTTAATTTCGTTAAATCCGAAAATTTTTAGTTTTTCCTCTGCTTCTTCTGATGTAAGTCCCTCTTTTGAAAATTTAATTTTTTCAAAAAGGTTCTCTTTTATTATTTTTTCCATCTTTAACTCTATTTTAAATTAATTTAAAGAGGGTTTAAAGAGAAGCCAAAATATGTTCAGATAATAAAAAGTAAGAGCTTTTGCTTAAAAATTATTTATTTTTATAAATCTTTTTGGTTTATCTTGATAAATATTTTAAATTGAAAATTCCTTTTAGGGCATTATTTTTTTTGAAATTTGATTATTTTTAAATAACTTTCAATTAGTTTGGCCCTCCTCTGATATTAATTGTTCAAGACTAAAAGCCTCTTAATTTTTGCTAATCTAACTTTTTGGTCATTACCACTTCCAATAATAGCAAAATTTCCATCAGGGCTGATATGGCAAGATGAAACCCATCCTCCCAATTCTATTTCAGTGCCTTTAATTATTTCCATGCCAGAGATTTCTTTATTTTCACCTCTTATAATTTTTGCTAATCTGGCTTTGCGGTCTTTATTACTTCCAATAATAGCAAAATTTCCATCAGGGCTGATATGGCAAGATGAAACCCACCCTCCCACTTCTATTTCAGTACCTTCAATTATTTCCATGCCAGTGATTTCTTTATTATCGCCTCTTATAATTTTTGCTAATCTGACTTTGTGGTCATTACCACTTCCAATAATAGCAAAATTTCCATCAGGGCTGATATGGCAAGATGAAACCCACCCTCCCACTTCTATTTCAGTACCTTCAATTATTTCCATGCCAGTGATTTCTTTATTATCGCCTCTT